>Ga0315915_1000005_pt1 | contig 397591 bp, 364 predicted proteins | sample MpolbnodulesMG_FD_207738 | JGI IMG/M metagenome (GOLD analysis project Ga0315915, IMG submission 207738) | Medicago polymorpha root nodule microbial communities from Los Angeles, California, United States - branched nodules | ecosystem: Host-associated > Plants > Roots > Nodule | place: USA... | reverse complement strand
CTTCATCCATGGCTTCATGCATGGCACCAGCGCGATCTCCAACCATCCCGTTCCACTCCTGTCGATGACGGAGCTTATCTCGCGGTCTCAATCAGCAAAGGCAAGGTGGGCTGTTCGTAGCGCTCACAGAAGGAGTGCCGTTATGGGGCTCAGCCTCAAGACCGAGGAAGCCGACAGGCTGGCGCGGGAGTTGTCCCGCCTGACTGGCGAGACCATGACCGACGCCATGACCAAAGCCATGCGCGAGCGACTGGAGCGGCTGCGGGCGGCAGGAGGCGAATAGCGACTATGTGGCGCGCATGAAGGCATTCGTGCGTGAACGCGCTGACTGCTATGATCGCCGCCCGGTCACGAAGCGAGAATGGGATGAAGCAGTCGGGGACACGCCCGAAGAGCTCGGCTTCCCTGAATGATCGTCGTGGATTCATCCGCTATCATTGCGATCATGTTCGATGGAGGGGGAGGCATCTGCCTGTATCGCAGCACTTCAAAAGAGTCGTTCACGTCTCATCTCGGCAGTGAACTATGTCGAAACCGGCACTGTTATGGCAGGTAGAGTGAGGAGCGGGGACCGTTGCGAAGCGATTGCCGACCTGGATGCTTTTCTTACCGTCTTCCGCATCGACATAGCCCCCGTCGATGATCGTACGGCCCGCGCAGCGATGAAGGCCAGGATAGATTACGGTCAGCGGTTTGGCACGCGTGGCGGATTGAACTTTGGGGATTGCTTCGCCTACGCGCTGGAAAAACAGCGTTCCGCTCCGTTGCTCTATGCCGGTAACGACTTTGGCACAACTGATATTAACCCGGCATTGAAGGCTCCAAGCCTGAGGAGAACGAAGAGGTAGAGGCTGGAAACGGCGAAGGAACCCTGGCAATGCCTGGCCTCCACACGGCGGACGCAGCTGTTCCAAGCCTTACCGCAGCATTGCGCGGGCGCTCTCGGCATCGGTGATCATGATCGTCGGCAGTTTTGCCCGGGCCAGAGCCAGGAGGATGTCGTGCTTGTGCGGACCGCCTGAGGCGACGATGCGGCAGGGAATGCGGCGATAGTCTTCGAACTCCGGAGAAAGCACCTGACGATTGAGCGGATGATCGACGGGGCTGCCTTGGATGTCGACATATCGGCCGAGTAGATCGCCGACCGCACCGAGGGCCGAGAGGTCGTTGACAGCTACACCCTCGGGAAGGCCGTAGCGTACCTGCAGCGATTGCTGCGACACGTCACCGGCGCTCAGATAGGAAATGTCTACCTCGCAGATCTGGCGGAAAGTCTTGCGGAATACCGACTGCGCTATGAGCGCATCGCGTGACTGCGCCGTTTCGGCATAGATCGGAGCCACGAAATAGTGGCATTGCGCCTTCAGGACTTCCGCAAACCCGCGGACGATTTCGAAGGTGTTGATTTCCGATCCGTGCGTCAGGCCGCCCATCATTGAACGCACGTCGATCTGGGGTTCACTGGCAGGCGTCATGTGCTGCATCGTCTGCCGCAGCGTCGCCCCCCAACCGACTCCGATCGATGCGGGCTTGCGCATCTGGATCAGGCGATCGAGATAGGCGGCGGCTCCGCGTCCAATGACGGAGTGTAGAAGGCACGGATCGGCAGGGGTGGGCACCACCACTGCGTCATCCAGTCCGAACCGATCCCGAAGCTGCGATTCCAGTTCGGCGTTCTCGATGAGGGGTGAGCCGAAACTGATTCGGACGATGCCCTGCTCCAGCGCCGATGAGAGAAGCTCGTTCACCCGGCGGCGGGTGAGATTCATGCGCTTGCCGATCTCGGCCTGCGTCAGTCCTTCCACATGATAGAGCCATGCGGCCCTTGCCATCAGATCCTGCTGGCCCATTCATCCCCCTCTTCTGCCTGTTACAGCCGTCACACCAGTGTAACATATGTAATCTAATCGCTTCCCCACGACATTCTGGTGGGTGCCTTTCTCGATGACGGCTTCGTATTCATACACTCGCTTTGCAATTTTGCGCGGGCCGACTTCAGGCGGGCGTTCTTCCTGTGGATTGCATGCAGCTAGGCCGCTCGCAGCCTCCTTGTCGAGCGGTGTCACGAAAGTTTCACCCAAACATCAGGAAGACGACGTCTGGCGGAACTAGCAACGATCCGAACAGCGCCCGCACGGGTGCTCGGAGCATTCAAAGGAGATTCTCATGCTTCTCATCAACAGGCGCGGCGCGCTGGGGCTCATCGGCGCAACTGCGGGCAGCATGATCCTGCCGCGCTTCGCCGTGGGTCAGGGCACGCGCCCATCCGTCACCATCGCCGTGCAGAAGATCACCATCAACAACACGCTCGACGTCTGGAACGAGCAGTCGAATGTCGGCGAGCGTGTGTTCTTCCCCAACCTCTGGGAAGGCCTGATCCTGCGCAACTGGATGGGCGATCAGGGTCCGGTTCCCGGCCTTGCGACGGAATGGAAGCGCATTGACGACAAAACGCTCGAGCTGAAGCTGCGCCAGGGCGTAAAGTTCCATAATGGCGACGAACTCACGGCCGACGACGTCGTCTTCAGCTTCTCGGCGCAGCGCGTGTTCGGGGACACCCAGCCTGCCGGCGGCAAGACGGTCTTCGAGGATGAGCACAAGCCGGCGACTGCGAAGGAACTGCCTGCGGTCGTGCCGGGTACCGGTCGCCGCCTGTGGCCGGCGCTGGCCGGTGTCGAGGCAGTCGACAAGTATACCGTGCGTTTCCACAACGCGACGCCCGACGTCACCATCGAGGGCCGCCTTTATGCATTCGGCAGCCAGATCGCAAATCGTCGCGCCTGGGATGAGGCGCCGACCTATATGGATTGGGCACGCAAGCCGATCACCACCGGGCCCTACAGGGTCGGCGAACATAAGCCGGACGTGTCCCTGACGCTGGTTGCCTTCGACGACTATTGGGGAGGCCGCCCGCCACTCGAGCAAATCCGTTTCGTTGAGGTTCCGGAGGTCTCGTCTCGCGTGAACGGGCTCCTCTCCGGCGAATATGATTTCGCCTGCGACCTGCCGCCGGACCAGATCGCTGCCGTTCAGGCCGCACCGGGCTACGAGGTTCAGGGCTCGACGATCCACAACCACCGCATCTCGGTCTTCAATGTCCAGAACCCGACCCTTCAGGATCCGCTCGTCCGCCGCGCCATGACCCATTCGGTCGATCGCCAGGCGATCGTCGATGCGCTCTGGGCCGGACAGACGACCGTCCCCGCTGGCCTGCAATTTCCGTTCTACGGGGATATGTTCGTCGAAGGCTGGGCGGTCCCTGAATACGATCCGCAACTGGCCAAGGACCTCTTGAAGCAGGCCAATTACAAAGGGGATGCGATCCCGTTCCGCCTTCTCAACAACTACTATACGAACCAGACCGCAAACGGCCAGATCATGGTCGAGATGTGGAAGCAGGTCGGGCTGAACGTCGAGATTGAAATGAAGGAGAACTGGGGCCAGATCCACGACCCGTCGGGCGTCAAGGGCGTGCGCGACTGGTCAGCCGGTGCAGCCTTCAGCGACCCCGTCTCCTCGATCGTTGCCCAGTTCGGACCCAATGGCGAGGTCCAGCAGAAGAAGGACTGGTCGAACGCCGAGGCCAACCAGATGTCCCAGATCCTCGAAACGGAAACCGATCAGGCAAAGCGCAAGAAGGCATTTGCCCGCATGCTCGAAATCTGCGAGCGCGAAGACCCGGTCTATCAGGTGCTTCATCAGAACGCGGTCTTCACCGGAATGAAATCCTCTTTGAAGTGGAAGGCGGCACCCGCCTTCGCCATGGATTTCCGCGCCGCCAACTGGTCCAGCTGAGATCGAATAACCCAGTTTCCGGCAGCCGGTGGGCTGCCGGAGTTTTCAGGGCCGGCCGGCAATGCCGCGGCCGAAGCACCGGGAATGAGCAATGGGCACTACCAATCCCGATCTCGTTGAACTTCGGGACCTGAAGGTCGCTTTCGACGGCGTCCAGGTTCTGCATGGCATCGATCTCACTGTCGCCAGAGGAGAAGCCCTCGGCCTTGTGGGTGAATCCGGGTGCGGCAAGTCCGTGACCTGGCTCGCGGCGCTGGGGCTGCTTCCGGGCAAGGCCGCCGTCACTGGGTCGATCCGGGTCGACGGGCGGCAACTATGCGGGGCAGAACGCTCCGACCTGGAAGAGGTTCGCGGCGGGCGTATCGCAATGATTTTCCAGGACCCGTCAAGCTCGCTCAATCCCGTATTGCGCATCGGACGCCAGATCGTCGAGGCACTGCAGATCCACCGCGGGCTTCGCGGCCAAGCGGCCCGCACCGAGGCACTCCGGTTGCTGGACATGGTTGGAATCCCCGATGCCCCACGGCGCTTCGATCTCTATCCGCACGAATTTTCAGGTGGACAGTGTCAGCGCCTGATGATCGCGATGGCGCTCGCGGGTGAACCGGACCTGCTTGTCGCCGACGAACCGACGACGGCGCTGGACGCGACCATTCAGGCACAGATACTGGACCTTCTGAACGCGCTTAGAGCCGAGACGGGCATGGCGCTCGTATTCATCAGCCATGATCTCGGCGCGGTTTCGCAGGTTTGCGAGCGCGTATGTGTGATGTATGCGGGCCGTATCGTCGAAGAGGGAAGCGTCGCGCAACTCTTTTCCCAGCCGCGCCATCCCTATACGCGCGGACTGTTCGATGCCATTCCGCGCATCGACGGGCCCCGCGATCGGCTGATCCCGATTCCGGGGACGGTGCCCAACCCGAAGCATCTGCCTGCCGGCTGTTCCTTCTCCCCCCGCTGCCCCTATGCGGTGGATGCCTGCGGCAGCACGTACCCGTCTCTGGAATCCCAAGGCGACGGGCGTCGCCTGGCCTGCATGCGCCCGGTACCGGCGGTCACGACGTCCGGCGAAGCGAAGAGACGAATTCACGAAGGGCTGATGGCGTGACTGCGTTGCTCGAAGCGGAAGAACTCGTGCGCATCTATGAGGTCCGGCGCGGGATCTTCGGGCGTCCAAGCCCGGTGCGCGCAGTCGACGGGATTTCGCTTGCAGTCATGCCTGGGGAGACACTCGGTATCGTCGGGGAATCGGGCTCCGGAAAGTCCACCCTGGGGCGGATGCTTCTGGGACTCGATCTCGCGCAGGCAGGTGAGGTGCGCTTCGCCGGCAGCCCGATGCCGAGAAACGGCACTGCGGAATGGCGTGCCATGCGGGCGAAGATGCAGCTCGTCTACCAGGATCCGCTTGCGGCGCTCGACCGGCGCCTGACGATCGCGGCGCAGATCGGCGAGCCTCTGCAGATTCACCGGCTTGTTCCGAGACAATATCAGGCTGACCGGGTGGCCGAGCTGATGGAGGCTGTCGGGCTTCGTTCCGACCAAGCCGGGCGCTTCCCACATGAGCTTTCCGGCGGCCAGCGGCAGCGGGCCGTCATCGCCCGCGCGCTCGCTTCGCGGCCGAAGCTCCTCGTCTGCGACGAGCCCGTATCCGCCCTCGACGTTTCGATCCAGGCACAGGTCGTCAACATGCTGCGCGACCTTCAGGAGCGGAACGGCATCGGCATGGTCTTCATCAGCCACGACCTCAAGGTCGTGCGCAACATCGCCGATCGTGTCGCGGTGATGTATCTGGGGCGGATCGTCGAGGAGGCCTCGTCAGATGTGGTCTTCCGGTCTCCGCAACATCCTTATACGAAGGCACTGGTCTCGAGCGTGCCGGTCCCCGGCAAGCCGCTCGAGGGACGAATGATCCTTCAGGGTGAGCCGCCCAACCCGGCCGATCGCCCCTCTGGCTGCGCGTTCCATCCCCGCTGTCCCGTTGCCCAGGATATCTGCCGTACCAGTTCGCCTGCGCTTCGCCGGATCGGCGATGGTCGTACGGCGGCCTGTCATGCCGTTGCGGGGGAAACCGCGTCGATCGAGACGATGAGGAGAATGGCATGATCCGCTTCGTTCTCGTTCGGCTGCTCAGAGCCGTGATCACGATCCTGGCCGTCGTGACCTTCGCTTTCGTCGTGCTGCGCATGTCGGGCGACCCGGCACAGGTGATGCTTGGTCCCGACGTGCCGCAAGACGCCGTCGATGCGTTCCGCAGAGCCTGGGGCCTCGACCAGCCTCTCTGGATACAATATCTCGCCTATCTCAAGTCGATCTTCACCGGCGATTTCGGTGTGTCCATGCGCGACAAGGCGTCCGCACTCCAGCTGGTCCTGGAGCGCGTGCCGGCGACGCTGCAACTGACGCTTCCGGCGCTGATCCTTAAGCTGATGATCGGCATCCCCGCCGGCGTCTATGCGGCGCTCCATCGCCAGAGTTTCGCCGATCGCGGCGTGATCACGCTGGCGATCATAGGCTTTACCGTCCCGTCCTTCGTTATGGGTCTCGTGCTCGTGCTGATCTTTTCGGTGATACTCGGAGTGTTGCCCTCCGGAGGCCAGGATACATGGGTGCATGGCGTTCTGCCGACGATCACGATGAGTATTGGCGGGATCGGCATTCTCGCCCGTTTCTCGCGTAGCGCCATGATCGAGGTGCTGGGGCAGCCCTATATCCGCACGGCCTCGGCGAAGGGGCTGAAATGGCGCGACGTCATCTGGAGCCATGCACTCCCCAATGCCGCGGTTCCGATCGTGACCATTGTCGGCTTCATGGTCGGCTCGCTGATTGCCGGCGCTGTGGTGGTGGAGTCGATTTTCTCCTGGCCCGGCATCGGGCGGCTGCTGATCGTTTCGGTCAGCAACCGCGACCTCGCCGTCGTGCAGTGCATCCTGCTGATCATCGCTGCGGCAATGGTGATGTCGAATCTCGTCGTCGACCTGCTTTATGGCTGGCTGGACCCGCGGCTGCGTTCGCATGCCGCGCATTAGAGCAATTCCGCTTTTCCCCGAATCGCGGAATTTCTCCAACCCGTTTGTTTTTTTGCAATTCCGGACGGAAAGCCGCTGCGGACTTTCCTGGAATTGCTCCGGATCCAAGGAGATGCGCTATGGCATCCGTCGACATGGCAGAGAGATCGCAGCTAGCAGGATGGCTTCGAGGCTCGATCTCCTCCTTCCGCCGCAAGGCACCGCTCTCGGTCGCGTTCGGCATCTTCTGGCTGGCAGCCATGGTCGCCATCGTGCTTTTCGCCGACTACCTGCGGCCCTATGACATCACGGCCATGGACCTGACGAGCCGGCTATCGGCGCCGGGAGCGCTCAGGCACTTGCTCGGCACCGACGAGCTTGGCCGGGACGTGTTGTCGCGCTTGATCCAGTCTGTCCGCGTTTCGCTGATCATAGCGTTCGGCGCGACGGTGCTTTCGGCAGTCTTCGGCACAGCGCTCGGTTTCGCGGCTGCGCGCTTTCGCGGTATTGTCGAGCATCTGGTGCTCGCGCTTGCGGATTTTCAGGCAGCTCTTCCGTTTCTCATCATGTCGCTCGCGGTGCTGGCCTTTTTCGGCTCCTCCATGGTCCTGCTCGTCTGCCTCATGGGCTTCTATGGCTGGGAACGCTATGCGCGCATCGCCCGCGGCCTGGCGATCTCGGCCGGCGCACAGGGCTATGCCGCGGCGGTGGTGCAACTCGGCGCTACCCCGGCCCGGGTCTATCTGCGCCATATCCTGCCCAATGTAGCATCGACTCTGATCGTATCGATGACGCTGACGTTTCCGGAGATCATCCTGATGGAGAGCGGGCTGTCCTTCCTCGGGCTCGGCGTGCAACCCCCGGAAACGAGCCTTGGCAATATGGTCGGGTTCGGGCGTGAATATCTGACCCGGGCTCCCTGGATCATGCTCGCTCCGGCTGCCGTGATCATGCTCACCACCCTTTCCATCTCGCTTGTAGGCGACTGGCTCCGCGACAAGCTCGATCCAACCGTGCGTTGAGAGGCATTTTCATGACTAAGATCATCGGCCACCGCGGCGCCCGCAATCTCTGGCCTGAGAACTCGCTTACGGGCTTCCGAAACGCGCTTCGGCTCGGTGTCGACGCCATCGAGTTCGACGTGCACCTGAGCGATTCAGGCGAGTTGCTCGTCATCCATGATTCCACGCTCGAAAGGACGGTGCATGCCACCGGCCCGGTCCGTCGGCTGACGCCGCAGGGGCGGATCGCAACGCGGTTGCGGGATACGGACGAGAGTGTTCCGACACTGAGCGAGGTTCTGGATATCCTTGCGACCAGGGAAGGACCAAGCTTGCATGTCGAGATCAAGTCCGACGAAAGGGGCTCGCCATATCCTGGTGTCGCCGGACGCGTAGCGGAGGAGTTGCGGCGGTTCGGCGTAGACCATCGCTCCCATCTCACGTCTTTCGATATATCGGTCCTTGAAGATTGCCGGCTCCATGCGCCGCATGTCGCCCGTCTCGTTTCCGTCAATGCCGGCTGGGCGGCGCGGCAGGGCGGTCTCGCTCGCTTCCTCGCCGGCGCCGGCGCTCTTGTGGAGATCGTCGCGATCCACCACGAGCTGATGGCGGCCGAGTGGGATCTGATCCGCAGGACCGTGCCTTTGGAGCAGCTTTGCGTCTGGACCCTCAACGAGAAGGAGGACATATGCCGCTGGTTCGAAAAGGGGATCGGGTATTTGACGTCCGACAGGCCCGATCTGGCGCTCGATCTGCGTCAAATCGTGCATGCACCTGCGCGTGCCGAGGAAATTTCGTAAGCGGCTTCCGACCGCATCCGCTCTCAGTCATCGTGATCCACGCCAGTCATTCCAAGGGGAGACAAGCAATGAACAACATCATCGCAGCCGGCTTCAGCTCGGGTTCCGTCGACGGTGAACTGGAGAGCCTCCAAGGCGATCTCCGCCGGCTGAGCGATCTCGGTGTCGATACGGTCGAACTCGGGCTGACCAGCGTCGACCTCATCGCAGGCGGGCGTGTGATCAAGGAAAGGGCCGAGCGGCTTGAGGCACTTACCCGCGAGTTTGCCTTCCGCTACACGGTTCACGGCCTTGTTTCCTCGAATTTCATGGATCCGGCAATAGCGGGCTATCAGCTCGAGGCCGCCAAGGCGCTGGTCCAAATCTGCGATCGCATCGGCGCAGGCGTCATCGTTCAGCACGGTGGCCATCTGCGGGGCGGCCAGCTTTTCGAGCGCGCGGAGGCCAACCGGCGCGAGCGGGAGGCATTGTTCGAGCTTGCAGAATTTGCGCGCCCCTATGGCGTACGCATCGCTTTGGAGAATATCTTCTCGACAGAGCCCGGCCAGTACCGCCAGACCCCGGCCGAGGTTGCCGAGACGGTTAAGGCCGTCGATCACCCCAATCTGGTGGCGCTCATTGATTTCAGCCATGCCTATATCGAATCCACCTATCGCGGCTTGAATTTCCGCGAGCAGATCCGTGCCATGGCGCCGGTGGCCGGTCACCTCCACGTCCACGATTCCTTCGGGCGGCCGCAGGCTTTCTACCAGGCATTCTACCCGCAGGAGGCGACAGCCCTCGGTATCGGCGATCTGCACATGCCGCTCGGCTGGGGCGATATCGAGTGGGAGGATCTTTTCAGCGAGCTGACCTTTCTTCCCGATACAGTGCTGATCATGGAGATCGGGCCGCGCTATCGCAATGAGCAGGCCGAATGCCTTAAGCGCGCGCAAGGTCTGATGCTGCTCAATGGCGGCCGCACCATAGCGGCTGCCGAGTGACCTTGATCTGAGTTTATCCCGTGCGAGCGGTGCGCCGGCGAAGCCGGGGCTCCGCTTTCTGCATCGCTCCATTTTGCACTACGCCGCTGCAAAGCCGTTTCAATCCTCACCCTTCAGTCGAGTCCATCACGGATTCGCATCGGCTCATCATTTCGTTTCATAGACCCGAGCGCCATGCGGCCTTGACACCGCGTAGGTAGCATTTACTAATACAGTTGTCAGACATCTTATAACAGGGAACCCGCTGCATGTTCCGCGAACGTGCAGCAACGCGAAGTGCTACAGCGATCTTTGCGTGTCTTGATAAGGCGCAACGCTGCAGACTGACCGATCGAAGAGGAGGATTGCGTGAAGGGATTATTTGCAAAGCTCGCCATCGGCGTTGCCGCACTGGCGTTTGTCACCGCCGCACAGGCAGGTGAGACACTCGACCGGGTGATGGGCAAAAAGGCCATGGTGGTTGCCACCAACAGCGGCTGGCCGCCCCAGAGTTTTCTCGACGACAGCAACGAACTGGTCGGCTTCGACATCGACGTTTCCAAGGAGATCGCCAAGCGCCTCGGCGTCGAAGTGAGCTTTGAGACGCCGGACTGGGCCACATTGACCGGCGGCCGTTGGCAGGGGCGCTACGATCTGGGCGTCGGTTCCGTCACCCCGACCAAGGCGCGTGCTCAGGTCATCGATTTCGTAGGCATCTATTACTTCAGCCCCTATGTCTACGTATTGCACAAGGATAGCCAGGCGAAATCGGTCGGCGACCTGAACGGCAAGAAGATCGGCGTCGAAACGGCGACCACGTCGGAAGACTTCATTCGCCGCCGTCTGGAGATCGACGCACCCGGCCTGCCGCCGATCGAATACAAGATCGAGCCTGGCGAGGTCCGCACCTACGCCGATTCGATGCTACCCTTCGACGATCTGCGCATTGGCGACGGCACGCGCCTTGACGCGGTTATCGCACCGGAGCAGACAGCGCTCAACGCAATCAAGAACGGCTATCCGCTGCGTGTCCTCGAGGGCGAGTATGCGTTCAGGGAGCCGTTGGTGGTGATCGCTGAAAAGGTCGATCCGGACTGGACGAAGAAAGTCGGTGCCGTCATCGAAGAGATGAAGACCGACGGAACGCTCGCGGCGCTGACCACCAAGTGGTACGGCAAGGATTACAGCGCCGACTGATCCCGATCAATGCGCGGGCGGCCTGCCGCCCGCCGCCTTACCACCGCGGTTGACGGGCGATAACGCATGTCTTATCCCAACACGTATTACAAACAGACGATTGCCGACACGAAGGTCAGGCCAGCCCTTTCCGGGGCGGTCGAATGCGATACCGTGATCATCGGTGGCGGCCTTGCCGGCCTGACGACGGCCTTGCAACTGACGCGCGCCGGGCAGACCGTCGTCGTCCTCGAGGCCGAAAGCGTGGGCTTCGGAGCCTCCGGGCGCAATGGCGGCTTCGTCAGTCCGGGCTTTGCCACCGGCAGCGACAATATCGCCCGCATGGCCGGGACAGAAGCGGCGCGACAGATACACCGGCTTTCGATCGAGGGCGTCGAATTCGTTCGCGAGACGATCGAGGCGCTGAAGATCGAGGGCGCAAGGCCGCAGACGGGAATCACCAGCGTATTGCGTTACGACGATGGTGAGGGGCTGAAAGCCCATGCTGACGAGATGAGACGCGTCTACGGTTACGAACTCGACTATCTCTCCACCGACGAGGTTCGCTCGGTGCTGAAGTCAAAGCGTTATTTCCACGCCTTGCGCGACCCCAAGGCCTTCCACATGCATCCGCTGAATTATCTTCGCGGGCTCGCACAGGAGATCGAACGTCTCGGTGGCCGGATCTATGAAGGCTCGGCGGTGACGGGGAGTGCGTTGGACAGCCCCGAAAAGACCGTGTCGACCTCGGGTGGATGTGCTCGAGCGCGCAATGTCGTCTTCACCACCGGCGGCTATACCGGTTCCCTTGACGGAAGGCTGAAGCGTTCGTTCCTGCCGATTGCAACCTATGTCATGCTGAGCGAGGAAGCGCCGGAACTTATCCGCACCGCCATCCTCACGACGGATGCGATCGGCGACAACCGTCGTGCCGGGGATTACTACCGCCTGGTCGAAGGCGGAAAGCGTCTGCTTTGGGGCGGGCGCATCACCACACGCGCGGCTTCGCCTGCAACCCTGGCCGGAGAGCTGCGTCGCGAAATGGTGGGGACCTATCCTCAGCTCAAGGACCTGAAAACCGAACTCGCCTGGTCGGGACTGATGTCATACGCGCGCCATCTCATGCCACAGATCGGCGAGATGCAGGCGGGCGTGTGGCATTGCACCGCCTTCGGCGGCCACGGGCTGAACACCACTGCGGTCGGCGGAAAGCTGGTTGCCGAAGGCATTCTTCGCCAGTCCGACCGGTACAAGCTGTTCAAGCCGTTCGGGCTCGTCTGGGCGGGCGGATATGCCGGACTGGCGGTAGCCCAGCTCACCTATTGGAAACTGCAAGCTCAAGACTGGTGGCGCGAGCGCGCGGCCTGAATGCCGGGGAGAACCAAATGATCGGTCGTATGATTCTTACATATCCGGATGCAGCGCGGCGTACCGGGACATTTCTCCTGCTCGCGCTGATAACCCTGATGGTCTACAGCCTGGGCGTAAGCCCCGCCTGGATCGGCATGGTGCTGCCGACGAGCTCGGAATGGCTGGCCGCCAATCCGGCGCTCGGACGGCTGGTCAGCGCAGTCATGATCGCCGTCATCGCGGCCCTGAACTGGAAGGCGCTCCGGCAGCTTCCCCGCCATTGGCAGATTACCGGCGTCTGGCTGGAACTTTTCGTGCTGCTGATGATCTTCTTCTACTCCTTCAATCTTTCCTTTGCGTTCATAGCCAAAAAGATCAGCTTCCTGATTTCACAGGGTGTCGTCACGACGCTCTACATTTCGGTGATCTCGATTGCGGTCGCGACGGTCATCGCGCTCCTCGGCGCCATCGCAAAACTGTCGAGAAATGGGGTGATCTACGGTCTGGCGACCTTCTATACGTCGCTGTTCCGCGGCCTGCCGCTCCTGATGCAGATCTACATCATCTATCTCGGTCTGCCGCAGGTCGGTTACGTCATCAGCGCCGTGCCGGCCGGCATCCTTGCACTTTCGCTCTGCTACGGCGCCTATATGACCGAAATCTTCCGGGCGGGCATCGAGAGTATCCCGCGGGGCCAGTCGGAAGGTGCAACCGCACTCGGGTTGAGCCCGAGCCAGACGATGGGTCTGGTGATCCTGCCGCAGGCGATGCGCGTGATCATCCCGCCGACCGGAAACCAGTTCATCGCGATGCTGAAGGACTCCTCGCTGATCTCCGTCGTGGGCGTCTGGGAACTGATGTATCTCGCCCGCACACAGGGACAGACCGAGTTCCGCCACATCGAAATGCTGATCACCGCCTCCATGATCTACTGGATCCTTTCGATCGGGCTCGAATTCATTCAGTCCCGTATCGAAGCACGGTTCGGGCGTTTCAATGTCCGTTGATGCAACCGGCGCGCCGGTTCCGGCCAACATGCCCGGCAACCTTCGCGCTGCCGGGCTGGGTTTCCTGGCCTTCGCGGTTTTTTCCGGTACGGACGTGCTGGTGAAGCTTCTCGCGGAGCGCTTCGAGGTGCCGCAGGTAACCTTCATGGTGACGCTTGCGTCGCTCGCATTGCTCGCCGTCTATGCGGGGGTCACTGGCACCGCCGCGTCGCTCAGACCGCGTCATCCGGGGTTGGCGCTTCTGAGGGCGTTTCTGCTCGCCGTCGATACGCTCCTGATCCACTACGCCTTTTCGGTGCTGCCGCTGTCGGAAGCATATCTGCTCGCCTTTCTCACACCGGTGCTCGTGGCGGTTCTGGCATTCGCGCTTCTTGCGGAGCGCTTGTCTGCGCTTGCCTGGTCTGGTGTGGTCCTCGGATTCCTAGGGGTTGCTATCGCACTTCGACCGGGGATCGAGCCGCTCAATCTGGGTCACGCAGCAGCAGCGGGGTCGGCCCTCGTCTTCGCGCTGTCGCTCGTTCTGCTGCGACGAGCGAAGGCGACCGAGAGCGATCTTGCCCTGGTCTCGACGCTGCTCGTCGTGCTCGCCGCGGTAGCGCTGGCGGTCGCTTCGGCCGGCGGCGGACTGGCTCGCGTCGGCTCGGGCGACCTGCTGATCGCCTTTCTGGCCGGCCTCTTCATGCTCGGCGGTCATCTGCTGCTGGTCCGCGCCTTCCGTACGGGCGACGCCTCGGTGGTCGCGCCCTTTCAATACAGCCAGATCATCTGGGGCTGCCTTTTCGGCGCCCTGTTCTTTGCCGCCCCCGTCGAACTGCATACGGTCGCAGGCGCGCTCGTCATTGTGCTTTCCGGCTGGCTCGTCCTGAAATAACCCTTGGAGACAACAATGCCCACATCAATCGACACCGCTTCGCTGGAGATCACGTTGAGCGGCGTACACAAGTGGTACGGCCAGTATCATGCCCTTGACGACATCAACCTGTCCATCGCTCCGCGGGAGAAGGTCGTCATCTGTGGACCCTCTGGTTCCGGCAAGTCGACGCTCATCCGCTGCGTCAACCGGCTGGAGGCCCACCAGCAGGGCCGGATCGTCGTCGGCGGCGTCGAGGTCGGCGAGGACGAGCGCAAGGTGGATGCGATCCGGCGAGAAGTGGGCATGGTTTTCCAGCAGTTCAACCTCTTCCCGCACCTGACGATCCTCGAAAACTGCATTCTGGCGCCGATGTGGGTCAAGCGTATTCCGCGCGCCCAGGCGACGGAGATCGCCATGGACTACCTCAACCGCGTGCGCATCCCCGAACAGGCCAACAAATATCCGGGCCAGCTCTCGGGCGGGCAGCAGCAGCGCGTCGCGATCGCGCGAGCGCTGTGCATGAACCCGAAGGTCATGCTCTTCGACGAGCCGACCTCCGCGCTGGATCCCGAAATGGTCAAGGAGGTGCTCGATACCATGGTGTCGCTCGCAAACGAGGGCATGACGATGGTATGCGTCACCCACGAAATGGGCTTTGCGCGACAGGTCGCCGATCGGGTGATTTTCATGGATCAGGGTCGCATCGTCGAAGAGGGCGAACCCGACGAATTCTTCGCCCATCCGAAGACGGACAGGGCGAGCCTGTTCCTCAGCCAGCTGCTGCACTGATGTCCGTGGCAGGATTTGCGCACTGTCGGAGAAGTTGCAGGCACCGAGGGCGATAGGGGGTCACACATCGCCTTCCTGCGGCCATGGTTGAACAAGCGCAGGCCGATCGTTTCAGAATCTCCTGGAGTGGCGGCTAACGACGGTGAATTGGTGTTGCGCGGTGATGCGCCGATGAAGGCATCCATCGCCCCAATGAGTCTGCCATCGGAGCGACGATGCCCGCCCACTGATCCGCCGTTTCTGCATCGGCATGCAGCAGCCGATCGCCGAAGCGATGCGGAAGTCGATCTGTCAGCGCCGCTCTCGGCTGGATTAATCGTAAATGCTCTTTAGCGGCGGAGCGGCCGGCCGCAAAAAGTCAGAACGATTGCGGGTCCTGCGGAAAACCCCCGACATGCTTGCAGGTGTTCGCTGCCAGGTCCCTGCCGGCCTCCAGGCACTCGGCAAGCCGATATCCTTCGAGGCGGGCGGCGATAAAGCCGGCAATGAAGCTGTCGCCGGCGCCGGTCGTGTCCACGACTTCGACCGGGCGGATGCCGGCGGATGCGACCTCGGCTCCGTCGCTGGCAGCCGACCCGAGTGCGCCGCGCGTAACGACTGCGAGCTGCGCGCCGCGCGCGAGGAGATCGCTGACCAGTCGTTCCGCAGCGGTCTCGTCTTCACCAGCGGAGCCGAAGGCGATCGAAAGACCGTCAACCCCGAGATCGGCCGCAGACGCGTTCACCGAAACATCCTGAGAGACGCTGACGCCGGCGGCAGAAAGCGCGCGACGCAAAGCGCCGCCGTCGTCCAGCCAGCCGATATGCACATGATCCATGGTCTTCAGCAGCTCGACTTCCGCCTCGTCCGGCCGATAGCCCGCACAGGCGCCGAAATCCTCATGGACGAAGATCCGGTCGCCGGCAGGTGTCACGTCGATGTCCGTGTAGGCCGTGTTGGTGTCGCATTCGCGCAGGTGATCAACCCGGACGCCGTTCTCCAGCAACAGCCGCCGCACCTGGACACCGCCGGTATCGCGGCCGATGGCTCCGAAATAGAAGGAGCCGTGCCCGAGCCTTGCCAACTGAACGGCGACATTGATCGCGTTCCCGCCGACATAGGATTGGCTAAGCGGCGCACGATACCGGTCTATGCAATTGTCGCCGACGGCGGCAAAGCGAAATTTGGTCATGGCGTTCTCTTGTCTTGCACGGGCGACCGCGAATGTGGAGACATTCGCGGTCGTCTCGGAGCATTCCGCTTTGGAGGTCTTTGTTCAATAGGCCACGCGCTTGTAGTAGCGCCGCGTCGTCAGCGGGTGATCGCGCATGACTTCCAGATGCGCGCTGATGCGTTCGAGCACGCTTGCGAGCACGATCGGCGACACGAGGCCGCGCACCTCGTCGGAAACGCCCGGGAGCGCGAAGTCCGCAGTGTCGAGTACCGTCAGTCTGTCCGTGTAGTTGGGGGCGAAATTCTGCACACGATCGCCGAGCGGCCGCAGCGCGTCTTCGCCCTTGAAGAGGATGACGCTGACGCCCTTTTCCACGAGTTCCAGCGTTCCATGGAAAAAGTCCGAGGCATGCACAGGGCGCGTGCGGATCCACTGCATCTCTTCGAGGATGCACATGCCATAGTAGAAGGCCTCCGGCCAGACGTTACCGGCGCCCGTGATGATGTGGTAGTCCGAACCGGCCAGAACACGGGCGAAGGCTTCAGCCTTATCCTCATAGGCGCGCTTTACCTCCAGGAGGAGCTGCGGGAGGGTTTCCAGTTCAGCTGCGATCTGCTCGTAGTTTTCGATCTCGCCGCGGTGCCGCATGATCGAAAGGGCGATGAACAGGGATTGCAGATAGAAGGACTCGCAGGACGTGTCGTCTTCGGCGAAGTTGACGAAGGCATGATCGGCCCCTTTGCCGAGCGGCGTTTCCGCGTGTCCGACGAGCGTCAGGACTGTCGCGCCGGCCTCCTTGGCCTTTGCCAGCAGAGCCACACTTTCCTTGGTCGTGCCGGAGAGGGAGGGAATGACGACGATCGACTTTTCCGTCAGGTTCGCCGAACCGGTAAGGAAGAGTTCGGCAGGCATGTCGATGAAGGCCGGGAAGCGCGACCTGCGTTGCAGCAATTGGGCGGCAGGCTGCATGAGGATGGCGGCGCCGCCCGTCCCGAGGAAGAAGATGTTCTCCGCGCCTTTTTCAAGGCAGGAGATGATGACGTCGTCCAGGCGTTTGCGCAGGGCAACGGCTCCCGACTGGATGCGAAGGAATCTCTGTTCGTCAAAATTCAGCATGGTTCTCTCTCGACAGGTGGTGGCGACTGCCGGCGCTCGATATTCCGGCAATGTTGTAAGACAACTGACAACATTGCTCAACGATGTCAAGGGCAATATCGGGTGAAATCGAGACTGTGGGGTCCGCAATGCCTAATACACTCCTACACTCCAAGTGAGGCGCGTCCCTTGACCGCTTCGAATTTGTCAGACAAGAAGAAGCACAATCGCTTTATTTGGAGAGAGGAATTGCCCGAGCCCCTTCGCGACACGCGTACCCTGGTGATCCAGCTCCGCGACCGCATCGCCGATCTGATCCGGGATGAGGGGCTCGTTCCCGGAGACAAGCTGCCGACAGAGGCGCAATTGACGGATCGCTTCAAGATTTCCCGTCCCGCGCTCAGGGAAGCATTGAAGCTTCTGGAGCAGGATGGCGCCATCTATGTCGAGCACGGCCGTGGCCGGTTCGTTTCCGCGATTTCCGCCGTCCATGTGGACAGGCCGATAACCGTCTTCGAGAGCGTCACCGATATGACGCGCCACTACGGCTATGCGACGGTTAACAAGGTGCTTTCCATTGCCGAGGAATTGCCCGATGCCATCACGGGCGGGCAATTGCGGCTCACAAGCGGCGAACGCGTGATCCGACTGGAACGGCTGCGGCTGCACAAGGAAGAGCCTATCCTCTATTGTATCGACTACATCCCGCGCCGCATTATTCCGAACCGCCTTTACGACATCGATTGGGGCGGTTCGCTGCTCGAACTGCTCGACCAGTACAGACACCGGCCGCGCATGTCCGCTGCCACGGTCACGGCAGTGATGCTTCCCGAGGACGTGGTGGAGCGTAACGATTTGCGCGATTTCGGGCCGGCACTGCTGATCCGCGAAACCTGTTTCAACACCAGCGGCGCCCCCGTCGTCTACTCCGTCGACTATCACCGCGGCAGCCATTTTTCCTTCAGTCTCGCGCGAAAGTAGCTGCGGGAGGGGCGGGCTCCCCGTGCTCTCTGGTCCATTCCTTTGGCGTCTCCCGAGGCTCCACTCAAACCGGACTTGCGCGGGTCCGCCGCCTGTCCGATGGTGGAGGAGGTTCGAAGCTTCGGGCAGGCGCCGGGCGCCCGACATGGAAGCCCTGGACGTGATCGATCCGGAATTGCCGCATGAGCGTGAGCTGCTCCTCCGTCTCCACACCTTCCACGAGGATCTTGTGTCCGCGGTTTCGCACCAGGCCGATAATGTCCCTGAGCATGGCCTTGCCCTTGGGTGTGTCGCAATCGTGAAGGAAGGATCGGTCGATCTTGACCGTGTCGAAATCGATCAGGCGCAGCCAAGACAGACCCGCGAAACCGGTACCGAAGTCGTCAAGCCATATCCTGATGCCCAGCGTCTTCAAGTCGCTGATGCAGCGCAGTATATCGGAATGCATCTCCATCTCGAGGCCCTCCGTGATTTCGAAGGCGAGCCTGCTCCCGGCCACCCCAGTTTCACCGAGAATGGACGCGACCGAAGCCGCGAAGCCCGGCGATCGGAGTTGGATCGGCGAGACATTCACGCTGACGACGGGCACATGCTCGCTTGTCAGGAGTTCCAGGCACACCACGCGTATGACCCAGCGGCCGAGGTCGAGGATCGCCCCGGTTCTCTCGGCTATCGGGATGAAGAGGCTGGGGGGGACGGACGTGCCGTCCAGCATCTTCAACCGCATCAGCGCCTCGACAGCGTCCACCCGGCCGGTGGAGAGGTCTCGTATGGGCTGATAGACGAGTGAGACGAGATCCTGGTCGATAGCGATTTTCAGGAGCGCGGCGATGTTTTCGCTTTCGTCGCTGGTCTGCGGGTCGTTCGGGTCGAAGAGGCGCGCGCAGTTGCGGCCGTTTGCCTTCGCCCCGTAGAGCGCGCGGTCCGCTTCATGGATCAGCCTCTCGAGCTTTGAACCGATCTGGTTGCGGGTGAAGCCTGCACCGACGCTTACCGTTACGATCGACATGCCGTCGCGGCGCTGTTCGTGCGGCAGAGCGAGGTATTCGACGCTGCGTCTAATGGCTTCCGCCAGTTCCGCCGCTCGCTCTCTCGTCTTCAGCCTTGCGAGTACGATGAATTCCTCGCCGCCGTAGCGGCCGATCGAGGCATCGTAGCGCGCGATCGAGTCCTTCAATGCATTGGCAACGAGAACAAGGCAGCGATCGCCTTCCTGATGGCCGTAAAAATCGTTGTATCTCTTGAAGAAATCGACATCAATAAGGACGGCCGCGAAGCTGTTCCCGCCTCTTTGCCAGTCGCTCCAATAATCCCTCAGCTTCTGGTCGACAGCACGGCGGTTGTCGAGCCCGGTGAGCGAATCCGTGTGCGAAAGACGGAGCAGAGCCTTTCCGCGTTCCGAGGCTTCCTTCTGCTGGACCTTCGCCTCGAAGGCGTTGAGAAAGACCTTGTATCGCTCCCGGTTGAGTTTCCAGTTCACATAGGAGGTGAAGACGAAACACGAGACGTAGAAGGTTCCGAAGGCGACCTGATAGGAAACGGTTCTCGGAACGTAGAAGATCATAACGAGAAAAAACGTGGCGAGGACGATGCCTGACGTAGCAACCGATAGGCGAAAGTGAAAACTGAAGAATAGATTGGCGCCCATCATGAATATCGCGCCGAAAATCATGTAATAGGCAATGTTATCGGCGTGGACCGTCATGAGCGACGGGAACAACCAGCCCCAATACCCTGCCACGAGTGCACCGGCGCAGGTGAGATCGAGCCATTTCGTGTGGGCATGCATCCGAAACAGGACTTCGATTGCTGTGATCGCCGTGGCGCCCACCGCAACACGTGCCAGGATCGCATAGAACGCGACATCCGGAACGAGCAGGATATCCGTTGCTGCAAACAGAATATAGACGGCCACGGCTACCCAGAGACCCTGTCGGGTCTCCATGCGGCGCACGACCTCGCCCTCTCTCCGATAGAGCGTTTGCAGCTCTACGGATTGCGGTCTGGGCGGCTGCGCCTGCAGATCGATATCAATTACCTCGGCCAACATGTGCCTCACGCACCGATCCAAATCTTTTTTTGCCGCCTTCCGCGAGGCTAAAGCTCCTTGCCGGAGCAACGCGTCTCAGGTGTTTCATGCCCCATCCATTCCAATACGTGCCCCACCGCCGACAGTCAGAAACGCCTGGAACAATAGTCGAGGCAAATTAAGTTTTGCTGAATTGAGCAAGATCAGTACAGCGGTGAATAGTGTATTAATTTAATCCAATGGCTATTTTTATTAACCATGTTATTCGAAAACTTGAAACCAGGCTAGCGCGACACCCATACCCGAGCATAATGTTAACAAACTGTTAACGGATGAGTAGAGCGTGAGCCAATTTCAGATCGTATTAGACGGCGAGAGCCTTATTACGCCCGCCGCAATCGCAACCGAATTCAATTCAAACAGAATCGAGTTTCACGAAGAACATCTGGCTACAGGGAGAGCCGAGATTGCGCTGATTCTGAACATAGCGCAGCAACAGTTCGCAAACGGGCGCGAACCTTACGAAATAATACATAGATTAGCCGGCTCCCTTCATGAGACGCGCAACAAATATCATCAAAGTGTCTGGCAGAATCTGATACCGATAATCCAGGGTCACGCCGTGTCGGAGTTCTTCCTCCAGGATCCCTTTACGCGGTGGTCTTTCGAAAAGCCGCGCGGTTATTCAGGCGATGCTCAATTGCTCGACTTTATCTATGGGCATCACAGTATTGCTGGGGAAGTCGCCAAGGCCACGCCGCTTGGGCGGGCGCTCTACGATTACACCAAGGACGCCTCGTCTTCGGTGGCTGTGCGGGAAAGACGCGATCTGCTGACAAGCCATGTCGATGACATCGCGGCGAAACGGGGAGGGGAGGCGGAGATCCTGACGATCGCTGCCGGGCACCTGCGTGAAGCCAACCGCTCGATAGCCTTGCAGGAGCGCGGCTTGAAACGGTGGGTGGCCCTCGATCAGGACCCGCTGAGCGTCGGTTCGATTGCGCGCGACTTTGCAGGAAGCCGCGTTGAAGCTGTTGACGGATCTGTCAGAAGCCTTCTCACAAAGTCCCAGAAGCTTGGCCAGTTCGACTTCATCTACGCGGCGGGGCTTTACGACTATCTTGCAGAAAAAGTGGCGGTGAAGCTCACCAGGAGATGCCTGGAAATGCTGAAGCCGAACGGCGTCTTCCTCTTTGCAAATTTTGCGCGCGACATTCAGGTCGACGGATACATGGAGACCTTCATGAACTGGGCGCTGCTGCTGCGATCGGAATTCGACATGTGGCAAATCATTCATGCCAGCGCGGACAGGCAGACCATCGATGCGCGCGTCCAGTTCGGTGCGAACCGCAACATCGTCTACGGCATTATCCAGAAGCGTTCATGAGATTCCGCTCAAAGCGCGAACGCGTCAGTGCTTCATTTTCCAGCCCTTGAAGCGGAACAGCTGCAGCCCTGCATGCAAGCGGGCCGACGTGCCGGGAGGCAGCGAAGGTGAGAGCAGCGGCTGGCCTGACTTTTCAAGCCGGGCCGCGAAGGATTGGGCAGTCTCGCTGGGCTCATCGCCGAAGGGCGCCCAGGACAGCGACGGCTGCCCTTTTTGATCATGCTGCTCCTCTCCGTCCTGCTCTCCCATGCCTGCGACATCTTTAAGGCGGCTCAAGATTTCTTGAGCCTTAGCCCTGCAAAGAACATGGTTGGTGTCGTCGGACAGGACGTCGTCAAAGCTTTCGAAGGCAGCGACAGCAGCATCCCTCCGGCCCGAGGCCAAGTGCGCGACGGCGAGTTTGTAGCGCACGGCCCCTCGCTGCGGATGTCGGACAAGGAGCTCCTGAAACGTCTTGCTCGCCTTGCGGTAGAAACCCTGCGCCATCTGCGTGTCTCCGATCCAGTGCAGCACGTCGTCCGGATTCGGAACCGTCGGCAGCAAGGTCCGGTAGAAATGCTCGGCTTCGTCGTATTCGCCCACGTCGTTCAAGAGATGCGCAAGGCGAAAGCGCGCCTCGACATGACCCGGAACGGTGCGGATCAATTGCCGGTAGCCAGCTTCCGCCCCGTCGAAATCGCCGAAAGCGTGCAACGCCACGGCCCGCTCCAAAACAAGGCCGAGGCTGCGGTGATTGAGGCAGTCGTGCAGGTTCCTGCCTGTGAGCGTTCTCAACAGCACCGTTTCGAGACGGCGCCCGCAGGAGTCGATTCTCTCTCCTTCGTCGGCGGTGTCGACGCGCGCAAACGTCCCGTCTGAAAATGCGCCGAGCAGCCGGTCGAGCCGCGCCGAGGCCTGACCGCAGTGATCAAAGCGGATGCTGGTCCAGTTTTCTGCCGCGAGGATGCCGGCGAATGCGTCTGCCGCCTCGTTTTCGAGGCCGGGCGCGCAGAGAAAACCAGTGCGGCCGGTGCCGTGATTGCCGATCATCAGGATTTCGTCGACGAATATGCCTGTGTTCTCGTCCTGAGAAGTCGCCAGCTCGAGCGGCAAGAATGCGTCGTACCGCTTTCCTGCGGAGCTGTGTTTCCAGGCCAGAATGAGCCACCTCTCGCGGCGAGGAAGGTATTCGTTCAGCCAGGGCCAGGACAGAAACGCGTGCGCTTCAGAATCTGAACGATAAATTTTGTTCCAGTTTCTATGACTTTGTTTGAATTCTTCTATGCAGTCGATGACGTGGACTGTCATTGTAGCCTCTTCGAGGCAGTATACTCGATACTCGCCAAAATGGTTTCGTTAGTAAACAAGTGACTTTAATACTGCTGCAAATCAATATACACCCTGTGAATGCGCCGGACAACCACCGAGTGCCGGTATTCGACAGCTCCCCTATATCGAGCGCTCATCGAAGTTCGGTCTTGATCGGATAAACGTCCAAAGACGTTTGCTGATCTCGGTGATCTCGCGGACAGCATTGTCCAGACGCTCCATCTCGCGCGCGTCGAGCTGCTCGACCTTGCCGTAGCGCACGTCCTTCTCGCCCTCGACGAGCCGCATCAACTGCGTGCTTGAAATTTCCCCCTGCTCGTCGACCGAGTAGATGCAGTGATTGTACTTATTGCGCATCTTCGACTGCTGCTTCAGGCGCTCGGTGATGGCGAGGACTTCGTCTCGCGTCTCCGTCGGTATCCGTGGCAGCTTTGCCAGGCGTTCCGTCAGATCGATACGTGCGCGTGTCGTATTCAGCGTCAGAAAAACGACGATGGCCGCGTCCTTTTCCACCCCCAGAAGATGGGCGATAACATAGATCAGCAGGCTTTCGGTGTTGGTCCACACGTAGTTCAGGCGGCCAACGAGCAAAAGCACATCCTGTGCAGCCGCCATTGCTATCTCCGATCACTAAAGCCCTTTATGGCTCATGGAGCCGTTCTGCCTGCGCCGCGGCGGCCGGATCATCGGGCGATGGAGGGAGAGGGGGCTATGATCGGCAGCATCGAAGCAAGCGATATCGTGGGCCCCGACTTCATATAAGATCCCGGGATCATAGTTTTTCGGCACTACGAAATGAGTAACAATCTCATTGATCTTCTCCGAGTGCATCATCCGATCTTTCCGGCGTTACGCGTGGATTGCCGCCAGGGTTGCTGTCGCCGGCGTTGGTGAGAAGGTTCGCGCCCTGGACGATCTCGTGTTGAAAATCCGGGCCTGTCGGTTCCACAGATCCCTCCGTGGAGGGGCCGGAGGCAAGATCGGCATCGCCGTTGCTTGGCAGATCACCGACGTCAAGCGAAAAGGAAAAGCCCTCGCCAACAGAGAGGGCAAGATCGCCCCCGGCGGATTCGGTGAGACTGGTCCTGCTACTGGCAACCGACCTACTGGACAAGTCCGTCGCTATGCCGTCGGCAAGCGCAGCCGTCTTCAGCTCGTCATTGTCACTGAAGTTGTCGTGAAGCCCCGGATTCTTCTCTGAGGAATCGGGCATAAGCTCTTTCTCGTAAGAGGGAGCCAGCACCGAAACCCCTTCATCTTTTAAGGATTTTTGAGGCGCTGGCTCTTTTAGTGGTTTGGCGGAAATCAAACATTCCGTCTGCGTTTGCAATGTAATTTGAGCGCGTAAACGCGCCTAAATTTATACGTGCGGTAATTTATTGTGGTACGATTTGTCATAATAAACGTGAGTATTTATACTTCCGGTCTGCAAAGCGGAACAGTGACCGAAGACGCACAAACGTTGGTGCGACGATCAGAGTGTGGTCCGGAACGCAGCGCAGTGTAAGCTACCAATTGTGGTTATATGGACTCGGCACCGCTCCTTTTAATCTGCGTTCCCGTGCCTCTACTCCATTGCCCGCTGCGTTGTGGTATCAGGCCGTACGGCATTCGGATGCCTTGTCGCGCTAATGCCACGGAAAACATTCAGAAATACGAGCGAGGGACGCACGTCTCCACCCATGCAGCCTGGGCGGCTCAAGCGTAGCCGACCTGCATGTTGCCCTATGAAAATGCCATCGGGTCCCCACCCTCGCGATAACCCGATGTGAGTATCGCCGTCGTAAGACGGGGACGAAATAATCTGCGCGCGCTTCTACGACAGGTTTGCCGGTCCGACAGCCCGAAAAGGGAGCCCGTAAATCTGTGCGGCAAGCGCATCTCGACTCACAACGTCGGGTGAACGTGTTTATGCTTCATGCCGATCCGGCCTGAGTTCATATAATCCGCAGTCGCCGACCCCCCAAAACGAAGGGTGAAGGGGCGAAACGTGCAGGATGCCGGCGCCTCGGCATCATTCGCCCTCGATTCGCCCAAAAATGGTTCATTTCCGAACGATTAAGACAGGATTGTGGCTGTTGCGTAATCCTTTTGGGCGGTTTTACATCCCCCATATTTACGATACATTATCCAACGTAAATTATTTTTTTCTAATATATTTTTATTCCAAAACAAATTTTCACAGAGCGGGCCTTCTCCAGATGGGTAAAAAACCCGTAAAAACCAAGGGGAAGTCCCAGGAGGGGCTAATGTTACGTGCGACCTCGGGGTTGGGCAGTTTCCAAGACAGCAAAAGCGTATCACCGGAGAAAAGCAAAATAGTCATGCTCGCAAGGACGGACCTCTTCGCCGAGTGTCTGGCCCAGGCGATAGGTTCACGGTTCCAGGATCAGGACGTGGTGCGCCTTTCGGATGCCGATAGCCTTCTGGACGGCAATCTCGTGAATGTGTCGCTGGTCATGCTCTACCGGGTACCGGCCACGACCTTTCCATCCACCATCAGAATGATCCATGAGTTTCATCCTAAAGCGGCGGTCGGCTTGCTGGTTGAGAACGCGGAAGGGCTCGACGCGTCGGTTGCGCACCTGGTCGAAGAGGGGATGATCCACGGCGTGTTGCCGCTAAATCTCCATCTCGATGTTTGCCTTACCGCCATCGACCTCCTGATGAAGGGCGGCGAGCACTTTCCCGCGGCACTCCTCAGACGGCTTGCGCCGAAGAATCCCGGAGAGCGGGACTTCTCTGGCCCGAACGAAACGGCATCTGAAAACGGGAATCCGGAGCGCAGCAAAGGGCTTGGCCAAGTCGTGCTCACGACACGCGAGATCCAGATTCTCGATCTCATCTGCATGGGCACGCAGAACAAGATCATTGCAGATCGACTCGGCCTGTCCGAAAATACCGTGAAGGTTCACGTCCGCAACATCTACAAGAAAATGAACGTTCGCAATCGAACCGAGGCGGCGTCGCGCTATTTCAGAAGCGATGAAGGCCTAGGCCCTTCTCGCACGCCGCCGCCGACGCGCTGGCGCAATTGACAGCCATCCGGAGCCGCGCGGCCTTTACGCGGCCGCGCGGTTGCCTCACGTTCGCGGCGGTATTTTCCCGGTCATGCTCTACTCGGCCGCCTCGTGGCCAAGTACGCCGCGGCGGATCTGGTCGGCCTCGATCGATTCGAACAATGCTCTGAAGTTGCCCTCGCCGAAGCCTTCGTCACCCTTGCGCTGAATGAATTCGAAGAAGATTGGTCCGATCACGGTGCGCGAGAAGATCTGCAGCAGAATCTTCGTCATGCCGCCATTCACCACACCCTCTCCATCGATCAGGATGCCATGTTTCTTCATCCGGTCGATCGGTTCGTCGTGTCCGCGAACGCGCTGGTGGGACATCTCATAATAGGTTTCAGGCGGTCCCGGCATGAACTTCAGACCGTTTGCCGCGAGTTTGTCGGTCGCATCGTAGATCGCCTCGGTACCGACCGCGATGTGCTGTATGCCTTCGCCTTTGTACTTCGTCAGATATTCCTCGATCTGGCTGGTGTCGTCCTTCGATTCGTTCAGTGGGATGCGAATCTTGCCGCAAGGTGAGGTGATCGCCCGGCTGACGAGGCCGGTGATGCGGCCGTCGATGTCGAAGAAATGGATCTGTTTGAAATTGAACAGTTCGCGATAGAAGGCCCACCACTTGTCCATATTGCCGCGATAGACATTGTGGGTCAGGTGGTCGAGATAATAGAAGCCGACGCCGGCCGGCTTCGGATCACGCTCGCGCAGCCATTCGAACTCGGCATCGTAAGCGGACCCTTTCTCGCCGTAAACTTCCACGAAATAGAGAAGCGAGCCGCCGATGCCGACGATCGCCGGTACGTCCAGGCTCTTGTCGTTGCCGGTATAGGCCTCGGCGCCGTTCGATACGGCGTGCTCGAAGGCATGCTTCGCGTCGACGACGCGCCAGGCCATCGACGGGGCGCAGGGCCCGTGTTCTCCGACGAAGCGCATGGCATGCGAGCCGGCTTCAGCATTCAGGACATAGTTGATGTCGCCCTGTCGCCATATCGTGATGTCCTTCGTCCTGTGCCTGGCAACCGGTGCGTAGCCCATGCGGCCGAAGAGTTCCGCAAGCTTCTCCGGTTCCGGATGGGCGAATTCGACGAACTCGAACCCGTCGGTTCCGGCGGGATTGTCCGCCGAGATCGCCGGCGGCGGTGCGTCATGTGGAAATGGGCCCATCGTCAGTCTCCTCCAACGTCCAAACTCTGCTGGATTATGACGCAATTCCGATGCATGTTGCTTGTATTCTTGCGCGATTCAGCGGAATCTCTGCATGAAATGTGCGTAACGTCGTTTGCGGGTGCACGAATGGAGCAACTTGACGGATTCGACCTCAAGATTCTGAGCGAGCTTCAGCGCGATGGTCATCTGACCAACAACGAGTTGTCCGAACGCGTCGCGCTCTCTCCTTCGCAGTGCTCGCGCCGCCGGACGCGTCTGGAGGCGGAAGGCATCATTACCGGCTATCAGGCGCAGATCGACCGACAGAGACTGGGACTCGACCTGATGGTGGTGATTTCGGTCACGCTGGCCACGCACAACCGCGACAATGCCAAGCGCTTCGCCAATCTCGTCTCGGCCCTGCCGGAGGTGCTGGAGGCCTATGCGCTGACCGGTGAAATGGATTACCACCTGCGTGTCGTGACACCGGATCTTGCCGGACTCTCCCGCTTCGTCAACGAGGTGCTCCTTCCGCATGACAGCGTGCAGCACGTCAAGACATCGATCGTGCTTGAGACGCTCAAGAGTTTCGAGGGGCTGCCGATACCGACGCAGATGAAGGGTGCCGCCGCCATGCGCGTCGCTGCGAAACCTAGTCCGGCGTGACCGGCTTCTTCATCGCCTGCTCAATCGCCCGCAGACCCTTCAAGAGCGCCTCCATGTCCCGCGTGCCGATCATCGACAGCAGTTCTGCCTGATAACCACGCGCCAGCTGTGTCAATTCCTCATAGGCTTGCTTACCCGCCGCCGTCAGCTCCAGATGCTCGAATCGGCGGTCCCGCCCGTCCTCCTCCCGCCTCAACCAGCGGCGCCGCTCCAGGCTATGGACTGCGCGGCTTACTTTCGTCTTGTGCATGGTGGAGTGCGCGCCGATTTCGGTAGCCGTCATGCTGCGGCGCAAGCTGCCCAGTGCCGCAAGCGTACGCCATTCCGGCCGGGTCAACTGGTAACGCGCCTTATATTGTGCGGCAAAGCGCAACGCGACGAATTCCGCCGCCCGGTTCAGCCGATAGGGCAGGAAGTTCTCCAGTTCGAACCGGTTCTCGGCCATGCTTCCTTCCTTGATAGTTACAAAATCGATAGTTACGATCGTAACTAATAGTCGACGGGAAGAGGAGGTTCAACCCATGTTGGAGAAGGCGGAAAGGCAGCGGAAGGCGGCCCCGGATCAGCAGCGCTCCGCCGGCTACATGCCGGGATTTGGCAACGACTTCGAGACGGAGAGCCTGCCCGGATCGCTGCCGCAGGGGCAGAACAGCCCGCAGAAGTGCAACTACGGCCTCTATGCCGAACAGCTTTCCGGATCGCCCTTCACTGCACCGCGCGGCACCAATGAGCGCTCGTGGCTCTACCGCATCCGTCCAAGCGTCCGGCATACGGGGCGCTTCACGAAGATCGATTATCCGCATTGGAAGACGGCGCCGCATACGCCAGAGCATTCCCTGGCGCTCGGGCAATTGCGCTGGAGCCCTTTGCCGGCCCCCTCGCAGAGCCTGACCTTTCTTCAGGGTATACGCACCATGACGACCGCGGGCGACGCGCTGACGCAGGTCGGCATGGCCGCACATGCCTATGCCTTCAATGCCGATATGGTGGACGACTATTTCTTCAACGCCGATGGCGAGCTGCTGATCGTTCCGGAAACGGGGGCATTCCAGGTCTTCACCGAACTCGGCAGGATCGACGTGGAGCCGTCGGAAATCTGCCTCGTACCGCGGGGCATGATGTTCAAGGTTACACGCCTCGGCGATGAGAAGGTCTGGCGCGGCTATATCTGCGAGAATTACGGAGCGAAGTTCACGCTGCCGGACCGCGGACCGATCGGCGCCAATTGCCTGGCCAATCCGCGCGACTTCAAGACGCCGGTCGCCGCCTACGAGGACAAGGAGACGCCCTGCCGCGTACAGGTGAAATGGTGCGGCTCCTTTCATACGGCCGAGATCGCCCACTCACCGCTCGATGTCGTCGCCTGGCATGGCAATTATGCGCCCTACAAATACGACCTCAAGACCTTCTCACCTGTCGGTGCGATCCTGTTCGATCATCCCGACCCGTCGATCTTCACGGTGCTGACCGCGCCGTCCGGGGAGGAAGGGACGGCCAATGTCGACTTCGTCATATTCCCGCCGCGCTGGCTGGTCGCCGAGCATACGTTCCGCCCGCCCTGGTATCACCGCAACATCATGAGCGAGTTCATGGGCCTTATCCACGGGCGCTACGATGCGAAGGAGGAGGGTTTCGTGCCGGGTGGCATGAGCCTGCACAACATGATGCTGGCGCACGGTCCGGATTTTTCCGGCTTCGAAAAGGCGTCGAACGGCGAACTGAAGCCGGTAAAGCTCGACAACACCATGGCCTTCATGTTCGAAACCCGTTTCCCCCAGCAGCTGACGACGTTTGCCGCCGAGCTCGAGACGCTGCAGGACGACTACATCGATTGCTGGTCAGGCCTCGAGCGCAAATTCGACGGCACTCCCGGAATCAAGTGACTTCCGCCGGCAAATCGTGACATGCTGCCGAAACGGGCAAAAAAATCTGCGCCGTCCGGCGCGGAGCAACAACGCATCGGGAAACACCAATCCATGAAACTCGCGACGCTGAAAGATTCCACCCGCGACGGCAAGCTCGTCGTGGTCTCCAAAGATCTGACCCGCTGCTCCGAGGTGGGCCACATCGCCCGCACGCTGCAGGCGGCGCTCGACGATTGGGTGCATGCGGGTCCGCGGCTGGAGCGCGTCGCCGAGGGGATCGAGACCGGCTCACAGCCGACGATGCGGTTCCATGAACACCACGCCGCCTCGCCGCTGCCGCGTGCCTTTCAGTGGGCGGACGGATCAGCCTACGTCAATCACGTGGAACTTGTCAGAAAGGCGCGCAATGCCGAGATGCCGGCGAGCTTCTGGACCGACCCGCTGATCTATCAGGGCGGCTCGGACAGTTTCCTCGGACCACGCGATCCCATTCTCATTACCGACGAGGCCTGGGGCATCGACATGGAAGGTGAGGTCGCAGTCATTGTCGACGACGTGGCCATGGGCGCGACGCTCGATGAGGCGAAGGCCGCGATCCGGCTGATCATGCTCGTCAACGACGTCTCCTTGCGGGGGCTCATTCCCGGCGAGCTTGCCAAGGGATTCGGCTTCTATCAATCGAAGCCATCCTCGGCCTTCTCGCCGGTCGCGGTAACGCCGGAGGAGCTTGGTGAGGCCTGGGATGGCGGGAAGTTGCATCTCCCCCTTCATGTCGATCTTAATGGTGAGCCCTTCGGCCGGGCCGATGCCGGCGTCGACATGACTTTCGACTTTCCTTCGCTGATCGTGCACGCCGCGCGAACGAGGCCCCTTTCGGCCGGTACCATCATCGGCTCGGGCACCGTCTCCAACAAGCTCGACGGCGGCCCGGGCAAGCCGGTCTCCAAAGGCGGGGCAGGCTATTCGTGCATTGCCGAGTTGCGCATGATCGAGACGATCGAGGGCGGTGCGCCGAAAACGCAGTTCCTGAAGGCCGGCGACGTCGTCCGCATCGAGATGAAGGATCGCGCCGGCCATTCGATCTTCGGCGCCATCGAGCAGAAGGTCGGCAAATACGAACGCGGCTGACAAGGACCAGGTAGCAGTGGCGAACGAAACCGTCCTCTACGACTATTGGCGCTCGTCTGCGAGCTATCGGGTGCGGATCGCCCTCGGTCTCATCGGCGAGAACTATCGGTCGGAACAGGTGGATCTGCTTGCAAAGGCACATCGCGCGCCGGAGCATCTCGCCCGCAATCCGCAGGGGTTGGTACCGGTGCTGGACATCGATGGCCAGCGCCTTACCCAATCGCTCGCCATTCTCGAATATCTCGCCGAGACACGGGAGGGGACAGGCATTCTTCCGGCCCGACCCCTCGACAGACAACGCGTGCGGGCGCTCTCTTACGCCATAGCGATGGATATCCATCCCGTCTGCAATCTCGGCGTCGTCGGCTATGTGATGGCGAGCGCGGGGGACGGGGAGGCCGCTCGCCGGGCATGGATGCAGAAATTCATCGGCGAGGGCCTCGCTGCCTTCGAGCGTATGTTGGACCACCCCGCGACCGGTGCGTTCTGCCATGGCGACAGCCCGACGATGGCGGATATCTGCCTCGTCCCGCAGGTCTACAATGCGCGACGCTGGGGCGTCGATCTATCGACCTTCCCAAAAATCGTTGCCATAGATCGGATTTGCGGCGGGATCGGTCCCTTCCAAACGGCGCATCCCGACAGGGCAAAGCCTTGAACCCGGAGAGGTGCGGTTCCTTCGTCCTGCACATCGGACGTGGCCTGTTCCGTCCAGCCGATGTCGCGAATGGATCGGCGGACCGCAAGTCGCCGAGCTAGTTTTCGCGTGACTGCCCGTGTATGGGGGCGCGGAAACACTCACGAACGAGAGACCATCGATGAAAAGCTATGTGCTGACCGTCACCTGCAAATCCACCCGCGGCATCATTGCGGCAGTTTCCGGCTATCTCGCCGAAGCGGGCTGCAACATCGTCGACTCGTCGCAATTCGACGATCTCCAGACGGGTCTGTTTTTTATGAGGCTGGCCTTTGTCAGCGAGACAGGCGCGAAGGCCGCCGAATTGCGCGAAGGCTTCGAACCGGTCGCCAAGCGCTTCGGGATGACGGCGGAGATCCGCGATACCGAGGAGCGGATGAAGGTTCTTCTGATGGTGTCGCGTTTCGGCCATTGCCTGAACGACCTGCTCTACCGCTGGAAGATCGGGGCGCTGCCGATCGACATCGTCGGCGTCGTTTCCAACCATTTCGAGTACCAGAAGGTGGTCGTCAACCACGACATCCCCTTCCATTGCATCAAGGTGACCAAGGAGAACAAGCCCAGGGCCGAAGCCCAGCTGATGGAAGTGGTCGAGCAGACCGGCGCCGAGCTGATCGTGCTTGCCCGCTACATGCAGGTGCTTTCGGATGCGCTGTGCAAGAAGATGTCGGGGAAGATCATCAACATCCACCACTCCTTCCTGCCGTCGTTCAAGGGGGCGAACCCCTACAAGCAGGCCTATGAGCGCGGCGTAAAGCTGATCGGCGCGACGGCGCATTACGTCACCGCCGATCTCGACGAGGGTCCGATCATCGAGCAGGACATCGCCCGCATCACCCATGCGCAGTCGGCCGAGGATTACGTCTCGATCGGCCGGGATGTCGAAAGCCAGGTGCTGGCGCGGGCCGTGCACGCCCATATCCACCACCGCTGCTTCATCAACGGCAACCGCGTCGTCGTCTTCCCGCCGAGCCCGGGAAGCTACGCCTCCGAACGGATGGGCTGAGGGATCGGGAGAGGTGTTCGGGCTCCGCCTCAGATATGCAGCGCGTGCCCCAGCGCCTTGAAGGCGGCCTCCTGAAACGCCTCGGACTGCGTCGGATGCGCATGGACGGTGCCGGCGATATCCTCCAGCCGCGCGCCCATTTCGATCGCCAGCGCAAAGGTCGCCGACAGTTCCGAAACGCCGTGGCCGACCGCCTGGATGCCGAGGACCAGGTGATTGTCGGCCCGGGCGACCACGCGGACGAAGCCGTCCTCGGAAAGCGTTGTCATCGCACGGCCGTTCGCCTGGAAAGGAAACTGGCCGATCCTGGTATCGATGCCGGCCGTGCGAGCCTCTTCCGGCAAGAGGCCGGCGCCGACGATTTCCGGATCGGTGAAGCAAACCGCCGGGATGCAGCGCTTGTCCCAGCTCCGCTTTCGACCGGCGACGATCTCCGCGACCATTTCGCCCTGTGCCATTGCGCGGTGCGCAAGCATCGGCTCGCCGGTCACGTCGCCGATCGCATAGATACCGCGCATCGAAGTGCGGCACTGATCGTCGATGCGGATGAATCCGCCCGACCGGTCGAGATCGATCTCTTCAAGTCCCCAGCCCTCGGTGACAGGCCCGCGACCGACGGTGACGAGGACCTTCTCCGCCGGGACCTCGAAGGCGCGGCCGTTTTCCTCGGCAAAGAGCCCGCGCCGATCGGCGGAGAGCCGCTTTGCCGCGGTGCCCGTGAAGACCTCCACACCGAGTTCGCCGAGGCGCTTCATCACCGGCTTCGAGAGATCGGCGTCGTATTGCGGCAGGATTCTGTCCAACGCTTCGAGCACGGTGACCTTGGAACCGAGCTTGGCAAAGGCGGTGCCGAGTTCGAGGCCGATATAGCCGCCACCGACGACCGCGAGCGTTTCGGGTATTTTCGTCAGCGCCAAAGCCTGGGTCGAGGAAATCACATTTCCGCCGAAGGGCAGGTCGGGGAGCTCGATCGGCGCCGAACCGGTCGCGATGACGAGCGCTTCCGCTCGAATGCGCTGGAGGCCCGTCTCCGTTTCCACATCCACGGTCTTGCCGTCGACGAAACGCCCCTCGCCGATAACCGCCTTGACGCCCGCCTTTTTCAGGAGCCCTGTGACGCCGCTGTTGAGCCGCCCGACGATACCGTCCTTCCAGGCTATCGTTCGGCCGAGGTCGATTGCGGGAGCATTCAAGGAGAGGCCGAGCGGGCTCTTACCCGATGCGGCCGTGCGGAGCTTGTCGTATTCTTCCGCCGCATGGATCAGCGCCTTGGATGGAATACAGCCGACATTCAGGCAGGTGCCGCCGGCCTTCGCCTTCTCGACGATCACGGTGTTGACGCCGAGCTGGGCGGCGCGGATCGCCGTGACATAGCCGCCGGGACCGGCGCCAAGAACCAGGAGTTTGCAGGAGATTTCCTTCATAACGCCTATCCTTCAACGAAAATCAGCGCCGGCGTTTCGATCAGCGTCTTCAGCCGCTGAACGAAAACCGCGGCATCCCAGCCGTCGATCACCCGGTGGTCGAAGCTCGACGAGAGATTCATGATCTTGCGAGGCACGAATTGCGCGCCGTCCCAGACGGGGCGGACGGCGATCTTGTTGACGCCGACGATCGCCACTTCCGGATGGTTGATGACCGGGGTCGAGGCGATCCCGCCAATGGCGCCGAGCGAGGAGATGGTGATGGTCGAACCGGTGAGCTCGTCGCGCGTCGCGGTTCCGGTGCGGGCGGCCTCCGCCAGGCGGCTGAGCTCGGTCGCGCAGTCCCAGATCCCGCGCGCCTCGGCATGGCGGACCACCGGAACCATCAGGCCGGCGGGTGTCTGGGTGGCGACGCCGATATGGACGGCGGAGTGACGATGGATGATGCCGGCATGATCGTCGAATGTGGCATTGACGCCTGGCAGTTCGGCGGCGGTTCTGACGAGCGCCCGCATCAGGAATGGCAGGATCGTCAGCTTGGCCTGTTCGGACTTGCGCTCGCGGTTCATCGTCGCGCGCAAATCCTCGAGCGCGGTCATGTCGACCTCTTCCACATAGGTGATGTGGGGGATGCGCGACGCGGAGAGCGACATTTTCTCGGCGATCCGCCGCCTGAGGCCGGTCATCTTGACCTCCTCGACCGCGGTCTTGCGGACCAGTCCGGCCGGAGCGGCCACGGGGCCGGCGCCCCGGCTGAGGAAGAGGTCGAGATCCTCATGGGTGATCCGGCCTGCCGGCCCTGTGCCGGTTACCTGCCTGAGGTCGATACCGCTCTCTCTGGCGCGCAGCCGCACGGCCGGGGAGGCGAGGGGCTTTGCCGAAAAGCTTGGGGTTTCGCGGGGCGCCGGAGCAGGTTCCGGCGCCGGCCTTTTAGCCTGCGCAGCTGCCCCGGCCTCGGATCGGGAAGAGACGGCGACGGGCTGGTCGAGCACTTTTTCCGCCAGCGCCTCCGGAACACTGTCCGGAGCAGCCTCTGCCGCCTCAGCTGAGGTCTCGATCCTGACCAGCGGCGCCTTCACCGCGATCGTGTCGCCGACTTCAGCGCCGAGCCAGAGCACCTTGCCCGAGACGGGGGAGGGGATTTCGACCGTGGCCTTGTCGGTCATGACGGCGGCGAGCACCATGTCTTCGCGTACCGGGTCTCCCGGCTTCACATGCCATTCGACGAGTTCGGCCTCCGCGACGCCTTCGCCGACATCCGGCATCTTGATGGTGAATTCGCCCATGCGTCAGCCCTCCATCGCTTCGGCGAGCGCGCGCCCGACGCGTGCCGGGCCTGGGAAATAGTCCCATTCCTGGGCGTGCGGATAGGGGGTATCCCAGCCCGTGACGCGCACGACCGGCGCTTCGAGGTGGTAGAAGCAGTGCTCCTGGACAAGAGCCACGAGTTCTGCGCCGAAGCCGGACGTCAGCGTCGCCTCGTGCACAACCACGCAGCGCCCCGTCTTGCTCACCGATTGCACGATCGTCTCGAGGTCGAGCGGCAAGAGACTTCGCAGGTCGATCACTTCCGCGTCGATGCCGGTCTCCTCGGTCGCGGCAAGAGCCACATGCACCATGGTTCCGTAGGCGATCACCGTCACGCCCGAGCCCTTGCGGCGAATCTCGGCCTTGCCGATCGGGATCGTGTAATGCCCGTCCGGAACCTCTCCGAGCTCGTGCCTGGACCATGCCGTGACCGGCCGTTCGTGGTGGCCGTCGAAGGGACCGTTATAGAGGCGCTTCGGCTCGAGGAACATCACCGGATCCGGATCCTCGATCGCCGAGATCAGCAGTCCCTTGGCGTCATATGGCGTCGACGGTACGACCACCTTGAGCCCGCACACATGGGTGAAGAGCGCCTCCGGGCTCTGGCTATGGGTCTGGCCGCCGAAGATGCCGCCGCCTGTCGGCATTCGGACGACGATCGGGCAGGTGAAGTCGCCGTTCGAGCGATAGCGGATGCGTGCGGCCTCCTGGGTAAGCTGATCGTAGGCCGGATACATGTAATCGGCGAACTGAATCTCGACGCAGGGTTTCAGCCCGTAGGCGGCCATGCCGATGGCCGTGCCGACGATGCCGGATTCGCTTATCGGTGCGTCGAAGCAGCGGGTCTTGCCGTATTTGGCCTGAAGCCCCTGGGTGCAGCGGAAGACGCCGCCGAAATAGCCGACGTCCTCGCCGAAGACGACGACGTCCTCGTCGCGCGCCATCGACACGTCCATGGCGCTGCGCACCGCTTCGATCATCGTCATTCTGGCCATGTCAGTACCCCGCTTTCTGCCGCTGGCGGCGGATATGGGGCGGCATCTCGGCATAGACGCCTTCGAAGATGTCCCGCACCGACGGCCTGCCGCCGGCATGGAGCGTTCCGTGGCGCTCGGCTTCCTTCTGTGCCTGGATGACTTCGTCCATGATTTCCGCCTCCGCCTGCGCATGCCGTTCCTCGGACCAGACGCCGCGCAGAACCAGGTGCTTTTTGAGGCGCAGAACCGGGTCGCCGAGCGGCCAGGCCTCCGATTCCGTTTTCGGACGATAGGCGCTCGGATCGTCGGAGGTCGAATGGGCGCCGACGCGATAGGTCACATATTCGATCAGCGTCGGACCGAGATTCAGGCGCGCCCGCTCCGCCGCCCAGCGCGCCACCGCATAGACCGCGAGATAGTCGTTGCCGTCGACCCTCAAGGCGGGAATGCCGAAACCCAGACCCCGGGCCGCAAATGTGCCGGAGCCCCCTCGGGCGATACCCTGGAAGGTCGAGATAGCCCATTGATTGTTGACGATGTTGAGAATGACGGGCGCCTTGTAGGTGGAGGCGAAGACCAGCGCGGAATGGAAGTCCGACTCGGCCGTCGAGCCGTCGCCGATCCAGCCGGCGGCGATCCGGGTATCGTTCTTGATGGCGGACGCCATCGCCCAGCCGACCGCCTGGACATATTGCGTGGCGAGGTTGCCGGATATCGTGAAGAAGCCGTGCGCCTTGGAGGTGTACATGACCGGCAACTGCCGCCCATGGCAGGGATCGAGCTCGTTCGAGAAGATCTGGTTCATCATCTCGACCATCGGGTAGTCGTCGGCGATCAGAAGCCCCGCCTGACGGTAGGTCGGAAAATTCATGTCGCCCTTGCGGAGCGCCTTGCGGAATGCACAGCTCACCGCCTCTTCGCCGAGATGCTGCATGTAGAAGGACGTCTTGCCCTGGCGCTGCGCCATGAGCATACGCGCGTCGAAGGCCCTCAGCAGCATCATATGCCTGAGGCCGGTCAGTAGTTCCTCGTCCGAAAGAAGGCCTGCCCAGGGTCCGACCGCCTCGCCCTCGCGATTAAGCACCCGGATGATCGAATAGGCGAGGTCGCGGATCTCTTCGGGGTCCACGTCGACTTCCGGCCGCGGCACCGAGCCCGCCTTCGGAATCTTCACATTGGAAAAGTCGGGCTGATCGCCCGGCCGGACGGCCGGTTCGGGGACATGCAGGCTCAGTCGGCTGAATTCATCCATGCGGCTTCCGGCCTCCCTTCCGGATTGCGCCTTGCGCAACTCGCTGCCCCGGGAGAACGGTGCCATGCCGCCCGGCAGTTTCCCTGGCCCGGGTTCCTCCACCCCGCCTGCCACGCCGCCGCAGCCTGCCGTTCTCCTAACGGTATATGCGCACAGACTGCCACGAGTCCGGGGCCAGATGAAGAGTTTTCGCCGTCGCGCGCGACGCCCGTGCCAAGAAAGACAGATTCGTGCCGGAACGCATCCGGCATGCGTCGGCGTGATCATGCCGATGCTGATGGCGGGCAATTTTCTTTCGTGAGGCTGCCGCGAACACGCAGCAAGTGCTTGACCCACCCTCAGACCGGCGGAGCGATCTCAATCGGGCTGCCGTCGGAAAAGCGCGAAAGGCGGAACTCGGAGGGATCGACGATGGGCGGGTCTCCGGTCACGAGATCGGCGACGAGATGTCCGGCCCCGGGGCCGATGCCGAAGCCGTGACCGGAAAAGCCGGTAGCGATAACGAGCCCCGGCAGCTCTTGCGCCAGGGAAATGACCGGCACGACGTCCGGTGTCACGTCGATCAGTCCGGCCCAGATCTGCACCGGCGCGACGGTCCGAAGCTTCGGAAGAGCCTTTCTTGCCTCTTCGAAAGCCCTGAGCACGGACTTAGGATCGGGACGCGGGTCGAGGATGCGGTGCCGCTCGAAGGCGCCTGGCCGATCGAGCGGTTGCGGCAGGATCTCGAAGAGCTCACGCCAGCTCTGGGCGCTCAGGCCCGCCTGCACGGACTCGCCTTCGGCCTTCCGAGCCTCCCGAAAATCCTGAAAAAACGCAAAGGTGTCGGGCACGAGCGGGTGCAGGTTTGCGCCTGCGGTGGCGATCGTATAGCCGCCGTCGAGGCGCTTGCGATAGGCGTAGGTCGCCGTCGCACCGGCACCATCCGGCCCGCCCTCGACCGGTGCCGTCCGGAGCACGGTGTTACGCACTTTCAATTGCGGCAGCCGGACTCCGAGCCCCTTGCAGAAGAGCCTGGACCAAGCGCCGCCGGCAAGCACCACGGTAGATGTTTCGATGCGGCCCTTTTCGGTGATGACGGCGCTTATTCGGCCCGTGCTCTTCTCGATTCCCCGCACGGCACAGCCGGTCACGATGCGCGCGCCGGCGCGACGCGCTCCGGCGGCGATGGCGGGAACGGCCTTTTGCGGCTCGGCCCTGCCGTCGCCCGGCGTATAGAGCGAGCCCTTGTATCGTATCGCCGCCCCGCCCATTCGTTCCCGGGTCTCGTCGGCGGTAAGCTGGCGACTGTCGACGCCATGCGGCCGCGCAAGCGCGAGCCAGGCGTCCCGATTTGCGACGTCCTGCTCCGTCTCGGAAATGTAGAGGATGCCGCTGCGGCGGAACCCGGTTTCGCCGCAGACGCGCGCGTCGAGCGTATCCCAGATGTTCAGCGCCGCCATCGCGAGCGGAATTTCACGCCGATCGCGGCCCATGACCCGCACCCAGCCCCAGTTGCGGCTCGATTGCTCGCCGGCCAGCACGCCCTTTTCGCAAAGGACGACTGTCACGCCTCGCTCTGCAAGAAAAAGCGCGGTGGTTACTCCGATGATGCCGCCGCCGATGATCACGACGTCGGCTCTCGCGGGAAGCGAAGGATCTGTTCCAACAGGGTCGAGAGCGGGGCCGGGCATGATGATCTCTGGGTTCCGTGCATTTATTCCCTATCGCTGCATCCAATGAACGCACCGATCAAGCCTTCAGAGCCGGTTTCCGGCAGCGATGCACAGTTCCCGCATCGCCTTTTATTGGTCGCGCCTTCCCGTCTCCTGCGGGAGCCATTATGTTGACCCAATGCGCGACACCGCCGAGCTCCGCCCGATCCTCCGTATAGATTTCCCGCAGAACGACCGTCTCGGGCGCGGCAAGATCATGCTTCTGGAACTGATCCGCGAGGCCGGCTCGATTTCCGCAGCCGGGCGGGCCATGGACATGTCCTACCGGCGAGCCTGGCTGCTGGTCGACGCACTGAACCGGATGTTCCGGGAGCCGGTGGTCGAATCGCAGCGCGGTGGCAAACAGGGCGGCGGCGCTGCCGTCACCGCGTTCGGCGAGATGCTGATCGAGCGGTTCCGGGCTATGGAGGCGAAGGCACATGCGGCAGTCGCCGACGATCTCGACTGGCTGAGCGCCATGCGCGGCTGCGAAGAGACTTCCGGTGGGCCCGCGGAAATAAGTTGAGAGGCGGGATGCTGGCGAAAACCGCAAAGCCTCTAATAATCAAGCGCCACGGTCTTGATGATGGCGTGCACCTGCTTTCCCGGCTGAAGATCGAGCGCTTCCCGGGATAGGGTCGTGATCCGCGCGGCAATGACGTTGCCGCCGCAATCCACCCTCACGTCGACGCTGCCCTGCCGCGGTGGCGAGAGGCTGACGATCCTTCCCGGAAGCACGTTGAGGGCGCTGATGTCCTCCGGGCGCCTGGTCGCCAGCATGACGTCGCGCCCGGCGACATAAAGCCGAAGGCTTTGGCCTTGCTCGGCTATGAGATGCGGTACGCGGATCAGGCATTCTCCGGCACGCACATTTGTCAGTTCATGCCCCTCGTCATGGCTTTCGACGACGCCCACGATCAACGCACCCGCGTCCCGCCGATCGGTTTCGTAGGTTGGCGACGGCGCGCTCAGAACGGCCGCCGTTTTCCCGGAAGCCTTGACCCGGCCGTTCTCCATCACGACCACGCGTTCCGCGAGCCTCGCCACTTCAGCCACGGAATGACTGACATAGACGATCGGAATTCTCGTCTCGTCGCGAAGCCGCTCAAGATACGGAAGTATTTCGGCTTTTCGTGCGTCGTCGAGCGCAGCGAGTGGTTCGTCCATCAAAAGCAGGCGGGGTGCAGCGAGCAGTGCCCGGCCGATGGCCACGCGCTGCCGCTCGCCGCCCGAAAGCGTGGCGGGCATGCGGTCGAGCAGGTGTCCTATGCCGAGCATCGCGACGATCCTGCCGAACTCCTCCCCCGACCCGGTCGCGCCCGCGAACCAGCGCCCATAGCCGAGATTCCCGCGGACGCTCAAATGCGGAAAGAGGCGCGCTTCCTGGAAAACATAGCCGAAGCGGCGGCGGTGGGCAGGGGTGAAAAGCCGGCGCTTGCTGTCGGCGATGACGTCGCCGTCGAGCATGATGCGGCCGTGATCTGGCCGCAGGAGGCCTGCGATGATGTTGACGAGCGAGGTCTTGCCGGAGCCGGAGCGGCCGAAAAGTGCGGTTACGCCGGCCTGTGAACCGAAGGCGGCATCGATCGCGAAAGTGCCGAGCCTGAGGCGCGCTTCGACCTGGAGCCTCATGCCGCGACCGTCCGCCGGGCCGCGGCCGCGGCCATGGCTTCCGAAAGCATCAGCGCCGCCATCGAAATGATGACGGAAATCGCGGCGAGGCGCATCGCGCCGGCATCGCCGCCCGGCACCTGCGTGAAGGTGTAGATCGCGGCGGAAAGCGTCTGCGTCTCACCCGGAATATTGGAGACGAAGGTAATGGTCGCCCCGAACTCGCCCATCGCCTTGGCGAAGGAGAGGACCATGCCGGCAAGGATGCCCGGAAGAATCAGGGGCAATGTTACCGTCAGGAATATCCAGGCGGGGCTTGCGCCAAGCGTCGCCGCCGCGTCCTCGAGCTTGCGGTCGACCGCTTCGATCGACAGCCGGATGCTGCGGACCATCAATGGGAAGCCCATCACCGCGCAGGCGAGCGCCGCCCCGGTCCAGCGGAAGGAAAAGACCAGGCCGAAGTTTTCGGCGAGAAAGGCGCCGACCGGCCCGCGCCGGCCGAAGAGGAGCAGCAGGGCAAAGCCGGTGACCACCGGCGGCAGGATCAGCGGCATATGGACGAGGCCGTTGAGCAGCGATTTGCCCCAGAACTGGCCGCGTGCGAGGATCATCGAAACCAGGAGTGCGAATGGTAGGCTTGCAAGCATCGCCACGGTGGCGACCCGCAGGCTGAGGCGGACTGCCGTCCACTCCGCTTCGGTCAATGCCAACAGGTCCAAGCTCGTGCTCCCGCTTCTGATGCGCCGTGTCGTCAATTCATTCGGCAGATGCTATTCCAGCACCGTAAAACCCTCAGCCTCAAAAAGCGCCGCTGCCTTCGGCGAGCGCACGAAGTCGAGATAGGCACCGGCATCGGGGTTCCTGCTGTCGGCAGTGATCGCGATCGGGTAGATGATCGGTGGATGGCTGTTCTCGGGGAAGGTGCCGATCACCTTAACCCCGGCATCAGCCGCCGCATCCGTCCGGTAGACGATGCCATAGGGCGCCTCGCCCCGCGAAACGAGAAGGAGAGCGGCCCGCACGCTTTCGGCACCGGCGACCTTTCCGGCAAGGCTCGGCCAAAGACCGAGCTTTTCCAGCGCGGCCTTGCCATATCTGCCGGCAGGGACCGAATCGACGGCGCCCATTGCCAGCCGCTCATTGCCGACAAGGCCGGCAAGATCGAAGCCAGGTCCGATCTCGACCTCTGCGGCATCCTTGCTGCCGGAGACGAGGACGATGCGATTGCCGAGTAGATTTGAGCGCGTGTCACCCTTGATCAGTTTCTCGTCTGCGAGATAGTCCATCCAGGCGAGGTCGGCGGAGATGAACACATCGGCGGGCGCGCCCTGTTCGATCTGCTTCGCCAGTGCTGAACTTGCAGCATAGGAGGCGGTGGATTCCTTGCCCGTCTGCTTGCGCCACTCGCCGTTGATCGCATCGAGCGCGTTTTTGAGGCTTGCCGCAGCAAAGATCGTGACCTTCTCCGCCGCCAGGGCCGTCGCAGGGCCTATTGCCGTCAGAAGGACGGCGAGTGCCACGGACACGCCCTTGAGCCGATCCTTTCTCGTCGCCAAGCTCATGCCTCCCGCTCGTGATATTTCTCAAGATATAACGCTTCGGTATTTTGGTTAGCGCTATATTCGGAGAAATACAATGCTGCCGTTGCGCTGTAATCGAACGGTGAGGCAATGGGGCGAAGATTGCGCGACCGCTTGCGATAGACGCTCATGCGTCTAAATTCTGCAACGAGAGCAAGCGAGGTGACGACCCATATGGATTCGACGATACGGCTGGAAGAGAGCTGGAAAGCGGCCCTCGGCCCCGAGTTCCGCAACGGCTACATGACCGAGCTCAAGCGTTTCCTGCTGGACGAAAAGCAACAGGGCCGACAGGTTTTTCCGAGGGGTGGCGAATATTTTCGCGCGCTCGATCTTACCCCCCTCGACAGGGTTCGTGTCGTGATCCTCGGTCAGGATCCATATCATGGCGACGGGCAGGCGCACGGCCTCTGCTTCAGTGTTCGTCCCGGCGTGCGTACACCGCCTTCGCTCGTCAACATCTACAAGGAGCTCAAGGAAGACCTCGGCATAGATCCGGCGCGCCACGGTTTTCTCGAAAGCTGGGCGCGCCAGGGCGTGTTGCTGCTGAACAGCGTGCTGACGGTGGAGCGCGGCCGGGCGGCTTCGCATCAGGGCAGAGGATGGGAACGCTTTACCGATGCGGTCATCCGCGCCGTCAATGAGCAGGCGCAGCCCGTCGTCTTCATGCTCTGGGGCTCTTATGCGCAACGCAAGGCGGCGTTCGTCGACCGCTCGCGCCATCTCGTGCTCACGGCGCCGCATCCGTCACCGCTTTCGGCGCATTCGGGCTTCTTCGGCTGCCGGCATTTCTCCAAGGCGAATGCCTTTCTCACGTCCAAGGGGCTCGACCCGATCGACTGGCGGTTGCCGGAAGATCCGCCCCTGGCAGTGGAACGGCCGACGCCGCCGAACTGCTGACGCCCTCGTTCCGGCGCCCGTCGCGAATGGACCTTGCGCCCCCGGCTCCGATCCGTCAAAGACTGGCCCGAATAGGCAGGCGACGCGATGGGAGACGGCATGCGGCACATCCTGATCATCGGTATCGGCGCGGGTAACCCCGAGCACATCACGGTCCAGGCGATCAATGCGCTGAACAGAGCCGATGTGCTGTTCATCCCGACGAAGGGTGCGAAGAGGTCCGAACTCGCCGAGCTTCGCCGCGAGATCTGTGCCCGCTACGTGACGAGGGCCGACAGCCGGACCATTGAATTCGCCGTGCCCGTTCGCCGAACCGAAGGGCGGGCGTATATCGAAAGCGTGGACGACTGGCATGCGAGTATTGCCGCCACTTACGAGGCTCTCCTCGAGAGCGAGCTTGCCGATGGACAGACCGGCGCGTTTCTTGTCTGGGGCGATCCGATGCTCTATGACAGCACGATCCGCATCGTCGAGCGCGTGAAGGCGCGCGGCCGCATTGGCTTCGGCTTTGACGTCATTCCGGGCATTACCAGCCTGCAGGCGCTCTGCGCCAGCCATCGCATTCCGTTGAACCTCGTCGGCAAACCGGTGGAAATCACCACCGGCCGGAGGCTCGCCGAGAGCTTTCCGCACAGGTGCGAGACGGCGGTCGTCATGCTCGACGGCGAGCAGGCCTTTCAGAAGATCGAGGATCCCGACGCCGAGATCTATTGGGGCGCCTATCTCGGCAGCCCCGAAGAGATCGTCATTTCAGGGCGCCTTGCCGACGTCAAAGAGGAAATTCTGAAAACCCGTGCTGCGGCACGCGAGCGGGTAGGCTGGATCATGGACATATATCTTTTGCGAAAAGGCGCCGATTTCGACGAATAGAGCAATTTCGGAAAAGGTGTAAAACGGCCTTAATCCGAATGCTTGAACGCTCTCAAGGCATGCGCCTGTGCTATAGGTTTCACCGGAAAACTGGCTGGACAGGCCGAAGGATGACGAAAGACGAATGACCAGCTGCGCCGCGCCAGACCTCGGGCCGCACGGCCTCGGTGCATCGATGCGCCGCGGGGCCTGTCCTTCGCTCGCGGCACCGATGCGGACCGGGGACGGCCTGCTCGTGCGGCTGCGACCAGCGGTCGACGGTCTGACCCCGGCGGAGATAAGGGCGCTCGCCGTCGCGGCCGGAGCCTATGGCAGCGGCATTATCGAGATCACGGCACGCGGCAACCTGCAGATACGCGGCCTGACACCGGAGAGTGTTCCGGCACTTGCCGCGGCGATCTGGGAAACGGGAATAGCCGTTGCCGAAGGCCTGGCAATCGAGACGCCACCCCTGGCCGGTTTCGACCCCGGTGAAATCGCCGACCCTCGCCCGCTCGCCCGCGCGCTGCGCTTGGCGATCTCCGGTGCGGGTGAGACGCTCAGCTTTGCACCGAAATTTACGATCGTGGTGGATGGAGGCGGGTGCTTCAATCTCACGATGTTGACCGCCGATCTGCGTATTTCCGCACTTGGCGGTGAGGATGGCATTCGGTGGCTGCTTTCGCTCGGAGGCACCGCGCGCTCGGCAGCGCCTGTCGCCCTGCTGGAAGCGGGAGAGGTCGTTCCCGCGGTTCTCGATATCATGCGAAGTCTCAGCGCGCTCGGGCCCGCAGCCCGCGCTCGCGACCTTGACGCGGGCGGCATTCGGCAGCGCTTTTCTGCCGGCAATGCATTGCCGTTTGCCGGCGAGGGCTCCCCTTCTCCGCCGCCGGCGGGCATCCATCACTTCGGCGGGGCCGGCACGGTGCTCGGCGTGGGGCTGGCCTTTGCGCAGACCGACGCGGGCAGTCTCATCGCGTTCGTGCGGCAGGCAGAGGAACTCGGCGCAGCGGAGATACGTCTGGTGCCGCGCCATGGTCTGTTCGTCCTCGGTCTCTCCGGCGAAGCGGCCGCCATTGCGCAAGGGCTTGCCCGCGGCCATGGATTTCTGGTCGCCGCCGACGATCCGCGCAATCACATAGCGGCCTGCGCCGGTCTTGCCTGCGCGTCGACGGGAATGGACACCAAGGCGACGGCGAGATTGTTGGTCGAAGCCGCGCCGGACTTGCTCGACGGCTCGGCGACGGTGCATCTCTCCGGCTGCCCCAAAGGCTGCGCCAAGCCGTCTCCAGCGCCGATGACGCTGATCGGTGCGCCATCAGGATATGCGCCATCAGGATATGGACTTGTCGTAAATGGCACTGCTTCCGTCGCGCCGAGTGCCTACAGGGATGAAAACGGAATAAGATCCGCCTTCGCTGCGCTCAACGCGCTGGTGCGGGAAAACAAAGACGCTGGCGAATCGGCTTGGTCCTGTCTTACACGGCTCGGGACCGCGCAGATCGGCGCAGCGTTCGAACAGGGATAGAGATGCCTGACTACGATTACATCCGCGATGGCAACGCCATCTATGAGCGTTCTTTCGCGATCATCCGCGCAGAAGCTGATCTTTCCGGTTTCTCGGAGGAAGAGGCCGATCTTGCCGTTCGGATGGTGCATGCCTGCGGCTCCGTGGAGGCCGCGCGCCAATTCGTCTTTTCGCCCGGGTTCGTTTCCGCCGCGCGCGCTGCCTTGAAGGGCGGCGCCCCCATCCTCTGCGATGCGGAGATGGTCGCCCGTGGCGTGACGCGCGCACGCCTCCCCGCCGGTAATGAGGTCATCTGCACGCTCCGGGATCCGCAGACCGCAGAGATCGCGGCCGAGATCGGCAATACGCGTTCGGCCGCGGCGCTGAAGCTCTGGGGTGAAAGGATGGCCGGCTCCGTCGTAGCGATCGGTAACGCGCCGACCGCGCTCTTCTATTTGTTGGAGATGCTGCGCGATGGTGCGCCGAAGCCAGCCGCGATCCTCGGAATGCCGGTCGGCTTCGTCGGTGCGGCGGAATCGAAGGATGCACTTGCCGAGAATTCCTATGGCGTTCCCTTCGCGGTCGTGCGCGGCCGTCTCGGCGGCAGCGCGATGACCGCTGCCGCGTTGAATTCACTCGCGAGGCCGGGTCTGTGAGCGGCACGAAAACTGGCAAGCTGATCGGCGTCGGAACGGGTCCGGGCGACCCTGAGCTGCTGACCGTAAAAGCGGTACGAGCGCTCGGCGATGCGGATGTCGTCGCCTATTTCGCCAAGGCCGGCCGGAACGGCAACGGCCGGGCGGTGGTGGAGGGAATTCTGAAGCCGGGCATGACCGAACTGCCGCTCTATTATCCCGTTACCACTGAGATCGACAAGGATCACGACGCCTATAGGAGTCAGATCACCGACTTCTACGATGCCTCGGCCGAGGCGGTGGCGGCGCATCTCCTCGCCGGGCGGACGGTGGCGGTGCTAAGCGAAGGAGACCCGCTTTTCTACGGGTCCTACATGCATCTCCATGTGCGGCTTGCCGGCCGTTTCCCGGCCGAGGTCATTCCGGGCATCACCGCGATGTCCGGCTGCTGGTCGCTTGCCGGGCTGCCGCTGGTGCAAGGCGACGATGTGCTCTCCGTCCTGCCCGGCACCATGGGCGAGGCCGAGCTTCAGCGACGCCTCGCCGATACGGAAGCCGCCGTGATCATGAAAGTCGGCCGCAACCTGCCTAAAATACGCCGGGCACTCGCGGCGGCGGGCAGGCTCGAGGCGGCCGTATATGTCGAGCGCGGCACGATGAAGAATGCGGCAATGGTTCCGCTCGGCGAGAAGCCGGACGACGAGGCGCCCTATTTCTCGCTGGTGCTGGTTCCGGGTTGGAAGGACAGGCCCGGCGGGAAGGACAGACCGGGATTGGAGGGCAAGGTATGAGGGGAACGCTCTTCATCGTCGGCACCGGGCCTGGCAATCCGGCACAGATGACGCCCGAGGCCGAGAATGCGATCGCTGCAGCGACCGAATTCTTCGGCTATGGCCCCTATCTCGATCGCCTGCAACTTCGCGCGGATCAACGGCGCATAGCATCGGACAACCGCGAGGAACTGGACCGCGCTCAGGCGGCACTCGCGCGCGCCGCGGCAGGGGTGAATGTCTGCGTCGTCTCCGGCGGCGACCCCGGCATCTTCGCCATGGCCGCCGCCGTCTGCGAGGCGATCGACAACGGACCGCAGGAATGGCGCGAAGTCGATCTCACGATCACGCCCGGCGTCACGGCAATGCTCGCGGTCGCCGCACGGATCGGGGCGCCGCTGGGGCACGATTTCTGTGTCATGTCGCTTTCCGACAATCTGAAGCCCTGGGAGGTCATCACCCGCCGGCTCCAGCTTGCGGCCGAAGCGGGGCTGGTCATCGCGCTTTACAATCCGATCAGCAAGGCTCGCCCCTGGCAACTCGGCGAGGCTTTCGAGGTTCTGCGGCAGGTGCTGCCGGCAACCGTGCCGGTGATCTTCGGCCACGCAGCCGGGCGGCCCGACGAGCGCATCGAAGTGATGCCGCTCGGCGACGCCGAGCCGGGTCGCGCTGACATGGCGACCTGCGTGATCATCGGCTCGCCGGAGACACGTACCATCCTGCGCGACGGGAAGCATGATCTCGTCTACACGCCGCGGTCCTTTACCGGAGCAAAGCGTTGACGGATGCGTTCGAGCGCCTCGCTACAGTCGCCGACCGACGGAACGTCGGCAGGCTTTCGGCGCTCGACCATCACCACCTCGATCCCGAGCTTTCGCGCCGCCGCTATCTTGCCAAAGGTGGCCGCGCCGCCGCTGTTCTTGGCAATGATGGCGTCGATCCGGTTGCGTTCGAGCAGTTCCGTTTCATCCCGCTCGGCAAAAGGGCCGGAGGCGAGAATGGCGGTAGCATCGGGCAGGTCGAGCGGCGGCGTTATCGGGTCGACGCTGCGTATGACGTAGCTGTGCTGCGGCGCTTTCTTGAAATGGAAGGCCTCTTGCCGGCCGATCGCGAGGAAGACACGGCGCGGCGCCTCTCCAAGGGCGGAGACCGCCTCGGAGACACTGTCGACGCGAGTCCAGCGATCACCGGGGCCGGCCTCCCAGGCGGGGCGGCGGAGCGCGAGGATTGGCGTACCCGTTATTCGAGCCGCAGCGGCGGCGTTTTGCGAGATCCGCGCAGCGAAGGGGTGCGTCGCGTCTACGAGGAGGGCGATGCCCTCGTCCAGCAGGAATGCGGCGAGTCCCTCCGCCCCCCCGAAGCCGCCTATGCGTGTCGGAAGCGGCTGCGGGCGGGGTTCGGCCGTGCGGCCGGCAAGGGAGACCGCAGCGTCGTAGCGCGGATCGGAGGCAAGGTGCTCCGCGAGCTGCCGCGCCTCGGTCGTTCCGCCGAGGATCAGAATGCGAGGCTTGCCCGTGGCTGACATGTCGAACAACGGTTCCACCATCGTCGCTCCCTGGCTCATCATAATCGGCATCGGAGAGGACGGTGTAGCCGGTCTCGGCGAAGAGGCCAAGCGCCTCATCCAGGCGGCACCCGTCGTCTTCGGCGGCGCCCGGCACATGGAGCTTGCGTCTGCGCTGATCAGGGGCGAGCGCCAGATATGGCAGAGTCCGTTTGAAAAATCGGTAGAGGCCATCGTCGCCCGGCGCGGCAGCCCCGTCGTGGTGCTCGCCTCGGGCGATCCCTTCCTCTACGGCATCGGCGCTACGCTCACGCGCCGCATCGATGCCGCGGAAATGCGCACCATCCCCGCTCCGTCCGCTTTCAGCCTTGCCGCGTCCCGGCTAGGCTGGCCCTTGCAGGAGGTCACGACCATTTCGCTGCACGGCCGCCCGCTCGATCTCATAAGGCCGCATCTGCAGCCGGGGGCGCGCGTCCTGGCATTGACCTCGGATGAACACGGGCCGAAGGCGCTTGCCGGCCTGCTCTGTGAAAACGGCTTCGGTCAGTCACGACTTACGGTTCTAGAAGCGCTTGGCGGCAACAACGAACATGTCTCCAGTCATCGCGCCGAGCGCTTTTCGCTCGAAGACGTCCAAGCGCTGAACGTCTGCGCGGTGGAGGTAATCGCGGGCACCGACGCTCGCGTGCTTCCGCTTGGCGGAGGGCTGGACGACCTGTTGTTCGAGCACGACGGCCAGATCACCAAAAGGGAGGTTCGGGCACTGACGCTCTCGGCGCTGGCGCCGCGCCGGGGTGAACTCCTCTGGGATATCGGAGCCGGCTCCGGTTCGATCGCCATCGAATGGATGCTCGCCGACCCGGCGATGCGGGCGATCGCCATAGAGGCTTCGCCGGAGCGGGTCGCGCGGATCGGCCGCAATGCATTTCGCTTCGGTGTCCCGGGGCTTGTGGTTGTGGAAGGACGTGCGCCGGAGGCGTTGCTGCAACTCCCGCGCCCGGATGTGATCTTCATCGGCGGCGGCGGAAGCGAGCCCGGCGTGCTGGACGCGGCCATCGCAGCGCTCGTGCCCGGCGGACGGCTGGTCGCCAATGCCGTGACGACGGAAATGGAAGCGGTGCTGCTCGCCCAGCATGCGCGGCTCGGCGGTTCGCTGATCCGCATCGACATCGCCCGAGCCTCGCCCGTCGGCACGATGACGGGCTGGCGGCCCGCCATGCCGGTCATGCAATGGTCGTGGGTCAGGGCGTGAACCGCTCATCGGGCAACGCATTTTCGAGAGGAAAGATCATGACGGTTCATTTCATCGGGGCGGGCCCGGGCGCGGCAGACCTCATCACGGTCAGGGGCAGAGACTTGATCGGCCGCTGCCCCGTCTGCCTATACGCCGGCTCGATCGTTTCGACCGAGCTCCTGCAATTTTGCCCGCCCGGCGCTCGCATCGTCGATACGGCGCCGATGTCGCTGGACGAGATCGAAGCGGAATATGTGCGCGCAGCGGCGGCGGGTGAGGATGTCGCCCGGCTGCATTCCGGCGACCTTTCCGTCTGGAGCGCGGTGGCCGAACAGATCCGCCGGCTGGAGAAGCATGGCATCGCCTACACGATGACGCCCGGCGTACCCGCCTTCGCTGCCGCCGCCGCGACGCTTGGCCGCGAACTGACGATCCCCGCGGTCGCTCAGAGCCTGGTGTTGACGCGCGTCTCCGGCCGGGCCTCGCCCATGCCGAACAGCGAGACGCTCGCAGCGTTCGGCGCCACCGGTTCGACACTCGCCATCCATCTCGCAATCCACGCGCTCGGACAGGTGGTGGAGGAACTGACCCCACTATACGGCGCCGATTGCCCGGTCGCGATCGTGGTCAAGGCCTCCTGGCCGGACGAACGCGTCGTCCGCGGCAGGCTTAGCGACATCGCAGCCAGGGTCGCGGCCGAACCGATCGAACGCACCGCGCTGATCTTCGTCGGGCCGGGGCTGGAGGCGTCGGATTTCCGCGAAAGCTCGCTCTACGACCCGGCATATCAACGGCGCTTCCGCGGGCGCGATTGAAGCGACAGCACCGCGCAGTTCCTGCGCACATTACTCTTCGATCTTGCTGCCCGAAGGCCGCGACTTCCGTGGAACCCCCGGCCGGTTCTCGAAGCGGTCGCGGTAGAGTGTCGCCTGGCCGAGCAGCATCAGCGTCACGGGTGTCGTCACCGTCATGAAGAAGATGATCAGAACTTCGTGGAACACCCAGCGGCTCTGCAGAACGGCGAAGCAGAGGATCGACGCAAGGCAAATGAGGATGGTGCCGCCGCTGGTCGCTATCGTCGGGGCGTGCAGGCGGGCATAGAAATCGGGGAGGCGCAGCAGCCCGAGCGATCCGATGAAGGTGGTCGCCGCGCCGATCAGCAGCAATCCGCAGACGAGGGCTGCCGCCCATGGCGGCAGGTCGGTCAGATGGCTCATTCGATCACCTCGCCGCGCATGAGGAACTTGGCAAGCGCGATCGACGATGCGAAGCCGATGACCGCGATGATGAGCGCCGTTTCGAAATAGACCGTGTTTGCCGTTCGGATTCCGAAAGTGATCAGCATCAGCATCGCGTTGATGTAGAGCGTGTCGAGGCCGAGGATGCGATCCTGAGCCCTCGGCCCTCTGGCCATGCGGTAGAGCGCGAAGGCCATGGCGAGTGCGAGCATCGTCTGTGCAAGCAGCACCGACCAGATGACGGCAAGCTCCATCATTCGAATATCTCCTTTAAATCGGCCGCGTAGCGCCTGATCGTTTTGCGCCACAGTTCCTCGTTTTCGATGTCGAGCACGTGGATGAGCAAGATCTTCTGGCGCCGGTCATATTCGAGCCATGCGGTGCCCGGCGTCGCCGTCAGCACGCAGGCAAGCAGCGCCAGGGCATTCTCGTCTTCGAGGTCGATACCGAGGGTCATGAAGCCAGCGGCGACCGCGCGGCGCCTCGCGCGCAGGATGATCAGCGTGACGGCGATATTCGAGCGGATAACGTCGCCTGTGGCGCGCAGAATAAAACCGGCGATGCGGCTCCAGCGATTGAGACGCGAGCGGGCAGGCTTCAGTTTGAGCGTTACCCATGCAAGGACGGTGCTGACGATAAGGCCGAGGAGGATCGAACCCGGCGTCACGGACTGACTTAGAAGCAGCCACATGAGGAGGAGCGCGACGGAGAGCAGCGGATAGGGGAACCAGGTGCGCATCTCTAATTGCTCCCGGCTCGCGGCGCCGAAAGCACCCGATCGCTCAAGGTGAGCGGAGCGAGCAGATCGTCGGCCGTCGCCTGCATGTAGCGCATCGCGGGGCCCGCCTGCAGGCTCAGGAAGATGCAGGCGGCAAGCAGGACAATCACGGGTGTGATCTCGATCACGACAACCCGCGGTATCGTCCCCTCGATCGATGCCCAGAAAGTGCGGATGCCGATCCGGTTCATCGCGATCATGGCGGCGAGCCCTGACAGGATGAGGAGGGCGACATAGATCCAGTCCGCGACGGAGGTTGCTGCGGCAAGATCGGCGGCCGGCGCATCGAATAGGCCGCTTATGAGCGCAAACTTGGCGATGAAACCCGAGAAAGGCGGCAGGCCGGCGAGCAGCAATGCGCAGAGGCAGAAGCAGAGACCGAGAACGGCCATGGTACCCGGAATGGCAACGCCGACCTCTTCCTCTTCTTCGTCTTCGTCGAAATCGCCATAAGCTTCCATCGTCACAGCGAGGACGTCGGCGCCGGCGTCCCGACCGCGCTCGACGAGCTCGATCAGCAGGAAAAAGGCCGCGATCGTCAGCGTCGAGCTGACCAGATAGAAGAGAGCACCGGCGAGCATTCCGCCGTGGCCAAGGCCGATCGCCGCGAGCAGCGTCCCGGAGGATACCAGAACGGAGTAGCCGGCAAGGCGACCCATTGCCTGCGAGGCGAGCACGCCTATGGCGCCGAAGGCGATCGTCAGCATTCCCCCGGTGACCAGCCAGTCCTGGCCGAAACCGGACGACGCGCCCGCTGTCGTGCCGAAGACGAGCAGATGCAGGCGCATAATGACATAGATGCCGACCTTGGTCAGGATTGCGAAGATTCCGGCGACCGGCGGCGTTGCCGCCGCGTAGGCCGTTGGCAGCCAGAAGCTGAGCGGCCACATGCCGGCCTTGACGAGGAAGGCGACGCCGAGAATGGCTGCCCCCATTTCGACAAATGTTCTGTCTTGGGCGTCGATCGCTGCGATCTTCGTTGCGAGGTCGGCCATGTTGAGGGTGCCGGTCGTACCGTAGATCAGGCTGACGCCGATCAGGAACAGTGACGAAGCGGCGAGATTGACCGCAACATAATGCAGGCCCGCCTTCACGCGTATAGGTCCGGAGCCGTGCAGGAGCAGTCCGTAGGAGGCGGCCAGCATCATTTCGAAGAAGACGAAGAGATTGAAGAGGTCGCCCGTGAGAAAGGCGCCGTTGAGGCCTGCAAGGAGGAGCTGGAACAGCGAATGGAAGTGATGTCCCGCCGTGTGCCAGCGCGCCATCGAATAGGCCTGCGCGGCGAGTGCAAGTCCACTCGTCAGGCACAGCATCAGAGCCGACAGGCGATCCAGAACGAGGACGATGCCAAAGGGGGCGGGCCAGTTGCCGAGCTGGTAAACCCCCGATCCAGGCAGGCTGGCGGTTCCGGAAGCGGCAAACCGCATGAGGATCATCGAAAGGATGAATACGACGAGCGTTGAACCGAATCCTATGGCGCCCTTCACTGTGCGGTCCCGCTCGTTGATCGGGATCAGAACCGCGGCGACGGCGAGCGGCAGGAGGATCGGCAATATGAGAAGATGATGGAGCCAATCAGTCACCGCGCTGCTCCCTTCCGTCCACATGGTCGGTTCCGGTGAAGCCGCGCGAGGCAAGCAGTACCACGAGGAACAGTGCTGTCATCGCGAAGCCGATGACGATCGCCGTCAGCACCAGAGCCTGAGGAACCGGATCGGTAAAGCGGGCGAGATCGCCTGCGCCCCCGGGCTCGAGGATCGGCGGGGCGTTCACCCGCAACCTGCCCATGCCGAAGATGAAGAGATTGACGGCAAAGGAGAGCAGCGAAAGCCCGATGATGACCTGGTATGTTCGGGGCCTCAAAAGAAGATAAACGCCTGACGCGGTCAGGGTGCCTATACCGCCTGCGAGAATGAGTTCCATTTTACGATACCGCTCCCTTCTCGGAGCGCGCAGCCCTTGCTTGCGCACGCGGTGCACGCACTGACTGGTGCGCCAGCGCGATCAGGATGAGCACGGTGGCGCCGAGGACGAGCGAAAAGACACCGAGGTCGAACAGGATCGCGGTTGCAAGCGGGAATTTGCCGACCACCGGCAGGCTCGCATATTGCGCGTGGGAGGTGAGGAAAGGATAGCCGAAGAACCAGGATCCGACACCCGTCGCCGTTGCCACGAGGAGGCCGATGCTCATCCAGCGAAGCGGATGGATGCGGAGCCGTTCCTCAACCCAGCGGGTGCCGCCGGACATATATTGCAGGATAAAGCCGATCGACATGGCGATGCCGGCGGCAAAACCGCCGCCTGGAAGGTCGTGGCCGCGCAGGAACAGAAAGGCCGCGAGCATGCCGGTGACCGGAAACATCCAGCGCATGATCACTGACGGGATGAAGAGATATTCGGCGACGCTGTCGCCTGCGTCGCGGTCGGGATGGTCGTCGTCGAAGGCGTTCTGCACCCGTTGCTGCTCCGGCGTCTCGAGGCTGTCGGATTGCGGGCGGAAGCGCAGGAGAAGCGCGAAGACCGTGAGCGCTACGATGCAGAGCACGGCGATCTCTCCGAGCGTATCGAAGCCGCGGAAATCGACGAGAATGACGTTGACGACATTGGCACCGCCGCCCTCCTTGTAGGCGCGCTCGAGAAAATAGCTGGCGATCGTCTCGGGAAGGGGCCGTGTCATCACGGTATAGGCGATGAGCATCATTCCCCCGCCGGCGGCGACCGCCAGCAGGACGTCGCGCAAGCGCCTTAAGCGCACCCTGATCGAGATGTCCTCAGCAGCCACCGGCTCCTCGATGCGTTTCGGCAGCCAGCGCAATCCGAGGAGAATGAGGACGGTGGTGACGATTTCGACGAGGAGCTGCGTGACCGCAAGATCGGGTGCGGAAAGCCAGACGAAAGTGATACAGGTGACCAGCCCTGCGCCGCCGAGAAGCACCAGAGAGGCGAGACGGTGGAATTTCGCCTGGTAAGCGGAACCGACTGCGCAGGCAATGCCGATCGCCCAGAGCAGAGCGAAGGCGGGATCGATTCCACGGATCACGAGTGCAGGCAGTTCGAATGCACCGAAAAGGAGCGGCGACGCCCCTGCCGCAAGCGCCAGAAAAACGAGGAGACGCATCTGCGGTTGGAGACGGCGCGTGCCGAGCCGCTGTTCAAGCCACCTGGCCCATTTCCACGAGAGCGTCACCAGCACGCGCTCGAAGATACGCTGGCCCTGCAGCAGACGGAAGACCGGCGGACCCTCGACGGCCGTGGCGAGATAGGAGCGCATCAGGAGATAGAGGCCGATGCCGCCTGAAAGCGCGACGAAGCTCATGATCAGGGGCAGGTTCCAGCCATGCCAGACCGCAAGGCTGTAATAGGGCGTTTCCTCGCGCAGGACCGAGACAACGGCGGCATGAAGGAAGGGGCCGATTGTCTGTGCAGGAATTATACCGACGACCAGGCAGGCCAGGACGAGGAAGTCGACCGGCGCCCGCATCCAGCGCGGCGGCTCATGAGGCTTTCTTGGAAGGTTCGCCGGTGGCTGACCGAAGAAGACGCCGTGGATGAAGCGGAGCGAATAGGTAACCGCGAACATGCCCGCGATCGTCGCCACATAGGGCGTGACCGTGTCGAGCGCGTTGACGAGATGCGTCTCGACCGCCTCGGCAAAGAACATTTCCTTGGACAGGAAACCGTTGAGCAACGGCACTCCGGCCATGGCGGCACTTGCCACCATCGCCAGCGTCGCGGTGATCGGCATGAAGTGGAACAGCCCGCTCAGCCTGCGCATGTCGCGCGTTCCGGTTTCGTGGTCGATGATGCCGGCCGCCATGAAGAGCGAGGCCTTGAAGGTCGCGTGGTTGACGATGTGGAAGATGGCGGCGACGGCCGCCAGCGGACTGCCAAGGCTCAAGAGCACGGTGATGAGTCCGAGATGGCTGATCGTCGAATAGGCGAGCAGCCCTTTCAGATCCTGCTGAAAGATAGCGAAATAAGCCCCGATCAGGAGCGTCGTCAGGCCCGCAAGGCCGACAATCCAGAACCATGCTTCCGTGCCGGCCATGACCGGCCAGAACCGCACAAGCAGGAAGACGCCGGCCTTGACCATCGTCGCCGAATGCAGAAAGGCGGAAACCGGCGTCGGCGCCGCCATGGCGTGCGGCAGCCAGAAATGGAAGGGGAACTGTGCGCTCTTCGTCAATGCCCCGAGCAGAATAAGGATCAGCACTGTGCCGTAAAGCGGATGGTTGCGGATCGTGTCGCCCGAAGCGAGAACAGCGTCGAGTTCATAGCTGCCGACGATCTTTCCCATGATTATCAGGCCGACAAGCATTGCAAGGCCGCCGGTGCCGGTGATCGTCAGGGCCATACGAGCGCCGTCGCGGGCGTGTGCGTTATGGTGCCAATAGCCGATAAGCAGGAAGGAGACGATGCTTGTCAGTTCCCAGAAGACGGCCAGCAGAATGAGGTTGCCGGACAGCACGACGCCCAGCATCGAGCCCATGAAGGCAAGAAAGAGCGCGAAGAACCGCGGCACCGGATCTTCCTGGGCCATATAATAGCGGGCATAGAGGACGACGAGAAAGCCGATCGCCGTGATCAGGGCAGAAAACAGCCAGGCGAAGCCGTCCATCCTGAGGGTGAAGTTCAGCCCGAGCTCCGGGATCCAGTCCAGCCGGTATCTGAGCACGCCACCCGAGGCGACATAGGGAAAGAGCCCGGCGGTTATCAGGAAACAGACGAGCGCAATCGCGCCTGCGAACCAGGCTATCGCACCGCGTTGATCGGACGGGAAAAAGATTGCAATGAGGCTTCCCGCAAACGGGACAAGAATGAAAAGAGCAAGCAATTTCTCCGCGTATTCGATCTTTCCGTCTCCTTCTGGATGTATCGGAGGTCGGGACTCCCGGTCCCGCAAGGACTGCCGCCGCACGGGTGGCGCGGACGATGTCCGCGCATTCGCATAGCGGCAGAAGGCATATGTTTTTATGACGATTTTCCGGACGCCTGCCAAGTCTTTGGAGGAAAAAAGCGACGTGTCGTGCAACGCGCCGGAGGCAGAAACATAACCCGGACTGTGCTCAGGCGGCGTGCCACCGCCGCTCGAAGACGAAAGTCGCAAAATCGTTGGCGTTCATCGGCCGGGCGAAGGCGTAGCCCTGCAGGCCATGGCATTCCATTTCCTTGAGAATGCGGGCGTGCTCGAGCGTTTCGACGCCTTCGGCGATCACGTCGATCCCAAGTGATTTGCCGATGTCGATGATCGATGCCACGAGCCGGCGCTCCGCCGGGGATGCGAGAATTGGCAGTACCAGTTGCCGATCTATCTTCAGACGGCGCGGCGTCAGCTTCAGCAGGCTGAGGATCGAGGCATAGCCGGTGCCGAAGTCGTCGATCTCGATATCGATGCCGAGTTCCTTGATGCGCCGGATGTTGGACATCACCATCATGTCGTTTTCGTCGAACGAAATCGATTCGAGCAGCTCGAAGGAAAGCCGCCCTTCGGGTATGGAGAGTTTCTCCAGCTGCGCGATCAGCCCCTCGTCTCTGAGGCGCGGATAGGAAAGGTTGACCGATACCTTCGGGACATAGATGCCGTTTGCTTCCCAGCGATAGATCTGAAAAAGGGCCTGTTCGAGGATCTTCTGGTCGATCGCCGCGACGACGTTGATGTCCTCCGCCGTCTTGAGAAAGGCGTGCGGGCCGAGGAGACCCTTGGTGGGATGATCCCACCGCGCAAGCGCCTCGACGCCGATGATGTCGAGCGAGCTCGGACAGAATTGCGGCTGGAAATGGGCGACGAATTCGTTCTGCTCGAGGCCACGCAGGATCTCGTCGGCCGTCTGTTTCGTCTGCAGCACGGCGGTTTTCAACGCGCCGGTAAAGGTCTCCTGCCGATTGCGGCCGCGGCGCTTGGCTTCGTAGAGAGCGATGTCGGCATTGACCAGAACCTGGGAAAGGTCATCCGTCGCATCTGTTTGCGCGGCAATGCCGATGCTCACGCCGATGCGGCACTCCTGATCTTCGTAGCGGACCGGAACGCTCATTGCCTCGATCACCCGCGATGCCATCGCCGCGTCTTCGTCGGCGCCGTCGCTCGCGCGAATGATGACGAACTCGTCGCCGCCGATCCGGGCAACGAAGTCGTCCTGGCGTGCATTGTCCCTGAGGAGGCTTGCCGCGTGCTTCAAGATCTCGTCGCCGGCCGCATGCCCCATCGTGTCGTTGATCTGCTTGAAGCGGTCGAGATCGATATGAAAGATGCTGATTTTCGCTCCCGCCTCGACCCGTCGGCTGCGGTCGAGGAGGATCTGGTCCAGGAAGCGTCGGTTCGGCAGGCCGGTCAACGGATCGTGCAATGCGTTGAATTCCATCCGATGACGCGCGGCCTCCAACTCGGCGCTGTGGGCTTCGGCGAGGCGTTTGGCTTCCGACAGGGTTGCACGCGTTTCCACGTCTGCGGTCACGTCCCAGTTGACGCCAACGATCTTCCTGCTGCCGTTCGTGCCGATATAGGTCGAACCGATCGCGCGAATGTGGCGGACTCCGCCGGCCGGAAGACGGATGCGAAACTCCGTATTATATGCCTCGCCCGTGGCGAGTGCCGCGTCGAATTCCGCTTCCGCACGGGCGAGATCCTCCGGATGCAGCGTGTTCCTCCAGTCCTCATAGACCTCGTGCATCGACGAGCCGACGCCATAGAGCTCCCTCATGCGGCTGTCCCACAGGAGCTTGCCGCTATCGGCATCGAGCTCCCAAACGCCGATCATCGAAGTGTCGAGCGCGATCCGCAAACGGTGCGAAAGCTCCTGAAGCTGATCCTTGCTCTGTCTCAACGCTCGAAAGTTCGCCTGGCGCTCGGCCATGAGGCGACCGGCGACGATCATCGGAGCGACGATCATCATGCCGCCGAGAGCGATGAGGATGCGAACCTGCCAGGCATTCCGCGGTGTCGCCGGCCATCCGCCTTTCGGAATCGCTGCCATGCGCCAGGAACCACCGGGCAGCGATACGCTCATCTCGACGGGGCTGTTGTCGAAGATTGCGGGGTCGCCGAAAAAATGGGCGCCGTCGCGTCCCCGCCCGTCCCGGCCGACAATGGCTACGTCGATGTCGAGGGTTGGTGATGACAGGCCGCTGTCGCGATAGAGGCGATCGACGTCGATCACGGCCGATACCACGCCCCAGAATCGGTTGCCGTCGTCCGAGGCGGTCATCACGGGAAAGCGGCCGATCAGCCCGCGTCCGCCCTGGACGAGGTCGACCGGTCCCGCCAGCACCATCTCTCCCGACGCCACCGCCCGCATCACGGAACTGCGCTGTTTATCGTTCGCGCGGTAATCGAGACCGATCGCCTTCTCATTGCCTTTCAACGGGTAGACCATCGCAACGACCAGTTCTGGCGCAGCGGCGATATTGCGGAGTAGCGAGCCTTCGCTGAAGACGCTGCGGGCGAGTTCCCCGAAGCGTTGCTGCTGCATGTCGGGCTCGGTTTCGATCGTGGCGATCAGGCCTCGAACAAGCTGGATGTTGCCGTTGACGCTGCTCTCGAGGCGCGAACGTATCGGGTTGAGCGCGTCGGCGACCTCGGAGCGCTGTCGCGCTTCCGAAACGATCCGGTTCTGATTGTCGGCGAGAACTCCTGCGACCGCTACCACAACAGCCGCGATGATGGCCGGAAGGTAGCTGGGAGCGAGATGACGCGACAGTCGGGACATGGCTTGATACGACTTCTAGAGAGCGGTTCCGGAAAGAGAGCGCTCCGGGAGGAGCACGCACGGCATGCAGCAGCTTCCGGATAATTCCAGACTCTCCTTAACAAATCTCCATGCGGATTTACTGAAATAGCTCTCGTTACACGCCGTGACGGGCGTTTCAAGTTGGCGGCCCGATCATCGCCTGCAACGTTTCCAGTCGGTCCGCGTCGCGTGGCAGCTTGTCGGGTCTGAGCCGGGCAATCCGCGGAAAGCGCATGGCTACGCCGGACTTGTGACGGGTGGAGCGGTTGAGGCCTTCGAAGGCGACCTCGACGACGAAACCCTTGTCGGGTTCGGCGCGCACCGCGCGCACGGGACCGAAACGTTCGACCGTATTGTCGCGCACGAAACGGTCGAGAATCTCGAGCTCGGCATCGGTGAAACCGAAATAGGCCTTGCCGACCGGAACGAGGCTCGTTCCGTCTTCCCCCTCCGTCCAAACTCCGAAGGTGAAGTCGGAATAATAGCTTGAACGTTTGCCGTGGCCGCGTTGCGCATACATCAGCACGGCATCTATATTGAAGGGCGCACGCTTCCACTTGAACCAGGGGCCCTTGGATCTTCCGGCCAGATAGGGCGAGTCCAGACGTTTCAGCATGACGCCCTCGATCACGGGGTCGGGCGGCTTCGCTCGTAGCTCGTCGAGCTCCTTCCAGTTCGAAAACGGGACGAGTGGCGAGAGATCGAAATGCTGCGGCGAGGCTGCTTCGATCAGCGCCGACAGGGCCCCGCGGCGGACATGGAAGGGCTCGGGCCTGATATCGCGCTCGCCTGAAAAGAGCACGTCATAGGCGCGAATGAATGCCGGATAATCATCGAGGAGCTTGCGACTGACGGTCTTCCGGTTCAGCCTCTGCTGCAGGTCGGCGAACGTACCGGTGGCGCGGTTGCTGCGCATCGTTCCGCCGACCAGAAGCTCGCCGTCGATGACGCCGTCAATCCCGGCAACCTCGATGATTTCGGGAAAGGCGGAGGAAATCTCGTCACCGCTGCGAGAGTAGAGACGGCGGACCCCGCCGACATTGGCGAGTTGGACGCGGATACCGTCCCATTTCCACTCGGCCGCGTAGTCGCTCGGATCGAGACCATCGAGCTCGCCTTCGCCCACCGCTGTCGCGAGCATCACCGAGTGAAATATCGCCGGCGTCTTGAGCACCGGCATTTCGCCCTCGCCGGTGAGCCAGAGGAAAAGCGGCCGGTAGGGCGGCTCCAGGCCGTGCCAGAGCGTTTCGATCTCGGTCACCTCCCTGCTGCCCATCTCCGCAAGCGCCTGTTTCGCAAGCCGTGCCGAGACCCCGATACGCAGGCCTCCCGTCGCGAGCTTCAGGAGGGCGAAGCGGCCGGAGGTATCGAGCCGGTCCAGCATCTCGCGGACGAGCGAACGGACCTCGGAGCGGCCCGCTTTTTGAAGCCGTTCGACGACTTCCCCGAGCGGAATGTCCTCGGGGGCGACCTCCGCCGGCGGCTCCCAGGCCAGAGAGACTGTTTCCGCGAGATCGCCTACATAATCGTAGGAGTACTGGAACAGTACGCCGTCCATACGCTCGAGCAGCAGGTCGCGAATGAGAGCAGGCTTCACCGTGTTCAGCGAGAGCGTTCCGGCGATCGCGGCCAACGCGTAGCCGCGGCTCGGATCGGGCGCGCTGTGGAAGTAATCGACGAGCAGCCGGATCTTGGCGTTTCGCTGCGGCGTCAGCACCAGCCGGTCGAGCAATTCGGCGAAGGCTTTCATCGCTCACTCCCCCTCGTCATCGTAGCCGACAAGGTGCAGCGGGCGTGCCGGGATTCCCTGCAACTGGCACCAGCGAACCAGCGCTTCCTCGCGTCCATGTGTCACCCAGAGCTCCGAAGGGGCGATTTCTTTGATCGTGGCGGTGAGTTCCGCCCAATCGCAATGGTCGGAGATGACGAGCGGCAGTTCGACGCCACGCTGCTTGGCACGCTGGCGGATGAGCATCCAGCCGGACGCGAAGATGGCGAGCGGATCGGCGAAGCGGCGCGACCAGCGCTCGGCGAAAGCTGCCGGTGGTCCGACAACGATGCTGCCTGCGAGATCCTGGCGATTTTCCGGGCCGAGCGTCGCCGGACGGATGTCGCCAAGCTCGATGCCCTGGCTCTGATAATATTCGCAGAGTTTGGCGAGTGCGCCGTGGATGTGGATCGGTTCGGTATAGCCCTGCTGGCGTATGAGTGCGATGAGGCGTTGTGCCTTCCCAAGCGCATAGGCGCCGACCACATGCGCGCGCTCGGGGAACTGTCTGAGGGACAGGAGCAACCGGGCGACCTCTCCCTTGTCGTCGGGGTGGTGGAAGACAGGGAGGCCGAATGTCGCTTCAGTGATGAAGACGTCGCAGGCGACCGGCTCGAAGGGCGGGCAGGTCGGATCGGGCCGTCGCTTGTAATCGCCGGAAACGACGATGCGTGTACCGTTTGCCTCGACCGCTATCTGTGCCGATCCGAGCACATGGCCGGCCGGGTGAAACCGGACGCGCACGTCACCGATCGCAATCGTTTCGCCAAAGCGCGCGATTTGGCTCCCGCCGCAGAACTCCTCGCCATAGCGCAGGCGCATGATGTCGAGTGTCTCGCGTGTCGCAAGTACATGGCCATGCCCGGCGCGAGCATGGTCGGAATGTCCGTGGGTGATAAGTGCCCGTTCGACCGGCTGCACCGGGTCGATGTAGAAGTCTCCGCGTTCGCAGTAGAGACCTTTCGGGGCGGGGTAGAGCAAGGCGTCCGGCTTCATAGGCATAAAGATAGCCGGCGGCAGCGCGTCTGCCAGCCATTTGCGAAAGATTTTCGCCGCAAGGGGGGCTGCGCCGTGGCGATTTGGCCATCGGGTAAGGGAGCGGGGGTATCGTGCCGGTCACCGGTTCCATCGACGGGCCGTTGAATTGCCGCGAACGCCGTTCCTCAGCTGCCGTTCGCAAGCGTGTCGCCGATGAGCTTCAACACTGCATCGGCATCGATGCCGACGCAGGTCTGCTGGCTTGGGAAGTCGTCCCAGGCGTTCGGCGGAAAAAGTCGTCCATCCGGTTTTTGAAGGGTCTGGCCGTCGGCTATGCCGCCGCAAATGACCCGGATCGCGCCGCCGCGGGTCTGAAAGAGCTCGGGCGCGACGACATAGACACAGGCGCAGCTGTCATGGACGATCATGCCGTCATCCACGTGATGCTCATAGAAGTCGATGTAGAACTGCGAGATATCGGAGAGAAGTCTCGCAGGCCTGCCGCCACGCTCGGCGATGTCGGAGAGCATTGCGCGGCTCATCACCGTCTTCGTCGTCACGTCCAGACCGATGACGGCAACCGGCCACGGGGCCGTCATCACTGCATCGGCCGCTTCCGGGTCGCCATGGATATTGGCTTCGGCGGCAGGAGTGATGTTGCCCGTGACATCGAAAGCACCGCCCATGATCACGACCGACCTGACGAGCCTGGCGATCTCCGGGTCCGCGCGCAGCGCGCGCGCCAGGTTCGTCATCCGCCCGACGGCGACGAGCGTCACGTCGCCCGGGTTGGCGCGTACGGTGTCGATGATGAAGCGATGGGCGCATCGCGGATCGAGCGGCAGGTCTATTTCCGCCGGCACGCCGATATTGCCGAGTCCGTCGTCACCGTGAATGCCTGTCGGCCATCCGACATGCGGCCGGTCGGGATCAAGCGTCTCGCCGCTCCCCTTGGCGACCGGCGCGGGGATATTCCATGCCTGCTTCAGGAACAGCGCGTTGCGTGTCGTCGTTTCGATCGACGCATTGCCGAAGACGGTGGTGATGCCGACGAGGTCGATTGCCGGGTGACGGTGCAGAAAGAGAAGGGCCATCGCGTCGTCGACGCCCGGATCCGTATCGAAGATAACTTTGTGCATATCGCCTCTCCCCTGGTTCTGGCGGCTGCCGCCGAGAGCGATTTCGTTCTTGGCGCAATGGACAAGCCGCGCGCGAAAGTCAATCGCCGGCGCAGCGTGCCGCCTTTGCAAGCCCCTCTGCTTAAACTTTCCGAAAGGTGGCTCGTCTATCGTCGATGACGCCTTCGGGCTTTTCTTGCAACTCCTTCACGACGACAGCGGAGCCGCCCCTTGAAGGCCATTCTCAGCAAATTGCGCCCTTCGAAGCGGCTGGTCATCGTCCTGTCCGCCGCCTTCGGGGTGTCCGCCGCTTCCGGCGGTGCTGCCGTCTATGTCGGCCGGGAAAGGATACTCACTTCTTTTGCGGAACCTTCCACATCCGGCCTCGAGTGCACGGCGCTGCGAACCTTGAAGCTCGACCACAAGGGACAGCGGTGGATCCGCCTTCACGTGAAGACGGATCGGGCAAGCGGGCCGGAGCGGATCAGAACCGCTCTGCGTGTCGCAGGCGCGCTCGCCGGGAAGGAAAAGGCGGATCTCTATCAGGTCGTCGTTCTCGACGCCGCAGGTCCGGAGGATCGCGCGGGCGTCCGCGGCGCGGCAATCGGCGCTGAGGTGCTCTTCGCCCCGGAACCCCGGAATGTTTCCGGCATGGATGAACCGTTCCGCGCCTCCTACAAGGCTGGGACAGCCAACGCCGCCGGTATGTTCCACGGCAAGGCCGTAACGCTCCAACTGGACGACGTTCGCGCCCTCATGGCCAAAATGGCCGACCGCTCAATGTGCATCGATCCTGGCGCAACCGAGGCTGCGAATGCAGCGGCGGCAGGAGAGAACGCGGGGCATTAACGTCCGCTTGGATCCGGAGCGGAAGGACAAGCGCGCGGGTTTCCGCCCGTGTCTCGCTCCCCGCCTGCGCTCGGCTCAGGCTTCAATCGGACTTATGGCGTCGAGCCGGGAAGAGAATGATGTCGCGGATCGACGGCGAGTTGGTGAGCAGCATGATCAGCCGGTCGACACCGATCCCCAAACCACCTGCGGGCGGCATGCCCTGGTCCATGGCATCGAGGAAGTCCTCGTCGAGCGTCTTTTCCTTCTCGCCGCGTGCGTGCGCCTGTTCCATTTGTTCGACCATACGAGCGCGTTGCTCGACCGGGTCGTTGAGCTCGGAAAAGGCGTTGCCGATCTCCCATCCGTTGCAATAGGTCTCGAACCGCTCGACGAGCCTCGGCTCGCCCGGCACCTCTTTGGCGAAGGGCGAGATGTCCTTCGGGAAATGGATGACGTGGGCAGGCTGGATCAGCGTCGCTTCGACCTTTTCCTCGAAGAGGAAGGCGAGCACCTCGCCCCATGTCGCGTCCTTCTCGATCTCGACACCGGCATCGCGAGCCGCCTGTCGGGCCTCCTCGTCGCTTTTGATCGCTAGGAAATCAATGCCGGTCGCGTCCTTGACAGCGGCGGGCATGGAGACGCGCGGGAACGGCCCCTTGAAGGAGAGCTGCTTGTCGCCGAACTCGAATTCGGTCGTGCCGTGGACCGCCAGAGCAAGGGTCTCGAACATACGTTCGACGAGGCCCATTACGTCTTCATAGTCGGCATAGGCCCAATAGCACTCCATCATGGTGAATTCCGGATTGTGCCGGGTGGAGACGCCTTCGTTGCGGAAGTTGCGGTTGATTTCGAAGACTTTGTCGGTGAGACCGGAGACCAGCACGCGCTTGAGATAAAGCTCGGGCGCGATGCGCAGATACATATCGAGCTTCAGCGTATTGTGATGGGTCTTGAAGGGCTCGGCCGTCGCGCCACCGTAGATCGGCTGCAGCATCGGCGTCTCGACTTCCATGAAGCCTTCGTCCTCGAGGAAGCGGCGCAGGCTGGAGACGATGCGACTTCTTTGCTGGAAGCGCAGCTTCGATTCCTCATTGACCATGATGTCCAGATATCGCTTGCGATAGCGCGTCTCGATGTCTGCAAGGCCGTGATACTTTTCCGGCATCGGCAGGAGCGACTTGGTCAGCATGGTGATCTGCTGCGCGTTGATCGTCAGTTCGCCGCGCTTCGTGCGGCGGACGAGCCCGGTGACGCCGATGACATCTCCGAGGTCGATCATCGGCAGGAGGCCACGCGCCTCCTCAGGCGTCGTGTCCTTGTGGGAGAAGACCTGGATCTTGCCGGAAGCGTCATGGATGTCCATGAACATGCCGGAATTGCGCGAGGAATAGACTCGTCCGGCAACGGTGACGAGGTCCTGCGTCTCCGTGTCCGGCGCGAGGTCCTGGTACTTCTCGGCCAATTCCGCATTGGTCATCGTCCGATGGAAATGCGCGGGATAGACATCGCCGATCTGCTCGCGCAGGAGCTTCAGCTTCTGGGCGCGTACTTCCGTCGCATCGGAGGAAAGGCCGGAGTTTTCTGTCTTATCGGTCATGTCTCGTCCTTACTTCCCGCTGCCTGCCATGGAGGCGACGACCTGTGCGGCCACCTTCAACCGCTGACGCACGACAGATCGGCCGAGCAGTTCCATCGAATCGAAGAGCGGCAGCGAGCGTTGCGAACCCGAGACGGCGACAAAGAGGGGCGCCACGACGGCCTTCAGCTTCTTGCCCATGCGCTCGGCGCAGGCGCGCAGTTCAGTCTCGATCGATTCCTTGTTCCATTCCAGGATCTTTTCGAGATCCGGCTGAACGGTGTTCAGAATCTCCAGCATTTCCTCGGGCGAGGCCTTCACCCCGGCAAAGGCGGCGGGCTGCAGGCCGAGGTCCGATTTGAAGAGGAAGGCGGCGAGGTCCGGCAGTTCGCCAAGCTTGGAGATGCGGGTCTGCGAGAGCTTCAGGCCCTCCCTCAGACGGTCGTTGTCCATGGCCCATGAAAGGACCTTTGCTGCGAATTGCTCTTCCGAGAGCTTTTCGCGGATCCAGCGTGCGTTCAGCCAGTCGAGCTTCTGAATGTCGAAGATCGCGCCGGCCTTCGAAAGGTTTTCCGGATCGAACTTCTCCGCCAGCTCCGCCATGGTCAGCAGTTCTTCGCCCTCGGCAATCTGGATGAAGAACAGGCCGAGGAAGTTCATGAGCGCTTCCGGCAGGTAACCGAGAGCGGTGTAATAGGAGATCGAGGTCGGGTTCTTGCGCTTCGACAGCTTCGACTTGTCGGCGTTGCGCATCAGCGACAGATGCATGAAGACAGGCGGTTCAAGACCGAGATACTGATAGATCAGGATGTGCTTCGGAACGGAGGCGAGCCATTCCTCGCCGCGTGCGACATGCGTGATCTTCATCAGATGGTCGTCGACGACGTTCGCCATGTGATAGGTCGGCATGCCGTCGGCCTTGAGCAGCACCTGCATGTCGACGGCTTCCCACGGTATCTCCACGTCGCCATAGACGCCGTCGCGGAACTTGCAGGAACCCTCGGTGGGTATCTTCATACGCACGACATGCGGCTCGCCGGCGGCTACCCGCGAAGTTACTTCCTCGGCCGAGAGGCTGAGGCAGAGACCGTCATATTTCGGCGGCTTGCCGGCGGCCCGCTGCGCCTCGCGCATCTGCTCCAACCGCTCCGGCGTGCAGAAGCAGCGGAAGCCGTGGCCGTTTGCCACGATCTGTTCGACATAGGGCTTATAGATGTCCTTGCGGTCGCTCTGGCGATAGGGGCCGCAGGGGCCGCCAATATCGGGACCTTCCGACCATTCCAGCCCGCACCATTTCAGTGCGTCGAGCACTTTCTTCTCGAATTCGGGCGTCGAGCGCGTCGCATCCGTGTCCTCGATGCGCAGAATAAATTCGCCGCCGTGCTTCTTGGCGAAGAGATAGTTGAAGAGCGCGATATAAGCGGTGCCGACATGCGGCTCGCCGGTGGGGGAAGGTGCGATACGCACCCGGACTGCAGAATCTGCCATTGTCTTTGCCCGTCTTGACGTGCTTTCGGGGCCCTTGCCGGGATATCCTCCGGCTTTCGGGCGCGCATTTTATGGGAAGGAACGGCCCGCAAGGGCGCCACACCGGCGGTAGAGGCAGGCAATTCCAGTCGGCAGGGGTGAGACCATAGAAAGCCCTGCATGTCAACGGAAAGAGGAACGCTAACGATGCTGCTGCGTTATCCGTTGCGAGGGTGCGGTCTGTGGCAACCGGACGCGACGGAACAGGAGAGCACGGGAACTTGCCGCTTTCTTTCCGTAGCCCATAAACTGGCAGACGAGTTCCTGACCCGTCCAGGCCGTCCTCGACTCCCTCCCGCAGCAAGAGGCCCGCATTCGCGAATGCGGGCCTCTTCAGCGTAACCAATGCAAGGCCCGGGTTTAAGGCCGTTTCGCGGGTTGCTGCTTTCTGATCCGGGCGTTACGAGCGACCATGTTCAGCACCTCGACCAGTGCCGAGAAGGCCATGGCCGCATAGACGTAGCCTTTCGGTACATGGAAGCCCATGCCTTCGGCGATAAGGGTCGTGCCGATCATCAGAAGGAAGGCAAGGGCCAGCATGACGATGGTCGGATTTCTCTCGATGAAATTCGCAAGCGGATTGGCTGCGAACAGCATGACCGTCACGGCCACGACGACGGCGACGACCATGATCGGCAGATGGGGGGTCATGCCAACGGCGGTGATGATGCTGTCGACCGAGAAAACGAGATCGAGGAGCAGGATCTGACCGATCGCGGAGGCAAAGCTGTTGATCGCGGAGGTTGCGATGAAGTCTTCCTCATGGTCGCTCGGGTCGACGCTGTGGTGGATTTCCTTCGTCGCCTTCCAGACGAGGAAGAGACCGCCAGCGATCAGGATCATATCCTTCCAGGAAAAGCCGTGGCCGAAGGCTTCGAAGACGGGCTGGGTCAGCTGTACGATCCAGGCGATGGTGCCGAGCAGGGCCAGGCGCATGACAAGCGCGAGACCGATTCCGATGCGCCGGGCGCTAACGCGGTTTTCCGGCGGCAGCTTATTGGTGAGGATTGAGATGAAGATGAGGTTGTCGATGCCGAGGACGACCTCCATTACAATGAGTGTGATGAGGGCGATCCAAGCCTCCGGGCTTTGAACAAGCGTGAGGATTTCCTGCATCGGCGACTTTTCCTTTCCGGACACGACAGATCGCGCAGTATTTAGGGATACTTGCGAAAGTCGCAAGCGTCACCGTGCTTTTCACGGCGACGTTGTCGGCTCCGGTCATTGAAAAGGGGTGGAATTCCCGATGGAAATCCGCGGCAAATCTCGGTGCACAGGAATCAGCCCTTCACGGGCACCCACATCTCGACCGCACCCATGCCGGAATGCGGATCGAAGCGCTCGTCGTACCGCTCCATCAGGTCGGGCATTTCGCCGTGCCGATAGCCGGATTCCGGAAACCAGGACTTGAAGATGTGGTGGGCGGTGGTGGCGATTTCAGAAATATGCCCGCGATGGACGAAGATCGCGTAACGCTGCCGTGGCAGCCTGAGTGTTGAAAACCCTGCGGGCAGCGCTTCGTTGTCTCTTATTTCCGCCGCAGCCATGTAGCGGAAGCGGCCCGCCTCGCCGTCGGACTGGGTGCAGACGCCATAGGCGGTGTTGCCGCGTTGTCCGGGAATGTTGCCGAAATAGGCGCTGAAACGCTGCCAGAGAGAAGGAATGCCTTCGGTTCGGTTGTAGTCATAGGTCTCTGCGAGACCTGCGAGAAGGAGCCCCGGGCTTTCTTCGAAACGGGGCGGTTCGATCTTCAAAGTGCGTGTGTCGTCCATTCTGATCGGCTCCAAAAGATCGATATTGCGGACGTGCCCCTGCTTGCGGATGGATTCAGGCGTCACCCCGAACTGTTCGCGAAAGGCACGGGTGAAAGCCTCGTGCGAGCCGTAGCCCGCCTCGAGGGCCACTTCGAGAATGCCGGATGTGCCGTTGGCAAGGTCAAGCGCGGCACCGCTCAGGCGCCTGCCTCGGATATAGGCGCTGATCGAGCGGCCGGCCGAAAGTCCGAACACGCGCGAAAGATGATAGCGCGACAGGCCGGCGGCTGCAGCGATATCGTCCAGTGATATGTCTTCGGCGAAATGGCTTTCGATGAACCAGATCGCCCTTGCAATGGCACTCATCGTCACTCCCTTTGTGGACACGCAAGGTTTTACGGCCTTTCGGGCGAGCGCGTTTGATCGCAATTGCTGGACTGCAGGAAGATGCTACGCCGTGTTTCGGCTATGCGCCGCCGCTACTTCGCGCCCGCTTCTTTTCCGTAGGCGGCCAGGAAAACGCGAATGGCGGATCTGACGTTCTTTTCGATGCTTTCGTCCGAAACCGAATCGCACATGCCGAAGAGGCGGCCCTTGAACATTCCCGCCATGGCGAGATCGATGAACTGCTTTGCGGCTGTTTCCGTGTCTTCGATCGAGAGCGTGCCTGCAGACACCTGCTGGTCGAAATAGGCCTTGAGGACGGTGTAGCCGTTCTCCGGCGTTGCCGTGAAGAAGCGCTGCGCCAGCCGCGGCATCCGGTCGATCACGCCGAGTACCGTCCGCATCGCGCGGATCGTGTAATCCGACGTGATGCTCGTCACAAGCTTCACGCCGAAAGCATGAAGCGCCTCTTCGACGGGCTCATTGCCGTTCAAGGATTGCTTGACGCTGTTGACGATGATGTTCCGCTCGCGCGCGATGAGCGCCGTGAACAGGTCTTCCTTGTTTTCGAAATAGACGTAAAGCGTGCCCTTCGAGACGCCGGCCTCGCGGGTGATGTCGTTCATGCTGGCCGCGTCGAAACTGCTTCGCATGAAAACGCGTTTGGCGCCGTCGAGGATCTGCTCGCGTTTTACCGGATCCGCGCCGGCGGCCCGGCGCCCCCCGCCCGACGGGTGTTCCTGCTGATCATGCAGGGAATTTTCATGCTCTGCGTCTGTCACTGGGGCCATGGCTGTTGGACGTATCCACTCCTTTGATCAGGTAGCGTCGACCTGAACGGTTTGCAATCCAGGGCGAATGACGCGGTCGATTCCAGTAAGAATAGCGGGCGCCGGGCGGCACGCACGATTTTTCTTCGACCTTGCTTCATCAATCGAACCAACCGGTTCGATTTGCCCTTGATATGCGGCGCGAAAGGCATTATGTCAAGATCCATCGAACCGAACGGTTCAGTTCAATCTCAACCCGAATGGTGGTCCATGTCCGCTCCCAGCTCATCCAGCGCTGCCCGTGTCCGTCCCGTCGGCGACGATTTCGAAGTCGTGGACGATCAGAAGGCCGAGGCCAAGAGCCCCTCGACCGACGCCGCTACCGATGAGCAGGCGGGCGAGCAGATCGCTACACCTCCTAAAAAACGTCGCAAGATCCTTCCGGTTCTGGGCATCGTGCTCCTCGGTGCCGCCGCCTGGTACGGCTATGATTGGTGGACCAATGGGCGCTTCCTGGTCTCGACCGACGACGCGTACATAGAAGGCGACATTGCGACGATCTCGCCGAAGGTTTCCGGCTATATTGCCAAGGTCGACGTCGTCGCCAACCAGCATGTGAAGGCCGGCGACCCGCTCGTCACGCTCGACGACGGCGATTACCGCATCGCGGCGGAGCAGGCGGAGGCGCAGATCGCCACACAGAAGCTGGCGCTCAGCCGTTTCGACGCACAGATCGCCGGGGCGAAGGCGAGCCTTACTCAAACCGAAGCGCAGAAGAAGGCGCTCGAGGCGACGGTGCGCGGCGCGGAACTGGCACAGAGGCGCGCCAGCGAACTGCAGTCGAAGTCATTCGGTACGGATGCTTCTCTCGACAGCGCCCAGGTGGCGCTCGATCAAGCCCGTGCAAATCTCGCCGGCGCCGAGGCCAATATCGCGGCTGCCAAGGCCAACATCACCGTGCTCGAGGCCCAGCGCAACGAGGCTGAAAGCACGATCCATTCGCTGGAGCTTGCCCGCGACAAGGCAAGTCGCGATCTGGGCTTCACCGTGCTCAAGGCACCCTATGACGGCGTGATAGGCAACGTCGCGGTCCAGGTCGGCGATCTCGTTTCGGCAGGCCAGCGGCTCGCCGCGCTCGTGCCCACCGATCAGCTCTATATCGACGCCAACTTCAAGGAGACGCAGATCGCGCATCTGGTGCCGGGTTCCAAGGTTGAGATCCATGTGGACGCCTATGAGGATCGCCCGATCGAAGGCACCGTGGCATCGATCTCGCCGGCCTCCGGCTCGGTCTTCTCGCTGCTGCCCGCCGAAAACGCGACGGGCAACTTCACCAAGGTCATCCAGCGCGTTCCGGTGCGCATTACCTTGCCGGCCGACGTGCTGGCCGAGGGACATCTGCGCGCGGGTCTGAGCGTAGTCGTAGACGTCGATACACGCACTGCACCGGAACAGTCGAAGCTCGCTCAGGCGAAGTAAAAAGGGCTGCAGGCCTGAGGAGTGGCGGAAATGGCCGCAACGGCAATAGCGGGCGCTGCTGCGCCGAGCCTACCGAAAGCCGAGGAGCATATGGATCCGCGGCGGCTCATCGCCTTCTTCGCGATGGTCGTCGGCATGTTCATGGCGATCCTCGACATCCAGATCGTCTCCGCCTCGCTCGCCGAAATCCAGGCGGGTCTTTCTGCCGGGTCCGACGAGATCGGCTGGGTCCAGACGTCCTACCTGATTGCGGAAGTCATCATGATCCCGCTCTCGGGCACGCTGGCCCGCATCGTCTCGACGCGGGTGCTCTTCTCCGTGGCTGCCGCCGGTTTTACGGCAGCCAGCGCCCTTGCGGCTACCGCCACCAATATCGAGCAGATGATCGCCTACCGGGCGATCCAGGGCTTTATCGGCGGCGGCATGATCCCGTCGGTCTTTGCCGCGGCCTTCACCATCTTCCCGCCCTCGAAGCGAAACGTCGTCTCGCCGATCATCGGTCTCATCGCGACGCTGGCGCCGACCATCGGCCCGACGGTCGGCGGCTATCTCAGCCATGCCTTCTCCTGGCACTGGCTGTTTCTCGTCAACGTCATCCCCGGCATCATCGTCGCGACGGTTACCTGGTTCTTCATCGACTTCGACAAGCCGGAACTCGGATTGATCAAGAAATTCGACTGGTGGGGACTTCTCTCCATGGCGATCTTCCTCGGCTCGCTCGAATATGTTCTGGAGGAAGGCAACGCCAACGACTGGTTCAACGACGAGCATATCGTCACGGGCGCCGTTGCCACCACGGTCGCCGCCGTCATTTTCTTCTACCGGGCGTTCAAGGTCGATTTCCCGGTTGTCGATCTCAAGGCCTTTGCCAACCGCAACTTCGCCTTCGGCTCGCTCTTCTCCTTCGTGATGGGGATCGGCCTCTACGGTCTCACCTATCTCTATCCGCTCTATCTCGGGCGCATTCGCGGCTACGATTCGCTGATGATCGGCGAGACCATGTTCGTCTCGGGCCTCGCAATGTTCGTCACGGCGCCGGTCGCGGGCTTTCTCTCCGGCCGAATGGATCCGCGGGCGATGATGACGATCGGCTTTGCCGGTTTTGCCGCGGGCACATGGCTGATGAGCCAGATGACTGCCGACTGGGATTTCTGGGAACTGCTCGTCCCGCAGATCCTGCGCGGCTGCTCGCTGATGCTATGCATGGTGCCGATCAACAATATCGCGCTCGGCACCCTGCCGCCGGCGCGCATCCGCAACGCGTCGGGCCTCTACAATCTGACGCGCAATCTCGGAGGCGCCGTTGGGCTTGCGGTCATCAACACTATTCTCACGCAGCGCCAGGATTTTCACTACGCACGCCTTGCCGAACACGTGGAATGGGGTAATCCGGAGGCAGTTGAGCGGATGAGAAACATCGCCTCGACGTTCACCGCGCACGGCCTCGACGGAACCACGGCCGCGGTCAAGCAACTGGCGGCGATGGTTCAGCAGCAGGCAGTGATCATGTCCTTCATCGACGTGTTCGTATTGCTGACGGTCCTGTTCCTGTCGATGATCGCCGGCGTTCTGATGATCGCGAAACCGCAAGCGGCGGGTCCCGGAGGTGGCGGGCACTAGGTGTTTCGCGGCATGGAGAGCGGCGCCTCCGCCGCCGCGGTTTTTCCTTTTCCTTATGATCGTGATTCCGCATTTGCGGAACTCAGGATTTCCGGATTTCAGAGCGCAAACGCTGGTTGCTGCGAGAGCTCACCGCTGGGACGGTTTAGTGCCTGCCGGCCAAGTCCAGCACTTTCTCCTGGACAGGGTCTCGCCCCTCCGCATAAGCCCTGAAACTCAGCTCAACCGTGATTTCCGGCGCGATCGAAATACCGCGCGGGCCGAAGGCGACAGTCGCCCAATAGCAGTCGTCGATGTCGAAGCAGCCGGTCTCGTAGTCATGAAATTGCGGGCTGTAGCGAACAGCGATCCGGGAGTTTGGCAACTTGACATACTTGCCCTCGGACCAGAACTGGCCGCCGTCCCCCATCGGTTCGCCGATAAGGGTGACCTTGTCGCCTCCCTCTCCCTTGAGCATGGCGGCGGTCGTTATGCCAGCAGAGAAGGTTGCTCTCCCAACAAGCACGAACACACGTCCGTCGCGCGGCACAAGTCGAGGTATCGCCCGGGAAAACAGGATCGTGTTGAAGAAGTCGCCGCCATTGTTCAGGCGGAGGTCGACGATGATGTGCTTGGGCTGCATCGGCACGATTTTGTCGAGGACAACGCCGGCCAACTTGTCCGGCAGGGGCGTTTCGTCGATGCTTCTTGCCGTGTCGTTGCGGATGTAGAGCACCTTCATGTGATCATCGAGGAAGCGCGCCTGCACGTCGCTGCGCTTGCCGTAGATCGGCGGCAGCTCCTTGCGGCCGTCGAGCAGATGGCGCCAGCGTCCCGGCAAGTCCGGATCGTCGGGAATAAGCACGGAATAGCCCCTGTTCAGGCTTGCCTTGCGCTCATCGCCGGGATCTTCGCCTTTCATAGGCGCAAGCTCGACGATCTCCGTCCGTCCATCGTCAAACTGCAAGGTCAACGGAATGCGGTCCGTGCCGTCGACGGCGCCGATCCGCTCGAGGACGGCGGGCGCAACCAGATAGCCGGGCGAGAGAAAACGAATCCGCTGGTCCGTGCCGGGAAGGTAGGCACGCACCCGGTCGAGCGCTTCCTGCGTGGTCAGGGAGCCGATCCCGACGACGCGCGCGCCAAGCAACCGTTTGAAATCGGGGTGAGTCTTGACGATATAAAGCCCATCGGAAAACGACCACACGCGCACGGGAAGGTCGGCGCCAAGCAACGTCCCGACATTGGCGTTGGTGTGTCCGTTGCGCGCGAGGGCCACTGCTTTCATCACTTCAAGCGCGAACTCTTCCGGCGCCAGATTTTCCGCCGCAGACGCGGTCTCATCGACATGCCGGCCGAACTCCGCCCTCTGGCTGTCGCTGAAGCTTTTATCGAGCGGCGCCCATTTCTCTACTAAGAATGTAAGATCCTCTCGCATCTGGGCCGGCGTCAAAATAACATCAGCCGCCTGCGCAGAACCGGTAACAGCTAACGTGAGGGCCATCGCGGCAGTTCGAGGGATTGCGAGCCATCCTGGAGACATACGTGCTTTCCTCTGTCGTTCGCATCAGGCGGTTTTCGCCGCCACATTAATCATGACGATTGGGTTTGTGGGCTTCCGACAAGAGTGCGCAAAGAAATCCAGAAAGTCATTCAATGCGATTCCGCATCGGCGTGCGTCTGAGCCGGCATTGCGCCGGCACGAGGAAATACTAGATGACGATGATTTTCTGTCGGATCGACCTGAATCATGAACGTTATCGGTTCCAAAGAGTTAGACCGGGATTCGGCGCGCGCGCACGTTCTCCTCATCTCGCTCTGGGTAAAATGCCCCTCATCCGGCTGCCGCCACCTTCTCCCCCAGGGCGGAGCGGAGGGATAAGCGGCAAACGCCTGCCCACCACAGCTTTGGTGGATTTGGGCGAGAGGAATGGGCGTACTCGTCCCCTCTCCCCGCAAGCGGGGAGAGGTTAGGGTAAGGGGCGGATGCACAGCGAATATCGCCTACTTTTACAGACTCCCAGATTTTTGATTTACGTACATCAAAAATTCCTCTAAGGGGTTTGCCGGGAGGAAGATATGCGACCGACAGTTCACGATATCGCGGCCGAGGCGGGCGTCAGTCTCGCCACCGTCGACCGGGTGTTGAACAACCGCCCGGGCGTGAGAAGCGTCACGCGTAACAGGGTGGAGCGCGCGATCGCCACGCTCGGCTACGTTCGCGACGTCGCCGCTGCCAATCTCGCCAAGAGTCGCAGCTATCCCCTGGTCTTCATTCTGCCCTCCGGCGAAAACGCCTTCATGCGCGGTCTCGAGTCCGAGTTGCGCTTCGCGATGTCGCGTTCTGCGGCCGAGCGGCTGGATATCACCATTCTTTCCGTTCCTGCCTTCGACGCGCCGGCGCTCGCCGCTGCCTTGCTCGACGCGCGCAAGCGCCGGCCCGCGGGCGTTGCCGTCGTCGCCGTCGAAGCGCCCGAAGTGACTGAGGCGGTGAAGCGGCTCTGCGAAGACGGTGTCTCCGTCGTTACGCTGGTGTCCGATCTGCCCGGATCCGGGCGCGATCATTTCGCCGGCGTCGATAACGTCGCGGCAGGTCGAACCGCCGGCAGCCTGTTAGGCCGCTTTCTGGGCGGCCGCGAAGGGCCCGTCGCGGTGCTTGCCGGTTCCATGCTGGTGCGCGACCACCGCGACCGGCTGGAGGGTTTCCGGGCAGTGACAAGCGAGGATTTCGCCTCCCGACAGGTTCTTCCGGTCATCGAGGGACAAGACAACCCGTTGCTCGTCGAGACGCTCGTAGGCGCGCTGCTCGAGCGGAATCCCGACCTTGCCGGCATCTACAGCCTCGGTGCCGGCAATCGCGGGCTCATAGCCGCACTCGAAAAGGCAGGCAGGGCAAAATCCGTCTGTACAATCGCGCATGAATTGACCCCGCACAGCCGTGCAGCCCTTCTTTCCGGCACGATCGATGCGCTGCTCAATCAGAATGCGGGTCACGAAGTCAGGAGCGCCATCCGGGTGCTGAAAGCAAAGGCGGACGGGCTGCCCGTGATCGCGGCGCAGGAACGCATCCGCATCGATATTTTCCTGAAGGACAACCTGCCGCTCGAGCAGGAATAGGAGGACACCATGTATCTCGGACTGGATCTCGGCACTTCGGGAGTGAAGGCCATGCTGATGGACGAGGAGCAGCGGATCGTCGGCTCCGCGACCGGAGCGCTCGACGTCGCCCGCCCGCATCCCGGCTGGTCGGAACAGAACCCGGCCGACTGGATCCGAGCCGCGGAGGAGGCGATAGCTCAGCTCAAGGCCGCGCATGCTGAAGCACTTGCCGCCGTCCGCGGGATCGGCCTCTCCGGCCAGATGCACGGTGCCACGCTGCTCGACGAAGGGGATGCGGTGCTGCGCCCGTGCATTCTGTGGAACGACACCCGCAGCTTCCGTGAGGCGGAGGCACTCGATGGCGACCCGCAATTCCGCGCGCTGACGGGCAATATCGTTTTCCCCGGCTTCACCGCTCCGAAACTCGCCTGGGTGCGCGAAAACGAGCCGGAGATTTTCGCCAGAGTCCGCTGGGTCTTGCTTCCGAAGGACTATCTGCGCCTCTGGTTGACCGGCGAGCACATGTCCGAAATGTCCGATTCCGCCGGCACCTCCTGGCTCGACACTGGCAAGCGCAAATGGTCGACAAGCCTGCTTGCCGCCACGCATCTCGAGGAACGGCAGATGCCGGAACTTGTCGAAGGGACCGATGCGGCCGGTACCGTGCGGCCCGAACTGGCAAATCGCTGGGGCATGGGCTCCGGTGTTCTTGTGGCCGGCGGAGCCGGCGACAACGCGGCATCGGCCTGCGGCATGGGAACCGTCGGGGAGGGGCAGGCCTTTGTCTCACTCGGCACCTCCGGCGTGCTTTTCGCCGCAAATGCAAGCTATCTTCCCAATCCTGAAAGCGCCGTTCACGCCTTCTGCCATGCGCTGCCGAACACCTGGCATCAGATGGGCGTGATCCTTTCGGCGACGGACGCCCTGAACTGGCACTCCGGCGTTACGGGCCGGAGTGCGGCCGACCTTACCGGTGAGCTTGGCGAGAGCCTCAGAGCGCCGGGTTCCGCAACGTTTCTTCCCTATCTTTCCGGCGAGCGGACGCCGCACAACGACGCGGCCATTCGCGGTGCCTTTGTCGGGCTCGGCCATGAGAGCTCCCGCCCGCTATTGACGCAGGCGGTGCTCGAAGGCGTTTCCTTCGCGATCCGCGACAGCCTGGAGGCTCTGCGCGCGGCCGGCACGCAGCTTGAACGGGTCACCGCAATCGGCGGCGGTTCGCGGTCGCGCTACTGGCTGAAATCCATCGCGACCGCGCTGAACCTGCCGGTCGACTTGCCCGCGGACGGCGATTTCGGCGCCGCCTTCGGCGCGGCGCGGCTCGGCCTGATCGCTGCCGCCGACGCCGACCCGGTCGCGGTCTGCACGGCGCCGGAGACGGCGGAAACAATCGCGCCCGAGGGACCGCTCGTGCAGGCTTATGAAGATGCCTATCAGCGCTATCGCCGGCTCTACCCGGCATTAAAGGGAGCGATGTCGTGAGCGGCCGCAGACCATCCGGAGCCGACGCTTTCGCGCTCTCACGTCGGGATCTTGTCCAGAAAGCCGGTCACCCGCTTCAGCCGGTCGCCCTCGATGGCGGCGAAATCCGTCCCCTCGATCACCGACGTGCCGTCCGGCCCGAATATCCAGGAGAAGCGTATCATATCCGCGAAGCCGTCCGGTTTGCCATTGAGAGCGAAGCGGAAGCCCGGGAACTGGTGCTGGACGCCAGCGATCATCGTGGCGACAGCCTCGCGGCCATCGCCCTGCATGACCGGGTCGCGGTAGCCGATGTCGGCGGTGAAGGCCTGCTCGATGAGGACGTCGCGCCTTCCCGCATCGGTTTCGTTCCAGGCGGCGATGTAGGCTTCGGCAATCCGGTCGAGGTCGTGCATCGGAGTTTTCCTTCGGTTCGTGTTTCGACGCGTTCACTGTCGACGAACGAGGGAATGAAACCAATTACCTTCCACGTAATGCCGGGCTGCGCGAGACCCGGCGGCACCTATAATACATGAGAGGAGACTGTCGTGAGCACAGGATTTTTCGGCGATACCGCTAAGATCAAATATGAAGGTCCGGAAAGCACCAATCCGCTCGCCTTCCGCCATTACAACCCGGACGATGTCGTCCTCGGCAAGCGTATGGAAGACCATCTGCGCTTCGCCGTCGCCTATTGGCATAGCTTCGTCTGGCCGGGCGGCGATCCCTTCGGCGGGCAGACCTTCGAGCGGCCCTGGTTCAAGGACTCGATGGAGGCCGCGAAGCTGAAGGCGGACGTGGCCTTCGAATTCTTCCAATTGCTGGGCGCGCCATTCTACTGCTTCCACGACGCGGACGTTCGCCCCGAGGGGCGGAATTTTGCCGAGAACACGCGCAACCTCAACGACATCGTCGATTATTTCGCAAAGAAGCAGGACGAGTCCGGCGTCAAGTTGCTGTGGGGCACGGCCAACCTTTTTTCGAACCGCCGCTTCATGGCGGGGGCTGCGACGAACCCGGACCCGGATGTTTTCGCCTTCGCCGCGGCGACGGTTAAGACCTGCATCGACGCGACGCAGCGGCTCGGCGGCGAGAATTACGTGCTCTGGGGCGGGCGCGAGGGCTATGAGACCCTGCTCAACACCGACCTGAAGCGCGAGCTCGATCAGCTTGGCCGCTTTCTCAATCTGGTCGTCGAATACAAGCACAAGATCGGCTTCAAGGGTACGATCCTGATCGAGCCGAAGCCGCAGGAGCCGACCAAGCACCAGTACGACTACGATGTCGCGACCGTCTACGGCTTCCTCAAGAAATATGGTCTCGAGAATGAGGTTAAGCTCAATATCGAGCAGGGCCATGCGATCCTCGCCGGCCATTCCTTCGAGCACGAGCTGGCGCTTGCCAATGCCCTCGGTGTCTTCGGTTCGATCGACATGAACCGCAACGATTACCAGTCCGGATGGGATACCGACCAGTTCCCGAACAATGTTCCGGAAATGGCGCTCGCTTATTACCACGTCCTTGCGGGTGGCGGCTTCAAGACCGGTGGAACCAATTTCGACGCGAAGCTGCGCCGCCAGTCGATCGACCCCGAAGACCTGCTGATCGGCCATATCGGCGGGATGGATTGCTGCGCGCGCGGCCTCAAGGCCGCAGCGAAGATGATTGAGGACAAGGCACTCTCGGCGCCGCTCGAAGAGCGTTATGCCGGCTGGAACGAGCTGGAGGCGCAAAAGATGCTCCAGGGCGGCTTCTCGCTCGAAGAGATCGAGGCTCGGGTTCTGAAGGCGGACGTAAATCCGCAGCCGAAATCCGGGCGGCAGGAGCTCCTGGAAAACGTGGTCAACCGCTACGTCTGACGGGCGGGGGTAAGCCTTTTTCGCGAGGGGAGCAGAAGCCGATTGCCCCTCGCGAAGAATCTGCTAGCTTCTGGCGCCTGCAACGTTGCAGGTGTATCAGCCGCTGCGGAATTCACGGGCCGGAAGCACTTGAAGTCAACGGTCGGCCGTAGTGCCGGCATATCGCACACCGCTCCATCAGGGAGGAAATTCTATGAAGACGATCAAAGGGCCGGGGCTGTTCCTTGCGCAATTCGCCGGCGATGCCGCACCTTTCAATTCCTGGGATTCGATCACCAAATGGGCAGCCGATTGCGGCTATAAAGGCGTGCAGGTCCCGAGCTGGGACGGGCGGCTGTTCGATCTGAAGAAGGCAGCCGAATCGAAAGCCTATTGTGACGAGATCGCCGGCAAGGCGCGCGACAACGGCGTGGAGATCACCGAACTTTCGACCCACCTCCAGGGCCAGCTCGTCGCGGCTCATCCGGCTTATGACGAGGCATTCGACGGTTTCGCCGTTCCGGAAGTGCGCGGCAACCCTAGGGCACGGCAGGAATGGGCGGTCGAGCAGGTAAAGCTGGCGCTGACGGCCTCGAAGAATCTTGGTCTCGATGCAATGGCAAGCTTTTCCGGCGCGCTGGCATGGCCCTTCGTCTATCCGTGGCCGCAGCGTCCGGCGGGCCTGGTGGAAACGGCCTTCGACGAACTCGCACGGCGGTGGAAGCCGATCCTTGACCATGCAGAGGATTGCGGCGTCGACGTGTGCTACGAGATCCATCCGGGCGAGGACCTGCATGACGGCATCACCTATGAGATGTTCCTTGAGCGTACCGGCAATCACGCCCGCGCCTGCATGCTCTACGACCCGTCACACTACGTGCTGCAGTGCCTGGACTATCTCGAGAATATCGACATCTACAAGGATCGGATCCGGATGTTCCACGTCAAGGACGCGGAGTTCAACCCGACCGGGCGCCAGGGCGTTTATGGCGGTTACCAGAGCTGGGTGAACCGGGCCGGCCGTTTCCGCTCGCTCGGCGATGGCCAGGTGGATTTCGGCGCGGTCTTTTCCAAGATGACGGCGAATGATTTTACCGGCTGGGCGGTGGTCGAGTGGGAATGCTGCCTCAAGCACCCGGAAGACGGCGCGCGCGAGGGGGCCGAGTTCGTGAAGGCGCATATCATCCGCGTCACCGAAAAGGCCTTTGACGATTTCGCCGACAGCGGCACCGACGAAGCCGCGAACCGGCGGATGCTGGGAATTTAGTCGATCAACTGTCCGCCCCTCACCCTCTTCCGCGCTTACGGGAGAGGAGACTTTCCCCGCCCTTCCGCTGGGGGAGGCATCGCCACGACCTTCTCCCCGGTTGCGGGGAGAAGGTCGCGGCAGCGGGATGAGGGGAATTCCACGCGAAACATTCAAGGAGAGGAAGCAGAATGGCAATCGAGGGAAGCAGTACGGAAACGCGTCAGAAGCGGATCCGACTCGGCATGGTGGGCGGCGGCTCCGGCGCCTTTATCGGCGCGGTACATCGGATCGCCGCCAGGCTCGACGATCACTACGAGCTTGTTGCCGGCGCGCTCTCGTCGACGCCGGAGAAGGCCGAGGCCTCGGGTCGCGAACTCGGGCTCGACCCGTCGCGCGTCTATTCGGATTACAAGGAGATGGCGATTCGCGAGGCGAAGCTCAAGAACGGCATAGAAGCGGTCGCGATCGTCACGCCGAACCATGTACATTATGCGGCGGCAAAGGAGTTCCTGAAGCGCGGCATCCATGTCATCTGCGATAAGCCCCTGACCTCGACGCTCGCCGATGCGAAGAAGCTTAAGAAGGCGGCTGAGGAGAGCGACGCGCTCTTCGTGCTCACGCATAATTATACCGGCTATCCGATGGTACGCCAGGCGCGCGAGATGATCGCCAATGGCGACATCGGAGCCGTCCGCCTCGTGCAGATGGAATATCCGCAGGACTGGCTGACCGAGAACATCGAGCAATCCGGTCAGAAGCAGGCCGCCTGGCGAACCGATCCGGCGCGTTCGGGCGCCGGCGGCTCGACCGGCGATATCGGCACGCATGCCTATAATCTCGGTTGCTTCGTTTCCGGGCTTGAACTCGAAGAGCTTTGCGCCGATCTCGACAGCTTCGTCGGCGGACGTCAGCTCGACGACAACGCCCATGTGCTGATGCGCTTCAAGGAAAAGGGCGGCGCGCGCGCCAAGGGGATGCTCTGGTGCAGCCAGGTGGCACCCGGCCACGAAAACGGCCTGATGGTACGTGTCTACGGCACGAAAGGCGGCCTTGAATGGACCCAGAAGGACCCGAACTACCTCTGGTACACGCCTTTCGGTGAGCCGAAGCGTCTGCTGACGCGCGCCGGCGCCGGGGCTTCGCCAGCGGCAGCACGCGTGTCGCGCATTCCTTCGGGCCATCCGGAAGGGTATCTGGAAGGCTTCGCCAATATCTATACGGAAGCGGCGCGGGCGATCTATGCCAAGCGCAATGGCGGGAAAGCGGACCCGGCTGTCGTCTATCCGACGCTCGACGACGGTATGAAGGGTATGATTTTCGTCGATGCCTGCGTGCGCTCGTCTCAACGCAACGGCGCCTGGATCAAGATCTGAACAATTCCGCGATGCGGAAAAGCGGGGTGCTCAGAACGGGATGAGGGAAAGTGCGCGGTTTTCCGCCCGCATCCCGCTCTATCTTCCTGGAATCGATCACGTTCATGTTTTTGGATCGACCCGACCTAAAAGCATGAACGTGATCGAGTGAGGGCGGGGATACCTCGCCCTTTTTTATTGACATTTACCGCTGCGGGCTTAGGCCACGTCTACAGACGAGTGCGAGACCCGCAAAGGTCCGCTTCACTTGAATGGAACGCGGCCGTGCCTGGGTCCGGCTGCGCAAGACCATGAGGCCTGAACGATGATCGAAGCCAAGAAACTGGCAGAGCGCTTTCCCGGCGATTTTGTCTTCGGCGTTGCCACCGCATCCTTCCAGATCGAGGGAGCGAGCAAGGCGGATGGGCGCAAAGCCTCCATCTGGGATGCCTTCTCCAATATGCCGGGCCGTGTTTACGGACGCCATAATGGCGATGTCGCCTGCGACCATTACAACAGGCTGGAACAGGACCTCGACCTGATAAAGAGCCTTGGCGTCGGGGCCTATCGCTTCTCGATCGCCTGGCCGAGGATCGTTCCGGAGGGCACCGGCCCGATCAACGAGAAGGGGCTCGACTTCTACGATCGCCTCGTCGATGGGCTGAAGGCGCGCGGCATCAAGGCCTTCGCCACGCTCTATCACTGGGACCTGCCGCTGGCGCTGATGGGCGACGGCGGCTGGACGGCGCGCACGACGGCTTATGCCTATCAGCGCTACGCGAAAACGGTGGTTGCGCGTCTCGGCGACCGTCTCGACGCGGTGGCGACTTTCAACGAACCCTGGTGTTCAGTCTGGCTAGGCCATCTTTACGGCGTGCATGCGCCGGGTGAACGCAACATGGATGCGGCACTTGCCGCGCTGCACGTCACCAATCTCGCCCATGGGTTAGGCGTGTCCGCGATCCGTTCGGTAAGGGCGGACCTGCCGGTGGGCATCGTCATCAATGCCCATTCAATCTATGCCGGCAGCGGCAGCGCCGCGGACAAGGCCGCGGCCGAACGCGCCTTCGATTTCCACAACGGCGTTTTTTTCGGCCCCGTCTTCAAAGGCGAATATCCGGAGGGTTTCCTCTCGGCGCTTGGCGACCGCATGCCAGCAATCGAGGACGGCGACATGGAGACGATCGCCCAGCCGCTCGACTGGTGGGGGCTCAACTACTATACGCCGATGCGCGTTTCGGCAGACTCCGCGAAGGATTCAGAATACCCGGCGACCGTCAATGCGAAGCCCATGAGCGACGTGAAGACGGATATCGGCTGGGAAGTCTACGCTCCGGCGCTTGGCGCGTTGGTGGAGACGCTCAATGCCCGCTATGCGCTTCCCGACTGCTACATCACCGAGAACGGCGCCTGCTACAATATGGACGACGAGAATGGCGTCGTCGACGATCAGCCTCGGCTCGACTATATCTCGGACCATCTCGCAGTTGCCGCCGATCTCATCTCCAGGGGGTATCCTGTGAAGGGCTATTTCGCCTGGAGCCTGATGGACAATTTCGAGTGGGCGGAGGGCTACAGGATGCGCTTCGGCATCGTTCACGTTGATTATGAAACTCAGGTCCGCACGATCAAGAAAAGCGGCCGCTGGTACGAAGCCCTGGCGAAGCAGTTCCCCAGGACAACCGTAAACAGGGAAGATGCCGCGCCACGGCGTTCTGTACAGAAAGAGTAGACTTTTGCGTCGCGTCTGGGGGCTTCGAAAAAACGTACCTGTAAATCGACGCGCTCGCGCGGCATAAGAACCAAATGCTCTTCGGCATGGCAGTCATGCCGGAGAGGCGTTGAACTGACCGGTTGGCCGATGACAGAGAGTTGCTCCCCATTTCGAATGCGTTGTCGAGTGCCCGTCTGACGCGGCGACGTTTTCTCCGTGCCGGCCCTATCTGATCACGGGCCGGAGTTTCGAATATCCGAGAGCATCATGTATCCTCCTATCGTTTTGATCCCTCCTGCGGGGACAACCGGACAATGACCCTTCCTCGCTCCGAGATATCGGCAGGCGATGCCTCTGTCGTCTTCGATGCTGTATCCAAGCGTTTTGCCGCCTCCGGCGGAAACGCGGCCTTCACTGCGCTCAACAATGTCAGCCTGACGGTGGCTCGTGGTTCGATCACAGGCATCATAGGTCGTTCCGGCGCCGGCAAATCGACCCTGATCCGGCTCGTCAACGGCCTCGAAAAGCCTTCGGGCGGCAAGGTGTTCGTTGACGGCGTCGATGTGGGCGAGCTGGACGAAGCGGGCCTGCGCGATCTCCGCCGCTCCGTGGGCATGATATTCCAGCATTTCAACCTGCTTTCCTCGCGTACCGTCTTCGGCAATGTCGCGCTGCCGCTCGAGATCGCCGGCATGGATCGGCGTGCGATCGAGCGGCGCGTGCGGCCGCTTCTCGACCTCGTCGGTCTTGCCGACAAGCACGGGCGCTATCCGGCGGAGCTTTCCGGCGGCCAGAAACAGCGCATCGGCATCGCCCGGGCGCTTGCGACCGAACCCAAGCTGTTGCTCTCGGACGAGGCGACCTCGGCGCTGGACCCGGAAACCACGCAGTCGATCCTGGAGCTTCTGAGGCGGATCAATGCGGAGCTGGGCCTTACCGTGCTGCTCATCACCCATGAGATGGAAGTCGTGAAAGCGGTTACTTCCGACGTGGCGGTGATCGACAAGGGTGAAATCGTGGAGCGCGGGCACACCTTTGATGTCTTCACCCATTCGAAGCACGAGACGACGCGGGCACTGCTTTCCGGCCTGGCGGGCTCGAAGCTGCCGGAAGCCGTGGGCCGAGGACTGAAGCCGGCTGCGGCCATTGGCGATCGCGCCGTGGTGCGCCTCACCTTTTTCGGGGCCGCCGCCGAGCGCCCGCTGATCTCGCAGCTCATCCAGTCGGTCGGTGCCGAGGTCAACATCATCGCCGGCACGATCGACGAGATCGGCGGCAAGCCCTACGGTTCGCTCGTCGTCGCCTATGGCGCCGACGCCGAAACCTCCGGCAAGGCGGAGAGGTTTTTCAGCGAGAATGGGCTGGTCACGGAGGTGCTCGGCTATGTCGCCTGATCTTCTTCTGCTCATCGCGAAGGCGACGCTGGACACGCTGCGCATGGTGGCGATCGCCGGCCTCGTCGGCTCGCTGATCGGTCTGCCCATCGGCATTTTCCTCGCGACCAGCGGCAGGGGCGAACTCTTTCCCGCACCCAATCTCAACCGGGCCGTGGGGCTGGTGGTGAACGCGACGCGCTCGACGCCCTTCATCATTCTTGTCGTTGCGATCATTCCGTTGACGCGCCTCATTACCGGTACGTCCATCGGCACCAAGGCGGCGATCGTGCCCCTGACGATCGCGACCATTCCGTTTTTTGCCCGCCTTGTCGAGGCGGCGATCCGCGACATCGACAAGGGGCTCATCGAGGCCGCGCGCGCAATGGGCGCGACCCCGATGCAGATCGTCTTCAAGGTCCTGCTTGCAGAAGCGCGGCCGGCGCTGACGCTGGCGCTCACCATGACGATCGTCAGTCTCATCGGCTATTCGGCGATGGTTGGTGCCGTCGGCGGCGGCGGTCTCGGCGATCTCGGTATCCGTTACGGATACCAGCGCTTCATGCCGGATGTGATGCTCGTCGTCGTCGTCGTGCTGATCGTGCTCGTACAGCTCGTACAGAGCGCCGGCGACCGCCTGGCGCGCCGCTTCGACAAGCGCAACCGCAAAACCTGATCTTCCCCAGAAACCAGCAGCACCAAGGAGAGACCTTCATGAAAAAGCTCATTCTCGCGGCGGCTCTTGCCGCGCTCACCGCCGGCACGGCACTCGCAGAGACGATCAAGGTCGGCGTAACCCCGGGCGAGCACGCCGAGATCATGGAGAAGGTGAAGGAAGTCGCCGCTCCGAAGGGCCTCGACATCGAGATACTCGAATTCTCCGACTACGTCGTTCCGAACCAGGCGCTGGCCGACGGCGACCTCAATGCCAATTCTTTCCAGCATCAGCCCTATCTCGACAACCAGATCGCCGACCGGGGCTTCGACATCGTCAGCGTTGGCCTGACCATCACCACGCCCATGGGTGTCTATTCGAATAAGGTGAAGAGCCTCGATGAACTGGAGGACGGCGCAACGGTCGCTATTCCCAACGATCCGACCAATGGCGGTCGCGCTCTCCTTGTTCTCGCGTCGAAGGGCCTGATCAAGGTCAATGCGGATGTTGGGCTGAAGGTCACGCCGGCCGACGTGACGGAAAATCCTAAGAACATCCAGTTTGCCGAGCTCGATGCGGCTCAACTGCCACGCTCGCTGGCCGATGTCGACGCAGCCGTGATCAACACCAACTACGCACTCGAGGCTGACCTTCACCCCAAGGAGGACGCGATTGCCATCGAGAGCGAGAAGTCTCCCTACGCCAACGTCATCGCTGTGCGTGCAGCGGACAAGGACGCGCCCTGGGTGAAGACGCTGGTCGAAGCCTACCATGACGAGAAGATCAAGACCTTCATCGTCGAGCACTTCAAGGGCGCGCTCATACCGAGCTGGTGAAGATCGCGCAGGCGGGGAGAGGGGCAGAGCGGGTGAAGCTTTTCCCTTCGCCCCGCCTGCGGGGAAAAGGTCCCGGCAGGCGGATCAGGGACATCCACCGGGTGAGTCCGTCAGACTAGCTTCCGAGATGCCGCGCCCCGCGCTTCTTCGCAAGCACGATCTGCCTCTGTCGCTGACGATAACGCTCCCGATCCTCTTCGGTGCGGGTGTCGTGGCAGTTGACACAGGAGACGCCTTCCTCGTGAAGGGGCGAGCGGAGATCCTCGGTCGTCAGCGGCTGGCGGCAGGCATGGCAGAGCGTGTGCTCGCCCTCCTGCAGCCCGTGGGTGACGGACACGCGTTCATCGAAGACGAAGCAAGCACCTTCCCACAGGCTCTCTTCCGGCGGTATTTCCTCCAGATATTTGAGGATGCCGCCCTTGAGGTGATAGACCTCCTCGAAGCCTTGTTCCTTCATGAAGGCGGTGGCCTTCTCGCATCGGATGCCGCCGGTGCAGTACATGGCGATCTTGGGCTTGTTGTGCAGGCCGCTATTGTTGCGCACCCATTCGGGAAATTCGCGGAAGGTCTTTGTCTTCGGGTCGACGGCGCCCTGGAACACGCCAATGGCCGTTTCGTAGTCGTTGCGCGTGTCGATGACCAGCGTTTCCGGATCGGAGATCAGCGCGTTCCAGTCCTTCGGCTCCACATAGGTGCCGACCACCTTTTTGGGGTCGATGTTCTCGACGCCCATGGTGACGATCTCCTTCTTCAGGCGCACCTTCATGCGCAGGAACGGCATGGCCGAGGCCCGGCTCTCCTTGTGCACGAGATCGGCAAATTCAGGCTGCGCGCGAAGAAATGCAAGGACCGTCGCAATACCTTCTTCGCTGCCGGCGATTGTCCCGTTGATACCCTCATGCGCAAGAAGCAGCGTTCCCTTCACCCCATTGGCGTCGCAGATCGCCTGTAGCGGCTCGCGGAAATCGGCGAAGCGCGGGAAGGATATGAAATGGTAGAGCGCGGCCACCAGAAACTGGCCCGGCGTCTCCGGACGGCGCGATGTCGTGAGCATGTCGGTCATGCGGCACGCAAATACAGCTTTCGGGCGCCAAGTGCAATTGCGGCGATTCGCGGGTCAAGTCCGTCGGTCGCCGCGACCGTTCTATCGCCCTGCTTCCAGCCAGAGCAGTTCGAGAGTTCCGCTCTCCTTCCGCGGCCGGTCGAAAAAGACCTTCTCTGCGCGTTGCAGGGCCTCACGCCTAAGTTCGTCCTGCCGTGCGGCGACGCTGGAAAAAAGGTGTTCCTTACTGTTGCCTGCGAGGTCCGGCCGCTCGTTGACGAGGGCGACCAACGTGGCGATGTCATTCAGATGGCCGAGCACATCGGCCAACTCGCCGGCCTCCGCTCTCTTCGCCTGCATTGCCGACGGCCATGCTTCGCGCAGCAGAGCAAGGTGCATGCGGTAGTCCTGTGTGCTCTTGCGCAAGTCGTGGAACAGGATCGTATCGGAGCTTGCCGCACAGGCCGTTCTGGCGCGCCCGGCGCGGCGCAATGTCCGCCGCCAGCCCTTGGCAAGGCGGCGGGCGGACTTCCGCCTGCCATCTTGAAAGGAGACATGAGCGAGTGCGGAAAGCGCCTTTCGGCAATCGACGATGGTTGCCTCGATCTTTCGGTCGAGATCGCCTTCGCTTTCTGCAATCCGGTCGCGCCGGCTCGCCAGGATCGAGCAAATCTTGTCCAAAGCGAGCTGCTGCTCTTCGCTGGCCGCGTGCTCTCGCAGATAAACGGCATTTTCGACGAGCGCTGCCGCATCCCGGAATGTCGAGAGTTTGCGGGCCATGTCGCGGATGCGGGCGTTTTCCTGGCCCTGGAAGAGTGGCGCATCGTGGGCTACGAGCCGATAGAGCGAGCGCAGCCGCTTGAAACTCTTGCGCGCGTCGTGGATCGCCTCGTGGAGGCCATGGGGCTGATCCTCCAGCATTGCTATCGCGCGCTCTATCTGTTCGCCTCCCACAGCGCGGAAGTCCGCAGTAAAAGGGCGGCCCGGATTGAAGGCGAAGGTCATGCCTGCGCTTCCAGGAGCCCCTCGGTGGCAAGCGCTTGATTGGAGTAGCGGCGATCGCCGGTGATCTCACGCCCAAGCCAGGCCGGCAGGGTGGGGAGGTCCGTCTCCCGTTTCATTTCGACCTCGGCGACGGTCAGCCCTTCAAGCGCGCCTTCATAGACATCGACCTCCCAGGTGAAGCCCTTGTGCGGTATGCGGAAGCGGCGCTTCTCGATGACGATGCCGATCGCCTGCGTCAATAACTCGCGGGCGTCTTCGAGGGGCAAATCGTATTCGTACTCGTTGCGGACGAGCGCCGATTTGCTGATCTTGACGGTCAGCCGTGCCCGCTTGTTCCCGTGAATGCGCACGCGCACCGAGCGGTCTTCCATCGTCACGACATAGGCCTGGCGCAGCCTGACGCCCTTGTCCGCGTGCTGCCGCCAGCCATCGCTGGCGACCAGAAACTTGCGCTCAATCTCCTTTGCCATGGTTCTCCTGCCATTTCGAGAAGTCGGCCGCCACAGACTAGCGCTTAATCGAGATCGCTCAAGTCATCTCCCGCGGATCACGATGATTTTAAGTCGGGATCGATGCATCCCGCTCTCGTCCGAGTTCATCGGGGCACAAGCGCCATCATAGCTTTCAGGCTCGACAAGGGCGGATCGGCACGGTATGCGAGGTGCATTATTCAATCGTTTTAAAAGGACGATCGGCATGAGCGCGAAAACGGACAAGCTTCTATCCATCCTCAAGCTGCAGCCGGTGGTTCCGGTGCTGGTGATCGATGACGCGGCGTCGGCGGTTCCGCTCGCGCGAGCCCTGGTCGCCGGCGGCCTCAAGGCGATCGAGATCACCTTGCGCACACCGGCCGCGCTGGAAGCGATCCGCGCGGTTGCAGGAGAGGTGGAGGGCGCCGTGGCCGGAGCCGGGACCATCCTCAACGCGGCCCAGTTCGAAGAGGCTGTCACGGCCGGATCGCAGTTCATCGTAAGCCCCGGAACGACCCAGGAACTGATCGATGTCGCCAACGACCACGAGGTGCCGCTGCTTCCGGGCGCGGCCACGGCGAGCGAGGTCATGGGCCTGCGTGAGGAAGGCTACGGCGTAATGAAGTTCTTCCCCGCCGAGCAGGCCGGCGGTGCCGCCTATCTGAAGTCGCTCTCATCGCCGCTTGCCGGCACCTTGTTCTGCCCAACCGGCGGCATTTCGCTTGCCAATGCACGCGACTATCTGACGCTTCCGAACGTGGTGTGCGTCGGCGGCTCCTGGGTTGCGCCAAAGGATCTGGTCGCCCGAGGGGACTGGGTCGGTATCACGAAGCTGGCGGCCGAGGCCTTCGCGCTCAAGGGCTGAGGCCGGCCGGCACGCGATCGAGGACGGCTGTTGTCCGGCCGTTTCATTTTCCAAGCCGGTTTGTATTTCCGCGGTGCCGTTCCTATGTCTCAATCGGCCGACGAGGGAGCGGGGTGGGGCGTTCATGCCTGCCATCGCACGGATCGAAAAGGAGCAAGCCCGATGTTCGACGCGAAGAAATTGCTGGATCAGTTCCTAGGATCGCAGGTACCCGGTGCCGGAGGGACTGTCCGGGGCCGGGCGGATCAGGTGACCAAAGTCGCAAAGGACAATCCGCTTGCCAGCGGCGCGATCGCCGCGGTCCTGCTCGGCACGAAATCCGGACGCAAGCTCGCCGGCAATGCTGCCGTCCTCGGCGGTCTGGCAGCGATCGCCGGCCTCGGCTATCAGGCCTACAAGAACTATCAGTCGGGCAAGGAACCGGCGGCCGAGCCCGCCTCGCGCGCGCCGGCGCAATTGCCCGCGCCGCCCGCCGATTCCGGCTTCGCTGCGCCGGAAGCGCTGAGTGAGGACTTTGCGCTCGTTCTGGTGCGCGCCATGATCGCCGCAGCGCGCGCGGATGGCCATATCGACGCCTCCGAGCGCGGCCGCATCATGGACAAGCTTTCGGTCTCCGGTCTTTCCGCCGATGCGGCTGCCTTCCTTGAAGCGGAACTCGTCAATCCGATAGATCTCGACGCCATCGTCTCGGCCGGAAAGACTGAGGAGGAGCGAGTGGAGATCTATACCGCCTCTCGTCTCGCAATCGAGCCGGACGGTCGTGCCGAGCGCGGCTATCTCGACCTCCTTGCCGGCCGGCTTGGATTGGCCGATGCTCTTGTCGACCATATAGAGGCGACGGTTTCTGCGGCAAAGATTCCGGCTTGAAGCGTGTCATGAGCGGGCGGCGATCCGCCCGCTCATGGATGCATCACGAGATTGAATTTGTCACCGACCTGCGTCTGTCCTATGGCCGGATACAAATGCAACGCAGGAGCAGTTGATGCGTGATCTTGCCCACTGGAAAGGATGCCCGGCGCCGGAACCGGTGCGGATGGAAGGACGATACGTCCTCCTCGAGCCGTATGACCGGGCGGGACATCTCAGCGCCCTTTGGAACGACGCCTTCGGCGGGATGGCCATCAATCCTCTGCTGAAATATTTTTCGCAGGACGATTTTTCCGGCATCGAGGATTTCGACACCTGGCTTTCGACCGTTCAGCGGAAATCCGGTTGGGTCACCGAAGTCTTTCGGGATAAGGCGACCGGCAAGGTGGTCGGCATGGCGAACTACATGCGCGCGGATGCCGCAAACGGCGTCGTCGAGGTCGGCGGCGTCGCACACGGTTCTGCAATGGCGCGGTCACCGCTCTCGACCGAGGTGCATTATCTGATGGCGAAGCATGTCTTCGAGGATCTCGGCTATCGCCGCTATGAGTGGAAGTGCCATAGCGAAAACCAGGCGAGCCGCACGACGGCTGCGCGTCTCGGCTTCACCTTCGAGGGCATTTTCCGTCAGCACATGGTTTCGAAGGGCGGCAATCGCGACACGGCGTGGTTTTCGATTATCGATCGCGAATGGCCGCTCATCAGGTCCGCCTTCGAGCGCTGGCTTTCGCCTGAAAACTTTGATCACGGGGGGCGACAAAAGCGTCGGCTCGAAGAGATTCGCGCGGAGCTTGCGCAGGAGGAGCCAAGGTGAGCCCACGCGAGAAGGAAAGATCGCCCGCAGTCGCGGCCGCCATCATTCTGCTGGTGGTCGGCATAGGATTTTTCGCCTTGCCCTCGATCATGGTGAGGCTCGGCGACATATCGCCATGGCTTGCAGCCGGAGTCGGTGCGCTTTTCGTTATCAGCTTCTTCCTGATCTTCTGGCTGCGCGCCCGCTATCAGCGCCGGAAAGGTTTATAATCTCTGCACCGGACGCACGCTCATGCGCTGGCGCGCGATTTGCCCTCTCCTCGGGTGGCAAGCCGAGGACCGGACCAGCCCTCTCCCATTTGCTGGCAGGGAGATGGTGCTTCAGCTTTGCAGCGCCGCGGCCAGGAGCACCAGCCCGAGTAACATGACGAGCAAGGCACCGGCGATCTCGATTCCGTTCGAAATCCGTGCCGCAGCCGAATCGTTCGAGGCGTAGCGCAGGGCGAAGCCCTTCGCGGTGACGGCCATGGTCGCTAGGATCGACACGGTGATCGCCGTGCCGATCGACATCGCGAAGACCGAAAGGACGCCGCCGAGATAGAGCCCGTTCAGGAGCGCGAAGGAAAGCACGATCAGCGCCCCTGAGCAGGGGCGCATGCCGACCGCGACGATCGCGGACCAGGCTTCGGTGAGCGCAAAACGGTCGCCCTTCAGAAGCGCCGGATCGGGCGCATGGGCGTGGCCGCAGGAGGAGCAGACCTCGCCCGGACCATGCGCGTGGTGGTGGTCGTGATGATGATGATGATCATGATCATCACGGGGATGAACGGCGGCCGGGGCGGGGGCCGGACGCAGCATCGACCGCAGCTTGCGGAAGACCAGCCAGCCGCCAAAGGCTGCGATCAGCGCATAGCTTGCGATTTCGAGCGCACGCGTGGCGTTCGTCATGCTGATGGACGAACCGCGCAGCACGAGATAGACGGCGCCGATCAGAAGGATGGCGACCACGCCCTGTAGGATCGAGGAGAGAAACGAGAGGAGCACGCCCCTCTTCAACTCGGTTTCATTGGCGATCATATAGGACGAAATGACGGCCTTACCGTGGCCGGGTCCCGCCGCATGAAAGACGCCATAGGCAAAGGAAAGGCCGATCAAGGACCAGAGTTGCCACGGGTTCTCACGCATGCCCTTGAGCGAGTCGGTCAGCATCCGGTAGAAGCCCTGCTGCTCCATGTTCACCCAGGCAAAGAAACCGCCGAGGAAGCCCGTCGTCCGGATTGAGGGCTCGGCAGTGCCTATGCCGAGCGGCGACTGGGCGGCGGCGAAGGTTGCGGAAAGGGCCGTCAACAGGAGCGCAGTCGCTAGCAGGCGGCCGGCACTGCGGGCAATCAGCATGTAATCTCGATCCTGGTTGCAAAGAGCTTCGACATGTCCGTGCCGGTCGGGTCGCTCCAGAAGGCGTCGGTCAACGTATCCTTGTTTTCCGCCAGCACCTCGTCAGGATCGGGCCGCACGACCTGATGATCGCACGCTTCGATCGTGTCGCCGACGACGGAGAGGTCTTCGTCCGTCGGGAAATCCATAGCGGTATACATGGTTGGGTCATAGACGCCGAAGGAGAGCTTGCCTTTGAGAGGCATGGTCTCGGCCGGCTTCACTGCGAAGATCATCAGGAGCTGGTTGTCCTTGTAATCGACCGTGATGCTGTCCGGTTTGCTGACCTTCACCGATTTGCCATTGTCGGAGATCGACGTGTAATAGTTGTACTCAGCGAGCGAATCGAGGACCGTCTGGCCGACTTCCTTCAATTCATCCGGGTCGAGCGTGGCGTTCGAGTTCTTGTCGAAGTCGAGAACGACACTGGCCGAAAACAGCTCGTCGAAGCGCCAGACATTCCTCAGTTCCCCGATCTCGCCCTTGTCGTCGGAGACGATCTCCAGCCGAGCCTCCGCGAAAATATGCGGGTGGGCGCGGGCGAGCATCGGCGCGAGGAGGGTGGCGAGGCCGGCCATGACGAGGCGTCGTGTGTTCATGAAAACGGAAATCCTTTCGGCCGGAGCCGTGCGAATCGTCTTCCGAATGTACCGTAAATGAGACGGAATTGGGACTTGCGGCGCATGGTTTTCATCGGGGTCGTAAAGGTTTGCGGTCTCATCAGCGGGTGCTGCGGAACCAGTTGTGGAGAAAATCGACGAAGGTGCGAACCTTGGTCGGCAGGTAGCGGCGATGCGGATAAATCGCATAGATGCCGCGGTCCTTGGGCAGGAAATCGTCGAAGAGGGTGACGAGCTCGCCGGACGCGATCTTCGGGCGGGCGATGAAATCGGGAAGGACTGCCACCCCGATGCCTGTCACGGCGGCGCGTGCCGCGCCAAGCGGGCTGTTGACTTCGATCTGTCCGCTCACGGATACCGTGAAGGGCGAACCGTCCTTTTCGACGAAACGCCAGCTAGAATAGGACCGGCCGTTGGTGTCGAGGATACATGGGAGTTTTGAAAGCTCACTTGGATGTATGAGAGGGTCGGCCCTGGATATGAAATCCGGCGATGCGCAGACCAGCACCTGGAAGTCATCGAGCTTGCGGGCGATCAGCGTCGAATCCTCCAGTCGGGTGATGCGGATGGCGACATCGAAACTCTCCTCGACGAGGTCGACGAACCGGTCGTCGGAGACGATTTCGAGCGAAAGTTCGGGGTGCTCCTTGCCGAAGTCTATCAGCGACTGGCCGATATCCGCGTCCACGAAGGTCCTCGGTACGGTGATTCGGAGTCTGCCCTTGAGATCGGAATTACTGGCGCGCACAAGATCGGCGAGGTTGTCGATCTCCTTCAGGATCTCCGATGCGCTGCGGTAATAGGTGTGGCCGGCCTCGGTCAGCGAGAATTGGCGCGTCGTGCGGTTCAAGAGCAGCGCGCCGAGCTCGTCCTCGAGTTCGCGCACATATTTCGACAGGAGCGCCTTGGATTTGCCGATCCGCCGGGCCGCTGCCGAAAAGCCTTCCGCGTCCACGACGTCGATGAAAGCGCGGATGCGGGTCAAGGTATCCATGATTCGTCTTTCTCTGTGCATTCCGGCCGCATCAGCGGTCTTCCTGCGATTGTTCAGCGAAAGTGAACACCGGCGCTCTGGCCGAGGTCCAGAAATATTTATTGAAGAACGGAAAAAACTCTTGATTACGACAATGATTTTTCTTACCTACGCCTTGCCCAAAGTCGCACGTGCCTGTGGGTGTCCGCCGACCCTCGATTAGGTGAGGTTATCGGTAAGGTACCTGGAACTAACCCCTCCAGTCGCTATTCCGGCCAACCGGGAAATGCGAGGACATCTTGAAGCAACGACGGTGCGGGCCTTTCTGGTGTCTGCCGGCTTTCCAACAGCCGGGGTTACTGAAGAGGCACACCTTCATTGCCGGAAGTGCGGTTGGGTCAATCCCTCCAATCCATGGCAGACAAAGCCGAATCCCAGCCTTCGCGGGCTTTGATTCACATTCGCGCATCGAGCGCATGCATGGTTCCGGGGTCTCCACCGGCTGGTTCCTGTGCAAGCGTGCGTATGCCCTTTGTCCTCCACAGTCGTGGAGTTTAATGGATCGGGGAATATGGCCATGACCACCGCACGTATCATCGACTTCCTCAACACCCGACGCCCGGAAGGTCCTTGCCTCGTCGTCGACCTCGACGTCGTGCGCGATAATTTCAAGGCCTTCCGGCATGCCTTGCCCGACAGCGCAATCTACTATGCCGTGAAGGCGAATCCGGCGCCGGAAGTTCTGCGTCTCCTCGCCAGTCTCGGCTCCAACTTCGATTGCGCGTCCGTCGCCGAAATCGAAATGGCCCTCGACGCTGGCGCGACCCCGAACCGCATTTCCTATGGCAACACCATCAAGAAGGAGCGGGACGTTGCGCGCGCCCATACGCTGGGGATCAGCCTCTTTGCGGTGGACAGCCACGAAGAGGTCGAGAAGATCGCGCGCGCCGCTCCCGGTGCCCGAGTCTTCTGCCGCGTGCTGACCGATGGCGAAGGCGCCGAATGGCCTCTGTCGCGCAAATTCGGCTGCGTGCCGCAGATGGCGGTCGACGTGCTCGTCTATGCACACCAGCTCGGACTGGCATCCTACGGTGTTTCGTTCCATGTCGGCTCGCAGATGACGAAGCTCGATGCCTGGGACGCGGCTCTTGCCGATGCCAAGCGGGTGTTCGTCCAGCTTGCCAAGCAGGGCATCGAGCTCAAGATGGTCAACATGGGCGGCGGCTTCCCGACCAAATATCTCCGGGACGTTCCCTCGGCCGAGGCCTATGGCCAGGCGATCTTCGGCGCGCTGAAGAAGCACTTCGGCAACAACATTCCGGAGACGATCATCGAGCCGGGCCGCGGCATGGTGGGCAATGCCGGCGTGATCAAGGCGGAAGTCGTTCTCGTGTCGAAGAAGTCGGACAATGACAGCCACCGCTGGGTCTTTCTCGACATCGGCAAATTCGGCGGCCTCGCCGAGACGATGGACGAGGCGATCCGCTATCCGATTCGCACCGCGCGCGATGCCGATGCGATGGAGCCCTGCGTGCTCGCCGGGCCGACCTGCGACTCGGCCGACGTGCTCTACGAGAAGAACATGTATCCGCTGCCGATCTCGCTGACGATCGGCGACGAGGTTCTGATCGAAGGTACGGGCGCCTACACGACGACCTACTCGGCCGTCGCCTTCAACGGCTTCGAGCCGCTGAAAGCCTATGTCATCTGATCCTGCTCGCTCCCGGCTCAAACGGGAGCGGCAATTCACAATTCATGTCCGGTCCGCCTGAAGCGGTTTTGATGACGGGAGGCCCCGATGGCCGCTGTTGTTGATTCCTTGCGCGCGTTTTTCGCGCCAACCACCTTTGTTATCGACTCGGAGACTCCGGGCGACGTCGTCGCGCGCGAGAACCTGCTCGACCGCGCCATGGGTCCCGGTCGCCGCCGGAAATCGTCGGAGAAGCTGCGCCGCGGCCGTGTGCCCGCCGAAGGGTTGGCCCTTGTCGCTCGCGATACCGACGGGCACGTAATCGGCACCGTGCGTCTCTGGAACGTCGAAGCCGGCGTCAACCGTGAGGGGCAGGCCGTGCCGGCGCTGCTGCTCGGCCCGCTTGCCGTGGATCCGGCGCATGAGGGCAAAGGTATCGGCGGCATGCTGATGCGAGCGGCGATCCAGGAAGCCAAGAACCGTGGCCATGGCGCTGTCCTGCTTGTCGGCGATGCCGCCTACTACGAACGATTCGGCTTCTTCGCGCACCGGGCACAGCACCTCGTTATGCCGGGTCCGTTCGAGCGCAACCGCTTCCTGGCGCTGGAGCTCAAGGACGGCTGGCTCGACGGCGCTGCCGGCATGCTGGTGGCCAGCGGCCGCAAACTCGCTTTGCCGCCGCTTCGCCGCGCGGCCTGAGCGCCTGGATTCAGGCGTTCAGCTCGCAGCACGCCGATAGAGCGCCAAGGATCCCGCGAGCGCCAGCAACGCGCCGCCGCAGATGCGGTCGAGCCAGATCGAGCCTGAGCGCCTCATGAAGCGCACCGCCTGCGACCCAAGCAGGGCGTAACCGAACATCACTGCGAAATCGATCGATGCGAAGACGGTGGCCAGCATGGCGTATTGCGGCGCCTGCGGCAGGGCGGGTTCGATGAATTGCGGCAGAAAGGCCGAAAAGAACAGATAGCCTTTGGGATTGGTGATGGCGACGAGGAAGCTCTTGATAAAGATGGAGCGCGTTGCGCCGGATTCCGTGCCCTGCGACCCTTGCAACGGGAGGTCCAGCGTACCGCGGGAGCGCAGCAGCGTGACCCCGAGAAAAGCGAGATAAGCGACGCCTAACCATTTGACCACGGAGAACCAGAACTCCGATGCCGCGAGCAGCGCGCCGAGCCCGACCGCCACGGCGCCGATCAGGACGAAATCCGAGAGGACCGCGCCAATCATCCCTGGGGTTGCGCGCTTCACGCCGTAGCGCGAACCATTCGTCAGCGCGAGAAGCACGGTCGGTCCGGGTGTCGCTATGCCGACGAAAGCGATGAGGGCGAATGCGAGAATGGTGACTTCGCTCATTATGTCCTTCCTTTGGTCACAACTGGTCCCACAGCTATGACGTGCGCGCAAGCGCCGATCCGACATGTTGTGGGCGCCCCCGTTTGACAGTATCGGTGGCTTGTCCTATGGAGGTCCCGGGCGAGGGCCCCTGCCGTCCGCGAGCGAAAAGCTTCGGTGAAGCCCCTCTATTCGACACGGTCACGCTATTGGCATGCGGCCGATGGTAATGCGGACACCCATCCCGAGAATGCATGCCTTAGCAGGAGACCCTGTCATGACGCATGAATTACGAAGTATTCCCTCGCTCGATGCGCTGAAAGATCAGGCCAAACGCCTGCGGTTCCGGCTCGTGTCGGAGGGCAAGGAAGTCAGCCACTCCAAGTCACTTGAACTGATCGCTGCCCAATACGGCTATCGCGATTGGAACACACTGCACGCGGCTGCCGGTAACCGGCCTCCTTTCAATTCCTGGAGGCTCGGCACGCGGGTCAGAGGCCGTTACCTGGGTAAGCCTTTCAAAGCGGAGATCCTCTCGGCGCAGGCTCTGACCGCACAGCCGGGGCGCTATCGCCTGACCTTCAAGTTTGACGAGCCGGTGGATGTGGTCACCTTCGAGAGTTTCTCGGCCTTCCGACAGAGAGTTACGGCCACCGTCGATGAAACGGGGCGGACGGTCGAGAGGACTTCTGACGGGCGGCCGCATCTGGAACTGGAGTGGTGAACAAAGGGCGAAGGTGACTCGCGGCGTTTTTACTTCGAAGCCGTTCTCCTCGCAGGCGAGGGGAACGGCACGAATGCCTGCTACCCTGCAATATCCACCACGCCGCAATCCCCGGCGGCCGAGCCGAACGCCAGTTGGCGGCCGTTCTTGCTCCAGGCCATGGCGGTGATTGCGCCCTTGCCGGGGCGGCGCAGCAGCACTTCCTTGCTGTCGGCAAGGCGGGCGGCGAGGATCATGCCGTCCTCATAGCCGATGGCGACGATATCCTCTGCCGGGTGGCAGACGACCGTCGTGACCATGATGTTGGCGCGGGTGCCGAGTTCGAGCGGCGCCTTGCCCATCGGCCCGTCCTTACCCTGAAATGGCCAGACGATCGCCGCCGGCGCGCCGGACGAAGCGAGCCACTTGCCCTTCGCCGACCAGGAGAGCGACTTCACCTTTGCGGGGTAGCCGGTCATGCGCATGTGTCGCGCCTCGGCGCCCGGCTTTGCATCGAGTTTCCACCCATGCAGCGCATTTTCCTGCATGGCCGTGACGACGAAGCGCCCGTCGGGTGAGAAGGTGACGCCGGTATGGGCGCCCTTCCATTCGAGATCGACCGGCTGGCCTGACATCGCAACCCAATGCAGCGAAACGCCATTGTAGCGCGCGGCAGCGATCCTCAGGCCCTTGGGTGCGAAGGCGAGCCCCTCGACGGTGCGCTGCTCCGGAAACTCCCGGGTCGTGCCGTCGAAAAGGCGGACATGCGTCGTCTTTCCATAAGCGTAAGCGACAGCACCTTGCGGTCCGGCAGCAACCTGCGCGATCCATTTGCGGCCCGTATCGGCAACGAGGCTCGCTGTGCCGTGTGCCGAAATGCGCATCACCTTGCCGTCTTCGCCGCCGGTCAGCAGCGTGTCGTTCGCCTCGTCTACGACGAATGACAGCAGCCCGTCGTGTGCTTCGGTCGTTTTGTGGCCGTGATCGAGCCGGTGGACCGCGCCGGCAGCCCCGGCGAAGAAGGGAACATCCTTGAGGAAGGCGACGCCGACGACGTGGCCTTCGAGATCGAGCGGAGCGACGGTCGGCATCAGTTTGGCGGGCTCTCTTGTTTCATCATGATCTTATTCCGAAGCCGGGCACCATCTTTCAAGATCATGCCTGGACTTCACACGCCCTGAAGGTGCGCTCGATCTTCTCTCGATCCAGATCGCGACCAATGAAGACGAGCCTGCTTTCCCGCTTCTCGCCCTCTTTCCAGGGGCGCTGATGATCACCTTCGATGATCATGTGGACGCCCTGAACGACGTAACGCTCCCCGTCGCCGGAAAAGGCGATGATGCCTTTGAGGCGCAGGATGTTCGGGCCATCGGTCTGGGTGATCTTCTGGATCCAGGGGAAGAAACGATCCGGGTTCATTTCACCGCCGCGAAGCGAGATCGACTGCACCGTCACATCATGGATCGGCGAGGGCGCATCGTGGTGATGGTGGTCGTGATCATGACCATGATCATGGTGGTGGCCATGATGATCGTGATGATGGTGACCGTGGTCATGATCATGATCATGACCACAATCGGGGCCACAGACGTGGTCGTGATCGTCGTGATCGAGGAAGTGCGGATCGTTCTCCAGCGCCCTGTCGAGGTTGAAGGCTCCCTGATCGAGCACTTTGGCAAGATCGATTTCGGAGCGCTGCGTGCGATAGATGCGGGCCGAGGGATTGATGACGCGTACCGTTGCCTCGACGCGTTCGAGCTCCTCGGGCGTTACGAGATCGGTCTTGTTGAGCAGCACGACGTCGGCAAAGGCGATCTGGTCCTCGGCTTCCCGGCTGTCCTTCAGGCGGAGCGGCAGGTGCTTGGCGTCAACGAGCGCGACGACGGCGTCGAGCTCGGTCTTGGCCCGGACGTCGTCATCCATGAAGAAGGTCTGCGCCACCGGCACCGGATCTGCGAGGCCGGTGGTCTCGACGATGATCGCGTCGAAGCGCCCGGGCCGGCGCATCAGCCCTTCGACGACGCGGATCAGGTCGCCCCGAACGGTGCAGCAGACGCAGCCGTTGTTCATCTCGTAAATTTCTTCGTCCGACTCGACGATCAGGTCGTTGTCGATGCCGATCTCGCCGAATTCGTTGACGATGACCGCATATTTGCGGCCGTGATTTTCGCTGAGGATGCGGTTGAGAAGCGTCGTCTTGCCGGAGCCGAGATAGCCCGTGAGCACGGTGACGGGGATCGGCTTCTGCGGGGTCGTTTCGGTCATGGGAACCTCGAGGTTGGCGATGCGCCGCAGGCATCGATGGTTGGGTCCTGATATAAGAGATGAGGTAGCGATGCGCAAATGTGCGGAACAAAAACGATGCAGACTTTCGTCGCGATCGACAGGAAAGAAATCAGTCCAATTCTCCGATGTCGAAGGCATTCACATCCTCGAGCAGTTCGATGATGCTTTTTGCCACGTGCCCGAGAAGCGCTTCTCCACGCTCTGCCGTGGCGGCGGCGGCATTGCCGGCGACCCCGTCTGGGTTCAGATCCGACATCCTCCAGCCGAAGGCGTGCGGACCGTAGGCGCGCAAATGCTTGAACGAACGCGCGAATTCACTCTGGCGCGAGGGAAAGTCCCGAGCCTGCATCATGTCCACCTTGTCCGGATGGAGCGCCAGCATGACGGATGTCTCGATGTCGCCACCATGGATATCGATTGTCCTGTCCTTAGCACCGATCCAGCCGTCCGGCTGCCCAAAGCGCGTCCAGCTCGTCGCCACGGCCAGCATCCGAAAGCGTCTCCGCGCCTCCGTCGCCACCACGGTCATCAGGGGCGAATTGCCGCCATGCGCGTTCAACATCACGAATTTGCGGATGCCGCGCCCGGCGAGATCCTCGGCAATGCCGAGCCAGCGCTCGACGGCTTCGTCATAGGCGAGCGTACGGGTGCCGGGCACATGCATGTGCTCGACGGAATAGCCGACCGGCTCGACGGGCAGGAATGTCGCGGGAAGTGTTCGGGGCATGGCGGCGATCACGCGCTCGACGATGCCACCCGCGATCAGCCTGTCGGTTTCGAAGGGGAGATGCGGTCCGTGCTGCTCATACGCACCGAGTGGGAGCACCGCGATCCAGTCGTGCCGCTCGGCAGCTGCGAGTGCGTCGGAATTGTCGTTCCATCGGGGCTTCGGCAGCGACATTTCTAATCGGTCCTCGGCATCGTCTGTCGTAAAATCGTTATTTGAGTCATACAGTTCGTAATCTCAAGCCTTATTGCTATAAGTGCAGTGTAAGGGATTCGGCGGGAGGTCCAATGGGCAAGAAGAGCAAAGCCGAAAAGAAGGGCAAGAACGGCAAGAAGAGGGACGAGATCGTCGCCGAGGCGAACGATTACGATCTCGCTTCGGTTCTCGTCCAGGCGGCCCGCTCGATGCGCACCGTGCTTTCTCGCAATCTCGTCGCCAGCGGACTTTACGCCGGACAGGACGGCGTCATGCTCGCCCTCGCGGAGAGCGACGGGCTTACGGCCGGTGCACTGGCGGCGAAGCTCGGGGTCAAGGCGCCGACGATGACCCGCACCATCGGCCGCATGGAAGCGCAGGGTTTTCTCGAACGCCGGCCTGACAGGGACGATGCGCGGCTGACCAAGGTCTACCTGACCGAACTCGGTCGCGATCGCCTGCAGATCATCGCGGAGGCGGGCCAGCATTCCGAAAAGCTGGCGACGCGCGGTTTGACCGATAAACAGGTGCGTACCCTCATGAAGCTCCTGCGCGCGGTGGACAGCAATCTGCAGGCCGCCCGAGCCGCGGATTGAGCGTCGGACCGACTTGCCGATTGCAGCGGGAATTTAAACAGTTTAAAGAGATTTAAAACGGTGACGGCAGCGGCTGCAATCGGGGGGCATGGTGGCGCAAAAGGTCAAGCTTTCTACAATCGCGGAAACACTCGGCCTTTCGACGGCGACGGTATCCCTGGCATTGCGCGACAGTCCGCTGGTGGCCGCGGTTACCCGCGACAAGATAAAGGAACAGGCACGCGCACTCGGCTATATCTACAATCGCCGTGCCGCCAGCCTCAGGACGTCGCGCTCGGGCATCATCGGCGTCGTCGTTCACGACATCATGAACCCTTTCTACGGTGAGATCCTGAAGGCGATCGAAGCGGAACTCGATCGCGACAAGCAGACCTTTATTCTGTCCAATCATTATGATTCCGTCGAGAAGCAGCGCGATTTCATCGAGACGCTGCTGCAGCTCGGCGGCGACGGCGTCATCATGTCGCCCGCTATCGGCACGCCGCCGCAGGATATTCAGCTTGCCGAGGACAATAACATGCCGGCGATCCTGATCGCCCGCTCGATAGAAGGGCTTGACGTGCCGATCTTCCGCGGCGACGACGCCTATGGCATCGCGCTTGCCACCAACCACCTCATCGGGTTGGGCCACCGCTGCATCGCGATGGTCGGCGGAACCGATCAGACTTCCACCGGACGGGACCGCTATCAGGGCTATGTCAATGCGCTTCGCAAGGCGAATATCGACGTCGATCCGGACTTGCGCATCCCCGGGCCACGCTCCAAGCAGGGCGGTTTCGAGGCCGCCGTGCATCTCCTCTCTCTGCCGCAAAAGCCGACGGCGGTCGTCTGCTGGAACGATCTGGTCGCCATCGGCATGATGAACGGCATTGCCCGAGCCGGTCTCGTTCCGGGCGTCGACATCTCGGTCACCGGCTATGACGATCTCGAGGAGGCGTCGATCGCGACGCCGGCGCTGACGACCGTCTGGAACGGCCAGGCAGAGGTGGGCCGCAGCGCGGCGCGCGCGCTCCTCGACAAGCTTTCCGGCAGCCACGAACCGGACGGCATACATCTGATCAAGCCGGAAATGCGCATCCGCCAGTCGACCGGACCGCTGCGCGTAACCGCTTGATCGTTTCCTCCGAGTCTGAACAGGATGCGTGCGTGATCGTTCGCATTCCCGCTACGCCTGGAAAGGAAACCCGATGAGCCGTCCTAGAATTCTTGTGCCTGGTAAGATCAATGCGAGGGTCCTCGAACGGCTGCCCGAGTTGTTCGAGACCGTGCGCATCGAGCGCGCCGATGCGGCGCTCGTGACCGCCGACATGCGCGATATCTCCGGCATTGCCGTTTCGGGCAAGCTTCCGGTGCCGCTGATGGATGCGTTCCCCAGCCTCGAGATCGTTGCGAATTTCGGCGTCGGCTATGATGGCGTCGATGTCTCGCGCGCAGCAGCCCGCGGCATTGTCGTCACCAACACGCCTGATGTCCTGACGGAGGAAGTCGCAGATACGGCCATCGGCCTCCTCCTCAATACGCTGCGCCTCCTGCCGCAAGCCGAGCAATGGCTGCGACAAGGCCGCTGGGAGCGCGACGGCGCCTTTCCGCTATCGCCTCTTTCGCTGCGCGGGCGGAAAGTCGGGCTGTTCGGTCTCGGCCGGATCGGCCTTGCAATCGCACGGCGACTTGAAGCCTTCGGCGTGTCGATCGCCTATCACACGCGTACGCCCCGCGAAGGCCTTGCCTTCGCCTATTGTTCGAGCCTCATTGGATTGGCCGAAGCCGTCGACACGCTCATCGTCATCGTGCCGGGCACGGCGAGCACATTGAGGGCGATCAATTCGGATGTGCTCTCGGCGCTCGGGCCGAATGGTGTGCTGATCAATGTCGGCCGCGGCTCGACCGTCGACGAGGCGGCGCTCGTCACCGCGCTTCAGAACGGTACGATCGCGGGCGCCGGTCTCGACGTCTTCGAGAACGAGCCTCATGTTCCCGGAGCGCTGCTTGAGCTTCCCAATGTTTCGCTGCTGCCGCATGTGGCATCGGCCTCGGTCGTCACGCGCAACGCCATGTCCGATCTCGTCGTCGACAATCTGAAGGCATGGTTCTCGACCGGCGAGGCGTTGACGCCGGTCGTCGAGACGCCGTTTCGGCGTAAAGTGTCTAATTAACGGGCCTTGCTCTCACGATAGGCGCGTGCGGCATCGCCGAAGGCCCTGAAGAGGGCGGCTGATGGGGCGTCGGTGCGTACCCAGTATTCGGGATGCCACTGAACGCCGATGGCGAAGGCCTTGGCGCCGATGACCGAGACGGCCTCGATCGTCCCGTCGTCGGCAAGGGCTTCGACCGCAAGGCGCGGCGCGGCAGCGGCGATTGCCTGCCGGTGCAGCGAATTGACTCTTATGCGGCCTGTACCGAGGACGGGTGCGAGGCAGCTTCCTTCGTTGACCACCACGTCCTGGCGAATGCCATAGGCAAGGTCGAGCTCCGGCACGTCGGGCTTCCGATGGTCCCAGACGCCGGCCTGCTCCTGGATTTCCGTTGCGAGCGTGCCGCCTAGCGCGACGTTCAGTTCCTGTATCCCGCGGCAGATCGCAAACAGAGGGATACCCCGATCGATGGCGCGGCGGATCAGCGGGAGGCTGGTCGCATCGCGACCCGGATCGAAAGGCCCGTCTGTTTCAGCCGCCTCCCTGCCATAGAGCGAAGGGTGGACGTTGGAGCGCGCGCCGCTTGCCAGCACGCCGTCGACGCGGTCGAGGATCTCGTCGACGTCGTTGCCGGTCTCCAGAGCCGGAACGAGGAACACCATCAGGCCAGCGCCCTCAACTGCAGCGCGGACATATTGGTGGGCAGCAACATGCCAGACATTGCCGTCGAATTCGCGGAAGTCGCAAGGAATGGCAACGACAGGTTTCGACATCTTCAGGCTCCGTATATCTTCCGCAAAAGCCTTGCCGTCAGAAAGTTCAGAAAGTCAACAGTGGGAGAAAGGCCGCACAGCGCAGAACACGCCGCCCGTCGGGCGGTCAAGAAGAGAGTGCGTTCGAAAGCTACTGCGGCGTCATGTAACTCTCGGCAACGTTCGCCGTCCGGCAGTCTCAAGAAAAAGAAGCCGACAATTGAGTTCATCTCGAAAGTTCTTTTGCCCTGTGCAATCGATATAGTCGGCGTGCTCGACTGAACCTTTACACGGGGACGCACGTTTCCGCCGTTGCTAAACTCTTCGGATTCTTCTGCGCCGATCGAAAAATTTCGTTAAGCGTTTGAATCTAACATGCGGTAAACCGGAGCTGGTTCACGATGCGCAATGAACAAGGGCCCCTCCCGACGGACATCTACCTGTCCTTCGTAAGCTCGCTCTATCATAATCGTGGGATGCTCGTGATCGGCATGCTTTTGCATGTCGCCACATTTCTGCTCGTCTTTCTGAAGACATCGGACGCATTCTACCTCGCCTGCATCGTGGCGATCCTCTTTCTATGGGTTTTGCGCAACCTGGATATGATGCGGTTCGACCGTTCGGATCTCTCCGATGCGGACGATGCAGCCGTCAGAAGATGGGAAAACAGGTACATAGCCGGAGGGGTTGCCGTGGCGCTGACCTGCGGCGCAGCCTGCGCATATGCCATAGCGGTCACCCGGGACTCCTTCGCTCAGCTCGCGTGCATCTCGGTGACGCTTGCTTCGCTCAGTCCATTGGTTGGCCGCAATTTCGGCTCCGAGCGGGCGGTGCTGCTGCTGTCATCGGCGGCGTGCCTGCCGATGATGATCGCCGCCCTTTCTCTGGGCGACCCCTTCATGGCTGCGCTGGCGTTCCTGATACTCCCGTTCATTCTGTCGACTCGAATGATGGCCAACAATGTACGCTCCTTCCTCAGCGAAAAAGTGCTCTCGGCGAGGAACGATAACCTGCTTTCGGCCGAGCAAATCGGCACGATCGCCAGCCAGTTCGAGACTGCACTCAACAGTATGACGCGCGGCCTTTTCATGCTGGACAGGCACAGTCGCGTTGCTGTCGTGAATGAGCGTGCCGCCGAACTTCTTCGCCTCGGCGACAAAGCTGAATTGAAAGGAATGCCGATCGACGACGTGCTCGAGCGTGGTGCTCGGGGCATGGCGCTCGACGCGGAAAAGAGCGAGTACATCGCAACCCAGCTTCACCTCCTGATCGCTGGCAGGCGCAGCCGCACTCTCATCTCCATTGCGGAAGATCTCTTCCTCGAATTTGCGGCCTACCCTCGGGAGAACGGCGAAGTCGTCCTGATTTTGGAAGACATGACGGCGCATGTTCTGGCGGAGCGGCAGATTCTGTACATGGCGCGATTCGACATGCTGACCGGACTGCCGAGCCGTAATCATTTTGCCGAGCTTGTTCACGACGCAATGGGGGTCGACGCCGCGCCCGACCGCGATGTCGGCTTTCTGCTCCTCGACGTTGCCGAGTTCAGGCACGTCAACGACACGAGGGGCCATATTGCCGGCGATAAACTGCTCAAGGCGATTGCAGTCCGATTGAAAAGCCTCGCGGCAGCCGAAACGATCGCCGCCCGTCTGATGGGCGACGAGTTCTTGGTGTTTTTCCCGAACCTGCCAGGTCGCTCGGATCTGAAGGAGCGGATATGCGGTCTCCATGCCGAACTGCAAGGCACCTACGTGGCCGATGGCTTGAGATTCGAGATGGCGATAGATGGCGGCTTCGTCCTCGTGAATGCTAGCGATTTCCGGTTCGAGGAATTGCAGATCAAGGCGGACTTGGCGTTGTCGGAAGCGAAAAAACGCGGCCATGGCGGCTGCGCTGCCTTCGAGGAGGCAATGGAGGCCCGCTATCTCGACCGTCAGAAGCTCAAGGTCGATCTGCGGGAGGCGGTCGCCGGGCGCGCCCTCGACCTTGCCTATCAACCGATGTTCACACCGGACGGGTCACGGGTCGAGAGCTGCGAGGCCTTGACGCGCTGGATCCACCCCGAACGCGGTTCGGTACCGCCCCCGGTCTTCATCCAGCTTGCTGAAGAGCTGGGGCTCGTCACGGAGTTAACGCGTCTGGTGGTCGCGCAGGCCTGCCGCGACTGCCTGAGCTGGCCACCGGAAGTGGCGGTCTCCGTCAATCTGTCGGTTCTCGATCTGCGCGGAGACGAGATAGTGGGGGTCCTGACCGGGATTCTGAAGGAGACGGGACTGGCGCCGGATCGGCTGCATCTGGAAATTACGGAAAGCTGCCTGATGGCCGACCCGGCGCGGGTCCAGAAGGTCCTTCATCAATTGCGTGCGGGTGGCATGACGATCGCGATAGATGACTTCGGAACCGGTTACTCGAGCCTCAGCTATCTCGATTCGCTCCCGGTCAGCGTCATCAAGATCGACCGATCCTTCGTTCATGATATCGACGAAGACTCGCGACACTTCAAATTGCTGCTCGGCATTGTCAATCTGGCCCGCGCCCTTGAACTCAAGATCGTCGCGGAGGGGGTGGAGACGCCCGAGCAGCTGCAGCTCCTGCGCGAGCGCAATTGTGCGGATCTGATTCAGGGATTCGTCTTTGCCGCGCCGATGCCCGCTTCTGCCGTTGCAGCCCTTTGCACACACACGTCGCAGGCCAGGGCCGCATCAGGCGGCTCTCCCTCCGCCGACTTTCATGAAAATCCGTCACAGCCCAAGTCCCTGGGCTGAACGTCTCTCCGGCGGTGGGTGCGCAGGGGCGAGGCGAAAAGGCATCCGCTCGATTTGCCGCACTCGCTCGGGGCGGGTTTTCGTTGCGAACGGGCGGCGCATTGTGTATGCGGAGCTAAAGGAACCAATTGCGCCTTCGCGGGCAGGCGGTCGTGAGTGCGTAAGGCCGGGCCGCCAACGCGGTGCCGCATAGTTTTGGAGAAGTGGACGATGGCAGAGCATCATTCGGGACCAGTCGAGACGGGCGCTCCGATGGACTATTCCGAGCATGAGAAGACATATAATTTCTTCGTGAACGCCACCAAATACGGCACGCTGTTTTGCATCGCGTTGCTGATTGCGATGGCTGCTGCCTTCTTCACGACGATGGGCTTCTTCAGCTCGCTCGTGCTTTTCATCCTCATCAACGTCGGCGGTTATTTCTTTCTTCGCTGACCGGCGTCGCTGACACGTTCCGCCGAAGATGGGAGGAGGTCCTGTCTTGGCCGTGAACGGTCGAGTTTCCCCATGTGGGAGTATTGCCTCGGCGGCGGACGAAACCGCCCCCGAAGGAGGAGTTCTGTCGCTGTAACGGCGCGCCACAGGGTGCACCAAGGTCGGTATAGCGCATTGAAGTGCGGCATGGTTCTCTTTCGGATCGGCGCGATTCGGGAGGCCCATGTGAATTTGAGGGGCGGCTGAAGGCTGTCGCCTGGAGGACAACGTCCGCAACCCGGCCTGCCGGGCCGGGCCAGGGAGGGGGATTTGTGAGCGAAATCGTCTTTATCGCCAAGGAATCGGATCCGAACGAGGGGCGCGTTGCCGGTTCCATCGATAGCGTGAAAAAGCTTAAGTCACTCGGCTTCGACGTCGTCGTCGAATCGGGTGCCGGCCAAGGGTCGCGAATACCCGATCAGGACTACGAGAAGGCCGGTGCACGGATCGGCAAGGCGACCGATGCGAAGACCGCTGACGTGATCCTCAAGGTTCGCCGGCCGAGTGCGCAGGAAGTTGCCGGCTACCGATCGGGCGCGATCGTCATCGCGATCATGGATCCTTACGGGAACGAGGAGTCGATATCGGCGATGGCCGGTGCGGGCCTCACATCCTTCGCCATGGAGCTGATGCCGCGTATCACCCGCGCGCAATCCATGGATGTGCTTTCCAGCCAGGCAAACCTCGCCGGTTACCAGGCGGTGATCGATGCCGCCAATGAGTACGACCGGGCGCTGCCGATGATGATGACGGCGGCCGGCACTGTGCCGGCGGCCAAGGTCTTCGTTATGGGGGCGGGCGTTGCCGGCCTGCAGGCGATCGCCACCGCTCGCCGACTGGGCGCCGTCGTCTCGGCGACGGACGTCCGGCCTGCCGCCAAAGAGCAGGTCGCCTCTCTCGGCGCCAAGTTCATCGCCGTCGAGGACGAGGAGTTCAAGGCCGCCGAGACTGCCGGCGGCTATGCCAAGGAGATGTCCGGGGAATATCAGGCCAAGCAGGCTGCGCTTGTCGCCGAGCACATCGCCAAGCAGGACATTGTCATCACCACGGCGCTGATCCCCGGCCGGCCGGCACCACGGCTCGTGACCCGCGAAATGCTCGATTCGATGAAGCCGGGCTCCGTCGCCGTCGATCTCGCGGTCGAGCGCGGCGGCAATATCGAGGGAGCGGAAGCCGACAAGGTGACGGAGGTCGGGGGCGTCAAGATCGTCGGCCATCTGAACGTGCCTGGCCGCATCGCGGCTTCCGCATCGCTGCTTTACGCCAAGAACCTCGTCACCTTCTTGGAGACGATGGTCTCGAAGGAGACGAAGGCGCTGGCGTTGAACATGGAGGATGAGCTCGTAAAGGCTACGGCACTGACTCACGGCGGGTCCGTCGTGCATCCGGCCTTCGGCGGTGCCATGAAGGGGGAGAAGTAAATGGCGAACGAACTTCTGGACAAGGCGCTCGTCGATCTTGAACGGGCAGTCGAGGCGGTGAGGACCGCCGCCGAATACGTACCGGATGCGGCCGGAGCGGTTGCGCATGGCGCGACGGGCGGCGCGATCGACCCCTTCGTCTTTCGGCTCGCGATTTTCGTGCTGGCGATTTTCGTAGGCTACTACGTCGTGTGGTCGGTGACGCCGGCCCTGCACACGCCCCTGATGGCGGTGACCAATGCGATCTCGTCGGTGATCGTCGTCGGCGCCTTGCTCGCGGTCGGCATCTCCGCCTCGGGACTGGCCACCGGCTTCGGCTTCGTCGCGCTGGTGCTTGCTTCGGTGAACATATTCGGTGGCTTCCTGGTCACTCAGCGCATGCTTGCCATGTACAAGAAAAAAGAAAAGTGAGGCGGGCCGATGAACGCTAATTTTGCTGCCTTCCTCTATCTCGTCTCGGGCGTGCTCTTCATCATGGCGCTGCGCGGGCTCTCGCATCCGACCACCAGCCGCAAAGGCAATACTTACGGCATGGTCGGCATGGGCATCGCGATCATCACGACGCTGTTCCTTGCACAGCCATCGATCGGCGGCTTCCTGCTGATCGTCGCCGGTCTTGCCATCGGCGGCGGTGCGGGCGCCTATATCGCCAAGCGCATCCCGATGACGGCGATGCCGCAGCTCGTTGCCGGCTTCCACTCCCTCGTCGGTCTCGCCGCCGTGCTGGTAGCGGCGGCCGCGCTCTACGCGCCATCCTCCTTCGGCATCGGCGACGTCGGTTCGATTCCCACTCAGGCACTCGTCGAAATGGCGCTCGGAGTGGCGATCGGCGCCATCACGTTCACAGGCTCGATCATCGCTTTCCTGAAGCTCGATGGGCGTATGTCGGGAAAACCCATCCTTCTGCCTTACCGCCACGCGATCAATCTCGCGCTTGCCGCACTCGTCGTATTCTTCATCATCGGGCTGGCGTTGAGCGAAAGCCACTTCGACTTCTGGGCGATCGTCGCCCTGTCGCTGGCCCTCGGCGTTCTGATCATCGTCCCGATCGGCGGCGCGGACATGCCCGTCGTCGTGTCCATGCTGAACTCCTATTCCGGCTGGGCGGCGGCCGGCATCGGATTCACCCTCGGCAATCTGGCGCTCATCATTACCGGCGCGCTGGTCGGCTCCTCCGGTGCGATCCTCTCCTACATCATGTGCAAGGGCATGAACCGTTCGTTCATTTCGGTCATCCTCGGCGGCTTCGGCGGCGAGACCGCGGCGGCCGGTGGTGCCGACGACGGAGTAGCGAGAACGGTGAAGCAGGGTTCTGCAGACGACGCAGCCTTCCTGATGCAGAATGCCTCGAAGGTGATCATCGTCCCGGGCTACGGCATGGCGGTTGCCCAGGCTCAGCACGCTCTGCGTGAACTTGCGGACAAGCTCAAGGAGAACGGTGTCGAGGTCAAATACGCGATCCATCCGGTCGCCGGCCGCATGCCTGGACACATGAACGTACTGCTCGCCGAAGCGAACGTTCCTTACGACGAGGTGTTCGAACTGGAGGACATCAATTCGGAATTCGCCCAGGCCGATGTCGCCTATGTCATAGGCGCCAACGACGTCACCAATCCGGCGGCTCGCGACGACAAGTCCTCGCCGATCTACGGCATGCCGATCCTCGACGTCGACAAGGCGAAAACCTGCCTCTTCGTCAAGCGTTCGCTTGGCTCCGGCTATGCCGGCATCGACAACACGCTGTTCTATAAGGACGGTACGATGATGCTGCTCGGCGATGCCAAGAAGATGACGGAGGAGATCGTCAAGGCGATCAATCACTGACGGCCGCCTCCGGTTCTCGCGGTGAACGGCACGGCTCTTAGCCGATGCCGGGTGGCGGCGGAGTCGCAAGGGCCAGGGCGATGGGTTTGTGGGCCTTGAACCAACAATGGTCCACCGCGCCCCGGCTTCGCTCAACCGCCCGCGAGCTCCGGATCCCACGTAAAGAGTTCTTTTGCTTTGGCAATGCCGCGTAGCGCAAAGCGGCCCAGCGAAACGGCATTGGCGCGATGTTCGACTGGGCAGGCGGCGACGAATTGCGATGACATGATGACGTGTCGTTCGACTGAACGGCACATGGCGGAGATACGGCTCACCTCGTTGACCGCTGGACCGACGACGGTGAAATCCAAGCGGTTCTGGCTGCCGATATTGCCATAGAAGACCTCGCCGATATGCAAGCCGAGATAGATGTCGGTGGTCGGATTTCCTTCATCGAGCCGACGCGCGTTCAATTCCGAAAGCATGACCCGCAGTTGCCGCTCCGCCGCGATCGCGGCGGAGCAGGCCTCGGCCGGCTCGCGGCCGTTGAAGATGGCAAGCACGCCGTCGCCGATCAGCTTCAAGACGCTCCCGCCATGATCGTGGACGGCCGTGATCACCATGCCGGAATAGTCATTGAGAAAGGGAATGACGGCCTCCGGCGCGACACTGTCGGCTATACGCGTGTAGTTGCGCAGATCGGAGAACCACAAGACCGCCTCGATACGCTCGGCCGAGCCTCTTTCGATGCTGCCCTCGACGACGCGGCGGCCGGCGTCCCGACCGAGATAGACATCGGCAAGCGTGCCGATGATGCGTATGCACGAGGCGGTCTTCACGGCGAGCGCAAGCGTTGGCAACAGCACTCTCAGCGCCGCGACATCCTCTTCACGAAAGCCGGATTTCCTTTTCGTTGTCCAATAGGAATAGAGACAGTCCATCTGCCCGACGCGGCCCCGGTCGGTAAAGTGATGAATCATGCTCACGCAGTCGGTGTAGCCCTCTGACTTGAGCGTATCGAGGACGGTAAAGGCAATGTGCGGCTCCGCTGCGAGGCGGATTCGTCGTTCGGTTTCATTCTGTTCGAGCATGTAGAAGAAAACGGAGCGCTGCCAATTGGCCTGAGCTTCGCCGCCGCTGGTCGAGCCGTATTGAACGACCTCCGGAACCTCGTCGCTGTCACTGTTCCATTGAAAGGCGCGGCCCTCGAACTCCGGATGCAGCGTGTCGATGATGCCGAGAGCGCGGTCAATGGGCAGGCCTGCCGCGTGACACCGGTCACAAAAGCCCGCGAGAAGATCCTGCTCCTTCAGACCTCGAATTCCCTCTTCCGACATCCAAAGAACGATGTCGCGGATCAGCTGTTCCTTCATACTACATCCTGTCGAGCCGGCGTTACCGCGTCCGGCAACGATCATCTTCACAGTGCCGCACCTGGATCACGTTCTCTTTAGGTCAGATCGGCATAAAACATGAACGTGAACGGTTCCAAAAGTAGAGCGGGAGGCGGGCGAAAACCACGCACACTTTTCCTCATCCCGCTCTTGCTGCGGCGCGCAAGGTAACCCGATGCTGCTGCTGCCGGACGTCATATGCTGCGAAGCGCGAGGAACTCCGGCATGCTGCCCCCCGATGGCTGCTCGAGGCGATCAGCTGGCCGGTGCCAGGACGAGGTGATCCACTCCGAGAGCGACATTCAGGCCCTCCTGCACCTGAACATTGACAGGCTGCAGCATGAAGGCCTTGTTCATGCCGCCGGCGATGACTTTGGCTCCGCCGCCCACCGCAAAGCTTGCATCGGCACCGACGCCGACATACTCGCCTGCCAGCGCATGTCCGGCCAGGGGTGTGCCGGTCTTAGCCAGCACGTCCCAGATCATGACGGTTTTGCCGGTCGAACCGATGTCGAGGCCGATCTTGGTGATCCTGCCCGCATAGACACCTCCCGACGAGCCATCCGCAGGTGTGAAGGTGCACATCAGGTTCTTGGTCGAGGTGACAATAAGCCCGGTCCCGCCCTCCGACCCGCAGGTAAGACGGCCGAGCGTCACGTAGTTCTGGGCGGCGGCAGCTCCGGAGAGGGCCGTTAGGACGATAGCCGTAAGGAAGGTCTGTCTGATCATGGCTCGGATCTCCGTATTGAGCCATTGTCAACGGATTGAACTCCGGATAGTTCCGCAACCCGGATCCGCGCAGATGATACGACGACGCCCGCGACATGGTCGCGGGCGTCTGAAGTCGAACAATTCAAGCTGTCCTCAGGACATCGCCTTGGCGCGGGCAAGGCCGGCACGAGCCGGCTCGTATTTGGGATCCAGCGACAAGGCGTGCGAATAGGACTTCGCCGCCTTGGCCTTATCGCCGCGCCGTTCGTAGACCAGCGCCTGGTTTGCCCATGATTCGGCCAGCTTGCCGTTGAGGTTGATGGCCGTATTGAAGTCGGAGAAGGCGTTGTCGTCATCGCCCTGCGCTACATAGGATATGCCGCGGCCGTTATAGGGCTCGGGGGAACTCGGCGAGAGCGAAATCGCCTTGGAGAAATCCTCGATCGCCTGCACGTGCTGATTCCGTGCCTGATAGATCAGGCCGCGATTGTGATAGGCGCGGGGGTCGGCCGTGTCGAGTTCGATCGCCTTGTTGAAATCGTTGAAGGCGGCGTCGAGCTGGTTGGCCTGGCGGTACAGATTCCCACGGCCGATATAGGCGACGTCGTAGTTCGGATTTATCTGCAGCGCCGCGTTGTAATCCGCGAGTGCAGCCTGCTGGTTGCCCAGGTTTCGCTGGACCAGAGCCCTGTTGGCATAGGCCTGATAGAAGCGTGGATTGAGCTGGATCGCCTGATCGAAATCGGCGACCGCGCGGCGGAACTCGCCAGCGCGCCCGTAGGCCGAGCCGCGCACGTTGTAGCCCTCGGGATCGCCGGGGTTAGAGGCGATGACGCTCGAGAGCGAGGCGATGTTGCCTTCCGAGCCTTGCGCGCGTTCGACGCGAAACATCGATTCGGGCTTGTCGGTCTGGCAACCTGCAACGAGCAGGGCCGAGCCGAGTACGAAAAAGGCGGCAAGCTTCGGCTTGCGCTGGCGGCGGCGGTTCGCCTCCTCGGTGGCAAGGCCGGAGACGTCCGCAGTCATGGCAGCAAGTGTCAAAGTCGATCCCTCAATGCGACAAGGTCAACGAAAGCCAGCGGCTTTCCGTTTGCGAGCATTCGCGCGCGATGCTGGGCCGTTGCCAGCTGATAATCCACGCTAGACTGTCGACGGACTGGGTGTCCATAACAAAATGGCGGCGGCGATTCCTCGCCTCCGCCACTTGCATTGGAAAGCGTCGAAAAAAAGACGATCAGCGGGCCGCCACGAGGCCTTCGCGCTGTGCGCGCTTACGGGCCAGCTTGCGGACGCGGCGGACGGCTTCTGCCTTTTCGCGCGCACGCTTCTGGGACGGCTTTTCGTAGAAGTCACGCATCTTCATTTCGCGGAAAATGCCTTCACGCTGCATCTTTTTCTTAAGAGCGCGGAGCGCCTGGTCGACATTGTTATCGCGGACAAGTACCTGCACGTGAATCCCGTTCCTTTGCTTCGAGTGGTAAGCCTCACCATCAGGTTTAGGGAGGCAATAAATTTACGTTCGCTGGGCGAGAACCCTACGATTAAAAGAGCCGATAACAGATCGCGCGCAGAAAGTCCAGCGCGGAGAGACTTTGGACGGGGAAAAAGCGCCGGGGCCGTCTGCGGCCGTGTAGCCTCGATGTCGCAACTCCGCGCAAGTCCGCCGGATCGCGTCGCAAAAGAAACGTTGCGTGGTCTCCGGATTTGCGATTTCTAACGCCAACGGACGTTTACCGGTTCATGGAGTAGCAGGCGGATGCGCAAATATTCTGTTTTTGCCGTGGCGCGCGAAGCGCTGCGCGGGCACAAGGGTTGGGGCCCGCACTGGGCCTCGCCGGAGCCGCGCAAGCAATATGACGCAATCATCATCGGGGGTGGCGGCCATGGCCTCGGCGCGGCCTACTATCTTGCCAAAGAGCATGGCATAACCAATGTCGCCGTGCTCGAGAAAGGCTGGATCGGCGGCGGCAACACCGGCCGAAACACGACGATCATCCGGTCCAACTATCTCTATGAAGAGAGCATGGACATCTACGAGCATTCGCTGAAGCTCTGGGAGAACCTGTCGCAGGACCTGAATTACAACGTGATGTACTCGCCGCGCGGCGTGATGATGCTTTCGCACAACATCCACGACCAGCAGTCCTTCAAGCGGCATATCAATGCCAACCGGCTCTACGGCATCGATAATGAGTGGCTGACGCCGGAACAGGCGAAGGCCTACTGCCCGCCGCTCGATATCTCGAAGACCGCCCGATATCCGATCAACGGCGCGGCACTGCAGCGCCGCGGCGGTACGGCGCGCCACGACGCGGTTGCCTGGGGCTATGCCCGCGCTGCGTCGGACCGTGGCGTCCACATCATCCAGAACTGCGAAGTGACCGGCATCAGGCGCGACGAAACCGGGCATGTGACCGGCGTCGACACCAATCGCGGTTTCATCGGTGCGAAGAAGGTCGGCATCTCGGCTGCGGGCCACTCGTCGGTTCTGATGCAGATGGCGGATGTGCGCGTCCCGCTGCAGAGCCAACCGCTGCAGGCGCTCGTTTCCGAGCCCTTGAAGCCCATCTTCCCCTGCGTCGTCATGTCGAACTCCGTGCATGCGTATATTTCGCAGTCCGATAAGGGCGAGTTCGTTATCGGCGCCGGCACCGACCAATATAACTCCTACTCGCAGACCGGCGGGCTGCAGATCATCACGCATACATTGGATGCGATCTGTGAGCTCTTCCCGATGTTTCGTCGCGTCAAGATGATGCGGCAATGGGGCGGCATCGTCGATGTCACTCAGGATCGTTCGCCGATTCAAGGCGTGACGCCGGTGCCCGGCCTTTATCTCAATGCCGGATGGGGAACGGGCGGTTTCAAGGCGACGCCGGGTTCGGCCAATCTCTTCGCTCATCTCATCGCGCGCGGGGAGCCGCACCGGCTGGCCGCGGGGCTTACCCTCGAGCGCTTTCGCACCGGGCGGCTCATCGACGAGGCGGCGGCTGCCGCCGTTGCCCATTAAAGCATGAGCTTACCGGAGCGAAGCGAGGATCGATACGGTTATGCTTCAGAGAAACGAACATAGAGCGGCCTTTCGCGCCTTCCGCTGAAGCGCGGCGCTCTGATGCGAGGACATTCCAGATGCTGTTGATTTACTGCCCCTATTGCGAAGAAGAGCGCTCCGAGCTCGAATTCCGCAATGCCGGCGATGCCCATATCGTCCGGCCGGCCAATATCGCCGAGATCAGCGATGAAGAATTCGAGGAATACTTCTTCCTCCGTCAGAACCCGAAAGGGCTGATCTATGAGAGATGGCGCCATATCCACGGCTGCGGCCGCTTTTTCAATGCTGTCCGTGACACCGTAAGCGACCGCTTCCACGTGACCTACAAGGCCGGCGAGCCGAAGCCCGACCTCGATGCCGAGCCGAAGACGAACGAAACGGTCGAGACCTACGAGGCATTGGAAGGAGTGGCAGAATGACCGGGGTCAACCGCATTTCAGGCGCGGGCCGCCTGACACCGGCGCGCACCGCCCGCTTCACCTTCGACGGCCGGACGCTGACGGCGCTCGAGGGCGACACCATCGCCTCGGCGCTCATTGCCAACGACATTCATCTCGTCGGCCGTTCGTTCAAATATCACCGTCCGCGCGGCATTCTTTCCGCAGGCGCCGAGGAGCCGAATGCTTTGCTCGACGTTTCTCGCGATGCCGCCCGCCGGCAGCCGAACGTCCGCGCCACCGTGCAGGAGGTCTTCGACGGCATGAGAGTGTCGTCGCAGAACCGTTGGCCTTCGCTTGCCTTCGACGTCGGCGGTTTCAACGATCTCTTGTCGCCCTTCTTCGCAGCGGGATTTTATTACAAGACCTTCATGTGGCCGAAAGCCGCCTGGCATAAGCTCTATGAGCCCTTTATCCGTCGGGCCGCCGGTCTCGGTGTAGCGCCGACGGAGACAGACCCTGACCATTATGCAAGCCGCTATGTCCATTGCGACGTGCTTGTGGTCGGCGCCGGCGCCGCGGGGCTTGCGGCGGCACTTGCGGCGGCTAATGCCGGCGCGAAGGTGATCCTGTGCGACGAACAGCCGGCTGTCGGCGGTGCCCTGCATTACGACAGCGGCAGCGAGATCGACGGCAGGGCGGGCTATGACTGGGCGCTGGCGACGGGCAAGGCGCTGGCGGCAATGGACAATGTCACGCTGCTGACCCGCACGACGGCCTTCGGATATTACAACCACAATTTCGTAGGCCTCGTAGAGCGCGTGACGGATCACCTGCCCGCGCCCGACAAGGCGCTCCCGCGTGAGCGGCTGTGGCAGGTGCGCGCGAAAAAGGTCATTCTCGCCAACGGCTCCATCGAGCGCCACATGGTCTTCCCCAACAATGATCGTCCCGGGATCATGCTGGCCTCGGCCGGCCGCACCTATCTCAACCATTTCGGCGTCGCCGTCGGCAAAAAGGTGGGCATCTATGCAGCCCATGATTCCGCCTATGAGGCGGCCTTCGACCTCAGAAAGGCCGGCATCGACATCCCTGCTATCGTCGATTGCCGCGAAAAGCCGGGCGACATGGTGCTTGCGGAGGCGCGAAGCCTCGGCATCGAAGTGCTGAGCGGTCAATCGGTCGTCAACACATCCGGCAAGCTGCGCATCTCCTCCATCAGCGTCGCTCGGAACGGCGGCGGAGCGGCACGCAAGATCGCGGTCGACGCACTGCTGGTCTCTGCCGGTTGGACACCTTCGGTGCATCTCTTCTCGCAGTCGCGCGGCAAGGTGACCTTCGATGCGGCGACGGAGCGGTTCCTGCCGGGAACCTATGCGCAAGAATGCCTCTCCGTTGGCGCCTGCAACGGCACGGACGACCTGCAGGCGACGATCGACGAGGCGCTTGCCGCCGGTGAACTGGCAGCCCGTGCAGCGGGTGCGGAAGGTGGCGTGCAGGTTGCGCTCTCCGGCCGCAATGCCTTCGAATGGACGGGCGGCATGATCGGCGCAGCGGAAGGCGCGGGGCAGGATACGACGGTCAAGGCCTTCATCGACTTCCAGCACGACGTCTGCGCGAAGGATATCCGCCTGGCGGTGCGAGAAGGGATGCATTCGATCGAGCACATCAAGCGGTTCACGACCAACGGGATGGCATCCGACCAGGGTAAGCTCTCGAACATGCATGGCCTTGCGATCGCCGCCGAAGCGCTGGGCAAGGAAATCCCTCAGGTGGGGCTCACGACCTTCCGCCAGCCCTACACGCCGGTGACCTTCGGGACCATCGTCAGCCACTCGCGCGGAAATCTCTTCGATCCCGCCAGAAAGACGCCGATCCATGCGTGGGAGGAGGCGCATGGCGCCGAGTTCGAGGACGTCGGCAACTGGAAACGCGCCTGGTTCTATCCGAAGGCGGGCGAGAACATGCACGAGGCGGTCGCGCGCGAATGCAAAACCGTTCGCGACGTGGCCGGAGTCTTCGATGCATCGACCCTCGGAAAAATCGAGGTGGTCGGCCCTGATGCAGCCGCGTTCCTGAACCTCATGTATACCAATGCCTGGGACAATCTGAAGCCTGGCCGCTGCCGCTACGGCATCATGCTTCGCGATGACGGCTTCGTCTATGACGACGGCGTCGTCGGCCGTCTGGCCGATGACCGCTTCCATGTGACGACGACGACCGGCGGCGCACCGCGGGTGCTGCACCACATGGAGGACTATCTTCAGACGGAGTTCCCGCATCTGAAGGTGTGGCTGACTTCGACGACCGAGCAATGGGCCGTTATCGCCGTACAGGGGCCGAGGGCGCGCGAGATCATCGCGCCGCTTGTCGAAGGCATCGATCTATCGAAAGAGGCCTTCCCGCATATGAGTGTTGCGGAAGGGAGCATTTGCGGTGTTCCGACCCGGCTCTTCCGAATGTCGTTCACCGGCGAGCTCGGTTTCGAAGTCAACGTTCCCGCCGATTTCGGGCAGGCCGTGTGGGAAGCGATCTGGGCAAGGGCCGAGCCGATGGGAGCCTGCGCCTACGGCACGGAGACAATGCACGTTCTGCGCGCCGAGAAGGGATACATCATCGTCGGCCAGGACACGGACGGCACTCTTACGCCTGAAGATGCCGGCCTCTCCTGGGCAGTTTCGAAGAAAAAGCCGGATTTCGTCGGCATTCGCGGAATGAAGCGGCCGGATCTGGTCAAGGAAGGCCGCAAGCAGCTTGTCGGGCTGCTTGCGAAGGACCCGCAGGTGGTGCTGGAGGAAGGGGCGCAGATCGTTGCCGATCCGAACCAGCCGAAGCCGATGACCATGCTTGGCCATGTGACCTCGTCCTACTGGTCGCCGAACTGCGGCCGTTCGATCGCGCTGGCGGTGGTCGCCGGCGGCCGCGCGCGCCACGGGCAGACGCTCTATGTGCCGATGGCCGACCGGACGATCGCCGTCGAGGTAAGCGACATGGTGTTTTTTGACAAGGAAGGAGGTCGCCTCCATGGCTGACCAGGCAATCGCTACCCGCAAAGCTCCGCTCGCCGGCCGCCGTGGCGGCTCGCCGGCGGCGATCCTGACGCCGGCGGAACCGGCTTCGCGCATTTCGCTGCGCGCCGGCCATGACGCCATATCCGCTCTCTCCGCCGCGCTCGGTGTGACCGTTCCCTTGCGGCCGAAGACCTCTGCATCAACAGGAAAACGCCACGCGCTCTGGCTCGGCCCCGATGAGTGGCTGGTCATCGACGAGGAGGGTGCCGATCTGGTTGCGGCGGCCGCGTCGAGCGGAGCCCTGCACTCGGCCGTCGACGTCTCGCATCGGAACACTGCTGTCATCGTCAGCGGACCCGGCGCGGAGGCGGCGATCAACAGCGGCTGCCCGCAGGACCTGTCGCTCGCCCTTTTTCCCGTTGGTGCCTGCTCGCGCACGATATTCGGCAAGGCGGAGATCGTGCTCCTGCGCACCGCCGAGGATACCTTCCGCGTCGAATGCTGGCGGTCGTTCTCGCCCTTCGTGTTCGGGCTATTGTCGGAAGGCGCGGAAGACGCCGGGCACTGACGCGGCGTAGCGTCGGCCTTTCTTCGGCCTGAAGCCCTTCTTCCGCAAGGAGGCGGGGGCGAACGAGACGAGCCGCCGCCCGTCGGCCCGGCCTGGGCGAAGCTGCCTAGCCAAGGCAACCTGCCGCCCCTCGGAACAGGTCTTAACCCGGCAGGCTTTCTTGCATCGGGCGGTTATAATCGCTTTCTTTTGAAGGGTCGGAAGTGTGTCGGCGGCACACCTCTCGAACGACGGATAAAAACATCAGGTATAGTACGATACTCGCTGCATCAGACGCTATCGCAATGACGGTGGCGTGCTTGAGTTCAGCTATCGTCTCGGTGTTCAGAGTATTCCTGAGCACGGCCTTGCTCACGAATATGTTGAAGAGCCACACGAACCACCAAATCGGAAAAAAGTCGGGTACCTGGTCCTCTTTCCAGGCATCTCCTCCGCGTCCCGCCTGCCATATTTCCTTCATGGCCTGATAAGGCATCCAGAGGCTTGCGATCGGAATGAAATACCAGCCGATAGACCAATTCGGCGTGAATCGCATCCCGACTGCCCCCCGAGCGCGAGCGCTCTGGTTCGCGCTCCTGATCCATGTGAGCGAGGCGATCATTGCGCAGATCCACAAGAAGACTTGCAGCCCGGCAACAACTTGTTGACGGAGGTCATTGCTCTCGGCTGCCGCCAGCATTGTGTCATTAACGGCAAGCGCAGTTTCGAATTGATCAAGAAGTCGATGCTGTCCGTAGCTTGAAGCAATGCCAACGACGTCGACCAGGATAATCAGGCAGAAGAGCCGAGTTAACCATTTGCTCCAAGCTTTCATGTTCCCCTCTAGGTTGTATTTACCCAATGTTGCACGAAAACTTATTCAGGGCAACACGATCTGTTCCGGCCAGTCGTTGCTCGATTGGCGGTCGGCCTCTCAACCGGGCTCGCTAACGGTCCGCAGCAGGGGGAGAGTGAAGACGGGCTCTCCCGCATCTCGACTTACGGGAGACAATGGCATCTATATTTCCTCGCACGAACTGCAAACGGGAGGAAAGAGCTTGAAGACACGTGCGGCGCTGCTGAGGACATCACCTGTCGGGAGGCCCTACGCCCATACGAGGCCGCTTTCGATCGAGACGATCGAGCTCGATCCGCCGGGGCCGGATGAATTGCTCGTGAAGATCGGGGCCGCCGGCCTCTGTCACTCCGACCTGTCGGTCATCAATGGCGACCGGCCGCGGCCGGTGCCGATGGTGCTTGGGCACGAGGCCGCCGGGACGGTAGAGGCGGTCGGAAGCAATGTGCATGATCTCGCCGCCGGCGACCGGGTGGTGATGAGCTTCATGCCGAGTTGCGGGCATTGTCTGCCCTGCGCGGAAGGGCGGCCGGCACTCTGCCTTCCCGGAGCGGAAGCGAACGGCAAGGGCACTCTGCTTTCCGGCGAGCGCCGGCTGCATTGCCAGGACGTTCCGGTCAACCATCACCTCGGTGTTTCGGGTTTTGCCGATTATTCGGTGGTTTCCCGCCAATCCGTCGTCAAGATCGAGGCGGATCTGCCGTTGGTCGAGGCGGCGCTGTTCGGCTGTGCCGTGCTCACCGGAGTCGGGGCGATCGTCAATACGTGCCGCGTGCGGCCGGGCGAATCCGTTGCGGTCGTCGGGCTGGGCGGGGTAGGGCTGGCGGCTCTTCTCGGTGCTGTCGCCGCCGGTGCCGAGCGCATCGTCGCGGTGGATCTCGCGGAGGACAAGCTGAAACTCGCCCTTTCGCTCGGTGCCACGGATACCGTCCTGGCGGCAGACTCTGACGCGGCCGAAAAAATCCGCCTCGCGACCCGTGGCGGCGTCGATCATGCGGTCGAGGCGGCGGGCTCCGCCAAGGCCTTCGAACTTGCCTATCACATCACACGGAGAGGAGGGCTGACGGTTTCCGCGGGGCTTGCTCATCCTTCGAGCCAGATCTCCATCCCGGCAGTGAGCCTCGTTGCGGAAGAGCGCAGTATGCGCGGAAGTTACATGGGAAGCTGTGTGCCCGCGCGCGACATTCCGCGGTTCATCGCGCTCTATCAGCGCGGCAGGCTGCCCGTCGACCGGTTACTGTCCAGCACGGGTCCGCTTGAGGAGATCAACGAAGCCTTCGACCTTCTGGATCAGGGCCGCGTGATCAGACACGTGATAGAGTTCTGATCACTTCACCATTGTCACGGAAATCATGTCGGCCATCCTGCCAGGCGACCCAGCGTCCGTGAAAGTCGGCACGGCCGACGAGATGCTTGTCGCCGCTCGGCCAGATCTGCAGTGAAAGTGCCGCGCCGGGCGCCTGACCGTCGGCTTCCATCTGGAGTCGGGCAAGCGGAGCCTCAGATGTCGCAGCCGCCCCCGCGGCGGAAATCAGAGCCTCACCTGCGTTGCGGGCGATTTGCGGCAGGTATTGCCAGGCGATCGAGTGATAGACAACGTGGGCAGCGCCCGAATGGGCGATCGACAAGCGCATCCTCAGCCAGTCGATCGCGTCCGCCCGCTCGACCAGGCTGCCGTGAAAGGCGGCGAGCTCCAGTGCTTGCCTCGTGCGGTCGATCCGGTCCTGCTGGTCGGCCCAGACATAGGAGAGAAGCCGAAGCCGATCCTCGCTATCGGACGGATCGATGGGATTGAGGTCGCACCCGGCGCGGTCGATGATTTCGACATTCCGCAGGGGCGGCCTTGCTCCCGACCATTCAGGTGCGATGGCCACAGCACTGGCTTCATTGCCCCAATGGTTGCCCGCCAGAGCGTAGCGGTAGCGGTCCCAGTGCAGGTTCAAGCCCGCACTGGCGCCGACCTCCGAAAGCAGAAGTGGTTTTCCGAAAAGCTGCGCCACAGTGAGAAAACCGGGAAGAAGGGCGGCGGAGCGACGCACCTCATTGGTCTGCGGCGCCGAGATGAGGCGGTCGAGGATGAAACCGGCCTGCTGCTCCATTGCCCGAGTGATCGCCTGCCAGAGGGCTTCGTCGTCGTATCGGTTCGGTGGATAGCTTGCCTCGAGCTCCTCGTCGCGGCCGGAGAGGACCAGCGCATGCAAGGCACCGGCAAGGCGTAGCGGCACCGAATCGCCTTTTGAGGTCGGGTCGCCATGCCAGCCGAGGACATGCGTGCCAACTTTCGACCCTGTCGCCAGTCGATCGGCGACGAGACGGCAGAGCCGGGCGGTAAATGGCGATCCCAGTTCGTCGCAGGATCTTGCCTGATCTCGGAAAGCATCGCGAACGCGCGTCCCGGCTGGCGTCGCGTCAGACATCTGCTGGCCGGTCTTTCGGATCGAACTGGATGATCGTCTGCCAGGTCGCGGTCAGCGCCGGTTTCCTTTCGCCTTCGATTTCGACGGTAACATCGTAGGTAATCATCAGCATTCCGGCCCCTCGGAAACGTGCGTCCGCCATCGTAAAGCGGCCGCGTACGCGCGCACCGCTCTTGACTGGCGCCATGAAGCGCACCTTGTCGAAGCCGTAGTTGATGCCCATCGTCTGCTCGCGGATCTTAGGCAGACAATTGTAGTTCATCGCCGAAAGCAGCGACAGCGACAGGAAGCCATGTGCGATCGTACCACCGAAAGGCGTTTCCGCGGCAGCGCGCACCGGATCGGTGTGAATGTACTGGAAGTCACCCGTCGCCTCGGCGAACCGGTCGATCGTTTTTTGCGTCACGGTAATCCAGTCGGAGACGCCGAGCTCCTTGCCGATCAGCTCCTTGATGTCGGAAAGTGAAATATCCTGCGGCATATGGCTGTCCTAAATAGCCTCCCCTGCCGATCTATAGGCCGGCCGGGCAAGGTCTAGCAAGTGGTCGTAAGTCGTTAAAAAAACTCGACGAGAAAGGTGACCGAACGGGCTGGTACGCTTGCCGGTGCCGGTCCATCCGAGAGAGCGTCGCGCCATTCGTTCTTGAGGTTCGCCGGAAGCCGGATCGGGTGTGGCGCGTGGCTGCGGTTGACGACCACGGCAAGCCGGGTGGCTTTTTTCTGGTGGCGATCTTCGGTCGCAAGCATCATGACGAGATTGTCGGTGGCGGGGTGCTCCCATTGCTCGACGGTTAGGGGCTCTCCATCGAGACATAGCCAGGCGACATCGTCGATGCCGGTGAAGAAGGCGGTCTCGGCAAAGACGCCGAAACGCCGGCGCATGGCGGAAAGCCGTGCAGAGTGCTCGACGAGTGTGCCGTCCGGTTTGCTCCAGTCGAGCCAGGTCACGGCATTGTCCTGCGCATAGGCGTTGTTGTTGCCGCCCTGACTGTGGCCGCCTTCATCGCCGGCTCTCATCATGATTGCACCGCGCGAGGCGAAGAGAGTGCTGAGGAGCGCCATGACATCGCGCTGCCGGAAAGAGGCGATCTCCGGATCCGTTACCGGACCTTCGGCACCGTTGTTCCACGAGAAGTTCTCGTCGTGGCCATCCCGATTACCCTCGCCGTTCGCCTCATTGTGCTTGCGGGCGTAGGAGACGAGATCCATCAACGTGAAGCCATCGTGGGCGGCGATGAAGTTGAGGCTGCGGGTGTCCGTCTCGCCCCATCGAGAAAAGCTGGCGGAGGAGCCGGCGAGCGCTGTCGCAAACGCACCGACCGTGTGACGATCGCCGCGCCAGTAGCGGCGGATGTCGTCGCGTGCCCGATCGTTCCATTCCAGAAAGGGAGGCGGGAAATTGCCGAGCTGGTAGCCGCCGGGCCCGGTGTCCCAGGGCTCGGCGATGAACACGCGGTCGCAAAGGACCGGGTCGGCTGCCATCGCCGAGAAAAGCGCGGCATCGCGGCGGAAGCCACCCATGTCGCGGCCGAGAATCGAGGCGAGGTCGAAGCGGAAACCGTCAATGCCGGCGGCAAGTACGAAATGCCGCAAACTGTCGACGATCAGTCGCTGGACGACCGGGTGGTCGCAGGCGATCGTGTTGCCGCAGCCCGTGTCGTTGATGAGTTCGCCCGGCCGGCCGGTGGCATGGCGATAATAGGTCAGGTTGTCCAGTCCGCGCATCGAAAGCGTGGCGCCGAAACGATCGCTCTCGCCGGAATGGTTGAAGACGAGATCAAGGATGACGCCGATGCCGGCCTGATGCAGGGCATCTACGGTTTCGCGCAGTTCCCTGATGCCGCCCGGCACCAGGCGCGGATCGAGAGCCATCGGCGCAATCGGATTGTAGCCCCAACCGTTGCGCAGGCCGAGCGGAGGCAGATGCCGCTCGTCGATCCAGGCAACCACCGGCATGAGTTCGACCGCGGAAACCCCGAGGCGCGTGAGATGTTCGATGATGGCGGGTTCGGCCAGAGCCGCCACAGTGCCGCGTTTCTTTTCCGGTACGCCCGGGTGAAGGATCGTAAACGGCTTGACCGCAACTTCGTAGATCAGCGCGCCCGATGAAAAGAGTGGAGGCCCGGGTTTTACCGTCTTCGCTTCCGTGACGACTGCTTTCGGGACGAGGTCGGCCGTGTCTTCGCCGAAGGCCGTCAGCCGCGGATCGTGACGAAAAGGCCCGTCGAGCTCGACCGCGTAAGGGTCGACCAGAAGCTTCGACGGATCGAACCAAAGCCCATGATCCGGGGAGTACACGCCGTCGGCGCGCAGGCCGTAGCGGGTGCCGGGCGCTATGTCGGGCAGAATGATGCTGTGGACGTCGCCATCGCGCAGCATCGGCAGGCGGCTGAGCTCTGCCATCCCGGCTCCGTCGAACAGGCAGAGATCGATGCGGGCTGCATTATGCGACCAGACCGTAAAGCGTGTTCCGTCGGCTGCCCGTGTCACGCCGAGTGGTGGAAAGCCGGTCGTCGGCATGAGTGCGGGCCCCCTCATGATATTGCAGCTCAAGTCAGTGCCGGTGTTGATCCCCCTCTGCCCGGCAGGGCGGAGGGGGAAAGGGCGCACAGAGGGCGGCGTTGATACAACACCTCAGGTGATGACGCTCGGTTGGTCGCGGCCGGTGCGTGCCTTGATCTCGGCGATCTCGTCGGCAACGGCGATCAGATCGGCGAGCGCTTCCTGCGTGTCGAGATCATGTCGCGCCGGATCCGGTTCGTAGCGCTCGATATAGACGCGCAGTGTCGCTCCCGACGTCCCCGTGCCGGACAGGCGATAGACGACGCGCGATCCCCCCTTGAAAAGGATGCGGATGCCCTGGTTTTTGCTGACCGACTTGTCGACTGGATCATGGTAGGAAAAATCGTCGGCCGTATCGACCGTGAGCGCGCCGAAGCTCGTGCCGGGCAGCGCGGCCAGCTTGTCGCGAAGCGCAGTGATCAGACTGTTCGCCGCATCGGAGTCGACCTCTTCGTAGTCGTGGCGGGAATAGTAGTTCCGGCCGTAGGTCGCCCAGTGCTTGCGGGCGATCTCGAGCGCGCTTTCCTTGCGCGCCGCAAGGATGTTGAGCCAGAGCAGCACGGCCCAGAGGCCGTCTTTTTCGCGAACGTGGTTCGATCCGGTGCCGGCGCTTTCCTCCCCGCAGATCGTCGCCAATCCCTCGTCGAGCAGATTGCCGAAGAACTTCCAGCCGGTCGGCGTCTCGTAGATGCCGATACCGAGCTTCTCGGCCACACGGTCAGCCGCGCCGCTCGTCGGCATGGAGCGTGCTATCCCTGCAAGTCCTTTGGCATAGCCCGGGGCGAGGTGCGCATTGGCTGCGAGCATTGCAAGGCTATCAGACGGAGTGACAAAGATGCTCTTGCCGATGATCAAATTCCGGTCGCCGTCGCCATCCGACGCGGCGCCGAAATCGGGCGCATCAGGCGCCATCATCGTCTCGTAGAGAGCGCGCGCGTGGACGAGATTCGGATCCGGATGATGTCCGCCGAAGTCGGGCAGCGGTATGAAATTCATGACCGAGCCCTTGGGTGCGCCGAGCCGCTTCTCGATGATCTCCTTGGCATAGGGCCCGGTGACTGCGCTCATGGCGTCGAAGACGACGCGGAAGCCGCCCGCGATCAGTTTGCGGATCGCATCGAAGTCGAACAGGCTTTCCATCAACTCGGCATAATCGGCGACCGGATCGATGACGGTCACCGTCATGTCGTCGACCTGATGGCTGCCTTCCGCGTCGAGGTTCACGTCCGGCGCGTCGACGATCCTGTAGCTGTCGATCGTCTTGCTGCGGGCAAAGATCGCGTCGGTGACCTTTTCGGGGGCCGGGCCGCCATTGCCGACATTGTACTTGATGCCGAAGTCTTCGGTGGGGCCGCCGGGATTGTGGCTCGCCGAAAGCACGATGCCGCCGAACGCCTTGTACTTGCGGATGACATGGGACGCGGCCGGAGTCGAGAGAATGCCGCCGCGGCCGACGAGCACACGGCCAAAGCCGTTCGCGGCCGCCATCTTGATAGCCTTCTGAATGACCTCGCGGTTGTAGTAGCGGCCATCGCCGCCGATCACCAGCGTCTGGCCTTCGAAGCCATCAAGCGAGTCGAAGATCGACTGGATGAAGTTCTCGGCATAATTTTTCTGCTGGAAAACCGGAACTTTCTTGCGCAGGCCAGAGGTGCCCGGCTTCTGGTCGCTATAAGGATTGGTGGAGACGGTTCTTGTCATTTGTCTTAGCCTTTCGCGAGAAGAGCGGAGTAAAGCGAGACGTAGCGTTCCGCGCTTTTTGCCCAGGAAACGTCGGACTTCATGCCCTGGGTCTGCAGGCGTGCCCAGAGCTTCGGTTCATTGTATGCACGCATGACGCGGCGGATCGCAAGCTTCAGCCCGTCGGCCGTCACGGGCAGGAAGTGAAATCCAGTCGCACACTTCGCCGAAAGCGCCGCCTCATTGGCGTCGATGATGGTATCGGTGAGGCCGCCGGTGCGGGCCACGACGGGAACGCAGCCATAGCGCAGGCCGTAGAGTTGTGTAAGGCCGCAGGGTTCGAAACGCGATGGAATGAGGATCGCATCGGCACCTGCCTGCACGAGATGCGAAAGCGGTTCGTCATAACCGGTCACCATGCCGATATGTCCGCGGTGGCGCGAGGCGGCAGCCATGAGTGCGCCTTCGAGCGCCGGCTCGCCCGAGCCCAGCACGACGAGTTTGCCGCCGAGTGCCACGATATCGTCGGCCGCTTCTGCAACGAGGTCCATGCCTTTCTGCCAGGTGAGGCGGCTGATGACGCAGAAAATCGGCCCCGGGCCTCTTTCCAGACCGAAGCGCTCTTCCAGTGCCTTGCGGTTGCCGGCCCGCCGCTTGAGCGTTGCGGGACCGTAATGGGCCGGAATATGCGGGTCCGTCTGCGGGTTCCAGGTGTCTCCATCGATGCCGTTGACGATGCCCGTCAGGTCCGCAACGCGGCTTGCAAGGAGCCCGTCGAGACCCATGCCGAATTCGGGCGTCAGGATCTCCTGCGCGTATGAGGGGCTGACCGTGGTGATTGCGCTTGCCGTCTGCAGGCCGCCTTTGAGGAAAGATACATCCCCGTAATATTCGACGAACTCGGTGGAGAAGGCATTCGGCGGCAGCGCCAGTTCCGGGAACACAGAAGCGCCGAACTGTCCCTGGAAGGCGATGTTGTGGATCGTCATGACGGACGGGATGTCAGATGCGGAGCCGAAGCGCATATAGACCGGCGCCAGCGCCGCCTGCCAGTCGTGGACGTGGACGATATCCGGCTTCCAGTTCGGGACCACGCCGTTGCCTGCAATCTCGGCGGCTGCCAGCGAGAGTGCGGCGAAGCGGCGGAAATTATCGGCATGATCGAGCCCGGTCGTATCCAGATAAGGTCCGCCGTCGCGGTCGTAGAGAGCGGGATAATCCAGGACGAGCAGGTCCATTCCGTTGACTTCTGCGGAAAGCACTGTCGCAGGCTGGCCGAAGAGATTGTCGAAGCGGCCGGCTTTTTTTCTCTTCTTCAGTTTCTGCAGCACCGAGGGGTAGCCGGGTACCAGCGTGCGCGTCCGTACGCCATGCGGGAGAAGTGCTGTGGGCAGTGCGCCGACGACGTCGGCCAGGCCCCCCGTCTTCACCAGCGGGTAGACTTCGGACGCGACTGAAAGGATGTTCATACTCGGCTACATTCCCAGTTTGTCGATCATTGGCTGCGTGATCAGGCAAACGCCGCTCTCCGTGCGGCGGAAGCGTTTCGCGTCGAGCTCCGGATCGTCGCCGACGACCAGTCCCTCCGGAATGACGACGCGGCTGTCGATGACCACGTTCCGCAGGATCGAATGGCGCCCGATCGTCACGTCGGGGAGAACTACGGCATTTTCGAGTCTGGAGTATGAATTCACCCTGACACCGGTGAAGAGCAGACTCCTGTTGAGCGCGGCGCCCGATATGATGCAATCGCCCGAGACGAGCGAGGATGTGGCTGAGCCGCGGCGATTTTCATCGTCATGGACGAATTTGGCAGGCGGCTTGATCTCGGAGAAAGTCCAGATCGGCCAGGTGCTGTCATAGATGTCGAGTTCGGGCGTGATATGGGTAAGGTCGATATTGGCCTGCCAGTAGGCGTCGATGGTGCCGACGTCGCGCCAATAGGCCTCACGTTCGAAGTCGGACCGGACGCAGGAATGGGTGAAGCGGTGGGCAACCGCTTTGCCGTGCTCTACGATGTAGGGGATGATGTCCTTGCCGAAGTCGCGGCTCGATTTCGGGTCGGCGGCGTCCCGGCGCAGCATGTCCATCAGGAATTTCGTGTGGAACACATAGATGCCCATGGACGCGAGCGCCATCTCCGGGTTGCCGGGAATGCTCGGCGGATCGGCCGGCTTTTCGACGAAGGCGATGATGCGGTCTTCGGTGTCGACATGCATGACGCCGAAGCCCGTCGCCTCCATCCGCGGCACTTCGAGGCAGCCGACGGTCACGTCGGCGCCCGAATCGACGTGCTGCTGCAGCATCAGCTCGTAGTCCATCTTATAGACGTGGTCGCCGGCGAGAATGACCATGAATTCGACGCCATGATCCTCGATGATGTCGGTGTTCTGGTAGACCGCGTCGGCGGTGCCTTCGTACCATTGTGTTTCCGAGACGCGTTGGCTTGCCGGCAAGATGTCGAAGCTCTCGTTACGCTCCGGCCGGAAGAAGTTCCAGCCGCGCTGGAGGTGCCGAATCAGCGAGTGGGCCTTGTACTGCGTGGCGACGCCTATGCGACGGATGCCGGAGTTCAGCGCGTTGGAAAGCGCGAAATCGATGATCCGCGCCTTGCCGCCGAAGTAGACAGCGGGTTTTGCGCGGCGGTCGGTCAGTTCCTTGAGCCGGCTGCCGCGGCCCCCGGCAAGCACATAGGCCATGGCATCACGGGCTAGGGGTTGCGTACGTTTTTCCACTGTTTATCCTCCCCAAAGTCATTTCGGAGGACTGCCCGGCGTGCTCTTTCCGACGCTCGCAGCCCTTACTCCTGCTCCGCCCGACGTGCCATTTCCAGCCGGGCGGGACCTCTAATCCTGCTCCAGCATCAGTGCCGCCAGAGGCGGCAGCGTGATGGTGGCGATTGTCTCTCCGTTCGCTCTCTTTTCCGCAATGACGGCGCCGCCGTTACCCTTGCCGCTTCCTCCGTAGATTTCCGCGTCGGTGTTGAGGATTTCCTTCCAGCGCCCGGCGACCGGAAGCGGTATGTCGTAATGTTCGCGGTAGACGGGAGTGAAATTGGTGATGACGGCGACGAGCTTCTCACCGGGTGCTTTCCTGAGCCAGGCGAAGACGGAATTTTGACGGTCATCGGCAATCAGCCACTCGAATCCGTCGCCCTCGCAGTCGCGCGCGTGCAGCGCCGGCTTCGAGCGGTAGGTACCGTTCAGGTCGCGCACCAGGCGGCGCATTCCTTCGTGCAGATTGTATTCGAGCAGGTTCCAGTCGAGTGCGCGGTCCTCAGACCACTCTCGCCACTGCGCGAATTCCTGTCCCATGAAAAGCAGCTTCTTGCCGGGATAGCCCCACATGAAACCGTAATAGGCCCTGAGATTGGCGAATTTCTGCCAGTCATCGCCGGCCATCTTGGCGATCAGCGATCCCTTGCCGTGCACGACCTCGTCATGAGAGAGCGGCAGCACGAAGTTTTCGCTGAAGGCATAGAGCAGCCCGAAAGTCAGGTCGTTATGGTGGAACTTCCGATGAACGGGCTCGCGCGCGAGATATTGCAGCGTGTCATGCATGAAGCCCATGTTCCACTTGAACCCGAAGCCGAGGCCGCCCGCATGCACCGGGTGCGAGACCTTCGGCCAGGAGGTCGACTCCTCGGCGATGGTCAGCACGCCCTGGTGAATACCGTATATGCTGGAATTCATCGTCTGCAGGAAACGCACGGCCTCGAGGTTTTCGTTGCCGCCATATTCGTTCGGCACCCATTCGCCATGCTTTCGCGAATAGTCGAGATAAAGCATCGAAGCGACCGCATCGACGCGCAGGCCGTCGACATGGAATTTCTCCGCCCAGTAGAGGGCGTTGTTGACCAGAAAGGCGACGACCTCCTGACGGCCGAAATTGTAGATTGCAGTGTTCCAGTCGGGGTGAAAGCCCTGGCGTGGATCCGCATGCTCGTAGAGGGCGGTGCCGTCGAACCAGCGCAGCCCGTGTTCGTCCGTCGGGAAATGCGCCGGCACCCAGTCGAGGATGACGCCGAGGCCGACCTTGTGGCAACCGTTGACGAAGCGCGCAAAGCCCTCCGGCTCGCCGAAGCGTGCGGTCGGCGCATACAGGCCGGTGGTCTGGTAGCCCCAGGACGGGTCATAGGGATATTCCGAAATGGGCAGGAACTCGATATGGGTGAAGCCCATGTCGACGCAATAGGGGATCAGCCTTTCCGCCAGCTCGTCCCAGGAGAGCATGTCGCCATTGTCGCGACGCTGCCATGAGGCGGCGTGGACCTCGTAGATCGAGATCGGCTGGCGGCGCGGATCGAGCTCGGCCCAGTGGCGCCGATGCGCCTCATCTTCCCAAACCTGAGCGATTTCGGCCGCCGTCATGGAAGCCGTGTCGGGCCTGAGTTCCGACCGGCGGGCAAAAGGGTCGGCTTTCAACGGCAAGAGCGTGCCTTGACGGTCGACAATTTCGTACTTGTAGGGTGTGCCGACCGGCACGCCGGGTATGAAGATTTCCCAAATACCGGTGTCCACGCGCAGGCGCATCACGTGCCGGCGCCCGTCCCATTCATTGAAGTTCCCGACGACGGAGACGCGCCGCGCGTTCGGCGCCCAGACGGCGAAGTGAAAGCCCTCCGCGCCTTCATGCGAGATCGGATGCGCACCCATCTTGTCGAAGAGGCGAAGATGCGAGCCCTCGCGGATATAGTAATCGTCCATCGGCCCGAGCACGGGACCGAAGCTGTAGGGATCGATGACCGTCCATTCGCCGCCGCCATTGCGAGCGCGGTAGCGGACGGGTTGCTCCTTGCTCAAGGCCACCGGCCCCTCGAAGAAGCCGGCCTCGTCGCGCCGCACGAGCGTGCCGAGTTCGTTCCCGGCAAGCGTCTCCGCAACGACCGTCTCCGCTCCGGGAATGAAGCATCGGGCAACAAATGTCTTGCCCGCGGCGTGGACTCCAAGGACGGCAAAGGGGTCGCTATGGGTGCCGGAAAGTATTGCCGCAATTTCCGGCGCTGGCAGCGTGCCTGACGGGGCGGGAGCTGGATCCTGGCCGGGGGGAACCGTCATCCGGCTCTCCAGATCTCTCCGGCATATTGCCGGATCGTTCGATCGGATGAGAACCAGCCCATCCGGGCGGTATTGCGGACCGCCTTCGAATACCAGGCGGCTGGCTTGGTCCAGAGCTGGTCGATTTCGCGCTGCGCCTTGGCGTAGGCTTCGAAATCGGCCGCAACCATGAACCAGTCGTGGTTATAGAGTCCGTCGACGAGGCCCGAGAAGCGATTTCGATCATCGGGGGAGAAGACGCCTGACGCGATCGCCGAGAGCGCTTGCGAGAGTTCACGCGAATTTTCGATGATGGCGCGCGGATTGTGCCCTTCGGCCCGCGCCTTGCCCACGTCCTCGGCAGTCATGCCGAAGATCTGGATGTTCTCCTCTCCGACCCAGTCTCGCATCTCGACATTAGCCCCGTCGAGCGTGCCGATGGTCAGCGCTCCGTTCAGGGCGAACTTCATGTTTCCGGTGCCCGACGCTTCCATGCCGGCCGTCGATATCTGCTCCGAAAGGTCGGCCGCCGGGACCATCACCTCCGCAAGCGAAACGTTGTAGTTCGGGATGAAGACGACTTTCAGGAGCCCGCGGACCGCCGGATCGTTGTTGATGACGCGGGCGATGTCATTGGCAAGTTTTATGATCAGCTTGGCGTTGTGGTAGCTTGGCGCCGCTTTTCCGGCGAAGAGCTTGACGCGCGGCACCCAGTCGAGCTCGGGGTGTGAGCGGATCTGATCGTAAAGCGCCACGGCTTCGATAAGGTTCAGCAGCTGCCGCTTGTATTCGTGGATGCGCTTGATCTGGATGTCGAACATCGCCGAGGGATCGAGCCGGATGCCGAGATTGGCCTGGATCAGCTTCGCAAGCCGCACTTTGTTGGCGCGTTTGACGGCTGCGAAACGCTCCTGGAAATCCGCGTTATCGGCAAAGGCGTCGAGCGCCTGAAGCGCCTCGGTATTGTCTATGAATTCGTCGCCGATCGCCTCGCGGATCAGACCGAACAGATCCGGATTGCACTGCATGAGCCAACGTCGCGGCGTGATGCCGTTGGTCTTGTTGTTGATGCGGTCCGGATAGAGCGCATGCAGATCGGCGAAGACAGTTTCCTTCATCAGCTCGGTATGCAGAGCCGATACGCCGTTGATCGAGTGCGAGCCGACAAAGGCCAGATTGCCCATGCGGACGCGCCGCTCGCCCGTCTCGTCGATGAGCGAGATGTTGCGGATCGCCTCGTCCGTCGCGTACCTCACCCTGCGCGCTTCGATCAAAATCTTGGCGTTGATGGCGTAGACGATCTGCATGTGGCGAGGCAGCAGCCTCTCGAAGAGCGGAACCGGCCAGCTCTCGAGCGCTTCAGGCAGCAGGGTGTGGTTGGTATAGGAGAAGGTCCGTCGTGCGATGTCCCAGGACTGCTCGAAATCCAATCCGTGGACGTCGCTCAAAAGACGTACGAGTTCGGCCACGGAGACGGCTGGATGCGTGTCGTTGAGCTGAATGGCAACGGCATCGGGAAGCGACGTGAAATCCGGATATTGCTGCAGGTGCCGGCGCAGGATGTCCTGAAGCGAGGCGGAGGAAAAGAAATATTCCTGTCGGAGCCTGAGTTCCTGGCCGGCCGGCGTGGCGTCGGCCGGATAGAGCACGCGCGTCAGGCTTTCGGCCTTGTTGCTTTCGCGCAGAGCCCCGATATGGTCGCCCGCATTGAAGGCGTCCAGCAGGATCGGGTCGATCGGCTGCGCGGCCCAGAGGCGGAGCGTGTTAACACGCGTCGCCCGCCAGCCGACGGCGGGCGTATCGAAGGCGGTGGCGATGACGCGCTCAGCCGGCTTCCAAACGTAGCGCTGCACTTCCTCGTCGATGTTGACCGTTTCCACGCTGCCGCCATAGCCGATCTCGTAGGAGCATTCGCGGCGTTCGAATTCCCAGGGGTTGCCATGGGCCAGCCACGTTTCCGGCAGTTCCACCTGCCAACCGTCGGCCATCTGCTGGCGAAAGAGACCGTGCATGTAGCGGATGCCATAGCCATAGGCAGGCACGTCGACGGTCGCCATCGATTCCATGAAGCAGGCGGCGAGGCGGCCGAGACCGCCATTGCCGAGTGCCGCGTCCGGCTCGAGCGCGGCGATCACGTCGATATCCACACCAAGCGAAGCGAGGGCGTCCCGCATTTCGTCCATAAGCCCCAGATTCGTCATCGCATCGCGCATCATGCGGCCGATGAGGAACTCGAGCGACATGTAATAGACGCGCTTTGCACCGGTCGAGTAGGTCTTGCGGGTGGAATCCATCCATTTGTCGGTGATGCGGTCACGTGCGACGAGAATGGCGGCCGTCAGCCAGTCATGCGGCTTGGCGACTTTCGGATCCTTGCCGATGCGATACTTCAGGCGCTCGAGGATTTCGACTGCAAGCTGGCTGGGTTCCGAGGATCTGGGGGCGGGTTGCGGCAGTTCGGTGTTGGAGAGCCGATTCATCATGAGAACTGTCATACCCTTATTGCATTTCGGAAGCCCCGGGTCGGAACCGACCAGGTCAAGGCAATTTATGCATCGATCCGAAGCGCTTGCAACAGGTGTTTTTAAAAGGATTAAAACAGCAGATGCTTGACAGCACCCACTTGTGGTAGCAGCCGAATCAAAAGGCAGCCCGGCAAAACCGGGCGCCACTTGAGCTGGACTTCAGGATCATTTCGTCAAGCGGGATACCGACGCGGCCGCGCGTTCGCCGATCGCCTTGAAGGCGGCGACGAGATCGGACGCCTCCTCCGCTTCGAAATAGTGGGAGGAAGACGAAGCACAGGACTTCAGCAGCTTCTGGCCGCGATCCGGCGCCATGAATGCAACGCTGTAGATCTGGACCTTGCTTGCTTTGGCTGTGTCGCACCACTGCCTGGTGACGGTGTCGTCATTGGCATGGTTGTTTTCGCCATCGGTCATGAACACGATGTACTTCGTCGGCACCTGACCGTTCTTTGCACCGTGCTCGCTGTCTTCCGCAGCGTTGGTGACCTTCTGGAACGCGGTCTTGAAGGCGTTGCCGGAGGCGGTCCCGCCTATGGCGACCAGGGCGTCGACATAACCGGCTGCACCTCTCGTTCCCCAGGAAAGACTGCTCGCCGCGTCCTGGGCGGAATTGTAGGAGATCGCACCGGTGCGGACATAGGCCGATTCCGGGTCCGCCGTGACAAGCTGGGCGAGGAGGTCGCCAACCGCTGTCTTCAGGGCATCAATCTTCGTTACATAGCAGGGGCCGGTAGCCTTGAGGTCCGGATACTTGCTCCAGTTCGCCTCCGTGTAGTTGGGGCATTTCGCCTTGCCTGTGTTTATCGTGTTGGTTTTCCACGCCATCGACCCGGACCGGTCGAGCACCAGATACATGGACAGGGCGTTCTTGCTCTCCGTCGCGCTCTCGGCGGTGGATCGGGTTTCGATCTCGATCGACTCCGGGCCGAGCAGACGCGTCATGGCATTGAACTGGAGCAGGTGCTTGTTGGCGACGGTAACCTGGAAAGACTTCCCCTTTGCACCGTTCGGCGTCGCGGTGATGTCGATTTCCGTAGCATTCACATCCTCCCACCGGGGCGTCGCAGGTACTTCGTCATCCGCATTCCCGCCGCCGCGCGCCCCTATCGACGGCCCCTCGTCCGGGAGGTCCGACGCGGTCGCCGCTGCCGCCTGCGTCTTCAGGAACTTGCGCGCGAGGTCCTTTGCCTCTTCGATGTCTGGCCTCGCGTCGGATACGAGAGCGGAGGCGGCCGCGAGCGCTGCCGCGTCGGTTGCGTCCTGAAGCTGGTTCTTGGTCATCAGCATGTTGGCGACGTCGACGGATACCCCGCCGACGGCAAGGAGTAGCGGCGCGACCAGCGCCGTCATCATCCCGAAATTCCCGCCTCGATCCCGCAGCATCCTCATGAAGGACAGGCCTGCATTGTTACGTCTTCCCATTGTTGCCACCCCAGAAGAACAGATCCGCAAACTCGGGACGACAAATACGGCGGAGACGTTACTTTCCCATTCCGGCAGTCGGTGCAATTTTATCCAACTGCCGAAAAAACCTCTGCTTATTCTGGGGTTCCTTGAATGGCCGCTTGTGCGGGAACGGGACGCCTGTCCCGTTCCGGGTCATCCGACTGGAACGACGTCGACGGCCTGTTCCGTCGTGTGACTGCCGTAGCCTTTCAGCACCCCGATCACCGGTGCCACGTCGCCGTAATCGCGGCCATGGCCGACCACGATGTGGTCGGTGCCGGCGCGAATATTATTGGTCGGATCGAGTTCGAGCCAGCCGCAGTTGGTGCCGCACCAGAAACGGACCCATGCATGCATGGCATCGGCGCCTTCGAGCCGCTCCTGGCCCGGCGGCGGCAGGGTTCTTAGGAACCCGCTGACATAGCCGGCCGGGATACCGAGACTGCGCAGCGCCACGATCATCACATGGGCGAAGTCCTGGCAGACGCCGCGCTTCAGCTCGAAGGTTTGCGCGGCCGTGGTGTTCACGGTCGTTGCCTCGGCGTCGTAGACGAAGTCTCGATGGATGCGATTACAGATGCTGGCCCCGATCTGCTCGATCGTCATGTTTTCGCCGGCGATGGCGCGGGCATAGGCGGCGATCTCCGGCACGGCCGGCAGGAGCGGACTTGGACCGATGAAATGATGGGGAGATTCCGAATCGACGGACCACAAGCCGGCAAGCTCGGCGGGAAGGGCGCCGAGCGGAGGTGACAGATCGGCCGTGATCGCAGGCGTCTCCGCCTGAATGCGCGCTTTCATGAGGATGACGAGATGATCGTGCGCGGATCGGAACAGGATGGACGTCGTATGATTGGCAAAGAAGTCCCTGCCTTCCAGCCGCTCGTCTGGCGCCGGCTGGCAAGTCACCGATCCCGCAACGAGACGCTGGCGCTCGGGAATGGAGACAGGCAGTACGCGCACGAGATGCCTGCCGCCGCTTACCGGAGCCTCGTAACCGTAGGTGATCTTCAGGCTGATGTCATAGAGCATGGAACCCGCCTCCATCAGCCGAGATAGGTCTGCGCAAGCAGGTCCGAGAGCCCCTGGAGATCCTGCTCGAGCCGGCTGTAGACGGCCATGTCCATCGCCTCCGGAGTCATGATCGCAAGTCCGGAATGAAGCCGCATCGTTTCACGGCAGAAGCGCGACATCTGCCCGTTGACGAAGGCGTTCGGCAGAAGCTCGACCTCTTTCTTGATTTCGTTGAGCTGATAAAGGATCGAGCGCGGATTGAGGGCGTCGAGCGCCAGGAGGTCGGTCACCGTCGGTGCCGCCGTGTTGACGTTGTAGCGTCTGCGATGCGTCATGACGCTGTCGCCGATCTCCAGCAGCATGTCATAGGCCCCATCGGGAGCCTCCGGTCCGGACATGTGTCCGAGCAGCCCCGTCATCTGGAGGCCGCGTTCGAGATAACGCCCGATCGACAGGAATCGCCAGCCGGTGAAGCGATACATGTTCTCGTGCACCAGACCCGCAAACCCGGCGAGCTTTCGCAGGAGGATTGTCATCGCGTGGGTGGCGTCGTCGCCCGCCTGTACGCTCGCGTGGAATTTCCGCGCCGTTTTCGACAGGTCGTTAAGCGCGAGCCAGCCGTCAGGCGAGAAGCGGTCGCGGATGTTGCCGGCACTGGAAAGAGCGCTGTCGATGCTGGAAAGCAGATTGCCCGGCACCGGCTGCCGGGTGTCGATGCCGTGCGCGGCGAGATAGTCGCTCACATCCTTCAGAAGCGGCATGTTCGGATCTGCGGATTCGGCGAAACGTCCGTGCCAGGCGCGCAGAATCCTCAGGGTTCCCTCGGCCCGTTCGATATAACGGCCGAGCCAGAAGAGATTGTCCGCAGCGCGGCTGGGCAGGCTGCCGGGCAGGTTTCGGGTGAAGCTCTCTTCCGCAGGAAGCAAGGTCGTGCGGTCGACGGGCTTGTCGCTTACGATCCAGACGTCGGCGGCGGTGCCGCCGGCCTGCATTGCGATCGCTGCCACATCGTCGCCGGTGCCGATCCGAGCGAACCCACCCGGCATGATCTGCCAACCATCGCGCGTACGCGCGGCGAAGACCCGAAGGCTCATCGGCCGGGGCGTGAGCCGGCCATGAGCCCAGGCCGGCGTCGTCGAGAGCGTGACGACCTCCTGGCCCACCAGCTTTCCGCCGTCCGAGGTGAGCCATTCCCCGATTGAGGTTTTGGCGCTCTCGCGCAGCGAGGCGCCGAGTATCGATTGTCCGTCGTCGTCGAAAAAGGGGCGCGTCGAATAGGCGGGGCCGATCACCATACGCTCGATATTGTTCGCGACATGCCGGCGTTCGGCTTCCTGTCCGCACCACCAGGTGGCGATCGAAGGCAGCTTCTGTTCCTCACCGAGCAGATGACGGCAGATAGATGGCATGAAAGCCATAAAAGCGCGTGCTTCCAGAATACCGGAGCCGAGTGCGTTCACGACCGAAACCGAGCCGCTTCTGATTGCCTCGACGATACCAGGCGTTCCGATATGCGACGACTGGTTGAGCTCCAGGGGATCGGCGAAGGATGCGTCGAGGCGGCGCCAGAGCACGCCCACGGGTTTAAGGCCGGCCACCGTCCGCACCATGACGCGCCCGCCGACGACGGTCAGATCCTCGCCTTCGAGCAGCATGAAGCCGAGATAGCGAGCGATATAGGCATGCTCGAAATAAGTTTCGTTGGCGATGCCCGGCGAGAGCACGGCGATGCGGTCGTCCGCATGCTGCTTATGCTCCTGCAGCGTGTCGCGGAAGGCACCGAAGAATCCCGCCAGCCGATGGACATGGCTTTCGGCATAAAGGTCCGAGAAGGCGCGAGTCGTCGCCACCCGGTTCTCGAGTGCGAAGCCGGCGCCGGATGGTGCTTCGGTCCGGTCGGAAAGCACCCACCAATTGCCGTCGGGACCACGCCCGATTTCGAAGGAGCAGAAATGCAGGAAATGTCCATTGGCCGGTTTGATGCCGACGATCGGCCGCAGAAACTCAGGATTGGAGGCGACGAGCGCGGGGGGCAGCAGACCTCCCTTGACCAACCGGTTCTCGCCATAAACGTCGGCAAGCACCCGCTCGAGCAGTTCTGCCCGCTGGACGAGCCCGGTGGAAACGGTCGCCCATTCCGTCTCGTCTATCAGTACGGGAATGTGCGAGAGCGGCCAGCTTCGCTCGGAATTCTCCTTGCCGTAGGCACGATAGAAGACACCCGCGTCACGCAGATACCGGTCTGCCCGGGAGAAGCGGTCGGCAAGGTTTGCCTCGTTCATGGACCCAAGCGTTGCGAGCAGCCGCTGCCACACCGGCCGGACATTGCCGTCTGCGCCGAGCATTTCGTCGGCGATGCCGGGCAAGGCGCGATAGCCCAATGCGGGGCCGCCGCCATACCGGCTCGCCTCTTCCGGCACTGCCGTCTGCTTCTTCGCCATTCAAACTCCTGCCGGACACCTGCAACCGAGGAGCGCAACATTGTAGATCGCTCGATTCGAGCGTTTACCATAAAAATTGAATGTATCGCTGACGAAGTTTCAGTACGTGATGGGAAAAAATTCACCTGGTGTGCCCGCCATGCCGCGTGGCTCCTTGGCGGCCGCGCCGGCCGAAACCGTTGGACGGTTCCGGCCGCGTTCCAAGGCGATCTCCCGCCGGTCAGACGGCCGGAGGATTGATCCGGGCAAAGCCTTCCTGCCTGAAATAGGGGAAGTAGGGGTAGGGAGCAGTCGTCGCACTCGCGGCGTCGAGGCGGGCTACCTCATCGGCCGAGAGCGACCAGCCGACCGCTCCGAGGTTCTGCCGAAGCTGCTCTTCATTGCGCGCGCCGATGATGACGCTCGAAACGGATGGACGCCGGAGGAGCCAGTTGATGGCGATTTGCGGGACCGTTTTGCCGGTTTCCTGCGCGATAGCATCGAGAACGTCAACGATATCGTATAGCTTTTCCTCATCGACGGGCGGCCCGAAGGCGGCGGTTTCGTGCAGGCGGCTGCCCTGCGGCCAGGGCTCGCCACGGCGGATCTTACCGGTGAGCCGCCCCCAACCGAGCGGGCTCCAGACGAGTGCGCCGACGCCCTGATCGAGACCGAGCGGCATCAGTTCCCATTCATAGTCGCGGCCGGCCAGCGAATAGTAGACCTGGTTGGCGACGTAGCGAGGATAGCCATGCCGATCGGCGACAGCGAGCGACTTCATCAGCTGCCAACCGGAAAAGTTGGAAACACCGACATAGCGCAGTTTGCCGGAGCGCACGAGCGTGTCGAGGGTAGACAGCACTTCTTCGACGGGCGTCCCCGCATCAAAGGCGTGGAGCTGAAGCAGGTCGATATAGTCGGTTCCGAGCCGCTTCAGCGCGTGATCCACACCGCGGATCAAGCGCGAGCGCGACGAGCCGGCGTCGTTAGGCCCATCTCCCGTGGGGAGCGTCAGTTTCGTCGACAGGATCACGTCGTCGCGCCGTCCCCGGATCGCCGCTCCGAGGACATCCTCCGAAGCGCCGTCGGAATAGACATCCGCCGTGTCGAAAAGATTGACGCCCGCCTCGAGACAGATGTCGATGAGGCGCCGGGCTTCTTCCGTGTCCGTACTGCCCCAGGCGCTAAAGAGTGGCCCCTTGCCTCCGAATGTGCCCGCACCAAAGCTGAGGGCCGGTACTTTCAGTCCGGAGGAACCAAGCCGTCTATATTCCATTTCGCAACTCCATTCTTGACAATGAACTGGTTACACGAAGATGGAGCCTCTGGCACTTTGGATATAGGCTGCTAAAAGGAATATTATCTGTGAGCTGAATTCATATGTCGCGGCCATCGGTCAATCGCTCGGATGAAATGGAAGTCTTTGCGAAAGCGGTGGAGCTCGGCGGCTTTTCGGCGGCTGCCCGCCATTACCGGATGACGCCCTCCGCAGTCAGCAAGCTTGTGCTGCGTCTCGAAGAACGCCTCGGTGTAAGGCTGGTCAACCGCTCGACACGCAGGCTGCAGCTCACGCCCGAAGGACATGCGTTCCATGAGCGCACGGTGCGCATCCTCGCCGATATCGACGAGGCGGAGCGCTCGGCATCGGCCGGGGAGAGCCCGACCGGCCGGGTCCGGCTGAACGTCAATGCCTCGTTCGGCACTCACGTTCTGATGCGCCTTGTGCCGGAATTCCGGGCCAGCTTTCCGGCCGTCAGCCTCGACATCGTCATGACCGATGCCGTCGTCGACTTGATGGAAGCACGAACCGACGTTGCCATCCGCGCAGGGCCGCTGAAGAGCTCGACGCTGATTGCGCGCAAGCTCGGGGCGACGCGTATGATGATCGTGGGGGCACCGTCCTACGTAGAACGTTACGGGATGCCGTCGTCGCTAGAGGATCTCGCAGGACATGAGCGACTCGGCTTCTGCTACGCCCGCGCCGTCGACGGATGGCCAATAAGGGCGGAAGGGGAAACGATCGTGCTGCCGGCCTCGGGCGCGGTTCAGGTGAGCGACGGCGAGGGACTGCGCCAGCTGGCGCTTGCCGGAGCCGGACTGGCACGGCTTGCGGAATTCACGGTGCGGGAGGACGTTCGCGCCGGGCGTCTCGTGCCCGTTCTGGAAGACCTCAATCCGGGTGATCTCGAGGAGGTCCACGCGGTCTATCTCGGCCAGGGCGGGGCGCTTCCCGCCCGCGTCCGTGCCGTCCTGGATTTCCTCGCCCGGCATGCCCGCGTCACGCCGGGGTAGCGGCGAAGATCTTCGCCGCCTTTCCCGCGTTTGAGAGGAGCCAAGCCTCAGCGCTTCGGCGCTACCAGCGCGAAGACCGCCCCTTGAGGGTCTGTGAACTGCGCGATCCACGCTCCTCCGGGCACCTCCATCGGCTCCAGCAATAGTTTTGCGCCGCCTGATTGTGCCCGGTCGATCGCATCGACGTTGAAATAGTAGAGCCAGAAAGGACTGGGAACCTCCTTCGGCTTGGTCATCATTCCGCCGATCGGCTGACCCTGATGGGCGAAGATCTGGTAGACGCCCATGTCGCCCATATCCATTGCCTGATCCTTGGTCCAGCCGAACAGATTCGAATAGAAGCTGAAAGCGGTCTCGAGATCGCCGGCCATCAATTCGTGCCAGCCGACATTTCCTGGAGCCATTTGCTCCAGATGCGGCGGCGGTTCGCCGTTGGCCTGGAAAAGCGAAAAGGCAGCACCGTGCGGGTCGGTCACGATCGCGAAGCGGCCGATATTCGGGATGTCTTCCGGCGCGCGATGAACTTTTCCGCCCTCCGTACCGACCCGCGCGGCGACCTCGTCGATGTCCTCGACGGCGATATAGCCGAGCCATGCAGGCGGCACCTTCATTTCAAGCGCGCCGTCCGGCATCGTCATCAGGCCCGCGATCTGGTGGTCGCCGGCGGAAAAAAGCGTGTAGTCCATGCCGGCCATTCCCGCGTCGCGGGCGCTCCAGCCGACGATGTCGGTGTAGAAGGCTTCCGCGGCCTTCATGTCCGTCGTCATCAGCTCGTACCAGACGAATTTCCCATGCATTGTCGGTCCTCCGGTTGTCTCGATGTATCTTCATCCGCGACGGAACGGCTGCGGGACGCCAACGTAATAGCAGGCCGATCTCGGCCTCTCCGTCTTCGATGATAAGGCGACCCGTCTTGAAAAGTCTAAGGGGACGAGGAAATGTGCGCGGTTCTCGCCCGCATCCCGCTCGATATCGGAAATCGGTCACGTTCATGTTCAGGCCGACCCGCCTGAAATTATCGTGATTTAACGGCGGTGGTATTCCGCGCTCATCATTTCCTTCCAGTCGCCGTTTTCGGTCTGGACGCGGGCCGTAAGGGTCCTGCGGTTCGCATCGACCAGCGTTATTCTATCCTGATACCGGGCTGACCTTCCGGGGTTTTCAAAGTCCGGGCCCTCACAATTGAGAGCAAGTGTCTTCCCGTCGTCCTCGATCACGCCATTATAGATCCACATATGGGTCATCATGGAGCCGATCCATGTTCCGAGATAGCGCTTCGTCTCGGGATTGTATCCCAGTGTCATCAGTGTCTGTCCCGGGCTGCCGCCCGGCATGATGCCGCGCCCCTCGCACACGATCCAGACGCCATGCATCGAGCGGACGCTTTCGATCCAGGGTTCGCTGTCCTCGCCGCTTCCCGTTGAATCCTTTGAGGTGACCGTCCATTCGCCGAGCAGCTGCTCCAGCCATCGGTGTTCTTCCTGCGGCTCCACTTGCATCGGTTTCCCTCCCATGAATACACGGCCGCCATGGTAGCCGGGACCGGCGTCGAAACGCCTCCCATACCGGTTGTCCATCTGCGGTTCCGGGCGCGGCCTCATGCCGGCGCTTGACTATTTATGTTGATATCAACATTACTGTTTTATGTCAAAGTCGCCGCCAGTCCCTTTTTCCAGCACTCTCTTCGTCAGGGACACATGCCTGTGCCTCCACGTCCAGCGCGCCGCCCGTACGCTTGCCCGCCGGTTCGACGAGGCGTTGCGTCCGCTTGAGATTACCAACGGCCAATTCTCGCTGATGATGTCGCTCAACCGGCCGGACCCGCCGAGCATGAAGGCGGTCGCCACAGTGCTCGCCATGGACCGCACCACCTTGACGGCGGCACTGAAGCCCCTCGAACGGCGTGGTCTCGTCGAAGCCTTCGCCGATGCCGGCGACAGGCGCCTGAAGCGTGTGAGGCTGACGGAAGAGGGCGGACAGCTTCTCGCCCACGCCTTGCCGATCTGGAAGGCAACGCACGAAGTGCTCGATGAGGGCCTGGGTGAGGGCGGCGCGGGCCGCCTGCGTGCAGATCTGCTGTCGCTTATCTGAATCGCTCGACTGAGATTTCCGGGCAGCGCAGCCGTTTGTGTGGCTGTGCCGAAAAAATCTTAGGCGCGGACAGGCTGAGCGGAATAAGCGGGGCGGTTCGCTCGTCTTTACACGCGGAGGAACGATGGAACGAACCGGAGATATCGAAGCGGGATCCCATGCACCCCTGATCGGGTACCATGCGCCTGCGCGTTGAACGGAGACTGGAGCCTCATTATGCGCGGCTATTCGCCTATGCCGTGGCGTTGTCACGTGATCGCGACGGAGCGCAGGATATCTTCCAGGAGTGCATCGCCCGTGCGCTCGATGCGCGAAGTGTACCCGAAGCGGAGCCTGCATTTCGCGCATGGCTGTTCTCCATCCTGCGGAACATTTGGATCGATCAGTCGCGCTCGCGCCGCCGCCGGTCCGACCTGGAGCAGGAGTTCGTCACGGATCTCGTGCCCGCGCCGGTCGCGCCGGAAGCCGTGCTGGTCGATGCATTTTCCGTGCGTCAGGCATTTACCCGGCTCAGCACCGAACATCGGGAGATTCTCGCGCTGGTCGACATATCCGGTTTCAGCTACGAGGAGGTGGCGACGATGATCGCCGTGCCCAAGGGTACGGTCATGAGCCGGGTCAGCCGTGCTAGGCGGGCTCTGGCCGCTCACCTCGGCGAGACCAATGTCGTCGACCTTGCCCGGCAACGAGAAAGCCGCAAATGAAAGAAAACGACATCGAACCCGAAATCCTGAGTGCCTATATCGATGGTGAGCTCGAGCCGGAGGAGGCGTCGCGGGTCGCGCGCCTGATTGCTTCCGACGAGGGCGTCGCGCGCCGCGCAGCCAGGCTGTCCGAGGTCAAGGCGGCGGTTGCGGGAATGGCTCCGGAAATTGTCGTAGTGACGGTGCCGCGCCCGCGACCGGTGAGCAGATGGATGCTGTCGCTTGCGGCGGGTGCATGCGTTCTCCTCATCGTCTCCGCAGCGACGTGGTTCGGCCTGGCAAGGATGCCGGCGGGGCTGCCGGCGGAGGCGGCGGTTCGCGACGCCGCACTGGAGCACGCGGCATGGATCGAAGGTTCTCTTACGCCACCCATGCTTCCGGTTTCCGCACCCGGCGAGGTGTTTGTACCGGAGATGACAGCCGCCGGATTGACCCCTGCCTTTGTGCGCGACGCGTCGATTGGCGGTGAGGCCGCGACGCATACAGGCTATGTCGGCCGCTCCGGCTGCCGGCTGAGCCTCTTCCGGATCGCTCGCCCCGGAGCCGGGCACGGGTTCGACATGGCAAGAGAAGACGGCCTACTTCACGCCTCCTGGTCAAACGATACCACCAGCTTTCTGCTCGTCGCGCGAGGGATGGACGAAGCCCGCTTCGCCTTTCTTTCGGGGGCTCTGAAACTGGCGAGTGAAAGGGATGGCCGGGGAAAGAGGGAAGTCATCGCGAGCCTCGAGGCGATGCATAAGCCGTGCGTCGGCTGACGCCTGGCGGTTTTTGGCGCGCTTGATTGCAGACATTGACCGGCGTCCTTCCGGGGAGCCGGTCAGGATTTGGCATATCTTCGGGAAAATGTCGGGTCGAGGGAATTTTTCGGGCTGTCATTCGTCTCTTCCGTTCATTTCGAGGACGATCGGATCGGCATGCCGCCATCCGGGAAAGGGAGATGCGACTTGATAGACATGCTGACCATCAAACGGCGGAGTTTTCTGACCGGAAGCGCCGGAGCCGTGGTTGCTGCCAGCAGCGGTGTGCTTGCGGAGGCCAAGGAGACGAAGGTTCTGCCGGACTACGTTGCGTGGAAAGACGCAAATGCTTTGATCGTCCATAGCGACAAGACCATGGAGACCAAGCGGAGCGAATTCGGCACCAGCGTCATCACGCCCGAAGAGAAGCTTTACATCCGCAACAACGTCAACACGCCGCCGGAATCGATCCTTGCTGATCGCGACGGATGGAAAGTGGAGATATCTGGCGTGAAGGAGCCCCGCACGCTTACTGTCGCCGAGTTGAAGAGCCTGGGGCTGGTGACGGCAGCGACTGTTCTGCAATGTTCAGGCAATGGCCGCAAATATTTCAAGGATCAGCTCACGGGCAACCAGAAAATGAGCGGGACGCCCTGGACCGTCGGCGCTGCGGGCTGTGTCATCTGGAGCGGGGTGCCTCTGCGGGCCGTTGTCGACGCCCTGGGCGGCCCTGCAGATGGCGCCCGGTTTATCACGGGAACGGGCGGTGAGGAGCTTCCGGCTGGGCTCGACCCAAAGCTTCTGGTGGTCGAACGGTCCGTCCCGATCGCAAATCTCGACAATGTGATCCTGGCATGGGAAATGAACGGAAGGCCGCTTTCCCTCGCTCATGGCGGGCCGCTGCGCATGGTCGTCCCCGGCTATTCGGGGGTCAATAACATCAAATACGTCAAGACTGTCGCTCTGACCGAGGCCGAGTCCGACGCGAAGATCCAGAAAAGCAGCTATCGCTTTCATGCGCTCGGCGAAAAAGGTTCTCCCGACCACCCCTCGGTGTGGGAACAGCCGGTGAAATCGTGGATCACCACTGCGGATGAGACCGCGAAAGCCGGACCGGTTCAGATTGCAGGCGTCGCCTTCGGCGGCATGAATGCCTGCAAGAGCGTGGAGGTCTCTCTTGATGGCGGGCAGACGTGGCAGGAAGCCGAATTCGTCGGGCCCGATCTCGGCCGGTTCGCCTGGCGCGTTTTCCTCCTGGCAGCCGATCTGGCGCCGGGGACCTACACGCTCGTCAGCCGTGCGACCGATACCGAGGGCAATGTCCAGCCCGAGGAGAGCGAAATGAATGGAGCCGGCTACGGCCACAACGGCTGGCGCGCGCCTGCGGTTACACTCACCGTTGCCTGACTGTGCCGCAAGGGTTCCGCTGCGCTGTGTAGCGGAACCCTGTTTCACGATCTTCTTTCAGCAGTTTCGGAACAGAACATGACCTATGTATCAGCGCGTGGGATTGCGGCATTGCTCGCCTGCGCCACCATCAACCTGTCGCCGATCACGGCATCCGCCGACGATGGCAAGCTTGCGCTCGGCAAGGAGATATTCCTCGAGCGCTCGGAACCGCAATGTGCGCTCTGTCACACGCTGGCGGATGCCGAGGCCGTCGGAGAGGTAGGGCCCAATCTCGATGAACTCGCCCCGGACGCGGAAAGGGTCAGTACGGCTGTCATCAACGGCATCGGCCCGATGCCGGCCAACGAGGCCCTTACGGAAGAAGAAATCGAGGCCGTTGCGCTTTATGTCTCGACGGTCGCGGGAAAAGCCGAGTGACCGGCGTCATGCGAGCTTTTGGCTCGCCAAGGAGGAGAGTGGATTGAAGACGAGAATGATGCTTTTGGCGATGTTGGGCATGGCGTTTGCAGGCCAGGCACATGCCGAGGAATATCGCGTGCAGATGCTGAACAAAGCTGCTGACGGCCGGATAATGGTATTCGAACCCGCCGTCGTCCGCGCCAAACCCGGAGACACAATCACCTTCGTGGCAACCGACAGGGGCCACAATTCTGCGGTGATGAAGGGAGGCGTACCCGAAGGCGCGCAGACCTGGAAGGGAAAGATCAACGAAGAGGTCAGCGTGACGCTGAGCGAGCCCGGGGTGTACATGTATCAATGCACGCCGCATCTGGGCATGGGCATGATCGGCGCTATCGTCGTCGGGGACCCAGCCAACCTCAAAGCCGTCAAGGCCATCAAATATCCCGGAAAGTCGAAGGCTGCCGCGGAAAAAATCTTTGCCGAGATCGAAAGCGGCGGCTGATTGCGCCGCCCTAAGGCGGCGCTGTCTGCTTGCTGTTTCGTACACATAGCTGTGCTTGTCGCAGGTGTCTGGCGCCGTCCAGTTTGCGGCGCCGGAGACCCTTTCCGCCCGAGGACCGCCTCCGCATGTATGGGCTTGCCGGTCGGCTCCTACGGCGGGGCCGCTTTTCCTCGTTCGCGGAAGAGAGCGATGATTTCGGTGGCGAGCACGGTCGCCTGACGCAGCCTTTCCTCTCCTATTTCGCTGCCAAGCGCATTCGCCCAGATGGCTTGGCGTGCGGTAATTTCGGCGAGCACCTTCTCGCCCCCTGGTGTGAGCACGATCAGCTTCGCGCGACGATGCAAGGGGTTTTCCCGATAATCGATCAGATCTTCTGTTTTGAGAACGTCGGCGATGCGCTGCACGCCCTGTCGCGCGAGCCCAAGCGCACGGGCGGCTTCGGCAACCGACATGTTCCCGTGCCGGGCCGCGGCCAGGACCTGCCAGCGAGCGCTGGTCTGGCCGGACGGCTGCGCGAGCCTATCTCCTTCGGAGGTCAAGTGTCCTGCGAGCCGAAGGACGGAGATCGCGAACGCGGCGAACGCATCGCCCGAAGAAGTACGAGAGCTTGAATCCATATTGACAACATGTTGTCATTTCAATTACATTGACAATAGGTTGTCATATTGCGCGACGGCTGGCAAGGTCGCGCTCCAATAAAACCGGGGAAGGATCCAGGATGAAAAAGACATACAAGGGAAGCTGTCATTGCGGTCGCATCGGTTACGAGGTCGATATCGACCTGGAAGCGGGGACCAGCCGGTGCAATTGTTCGTACTGCTCCAAACTGCGCTATTGGGGCGCGAGCGTAAAGCCCGAGGACTTTCGGCTCCTGTGTGAGGAGGCAGGGATCGGCGACTATCAGTTCGGAACGATGAGCGGACATCACCGGTTTTGTATGGCGTGCGGCGTAACGCCCTACGGGCACGGCTATGTCGAAGAGATCGGCGGCGCCTTCGTTTCCATCAATGTCGCATGCCTCGACGGTATTGCACCGGAGGAGCTTGCGGCCTTGCCTATCCAATATATGGACGGGCTGCACAACAATTGGTGGAACGCACCGGCCGAGACGCGGCACATGTGATCTCGCCGGCTTAGAATCGAGAAGGCTCCCTCGGTGTGGGAGCCTTCTGCGACAGCTGCGATGCTGCTTAGCGGTCGCCCAGATCTCTCACGGCGCCGCGGTCGGCGGAGGTCGCGAAAGCCGCATAGGCCTTCAGCGCGGTCGTCACCCGGCGCTTGCGCTGCTCGACCGGCTTCCAGCCCTTGGCATCCTGCTCCTTGCGGCGAGCGGCAAGTTCGGCCTCGTCGACCCGGAGAACGATGGTGCGGTTCGGAATGTCGATGTCGATCATGTCACCTTCGCGCACGAGCCCGATCGTTCCGCCATTCGCCGCCTCGGGCGAGACATGGCCGATCGAAAGACCGGACGTACCGCCGGAGAAGCGGCCGTCGGTGATCAATGCGCAGGCCTTGCCGAGACCCTTCGACTTCAGGTAGCTCGTCGGATAGAGCATTTCCTGCATGCCCGGCCCGCCCTTCGGTCCTTCATAGCGGATGACGACGACGTCGCCGGCCTTGACCTCATTGGCGAGGATCCCCTTCACGGCCGAGTCCTGGCTTTCGAAGACTCGTGCCGGACCGGAGAATTTCAGGATACTCTCGTCGACGCCCGCGGTTTTCACGATGCAGCCGTCAAGCGCGATGTTGCCCTTGAGCACCGCAAGGCCGCCATCCTTGGAGAAGGGATGTTCCACCGAACGGATGACGCCGTTCTGGCGATCGGTATCGAGTTCGTCCCAGCGGGCCGCCTGGCTGAAGGCGGTCTGCGTCGGAATGCCGCCAGGAGCGGCGCGGAAGAAGTTTCGGACCGTTTCGCTCGACGTGCGGGTGATGTCCCAGCGGTCGATGGCGTCGCCGAGTGTTTCGGCATGTACCGTCGGGCAGTCGCGGTTGATCAGGCCGCCTTTGTCCAGTTCGCCGAGGATCGACATGATGCCGCCGGCCCGGTGCACGTCTTCCATATGCACGTCGGCTTTTGCCGGCGCGACTTTTGACAAGCACGGCACCTTGCGCGACAGCCGGTCGATGTCGTCCATGGTGAAGTCGATCTCGCCTTCGTAAGCCGCGGCAAGGATGTGGAGCACCGTGTTGGTCGAGCCGCCCATGGCGATGTCGAGCGCCATGGCATTTTCGAAGGCCTGTTTGCTGGCGATCGAGCGCGGCAGAACGCGCTCGTCCTCCTGCTCGTAATAGCGGCGGGCAATGTCGACGATGAGGTGACCGGCTTCGACGAACAGACGCTTGCGGTCGGCATGGGTCGCAAGCGTCGAGCCATTGCCGGGCAGCGACAGGCCGAGAGCTTCGGTCAGACAGTTCATCGAGTTGGCTGTGAACATACCGGAGCAGGAGCCGCAGGTCGGGCAGGCGGAGCGCTCGATGATCTGGACGTCCTCGTCGGACACCTTGTCGTCGGCGGCCGCGACCATCGCGTCGACGAGGTCGAGCGCATGCGTCTTTCCGTGCAGAACCACCTTGCCGGCCTCCATGGGGCCGCCGGAAACGAAGACGGCCGGAATATTGAGGCGCAGTGCCGCCATCAGCATGCCGGGGGTGATCTTGTCGCAATTGGAGATGCAGACCATGGCGTCGGCGCAATGGGCGTTGACCATATATTCGACGCTGTCGGCGATGATCTCGCGCGAGGGCAGCGAATAGAGCATGCCGTCATGGCCCATGGCGATGCCGTCGTCGACGGCAATCGTGTTGAATTCCTTGGCGACGCCGCCCGCCGCCTCGATTTCCCGCGCGACGAGCTGGCCAAGGTCCTTGAGATGGACGTGGCCCGGTACGAACTGCGTAAAGGAGTTCACCACCGCAATAATGGGTTTGCCGAAGTCGCTGTCCTTCATGCCCGTCGCGCGCCAGAGGCCGCGGGCGCCGGCCATGTTGCGGCCGTGGGTGGTGGTGCGGGAGCGATAGGCAGGCATGAACGTGTTCCTTCACGGACGAATGTGACGAGGCGGAATATGGCGATCACAGAGCGCCATTGCAGGGGGTAGTAGCGCAAAATTGCGCGCACGTCATCTTCCGCGCCAGATTATTTCGGCTTGCGCCGCCCTCCGCCGGCAGTCGGCAGGTTGTGATGATCCGGGCTGCGAGCGCCACTCGTAAGGCCGCCGCCGAAGCTTGCGCAAACAAAAAAGGCCGGGCTGAACCCGACCTTCTCATCACCTTCAGCCAGTGCCAGTACATCCGTGGTCAATGGCGAGGTGGGTGTCTTTTACCAGACGATAATGAAAACTGCGTGACAATGCTGATATGGCGCGCGCTTCATCGGTCTGCGGAAATCTCTAAAGCCTAGTCATCCTGATCGCCATCTGCGCCGATTTCGAAATACCTTGCCGCTATGAGCTCCTGCAAGGCGTCCTTTTCGTCATCGGACAGTTTCAGCCAGCGTGAATTATAAACCGCATTGCCTGCCGCATTTCCCGCGGCACAGCTCAGATACCTCCAGTAGCCAGCTTCTATGCGATCCTGGGGCACCGAAATTCCCATTTCGTAGCTTACCCCGACATTGCCCGCGCGCCGGAGTGGCCTTGCTTTGCGGCTAGCAGCCAGAATGCGAATGCGCGCTGTGGATTGCGCTCGACGCCAAGGCCTTCGTGATAGATCGTCGCCAGCCGGCCTTGAGAACCGGCGTCGCCTCTGCGTGCTGCCCATTCGTTCCATTCGAACGAGAGCTTGTAAGTAAGCGGATGTTCCTGGCGGAAATAGAATTCTCCCAAAGCTGCCGCAGCTTCGAGATTTCCTTCCTTGCCCAGTTTGGACAAGCCGTTCACTGGGTCGCGGGAGTGGTTCAGAAGATTGCGTTTGAGATTGGCCCGCCTCCGAAGGGTCAGGGGCGGCTGGCCGCGTTGGCTGGCCTGTTTCGGAATCGCCTCGCGCCCCAATGCGCGGCAACAGCATGATAAGGGGCCCGATCAGGAAACCGAATATTCCCCAGAGCCAGCGGCTGCGCCCCTGCTCAGCCGCCGATCTCGCGCTTATGAACGCAAATACAAGTGCAATTGCGAAATAGACCAATAACCGTAAAGGGAAAGAACTCATGCCATGCCCGTTTTGGGGTCACATGCCTCTCGTAAGCAAAAGCAGTGCCCGCACCCCAAAAACACGCGCACCCGGTGACCCATCCTTAGCGGGAAGGCTACCCGAAGGATCCAAGGAAATGCAACCTTTGGTTTCGGCTCCAGATGTGAATTTTCGCCTGTCTTCCAAAGCGATTAGTGAATATCAGCTCATCCTGATGCGCTTGCATCCGTGCATCCCCTGATTGGGGTTCAGGACGCCAGGTGCTACCAAGTCAAGGAGCTCGCGAGTTTCTTGCTCTGATAGGAGTGACGCCAGGACCAACGTTATGAATTACAAGGGCTACAGCGCTCGCATCGAGTTCGACAGCGAAGACGCTTCGTCGGCCGGTTCGCTGGTATCAACGATGTTGTCGGCTTGAATGCCGATACGGTCACCGGGCTGAAGGAAGCCTTTCACGAGGCTGTGGACGATTACATCGAAACCTGCGCCACGCTCGGGAAAGAACCTCAGAAGCCCTATTCCGGCGAGATGATGTTCCGTGTCGACCCCGCCTTCCACCGAAAGGCCGCCATCGCCGCCGCGCTTTCCGGTAAGAGCCTCACCCAGTGGGCTGAGGAGGCGCTTGATAGGCAGCCAGCAATTACGCGGGTCTAGGCTGGCAAGCTGACACCAGGCCATCCATGATGTGGGCCATCTATGCCGATGCCGCAATGGGCTCCGAAGGAGCCCTGAACGTAATCTTCAAGGAAATGGATGGTGGGCGTGACAGGGATTGAACCTGTGACCCCTACGATGTCAACGTAGTGCTCTCCCGCTGAGCTACACGCCCATCCGATGCGGCGCATAGACCACAAAACCGGCGCTGGCGTCAATAGGCTTTTCACAGGTTTTTCGACGGAAATTCGTAAGGCCGGAGTGGCGGGAATTTTCGTGCATTCCTCAGTCTCCTGCAAGCTTCGCCCGCGGCGCAACCTCTTGAAACAAAAGAAGCCGCTCTGATTGGAGCGGCTTCGATGCGGTGCTGCGGGAGAGGCTCTCAAGCGGAGCGCCCGTGCGCATATTTCCGGCTGCTCAGGCCGCCAGCATCTTGTTGACCTCGTTGACGAGGTCGCGCAGGTGGAAAGGCTTCGAAAGGACCTTGGCGTCTTTCGGCGCCTTGGAATCCGGGTTCAGCGCAACAGCGGCAAAGCCCGTGATGAACATCACTTTCAGGTCGGGATCGAGTTCGGTCGCGCGACGCGCGAGTTCGATGCCGTCCATTTCCGGCATCACGATATCGGTCAGGAGCAGCGAAAACGGTTCTTCGCGAAGCCGGTCATAGGCGCTGGCGCCGTTGTCGTAGGAAAGGACCTTGTAGCCAGCCTTTTCCAGCGCCTTCACAAGGAAACGGCGCATGTCGTTGTCGTCTTCGGCAAGGAGGATTTTCGCAGTCATATTCAGCCGTGGCTACTTCTTCTGGATACTGGTGAATTGCGGCAGCTCAGCAAACCGCAACATGGTAAATATCTGGTGAACGGGAGCAAACATGCCCTTTGACCAGCGGGCGGCCACTATGGACACAGAGGCGACCAACTGGCAACATGATCTGATAGCAAGAACCGGACATGGTAAAAAGGGTTCCGATGGGGGAAGCGGTTGAGTGGGCGTTTTTCGAGGTTCTGGAACCCGCAAGCCAGCGGATACCTCTCGTTTTCAACTCCCCGCATAGCGGCCGGCATTATCCCCAGTCCTTTCTCGACCAATCGCGGCTCGATCCGCATTCCATCCGCCGTTCCGAAGACCATTTTGTCGACGACCTCTTCCGCAGTGCCACCTTTCTCGGCGCGCCCTTGCTCCGGGCTCATTTCCCACGGGCCTTCCTCGACGTAAACCGCGAACCCTACGAACTCGACCCGCGCATGTTCGAAGGCGCCCTGCCACCCCACGCCAACATCAGTTCCATGCGCGTCGCCGGCGGCCTCGGCACCGTTCCGCGCCTCGTCGCCGAGAATATGGAAATATATCGTGGCCGTTTTCCGGTCGAGGAGGCGCTAGAGCGGATCGAGACGATCTACAAGCCCTATCATGCGATGCTCCGAAAGCTGATCGCCCGTACCCATGTCCAGTTCGGGATGTCGATACTCATCGATTGCCATTCGATGCCGGGCAACGTGCATCTTCCGGGCAGCGGGCACCGGCCGGACTTCATCATCGGCGACCGCTATGGAACGAGCGCGGCGGCGGAACTGTCGAGAGTTGCGGTGGAGCTGCTTGAACAGCTCGGCTATGCGGTCGCGCGGAACAAGCCCTATGCCGGCGGCTTCATCACAGAACATTACGGCCGCCCGACGCGCGGGCTGCATGCGCTGCAGATCGAAATCAACCGCAGTCTCTACGTCGACGAGGCAACGCTGATCAAAAAGCCGGGATTTGCGGCTCTCGAGGCCGACCTCGCGACCTTCATCGCGGCGCTCGCGCGGCACGTCGAGGACTTCAGCGCCTATCTGCCACTGGCCGCGGAGTAGCCGCGCGCAGCGGCTGTGCACGATCCGCAGCCCTATCGCCACCCGTGCTCAAAAAGAACCGCGCCAATGGCGCGGTCAAGTCTAGGGAGGAAACACCCAAGGAGGGTATTTGCAGCCACGAGTGACTGCATGCGGAGGATATTGCTGCAGTGCACAATTGTCAAGATTCGAAGATGCAGACTTTGGTATCGGCCGATCGGCCTGTCGTTTCCGATTGATCGGGAACTGCGGGCGTGAGCCCGGTCGTTGCCTTTCGCTGAATTTCGGCTATTCAGGTCGGAACTCCTCTCTCTCAGAGAACGACATGCTGCCAGACCGCTCCTTTTTCGATCGCCTCGCCGATGCCGCCAAGGCCGAAACCATGCCGCGCTTTCGCGTCGGCACGAGTGTCCTGAACAAGCTCGAAGGCGGCTTCGACCCGGTTACGGAAGCCGACAGATCGGCTGAGGCATCGATTCGCGCGCTGATCGAGAGCAGCTTTCCGGACCATGGCATCCTCGGCGAGGAGCACGGCAATATCGGCCTCGATCGGGAGCTTGTCTGGGTCATCGACCCGATTGACGGGACCCGCGCTTTCATCTCGGGCCTGCCCGTTTGGGGCACGCTGATCGGCCTCTACCGCAACGGCAAGGCCATCATGGGGCTGATGGACCAGCCATTCACCGGCGAGCGCTATTTCGCCGACGGCGAGAAGGCGCTTTATCGCGGCCCGGACGGAGAAAGGGTGCTCGCCACGCGGCCCTGTCACGCGCTTTCGGATGCTGTCCTGTTCACGACTTCTCCGCATCTTTATCAGGGAGCGCTCAAAGAGCGCTTCGAGACATTGCAGGCGAAGGTGCGGCTCTTCCGCTACGGCTGCGATTGTTACGCCTTCGCCTTGCTTGCCGCCGGCCATGTCGATCTCGTCATAGAGTGCGGCCTGAAGCCCTACGACGTCGGCGGGCTCATCCCTCTGATTGAGCAGGCGGGGGGCATCATCACCAATTGGCAGGGCGGACCCGCCGAGATGGGCGGCGAAATCATCGCCGCCGGCAGCCGTGAAGTGCATGCGCGGGCGCTGGAGGTGCTCAAGGGGGATTAGGGCTTTTCCAGTCGGCACGAAAGGCACTAAGCCTCTTCCAACTGCCGAGGCAGGGAGCCGGGGTCCTCGGCGTCCGCACCGGGCAGGAAAGCGAAGATTGCGGCCATCGCCTGGGCGCGATAGCGGTCGGCCTCCTGCAGGAGTTCGTGCCGCGCACCGTCGATCGGGATCAAATGCCCCGCGCGGAAATTGCTTGCGAGATATTCGACCGGGACATAGGGCACCAGCCTGTCGGCGGTCGGTGCGAGTATGACGGTCGGTATGGTGATTCTCGTCAGATGTTCGTGTCGGAGTACACGCCGCATAGTTGCGAAGGCTTCGCTCAGCCAGCGGGCTGTAGGTGGGCCGACCCGCAATTGAGGACGCGCATCGATGAGTGCCAGGTTGCGGCGGTAGCGGCGGTCATCCGAGGTCAGTACATTGCCCTTGAACTGCGCGCGTTTGTCCCTGTCGGCACTCAGCGGCAGCCTTCCAAGACCGAGCAACCGCATGATGGTCGCGATGGCCGCGATACCCCGTTCGCTGATCGCCTGACCGCCCAGGCCGACGAAGGGGGCGAGCAGAACCATTCGGTCTATGCGGCTTGCAAGCATGGGGGCGAGCGACAGGGCGACGAGCGCGCCCATGGAATGGGCGACGATCGAGAAGGGCAGGCGGGTGTCGGGCAGGACGATTTCATCGAGAAATCTCGTCAGATCGCGCTCGTAATCGGCGAAATGTTCCACATGCCCGCGGGTCCGGTGCGGCGAAAGCCGTTCGGAGCCGCCCTGTCCGCGCCAGTCGAAGGTCGCAACCCAGAAGCCGGCCGCCATGAGCTCGCCGATCGTTTCGAAGTATTTCTCGATCGACTCATTGCGGCCCTGCAGCAGCACGATCGTGCCGCGAATGACGGGCGCTCGCGACTTGAACACCGCGTAGCGGATCTTGCGCTCATCGGCCCCGTCGAAGAAGCCTACCACGGGATCGCCTGGAAGCGGATTTTGCGGCATCGACTGGAGGAGCGTGGTCATGGGAGCGTGGTCATGGAGGCGCGCGTTCATAGGGCCTGGGCCAGTAGCAACATACAGTAGGGATAGGCGGCGGCCCGCCGCCCGTCAAAGAAAAAAGCCGGAAACGGTGGATGAAATCCGGACGATCACCGTTTCCGGCCGCTGAAGGGAGAAGGGACATGTCACTTCAGCCCTGGGGAGACCCCAGTATCTTCCTTCTATCCGAGGGCTGCTGAACGGCGCCCGAACCCATCGTTCATCTATTGTTCAGGAAGGCTGCATGTGCTCCCTCTTGAACTGTTGCGGCGGCGTTCCCATGTCTTCAGCGCGGACGCCGAACAAGGGTCCGTTCACCGGTCGAGCCACAGCCGGAACGGGGTGGCAGGCCAGATATCGCAACCGTTGCTCTTATGGAGGACGACACCATGCGTCACTTTGATTTTTCTCCCCTCTACCGCTCCACGGTCGGCTTCGACCGCCTTTTCACCATGCTCGATAGCCTTGGTCAGCCGGATCAGTCGCAGACCTATCCGCCCTATAATATCGAGCGCACCGGCGAAAATGCCTATCGCATCACCATGGCTGTCGCCGGATTCGACGAAAGCGAGCTCTCTGTCGAAGCGCGCGAAAACACACTGACGATCAAGGGCGAAAAGAGCGAGGAAAAGGGTGAGGAAACCCAGTTTCTCCATCGCGGTATAGCCAAGCGCGCCTTCGAGCGCCGCTTCCAGCTTGCCGACCACGTCGAGATCAAGTCCGCTTCTCTGAAGAACGGCCTGCTCCACATCGATCTTCTGCGTGAGATCCCCGAAACGGCCAAGCCTCGCCAAATCGAGATCAGCGCGGCAGCCTCGCAGCCGAAGCAGATCGAGGCGCAGACCGCCTAAGTCGCAGCATCGACATCGGAAAGAAAAAGACGGCGCTCGAAAGGGCGCCGTTTTCGATTGCTCAGGTGAGCGTTGCCGGAACAGCGGCTCCCTCAAGCTCTGTCGTCTTGGCGGCATAACGCTGCGCGAGCACGGCACAGGCCATAAGCTGGATCTGGTGGAACAGCATGACAGGCAGGACGATCATGCCGATGTCCTGTCCCGCGAAGATCGCGCTCGCCATCGGAATGCCGCTCGCAAGGCTTTTCTTCGATCCGCAGAAGGTGATGGCGATTTCGTCGGCCCGGTCGAAACCGAGCAGCCGGCTGCCGAATATGGTGGCCACCAGGACGAGCGCGAGCAGGACGAGCTCGATGGCGATGAGGACCGCCAGGTCGGTCATTGTGAAGACGTGCCACAGGCCGGCCGTGACAGCCTGACTGAAAGCCAGATAGACGACCATCAGGATCGAGCCGCGGTCGACTGGCGCAAGCAGTTTCTTGCGGGCGCGGATCCAGCCGCCGATCCAGGGCTGCAGGAACTGGCCTGCGGCGAAGGGTGCGAGCAATTGCAGAAGGATCTGTTCGATCGCGTCGAGCGATACGCCCCCGTGTCCGCCGGCCGAGAAGATGACGCCGACGAGAAGCGGCGTCAGGAACACGCCGAAAATGTTGGACGCCGATGCCGCGCAGACCGCTGCCGGGACATTGCCGCCGGCCATCGATGTGAAGGCAATGGACGATTGTACGGTCGAGGGCAGAACACAAAGGAAGAGGATGCCGGTATAAAGCGACGGCGGCAGAACCCACGCCGGGACGAAACCGATCAGGAGCCCGAGCAGGGGGAAGAGCGCGAAGGTCGACAACAGGATCGCCAGGTGCAGGCGCCAATGTAGGAAACCGGCGATCACGACGTCGCGTGAAAGCCTTGCGCCATGAAGAAAGAAGATCAGGCCGACACCGATCTTGGTTGCGACGGCGAACCAGTCCGCCGCTGCGCCGTCGATAGGCAGGACCGCGGCGAGAGCGACCGTGAGCAGCAGCAGGATGGTGAAAGTATCTGGGAGATAGCGGCGCATGTCGGATCTTCGAGCAAAAGGATGCTTGCCGAGAAAGCGCATTGTGAAGCAGGATGCAAGAAATAACAGCTATTGCGAATTAGGATAAGCGGTGCTGGATCTCGTGCAATTGCGCAGCTTCGTGGCGCTCGAACAAATGGGAAGCTTCACGCTGGCTGCGGAAAAACTTGGCCTCGGCCAATCCACCGTCAGCCAGCATATCCAGCGGCTCGAAGCGGCACTCGGCCGCAAGCTTGTCACGCGCGATACGCATCGCGTTTCGTTGACGGCCGACGGAGAGGCGCTTCTCGGCCATGCCCGTAAGATGCTCGCAATCGACAGCGAGGTGGAGGCTCTTTTTGCCGAAAGCAGCCTGCGCGGCCGCTTGCGACTGGGCGTTTCCGAGGATTTCGTCACCAGCAGGCTCCCGGGTGTTCTGGAGGATTTCGTACGCACCCATCCGTCGGTCGATCTGGAACTGACGGTCGCGCTCAGCGGGGTGCTGTACCAGATGCAGGACAATGGCGAGATCGACCTCGTGCTGGCCAAGCGGCGTCTCGGCGATGCGCGGGGACAGCTTGTCTACCGCGAGCCGCTGGTGTGGCTCGCGCGCGATCCGGAGCGGATCCTCCGTGATCGGACGTTGCCGCTCATCGCCTTCCCGCCGCCGAGCATCACGCGCAGCGTCGCGATCGAAACGCTCGACCGTCATCGTATCCCATGGAGAATCGTCTGCACCTGCGGAAGCCTGAGCGGGTTGACGGCCGCGGCGCGCGCCGGCATGGGCATTCTCGTCCAGCCGCGCAGCATGGTGCCGCAGGGTCTCAAGGAATTGCCGGCCGGAAACCTTCCGCCGCTTGAAGACGTCGAATTCGTGCTTGTGCCGAGCAAGGGCGCCGACCGCAAACTGATCGCCGCACTCTCCAGCGAGATCCTTTCGAAGGTTCGTGCGCTCTAGAGCCTTTCCTGCTTTATATGGATAACCTCTGATCAGCAGGCGGCGACGAAGCGGTCGACATCCTCGGCGCGCGTCGCAAAGCTGGTGACGAGGCGATAGAGCCCTTCATTGTCCGCCAGGCTGCCCTCGAGATCGTGCGGCACGTCCCAATCGTAAAAAAGGGCGCCCTGCTCCCGCAGCCGGCTCGCCGCCTCTCGTTTCAGCACGACGAAGACCTCGTTGGCATCCGGCGTCCAGGCAAGCCGGCTCTCCGCCGAGGCAGTGATGCCGTCGGCGAGGCGCCGCGCCATTGCGTTGGCTTGACGGGCGAGATCGAGCCAGAGATCTCCGGTGAGATATGCGTCGAACTGGGCGGCCACGAAGCGCGATTTGGAGAAAAGCTGGGCCGATCGCTTGCGCAGGAAATGCATCTGCTGCGCCCTGGAGCGATCGAAGAGGACCAGCGCTTCGGCGCACCAGCAACCGTTTTTGGTGCCTCCGAAGGAGAGGAGGTCGACGCCGCGTTTCCAGGTCATCTCGGCGGGTGTCGTTCCGAGGCTGACCAGGGCGTTGGCGAAGCGAGCGCCATCCATGTGCAGCGGCAGTTCGTGGGCTGTGGCGACGGAGCCGATCGACTCGATCTGGTCGAGCGAATAGACGGTGCCGCTCTCGGTTGCCTGCGTGAGAGTCACCGCCATCGGCTGCCCGCCATGGACGTTCTCCTTCGGGAACCGGCGGATCCCGGCCTCGAGTTTCGCCGGATCCATTCTGCCGCGCTCGCCCCCGACCGGGCAGAGTCTTGCACCATGCGAGAAGAATGACGGCGCGCCGCACTCATCGACGTTTACATGCGCCTCGCGGTGGCAAAAAGCGATGCCGCCCGCCCGATTGGCGCTCGAAAGCGCAAGAGCGTTCGCGGCAGTTCCGGTGCCGACGAAAAATACCGCAACGTCCTTTTCGAAAATCTCCGAAAATTTCTTCTCGACCGTCCGGTCGAGTTCGCTCGTGCCATAGGCGGACGCATAGCCTGCCGCATGCGTCACCAGACTCTCGGCAATCGCCGGATGGGCGCCGGCCCAGTTGTCGGAGGAGAAGATCATCGTGAAGTTATCCTGTTTGTATCCAGCCACGCGGGCGCGACAAGTGCGTCGGCGCGACCATAGCCGAGTCCCGACGGCAAGCAAGCGGCTGCGCCCTGTCGTTTGCCACCTTGCAGTGCCAACCGGAGACCGGTTTTGAAACCAAAATAAAGAAAGCGTCGGATCCTGGTAATTAAATTTCAAAACTGCGCAATTTCCGGCAATGTTCAGCAAAATCTCTGTCACTATTTGCGGCGAAGGCCCTTGCGAAGGTGGGCGCTTTCTGGCATAGAGCGCATGAAATAGGACAGGTTTGCTGTCCTATTTCGGTCTAGGGGCCGGAGCAATCGCCGGAAGGGTCGTGCAAAACGGCAACCGGCGTGGTGCGCGAGGGGTTTCGCCGGATTTCATCCGGTCGTTACGCCTTGGCGTCAGGATGGTCGCGGACATCAGTGCCTGACGAGCCGCGCTTCATTTGCGACCTGATCAGGATCATGCGACGATAACGCCCCGGCTTGCCACCGTGCGAAAGCGCCATGCGGCAATTGCGTGCGGGCCGCGGTATGCCCGGAACTTCCGGGTTCAACAGGAGGGAAAACGATGACGGGTCATTCGCCATCACGACAGATTGGGCTCAACCTCGCACAAGACGCTGCGACGGTTGTGAAAACGCCCGCATTCTCCTCCGGACTGCCGCGAAAACAGGGGCTCTACGATCCGCGGAACGAGCATGATGCCTGCGGCGTCGGCTTCGTCGCGCATCTCAAGGGTGAGAAGTCGCATCAGATCGTGCGCGACGGCCTCTTCATGCTCGAAAACCTGACCCACCGCGGCGCGGTCGGTGCCGATCCGCTGATGGGCGACGGCGCCGGCATTCTCGTCCAGATCCCGGACCGCTTTTTTCGCGAGGAGATGGCGAAGCAGGGCGTTACGCTGCCGAAGGCTGGCGAATATGCCGTCGGCTATCTCTTCATGCCGCGCGACGAGAAGCTTATCGCCCACTTCAAGGACGTGATCAGCGAAGTCGTGGCCGAGGAAGGCCAGATTTTGCTCGGCTACCGTGACGTGCCCGTCGACAATTCGTCGCTGTCCAAGGCGCCGGACATCGCCGCGACCGAGCCGCATCATGTCCAGGTGTTTATCGGCGCCGGCCGCGAGGCAGCCACGAAAGACGAATTCGAGCGGCGGCTGTTCACGCTCCGCAAGGTGATCTCCAACCGCATCTATGCGGAGGCGGACGGGGACGATCTCGGTTTCTATATCGTGTCGCTGTCGACGTCGACCATCGTCTACAAGGGCATGTTCCTCGCCTACCAGGTCGGCGCCTATTACAAGGACCTCGCCGACGAACGCTTCCAGTCGGCGGTTGCGCTCGTACACCAGCGTTTCTCGACCAACACCTTCCCGTCCTGGAAGCTCGCGCATCCCTACCGCATGGTCGCGCATAATGGCGAGATTAACACGCTGCGCGGCAACGTTAACTGGATGGCGGCACGGCAGGCATCCGTTTCCTCGCCGCTTTTCGGCGATGACATATCCAAGCTCTGGCCGATCTCCTATGAGGGCCAGTCGGACACGGCCTGTTTCGACAATGCGCTCGAGTTCCTCGTGCGCGGCGGCTATTCGCTCTCGCATGCCGTGATGATGCTGATTCCCGAAGCCTGGGCCGGCAACCAGCTCATGTCGCAGGAGCGCAAGGCCTTTTACGAGTATCACGCGGCGCTGATGGAGCCGTGGGACGGGCCTGCGGCGGTCGCCTTCACCGACGGCCGCCAGATCGGCGCGACGCTCGACCGCAACGGCCTGCGCCCGGCGCGCTATATCGTCACCAGCGACGACCGCGTCATCATGGCGTCGGAGGCCGGCGTACTGCCCGTCGCCGAGGAAAAGATCGTCAAGAAGTGGCGGCTTCAGCCCGGCAAGATGCTTCTGATCGACATGGAAGAGGGCCGAATCATTTCCGACGAGGAAGTGAAGTCGTCGCTCGCCGGCAAGCATCCCTACCGCCACTGGCTCGACAATACCCAGCTCATCCTCGAAGAGCTGAAGCCGGTCGAACCGCGGGCGTTGCGCCGCGACGTCTCGTTGATCGACCGGCAGCAGGCCTTCGGCTACACGCATGAAGACACGAAGCTCCTGATGTCGCCCATGGCGACGACCGGTCAGGAGGCAATCGGCTCGATGGGAACGGACACGCCCATCTCGGCAATGTCCGACAAGCCGAAGCTGCTGTACACCTATTTCAAGCAGAACTTCGCCCAGGTCACCAACCCGCCGATCGACCCGATTCGCGAGGAACTGGTGATGAGCCTCGTCTCCTTCATCGGCCCGCGCCCGAACATCCTCGATCATGAGGGCATGGCACATGCCAAGCGGCTCGAGGTCCGCCAGCCGATCCTTACCAATGGCGACCTGGAGAAGATCCGTTCGATCGGTCACACCGAGGAACGTTTCGACACCAAGACGCTCGACTTCACCTACGACATTACCCGCGGTGCCGAAGGCATGCCGGAGATGCTCGATCGTCTCTGCGAAAGGGCGGAAGCGGCAGTCAAGGGCGGCTACAACATCATCGTGCTTTCGGACCGGCAGATCGGCCCGGACCGCGTCGCCATTCCGGCGCTGCTTGCCACCGCGGCCGTTCACCACCACCTGATCCGCAAGGGCCTGCGTACGTCGGTCGGCCTCGTCGTCGAATCGGGCGAACCGCGCGAGATACACCATTTCTGCCTGCTTGCCGGCTACGGTGCGGAGGCGATCAATCCCTATCTCGCCTTCGACACGCTCGTCGACATGCACAAGCGCGGCGAGTTTCCGAAAGAAGTCGACGAAAAGGAAGTCGTCTACCGCTATATCAAGGCGGTCGGCAAAGGCATCCTCAAGGTCATGTCCAAGATGGGCATCTCGACTTATCAATCCTATTGCGGCGCGCAGATCTTCGACGCCGTCGGCCTTTCCTCCGAACTGGTCGACAAATACTTCTTCGGTACGGCGACGACGATCGAAGGCATCGGCCTCGAGGAGATCGCCGCTGAGACGGTCGCTCGCCACAAAGCCGCCTTCGGAAGCGACCCGGTGCTTGCCAACACGCTCGATATCGGCGGCGAATATGCCTATCGCATGCGCGGCGAAAGCCACGCCTGGACTCCGGATGCCATCGCCTCGCTCCAGCATGCGGTGCGCGGCAATGCCGAGGACCGCTATCGCGAGTTCTCCGCCATGATGAACGAGCAGGCGAGCCGCATGAACACGATCCGCGGGCTCTTCACGATCAGGGACGCCGAGGCAGCCGGCCGCAAGCCGATCCCTGTCGAGGAGGTCGAGCCGGCGTCGGAGATCGTCAAGCGCTTCTCGACGGGAGCGATGTCCTTCGGCTCGATCAGCCGCGAGGCGCACACGACGCTGGCGATCGCCATGAACCGGATCGGCGGCAAGTCGAACACCGGCGAAGGTGGTGAGGAGAGCGATCGCTATCTGCCGCTGCCGGACGGTTCGACGAACCCGGAGCGATCGGCGATCAAGCAGATTGCCTCGGGCCGCTTCGGCGTCACGACGGAATATCTGGTCAATGCCGACATGCTGCAGATCAAGGTGGCGCAGGGTGCAAAACCCGGCGAAGGCGGCCAGTTGCCGGGTCACAAGGTGGACGCGACCGTCGCTAAGACGCGGCATTCCACGCCGGGGGTCGGCCTGATCTCGCCGCCGCCGCACCATGACATCTATTCGATCGAGGATCTGGCGCAGCTGATCTATGATCTGAAGAACGTCAATCCCGAGGCTGACGTCTCGGTCAAGCTGGTTTCGGAAGTCGGCGTCGGTACGGTTGCGGCCGGCGTCGCCAAGGCGCGCGCCGATCACATCACCATTGCCGGTTTCGACGGCGGCACCGGTGCTTCGCCGCTGACCTCGCTGAAGCATGCGGGCAGCCCCTGGGAGATCGGCCTTGCCGAAACGCAGCAAACCCTGGTGCTCAACGGTCTTCGCTCCCGCATCGCTCTGCAGGTCGACGGAGGTCTGAAGACCGGCCGCGACGTCGTCATCGGGGCACTGCTCGGCGCCGACGAATTCGGCTTCGCCACCGCGCCGCTGATCGCGGCCGGCTGCATCATGATGCGCAAGTGCCATCTGAACACCTGTCCTGTCGGCGTCGCCACACAGGATCCGGTGTTGAGGAAGCGTTTCAAGGGCACGCCCGAGCATGTCGTCAACTACTTCTTCTTCGTTGCCGAGGAAGTGCGCGAACTCCTCGCATCGCTCGGTGCAAGAAAGCTTGACGAGATTATCGGTGCCTCGGACCTGCTCGAACGCGACCGGATGATCGAGCACTGGAAGGCGAGGGGCCTCGACTTTTCGAAGATCTTCCACAAGGTGGAGGCTCCGAAGGAAGCAACCTATTGGACCGAACGTCAGAACCATCCGATTCAGGATATTCTCGACCGCAAACTGATCGAGAAGGCGAAACTGGCGCTGGAGACCAAGGTGCCGGTCGCCTTCGAGGCCGAGATCAAGAATGTCGACCGCTCGGCCGGCGCGATGCTTTCGGGCGCCCTTGCCAAGCGTTGGGGCCACAAGGGGCTGAAGGACGATACGATCCACGTGACCCTCAAGGGCACTGCGGGCCAATCCTTCGGCGCGTTCCTCGCCCGCGGCATCACCTTCGACCTCGTTGGTGACGGCAACGACTATGTCGGCAAGGGGCTCTCGGGCGGACGCATCGTCGTTCGGCCGCCGCAGAACGCGCGGATCGTGCCGCATCAGTCGATCATCGTCGGCAACACCGTGCTTTATGGCGCGATTTCCGGCGAGTGCTACTTCAACGGCGTGGCCGGCGAACGCTTCGCGGTGCGAAACTCTGGTGCCATCGCGGTCGTGGAAGGCGTCGGCGATCACGGCTGCGAATATATGACCGGAGGCGTCGTCGTCGTTCTCGGCGGCACCGGCCGCAACTTCGCGGCCGGCATGTCGGGAGGGGTTGCTTACGTGCTCGACGAGGAGGGCGATTTCGCCCGGCGCTGCAACATGGCGATGGTCGAGCTGCAGCCGGTTCCGGAGGAGGACGACATGCTGGAGAAGCTGCATCACCACGGCGGTGACCTCATGCACAAGGGCATGGTCGACGTCTCGGGCGACATGACGCGGCATGACGAGGAGCGGCTCTACCAGCTCATCTCGAACCACCTCCACCATACCGGCTCTGCGCGCGCCAAGGAGATTCTCGACCACTGGACGGACTACCGGCCGAAGTTCCGCAAGGTTATGCCGGTCGAGTACCGCCGCGCGCTCGAGGACATGGAGCGCATGAAAATGGCGGAAGCGGCCGAGTAACCGGCCCGTCGTGAAAACGGCTCCCGGCCCCTCGCCGGGTCAGGGGCCTTCACGCGCGCTTCAGGCGCGCCTGTTGAGATTGAAGATATCAGGATCATAAGATGGGCAAGGTTACTGGGTTTTTGGAGATCGACCGGCAGGTAGCAAAGTACCAACCGGCATCTGACCGCATCCGCCATTTCCGTGAATTCACAATTCCGATGTCCGATCAGGAAGTGCAGAAGCAATCCGCTCGCTGTATGGACTGCGGCATTCCCTATTGCCACGGCCCGACCGGGTGCCCGGTGCACAACCAGATCCCGGATTGGAACGATCTCGTCTATAACGGCAACTGGGACGAGGCGATCCGCAATCTGCATTCGACCAACAACTTCCCGGAATTCACCGGCAGAGTCTGCCCGGCGCCTTGCGAGGAAGCCTGCACGCTGAACCTCGAAGACGTGCCGGTTGCGATCAAGACGGTCGAGCAGGCGATTGCCGATAAGGCCTACGAGATGGGCTATATCGTGCCCCAACCGGCCGTGACCAAGACCGGCAAGAAGGTCGCCGTCATCGGGTCCGGACCGGCCGGCATGGCGGCTGCCCAGCAGCTGGCGCGCGCAGGCCACGAGGTGCATGTCTACGAACGAGAGTCCAAGCCTGGCGGGCTGCTGCGTTACGGCATCCCGGATTTCAAAATGGAGAAGAACTTCATCGACCGCCGTGTCGACCAGATGCGGGGCGAAGGCGTGACGTTCCATTGCGGCGTCAATGTCGGCGTGGATGTGGCCATGCAGAAGCTCGTTGATGAAAACGACGCCGTGGTTTACTGCGGCGGCTCCGAGACACCGCGCGACGCTGGGATTCCAGGCGTGGAGTTCGTCGGCGTGCACGACGCCATGCCTTATCTGGTGCAGCAGAACCGCCGGATCGGCCGCGAAAATATCGACAGCGTGGGCTGGCCGTCCGAGCCGATCCTGGCCGGCGGCAAGCACGTCGTCGTGGTCGGCGGCGGAGACACGGCATCCGACTGCGTCGGAACCGCCTTCCGCCAGGGCGCCGTCAAGGTGACGCAGCTCGACATTCGTCCGCAGCCGCCGGAAAAGGAGGACAAGCTCGCCGTCTGGCCCTTCTGGGCGACGAAGATGCGCACCTCCTCCAGTCAGGCCGAGGGTGCGGTTCGCGAGTTCCAGGTTGCGACGCTCGAATTCGTCGGCGACGAGGACGGCAACCTGACCGGGGTCAAATGCTGTCAGGTCGACGAGCTTCGCAAGCCGATCGCCGGTACCGAGTTCATCATCAAGGCCGATCTTGCCTTCATCGCGATCGGTTTCCGTGGCCCCTTCGCAGATAGCGTGCTCAAGGACCTCGGCGACAAGCTGACGCTCAACACCGACCGGCGCGGTTCGACCAATGTCGTTGCCGATGATCGCGACTACAGGACTTCGGTCGACAAGCTGTGGGCGGCGGGCGACATTCGCCGCGGCCAGTCTCTTGTCGTCTGGGCGATCCGCGAAGGCCGGCAGGCGGCACGCGCGATCGACGAGGCGTTGATGGGCTCGACGGTGCTGCCGCGGTAGTTCAGGCGGGCGTCTCCCGACGCGCACCCTTTTTGGCCATTAGACTGTGCCTTCCTGCGACGCCCTCACCCGAGGATGACGGGCTTGAGGTGGGGCGCCGACCTTGAGGATGCGCATCAAGGCGAGAGACAAGGCCGGGGTCGTATTCGGCATAAGCGGCCAAGTTCCTCTTCGACGCTGCCGCGTCAACGGGTGGAACTGCCTGGCGGACCCTGTTTGGCAAGCCGGAAATCGTCGATACGCCCCGGCGGCGCGGCGACCACCTCGCCCTTTTCCACGAGCCGGTCGCGCGGGCTTTTGCCCGTGCTCTTGAGCGGTGTATCGCCGCCGAGAAGGGCGGTGGCACCGTCGAGTTCCGGATCGATGAGGCTGATCGGCTGCGTCTTGATGATATCTTCGTTGGCAAGCGGCTTGCTGACGACAAGATCCTTGAGGCCCTCCGCGCCCGGTACGTCCGTGGCTGCGGCCGCTTCGCCCAGTAGCCTGCGGATATCCCTTTCGACATAAAAAGCCAATTTGCGTTTGCCGGCCTTGGTCAGGTTGATGCCGTCCGATCCCCTTAGCCGGACCTGCTGGCCGTTGATGTCCGAGCCGGTCAGAACGAACTTGCCATCTTCGTCGACGAAACCGTCCCAGATGTCGATGAACTGTCCGCCGACCTTCTCGACCTCCTCGCGGTAGATGCCGTTGAACGTGACCATGTCGGCAGTCATCGAAGTCGATTGAAAGGGCGGCATTCCAACCCAGAGGACCGGGAGTTCGTCCTTCCGCGCAAGGGTCGCCAGCGCGGCGACGCGCTTGCGGTACTCCTCCATCCAGGCATTGGTCCGGAATTTCTCCCGCGTTTCCCCGATCCGCATCAACTGGCGATCATTGGCGCCGAGGCTCACGACGATGACGGCGGGTTTGATTTCCGCGATGTAGTCCGACATGGCCTTCGGCCAGTCGAAATAGTCGTTCCGGACGACGCCGGAAGAACCGTTGGCGCGCGTCTCGATCACGATGCCGGGCGTTGTTTCGAATGCAGCCTTCAATCCGTCACCAAGGCTTCCGGCAACGAAGTCTCCGACGACGAGGACCTTTTTGGCGTTGGGAGATTTCTCCACGACGACTGGCGGCGGCGGTGGTGCCGCGACTGGCCGTGCCTTGGACCGGCTCGGGCGCGACTGCCGCGTTTCGGACGGTTGCGGGCGGCGCTTCTGTATGCGCTGCGGGCGGGGCTGACGCCGAAAATCGTACTGGTCCTGATGGTAGACGCGCCTTTGCGGCGTGAAGACACCGAAAAGCCTTTGCAGCACGTTGCGCCGGGGTACGGGCTCCTGTGCCTCGGCGGCGGTGGCAAAGAGGCCGGCGGCTATCATTGCTATCGCGCCGATCATGACCGGAGCCAGTCGCAGCAGACGCAGTCCCTTTCCCCGGTATCGGGTCGTCATCATGATCATTTCACCGCCGAATGCAGACAATCCCGGAAGCATACGCCAAATCACGGCGATTGGCACCGTTTGTTGGGAAACCGCCGTGACCGGGAAAAAAGCGACAGGTGCGTTTACCGGCGCAGGGCGCGCAGGAGATGCTGTGTCGGCTGCCCGTCCGGTTTCAGGCCGTTCTGTGCCTGGAACGCCTCGATCGCGGCCTTCGAACCCGAGCCGAAATTGCCGTCGACTTCGCCATCGTAATAGCCGAGTTCCTTCAGCCGGTTCTGCAGCTCGAACTTTTCGCTGATGTCGAGCGAGCCGTCCGGACGCGGCCAGCGCTGCTGCATGCCCGCATAACCTGCGATCTGATCGGCAAGGAGGCCGACGCCGAGCGCGTAGGAGTCGGAGGCGTTGTAGCGCTTGATGACGAAGAAATTCTTGGTCACCAGGAAGCCGGGGCCGTTGCTGCCGCCGGGCATTTTCAGGACCGCACGCATCTTCGAATTGCTGAAACCCTTACCATTCGGGCGGGCAAAGCCAAGGGCTGCCCACTGGCCAAGCGTTTTCGTCTGGCCTGAATATTGCGCCGCATTTGCCGGCGGGACGATCTCGTAACCCCAAGTCTCGCCCGATCTCCATCCGTTCTTTCGCAAGAGATTGGCAGCCGTCGCCAGGGCATCCGGCACCGAGTTCCAGATGTCTCTATGTCCGTTCCCGTCGGCGTCGACGGCATAGAGCAGGTAGCTCGTCGGAATGAACTGCGTGTGCCCCATGGCACCCGCCCAGGAGCCCGTCAGTTCTCGCGGGGTGATATCGCCGCTCTGCAGGATCTTCAATGCCGCAATAAGTTGTGTACGGGCGAATTTGGCCCGCTTCTTATCGGCATAGGCAAGCGTCGCCAGCGCCCGCGGCACGTAATGCAGCCGATCGTCTTTTTCGAGGATCGCGCCGTAATTCGATTCCATAGACCAGATGGCCAGCAGAACGGACTTGTCGACGCCGTAGTGCCGCTCGAGAGCGTTGAGCGTGCGTGCATGCTTCGCCGCCATTTCCTGTCCCGTCCGCTTGGTGTACGGATTGACACGGGCGTCGATATACTCCCAGATCTTGTGCTTGAACTCAGGCTGATAGGCCGCCTTCTCCAGCACGGCCTGATCAGGCGTCTTCACACCGGCAAAGGCCTTGCGATAGGTTGCCTGGCTGATGCCGCTCTTGGCAGCCGTCGCATAGAAGTTGTTGATCCAGTTTTGAAAACCTTGATCCGCGCGCGCTGGCGACGACCCAAAAGCGGCGGCAACGACGAGAGCGGCGGCTATATGTCGGAAGAACGTCCTGCGGTTTGTGCTCATCTGCTGTCGGTTCCGTTTCTCGGTGGAGCGTTCAGCCAGCGTTCATGCCGGACCAACTACTCCGAGGTTCGCAATTTGCCCGCACCAGGCCACTGGAAAGGGGCAGTATGCGGTTCTTCTAGAGACCGGACGGCGTGTGCCGTACCTGGTCGATGGAGAAGCCTACAGAAACGAAGTCAACAAAGTCTTTACCATGAAAAAACCGAGTCGTCTTCCTTCGCAAAAAATTGGCAATCGGCGACTAAATCAATTCAATTCCACCGTTTCAGGCTAGACTGAGAAGCACTGCAAGGAGGTGCCAATGACCGATAAGCGTAAAGTCCGCAAAGCCGTTTTCCCCGTCGCAGGCCTCGGGACGCGTTTCCTTCCCGCGACCAAGGCGGTCCCGAAGGAGATGCTGACGGTGGTGGACAAGCCGGTCATCCAATATGTTGTCGATGAAGCGCTGGAAGCCGGAATCGAGCATCTGATTTTCGTGACCGGCCGGAGCAAGGCCGTCATCGAGGATTATTTCGACATTCAGGTCGAATTGGACCAGACGCTGCGCGAGCGCAACAAGAAGGCGGAGATCGAGCTCCTCGAAGCCATGCTGCCGAAGGCCGGCACCACGAGCTTCACCCGCCAGCAGGCGCCGCTTGGCCTCGGACATGCGGTCTGGTGCGCCCGCGAGCTCGTCGGCAACGAGCCCTTCGCGCTGCTCTTGCCCGACATGATCATGAAGGGAGAGAAGGGATGCCTGAAGGGAATGGTCGAACTCTATGAAGAGAGCGGCGGCAACGTCGTCGCCGTCGAGGAATGCGCGCCCGACCAGGCGCACAAATACGGGATCGTCGGAGTGGGCGAGACCGTCGGCGACGGCTTCAGGATCACCAGGATGGTCGAGAAGCCGGCAAAGGGGACGGCTCCGTCGAATTTCTTCATCAACGGCCGCTATATCCTGCAGCCGGAGATTTTCCCGATTCTGGAAACGCAGGAACGCGGCGCCGGCAATGAGATCCAGTTGACCGACGGCATGGTGAAGCTCGCAGAAGCACAGGCCTTTGCCGCCTATCACTTCCGCGGCGATACCTATGATTGCGGCGCCAAGGACGGTTTCATTCTGGCCAATGTCGCCTTCGCTCTCGAGCGCGGCGACATCCGCCCCACGGTCGAGGGACCGCTCAAGACGCTGCTTCAGGGCCTGAAGTGATTATCGATCAGATGACCGGCCGCGCCAGGAGGCGCGGCCTCTCCGGAGAGGCAAAGCGACACGTCATCGCCGCAGCGTCAGGCCGACGCCGACGCGCGCGGTGTCGCTCGATGCGCCCTGATCCCTGTTCGTGCGCTCGTAGCTGAGGTCTCCGGTGAGCGCGAGATAGCGGCTCATGTCCCAGGTGAGTCCGGCGCCGGCTCGCCAGGCGGTCTCGTCCGAGGCCGTGGCGTCGGAAGGGAAATCGCGCCAGGTGACGCTGTTCGAAAGCCGCCCGACGAGCGTCGAACGCAGCTGCTGCGTGACCACATTGGTCAGCTCGTAGTTGATCGATCCCGCCTCGCCGGGTGTAGTCGACGGATCGACATAGGTCAGCATGCCGAACAGAACGTCGGTCCCGCGGTGAGGCGACCAGTTGACGCGGCCGTCGAGCGAAACGCCGCCCAGGTCCTCGAGACGTCGATCGTCGAAGCGAAAGGTCTCGTAACCGAGCGCCAGTTCCCCGTTGAGCTTCTCGCCGAAATCCACCTCCATGCCGGCCCGGCCGGCATAGCTCTCGTAGGAACGCTCGAAGCCGAACGTATCCCGGCGCAGGTCATAGACCGACTTGCCGGCGGAGGCCTCGAGAAAGGGGATCAGCGCTGGCGAAAGCTCGTAGCCTATCCGCGCGGTCAGCGTTGCGAGGTTGCGGTCGCGGTCCTCCTGGGAAAGCGTCCTGCCATCGTCAAGGTCGACATTGCCGTAGGTCCTGCGCTCGAAGTCCACGCCGACCGCGCCGCGAATGAGACCGAGGTCGCGCTCGATCGCGGCGCCGAGGCGATAGGTATCGACGCCGGATTGGGTTTCGGCATCGGCAATGGCGTTCGGATCGTTCGCGTCCTCGCGTTCGAAGCTGTAACCTGCTCTCAGCCTGGCCGTGGTTTCCTCTCCAAGGTCCAGGCGCAGTTCGGCATCGACGTCGGCACGCGGCTCTTCTTCGCCTTCTCCGGATATATTGTTCTGGATCACGCCTTCGCCGGTCACGCTCAGCTGGTGGCGGGACCAGTCGGAGGTGAGCGACCCCTTGAGCCCGGTCTCCATGAAACTCCGGCTTTCGCTGCTGCCGCCGTTCTTCTGCCGTTCGTGGTTGAATGTCTCGCTGAGCGCCGGCTTCAGAACGAAGGTCCCGATGCGAATGCCGGGTGCCTGACCGTCATCCGGATCGATGCGCCTGCGCAGCCTGTCGATCGTTTCCTCGCGCCGGTTGAGGCGGTTGAAGTCCTCGTCGAGGGCCGGCGACAGATCGGTGCCGGCAACGGCGCCGGTCGCCTGCGGGTCGATGATGGCGGGAATCGGCTGGTCTGCAGGGGCGAGGCTTTGCGCGCTCGCTGGTGCACAGGTAAGGAAGGCGCAGCCCGCAAGCAGCCATGCTGGCGACTTCACACGCAAGGCGCCCGACATCGTCGAGCGTGAGATATTGGGCACCATGCGCCGTCTGTCCGCAAATTTGATTGCAATCGTTTCGCAATCGTAAAGGCGCGTGGTTAATCAATCGTTTCTGTACAGCCGCTCGGAACGCGGTTTTTCCGGCGTGCTCAGACCGGTTCGACGGTCAGATGCCGCCCGCTGCTCGCAACGATGCGGACACGCGTCCCTACCGGAAGATCGGGCCCCTCGACGGCCCAGGTCGTGTCGTCGAGCCGGACGCGTCCGCGGCCTTCCGCGATCGGCTGCTCGAGCACGGCCGTACGCCCGACGAGGCTTTCCCCGCGCCTGTTGAGCAGCGGCTCGTCGCTTTCGGCAGATGAGGAGACGAAACGCCGCCCGATGAGGACGGAAGCGACCGAAAGCAGCGCGAAGGCGACGAACTGAAGCTGCCAGCTCCAGAACGGCGCCTCCCAGAAGAACAGCGAGAGAGCTCCAGTGACGAGGGCGGCAAGCGCGATCCAGACGAGGAATACGCCGGGCAGGGCCAGCTCCGCGGCAAGGAGCAGGAGGCCGAGTACCCACCAGCTCCAGGGACCGAGCTCAAGGACGATGCGCTCGATCATGAGCGATCCTCCGGCTTTTCCAGGGGAAGGGAGGGGCCGGTTCTGGGCGTGGACTGCCGTTGACGCTGGGACGCCGCCGCGGCGTCCCCGAAAACTTCCCGCGCAATCGCGCCTATTCCGCCGAGAGAACCGATGAGCGACGAGGCTTCCATCGGCATCAGCACGATTTTCTGGTTGTTCGCCGTTCCGATCGCGGCCAGGGCCTCGGTGTATTTTTGCGCGACGAAATAGTTGATCGCCTGCACGTCGCCGGCGGCGATCGCCTCGGAGACCATCCGGGTCGCCTTGGCCTCCGCCTCCGCCAGACGTTCGCGCGCCTCCGCCTCGCGATAGGCTGCCTCGCGCTGACCCTCGGCTTGAAGGATCGCCGATTGCTTCGCACCTTCGGCACGCAGGATCTGCGCATTTCGGGAGCCCTCTGCCTCGAGCACCTGCGCGCGCTTCTCGCGTTCGGCCTTCATCTGCCGGGCCATAGCGTCGACCAGGTCCTTCGGCGGTGCGATGTCCTTGATCTCGATGCGGGTAATTTTGATGCCCCAGGGATTGGCGGCCTCATCCACGACGTGGAGCAATCGATCATTGATCGTGTCACGGTTCGACAGCAGCTCGTCAAGATCCATCGATCCCATGACGGAACGAATATTGGTCATCGTCAGGTTGAGGAGTGCGTTTTCCAGGTCGGCGACCTGATAGGCCGCCTGCGCGGCATTCAGAACCTGATAGAAGGCGACCGCATCCGCGGATACGCTTGCATTGTCCTTGGTGATGACCTCCTGCGTCGGAACATCGAGCACCTGCTCCATCACGCTCAACTTCGACCCGATACGATCGATGAAGGGAATGATGAGATTCAGTCCCGGTTCCATCGTCCGTGTGTAACGCCCGAAGCGTTCGACCGTATAGCGGTAGCCCTGCGGCACGGTCTTGATCCCGGCGAAGAGCACGAGAATCACGACAACCACGAATGCAACGACTGCGATGTCCATGCCGCCCATGACAGCCCCTCCCTTTTGCAACTCCAACGTTCGGAGTCGCGCCCGAAACATCAGGTGGCGATTCGCGACGACAATTCAAGCAGGCGTGCGACTGTCCGGCACGAATGCGTCAGGGGCCATCATAGGCATCCAGGCGGCGGGTTGCCTGATAGAGGTTCGCCTGCCTGCGGGATAGTGCGGCCCATGCCTGTGCAGCGGCAGGCCGCGGGTCGATCTGTTCGGCAAGCCGTGACATGGCGCCGGCGGCCTCGCCGAAATGCCCGTACCAGCCGGCACCTATCGCAGCAGACATGCCGGCGCCGAGTGCGGAAGCCTCGTTGGAAAGGCTGCGTATGACGGGGAGTCCGCTTGCGTCGGCGATCATCTGCCGCCAGAGGGCGCTACCGGCGCCACCGCCGATGACGAAGATCCGGTCGGCCGCCACGCCCATCGATTTCATCTCGGAAAGAGACCGGACGAATTCAAGCGTGATGGCCTCCATGGAGGCACGGTAGAGATGGCCCATGCCTGTCTCCGGACCCATGCCGCTGAAGGTAGCTCGGGCATCCGCGTCCCAGTGCGGATCCATGCAGCCCATGAGATAGGAGCAAACGGTGACTCCGCCGGAGCCGACATCCAGGCTGGCGGCCTCCGCTTCGAGCCGTTCGAAAATAGCCGGATCGGACCGGCCGCCGGCAAAGGTGTCCAGCAGCCAGTTGACGAAATAAGCGCCGCCGCGCTGGCAGCTTTCGAGCAGGTAGCCTTCGCCGCTTGGCGAGACCAGCGTGCGCCAGTAGCGGCTGAGCTTGCGCGTCGGCGTCCAGCAGCCGCCGACCACTGCCGTGCCGAGATTAAGATAGACGACCCCCGGCTCGATCACATTGACGCCGAGCCCCGCACAATGTCCATCACCGCCGCCGGCATAGACCGGCACGCCCGCGGCAAGCCCCGTCGCGGCCGCGGCGTCCGCAGTCACGCGGCCGATCAGCGTGCCGGGCCGGTGAAGCGGCGGCAGCTTGCTGAGAGGAATATCGAGATGATCGAGAATTTCGCGGGACCATTGCTTCGCCTCGATGTCGAGGATGCCGAAAGGGTCGGCGCTCGTCCAGCTTGCAGCGGCTTCACCCGTCAGCTTCTGTGTCAGGAAATCGTGTACACTCAGGATCTGCGCCGCGCGGTCGAGCAATTCCGGCTCATGCTGGCGATAGTAACGAAGGCGATATACGCACGGAATGACGTCGATCGGCTTGCCCGAGATCGCATGCAGGCGCTCGCTGCCGAATTCATCGGCGAACGGCTGCACGATGTCCTGCGCCCGGCGGTCGAGCCAGAGGGTTGCCGGGCTGAGCGGCTTCCGGTCCACGCCGAGAAGAACCATTGTTTCGCGCTGGTTGGATATTGCGACACCGTCGACGCGGTGAGAATCGATCTGGCGCAGGAGCGAGGACAGGGCGTCGCAGGCGGCCGACCACCAGTCCTCGGCGTTCTGCTCCGCCTTTAGTGGATGCGGCGTCGAAATGCGGTGCGGTGCACGGCCTTCGGCCCGCGGTGTGCCATCGGCCGTCCAGGCGACTGCCTTGACGGATTGAGTCGATGAATCCAGGCCGATGACATAGCGTTCGTCCGGCTGCATTGCGTACCTCCTCCGCGACGCAAGACCACGCGGTCCTTCCGTCCTCCTCAGACCGCAGCGCATGCGGCGGCCTTCCTCCCTTTCCGTCGGGCGCCGGTCTCGCCTGCCGGCAGCCCATCACTCCGCCAGCAACGCCTCTCCCGTAGCGATGTCTGTCACGAAATGGGTGGCGTAGCCTGCTTCGAGCGTGGCGGTGATCGCAGCGATTTTAAGCGCGCCACCCGCAACGCAGATTCGGCTCTCCACCTGCTTCAGTTCGTCGAGCGAGATGCCGACCATGCGCTCGTCGTGGTCGCCGCCGATCGCAGCGCCATGCGCATCGATGAAGCGCCCGATAATCACGGCGGTGGCGCCGCGCGCGACGTAATCGTCGATCTCCTCCTGGCTGGCGATGCCGGATGCCCGCACGGTGCTCTTCGGACCGATGTCGCCGACGCCGAAGAGAATGCGATTGGTCGAATGGACCAGCTCCATCTGCTTCCGGAGCACGGGTTCATTGAGCAGCGCCGCCTTCAGTTCGCGTGTCGACAGCACGGCGGGTGCCAGGAGGTTGACGCAGCGCGCATGAATGCGGTTCGAAAGCAGCGAAGTGCAGAGTTCGGGCGAGAAATTCGGTTCTCCGGTCGAGCTGCCGGAGACCTGAACGACAGTGAGGTTGCCGACCGGCCGCGGCAACGAAATTCGGTCGGCGACGGCGAGCACTGTGCGGCCCCAGGCAACGCCGATCGTATCGCCATCCTCGATCTGGTCGGCCAATACCCGCGCACCGGCGTCGCCGAGCCTTCGCGACAGGCTTTCCTCATCGCTGTTGGGGATGACGAAGGCGCCCTGAAGGTTGAATTTCTCCATCAGAGCGCGGGCGACACTGGTGCGGCCACCGGCCTTGGGATTGATGTTGACCGAGACGATGCCGCGCTCGCGCGCTTCTTGCAGATAATTGACGATGGTTGCACGAGATACGTTGAGCTGCTTGGCGATCTCGCTCTGCGTCATCTGATCCGCATAGTAGAGCCATGCGGCCCACATCACGGCGTCATCGAACTCCGTGGGCACGCTTTTCGCCGATTCGTCGCCAGCCCTGGCTGAACTCTTCTCTCTTGCCATTTGGCTATCTGGCAGAGGCGGGTGGCATTTGTCAATCATCTCTGGCAAGTGTATTGACATATGCCAACAGGTGTTGTCACATGCTATCCAGCAGTAGAAAACGGACCAGCGAATGGAAACGTCAAGGCAGCAGACTATCGCCGCGGATGCGCCGGAAGGGGGCTGGACGACCCTCATCGACGACATCCTCGCCGGCAACTGGGTCAATCCCGAAACGGGTAGCCCGGCAACGGTTCCCTACGAGAGGATCGTCATCGAAGAGAGCCTCGACGGCGCGGAGGCCGATCTCGTCGCCAGCCTCCGTCTCGGGGAGCGCTTTACGGTCGTCGCCGACGAACGCACCTGGGATGCGATGGGCGGGCGCGTCGCATCGGCTCTGAAAAGCCTGGGTCCGGTCGATACCGTCATTCTCGACCATCCGCACGCCGACATGGCAGCCGTGAACGATCTCGACGAGAGGCTCGCGAAAGCCGACGCCGTGGTCGCGGTGGGGTCCGGCACAATCAACGATCTCTGCAAGTTCGTCACCGGACGTACCAACCGCCGTTACGCAATCTTCGCCACGGCCGGCTCGATGAACGGCTACACGTCCACGACAGCCTCCATCACCCTGGAAAACGGCCTCAAGGTCTCGCTGCCGTCCCATGCGCCGGCGGGCTTCTTCGTCGATCTGGCGGTCAACGCCGCAGCACCGCGCCATCTTTCTGCTGCGGGTTTCGCCGATTGCCTCGTCCGCTCCGTCGCCCAGATCGACTGGTGGATGTCGCACCGGCTGATCGGCAGCGTCTATTCGAGCGTGCCCTATATGATTCAGGACGCCGACGAGCGGGCCCTGAATAGCTGTGCGGCCGGTATTGCCCGAGGGAGCATCAGCGCGAACGGTTATCTTCACCGTGTGCTGACGCTTTGCGGCTTGGGTGTTTCCTTCACGGGCATGTCGAACCACGGCTCGATGGGCGAGCATCAGGTCTCCCACTATATCGACTGCTTTGCCGGCGAGGGACATCCGGGCACGCTCCACGGCCAGCAGGTCGGCGTCGCAACGCTCACCATGGCGCGGCTGCAACGCATCTTTCTCGACAGCGACAAGCCGCCGGTCATCGGCCCCACACGGATCGACCCTGCGGACATGGCCCGGCGCATGGGCGATGACATAGCCGCCCAGTGCTACGCCGAAATCCAGCCGAAGATTTTCGATGAACGATCTGCCGCCGAGATGAATGAAAGGCTCGCCGAGCTCTGGCCTACGCTGCGCCAGGAACTCGAGGCTTTCGCGCTGCCGGTAGCTCAGATGGAGCAGCTCTTGCGGGATGCCGGCGGCCCGATGACGGCGGCCGAACTCGGCCTGTCGGGCGGTTTCTACCGCGAGGCCGTGCTGCACTGCCGCGAAATGCGCAACCGTTACACCTTCCTCGATATTGCCGCCGACACGGGCATGCTCGAGGATTTCGTTGCCGGGGAGGCGTAAGGCGATGCGGGCGGTTGCCGAGATGCCGACCGAAATCGCTGCCCGTATCACGGTGCTTTTCGCCGACATCGACGATACGCTGACCAATGAGGGGCGGCTGCCGGCCGCGGCATATGACGCCGTGGAACGCCTCACGGAAGAGGGGATCTCGGTGGCTCCGATTACCGGCCGGCCGGCCGGCTGGTGCGATATGATCGCGCGTATGTGGCCGGTCGCGGGGGTCGTCGGTGAAAACGGCGCCTTCTATTTCGCCTACGACCAGGCGCAGCGCCGAATGCGTCGCAGCTTCGCAATCGCCGATGTACAGCGCGCGGCCGACCGCGAGAGGCTTGCCGAAGTGGGCACCCGCATCCTCTCGGAGGTGCATGGGGCGGCGATCTCCGCCGACCAGCTCTACCGTGAGGCCGACCTCGCCATCGATTTCTGCGAGGATGTTCCTGCACTTCCGGTTTCCGACGTGGAGCGCATCAAGCGCATCTTCGAGGAGGAAGGTGCTACTGCCAAGGTCTCTTCCATCCATGTCAACGGCTGGTATGGGGCTTATGACAAGCTGACCATGACCCGCCGTTTTGCCGCCGATATCCTCGGCGTAGATATCGACAGCGAGCGCGATAGGATCGTCTTCGTCGGCGACAGCCCGAACGACGCGCCCATGTTCGGCTTCTTTCCCAATGCCTGTGGCGTTGCGAATGTTCTCGCCTTCAGGGGCCGCATCGATGCGGAGCCGGCCTATGTGGCCGCACGCGAGGGCGGGCACGGCTTCGTCGAAGTGGCGAACCGCATCCTCGACGCGCGGTCGGGAAAGCACGCGGCATGACGGGCGCGCTTTTCGACATTGCCGTTATCGGCGGCGGCATCAATGGAGCAGGGGTGGCCCGCGATGCGGCCGGGCGCGGCCTGAAGGTGTTGCTTGCCGAACAATCCGATCTTGGCTCAGCCACCTCCTCGGCATCCACCAAACTCATTCACGGCGGCCTGCGTTATCTCGAACATTACGAGTTTCGGCTGGTACGCCACGCTCTGAAAGAGCGCGAACAGCTCTGGGGAATTGCGCCCCATATCATCTGGCCCTTGCGGTTCGTGTTGCCGCACCGCAAGGGTCTGCGACCGGCCTGGCTGCTGCGGCTCGGCCTCTTCCTCTACGATCATCTGGGCGGACGCAAGCTTCTGCCGGGTACAAAGACGCTGCGGCTGAAGAGCCACCCCGCCGGAGAGCCGTTGCGCGACGTCTCGGCGATCGGCTTTGAATATTCCGATTGCTGGGTGCAGGACAACCGGCTTGTCGTGCTCAACGCGCGGGATGCGGCAATGCGGGGTGCGGACATCCGTGTGCGCACCCGTTGCGTCGCGGCGCGCCGCGAGGGCGGTCTCTGGCAACTGTTGCTTGAAGATACGCAATCCGGCTTGAAGAGCGAAGCTACGGCCCGCGCTCTGGTCAACGCGGCGGGCCCCTGGACCGACAAGATCGCGTCCGATGTTGCCGGCATCGGCGCTTCGGGCCGCGTACGCCTCGTACAGGGCAGCCACATCGTGGTCAAAAAGCTCTACGAGCACGATCGCTGCTATATCTTTCAGAATCCGGACGGTCGCATCTTCTTCGCCATTCCCTATGAAGAGGACTTCACCCTAATCGGCACGACGGACAGGGACTACAAGGACGCTCCCGAGGCGGTCGCGGCCTCCGCGGAGGAAGTCGACTATCTGCTTGCGGCAGCATCGTCCTATTTTCGCACCGATCTCACTGAAGCCGACGTCGTTTGGACTTATTCCGGCGTCCGCGCCCTCTTCCACGACGGCGCCGCCAACGCGCAGGAGACGACCCGCGACTACGTGCTGCAGCTCGATCGGCCGGGGACGCAGGCGCCGATGCTCTCCGTTTTCGGCGGCAAGATCACCACCTATCGCTGCCTCGCGGAGGACGTGCTGGACAAACTCGCCGCGATCTTTCCGGACTGGAACAGGCAGCGAGGCTGGACGGCGACGCAACCGCTGCCGGGCGGCGCCTTTCCGGCCGGAGCGGCTGATGATCTCGCAAGGGCCATTCACGGCGAGCATCCCTACCTTACCGTGCGGGAGGCGCGCCGGCTTGTACGCCATTACGGGCTCGAGGCACGAGAGATTCTCGGCAAGGCGCAGGATCGCGCCGATCTCGGCCGTGATTTCGGCGGATCCATGACCGAGGCGGAAATCGCCTTTCTGATGGAGCGGGAATTTGCATTGACCGCTGCCGATGCGGTCTGGCGGCGTACGAAATCCGCCTTGCGGATGACGAGCGAGGAGATCGGGGCGCTTGACCGATACATGCAGGAGCGGCGCGGAGCCGGCGAGACCAGGCGCGCCGCCGGATAGACTTGCCGCTCCCTGAAACGGGGGGCGGGTGGGTGAGGGGAGACGCCGGCGGTATCCGGATCGTCGCCGAATTATTGGAGGAACCGACCACAGGCGGGAGGACGCCGGCGGTGAGGTCCCCGGGAGGAGAAGGCAATGTCCATTGCACAGGTGAAACGCATCTCGGACTCGCCGTGGCCGTGGCTCCTGCCGCTGATCGCGCTCCTCGCCGTCTTCACCATCTATCCCTTCATCTACAATGTGTGGCTGAGCTTCCACGAATTTGTGCCGAAGAGCCGCGGACTGAAGTTTGTCGGCTTCGCCAATTGGGTACAGCTGTGGAACGACGGCCGTTTCTGGGGCGCACTTGGCGTCACCTTCCTCTATTTCGCCGTGGCCCTGACGATCGAGATCATCCTCGGCATGGCGATAGCGCTACTCCTGGACGCCGAACTGCCGGGCTTCGCAATGCTGCGCGCAGTGCTTTCGATGACGCTGGTCATCCCGCCGGCTATCGCCGGCATGATGTTTCTCCTGATGGAGGATTCGCAGTTCGGGGCGCTCTCCTATCTGCTCGGCCTCGTCGGGCTGCTCGACAAGGCAACGCCCATGCTCGCCACCTCCTCGCTGGCGCTGATCGGCGTGCTGATCGCCGAAATCTGGCAATGGACGCCGTTCATGGTGCTGATCTTCATGGCCGGGCTGCGCTCGCTGCCGGCCGAGCCCTATGAGGCGGCGATGATCGACGGTGCCTCGTCGTTGCAGATGTTCCGCCGGCTGACGCTGCCGATGATGTCGCGCGTCATCGCCGTGGCGGTACTCCTGCGCGGCATCGATCTCTTCCGCGTCTTCGATTACGTCTTCGTGATGACTTCGGGAGGGCCGGGCACAGCGACCTATACCGTCAGCCTCTATGCATGGCAGCAGACCTTCTCGTTCCTGAAATGGGGCTACGGGGCCACGCTGAGCCTGACGAGCCTGGTCATCGTCATGGTCATGGCCAACATATTCATCCGCGTTGCAAAGGTGAGGTGGTAACATGCAACAGAGCGCTCTCGCCCGCACGCTGCGCACCATTGCCGGTTGGCTCGTCGTCGGGGCATTCTTTTTCCCGATCTACTTCTGGACCTCGGTCGCCTTCCGCGACGCCAAGGACATTTTCAACTGGCCGCCGATCTTCTTCAATTTCCAGCCGACGGTGAGGAATTTCGAGCAGGTCTTCGGCATCTCGCTGGGCTTCGGTTACGGCAGCCAGGAAGCCGTGACGCCCGGCGGCGGCAACTTCTACATGGGGCCGCGCCTTTGGGACTCGATCGTCGTCGCATCTTTGTCGACGGTGCTGGCGATCGTGGTTGCGACGCTTGCTTCCTATGCTTTGTCGCGCATGCATTTCCGCGGCCGCCATGAATTCGTCAACTGGGTGCTGTCGACCCGCATGATGCCGCCAGTAGCGGTGGCGATCCCGATGTTCTTCATCTTCAAGCAGTTCAACCTGCTCGACACCTATGTCGGCGTCATACTCGTGCATGGTCTCATGAACCTGCCTCTGGCGGTGCTGCTCCTGAAGAGCTTCTTCGACGACATCCCCGCGGAGATCGACGAGAGCGCGCTGCTCGACGGCGCGTCGCGCTGGACGATCTTCCGCCGCATCGTGCTGCCGATGGCCAAGGGCGGCATAGCCGCTACCGCGGTGCTCTGCTTTATCTTCTCATGGACGGAGTTCCTCTTCGTCCTGACCTTGACGCAGACGGGTCTGAAGACCGTGCCCGTCGTGTCGTCGACCTTCGTCACATCGATCGGAACCGCCTGGGGCAACATGGCCGCCCTCGGTGCGGCGGCGATCGTGCCCGCCTTCATCGTGGTCCTGCTCGTTCAACGCCATCTCGTGCGTGGTCTGACGATGGGGTCTCTGAAGCAGTGAAAATGCGGCGCCTGCGCCGACAACAGGAGAGATCGGGGCCACTTCCGGCGTCGATCGAGGAGGAGAGACATGAAAGAGAAAGACAGAAAGTTTTATCTCGCGTCTGTGACCGACCGCTTCGTCCGCGGCCAGATGGACCGCCGCAGCTTCCTGCGTACGGCCGGTACGCTCGGCCTCGGCGCAACCGCGCTCGGGATGGGCTTCGGCAGCCGGCCCTTCGGGGTGAGCCGGGCGCTTGCCCAGGAACAGCTCGAGCCGTCCGCCGAAGTGATCTCCTGGCTCAAGGACGTCGCCAAACCGTTTGCGGGGACGACGCTGAAGCTGGCGACGGAATCGACCCCGCCGTCGAACGCCATCAACTCCCAGCTTAAGAAATATTTCGAGGAAGCGACCGGCATCAGGGTCGAGATCGAGGTCCTGCCGCTTGAGCAGGTTCTGCAGAAGCTGACACTCGATGTCGCCTCCTCACTTGGCAGCTATGACCTCTACTATATCGACCAGAGCTGGTCGGCATCTTTCAGCCAGGACGTGTTCGATCCGCGCGAGCAGCTTCAGGAAAAGCCGGATCTCGCCATGCCGAACTACAATATCGATGACTTCATGCCTGCGCTCGTCGACGGGATCGCCAAATACGAGGACCGTTGGGTCGGCGTACCCTACGACATCCCCATCTTCATCATGATCTACCGCAAGGACATCTACGAGAAGCTCGGCCTCAAGGCTCCGGCAACATTCGAGGATCTGCTGAACAATTCCGTCACCATCACCAAGGAAATGGGACCGAACCTCTATGGCTACGCCGGTCAGATGAAGTCCGGCCACTACGCGCTGGAATGCGAATGGACTTCCATGCTCTGGGGCAATGGCGGCTCGATCTTCAATGCCGACAAGAAGTTCGTGGGCAATGACGAGCGGGGCATTGCCGCGCTCGACTACTATACCAAGCTCAAGGAAACCATGCCGCCGGGCGTGGATCAGTGGACCTGGGACGGTCAGGGCCAGGCGATCGCTCAGGGCGTTGCCGCCTCGATGCTTTCCTGGGGCGAGTTCTTCCCCTACTTCGACGATGCCAGCCAGACCAAGGTTTCCGGCCTCTGCGAGGCGGTCGTTCCGCCGCAGCCGGTGGCGCTCAGGAAACCCGAAGAATGCGGGTATGGCGAAATTCCCGGCACCGGCCACCAGGGCGGCTCGTCACTCGCGGTGTCCAGATACTCCAAGAGCCCGGATGCGGCATGGATCTTCATGCAGTGGGCGACTTGCGCCGACACGCAGGCCCTCATCACCACGCTCGGCGGCGGTACCGGCCCCACCCGCGCCTCTGTCTATGACGACCCGCGCGTCAAGGCAAATGCCCGCGTCGGCGCCGGCACGACCCGCCACCTGTCGGTCGTCCGCGAGACCATCGACAAATATATGGGCTCGGAGCCGGACCTGCCGGAATGGGCCCAGCTGTCGAGCGATACAATTCCCGTGGGCCTCGGCAAGTACTTCGCCGGCAGCTACGGCTCCTCCAAGGAAGCGATGGACGACATCGCCTCTCAGGTCGAGACCGTGCTGAAGGGCTGATCCTGCATATGGGCGGGGCGCTGTAGCGGCGCCCCTTCCGGCCGGACATGACGAAAGACAGGAGGACCACCATGCCCGACAAACCGCTGATCGCGATCACTGGCGCCAGCTCCGGCATTGGCGAGGCCGTCGCGGGGGCCTTCTCCAGGGCCGGGCATCCGCTTCTGCTGATCGCCCGCAGGCTCGACCGGCTCGAGGCGCTCGGCCTGCCCAACGCCTTGCTGAAGAAGGCCGATGTCCGCGATCGCGCGGCACTTGCCGCCGCCGTGGGCGAGGCGGAGGCGAGGTTCGGCCCGGTCGACATGATGTTTGCCAACGCCGGAATCGCGCGGCTTGGCGACATCGCCCGCCAGGCGCCCGAGGAATGGGACGAGATGATCGACATCAACACCAAGGGTGCGATGAACAGCGTGCATGCCGTGCTCTCGGGAATGATCGGGCGGAAGCACGGAACACTTGTAATGATGAGCTCGATTGCAGGGCGCAAGGTCTATCCGGACCATACGGTCTATTGCGGCACGAAGTTCTTCGTCCACGCGGTCTCGGAAAGTCTGCGCGAATATCTGGCACCGCACGACGTGCGCGTTATCGTGGTCTCCCCCGGCATTATCGATACGGAAGTGCTGGATCATGTGAAGGACGAGACGACGCTCGCCAATTACAAGGCGAACAAAGCGGCGATCGGCGGCGGCATTTCCGCCGACGTCGTCGCAGATCTCATCCTCGACGCCTATCAGCTGCCGCAGCGAGCGATCGTCCAGGAAATCGTCATCACGCCGACCCGACAGAAATACTGACACAGCGGAGCCGCCGTCGGCGCGACGGAAGGCCTGAACGAAGAATGGAGTAACGACCGATGGCGACCGTGGAATATCAACGAATTGGCAAGTCCTTCGGTGCCGTCACGATCATGCGCGACATCTCTTTCCGGATCGAGGATCACGAATTCGTGGTCCTGCTCGGCCCGTCGGGTTGCGGCAAGACGACCTTGCTCAGAATGACGGCCGGGCTCGAGGCCGTCAGCCAGGGCGACCTCATGATCGGCGGCAAACGCGTCAACGACGTGCACCCGCGCGACCGCTCGATCGCGATGGTCTTTCAGAACTACGCGCTCTACCCGACGATGAAGGTTTACGACAACATCGCCTTCAGCCTGGAAGTGGCGAAAGTTCCGCCTGCGGAGATCAAGAGCCGGGTGGAATGGGCGGCCGCGACGCTCAACCTCACCCCCTATCTCGGCCGCTATCCGAAGGAGCTTTCCGGCGGCCAGCGGCAGCGTGTCGCGATGGGCCGCGCCATGGTGCGCGAGGCGGAAGTCTTCCTTTTCGACGAGCCGCTCTCGAATCTCGATGCCAAGCTGCGTGCCCATATGCGCACGGAAATCCGTCAGCTGCACAACCGGCTGAAGACAACCACGATCTACGTCACGCATGACCAGATCGAGGCCATGACCATGGCCGACAAGATCGTCGTCATGCGCGCCGGCAAGATCGAGCAGATAGGCTCGCCCGACGACGTCTACGACCGGCCGGCCAGCAAATACGTCGCCGATTTCATAGGCTCGTCTTCCATCAATTTCCTCCCCGGCACCGTGGTCGTCGACAATGGCGGGCCTGCCGTCGACACCACGACCGGCCGGGTGAGCGTCGAGCCTTCGCCTGCACTAAAGTCAGGGCAGAAGGTCGTCCTCGGCCTGCGCCCGACCGACGTGGTCGTCGATGCAGGCGGCCCGCTTGCAGCGAAGGCGATCCTCACCGAGCGGCTCGGCCATGACGCGCAGCTTTTTTGCGAAGGTCCGGAGGGAAGCTTCGTTGCCGTCGTCGACAAGGCGGCACGTTTTTCGGAGGGCGCCGAGGTCCGCTTCGCGATCCCGCCTTCGAAGGTTCACGTTTTCGATGCCGAAACAGAGATCCGCATTTGACGCTGCGGACCGGACATCACCCACCCGATCGACTGTATCCGGGCGCTGCAAACGGTGCCGGCAAGGAAAGGAACTGCCATGAAATCGCGCTGGTCGGACTCCGAGTTCACCTCCATCATCGATGCCTATGTCGCTAAAGGCGTCAATCGGGACCTCGCCATTCGCACCTATACGACCCGTCTGCTCGGCTCCGATCCGGAACTGGTATTGCACGGCGGCGGAAACACTTCGGTCAAGACCACCTTTACGGAGATGGACGGCAGCGAGGTGGACGTGCTCTGCGTCAAGGGCAGCGGATGGGATATGGGCACGATCGAGCCGCAGGGCCTGCCGGCCGTCCGCCTGCAGCCGCTGCAGGCCATGATCGATTTCGAGACGCTCTCCGACGACGACATGGTGATGCTTCAACGCCGCCTGCTTGTCGATCCAGCGGCGCCCAATCCGTCGGTCGAGGCCATTCTGCATGCGATCCTGCCCTTCAAGCACATCGATCATACCCATGCGAACGCCATCGTCTCGCTCACCAATCAGCCGCACGGCGAGGATCTGATCCGAGAACTATTCCCCGATGCGATCATCGTTCCCTATGTGATGCCGGGCTTCGATCTGGCAAAGGCTTGCGACACTGCCTTCAAGGCTGATCCGAAAGGCGACGGCATGATCCTGCTGAAGCACGGCATCTTCACCTGGTCGGAGGATCCGCGCGAAGCCTACGAGGATATGATCGCCAAAATCGACAAGGCCGAGCGGCGCCTGTCCCAAGGCCGGGCGAAGCCGTTCAGGAGCATTGCCGTTCCCGCAGGCCTGGCCGCTGCCGCGGATATCGCGCCGATTCTGCGTGGGGCGCTGGCGATCGACACCGGTATCGAAGGAGCGCCGAAACGCTTCGTTCTCGAACATCGTACCAGCGAAAAGATACTCGACTTCTGCAACGCCGAAAATATCGAAAGCCTCGTCCGCCGCGGCAATGCGACGCCGGAACATGTGATCCATATCAAGCGCTTCGGCGTTGCTCTGCCCGCTCCGGAGAAGAACAGACTTGGAGAATGGGCGGTGCGTGCAAGGGAAGCGGTCGCCGCTTATCAGGCCGACTACCAGGCCTATTTCGAACGGAACAATGCCCGCGTCGGGGGTGGTAAGCGCATGCTCGATCCGAAGCCGCGCGTCTTCTACGTCGCCGGCATCGGCCTCTTCGCCGCCGGGGCAGCGCGAAAAAACGCGACGGTCGGCGCCGACGTTGCGGAAGCAACGATAGATGTCATCACGAAGGCGGAAGGCATCGAGGCCTTCGAGGCGCTCTCGGAGCGCGATCTTTTCGACATCGAATACTGGTCGCTCGAGCAGGTGAAGCTGACAAAGGTGCAGGAAAAGCCGCTGACGCGGCAGGTTGCAATCGTCACCGGCGCGGCAAGCGGACTCGGCTTTGCTGTCGCGGAAGCCTTGAAGGCGGAAGGTGCCGAACTCGCGCTCTTCGACATTTCAGAAGATGCGCTGAACGCGGCGGCGAAAAAACTCGGCGCGCTGCCGGTGCTCTGCGACGTGACGAGTTCCGAGGCGGTCGACGCGGCGGTCGCCAGGGTCGCGCAGCACTATGGTGGTGTGGATATTCTGATCTCGAATGCGGGCGCAGCCTTCCAGGGCAAACTGCTCAGCGTCGATGAGGCGACCTTCCGAAAGGCCTTCGATCTCAATTTCTGGAGCCATCACTACGTCGCGCGCGCGGTGGTACGCGTCATGGAACAGCAGAAGTCAGGCGGCTCGCTGGTCTTCAACGTCTCCAAGCAAGCCGTGAATCCCGGCGCCGACTTCGGCCCCTATGGAACCTCGAAGGCGGCACTGATGGCGCTGATGCGGCAATATGCCATTGAGCACGGCGGCTCCGGCATCACGTCGAACGCCGTCAATGCGGACCGGATTCGCACCGGCCTGATGACCGACAAGATGGTCGAGGAACGCTCGATGGCGCGTGGCCTGACGCCGGAGGATTACATGCGGGGCAACATGCTTCGCCGCGAGGTGACCGGCGCCGATGTGGCAGCGGCCTTCGTGCATCTCGCCAAGGCCCGGACCTCCACCGGAGCAGTCGTTACCGTCGACGGCGGCAACGTTGCCGCGATGATGCGTTGAGGGCGCGCAGGAACAGGTAAGCGGAGAAACCGAAAGATGGCAACCATCCTCATTCTCGGGGCGGGCGTGATGGGTACCGCCCTGGCCGTACCGGCAAGCGATAACGGCCACCGGGTGCTGTTGGCGGGCACGCCGCTCGATGCCGTCCCGGTCGCCCGGATGAAAGCAGGCGGGATCCACCCGAAGCTCGGCGCGCCGCTTGCGGGAACGGTCACGATCCTGATGGACGAAGAGCTCGGGCCCGAGCATGCCGAGGCGGCGGATCTGATTGTCGTCGGCGTCAGCAGCCCGGGCATCGTCTGGGCGGTTGACCGGCTTAATGGCCTGCTGGGCCGGGAAAAGCCGGTCGCCTTCGTAACGAAGGGGCTCGACCGCGAAGGCGACCGGGTCGTCACCTATGCCGAGACGCTGCCGCCACGGATCGCCGGCATGCAAAGCTTCATCGGCATCGGCGGGCCCTGCATCGCGCGCGAGCTTGCCGAGCGATATCCGACGTCCAGCATCTATGCCAGCTGCGACAGGGTTGCGGCGGACTTCGCCGCCGGCCTGATGCGGACACCCTATTACCGGCTTGCATCGAGCGAGGATGTGACCGGCGTCGAGGCCTGCGCTGCGCTCAAGAACTTTTTCGCGATCGGCGTCAGCACCATGCAGACGCGCTATCCGGACAGGCTGCGCGCCGATGGCCAATCCAAGAACCCGACGGCGGCCGCGTTCAACCAGGCGGCGCAGGAGATGGCCCTGCTTTGTGAGCGGATTGGCGGCAGCCGCGCCTCCGCTTTCGACCTGGCCGGGATCGGCGACCTGCATGTGACGGTCGGCGGCGGGCGCAATAGCAGGCTCGGCCACGGCCTCGGACTTGGCCGCACGGTCTCAGACGTCATTTCGGGTGAACTCGCTGGTGAAACGGTCGAAGGCATCGACACCGCACGGATCGTAGGCTCCTTGTTGCGGCAAATTGAGAATGCCGAAACGCGTCTGCCTCTCGCGACCGCAATCACAAGCGCGGTAATGGACGGCGGCACCCTCGCCTTCGATTTTGACCGGATTTAAGCTCTTCCAGGAAAGGCTGTAACGGCCTTCCTTGCAGCTCACGATGTCTTTGGGTTGGTCGACCTAGTAGAGCCATCCCTCCAATTCGCGGCGGACCACATGGTTGAGCACCGCCATGCCTTCGGGGCTGTCGTTCAGGCAGGGAATATGGGCGAATTTCTCGCCGCCATTATGGTGGAAACTCTCCGCCGCCTGGCCGGCGATTTCCTCGAGCGTTTCCAGACAGTCCGAAACGAAGCCGGGGTTGATGACGGCGATCTTCTTCACGCCCTCCTTGGCCAGTCTTTCCACGGTGGCGTCGGTATAAGGCTGGAGCCACTCCTCGGGACCGAAGCGCGATTGGAAGGTGATCTGGAGCTTTTCTTTCGGCCAGCCGAGTCTTTCGCGCAGCAACCGCGCCGTCTTCTGGCACTGGCAATAATAGGGATCGCCCTTCTCGAAATAGCTCTTCGGGATGCCGTGGAAGGAGGCGAGAACCAGCTCCGGTTCCCAATCAAGTGTCGCGAGGTGCTTGGTGATGGAGGTCGCCAGGGCATCGATGTAGACCGGGTCGTCGTGATAAGGCGGCACGGTTCTGAGCGCGGGCTGCCAGCGCATCCCGAGCAGGGCCTCGAAGGCTTTGTCGTTGACCGTGGCTGTCGTGGCGGCGGCATATTGCGGATAGAGCGGGAATACGAGAATTCGCTCGCATCCGGCTTTCTGCAGCGCATCGAGCCGCGAGGCGATAGAGGGCCGACCATAGCGCATCGCCCAGTCGACGATAACCTGCGGCTGGCCGCCGAAGGCCTCGGTCATCAAGGCCGCCTGATTGCGTGTGTAGGTTCTGAGCCAGCTTTCATTCAGTTCCTTGTTCCAGATGAGTTCGTAAGCCTTGCCCACCTTGCGCGGACGCGTGTTGAGGACGATGCCGTAGAGGATCGGATACCAGAAGAGGCGCGACCATTCGATGACGCGCCGGTCGCTCAGGAATTCCCGGAGGTAGCGGCGCATGGAGGTGACGTCGGTACCGTCAGGCGTGCCGAGATTGACCAGGAGCACGCCCAGCTTTCCATAGCTGACGGCGGGGTGGTTGGTGTTCGGCTCGGCTTCCATGGCTGTCATCTCGGTCCTCGTGGGGCGCCACGTTACTGCGCGGCTGCCTACAATTTCAAACCTTTCTAAAAAGAAATACCGGCGCGGGAAAGCCCGCGCCGGTGGGAAATGCCGAGGCAAATCGTCTTATTCGGCCGGGATCTCCAGCTCTCGGCCGATTTCCAGCGCCCGCGGTGCCGGATCGCCATTGGCGGCAGATATTCTCTTCCATTCCGCGCCGCTGCCGTAGAAGGTCTGGGCGAGGTCCCAGAGCGTGTCGCCTCTGGCGATGACGTGCGTGCGCGGACCTGCGGCTGCGGCCGACTCGGTCGAGGGCTCGGGGGCAGGAGTGGGCGTTGCGCTTTCCGCCGGCGCGGCTGCGGCTTCCGGCTCACTCGCAGCGCCGGGCGCCGCATCCGCCGCGGCAGTCACTTCCGTGATGCGGCCGCTGGTGTAGGGTTTGAAAGGTTGATGGGCGGCGAGATAATCGGCGAGCACCGTTTCGAGGCCCGGACCGTAGTCGTAGGCGTTCTCTCCCTTGTCCTTGAAGACCGCGTAACCGTCACCGCCGCCGCGCATGAAGTTGTTGCTGACGAGCGAATAGGTCTTTTCCGGGTCGAGCGCGGCAAAGGCCCCGCCGTCTTCGACCTCGACGCTGACGAGGCGGCTGCCGGCGGGCTTCGAACGATCGAAGGAAAATCTGAGACCGGCGACCTGCGGGAAGCGCCCGCCGCCCTCTTCGACCTGGCTTAGTCCGTTTTCAAGAGCTGCCCGGATGTCCGCGCCCTTGAGCTGGAAGGTGGACAGCGTGTTCTGGAAGGGCAGAACGGTGATGACCTCGCCCATCGTCACGTCGCCGCCGTCGATCGAAGCGCGCAAGCCGCCGCCATTGGTGATGGCGACCGTCACGCCCTGTCCCTTGACGCGGTCGAGCATCGCGTCGGCCACCAGGCTGCCCATTTCGCATTCCTTGGCGCGGCAGCTCTCGCGCGACCCGTCGATCGGCGCCTCGGTCTTGCCGATGACCTTCGTTCTCAGTTCCTCGATCGGCTTGGCCAGCTCCTTGACGCGGGCGACCACCGTTTCGTCCGGCTTTACGGAGGAATCGACGAGGATCGGATCGCCTTTGGCTGCTTTGACCACGCCGTTGTCGTCGAACGTCACCATGAGGTCGCCGAGATATTTGCTGTAGGAGCCGGCCTGTACGACCGGCACCTTGTAGCCGCCGGGGTTGTCGACCATCGTAGGATAGGGCCCCTCGGCCTTTTCGTCGGTGTTGGACAAGAGGCTGTGGGAATGACCGCCGACCACGACGTCGACATCAGGGATCTTCGCAATTGCCGCCAGGTCGCGCGGATAGCCGACATGGGTCAGGGCGACGATCTTGTTGATGCCCTGCTTCTTCAATTCCTCGACTGCGCTGGTGATCGTCGCGACATCCTCGCCGATGAGGATGTCGGGGCCGGGTGAGGCGAGTTCCGGCGTGTCATTGGCCACCGCGCCGACGATACCCACCTTCTGGCCGCCGACATCGAGAACGATCGACGGCTTGATGCGGTCGCCGATCTTTGACTTATGACTCGGCAGGACATTGGCGGTGACGACGGGGAAGGTGACCTTGTCGAGGAAGCTCGCAAGCCCGTCCTCGCTTTCATCGAACTCGTGATTGCCGACGGTCATCGCGTCGAACTTCATCAGGTTCAGGAATTCCGCCTCCGCGGCGCCCTTATAGGTGGTGAAGAAGAGCGAACCCTGGAAATTGTCGCCGGCGTTGAGCAGAAGCAGGTTCTTGCCCGTCCGTTCCTGTCGCTTCTGGTCGATCAGGGTCTTGAGGCGCGCGACGCCGCCGAAGCACTCGTTCTTGCCCTCTTCCTCGACGGAGCAGGTCGAATCGAACTTGTTGATCGATTCGATGCGCGAATGAAGGTCATTGATGTGCAGGATGTTCAATTCATAATCGGCAAAGGCTGCGCCCGACGAGAGCGCAAAAAGGGAAACAGCTGTAAAGCCGACCCGCATGTGTCTGATCATGGTGTGCTCCTGTGTGCTGCCGGCCGAGTTCCGGATAGGATGCGCGGCGGGATGCGGGTGGAAAACCGCACAGACTTTTCCTCGTCCCGCTCCAGCGGATGTTTTCACCAGTCGAGAGCGACTTCAAGCCGCAAACGCATGCCTCGCTGCCGGACTTTCGGATAGGGTTAAGCCGGCCCCAGAAAGAAAAAAGCCCCCGGGCGGGGGGCTGCTCGGTGAAGTGACGGCCTCAGGCGCGGCGAGTCAACGAGAACTGGGCGCCAGAGTCGGTCGTGCAGTTCAGCTGAGATGGTGTTGCCAAGGCGCAATTGACCTTGGACTGGATATTGCGCACCAGGGACGTCATGTTGATTTCCACCAGTGTAGGGCTGACGTTCACATAGTTGCCGGAGGCGAGAAGCTGGTTGGTATCGGTCGTGCGCGTCGAAAATGTTCCGCCGGCGAAGGTGGAGACGATGCCGTTCGGATCGACCCACGAACCCTCGACGCCCGTTGCCTGCGGCGCTGAAGACATCTGCCTGAGTTCCCGAGGTTGGGACTGACAGGAGGCCAGCGCGGCGGCAGATGCCAAGAGGGTGAGGATGGCGAATGGCTTCATCGGCGTTTCTCCCGCGTCACGAGTTTGAGCGGGATGCAAACGCAAGACCGCTTCATACTTTCCTGTCCCCGCTCTACCGCATAATTCCGTGAACCGGAACCGGTCCACGGAGAATTGTGCGGCGTCTCAAAGCACTGCAGCAACCATTGTGCGTCTTTTGAGACACGCAGCGACGCAGTGCGCGAAACATGCCGCGATCATGAGTTGAAAGCAAGAGCGGGCATGCGCGTGGCGCGCTCGACGCTCGCAAAAAAAAGGCCCGGAGACAGGGTGCTCCGGGCCTTGATCAGAGTGCGCGAGGCGGGATCTTCAACGGACGAGAATGTTCCTGAACTGCCAGGGGTCCTTCGCGTCGATATCTTCCGGAAACAGGCCGGGGCGGCCGTCAAGCGGCGTCCAGTCGGTATAATGCCCTTCGACGGGACCGAGATAGGGGAGCTGCACTTCGAGGCAGCGCTTGTAGTCCATTTCGTCGGCCTCGACGATGCCCGCCTTCGGGTTTTCCAGAGCCCAGACCATGCCGGCAAGAACGGCGCTCGTGACCTGCAGCCCGGTGGCGTTCTGGTAGGGCGCGATGCGCCTGGTTTCTTCCAGCGAAAGGCGCGAGCCGAACCAATATGCGTTCTTGGCGTGACCGTAGAGCAGCACGCCGAGCTCGTCGACGCCGTCTATCAGCTCATGCTCGTCCAGGACGTGCAGTTCAGGCTGTGCCTTGCCGCCGTTGCCGAACATTTCGTGCAGCGAAAGAACCGCGTCGTTGGCAGGGTGATAGGCGTAGTGGCAGGTCGGGCGGTAGACGACATCGCCGTTCTTGTCGCGGACGGTGAAGAAGTCGGCGATCGAGATCGATTCGTTGTGCGTGACGAGGAATCCGTATTGCGGACCGGGCGTCGGGCACCAGCTGCGCACGCGGGTATTGGCACCCGGCTGCTCCAGGTAGATCGCCGCCTTGCAGCCCTTTTTGTGCTTCTTGGCGTTTTTCGGCATCCAGTTCTCGTGGGTGCCCCAGCCGAGTTCGGCTGGCTGCAGCCCTTCAGAGATGAAACCTTCGACGGACCAGGTGTTCCAGAATACGTTGAGGGGCTTCGGGTGCTTGGCGCGCTGGGTGTCGCGCTCGGCGATATGAACGCCCTTGACGCCCGCTTTCTTCATCAGCTTCGCCCAGCCATCGCGGTCGTCCTGGTGAGGCTCATCGTATTTCAGGCCGAGATCGTCGGCGAGGTTGAGCAGGGCCTTTTTGACGAACCAGGAAACCATGCCCGGATTGGCGCCGCAGGTCGAAACGGCAGTCGTGCCGCCCGGGTTCTTCTCCTTCTCGCGGCGGACCGTTTCGCGCAACGCATAATTCGTGCGTGCCGCGTTGTCCTTTTCGGCGTCGAAGTAGAAACCCAGCCAGGGTTCGACGACCGTGTCCACGTAGAGCACGTCCAGCTTGCGGCAAAGCTTGATGAGGTCGAGCGAAGAGGTGTCGACCGAGAGATTGACGCAGAAGCCCTGGCCGCCGCCTTCGGTCAGAAGCGGCTTCAGCAGCTCTTTGTAGTTGTCCTTGGTTACCGCTGCGCGCACGTGCCGGACGCCGTGACGCGCGAATATCTCCGTGTCCGTGGCGTCCTCACGGGGCTCCACCACGATCAGCCGGCTCTTGTCGTATCTGAAGTGGCGCTCGATCAGCGGCAAGGTACCATGACCGATCGAACCGAAGCCGATCATCACGATGGGACCGGTGATCTCACCGTAAACCGGATAGGTGGTGTCTGCCATTTTTGTCTTTCTCCTGAGAAAACGTCCCTGTGCGGTACCTTGGATGCGCGCGAAAGCGAGCCTCGACTTCCTGGCGGGCCTGCATGGCGTCAAATCGGAAACGATTCAAGGACGTCTCATGCGGGCAACGCAAGTGCTGCTGCGGCTTTTGCGCGTCTGGATCGGCGCGCGGCGCTGTAGAGCATAGTTTCCTGTCACAATAAAGAGCCGGGCCGTCAACCCGCACTTGAGTCTGTGCTTAACCGGCGATCTCCGAGGGGGGCAGCGACCGAAGCCGTGCGTTCTCGACCTGACCCTCTCGGCTGTCGTTTCGCACGGCAGCTTGCCACAAGCATTACGTGCTATAGCTTCAACTGAGCTGGCCGCTTCGCAGAGCGACCTTTATGTTGGTGGAGCAGACCGACCGTGACTGGTGATCACCTCAAGGCCCTGCTGGGCCTGCAAGCCGCAACACCGGTGTTGATCGCGCTTTATGATCCGCAGGATCGGTTGCGCTACGCCAATGAGGCCTTTCGGTCCGCCTACCATGTCGGGAAGGACGAGGCGCCGACCTGGGCGGAAATCATGCGTCGCAACCATGCCGCGGGCAGGGGTACCGTGCTCGAGACCGACGACCTCGAAGGCTGGATCGCCGCAACGCTCCACAGGCGCGGCAAGGTGCCCTTTCGCACGGTCGAGACCGACCTGCATGACGGTCGCTGGCTTTTGATGACGGAGACCGTGGATCAGAAGGGCTGGATGCTCTGCATCGCTTCCGACATCACCGATGTACGCGCAGGGGAGCGCAAGCTTCGCCAGGACCGCGACTTTGCCCTGAGAGCCTCACAGGTGGACGATCTCACCAGTCTACCCAATCGGCGTTACACAATGGAGAGACTCAAGGAGTTCATCCAGAACTGCGCCGAAAACCCGCACATGTGGGGATGCGTGGCGATCATCGATATCGACTATTTCAAGGCGATCAATGATCGCTTCGGCCATTACCGGGGCGATGAAGTGCTGCTCGACTTTGCCCGCCAGATGCAGGAATTCGTCCGGCGCTCCGACTGCTTCGGCCGCATCGGCGGCGAAGAGTTCATGCTGATCCTGCCCGACACCACCGTCAGCGAAGCCAATCTCATCCTCGACCGGCTGCTGGACAAGATCCGGAGCGCGAGGCCGCTGTCGAACATACCGGAGTTCTTCTACACCTGTTCGGTCGGGCTTGCTGAATACCGCGAGGGCGACAGTGTCGGCGACATCTATTCGCGCGCGGACGCGGCGCTTTATATCGCCAAGCGCGAAGGTCGCGATCGCGTAAGTCGCTTTACGCTGCCTGGATCAGGCGATGAGTTCAGCCCGGATCAGACCCCTTAAGGAATTGCCGACATAGAGGCGGCCGCCGGCGAGGTCGGAGGGCTCCAGCCGCTCAACCCTTGCTCGCCGCCGGCAGATGAGCTCCGTGCGCAAAACGCCGGCGAGCAGGCCACAGGCGATCGGCGGCGTTTTCAAGTGGCCGCTGCCGTCATCGAGAAAGACAGAGGTGATCGTGCCTTCGCAGATATTGCCTCTTTCGTTGAGCAGGATCACCTCGTCGGCGTCCGCCGTGGAAAATTCGCGGCGTGCCTCCTCGTAGAGGCTCCGGCGCGTGGTCTTCATCCGGAGAAGCCGGTCGCTGGAATCGAGCCGCGACGAGGCGATCCGCACTCGCCATACCGCGTCCTCGGCAAGCGGCACGAAAGGCGCCGTGGTTACGTCGATGCTGCCGTCGCGGTCGAGTGTCAGGCGCACACGCAGCGGCGCTTGGGCGCCCGAAACAGCGCGGGCCAGCGCCGGCCCGGCTGCTGACGCATCCGCAAAACCGAGGCGCCTGGCGGAGCGCGTCAACCGCGCCAGATGCAGCGGCAGCCGCGCAAAGCCATGCTCCGGTTCGTAGCGCAGCGTCTCGATCAGGGAAAAACCGATCATCGAGCGATCTCCGCATCGCCGACGGCGAAACGGGCCTTCAGCAGGCATTCTTCGTATTCCGCCTCGGCCGTCGAATCGAAGACGATGCCACCGCCGACATTGAACACCGCCTCCCCCCCGGGGAAAAGGGAAATGGTGCGGATCGCGACGCTGAAGCGCATCGCCCCGTCCGGCGCGATGTAGCCGATCGCGCCACAATAGGCGTCGCGCGGGCCGGACTCCAGGTCGTGAAGAATTTCCATGGCCCGCATCTTCGGCGCGCCGGTAACGGAGCCGCAGGGAAAGAGTGCGGCGAAGATGTCGGCGATGCCGATGTCCGTCAGAAGCTTCGCCCTGACATGGCTCACCATCTGATGGACCGTCGGATAGGTCTCGATATCGAAGAGTTTAGGCACGTCGAGCGTGCCGACTTCGGTGACGCGGGAGATGTCGTTGCGCAGAAGGTCGACGATCATGCGGTTTTCGGCTTGCGTCTTCTCGTCGGCGCGCATCGCCGCGATGATCGCATCATCTTCCTTAGGGCTCGCGCCGCGCCGCGCCGTGCCCTTCATCGGGTGCGTTTCGATCCAGCCCTCGGCATCGACCCGGAAGAAAAGCTCGGGTGAGCGCGACAGCAGCACTGGGCCGTCGAGGGCGACGAGTGCGCCGTATCTCACCGGCTGACGCTCGATGAGCGACCAGAAGGCGGCAAGCGGATCGCCGGACCAGCGCGCTTGGATCGGCATGGTCAGGTTCGCCTGGTAGCAATCGCCCTGGCGCAGATGCCGGTGCAGCCTTTCGAAGCGCTGGCGATAAGCAGGAAAATCCCAGCCGGCGCGAGGCTCCAGGAGGAAGGGTTCGTTTTCGCTGCGCCGCCGCGCCACGGCAAGCGCATGGTCCTCCGCCGGCGCGTCGAAGACCCCGAATGACATCAGCGGCGTTTCCCGGTTCTCCGGCGCGAAGGGGGCCAGCTTCGTCTCGAAAAGATGCCCCGCTTCATAGGCCATGAAGCCCGCGATCCATTTTCCCGCACGATGGGCCGCTTCGATTTCACCAAGGCCGCGGTGAAACTCAGCCTTCGTCCGGGCCGTGACGACGCGCAAAGGGTCGGCGAAAACCGTGGTGCGGTTCTCGCTGTCGTCCCGGAAGAGGACATAGGGCGCGTGTTCGATCATTGAGGTCGGTCGCTGTCAAACTCGGTCCGACGGGGCTGATTGCCCGAGCGGGTTACGCCTTATCAAGCGCCTCCAGTTCGTCGATGAGCCCCTCAATCATCGACAGGCCCTGTGCCCAGAACGACGGATCGGCGGCGTCGAGCCCGAAGGGCGCCAGAAGTTCGGAATGATGCTTCGTTCCGCCCGCCTTCAGCATATCGAAATACTTCTCCTGGAAACCGCGCTCGGCGTTCTGATAGACGGCATAGAGGGAGTTTACGAGGCAATCACCGAAGGCATAGGCATAGACGTAGAAAGGCGAATGGATGAAGTGGGGAATATAGGCCCAGTAGGTCTCGTAACTCTCCGAAAGCCGGATCGCCGGGCCGAGGCTTTCGCTCTGCACCGACATCCATATCCGGCCGAGATCCTCGGCCGTCAGTTCGCCTTCCTTGCGGGCCGTATGCACTTTGCGTTCGAAATCGTAGAAGGCGATCTGCCGGACGACCGTGTTGATCATATCCTCGACCTTCTGCGCAAGCATCGCCTTTCGCTCGCGCCGGTCCTTCGTCCGGTCGAGGAGGGCGCGGAAGGTCAGCATCTCTCCGAAGACGGATGCGGTTTCCGCAAGTGTCAGGGGTGTCGAGGCCATCAGCGCGCCCTGCGCGCCGGCAAGGACCTGGTGGACGCCGTGTCCGAGCTCGTGGGCAAGCGTCATGACGTCGCGCGGCTTGCCCATATAATTGACGAGAACATAGGGGTGCACGGAAGGGACGGTCGGATGCGCGAAGGCGCCTGGCGCCTTGCCGGGGCGGACCGGCGCATCGATCCAGCCATCGTCGAAGAAGCGCCGGGCGATCGACGCCATTTCCGGGGCGAAGGCGTGATAGGCGGAAAGGACCGTATCCCTGGCATCGTTCCAGGGAATGAGCGCGTTCGGGGTCTCCGGCAGAGGAGCGTTCCGGTCCCAGAAATCCATCTGCTCCATGCCGAGCCACTTGGCCTTCATCGCATAATACCGGTGCGAGAGGCGTGGATAGGCGGCCTTCACCGATGCGGCCAGAGCATCCACGACCTCGCGCTCCACGCGATTGGCGAGATGGCGGCTGTCAGCTATATCCTCGAATCCGCGCCAGCGGTCGGAGATTTCCTTGTCCTTCGCGAGCGTATTGGTGACGAGGGTGAAGGTGCGGATATTTGCCTTGAAGGTTTCTGCGAGCGCGAGCGCGGCCTTCCTGCGCACCTCTACGGAGGAATCCTGCAGAAGGTTGAGCGTCACTTCCAGCGGCTGCTCCTTGCCGTCCACCGAAAAGGTCAGAGATGCGATCGTTTCGTCGAAGAGCCGGTTGAAGGCGTTTGCGCCAGTCATCGTTTTTTCAAGGAAGAGTTGCTCCAGCCTGTCGTCGAGCTGATAGGGCTTGTCCTTGCGCAGATCGAGAATCCACGGGGCATAGTGGGCGGCAAGGCCATCGGCCGCGAGTGCCGCATCGACGCGCTTGTCGTCGATGCGGTTGAGCTCCAGCGAGAAGAACAGGAGATGCGCCGAAATATCGGTAAGCTTCGACTGGATGTCGCCGTAGAGCTTGCCGTTCGCCGGATTCGAAGTGTCGGAAAAATAGGTGAGCCCGGCAAACGAAGCGATGCGGCCCATGAGGTCGTCCAGTGCCTCGAACTCATTCACGGCGGCGCCGAGACCCTCATCACCCGTTCGGCCGGCGGCCTGGTCCAACTTGCCCTTCCACTTAGCCTCAAAGGCGACCGCGTCGGCCTCGGCCCTGGCGAGGTCGGAGCGGAATTCCTCGGAGGATGGCGAAAGGTAGAGGTCCGTTAGCCGCCAGGACGGCAGGTCGCCGAGTTCGGCCGGCGCCGAGGCTGCCTGATCAGCCCCGGAGTTCGCCAGCGCGGCACGCAGCAAAGTGGGCCCGGAGGCGGCGAGACGTGGCGAAGCGAATTTCATTGTCGGTTCTCTCGTTTTGGACAGGCCCAACCCTGAAGCGAGGCAACGGCATGGCTCCCATTGCTACCGCCGGCGATGGATAAAATGCAAGCATTTCTCAAAACAGGATGTTCAGCCGTTTGTGGGACGAATGGCTCGCATGATTTGGCACATGAGGTTTGCCAACAGTACCCCGCATGTCCCAGGCAGGAGGCTTTCGTGACAGCTCATATTCTTGTCATCGACGACGATCCGGTGCAGCGGCGGCTGCTGACGAACATGATCGAGCGGCTCGGCCATGTCGCGCATCTCGCCGACAACGGGCGCAGCGGGCTGGAGCTCATGCAGCGCAAGGGTGGCATCATCAATGTCATTCTGCTCGATCTCCTGATGCCGGGAATGAACGGCCACAGCTTTCTGGAAGCGCTCGCCGAGCGAGGCGTCGACACCCCCGTCATCGTACAGACGGGGCAGGGGGGGATCGAAACAGTGGTTCAGGCGATGCAGGCCGGCGCCTTCGATTTCCTCGTCAAGCCCGTTTCGCCGGAGCGGCTGTCGATCGCCCTGGGTAACGCGCTGAAGATGGCGAGCCGAGACGGCAAGGTCAAAACCGCCCGGCGTCCACGCGGCGGGTCCGTCGGTTTCGACGATATCGTTTCGGCAAGCCCGGCGATGATCCGTGTCATCGATCTCGCACGCCGCGCCGCGCAGTCGAACATCCCGGTCGTGCTCGAAGGCGAATCGGGCGTCGGCAAGGAAATGGTCGCCCGCGCAATCCAGGCGGCCAGCGATCGGGCGACGAAACCGTTCGTCACCGTGAACTGCGGGGCCATCCCCGGCAATCTCGTCGAGAGCATTCTCTTCGGCCATGAGAAGGGCGCGTTTACCGGCGCAAGCGAAAAGCACAGCGGCAAGTTCGTCGACGCCGATGGCGGCACGTTGTTTCTCGACGAGATCGGCGACCTCCCGCTCGAGGTCCAGGTCAAGCTGTTGCGCGCCGTCCAACAGGGCGAGATCGAAACGGTCGGGGCTCGTCAGCCGCAGAAGGTGAATGTGCGGCTTATCTCGGCCACCAACAAGGACCTCATCAACGAGGTACGCGAGGGCCGGTTTCGCGAAGACCTCTACTATCGGCTGAACGTCTTCCCGATCACCATACCGGCGCTGCGCCGGCGCAAGGAGGACATCCCCGTTCTGGTCCGAGCCTTCGTCGAGCGCTTCGCCGCAGAGCAGAGGCTCGACCAGCGGCTGACGGTCTCGAACGGTGCAATGGCGCTGCTGACATCCTATGACTGGCCGGGCAATATCCGGCAGCTCGAAAATGCGATCTTCCGCGCCGTCGTTCTCGCCGAAGGTCACGAACTCACCGTCAGGGATTTTCCGCAGGTCGCCACCCAGATACCGGGATATATCGTTGCCGACCGGACCGGTCTCTCCTGGGGTGACGGCGGTCCGGAAGGCCGCACCGCGCCCGATCGGCCGGCCGCCGTGACGGCCGATGCCGGGGCACTGGAAACCGCACCTACCGATCAACGGGACGAACGCATTGAGAACGCAATAGCCAGCCTGAGCGAGGGCGGCGAGGTCAGGAAGCTCGCGGAGGTCGAGGAGGAGCTGATTCGCTTTGCCTTGAAATTCTACCGCGGCCAGATGAGCCAGGTTGCCCGCAAACTGGGAATCGGTCGATCGACCCTTTACCGCAAACTCAAGGATTACGGCATCGATCCCGACAATCCCTTGCGCGAGGCGGCATAAAATCGACGCATTCACACCTCATTTCCCGTGCAAATCGTTTGCCGCCGTTTAGACCTTGTTAGCAAACTGTTCACTATATTATAAGGGGCGGTGAACACTGTGGCATAATTGCCATGCTGTCACCTTATTTGACAGTCATCTGAGACAGCAAAGCACGGTTGTCCGTCGGACGGGGATTGAATGCCAAATTTGTTCGGTTTGGAGGAACCAGTCGGTTCCTTTGCGCGCAGAGTCTGCTCGGCGGTCGCTCGAAAGGCGCCGCAGGTCCTGGCGTCTATCGCGCTGGTCTGCTCCCTTGTCACGCCTGGCATGGCGCCTCCGGTCGAGGCCGCCGGACAGACACGCACCCTCAAGCTGTATTTCATCCACACCAAGGAAAAGGCGCAGATCACCTTCAAGCGCAATGGTCGCTACGATCAGAAGGGGCTGCAGCAGATAAACCGTTTTCTTCGCGACTGGCGGCGGAACGAGCCGACAAAAATGGATCCGCGCCTGCTTGATCTCGTCTGGGAAGTTTATCAGAAGAGCGGTTCGCGCGATTATATCCACGTCGTTTCGGCTTATCGTTCACCGGCGACGAACGGCATGTTGAGGTCACGCTCCAAGGGCGTCGCCAAGAAGAGCCAGCATATGCTCGGCAAGGCGATGGACTTCTATATTCCGGATGTGAGGCTGAAGTCGCTGCGCGAGATCGGCATGAAGTTCCAGGTCGGCGGCGTCGGCTACTATCCGACCTCCGGTTCGCCCTTCGTGCACATGGATGTTGGCGGGGTACGCGCCTGGCCGCGCATGACGCGCAACGAGCTTGCGCGTCTCTTCCCCGATGGCAAGACCATGCACATCCCCTCCGACGGCAAGCCGCTGCCCGGCTATAATCAGGCCGTGGCCGATTATAAGCGCCGCGTCGGCGCGTCTGCGATCCAGGTCGCGGGCGGCGGTGCCACGGGGTCGGGCGATACCGGAAAGCGCCGCAACCTCTTTGCCGCGCTCTTTGGCGGAGGCGGCGACGAGGATGAAGAACCCGCGGCGATTGTCGCCGGTGGCGATGAAGAGGCTCCGGCCAAGGTCCGTACCGCGTCCGCGCCGGCGGCCCAGGATGCTCTCCCGGGCGTTGCAGGGTCTGCGGCGGGTTCGCAGCAGCAGGACATCGACGCACCAGTGCCTGCCGTGCGACCGGCCTTCAAGGAAACACCGGCTGATGGCGGCGTCGCTGTAGCGCTCGTCGCTCCGGAGAAGAACAGCGCTCAGGAGGCGTTGGCTGCGGCCATGCCGCAGACGCCGGCCGTGCCATCGGAATTTGCGGATCTGAGCACCCTCAAGGTTCCTGTCCCGCAGATGCTCGACCGGCGCGACATGAACGCTCTGATCGCCAACGAGACGCTCGTCGCCGCGGCCGGCGGTGAGGCCGAGGAGTTCGGGTTCGTGCCGGTGCCGGGAATGCGCCCGGCAGGTGAGGAGGCGCTTGCGGCCGTTGCTCAGGCGGACGTCACCGTTCCTCTCTTTGAAGACCGGCCCGCGCTCGCTTCCGCGGCACAGGCGCCGAACGCAACCGGTGCGACCGGGTCACGCGTGGCTCTCGCCGCGCCGACAACCGAGAACCGGGCGCCTGCAATTCCTCCTGCGATCGAGCTTGCCGCCTATGCGCCGCAACCGGGTTCGGCTGCGCGTGAGGCGATCTTCGACAGTGTCTTCGACCCAGACGCGGATGCCCCCACGAAAGGCGCCCGCCCCAAGAGGCAGGATGCCGAGGCGAAAAGCCGGTCTTCCGTCCGCACCGAGCCGAAGCTGACGCAGAAGATCATTTCCGAGTGGGCGCTCTCGGCGGGTCGTGTGGCGACCCTGTCCAAGCCGGTCAAGGCGCCGCGCTTCGTCAGCAAGTCGCTCCGCGTCGCTCCGACGACCGTTTACGCGGCCGGCTTCACCAGCAATAACGGCGCGGTCGATACGGCGCGCTTCAGCGGCAGTGCCGTCAACTTCATGGAAGTCAAGAAGTTCGACACCAACTGAGTCTTGCCGCCACGCATAAGCAAGAGCGTTTCAGTGTTCCGCTGAAACGCTCTTTTGTTTTCGAAGCTTCGAACTTCGGATGAGAAGCCGCTGCCCGACCGGCGCTTTGCGCCATCCGATCAAAGCAGCCGGACAGTCTTTCGTAGAGCAGGACGGATGTGGAGCCGGACAGTCTGTCGCGAATGCTTCATGCGGCTGAACCGACCATGAAACCAAAGCTCAGCAGAGCGATTGCTGTCTGGCGAGGGCGGGTGAAATTTTCAGCAAAATTGCCTCGGTTTTCAAAAGAACCCTTTGACATCAGCAGCTATCGTGACGTCTCCTTGCGCCAAACCGTGACTTCCAAAATAGAATTTCCGGTTTCGTAGATTATGGTTAGCGAAACGTTTATAGTAGTTGAACCTTTCGTCATCTCAAATAGCCCTCTACTAACAGTTTTAATCCCGTAGCTTTCTTTTGTGAAGTTCCCTAATATTGCGATCATGACGTCTCCGATAAAATCTGATCCGTCAATCAGCTCAATTTTACATCCTTTATTTTCTCCAAAGATATGCTTGTGGTTAATTGTAAAAACCATGTATCTTTGTCGTGGAAAAAAGCCAATTATAACTTTAGGTCCTACAGCAACTACAACAGTGTTCTTTCCTGCTAAGAAAGAATCTTTGAACCCATACTGTTTGAGATCGGCGGCAGACACGGTTTGCAATTCTGCAGCCGGAAGACATTTGTCCATCGCAAGCTGCAACGCTCTGTTGATGTCCATAGCCGTGGTTTGGCCTTTTCCATCTGACGGGCCCGTTTCAGAAGAGCTTGCACATCCAGTTAGGCCCGTAGCCACTGCGAGAACAAGGGCAAGATTTTTCATGCTACGAAGCGCCTTTCCGCCGAAACAGGCCGTGCTCAGGGCCGATCCAATTATTGAGGTTTGGCCGTTGGTTCTTATCTGCATGCCTGGAACCGACATTATGCGCAAATAAGTTGCATTAAGGTTTCTTACGCGCTTGACGTGTCGGAGCGATGCCTCGCTCCCACGAGGTGGGCCGAGACGTTCCGCCGTTGAGCCATCCACGGCAGGCAAAAGCCCTCCAGCCGTCACGCAAGGAGTGAGCGCCGGTTGGGTCGACGCTTTTGTCAATCAGACCGTTTGTGGAGGCGAGTTCGCAATGCGGTGCTCCGCCGGAGAAGGTAGCCCTCGGCGTCGGCGGCAAGCACAATATCGTAATCGCTGCGATTGCAGCGGCAAGCTATGTGCGGGCTTGCGGCGGCGGTGTCCGATGCCCAATCCCAAGATTGGAAATTGTTCGAGGAATGCGCCCAACTATGGGGCCGCATTCCTCGGCTTCGGCGTCCGAGATGCCAGGAGAAAGGATGTCGTCAAGGACCGGTCAAAGCCGATCGTGGCTGATCAGGCTGCGTCCTCGGTCTCGGCCGCAGGGATCATGCCCAGCGCCTGGAGGTAGGTGTCGAGGATGGCTTCCTGTTCCATGCGCTCGTCGGCATCCTGTTTGCGGATGGAAATCACCTTGCGCAGGATCTTGGCATCGAAGCCCATCGATTTCGCCTCGCCATAGACATCCTTGATGTCGTCGGCGATGGTCTTCTTCTCTTCTTCCAGCCGTTCGATCCGTTCGATGAAAGCGCGAAGCTGGTCGCGGGCAATGCCGTGAGCATCCGACATGGTCGTCTCCTTATGGGATGAATTTTCCGGGTGCTGTGACCTGCCGTGAACGGCCGCCGAGGTCAAGGGCGATTGCGCAACAACACAGGCATTTCCTCCAACTCCTATTCCTTGGGCCGGTTGCGCTCGAACGCGGCATTCTGCTCGGCGGAAGCCTCTTTCTGGTTCCGAGCCCGCCATTCGTCATAGGGCATGCCGTAGACGATCTCGCGGGATTCGTCCTTGCTCATCGTCACGCCTGAGGCTTCCGCCGCTTCGCGATACCAGTTCGACAGGCAATTGCGGCAGAAGCCGGCAAGGTTCATCAGATCGATGTTCTGAACGTCGCTGCGTTCGCGCAGATGCTCGAGCAGCCGGCGAAAGGCCGCTGCCTCGAATGCGGTGCTTTGGTTCGGGGTGAGCTCGGTCATGGGCTTCGTCTCCTCTTCGTCAGTTTTCATAGGCGCCCGTGCGCGACGGGTGACGTTGATAGACGTGGAGCTCCGGCAGGTCGTTGAGCTCCGCAAGGATGGGCGCCAGTCGTTCCGCCCAGGCGGCGACGCCCGCTGTATCGGCTATAAGATCCTGGCGGACTTCTATCAGTGCATGCGCGATCCCGGGCGTCATGCAGTGCCGATACATGGTATCGCCACGCAGTGCGCCGTCATAGGGTTCATTGTTGCCGACCACGATCTCGCCGTCCGCCTGGAGCCGTTCCATCAGCGGAAAGACGGCACGCGGATCGTTGTCCCACAGAACCGAGGCATGCCACGGACGCGCAATGCCTTTCCAAGAAGGCGTGAAGGAATGCAAGGAGATGACCAGAGGCGCTCGTCCGCCGGCGGCCGCGGTCCGGGCGATGGTCTCCGATACGGCTCCATGGTAGGGGCGGTGAAAGCGCTCTATCCGGTGTTGCCACTCCTCGTCGGCTATCGGATGGTTGCCCGGAACGATCGCGCCGTCGGAGATCTTCATGATCAGCGTCGGGTCGTCTTCGCCGCGGTTCGGGTCGATCAGGAGGCGCGAGAAACAGCCGAGGACCGCCGGCGCCTCGAGTGCGACCGACAATTGCCGTGTGAGCGGTTCGATACCGATATCATAGGCGATGTGACGCTCGAAAGCGCTTTCCGGCAGGCCCAGCCGGCCGTACTCTGCCGGAAGCCGGTTCATTGCATGGTCGGCAAGAAGCACGAGGCCCTTGGCAGGATTGCCCTCGATGATCTCGTAGGGAGAGTAGTGCTGCATTCCGCTCCGTCTTTTCAGAATCGATCCCCGATGATTTCAGGTTGATCCAACCTGAAATCATCGGGGTCCATAGCTGCCCATCTGATTGCACGCAGAGCCGCCATTCGCAAGAAAAACGCGAAGCTCTTATACCGTTCTGTCACAGGAGTGACTGATATAATCGATTAGAGTTGCGTTGACTTTCAAGGCTGTCCGTCGCAAGAAAGTGCCACGCAAATCAAAACGGAGTTCCGCAGGAAGCCGTGTCTAGATATCCTTTTTCCAGAGTGAAGCCGGGGTCGATGACGTTTGGATCCATCCTCCTGTTTTCTTTAGCAGTTTCCGTCCCATTTCTCTCCGCTGGCGCTGCCCGCGCCGATTTTCGCGTGTGCAACGGGACACAGACTCTTGTCGGCGTCGCGATCGGATACCGGGCTAAGGAAGGCTGGGTCACGGAAGGCTGGTGGCAGGTGCCGGCAACGACCTGCGCTACCCTGATCGAGGGCGAACTCCAGTCCCGGTACTACTATCTCTACGCGGAAGATGCGGCCAAAGGCGGCCGCTGGACCGGCGACGTCAACATGTGCGTGGCCGAGAACGAGTTCAAGATCGTCGGTGTCCAGGACTGCTTCGCCCGCGGTTTCCAGCGTATGGGATTCAAGGAATATGACACGGGGCGGCAGGGAAGCTGGATGGTTCAGCTTTCCGACACGCCCGGCACGCAGGAAAGCCAGAATTGATGAGACGGAACAGGAAAGTCAAAATCCTCGCTACGCTGGGGCCGGCATCGGCCGATGAGCAGATGATCCAGAAGCTGCACGAGGCGGGGGCCGATCTGTTCCGTATCAATATGAGCCATGCGAGTCATGAAGTCATGCGCACTCTGATAGAGCGGATCCGTTCGGTCGAGGCGCGTTGCGGCCGCCCCATCGGCATTCTGGCCGACCTGCAGGGTCCGAAGCTGCGCGTCGGAAAGTTCGCGGAGGGAAAGGTCGAGCTCAAGCCCGGTCAGACCTTCACGCTCGACAATCGGGATGTGCCCGGGGACAGCCGCCGCGTCTATCTTCCGCATCCGGAGATCCTCGAAGCCGTCAAGCCCGGCCATCGTTTGCTGATCGATGATGGCAAGCTGCATCTGCGCGCCGAAAAAACCGATGGCAAGAGCATCGTCACCACGGTCGTCTCCGGCACGAGGATCTCTGATCGCAAGGGCGTCAGCCTGCCCGATACGCTGCTCGGCGTCGGCGCGCTGACCGACAAGGACCGCGTCGACCTCGATGCCGTGCTGGCGACGGGGCAGGTCGACTGGGTGGCGCTTTCCTTTATCCAGCGCCCTGAAGACCTTGCGGAGGTTCGTAAGATCGCACGGGGTCGCGTCGGGCTGATGTCGAAAATCGAAAAGCCGCAGGCGATCGAGCGGATTGACGAGATCATCGAGCTTTCGGATGCTCTGATGGTGGCCCGCGGCGATCTTGGCGTCGAGATGCCGCTCGAATCCGTGCCGGGGCTTCAAAAGCAATTGACGCGGGCCTGCCGGCGAGCCGGCAAGCCCGTCGTGGTCGCAACGCAGATGCTTGAATCGATGATCTCCTCGCCGGTGCCGACGCGCGCCGAGGTGTCGGACGTGGCCACCGCCGTGTTCGAAGGTGCCGATGCGGTGATGCTCTCGGCCGAGTCCGCTTCCGGCGAGTACCCGATCGAGGCGGTTTCGACCATGGCGTCGATCGCCAGCAACGTCGAACGCGATCCGCATTATCCGGGGATCATCTATGCCCAGCGCACGCCGCCGGAAGCGACGGGTGCGGATGCCATCTCGCTTGCCGCCCACCAGATCGCCGAAACGCTCAAGCTCGCAGCGATCGTAACCTACACATCCTCCGGCACGACCGGGCTTCGGGCGGCGCGCGAGCGGCCCCAGGTGCCGGTCATCGCGCTTTCGCCAATCGTCCAGACGGCCCGTCGCCTTTCCGTGGTCTGGGGCCTGCACTGCGTCGTCACCGAGGATGCCACCGACCTCGACGACATGGTCAACCGCGCCTGTCGTATCGTCTCGACAGAAGGTTTCGGCAAGCCCGGAGACCGCGTCATCGTTACCGCCGGTGTCCCGCTTGGTACCCCGGGGGCCACGAACATGTTGCGCATCGCCTATATCGGCTCGGACGGGCAGTCGGCGGTGTAAAGCATCGCAGGATGCGTTTCGGGTCTGTGCTGCTTGTCATTTCGCCGAAGGCACGGGCGTGGTTGTAGTCGATCCCTGGCAAGGCTGAGGTGCTGATTTCTCTCCGCGCATGTGTCCGGCACGCCGCGAGCCGCGAGAGGGACTCGATCAGGCCGGCTGAGGGGCATTCGTCGACGCGTACCGGTCACGTCCGGCTGCCGGCGAGCTTTTCTGCCAATTCGCCAAGCTGCTCCTGCGCCTTCCGGTCGGACGGATAGACGTCGAGGAATTGCTGCCATGCACGCATGGCGAGCTCTTCCTTGCCGGCAGCCTCCAACATGGTGGCCATGCCGGCGAGTGCGCCGAAATGGCGAGGCTCCAAGGCGAGCACGCGGTTGATGTCGGACATCGACTTGCGAAAGTTGCCCATCTGGTAATGAAGCGTGGCGCGACGGTTCCAGCCTTCGACATAGTCGGGCGAAAGGGCGATCACCTGGTCGAGAAGATCGAGCGCCGCCGTCTGCTTCTCCTCGGCGATCGCCTTGTTGGCCCATTGCATCAGAAGGTTCACGGTCGCGCTGCCGGAATCCTGCCATTCGAGGCGAATGCGTTCGGCGACCTGACGGGCCTTGTCCTCCTCGACTTCCCTCTTGAGATCGGTGAAGAGTGCGTCGACGCGCTCTTTTGGAGTGGTGAGGGCCGCGACCTCTGTTTGAGGCGAGGGCTCTGCCGCCACAAGCGGCGTGCTGTCCACTGTCGTGGCGCACATGGCAAGACATGCCAGAATCAAGTTCGAGAAAACGCGCATGGCGGGCATCGTAGCCCGCCATGAAACAAGATCAAATCAATTTTAGGAAATCAGCGAGTGACCCCATCAAGGCGCAGGCGGCAATTGCCGCCGCAGGACATCAGCCCTGGCGCGCCTTGAAGCGCGGGTTCAGCTTGTTGATGATGTAGACGCGGCCCTTGCGACGAACCAGACGGTTTTCGCGGTGACGGGTCTTCAGGGACTTGAGCGAATTCTTGATCTTCATTTTTCCTGATCCGCATGGTTTCGGGGAATGAAAATTCGCCCGGTAATTCTAACAATCAAAAGCGCGCCGTTCAGCGCGCTGTCCAAGTAGGCAGGCACATAGCGTGTCGTCCCAATCGTGTCAACCGCGCGCCGGGGATTTTGCCGCCTGTTCCCCGTCCCATCTGTGCCCGTTCCATGTGTCCCCGTTTCATGAGGGCCGGATCAGAGCAGGCGGGTGAAATGCCCCATCTTGCGGCCGGGCCGCGCCTCGGTCTTCCCGTAGAGATGAAGAAGCACGTTGCGCTCTCCAAGCAGGTCCGCAACGCCGGCGATGTCGTCGCCGATAAGGTTCTGCATCACGCAGTCCGAATGGCGCGACGGGTCGCCGAGGGGCAGCCCGGCAATCGCGCGGATATGCTGCTCGAATTGCGAAACGACACAGGCGGCCTCCGTCCAGTGGCCGGAATTGTGGACGCGCGGGGCGATCTCGTTTGCGACGACGCTGCCGTCGGCGAGAACGAAAAACTCGACACCGATGACGCCCACATAGCCAAGCGCCGCAAGGATGCCGGTAGCCGCCTTGCGGGCCGCTTCGGTGGTTGCCGCGCCGACGGATGCGGGCACGATCGAGGTGTGGAGAATGCCGTGGCGATGTATGTTTTCTGCGGGGTCGAAGCAGGCGGTGGTCCCGTCGGCCGCGCGGGCGGCTATAACCGAGATCTCCCGCTCGAAGGACACGAGGCTTTCGAGGATCAGGGGGACCTGCCCGAGCGCGACATAGGCGCCCGCCGGATCGTCGGTGGCGGAACGGAAGACGCGTTGACCTTTGCCGTCATAGCCGAACCGGCGGGTCTTGAGCACGCCGGCCCCGCCGAAGTCGGAAAGGGCGGCCTCAAGGTCGGCCTGGCTGTCGACGGAACGGAAGCGGGCGGTGTCGATGCCGCAGCCGTTGATGAAGCGCTTTTCGACGAGACGGTCCTGTGCCACTTCCAGCGCCTTCGGCGGCGGGAAGACCGGCCGCGTACGGGCGAGCTGTTCGGCGGCCGAGACGGGGACATTCTCGAATTCGTAAGTGACGAGGTCTGCCACCCGGGCAAGCTCGGCCAAGGCGTCCGGATCGTCATAAGCGGCAAGGATCTGCTCGTTGGCCACCTGCGCGGCGGGACAGTCCGGCTGGGGCTCGAGTACGACAGTTCGAAAATTCAGGCGGGCAGCGGCCATGGCCAGCATGCGGCCGAGCTGGCCGCCGCCGATGATGCCGATCGTCTTCATGCCTCGTCTACCGGATATTCCGCGACCGATACGGTCTGCTGTTCGCGCCAATCGTCGAGACGGTCGGCAAGGTCGTCGTCGCTGAGAGCCAGGACGGCTGCGGCCAGGAGCGCAGCGTTGATGGCGCCTGCTCTGCCGATCGCAAGCGTGCCGACCGGAATTCCGGCGGGCATCTGCACGATCGACAGCAGGCTGTCCTGACCGGAAAGCGCTCTCGACTGGACCGGAACACCGAAGACCGGAAGCGGCGTCATGGCCGCGCACATTCCCGGGAGGTGCGCGGCGCCGCCGGCGCCGGCAATGATCACCTGGAAACCCTCGTCGCGCGCGCCCTTGGCGAAGCGGACGAGGCGGTCGGGCGTGCGATGGGCGGAAACGATGCGGGCTTCATAAGCGATGTCGAGCGCCTCGAGCGTGTCAGCGGCGTTCTTCATCGTCTCCCAGTCCGACTGGCTTCCCATGATGATGGCGACGGGAGGGGGCGTAGTGTCGGTCACGTCTTGGTCCGTTTTTCAGGCGATTATGTCTGGAATGATCTGGTCTTCGATCTTGGTGATCTTGTCCTTGATGGCCAGTTTCTTCTTTTTCATCCGCTGGATGCGCAATGCGTCACAGCCGGTCTGGATCATCGCGTTGATCGCCGCATCGTAGTCTTCGTGTTCCTGCCTCAGGCGCGCGATCGTCAGTCTGAGTTCGGCCTGGTCCTGGTCCGGCATGCAAAGCGATCCCCTTAAGCCCGGCTTCGCCGATCCGCGATCCGAGAATTTCCTGCTCGCTCTAACACATCTTGCCCGGTGACGGGAAGTTATCCGATGTCATCATTTCGCCTTCGACAAATGAAAAATGACATGGCACAGTAAGAAGGTTTCAACCATGGAACATCCGGCATTTGCGTGCCGGGTGCAAGCTAAAGGAAGGGACTGCCAATGACCATTGAGGCTCATCTTGCAACGCTTGAGAAGAAGCATGGCGTCCTTGAAGAGGAACTCCACGAAGCCCTGAACTCTCCGTCCTGCGAGGACGAACTGATCAGCGAACTCAAGCGGCGGAAGCTGCGCATCAAGGACGAAATCGAAAGACTCCGTTCCTCGACGCACTGATCGTGAACGGTTCCCGATTGCATTGCCGTCTCTCAGGCGATGCGACGATAGGGTCAAAACAATCCCGAAACGATACACTCACATTGGCTGGCCGGGCTCCGCGTCCGGTCGGCTTCCTTAGGCGGTGCGGGGTCACGTTGTTGCACGCGCCGCCTGACTGCATCAGGACCAGAACTGGTCCAGCCACAGGTTGAGCCGGTCGAATCCCGGCTTGTTGATCGTGTAGATCCGCCGTGTGCCGCTTGCGGACACCGATACGAGATTGCAGTCGAGCAGTGCCTTGAGATGCTGGGAAACAGCGGGCCGGCTGATAGGCAGGCCTCCGGCGAGTTCGTTGACGGTCTTGGGCGCGCGCCGCAACTCTTCCAGCAGATAGCGCCGGTTCGGATCCGCAATGGCATCGAAAGGGTCCGCGATCGTCATAAGCAGACGTTAGGCGAATTCCCCCGGGCCGGCAAGAAAATTGTGCGCTGCGAAAGTTCGCTTTGCGTTGCAGCAAAAATGGCGAACTCCGTCGTTGCTACAACGTCCCGGACATTACGCTTCCGAGGCCGTCCCAGACGAGCTTCCAGCCGGCGACGAATGCCATCATGTACATGAACGGATAGAAGACCTGCGGTTTCATGCGCCGGACGATCCAGGCCCCGCAGGCGGTTGCGGCCATGGCAAGCGGGAAGAGCGTTGCCGAGGTCTTGAGATTGCTGAGGTCGAGTTGGCCGAGGGCGAAATAGGGGATGAGTTTCACGGCGTTGAGAGTGGCGAAGAAGCGCACGATCGTGCCGGTATATTCACGGGGCGCGAGCTTCAGCGGCAGCGCGTAGATCTGGAATGGAGGGCCGCCTGCATGAGCGACAAAGCTGCCATAGCCCGCGAAGGTGCCCCAGAGAGCAGCCGGGCCGGAGCGCTGCGGCTTCGGCTGAATGGCGATGCCGTTGCGGCTGCGCCACAAAGTGTAGACATAGCGCAGCACGAAGACGACAGTGATGAGACCGATGATCAGCCTCAGCGCGTCGCGTGGCACATAGGCGGACGTAGCCCAGCCGACGGCGATGCCGACCAGCGCGCCTGGGAGCAGCATGATATAGGTTTGCCGATCGCCGTGCTTTCGCCAGATCCAGAGAGAGACGATGTCCATGGCGATCAGGATAGGCAGAAGCAGCGCCGCAGCTTGCACCGGCGAAACGGCCATGGACAGGATGGGCACCCCCATCAGCGAGAGAGCCTCGCCCATCCCTCCCTTGGCGAGGCCGACGAGCAGAACGGCCGGAATGGCAACGAGATAGAAGTCGATGTCGGGAAGCATTGGCGGCGGTTGATCCTTTTGTCATCTCCGTCTATCGGTTTTCCCGAATGAAATCGAGTGCCGGCTTCCGGCTCGAACCGAGATCGCCAGGATTGACGACATGAGCAAAATTGAAGACCGCTGCCGCCTCGTGCTGGTCGCACCGGATATCCCGGACGGCCTGGAACGCGTGAAGCTCGTTGGCGATGCGCTGAAGGGCGGAGATGTGGCGTCGGTGATCGTGCCGCAATACGGGCTTAGCGATGCGGATTTCCAGAAACATGCGGAAGCGCTCGTGCCGGTGATCCAGAAGGCCGGCGCCGCGGCCTTGATCGAGGGAGATACCCGCGTTGCCGGACGGGCCAAGGCGGACGGCATCCATATCGCCGGCGCCGCCGCCGCCCTCGCCGAAGCGATCGAGCGGCATGCGCCGAAGCTCATTGTTGGTGGCGGCAATGCTACCGACCGTCACCATGCGCTCGAAATCGGCGAATTGCGGCCCGATTACGTCTTCTTCGGCCGCACGGACGGCGATATAAAATCTGAGGCCCATCCAAAGAACCTGGCGCTTGCCGAATGGTGGGCGTCGATGATCGAAATTCCCTGCATCGTCATGGGCGGCATGGATCCGCAATCGGCGCTTGCGGTCGCGGAAACCGGCGCGGAATTCGTGGCACTCCGCCTTGCCGTCTTCGGCGAAGCCGAACAGGCGCCGTCGGTGGTCGCGGCCGTCAACGCCTTGCTTGACGAAAAAGCGCCACGGTTTGAAGGTTAAGACCTGCCGATGGTAATCCGCTCCCTCCTGAATTCCAGCCGGCCCGTAGCCTTTGCCGCAGCGATGCTTTCAGCAGTCGCGCCGGCACTGGCACAGCAACCGATACCGCCAGCGCAGACCGACGAGGGCAGTGCGCAGAAGCGCGGGCGGATCACGCCTTTCAACGGCGCGGCACTACCGGAAGATGGCGAGCGAAAGCCGGCAGCGGCCGGGCCGGAAAAGCCGAAGCCCAGCGATGGCAGTGCGCCTTCGAAGGGCGTCAACGTGATCGATCGCATGGGAGCAGAATTGCCTGATCTTCCTGAGGAGAAACCCTTCACAGGCAAGATCGACGAAGCTTATGGTGCCTTCCAGCGGGGCTATTACCTCACGGCGATGGACCTTGCCTTGCCGCGGGCCCAGCTCGGCGATCCAGCCGCCCAGACGCTCGTCGCGGGAATCCTCGAGCAGGGACTCGGTGTTGCGCGCGACGCCAAGGCCGCCGCCTTCTGGTACGGCCAGGCGGCCACCAATGGCGATCCGGCGGCCATGTTCAAATATGCGCTGATCCTGATGGAAGGCCGCCACGTCAAGCGCGACCGGAAGAAAGCAGACGAGCTCATGAAAAAGGCTGCCGATCTCGGCAATGCCTCGGCTCAGTTCAACTACGGACAAACGCTGGTGGCCGACATGCCCGGCGAGCGCGGCCTGAAGGCCGCCATGCCCTATTACGAGAAATCGGCCGAACAAGGCATTGCGGACGCGCAATATGCGCTGTCCCAGATCTACGTCAATGTCGACGGCGTCGAGGACGACAAACGCGCCCGCGCCCGCGAGTGGCTGCTCAGGGCGGCGCGCGCGGGCTATGATACGGCGCAGCTCGACATTGCGATCTGGCTGATAGAAGGGATCGCCGGCGACCGCAACCTCGAAGAGGGCTTTGCCTGGATGAAGCGCGCCGCCGAAAGCGGCAACGTCGTCGCCCAGAACCGACTCTCCCACCTCTATGTGAATGCCATAGGTACGCGTCCGGACCCCGTCGAAGCGGCAAAATGGTACGTCCTGTCGCGGCGGGCCGGCCTCAAAGATGACGCGCTCGAGGATTTCTATCTCGGCCTCAACGAAACGCAGCAGAAGTCGGCGCTCGCGGCGGCCAACAAATACCGCTCGTCCTGAGATGCGTGGGCAGATCCGATCTATTTCTCTTGAACTTCCGGGGTTTTTGTGGTCTTGAAGCCCCGGTTTTCTCCGCGGCCTCCTATTCCTATACCGCCGCGGAAGGAGTGAAATCTCACTCGGTTTTTTGACGACGGTTCCCTTGCCCGCGCTTCGAGCTGCGGCCGGCATGCGCACTGTCAGACAGGTTCAATGTCCGGTCGAGCATCTCGGCTGGCCTTCGCTAGAGGAATCGCCGCATGGCCCGTTCTGCTCTTCTCAATGTCATGGTCCAGGCCGCCTTCAAGGCCGGCAAGTCGCTCGCGCGCGATTTTGGCGAAGTGCAGAACCTGCAGGTGTCCTTGAAAGGACCGGCCGATTTCGTATCGCAGGCGGACCACAAGGCGGAGCGGATCATCCGCGAGGACCTTATGAAGGCCCGCCCGACCTACGGCTTCCTCGGAGAGGAAGGCGAGGAGATCAAGGGAACCGACGGCGCCCACCGCTGGATCGTCGATCCACTCGACGGCACCACCAATTTCCTGCACGGCATCCCGCATTTCGCCATCTCGGTCGCGCTGGAGCGCCAGGGTGAAGTCGTCGGCGCCGTCGTCTTCAACCCGGCCACGGACGAGCTCTACACCGCAGAGCGCGGCGGCGGCGCCTTCCTTAACGACCGGCGTCTGCGCGTCGGCGGGCGCAAGGTGCTCTCGGACGCCGTGATCGGAACCGGTACGCCGCATCTCGGCCGCGGCAATCACGGCAAGCACCTGGTCGAGCTGCGCCACGTCATGGGCGAGGTCGCCGGCATTCGCCGCCTCGGCTCGGCATCGCTCGACCTTGCTTACGTGGCTGCAGGTCGCTTCGACGGCTTCTGGGAGCGGGATCTGGCCGCCTGGGACATGGCTGCCGGCACCCTGCTCATCCGCGAGGCCGGCGGCTGGGTCACCGATGCCGAAGGCGGCGGCAGGCCGCTCGAGGCGGGTTCGGTCGTGTGCGGCAACGAACAGATAGCCAAGGCGCTGCGCGAGGTCATCCAGCGTCCGATTCCGTCCAGGTGACGGCATTGCTGCCGTCCCAATTGCGCCGAGGTTTCAGGGCGTGGGAGCACCTCTACCGCGCCGGATGAATTCGATCGCATGCGGCGCGCCTCAAGTCTTTTGTTTTCCCTTCAATTCGGCGCAAACTTCCACTAGTCTCCGGGCCAGTACGGATGGCCTTCGGCCATCGGCGGCACCGCTCCTCTTTCCTCGTCGATTTAGGAGTGTTGCGGCAAATTCAGAGTGTTGCGGCCGCCCTCTTGTTCGTCGGACAGGCGCGGAAACCGCCGCAGAACCGGGAGACTGGCGAACTTATGGCGAAACTGAACCTGGCCGGGTGGCGTGATCGCGAAGACTTGGAGGAGGACTACGGTCCTCACAAGCTTTCGAGCCCAATGCCCTATTTCTGGACGATGGTCCTTTTCCTGATCATCGTGGGATTTGTCGCCGCGATCCTCTTCCGCCAGGCCAGCGAGGCTTTCGCCGGCAATCCCGGCCTCAATGGGTTGATCCTGGGCGTGCTTGCGATCGGTATTCTGCTGGCGTTCAACCATGTCCTCAGCCTGAGGCCGGAGGTTCGCTGGTTCAACTCCTTCCGTGCCGCCGGCAGTGCCGACAAGGTTGGACGCGATCCGGTGCTGCTCGCCCCGATGCGGGCCCTGATCGGGGGACGCCAGACGACGGCGATATCGACGGCTGCGCTCCGGTCGATCCTCGATTCCATCGCTGCGCGCCTGGACGAGTCGCGTGACATCACCCGCTATCTTGCCGGTCTCCTCGTTTTCCTGGGCCTGCTCGGTACGTTTTGGGGTCTGCTCGGCACGATCGGCTCCATCAACACCGTCATTCAGTCGCTCGATGCCGGAAGCGGCAGCACCGATGACCTGCTGACCTCGCTGAAGAGCGGTCTTTCGGCGCCTCTCACCGGCATGGGAACGGCTTTCTCCGCCTCGCTCTTCGGTCTTTCCGGCTCGCTCATCGTGGGCTTTCTCGACCTGCAGGCGGGGCGGGCGCAGAATCGTTTCTATACGGAGCTCGAGAACTGGCTCTCCTCGGTGACCGATGTTGGACACGGATTTTCCCAGCCGGGCGAAATGAGCGACGGCGCTCCCGCCGAGGAACTGCGGCGGCTCACCGACCAGCTCGCGCGCATGACCCATGAGGGTGGCGTGAACCAGCGCACCACGGCTGCCATGGCGAGCCTCGCCGAGGGCATTCAGGGCCTTGTCAAGAATATGCGGGGCGAGCAGCAGATGCTGCGCGACTGGATCGAAGCGCAGCAGGAGGAGGCCAAGGCGATGCGCAAGACGCTCGATCGGCTGACCGCGCGCATCGGTCAGGCTGACCGTATCACCGTGCAGACGGAGAAATCCGTGTCTCCGGCGAAACTCAGCCGCATGGAAGACAGCGGAGGAGATTGACCATGGCGCTCTCCCGACGCCGCGAACCGCGGGCTATCAACTACTGGCCGGGTTTCGTGGACGCGCTCTCGACGCTGCTCATGGCAATCATGTTCCTGCTCAGTGTTTTCGTCACTGCACAGTTCCTGCTCGGCAGGGAGATCAGCGGCAAGGACGAGGTGCTGAACCGGCTGAACAGCCAGATCAACGAACTCACCCAGCTCTTGGCCCTCGAGAAAAGCGGCAAACAGGATCTCGAGGATTCGCTTGCCAACCTTCAGGCTTCGCTTTCACAATCCGAGGGCGAACGGTCACGCCTGCAGGCGCTGCTTGACAGAGGTGCAGGCAGTGCGGAAGTCGCCGATGAAAAGATCGGCCGGCTCGGATCGGAGCTCGAAAACGAGCGGCAGGTCAGTGCAAGGGCAATGAGCCAGATCGAACTCTTGAACCAGCAGATCGCGGCGCTCCGCAGCCAGATCGCCGCCATCGAGGGCGCCCTCCAGGCATCGGAGGCGAAGGACGAGGCCTCTCAGGCCAAGATCTCCGATCTCGGCCGCAGGCTGAACGTTGCGCTGGCACAGCGTGTTCAGGAGCTCAATCGCTACCGTTCGGACTTCTTCGGCCGGCTGAGGGAAATTCTCTCCGATCGCGAAAATATCCGCATCGTCGGCGATCGTTTCGTCTTTCAGTCGGAAGTGCTCTTTCCTTCGGGCGGCAACGAGCTCAACCCTGAAGGCCAGGCTGAGATGACGAAGCTTGCGGCAGCGATTCTCGACCTTGCCAGGGAGATTCCGGCGGAGATCAACTGGGTCCTGCGCGTGGACGGCCACACGGACGATGTTCAGCTTTCGGGAATAGGCCGCTTCCGTGACAATTGGGAATTGTCGTCGGCGCGAGCGACCTCCGTCGTCAAATTCCTGATCTCGAAAGGGGTTCCGGCGGACCGGCTGGTGGCGGCTGGCTTTGGCGAATACCAGCCCATTGCGCCTGGCGACACCCAGGAAGCACGCGCGCAGAATCGTCGTATCGAGCTCAAGCTAACAGAAAAATAAGATCACGGAGAAACAGGCGCGGGCGAAGCGACGAACAGCGCTTCTGCGCCGTGATCGAACTGGAGCCGCGCAAGCTTCGCATAAAGCCCGCCCTGGCGGATCAGGGACTCGTGGGTGCCTTCCTCGACGATGCGGCCATGTTCCATCACCAGGATGCGGTCCGCCTTGAGAACGGTCGCGAGCCTATGGGCGATGACGAGCGTCGTGCGCTCCTTCATCAGGCCGTCAAGCGCCTTTTGCAACAGCGTCTCGCTTTCCGCATCCAGCGCCGAGGTGGCCTCGTCGAGAAGAAGGATGGGAGCGTCTTTCAGGATGGCGCGCGCGATGGCTATGCGCTGGCGCTGGCCGCCTGAAAGGGTCACCCCGCGCTCGCCGACCAGCGTGTCGTAGCCGTGATCAAGCCTGCCGATGAACTCTTCGGCCTGCGCCGCGACAGCGGCTGCGCGCACCGCTTCGCGGCTTGCGTCCGGCACGCCGAACGCGATGTTGTCGTGCACCGAGGTGGCGAAGATGGTCACGTCCTGGGGCACGATCGCTAGTCTCTCACGCAGTTCTTCGGGATCGACGGCGCGCACATCCGTACCGTCGACGCGGATGGTGCCCATTGCCGGGTCGTAGTAACGCAGGAGCATCGAGAAGACCGTGCTCTTGCCGGCGCCGGATGGGCCGACGATGGCTACCGTCTCGCCCGGCCTTATCGCAAAGCTCAGGCCCCGGAGACTCTTGTAATCCGGCCGGGCGGGATAGGCGAAGTGCACGTCGTCGAACTCGACCGCCCCTGTCGCAGGTGCGGGCATTGCGACCGGACACTCCGGCGCGCGAATTTCAGGGACTTCGCTCAGAAGCTCGTTCAGGCGTTCGGCGGCGCCCGCCGCCTGTGAGAGTTCGCCCCAGACCTCCGACAGCGCGCCGAGACTGCCCGCCGCGAAAACGGAGTAGAGCAGGAACTGACCGAGAGTACCGGCGGAAAGCGAGCCTGAGAGGACGTCCCTTGCGCCGAACCAGAGCACGGCGACGACGCTTCCGAAGATCATCGTGATGGCAAAGGCGGTCAGCACCGAGCGCGCTTTTGTTGCAGCGCGGGCGGCACGATAGGCGGCCTCCACCGAGTTGCCGAAGCGCAAACGCGCGCTCTCCACACCGTTGAAAGCCTGCACCGTACGGGTGGCGGCGATCGTTTCGCCGGCATAGGCGGAAGCCGCCGCAAGCATATCCTGCGCTTCGCGGGAGCGCCGGCGTACCGAGCGGCCGAAGCCGACGAGCGGAAAGACTATGACGGGGATCGCGGCGAGCACCAGGCTCGAAAGCTTCGGGCTCGTATAGACCATCATGCCCATAGCGCCGAGACAGAGGATGAGGTTGCGCAGCGCCACCGATGCCGTCGCGCCCACCGCCGATTTGATCTGTGTCGTGTCGGCAGTCAGCCGCGATACGATCTCACCGGACTGATTGACGTCGAAGAAGGATGCCGAGAGCTGCATGACGCGTGCGAAGACGTCGCGTCTGAGGTCGGCAACGATGCGCTCGCCCAGCGAGATGACGAAATAGTAGCGGGCGGCGCTGGCAAGGGCGAGGATCACCGCAAGCACCATCAGCATGGAGAAATAGGTGTTGATGAAGCCGGAATCGGAATTGGAGAAGCCGTGGTCTATCATACGGCGAACGGCCATCGGCAATGTCAGCGTCGTAACCGCTGCGGCGGTCAGGGAAAGGCCAGCGCCGATCGCAAGGCCGCGGTAGCGGGCGAGGTAAGGCAGTACGGTTGCGAGCGGGCGGATGGACCTGCGCGCCGGCATTTGAATTTCCTGTTTTGGCACATAGCCCCCCGTTCGCCTGTCACGGGGCCACAACGTCATGCGCCGACCAGGCGCTTATCGCTGTGCGACTGCGACCTGCTGCCGTTCCGGACCGGTGTTGATCCGATGAATCATGCAGAGATCACAAGTCTTCCGCGCGGCACTTGTTATCCCGCAGACCTTCATGTATAGGCACGGCATCGAATTGGGAAGCCGCGGCCCAAGAGCGGTCTGCGGCTTCATTTACGTGTTCGGTCCCAAAGTCGCAATGCCTTGCGACAATTGGACCCTGGAACTCTAGGAAGATTGTTATGAAGGCAGACATCCATCCCGACTACCACACGATCAAGGTGGTGATGACCGACGGCACCGAATACGAAACCCGCTCGACCTGGGGTACGGAAGGTGCGACGATGAACCTGGAAATCGACCCCAAGTCGCATCCGGCCTGGACCGGCGGCAACCAGCAGCTCGTCGATCGCGGCGGCCGCGTCTCCAAGTTCAAGAAGCGCTTCGAAGGCCTCGGCCTCTGATATCAGACGCTCGATTGCATATTGCGAAGCCCGGCATGCCGGGCTTTTTTGTTGGCTGGCATCGCCTTTGCGGCCGCTTTGGCTATTGCGACCTCGCGGTGGTTTTCGCCGGCCCATGTGTGGATCCTCGGGCTTGACCCGAGGATCCAACCGCAAGCATTGCTTTTCTCGCCTGCCCAAAGAAAAAACCCGGCACATGGCCGGGTTTATAATCTCAGCGGCAGGATCGCCTCGCTTCAGTTCGCTCCGAAGGCGGTCTGCAGCAATTTGATCTGCGCCTTCACACCATTCTGATTGTCCGGTACGAAGCTCGTCATTTCCTGTGGCCGATAGATTTCGCGGTCGAGCAGGGCGACGCGATTCTGCAGCCGCAGCGACCGCTCGATCAGGTCGCGGAAGCTTTCCGGCAAGTCGTTCCATCCGGGCGCACTGCGATCGACATTGAAGCTGTCGAGCCGGACTTTGTTCTTTTCCGACAGAACCTGGTCACGGCTCATCTCGCCATTGTTGACGGCGCGCTGCAGAAGGAGCCAGGAAGCCATCTGCATCAGCCGGGTAGTAAGCCGCATCGACTCGGCGGCATAGAGAACGGATGCCATGCGCGGCAGTACCTTTGCTGCGGTGCGGCCGGGACCATCCAGATAGCTCGCCGTTTCCTCGACCAGGCCCATCCCTTCAGAGTAGAGCGCCTTGAACTGCGCCGACGACGCAGCGTGACCGGCGAAACTGACGGTATTCAATCCTCTTTCGGACATGCCTGTATTCCCTGGTTCCAACGCATCACGACTGTCAGGTAACGGGCGGCTCTGGGAAAAGTTTCCTGAGGCCCCTCCATGCTCGAAGAATGATCCCATACCGCATTCCGCGCAAGGGCATTCTTAAGAAAGGGTTAATCTCCACAATTCTTTGGAGCCATGCTGTCGTAAAGCAAAAAAAGAGCCGCGCGAAGCGGCTCTCAAGGTAAAACAGGGAGAAAAATCAGACCATTCGCCAGTCGGTGAAATTGTCTGAGTCCGGAAGGAAACCGGATGATCCTACAATCGCAGATATTGCTTAATATGGAGTTAACCCCTAGAGCGGGATGAGGAAAAGTGTGTGCGGTTTTCCGCCCGCATCCCGCTCTAACTTATTGGAATCGATCATGTTCATGTTCTTAGGTCGATTCGACCTAAGAACATCGTGATCTAGAGCGGGATGAGGAAAAGTGTGTGCGGTTTTCCGCCCGCATCCCGCTCTAACTTGTTGAAATCGATCTCGTTCTTGATTTCAGATCTATCCGAGTTCAACGAAAGAGGCTTTCGGCGGCGGACCGGCTTGCCGATTTGCGGTTCATTTCCGCTTCCAGCCTTGCGATTTCTTGCGTCAGGAGCGCGATGCGCGCGTTCAGTTCATCCACCGAGAGCAGCGAAAGGTCGCTGCCGATCTCGTGCTCGGTCTTCTTCTTCGCTTGGTCCTCGTCAAACAGGCTCATTCGATTTCTCCTCCTCCTGGGGATCGCCGGCGCCTCCCTCCGCCAGTTCCTCCATCGGAGCTGCGCGCGGCGAGAGCTGCAGGCTCTCCGGCGTCGTCGCGGTTCCGGCATTGACCGGCGAGAAGTTTTCCCGATCGGCCGCGGGAACCGGTGCGCGCCGGCGACTGCGGACGATCGCATAGGCAGTGATCAGCATATGCGCACACGCCGTGATCATGAAGAGGCCATAGGGCCCGCTGGCGGTCATTATCGGTCCGCCGATCGTCGGCCCGATGATCGTGCCGACTCCGTAAAGAAGCAGGAGCCCGCCCGAAACCTTCACGAAATCCTCGGCTGTGGCGAAGTCGTTGGCGTGGGAAACAGCGATCGGATAGAGCGCATTGGCGGCCGCCCCGTAGATTGCGATCAGGGTCAGAACGATCCAGACCTGGCTCGGCTCGACGAGAAACATCAGCAGGCCGGCGAGCGCGCCGATCCCGGCGAGCGCGGCGAGCACATAGCGGCGGTCGACGCGGTCGGAGATGCGGCCGGCCGGCAGTTGCATGACGGCCCCCGAGAAGATCGCGACGCTCATCATCGCAGCGACGGTGCTGTCCGACAGGCCCGCCTGCCGGCCGAAAACGGCACCCAGCGTGCCGAAGGCGCCGTTGGCGATGCCGATGAGCAGGATGCCGAGAAAGGAGACCGGGGAATTGCTGTAGAGACCGCGCAGATCGAGGCGGACCTGCTTCAGCGGCTGCGGCGACGCGGCCCTGGACATGAGCGTCGGCAGCATCGCGACGCAATAGAGAATGCCGCAGATCATAAAGAAGAAAGTCGTGGAGGTCTCGCCGAACGGAATCATCATCTGCCCGCCGACGACGCCGAAAAGGGTGATGGCGATGTAGAGCGAGAAGATCAGGCCGCGGCTCTCATTGGTGGCGCGCTCGTTCAGCCAGCTTTCGATGATCATCGAAGTTCCGGCAGTGGAGAAGCCTGTGACTGCGCGGAGCGCCAACCACCAGATCGGATCGATCAGAATACCCGTCAACAACGAAACGATAGCGATCAGGGCGGTGAACACGCTGAAGGCGCGCACGTGCCCAATACGCTTGACGATGTTCGGCGCAAAAAAGCAGCCGAGCACGAAACCGGTTGCCCACAGCGTGCCGAACAGACCGAGTATCGTCGTCGGATAGCCTTCCGCCGTGCCGCGCACCGGCAGGAGCAGGCCCTGCAGACCGTTTCCGAGAAAGAGAAACAATGTGCCGAGAAGCAGAGCGGCAACGGGAAGCAGGTTATTTCTCATGATCCATCCGACGTTCTGCCCTGGACAAGCTGTGACGCGTATCGCCCTGCCGAGGGAAATCGATACCACCGGTCATTGCAAATCGGCGGCGAAAACAATAGCCCTCTATGCGACGAAAAGTGACGTCCGTATGGCGTCGCTCACATTGCGGCGGATCTTCCCGGAAATGAGCAGATGTCAAAGGCACTAACGCTTCTCCTGCTGCTGGCCATGTGCGTCCAGGTGATCAAGCCGCTCGGCTGCCCGGGCCTCCGGCAGCGCCGCGATTTCTGGAAGATTGCCGTCCTTGCCATCGTCGTGATGATGCTCACGGTGCTCGTGCGCCCCTGAAGAAGCCGGGGTGCTTCCGCTGGACGCACGCTGCTGCGCGTCCGGCATTCCCGGCAGCATCGCGCAGCTTTGCGTTCCTTTAGAAACAGCACCTTGCGGAACGGCCACTTATCTTCACGGCCAAAACGACGCGAGTCTCCGCACGACATTATGGCAGGAAAAGGTTAAATTACCGTGCTCGGCTACAAGATGAAATTCGAGGCTCTGTTGGAACGCCGTCTCACTGCCATTCTCGCCGCCGATGTGGTGGGCTATAGCCGCCTGATGGGTGCGGATGAGGCCGGCACGCTCGCGGCGCTGAAGCGGCATCGACGCGAGTTGCTGGAGCCGAAGATCGCCGAGCACAAGGGCCGCATCGTCAAGCTGGCGGGAGACAGCTTCCTGGTTGAATTTTCGAGCGTTGTGAACGCGGTCGCCTGCGCCGTCGCAATCCAGCGCGGCATGGTTTCCTGCAACGAAGGTCTGCCGAAAAGCAGGCGTATCGAACTCAGGATCGGCATCCATCTCGGCGACGTGATCGTTGAGGACGGCGACATCTTCGGCGATGGCGTCAACGTCGCTGCGCGGCTCGAAGGGCTTGCCGACCCGTCCGGCATCGCCGTTTCGGCCTCCGTGCGCGACCATGTCGGCTCAAGACTCGATGTCGGCTTCGTCGACAAGGGCGAATACAGTCTGAAGAACATCGCGCCGACAATTCGCGTCTACACGGTTTCTCTCGGCGCGCATCCGGTCGCAAAGGGTTCGGAACCGGCCGGTGTCGTTGACCGTGGCTACGAATTGTCCATCGCCGTCCTGCCCTTCACCAATATGAGCCATGATCCCGAGCAGGAATACTTCTCCGACGGCATCACCGAGGACGTCATCACCGATCTTTCGAAGGTTGCGCGGCTGCACGTCGTCGCCCGCAACACCGTCTTCACCTACAAGGGCAAGGCAGTGAAGGTGAAACAGATCGCCCACGAACTCGGCGTGCGCTTCATTCTCGAAGGTAGCGTACGCAAGGCGGGCGAACGCGTGCGCATCACCGGCCAGCTGATCGACGCCCAGACCGGCGGGCATCTGTGGGCGGACCGTTACGATCGCGACCTGACCGACATTTTCGCGATCCAGGACGAGATCACGCACGCGATCGTCAACCAGCTCAAGATAAAGCTCCTGCCGGAGGAAAAGAAGGCGATCGAAAGCGATCCCACGACTTCCGTCGAGGCCTATACCTACTATCTCCGGGGACGCCAGTTCTCACATACCTGGACAAAGCCCTATCTGCTTCTCGCCCGCCGGATGTTCCTCAAGGCTGTCGAGCTCGATCCGAACTACGCTCGTGCCTATGCGGGAATCGCCGAATGCGAATGTGCGATCAGGGACTGGCACGAAAAGGAGTTCCCGCTGAAGAGCATTCTCGACATGAGCGCCAAGGCGCTCGCGCTGGATCCGAATCTGGCGGAAGCGCACGCCTCGCGCGGGCTTGCATTGAACCACGACGGCCAAACGGAGGAAGCGAGCCGTGAGTTCCGTCAGGCTCTCGCGCTGGATCCTTCGCTCTATGAGGCAAATCTCTATTATGGCCGTTTCCTGTTCGCGCAGGGTCGATTCCAGGAAGCAATCGGCTTTTTCGAGCGCGCGGCGGAGATCAGGTCGGACGACTATTTTTCGCCGATCCATCTGATGGGTTGCCATCTCTCGCTCGGTAGGGAAGCCGAGCGCCAGCGTTGGGCACGGATCGGCATCGAGCGGGCGACAAGAGCGCTGGAGCGGAATCCGGAAAATGCCAGTCCGGCCCATCGCGGCGCATTGGCGCTCGCGCATATGGGTGAGGCCGAACGCGCGAAGGAATGGGTTTCCCGAGCACTTGCGACCGATCCCGACGATGTGGTCGCGCAGTACAATGCAGCATGCGTCTATGCGCTCCTCGGTGAGGGCGAGCGTGCGCTGGAGCTGCTGGAGACAGTGGTGCCGCAGAGCTCCAGCTATCATGTCCTATGGTTCAATCAGGACCCGGACCTGGATCTCATACGCGACGATCCCCGCTTCCGCGCGCTCCTCGACGCGCTCGGAGACTGCAACGCCGCAGGGCCCTGACGAGCGACCGCCTCTGCGCGTCCGAAGGACTCCCGGGGTGCTGCGAACATCAGACTTCGATCACGCCGCGCATCGCCGTCACGCAGTCGCCCGAGATGCTGACCTCGCGAATGGCGCCGCCTCGCTTGCCGACAGCGATGGCAATGATGCTGCGTCGCCCCATTTCCACACCCTGTTCAATGACGAGTTCGACCTTTGCGTCGGCATCGGGAAGCAGTGAGACGAGATAGGCACCGAGCGCCGCCGAAGCGCTGCCGGTCGCCGGGTCTTCGATGACGTTGTCGAGGGGCGCGAACATGCGCGCTCTCACATACCAGGGCCGCTCGAGCGTGCGGGCATAAAGGAACAGGCTGAAGCTGTCTTCTGCGAGCGGATAGCGGGTATTCGCCTCTTCGAAGGCGGAGACGTTCGGCCGCGCCTTCGAAAGAACGGCCAGGTCGCGCACCTCCGCGACGGCGAAGGGCAACCCCACCGAAATGCGCACCGGCCGGTGAGCCCGTTCGCTGAGCTCGTCACTGCGCAGCGAAGCGCTGGCGGCAATCACCGCTGGGTCGATGGCGGGGCCGATCTGCAGTGTCTGCGGGGCGATAATCCTTGCGCCGCTGACAACGCCTTCATTGCCGAGGAGCGTCACCTCGACCAGGCCCGCCTTTTCCTCGAAACGCAACGCCTGGCCGGGCTTGCGGCCGAAGATTTCCTGCTGCCGGCCAAGAACGAAGGCCGTGCCGACATTCGGATGACCGGCGAAAGGCACTTCGGTCGTGGGCGTGAAGATGCGAACGCGTGCGGTATTCTCCGGATTTTCAGGCGGCAGGACGAAGGTGACTTCGGAATAGGCGAATTCGGTGGCGATCGCCTGCATCTGCGCATCGCTCAAACCGCGGGCATCGGGAATGACGGCAAGCTGATTGCCGGCGAAACGTTCGGCTGTGAAGACGTTGACGGTGGCATAGGAGACGCTGCTCATGAAAGCCTCGTGATCGATTTCAAAGAGTTGAGACGCGGGATGCGGGCGGAAAGCCGCACACGCTTTTCCTCATCCCGCTCTGGATCGGAAACGATACAGATGTAGAGATGCCGGCACTCCACACGAACGAAGAACTTGTCTCCCTGACAATTACTTGTCCGAAAAAGGTAGAGGTCCGGCGGCATCGCTGCCGCCGGACCTCTCCTCTCTCCCTCTTACCGGTATCTTTTCGCTCAGGCAGCCCTCTCGAAGTCCTTCGTCCAGCTACCCTTTGCAGCCAGGCTGCACATCTTGGCCCGGTGGGTGAAGGCGCGCTGGCCGGCGGCGACGTTTTCCGCCTTGCCGCCCCAGGCATTGAGCGCCTCCTGCTGTAGCGCCCGGCCATAGGAGAAGGTGAGTTTCCACGGCAGATCGTGGGCAGCGTTCATTGCCGAGAGATGGGCCGTCGCCTCTTCCGTCGATTGGCCGCCGGAGAGGAAGGCGATGCCGGGGACGGCGGCCGGCACGGTGCGTTTCAGGATCTTGATGGTGCGTTCCGCCACCTCGTCGACTGAGGCTTTGCGCGCCTTCTTGCCGTCGATCACCATGCTCGGCTTCAGTATCATGCCCTCGAGCTTGACGCGAAGTTCGCCCAGCTCCTCGAAGACGGTGCGCAGGGTCCATTCGGTGACTTCTTCCGAGCGCTCGATCGAGTGGTCGCCGGGGGCGCCGTCCATAAGCACTTCCGGCTCGACGATCGGCACGATCTTCGCTTCCTGGCAGAGCGCCGCATAGCGGGCGAGCGCATGGGCATTTGCCCTGATCGCGCCCCGGCTCGGCAAGGCGTTGGAAATCGCGATCACACCGCGCCATTTGGCGAAACGGGCGCCGGCTTCATGGTATTTGGCGAGCCGGGCGGCGAGCCCATCGAGGCCCTCGGTGATGGTTTCGTTCGGGAAATGTGCCATCGGCTTGGCACCGGCATCGACCTTGATGCCGGGGATCGAATCCGCCTTGCGGATGATGTCGACCAGCGACGTGCCGTCGGCGGCGTTCTGGAGCAGGGTTTCCTCATAAAGAATGACGCCGGAGATATAGTCGCGCATCGCATCGTCGGCGCGCAGCAGCATCTCGCGGTAGTCGCGGCGGGACGTCTCTGTCGATTCCAGGCCGATGCCGTCGAAGCGCTTCTTGATCGTTGCGGTTGACTCGTCGGCAGCGAGCAGGCCCCGGCCATTGGCGACCATGGCAACCGCGATATCTTCCAGTCTTTCGCTCATATTTATCTCCTACGAACAACGCTGGTCCCAATGGACCAGCGGATGAAACAAGTTTTCGGCCGGAGGCGCGAAAGCGTCCTCGCGCCGCAGGAACGAAGGCGCGTTAACAGAAGATACCGTGCGGGAAAATGGCAGTAAAATGGGCTAAAACGATTTAAATAATTTTAATCGTTTGAAATATCAGAATCTTTTTGGTTGGTTCTGTCTTGTTGCATACAGGCGTCGCGAGCTTCTCAGCGGCTTGCGTTTCGAGTTGGTCGTGAGGCGCTCCGCATCCTCTGATGCGGAGCCGTGCACAAGGGCGGCTTCCCCTGAGCGTCACCTCTGCTGCTTGAGAATATCGACGCCCGGCAGGGGCTTGCCCTCCATCCATTCGAGGAAGGCGCCGCCGGCTGTCGACACATAGGTAAAGTCGTCAGCCACCTCGGCATGATTGAGTGCCGCAACGGTATCGCCGCCACCGGCGACCGAAACGAGCGAGCCGGAGCGCGTGCGGGCTGCCGCATGTTTCGCCGCCGCCACGGTCGCCTTGTCGAAGGGTGTGATCTCGAAGGCGCCGAGCGGGCCGTTCCATACGAGGGTTTCGGCGCGCGAGATCCATTCGTTGATCGCGTCGATCGACTTCGGACCGACGTCGAGCATCATGGCGTCGGCAGGGATGGCCTTGACGTCGACGACCTCATTGTCGGCGCCGGCCTTGAATTCACGGGCGACAACCCCGTCCACCGGAAGCACGATCGCGCATCCCGCCTCCGAGGCGGCCGCGAGGATGGCCTTGGCGGTTTCCGCAAGGTCGTGCTCGCAGAGAGACTTCCCGACATCCACGCCTTGCGCGGCGAGAAAGGTGTTGGCCATCCCGCCGCCGATGACCAGCGCATCGACCTTCTTCACGAGATTCTGCAAAAGGTCGATCTTGGTAGAGACCTTGGCGCCGCCGACGATCGCGACGACTGGACGCTGCGGATTGCCGAGCCCCTTCTCCAGCGCTTCCAGCTCCGCCTGCATGGTGCGGCCTGCATAGGCGGGAAGATGCTGGGCCAGACCCTCGGTGGAGGCGTGCGCGCGATGGGCGGCGGAGAAGGCGTCGTTGACGTAGATGTCGCCATTGGCGGCGAGCGCCGTGACGAAGGCCGGATCATTCTTCTCCTCGCCCTTGTGGAATCGGGTGTTCTCGAGGAGCAGGACTTCGCCGTCATTCAAATCGGCAATCGCACTGGCGGCTTTGTCGCCGATGCAGTCGGGCGCGAAATAGACCCGCTGGTCGAGGATCTCCTCGACGGCGGAGGCGATTGTCTTCAGCGACATGTCGGCGACCGGTTCGCCCTTCGGCCGCCCGAAATGTGCGAGCAGGACGACTTTCGCACCCTTTTCGGAGAGCTCGCGGATGGTCGGCGCCACGCGCTCGATGCGGGTGGTGTCGGTCACCTGACCGTCCTTGACCGGCACGTTCAGGTCGACGCGCACGAGGACGCGCTTGCCGGCGATGTCGGTCAGATCGTCGAGAGTCTTGAAAGTCATCAGATGGTCTCCGGTGATAGTCGCTGGAACAGGGTAGGGTAGTCGATGACGAGGCCGTGCTCGTCCACCGGCAGCTCGGCCGTGAAGCTGCGATCCGCCGCCTCGTAGCGATAGAGCCTGCCGTCGTCGAGGCAAGTGTAAAGCTGGCCGTCGACCGTCGGCTCGAAGCTGTCGAAGGGCACGTAGAGCATGTTCAGCCTGGCCGTCCCGGATTGCCGGGTAAGGCCCAGGCGGCGGATCGGCAGCGTGTTCGTGAAGGGGGTGCCGGCGAGGTCGATATCGATGCAGCCATCGAATTGCGGCAAGGCCGTTCCGTCGGCTCTGCGCCAGTTGCCATGTCCGTCGGACAGGAGGTGCAGCCTCACCCCTTCGGTCGTTTCGATGATGAAGGAAAAGACGCGCCAGCCGGCATCGCAGTCGATGCGGTAGCGGACGCCATAGGCCGATCCGCCGCGTTCGCCGATGAGAACGCTCTCGGCGCGGATAGCCGCGCCGAGAGCGTTGTTCAAGGATCTGAGCGTCAGATGCTCAAGCCCTTCCCCCTCGATCGGGCGCCAGCGCACCGTCGTTGAGGAAAGGGCCCGGAACATCGGTCTTAGAGGAGCTTGCCGAGGGCGACCGCCGTATCCGACATACGGTTCGAGAAGCCCCACTCATTGTCGTACCAGGACAGAATCGAAACGAACTTGCCCTCCATCACCTTGGTCTGGTCCATGTGGAAGACCGAAGAATGCGGGTCATGGTTGAAGTCGATCGAAACGTTCGGCTGCAGCGTATAGCCGAGAACGCCCTTGAGCGGTCCGTCGGCGGCAGCCTTGATGGCGGCGTTGACCTCTTCCTTCGTGGTTTCGCGCTTGGCGACGAACTTCAGGTCGACGACCGAGACGTTCGGGGTCGGGACGCGTACGGAGATACCGTCGAGCTTGCCCTTGAGTTCCGGCAGAACGAGGCCGACCGCCTTGGCCGCACCCGTCGAGGTCGGGATCATAGAGAGCGCCGCGGCGCGGGCGCGGTAGAGATCCTTGTGCATCTGGTCGAGCGACGGCTGGTCGTTGGTATAGGAGTGGATCGTGGTCATCATGCCATGATCGATGCCAATCGCGTCGTGGAGCACCTTGGCGACCGGGACCAGGCAGTTGGTCGTGCAGGATGCGTTGGAGATGACGAGATGATCCTTCGTCAGCTTGTCGTGGTTGACGCCGTAGACAACCGTCAGATCCGCGCCGTCGGCCGGAGCCGAGACGATGACGCGCTTGGCGCCGGCTTCCAGGTGAGCGGCGGCCTTGTCGCGGGCGGTGAAGATGCCGGTGCATTCCATCGCGATGTCGACGCCGAGCTCCTTGTGCGGCAGTTCCGCCGGATTGCGGACCGCGGTCACCTTGATCGGCTTACCGTTGTTGATGATGATAGAGTCGCCTTCGACCTTCACGTCGGCCGGGAAGCGGCCGTGGATGGAATCGAAGCGCAGCAGGTGAGCGTTTGTCTCGACCGGGCCCAGATCGTTGATGGCAACGACTTCGATGTCCGTGCGGCCGGATTCGACGATGGCGCGGAGAATGTTGCGGCCGATGCGGCCGAAACCGTTGATGGCGACTTTGACTGTCATATCGGGTCTCTCCCTGTCAGAATGCGTGTGGTGGGAAGGAGGACGCTCTTGCGGCGCCCTCCGGCTTGATCAGGACAGCTTGGCTTCGGCGGACGCAACCACGACTTCCGGCGTAATTCCGAAGTGTTTGTAGAGGTCCTTATAGGGGCCCGAAGCCCCGAAGCTCGACATGCCGATGAAGATACCATCATTGCCGATGAAGTGGTCCCAGCCCTGGCGGATGCCGGCTTCGACGGCGATCTTGACCGGCGACGTGCCGATGATCGCCTGCTGGTAATCCTCGCTCTGCTCCGCAAAGAGCTCGAAGCAGGGAACCGAGACGACGCGTGTCGCGATACCCTTGGCAGTCAGCGTCTGGCAGGCCTTCACGGCGATCTCGACTTCGGAGCCGGTGGCGAAGATCGTGACCTGCGCGTCGCTTGCCGAAATCAGGTCATAGGCGCCGCGGGCGCAGAGGTTCTGTTCCTCGTATTCGGTGCGCACCGCCATGAGGTTCTGGCGGGTAAGCGCAAGACCCGAGGGACGTTTGCGGTTCTCCAGCGCAAGCTGCCAGCATTCGGCGGTCTCGGTCGCATCCGCGGGGCGGAACATCAGGAGGTTAGGGATGGCCCGAAGAGCAGCCATATGCTCGACCGGCTGGTGGGTCGGTCCGTCTTCGCCGAGGCCGATGGAATCGTGTGTCAGCACGTGGATGACGCGGATACCCATGAGGGCGGCCAGGCGGATGGATGGGCGGCAGTAATCCGAGAAGATCAGGAAGCCGCCGGAATAGGGAATGAGACCACCATGCAGCGCCATACCGTTCATCGCGGCCGCCATGCCATGCTCGCGCACGCCGTAGTGAATGTAGCGTCCGGAGAAATCGTCCGGGGTGATGGAGTGGGTCTGGCTCGTCTTGGTGTTGTTGGAGCCGGTCAGGTCGGCCGAGCCGCCGATCGTCTCTGCAAGCACGCCGTTGATCACCTCCAGCGCATCCTCCGAGGCCTTGCGGGTCGCCGGCGAAGGCTTGGTCTCGGCAAGCTTCTGCTTGTAGGCGCTGATCGCCGAGGCGAGGCTGCCTTCGAGTTCGCCGGAGAAGCGGCGGATGAAATGGGCTTTCTTCTCCGCCTCGGCGGCTTCGAGCCGCTCTTCCCATTCCTTGCGTGCCTTGGCCGAACGCAGGCCCGCGATACGCCAGGCATCAAGCACGTCCGAGGGGACCGTGAAAGCTTCGGCCTCCCAGCCGAGCGCCTTGCGGGTGGCTGCGATTTCCTCGGCGCCGAGCGGTGAGCCGTGGACCTTGTGGGTACCGGCCTTGTTCGGCGCGCCGAAGCCGATCACGGTTTTGCAGGCGATCATGGTCGGCTTGTCGGACTTCTGGGCCTCCTCGATCGCGGCGGCGATCGCTTCGGGGTCATGGCCGTTCACGGCGATGGTGTGCCACTTGCAGGCGCGGAAGCGCGCGTGCTGGTCGGTCGAATCGGCAAGCGAGATCGGGCCGTCGATGGAAATATTGTTGTCGTCCCAAAAGACGATCAGCTTGTTTAGCTTCAGATGACCGGCAAGCGCGATGGCTTCCTGGCTCACGCCTTCCATCAGGCAGCCGTCGCCGGCAAGCACATAGGTATAATGCTCCATCAGCTCGCTGCCGAACTCCTCGCGAAGCTTGCGCTCGGCGATCGCCATGCCGACGGAGTTGGCAATGCCCTGGCCGAGCGGACCGGTCGTCGTCTCGATGCCCGCGGCGTGTCCGTATTCCGGGTGGCCTGCCGTGCGCGAACCCAGCTGGCGGAAATTCTTGATCTCGTCGATGGTGATGTCGTCGTAGCCCGTGAGATAGAGCAGCGAATAGAGCAGCATGGATCCGTGGCCGGCCGAAAGCACGAAACGGTCACGGTTCGGCCAGGCGGGGTTTTTCGGATCGAAGCTCAGATAGCGGGTAAACAGCACCGTGGCGATATCGGCGGCGCCCATTGGGAGGCCAGGGTGGCCGGAATTTGCCTTCTCGACGGCGTCCATGGAGAGGAAACGGATTGCATTCGCCATCCGGTCGTGTTTTTCGCGAGAGATCATGACTTTTCCGTTTGCGTTCGGTGGTCAGGGGACGGTCTCTATCCTCCAAAGACCGCATGAGAAGCGGCAGACACATAGCAGGTGCGTGAGCCGAGTCAATAAATACAGGCCCTCCGCGACCAAATGCGGCGGCTCACGCGCGGTGCCTCTTAGAGGCACCGCGGCCATGCTGCAGGAGCCCGTTTGCCCGAGCGATTTCGACGATCCACAGGTTCCGCTCGTCATCGCCGCGCTTGGCATTGTTGAGACTTGCGTAATAGGTTTAAAAAGAAAAGGGCCGAAGTGATGGAAGCTCTGCGATTCGGCCCGGGATCGAGGGGCAGGGCGAAGCCGCTCCCCTAGAGAGGTATCGGAAGACATGCCGGCAAAGACGGTCAAGGCGGCGATCGACGAGTTGCGCAACGCGGTTCAGTCACTTGAAATCGCGATCGACGGCCGCTTTGACAAGGAAAGGGATCTGAGTGAGTTCGAAGGCGAGGTCAGGCGGGTCAACGAGGACCGGTCACGGCTGGCGCAAGAGCTTGACCAGTCCCAGTTTCGCGCAAACCGGTTGGAAGAGGTCAATCGCGAGGTATCCCGGCGTCTGGTGACGGCGATGGAGACCATTCGCGCGGTGCTGGATCGCTGAGGTTCTGAACATATGGCGCAGGTGACGGTGACGATCGACGGCAAGGCCTACCGTATGGCCTGCGAGGAAGGGCAGGAGGATCATCTCAGCGACCTCGCTACCCGGTTCGATCAATATGTAGGGCATTTGAAGGCCCAGTTCGGCGAGATCGGTGACCTCAGGCTCACCGTCATGGCAGGTATAATGGTCATGGACGAGCTGAGCGAGGTCAATCGCCGGCTGAAGAGCATCGAGGCCGAAGTGGACGACCTGAAGAGTGGCCGCGATACCGCGCTTTCGGATCAGACGAGAAGCGAGGAGGCGCTTGCCTTCGCGCTTGGAGAGGTGACGGCGCAGATTCAGGATATCGCCGCCAAACTCAACGGGCGGCCAATTCCCCCGGCAAATTGAGGCAATCTGACATTCCGCAGAAATTATGCAGCATCTCGGCGTCCTGCTCTGGCGGAAAGCTCCTAGACGTTCTATATCTCTGATGCGGTCTGCACTTCTCGACAGGAACCACAATCCCCGGGGCCATACACGATCTCAAGGGAACTGTCCCTGGCCGGACCCGTGGGTCCGGACATACGGTGCCCACCTACCTAGTAGGTACCCGGGATCGTAAAAAATCCATCGGTCGTTGTGGATCGCGCTTCTTCCTTTTCCTGCTCGGCCCCTTCCAGCCTGGCCGGTGCTCGAAAGGCGCGTCGGATGGCATCCGCCATGGCGTTGACCGTCGGCGACCGGTTTTCGCGCCTCGTTCGCAGCACCACGTTCGACATGTCGATGATACCGAAGCCGTCTTCCTCGGTGAGTTCGCGGCAGCCGGCCGGTATGGAGCTTCGCGATAAAGGTGCGATCGCAAGGCCCGACAGGACGGCAGCAATGAGCCCGCCGCTCGTGCGGCTCACATAGGCGATGCGGCACTCCAGGCCGCGCGCCTTCAGGCTCCGCAGAGCCAGGTCGTCGCACCAGCCGCCTTCCGCATATGTATAGGTGGCGATCGGTAACGGCTGCCTTTGGTGGGCGCCATGCTGGTCGCAGGTCACCCATACGGTAGGATTCACCATGAGAACCTCGCTCCGGGTGCGTCCGCCCGGCTCGAAGACGACGGCGATGTCGATTTCTCCGGCCGCGAGCGCTGCCGTATTGGACATCGAGGTATCCTGCCGCACCGTCACTTCCACGCCAGGATGAATGGCCGCGAAAGCACCGAGCGCCTTCGGGAGTGTGGAGTTGATATACTCTTCCGAAATCCCGATCCGGACCGAACCGTCAAGCGCCGGTGAGCGCATCGCTGCCGCCGTGTCGTCGAGAAGGGTTACGATACGGCGTGCGTTGTCGACCAGACGCCGGCCCTCGTCCGTCAGTATCACGCCGCGCGAATGGCGTTCGAACAGCGCGGAGCCGATGAGCTCCTCGAGCTTGCGAATCTGCATGCTGACCGCCGATTGCGTGCGGCGCACGATGTCGGCAGCCCGCGTCACGTTGCCGGTATCGGCAACGGCGAGAAAGGTTCTGAGGAGATCGCTGTCGAGCGGATTTACCATGCTGGCGCCATAAGAAAACCTGATGGCAGCCATGGTGGCAATTCATTTGTCAGATGTCAACGGCAGCGCGAAGATAGGTCCGCCACTATCCTTCCGAGGTTTTTGCCATGCCCGTTCTGGTCCTGCCCGCGCGTCCCGTCTCTCGAAGCAACTCGCCGCTTGCAACGTCCCTTGCCTGCTTGAGGCTGTGGCTTGCCCTTCAAAGGCAACGGGCGATCGTAAGCCGTCGCGGCGATCTACGCCTCATGGCAGATGGAGCCATACCGGACCGATATCGTCTCGCATGCGAGGAAGCCCGGCGCCAGCGTGAATCGGTTCGGCATATGCACTGGATGCTCTGAATCAAGGTTTCATGGACGGCCCTCACGGTGAGGTCGCCGCCCCAGGACGAGAATCCCAAACGCTATTACCTGAAGGCACGAGCTCGCGAGGTATGGCGAAAAAAGGAGGCTGCATGGTTTCAGTCGAGCGCCATTTTGCATTATGGCATCCGGATCATTAAAAGCAGTTCGGTCTGCCCGGAAGGATGGTTGGATGTCACCCAAGGATTTGAAGGCAGCATTGAGAAAGGAGCGTCTGGCGCTCCGCGATGCGATGCCGGCGGAAGCGCGGATCGAGGCGAGCCTTGCAATGGCCGACCACGCAAGCGACGTTATCGCGCTCGATCCCGGCCACGTGGTTTCCGGGTTCTGGCCGATCCGAACGGAGGCCGATATCCGGCCGCTGATGGTGCGGCTGAGGGATCGTGGTGCACGCCTCTGCCTGCCGGTGATCCTGGACAAGAAGGCGATCATCTTCCGGGAACTGCTCGACGGTATCGCGGTGGTCGAAACCGGCTTCGGCACCACCGGTCCGGGTCCGGATGCGCCGGAAGTCGATCCGGATATCATGCTCGTTCCTCTTTCCGCCTTCGATGCCATGGGCCATCGGATCGGCTATGGTGCCGGCTATTATGACCGCGCAATCGATCGCCTGCGCCGCAAAGGCCACATGCCGCGGTTGATCGGGATTGCATTCGACTGCCAGGAAGTGGCATCAGTGCCGGCCGAACCGCACGACGTCGCGCTGGATGCGGTATTGACGGAGAGCGGCTTTCGACATTTCAAGGTGAAATGAGGAAATTCGCGCGGACTCCGTCGCGTCCTCGAATTGAATCATTGGAACCGACCACGTGCGTGATTTGGCGTCATCCAGATTGTCGTGGTCCAAACGGGATTGAACGTATGCGTCTTCTGTTTCTGGGGGATATGGTTGGCAAGACGGGCCGCACCGCCGTCTGGGAGCGCCTCCCGGGACTGGTGAGCGACCTCAAGCTGGATTTCGTCATCGTCAACGGCGAGAACGCTGCCGGCGGATTCGGGATTACCGAAGACATTTTCCTCGAGACGATCAGCGCCGGAGCCGACGTCGTGACGACCGGCAATCACGTCTGGGATCAAAAGGAGGCGGTCGTCTTTTGCGAGCGTCACGATCAGTTTCTGCGGCCCGCGAACTATCCTGCGGGCACCCCGGGCCGGGGTTCCAATCTTTTCTTCGCGCGAAACGGCGCGCGGGTGCTGGTCGCCAACGTCATGGGGCGGGTCTTCATGCATCCGGAACTCGATGATCCCTTCAAAACGGCCGAGGCTATCCTTGCGGCCTGTCCGCTCGGCGAGCAGGCTGATGCGATCGTCTTCGATTTTCATGCGGAGGCGACGAGCGAAAAGCAGTGTTTCGGCCACTTCGTCGACGGGCGTGCCAGCCTCGTCGTCGGCACCCATACCCATGTGCCCACTGCGGACCACCAGATCCTCAACGGCGGCACCGGGTATATGAGCGATGCCGGCATGTGCGGCGACTACGACTCTTCGTTGGGGATGGACAAGGAAGAGCCGCTCAACCGCTTTATCTCGAAGATGCCCAAGGGCCGGTTCGAAGCGGCATCGGGTCCGGCGACCATCTCCGGCCTCGGCATCGAGATTTCCGACCGGACGGGATTGGCCGAGAAGATCGCGCCGCTCAGAATCGGCCCGAGATTGGCCGAAACGATCCCGCAATTCTGGGTTTAAGGGGCAGAACTTGCTCCTGCTCCGCGTTCGTACGGCCGTTCGCGGTCTCTGCCGACTCGTCTTTCAAGGGTGACAGACCTGACAAATGGTGGCAGGTTAGCGACCAAAATGAGAGCCGGAATGCACGCGGCCGGTTTTTGCAGATTTTTCATGCCTAATAGTTACAGCGGGATACGGGCGGAAGTGCCCATGCTTTCCCTCGTCTCGCCTTGGAGTAACCGGAGCCTGTAGCGTCGCGCGTCGAATAGCCGTGCAACAGAAACGCTGGAGGGGTCTCGGTATCGAATTGTCGCCGCGCCAATTGCAAGCCCCGGTGCCGGCGATCCGATGTTCAGATATCTGGAGAGCGTGCATGTTGCGAAAGTGGCGTTTGCCGGCCGTCGCCGGCGTTTTCGTCTCCCTTCTCGTCTCGATCCCGGCGGTGGCGCAGGACGCGCAGATGCCGACCGTGACCGTTGCCAAACCAGTCGTGCGCGACGTCGTCGACGCCGACGAATTCATCGGCCGTTTCGAAGCGGTCGATGAGGTTTCGATCCGCGCGCGGGTCGGAGGCTATCTCGACCAGGTCTTCTTCACCGATGGTGCGCTGGTGAAGAAGGGCGACAAGCTCTTCGTCATCGACCAGCGGCCGTTTCGAACCGCTCTGTCCCAGGCGGAAGCCTCGCTCGAGGCGGCGCGCTCGACGCTCGTGTTTGCAGAGACGACGTTCAAACGGACGGAGTCCCTGGCCGGGTCTGGCACCCTGTCCGTGTCACGGCTGGACGATGACCGCCGCGCGCTGATTGCGGCGCAGGCGAATGTGCGCGGAGCCGAGGCGGCCGTCGAGCGGGCCAAGCTCGACCTAGACTACACGACCATCACAGCCCCTCTGAGCGGCCGCGTCGATCGGAGGCTCATCTCCACCGGAAATCTCGTCCAGGCGGACCAGACGATACTGACGACGATCGTCTCTCTTGACCCGATCGATTTTTATTTCGACGTCGACGAGCGCCGGCTGCTTTCCTACGCCCGTACCGCCCGGGATCGCGGCAGCGCGCTGCAGGAGGGGGCAGGCTCGATTCCGGTGCTGGTGACGATCGCCGACGCCAACGAGCAGCCATTCGAAGGCAAGCTCGATTTTGCGGAGAACCGCGTCGACAGCGAAACCGGCACGATGCGGGTGCGCGCCCGCTTCCCGAATCCAAAATTCGTCCTGCAGCCCGGCCTGTTCGGGCGTGTGGAAGTCGAAGGCTCGAACACCTATCGGGCAGTCCTCGTGCCTGACCAGGCAATTGCCGCCGACCAGAACGAACGCGTCGTCTACGTCGTGGGCGAAGACGGCAGCGTCTCGACCAGGCCGGTGCGCCTCGGGCCGAGGCTTCACGGTTATCGGGTGATCCGCAGCGGCATGACAGGAGACGAGACGATCGTCGTCAACGGCCTCATGCGCGTGCGGCCGGGCGTGAAGGTGAAGCCCGAAATCGTCGTCCTGCCCCCAGAGGCTGCGCAATCGGCGGAGAACGCCCAATGAGGTTCGCTCATTTCTTTGTCGACAGACCGATCTTTGCGTCGGTGCTCTCGATCGTCCTGTTGATCGTCGGCAGCATCGCCTATTTCCAGCTTCCGATCGCGCAGTATCCGGAGATCGCACCGCCCACCATCGTCGTGCGCGCCTCCTATCCGGGCGCGGATGCCGAGACCGTGGCCAATACGGTCGCCACCCCGCTCGAGCAGGAGATCAACGGCGTCGAGAACATGCTCTACATGTCGTCCTACGCCACAGCCGACGGTTCGATGGCGCTGACGATCACCTTCAAGCTCGGGACCGATCTCGATCAGGCGCAAGTACTTGTTCAGAACCGCGTCTCTATCGCAGAGCCCCGGCTTCCCGAGGAAGTCCGGCGTATCGGCGTCACCACCACGAAAAGCTCGCCCGACCTGATGATGGTCGTTCACCTGCTTTCCCCGAACGACCGTTACGACCAGCTCTACGTCTCAAACTACGCCCGATCGCGTATCCGCGACATTCTCGTCCGGCTGGACGGTGTCGGAGACGTCCTTCTGTTCGGCGAACGCGAATACGCTCTGCGCGTCTGGCTCGACCCGCAAAAGCTCTCCGCCTACGGCATGACCGCAGGCGACGTGGTCGAGGCGCTGCGCCAGCAGAACGTCCAGGTCTCGGGTGGCTCGATCGGCGGTCCGCCGATGTCGAGCGACAGCGCCTTTCAGTATACGGTCACCACCGACGGCCGATTCGGCGATGCCCGGCAGTTTCGTTACGTCATCGTCAAGGCGACCGACGAGGGCAGGCTCGTCCAGTTGCAGGACGTCGCCCGTATCGAGCTCGGCGCGCGCGAATACGTCACCAACAGTTATCTGAACGGCAGCCCGGCCGTCGCGCTCGGCATCTTCTCACGTCCCGGCAGCAACGCGCTTGCCGCGGCCGATGCGATCCAGGCGACGATGGCTGATCTTTCGAGAGACTTTCCCGAGGGGCTTGAATACAGGATCATCTACAACCCGACGGAGTTCATCTCGGAATCCATCAACGAAGTCTACAAGACCATTGCTGAAGCCGCGCTTCTCGTGGCTCTCGTCGTGATCATATTCCTGCAGTCGTGGCGAACGGCGATCATTCCCATCGTCGCCATCCCCGTTTCGCTCGTCGGCACCTTCGCACTGCTTTTCGCCTTCGGCTTCTCGCTCAACATGCTGACGCTCTTCGGCCTTGTGCTCGCGATCGGCATCGTGGTCGACGACGCGATCGTCGTTGTCGAGAACGTCGAGCGCAACCTCGCGAAAGGGCTTTCGCCCCGAGAGGCGGCCCATGTGACGATGGACGAGGTGGGCGCCGCCGTCATAGCGATTTCGCTCGTCCTGACTGCGGTGTTCGTACCGACCTCGTTCATTCCCGGCATTTCCGGGCAGTTCTATCTGCAATTCGCAGTGACCATCGCAGTGGCGACGGTGATTTCCGCGATCAACTCCCTGACGCTCTCACCGGCGCTTGCCGCAATCCTGCTGCGGCCGCACGAGAACCACGGACATGAGAGCCGTAATCCGTTAACGCGGCTCGGCCGTGGCTTTGCCAACGGCTTCAACCGCGGCTTCGACCGCATGGCCGATGGCTATGCATGGACGGTGCGCCACCTCGTCACGACGCGGATCGCGCTTGCCGGGTCGCTCGTCGTCTTCGTCGCCCTGCTTGGAGCGACCTGGTACATGGCGCAGATCGTGCCACGCGGCTTCATACCCACGATGGATCAGGGCTACGCCATCGTCGTCATACAGCTTCCTGACGGCGCGTCGCTCGAGCGCACCGATAAGGTCGTTCGCCGGGCCTCGGAGATCATCCGCGAGGTTCCGGGGGTCAAGGATGCGGTCGCCTTTGCCGGCTTCAACGGCGCAACCTTCACCAATGCCTCCAATTCCGGCGTGATTTTCACGCCTTTCAACAGTTTCGAAGAGCGTCTCGAGCGAAAACAGAGTTCCGAACAGATCATCGGCCAGATATTCGGTGCCATGCAGGGCATCCAGGAGGCTTTCATCATTGCCGTTCCTCCGCCGTCCGTGCGAGGCATCGGCAATTCCGGCGGTTTCAAGATGCAGATCATGGACCGCCAGAGCGCCGATATGCGCCGCGCGCTCGGCCTCGCCCATCAGATGATGGGAGCCGCCAACCAGACCGAAGGGCTGACCGGCGTCTTCACCACCTTCTCGGCATCCAGTCCGCAATTCTTCCTGGCGATCGACCGCGACAAGGCCCGGGCTCTGAACGTGCCGATTCCCAATATCTTCGAGACGCTCTCGATCAATCTGGGGACGTCCTACGTCAACGACTTCAATGCCTTCGGCCGTGTCTACCAGGTCCGTGCCCAGGCCGACCAGCAATTCCGGCTGGAACGGGAAGACATACTCGCGTTGAAGGTACGCTCCGCCACGGGCGCTCTGGTGCCGCTCGGCACCCTGGTCGAGATCCGCGACACGAGCGGACCGGCGCTCGTCCAGCGCTACAACATGTATGTGTCCGTACCGCTACAGGGCAATCCAGCGCCGGGCGTCTCGACGGGCGACGCTCTCGATAAGATGGAAGCCCTTGCGGGCCAGATCCTGCCGCAGGGTACGACTTTCGAATGGACGGAACTCGCCCTGCAGGAGCGCCAGACCGGCAACACGGCGGTCTTCATCTTCGCGCTTTCGGTGGTCTTCGTCTTCCTCGCCCTCTCGGCGCAATATGAGAGCTGGGTGTTGCCGCTGGCCATCATCCTGATCGTGCCGCTTGCCGTTCTCGCAGCACTCCTTGGCGTCTCGATCCGGGGTTTCGACAATAACGTGCTTACTCAGATCGGGCTCATCGTCCTCATCGGACTCGCGGCGAAGAACGCGATCCTGATCGTCGAGTTCGCGCGCGAGGGCGAAGAGGAGGGCAAGACGCCGGTCGAGGCGGCAATCGATGCAAGCCGGCTTCGGCTGCGTCCGATCCTGATGACTGCTTTCGCCTTCATCCTCGGCGTCGTGCCGCTGGTCATCGCCACGGGACCCGGCGCCGAAATGCGCCAGTCGCTCGGTACCGCGGTCTTCTCCGGCATGCTCGGGGTTACCTTCCTGGGCCTGTTCCTGACGCCGGTCTTCTACGTGGCACTGCGTTCGCTGCGCCGGAAGCGCGCTCCGGCGGCCGAAGCCGTGCCGGCGCCGGGCGAATGAGGTGGAGGTGGAGGGGAAATGACGCGATTGTGAGCATCCATCGGACGTTTGACGCTGGACGCAATCACGTCGTTGAATGATCCTGCCTCCCGCTCGATCATGAGCAGGACCGCGGGATGCGGCGGCATCAGAGGGTAAGCTTTTCATCCCGCGTTAGGTGAGAGGTGAAGGATGCTGCTGCGATACCTTGCCTACGCTTTGACCGTGATCTGGCTCACCCATGCGCTCTGGCCGCAGCCGGCTCACGCGCAACAGGCGCCAACCCCCGTGAGCCAGTGCCAGGCGATTGCGGCAGCGGCGCCGGCGGCAAGCTTCGCCAGCTTCTCGGTCCCTGCGGCCGTGCCGGTGGCCTCGGCCGATACGGGCGAGGTGACGATCACCTTTGTCGGGCATTCGACTTTCCTGATCGAAACGCCGGATGGGGTTTCGATCGCCACGGATTACAACGGCTGGTTCCGCACGCCGTCGGCGCCTGACGTCGTGACGATGAACAGGGCCCATTCGAGCCATTATACTCTGTCGCCGGATCCGGCGATCGAGCATGTCCTGCATGGCTGGCGCGACGACGGCACGCCGGCCGATCACGACCTTGTCGTCGGCGACGCCTACATCCGCAATGTGACCACGGATATCCGGTCCGGCTTCGAGGGAATGATACCGGACGCCAATTCGATCTTCATCTTCGAGGTTGCGGGGCTCTGCATCGGCCATCTCGGCCACCTTCACCACGAACTCGATGAAAGCCATTACCGGCAGATCGGCAGGCTCGACGTGCTGATGGTGCCGGTCGACGGCGGGCTGACGATGGGAGCGGAAAGCATGAGCCGCGTCGTCTCGCGGCTGCGCTCGGCGCTGATCCTGCCCATGCACAGGCCGTTGACCAACGACTTTCTGGCGATGTTCGGCGACGAGTTCGACAAGAGCTTCGCCACCGAACCGTCCGTCAAGGTATCGCTCCGTTCTTTGCCGAAGAGGCCGCTCATCTATGTTCTCCAGGGCGTTTGAGGCCCGCAGGGGTGCTGGCTGTTTGCGGAGCGTGCCAGCAGTTCTACACCTTTCTCCGCTCCTGAAAACACGCCCCCTGCTGGACTGGAGGCGGCAATGAAACTATAAGGCGCCCGATCTCACCAAAATCACGCATGCAGAGGGCGTCATGGCTGGCCATTCACAGTTCAAGAACATCATGCACCGCAAGGGCCGTCAGGATGCGGTGCGCTCCAAAATGTTTTCCAAGCTCGCGCGCGAAATCACCGTCGCTGCAAAAGCCGGCCTCCCGGATCCGGCCATGAACCCCCGGCTGCGTCTGGCGATCCAGAACGCCAAGGCTCAGTCGATGCCGAAGGACAATATCGAGCGTGCGGTCAAGAAGGCTGCGGGCGGCGATGCCGAAACCTACGAGGAAGTCCGCTATGAGGGTTACGGACCCGCAGGCGTCGCCGTCATCGTCGAGGCGCTGACGGACAACCGCAATCGCACCGCCTCCAACGTCCGCTCGATTTTCACCAAGGCGGGTGGGGCGCTCGGGGAAACCGGTTCGGTCTCTTTCTCATTCGACCGCGTCGGTGAGATCACCTACAAGCTGTCTGTCGGCGACGCCGACACTGTGATGGAGGCGGCGATCGAAGCGGGTGCAGACGACGTCGAGACGGATGAGGAAGGCCACACCATCACCTGCGGCTTCGAGGATATCGGCGAGGTCTCGAAGGCGCTCGAAGGCGCTCTCGGCGAAGCCGAGACGGTGAAGGCCGTCTGGAAGCCGCAGAACACCGTGCCGGTGGATGAGGAAAAGGCGCAGTCGCTGATGAAGCTGATCGACAACCTCGAAGACGACGACGACGTCCAGAACGTCTACTCGAACTTCGAGGTCTCTGAGGAAGTGCTGGCGAAACTTTCGGCCTGATTCTGCGCCTCCGCAAACAGCTTCACCGAACGCAGCCGCGCTTCCATGTCGTAGATCGGCATGGAGACGATCAGTTCATCGGCCCTGGTGAGGTCGAGGAACGCTCCGATCTTACGGCGGATCGTCTCGAGTCCGCCGACGATCGCGTAGCTCATTGCGTGGTCGACGAAAATCTTCTCATCCTGGGTCCAGAACTTGTCCATCGACTCGACCGGCGGCGGGAAGCGCCCGCGTGCATTGCGGCGAAGGGCGACGAAGGATTGCTGCATGGAGGTGAAAAGATAATTCGCCTGCTCATCCGAATCCGCCGCGACTCCCATTACGCCCACCATGACATGCGGCTTGTCGAGTTGCGCCGACGGGGTGAACCGCTCCCGGTAGATTTCGAGCGCGGAGAGCAGCATGTCCGGCGCGAAATGGGAGGCGAAGGCGAAGGGAAGGCCCAGCATGCCGGCGAGATGCGCACTGAAGTGACTGGAGCCGAGCAGCCAGATCGGCACGTTGGAATCCGCGCCAGGCACGGCGATGATCTTCTGGTCGTCGGCGGCCGGGCCGAGCAGGGCCTGAAGCTCGACCACGTCGTTCGGGAAGTTGTTGCCGCTCGCCTCCATGTTGCGCCGGAGCGCCTGCGCCGTTCTCATGTCCGTGCCGGGTGCTCGGCCGAGGCCAAGATCGATACGGCCGGGGTAAAGCGCTGCCAGAGTGCCGAATTGTTCGGCGATGACGAGCGGCGAATGGTTGGGCAGCATGATACCGCCCGAGCCGACTCGAATAGTCCGGGTCGCCGAGGCCACATGCGAAATAACCAGAGACGTCGCGGCACTCGCAATGCCCTTCATGCCATGGTGTTCGGCCAGCCAGAAACGCTTGTAGCCGTTCTCCTCCGCCGCAATCGCCAGCTGGCGTGAGTTTTCGAGCGACTCCGCGACGCTTCCCCCTTCGGTGATCGGCGACAGGTCGAGAATGGAAAAGGGGATCATGGCGAAGCCTTCGATTAAGGGAAATTGATCATCCGCAATGTAGGTTCAAGTTTGTTTATGCCAAGGGCGCGCCGCGGGCTTTTGGTCAGCGAGAAGCCATTTCTGTGTAATGTTTTTGTTTTGTTCACTTTTCGCTGGCAGCGTTCCCCTGACCGAAATAGGGTGAAGCATGCAGAATATGATTCGCATCATAGGCGTAGATCCAGGCCTGAGGCGCACCGGTTGGGGAATAATTGAGACTCTCGGCAATTCTCTGCGTTTCATCGCTTCGGGAACGATCACGTCCGATGGCGACATGGACCTTGCCTCGCGCCTCTGCCAATTGCATGACGGGCTTGCCGAGGTGGTCCACAGCTATCAGCCGCACGAGGCGGCGGTCGAGCAGACCTTCGTCAACAAGGACGCGACCGCCACACTGAAGCTCGGTCAGGCGCGTGGCATTGCAATGCTGGTGCCGGCCCGGGCAGGCCTGAGGGTGGCGGAGTATGCCCCCAACGCCGTGAAGAAGGCGGTAATCGGTGTGGGCCACGGCGAAAAGCAGCAGATTCACATGATGCTGAAGGTGCTGATGCCCAAGGCGGAATTCAAAGGCAACGACGCGGCCGACGCGCTCGCCATCGCCATCTGCCATGCCCATAACAGGCAGGCGATTACCAGCCGCCTCGCAGCGCTTGCAGGGTAGCCCGGCCATCGGTACTGCTTCAAAGGCGACGGATACCCAACCCCATCCAGAGAGACCAGATGATCGGCAAGCTGAAAGGCACCATAGACGAGATCGGCGAGGATCATGTGGTACTCGACGTGCATGGCGTCGGATATGTCGCCCATTGTTCGGCGCGCACGCTCGCAAAGCTCGGAAGGGCGGGAGAGGCGGCAGTGCTCTTCATCGAGACCTATGTGCGCGAGGATCAGCTGAAGCTGTTCGGCTTTCTGAGCGCATTGGAGCGTGAATGGTTCCGGCTGCTTCAGAGCGTTCAGGGTGTGGGGTCCAAGGTCGCGCTGGCGGTTCTTTCCACGCTGACTCCGGGCGAACTCGCCAATGCCATCGCACTGCAGGACAAGACGTCGATCTCGCGCGCGCCGGGTGTCGGCCCGAAAGTCGCCGTGCGCATCGTCACCGAACTCAAGAACAAGGCCCCCGCTTTCGCCGGCGAGATGGCACCGTCGATCGGCCTAAAGCAGGAACTCGGGGAAGGCGTCGCCGCCGCGCCGGTCTCGGATGCGGTCTCGGCGCTCACCAATCTCGGCTATTCGCGCGACCAGGCTGCGAATGCCGTTGCAGCCGCGCTCAAAAACGGCGGGGAGGGCGCCGACAGCGCCAGGCTGATCCGCCTTGGCCTCAAGGAACTGTCGCGGTGAGGGGGCGAGCCTTCCTGCGGCCACAAAGGCATTGGAGTACGGGTGCGCGGGCCGGTCCGGCCGATGGCGGTGGATTGATTGGGGCGACCCTACTATGGTTGGGCGCAGAAGAGGTGGTGTTCGGCTTCAACGACCCGCATCATGACGCCGACAGCCTGAAACGGAAGCTTTGACATGAGTGAAGCCGCACGCCTGATTGCGCCGGAAAAGCGAGGGGAAGACGTCGATGCGACCTTGCGCCCGCAGACGCTCGACGAGTTCACCGGTCAGGCAGAAGCACGCGCCAATCTCAAGATCTTCATCGAAGCGGCGCGCAATCGCGGCGAAGCGCTCGACCACGTGCTGTTCGTCGGCCCCCCCGGGCTAGGCAAGACGACGCTGGCGCAGATCATGGCGAAGGAGCTCGGCGTTAATTTTCGCTCGACCTCCGGCCCGGTGATCGCAAAGGCCGGCGATCTTGCCGCGTTGCTGACCAACCTCGAAGAGCGCGACGTGCTCTTCATCGATGAAATTCATCGTCTCAACCCGGCCGTCGAGGAGATACTCTATCCGGCCATGGAGGATTTTCAGCTCGACCTCATCATCGGCGAGGGGCCGTCGGCCCGTTCGGTGAAAATCGACCTGGCCAAGTTCACGCTGGTTGCCGCGACGACGCGCCTCGGTCTTCTCACGACGCCGCTGCGCGACCGGTTCGGCATCCCCGTACGGCTCAATTTCTATACCGTCGAGGAGCTGGAGCTGATCGTGCGCCGTGGCGCGCGGCTGATGGGCCTCGGCATGACCGACGAAGGTGCGCGCGAAATCGCCCGCCGTGCGCGCGGCACGCCCCGAATCGCCGGCCGTCTTCTGCGCCGTGTGCGCGACTTCGCCGAGGTCGCGCGGGCGGAGGCCGTAACGCGCCAGATTGCCGACGAGGCGCTGACCCGGCTCCTCGTGGACAGCATGGGCCTCGACCAGCTCGACCGGCGCTATCTGACGATGATCGCCCAGAATTTCGGCGGCGGGCCGGTCGGAATCGAGACCATCGCCGCAGGCTTGTCCGAGCCGCGCGACGCGATCGAAGATATCATCGAGCCCTATCTGATCCAGCAGGGATTCATTCAGCGCACCCCCCGCGGCCGGGTTTTGACGGCGAATGCCTGGAAGCATCTCGGCCTCAACCCTCCAAAGGATGTCGAGGCGAGCCAATTCCGCCTAACGCTCGAGGACGACTGACATGTTCACCCGGCGGGGCTTCGTGAAACTTCTGGGCGGTGGATTTTTAGGCGCCATGGCGCTTGGCGGCTATGCCTTTGGCGTTGAGCCGTTGGCGCGCCTCAGCGTGGCCCGTTACCTCCTGACCCCACCCCGCTGGCCATCCGGCCTGAAGCTCCGCATTGTGGCACTCGCTGATATTCACGCCTGCGAACCGTGGATGTCGACGCGCCGCATCACCTCTATTTGCGAACGCGCCAACGCTCTTGGCGGTGACGTCACAGTTCTTCTCGGCGACTACGCTGCCGGCATGAACCTGGTGACGCGCTACGTCCATTCGAACGAGTGGTCGAAGGCGCTCGCCACTTTGAAGGCCCCCCTCGGCGTCCATGCCATCATGGGAAATCATGATTGGTGGGAAGACAGGACCGCCCAGAAGAACGGTGGTGGCGAGACCTTCGGGCATCGGGCATTGGCCGAGGCCGGGATCGAGGTTTACAGCAATCGCGCTGTCCGTATCGAGAAGGACGGCTCCGGCTTCTGGCTTGCAGGGCTCGAGGACCAGCTTGCCCTTCTGCCGGGCCGGAAGTGGAAACGCGCCTCGATGGGCGGGCTCGACGATCTCGACGGAACGCTCGCGCAGGTCACGGACGAGGCACCGGTCATCCTGCTTGCGCACGAGCCGGACATTTTTCCGAAGGTGCCTCCGCGGGTGGCATTGACGCTGTCCGGCGGACAGGTGCGCTTTGCCGGCCACTCGCCCGTAGTACCCTCCCGTTTCGGCGACCGTTACGCATACGGTCATATTGTCGAGTATGATCGCAATCTGATCGTCTCGGGTGGCCTTGGCTGCTCCATCGCCCCGATCCGTTTTGGCGTGCCGCCGGAGATTGTGGTCGTTGATATCGGGTGAGTGGAATCGCCCCGTCTCCGCCTACCGGTCACCGTCTCCCCGCAAGTTCACGGATTGTCAAAGCGAGTTTTTCCCTTCCGCCCGGCACCCAGCCGAGAGCGCGCAGCTTCTCCGTCGACATCGTCGTGAATTCGGCCGCTGCCGCTGTGGGCAGGGGGTTTGGACAAGCCGTTGCAGCCTGGAGAATGGAGAGGATCTCGCGGTTGCCGGTCAGCACGTCGGAGACGTTGAAGACCTGGCCGGATAGTCTCGCGGGCTCGGTTTCGAGCATGAGGCGGACAGCCTTGGCGACGTCATCGCCATGCACTTCGGTGCCGATGCGGTCCAGCACGGTTCGGCCGGCGAGATAGTCGGCGAAGAGATCGCTCCATTTATGCTGTCGCCCTTCACCCGCAGGCCCGTAAACGCCTGTTATCCGCAGGTTCGCCGTGACGAAATGATGCCCGGTCATCGACTTCAAGGCATTTTCGGCGGCGAGCTTCACCTGTCCGTAGAGCGTGTCCGGTGCGACGGGTGACGTTTCTGCGACAACCGGCGGCGCCGTGTCGCCATAGACGGCGCGGCTCGACAGGAAAACGCAGCGGCGCACGCCGGCGGTGCGCGCCTCCTCGAAGAGGCGGACCGAGCCCTCGAGATTGGCGCGGCGGAATCCCTCAGGGTCCTGCCCCTCGCCTCCACGATATCTGCCCTCGACATGCACGAAGGCGGCATGGACAAAGTAACAGATATTGTCGAATGCGCCGGCCTGGTCCGCGTCGGGGTCGAGCCGGAGCGGCACATGGGAAACGGGTTGCGAATAGAAGCCGGCAGGAGGCGGAGAGCGGCCGCCGACCGTGACGTGATAGCCGTTTGCCAGCAGGTGCTCGACGATGAAGCGGCCGACGAATCCGGTTCCGCCGGAGATGAGAACGCGCGTCGTGGCGGCGCTGCTCATGGGGACGTGGGGCCGGCGTGCGCCGGGTTGGCGAGAGCGGCAATATCGGGAATCCGGTCGCCCGTCAGATATGCATGCCAGAGATCGATCAAAGGCCGCAGGGCGTCCGCGCGCGGATGATCCTTTTCCCACGGCTTTTCATACTGGTAGTGAAGCACTCCGATCGAGCGCCAGTCCCAAAGCTGAGGCAGGTTGAACCAGACATATTGGAGCATATTCATCGTTACCGGCAGGCCGTGCCAATCCGGGAAGAAGCTTTGAAGAAAGGTCTGGTCCGTGCGTGGCCAGAAGGCGTCCGGTGCATCGAGCGCCGCAAGCATCTTCTCGAAGGTCGCGACCGAGGGCTCGGCGACGAAGACGCCGGAATTCATGCGGTGGAAGTCTGAGAGGTTCTCATAGACATTCGGCGCAGCGGCAAATTCCGGATAGGAGAACAGCTTGTCTATGTTGTGCAGCACGAGCGCATCGGCGTCGATGAAGACGCAGCGTTCGTATTCGACGAGCTGCCATAGCCTTATCTTGCAAAAATTGTCGAGCGGCGAGTGGAAGCCTGGCTTCCGTCCCTTCGTGAAAGGCGCCTGCTCGTGGACGTTGCGGCGCTGATGCCGGGCGTTGAACGCGTCCGAAAGCGGCAGGAGCTCCGTTTCGATCAGGCGGCAGTCGAATTCGGTCAGCGGCTCGAGGTCGGATGCGCTCACTGCGCCGGTGTGAAGCACCACAATATCCGCCGGTGTCCGCGTGAGCCGGATCGATCGCAGCAGGGCCCGCGCGCCGAGCGCGTACTCGCTATTGGTGACGAGCGTCACGAACGCGTGGCGTGCAGCCACAGGAGAGGAGGGGCTAAGCCCCTCCGGACTGGCGAACACGCGGCTCATGAAACGGATTTCAGCCGCTTGCCCTCCGGATCGTGGTTGATCAAGGGAGCGATGTCCTTCGTCCAGGCGGAAACAGCCGGCACGCGCGAGCGGTCGACGCGATAGGCGAATTTTTTCGCCACGTCGACAATTTCCGAAAGCAGCCCGTCTTCCAGCCGTACCGGGTTGAGGCCGAGCGCCAGGAATTTCTCATTGTGCACCACGAGCTCGTTTTCCGCCGCTTCCTTGCGCGGATTGGGCAGCCAGGCGATCTTCGCGCCGGTCATGCGCGCGATCATCCCGGCGAGGTCGCGGACGCGATGCGTTTCCGTCATCTGATTGAATATCTCGACGCGGTTGCCGCGTGCCGGCGGGTTATTGAGTGCGAGTTCGATGCAGCGGACCGAGTCTTGAATATGGATGAAGGCGCGCGTCTGGCCGCCGGTTCCGTGAACCGTCAGCGGGTAGTCGATTGCCGCCTGGATCAGGAAGCGGTTGAGCACGGTTCCGTAATCGCCGTCGTAGTCGAAGCGGTTTATGAGTTGGGGATGACGCCGCGTCTGCTCGGTATGCGTGCCCCAGACGATGCCCTGGTGCAGGTCGGTGATCCTGAGCCCGTCATTTTTGGCGTAGAACTGAAAAAGCAGCTGATCCAGGCACTTGGTCATATGGTAGACGGAACCCGGATTGGACGGATAGAGAATTTCCTGGCTTACCGTATCGCCGCCCATGGTTTCGATGCCGACCGGCAGGTAGCCTTCGGGAATCGCCGCGCCAATGGTGGAATAGCCGTAGACGCCCATTGTCCCAAGATGAACGAGATGGGCGTCCAGCTCGAGTTCGACCAGCGCATTCAGGAGGTTGTGAGTCGCATTGACATTGTTGTTGACCGTATAATTCTTGTGCCGGTCGCTCTTCATCGAATAGGGGGCGGCCCGCTGCTCGGCGAAATGGACGATCGCATCGGGGCGATGCTCCGCGAGCCAGTTCTTCAAAAGTTCGTAGTCGCGGGCGAGATCGATTAGCTTGAAGTGGATGCGCCGGCCCGTTTCCGCATGCCAGATGCGCGTGCGCTCCTGGATGGAATCCATCGGTGTCAAGGATTGCACGCCGAGTTCGGTGTCGATCCAGCGACGGGAGAGATTGTCGAGGATGTGAATGTCGTGGCCCGCATCGGATAAATGCAGGGCGGTGGGCCAGCCGACGAAACCGTCACCGCCGAGGACTGCAATTTTCATGCACGATTCTCCTGATCGGAAGAGGACAGGGTCCTGATAGATTAGGATTGTGACAAAGCTGCAGGTGCTTGCAAATGTCTTTTCGTTCCTGCACAGGAAAACGCAATAATCCTCCCGGAGAATTGCCATGTCACTGATTTCGCTTGCTGGCGAGCTGACGGAGACCGGTCACCGGCTGATCCAGCGGGTCTATTACGAGGACACCGACTTCTCGGGCGTCGTCTACCATGCGCGCTACCTCCATTTCATGGAGCGCGCGCGTACCGACTACTTGCGGCTTCTGGGCGTCGAGCAGGCGTCGCTCGCGATCGAAGGAGACGTGGAGGGCCTGGTCTTCGTCGTCCATCGGATGGAGATCGACTTCAAGTCGCCGGCGCGCATGGACGACGTCCTGACGATCGAGACGGGGACCGAGAAGGCGGGCGGGGCCAAGATGATCCTGCAGCAGCAGATCAGGCGGGGCGAATCGCTGCTGATCGCGGCCAAGGTGATCATTGCGGTCATCAACGGCCAAGGGCGGCCAAGGCGCCTGCCTGAAGCATTGGCAACGAAATTTTTCAAAGCGGGGTGATGAAAAGTCTATGCGGTTTTCCGCCCGCACCCCGCTCTATTCTTTCAAATCGATCACGTTCGACCCGAGTGATATCATCGTGATCCAGGGCTCAGGCAGACCAGGCGAGAGGCGGCCTCACGCGACCGAGTTCAGGATCTTCTTCGTCAGCGACTGACTGATCTTGCCGATGTCCCGCCAGGGATCGGTTCCGGCCTCGATGCGTGCGAGAATTTCGGGAATATGAAACCCATTGGCGGCATCGAGGCTTTCAAGCTCCTCCCAGCCGACCGGAGTGGCGACCGGTCCGCCGGCGCGCGCACGGGTGGAGTAGGGGGCTATCGCCGTGGCGCCGCGGTCGTTGCGCAGCCAGTCGATGAAAATCCTCCCCTTGCGCTTGGCCTTGGACATGGTCGCGACGAAATGATCCGGATCGCGCTCGGCAAAAGATTGCGCGAGCGCCTTGGCGAACCCTTTTACGTCATCCCATTCGGCATGGGGGCGGAGCGGCACGATCACGTGGACTCCCTTGCCGCCCGTCACCATCGGCACGGTTTTCAGGCCGATCCCGGCGAGCTCGTCGCGAAGCTCTACGGCCGCTGCTTTGACGGTTGCGAAGTCGACGCTTGGATCGGGGTCGAGATCGAAGACCAGCCGATCGGGTTTCTCCAGCCGATCGGTCCTTGCGCCCCAGATGTGAAATTCGAGCGTCCCCATCTGTACTGCTGCGACGAGCCCCTTGGCATCGTGGATATACATGTAGTCTTCGGTGTCTCCCGACGATTCGGTGATGGGCACTTCCCTGATCGCATCGGGAAAGCCGTCGCTTGCGTGCTTCTGGAAGAAGCACTGCCGCTCGCCGCCCTGCGGGCAGCGCACCAGCGAGACGGGATGGTCGGCGGCAAAGGGGAGCATCCTGTCGGCGACGATTGCATAATAGCGGGCAAGATCGATCTTGGTGATGCCCTGACCTTTGAACAGGACGCGGTCCGGATGCGAAATACGGATGCCGAGGACGTCGGCGTCACCTTGTGCGGCCGATGTCCTGCGCGCCTTTGTGGTGGATTTACCCTTGGTGGTGGTCCCGGACTCCACTTCCGCTGGCTTCGATGTCTCCAGTTTCACGGCCTTTGCCTCCTTGTCCTCGCGCAATCCCTCGAACGAACCGTGGCGGATATGGCCTTCAGCCGTGAATTCGGCGAAGTCTACCTCGGCCACCAGGTCCGGCTTCAGCCAAACTGAATGTCGCATTCTCTCTCGCGGTATGCTGTCGAAGGGCGACGTTTCTCTTTTGCGTGAGGCGAAGGCTGCGGCGAGGTCCTCCATCGTCTTTTTGCTGAAACCGGTTCCGACCCCGCCACGATAGATCAGCTTCCCGCCTTCGAAAGTCCCGACGATGAGCGAGGCGAAGGCGCGCCCCTTCTTGTCCGACAGGCTGTAGCCGCCGATGACGAATTCCTGGCGTTTGGTGCATTTCACCTTGAGCCAGCTTCGGGTGCGCCCGCTCCGGTAGGGGGCGTTCGCCTCCTTGGCGATTATACCCTCCTGACCAGCCTTGCATATGGCGGCAAGCACGTGCTCGCCATTCCCGCGAACATGCTCGCTGAACTGGATGGTCGAGGTCGTGCCCAGCGTTTGGAGCAGCGCTTCGAGCTTTTCCTTGCGCTCCACGAGCGGCTTTCTGCTCAAATCCTTGCCGTCGAGCTCGATGAGATCGAACGCGTAAAGCCGTGTGCTGGCCCCTGTTGCAAGCGCTTTCTGCAGGGCGGAGAAAGTGGACCCGCCTTCTGACAGTGCTACGACTTCGCCGTCGATAAGGGCGGACCGGCAGTCGAGTTCGGCAAGGGCTGCGGCAATGACCGGGAACTTTTCGGTCCAATCGAGTCCGTTGCGCGTGTAGCAGCGGGCAGTACCGCCGCCCAGGGCGCAAACAAGCCGGTAGCCGTCGAACTTGGCTTCGTTCAGCCACGCGTCGCCCACGGGTACCTGGGTCACCAGCGTCGCCAGCTGAGGCGCCCGGAAGGTAGGCAGTTTGCCTGAGGGCTTTCGCGTGGGGCGCTTGCGTGCATTGCCGTCTTCAGCGACCGCGCCGGCCCTGAGATTGGCCGCCGTGCTTTTGTTCGAGTGCCAGACGCGTGAGCGCTTTTCGCCCCTGCCTTCGGCGATCTCTTCCATGGTGCGACCGGTGACGACGCTGGTGATGTTTTCGTTGATCAGGCTCTCGCCATCCTTGGAGGCGATCTCATCCGTTTCCTTGACGAGCAGCCAGTTCTCGCGCTTCTCGCCTTCGCGTGGGCGCATGCGTACCAGAGCCCAGCCTCCCTTCATGCGGCTGCCATGCAGCTTGAAGGAGAGCTTGCCCTTCCTCAAGGCTTTGGACGGGTCATCCTCCGGCTCCCACCAGCCCGTATCCCAGAGCATCACGGTGCCGCCGCCATATTCTCCCTTCGGGATGGTTCCTTCGAAGTCGCCATAAGCAAGCGGGTGGTCTTCGGTGCGGACGGCAAGGCGCTTGTCCTCGGGGTTGAGGCTTGGGCCGCGCGTCACCGCCCAGCTCTTCAGCACGCCCTCCCATTCCAGGCGAAAGTCGTAATGCAGGCGGGTTGCGGCGTGCTTCTGGACCAGGAACCGCATCCTGTTCCCGCTGCGACGAGCGACGGTTCCCTTGGGCTCCTTCGTCCGCGTGAAGTCACGGCGCCTGTTATATTCGGTAAGTGTTTCGTTGCGAGCGGCCATGGTCCTAAACGCACCTCACCCGAGAGCAGCTTTCGCGCCGTCGAGGCGCCGTCGATCAGGGCAATAGCGGGCCGTGCAGGCTTCATATTTCCAGGGGTAGAGGCTCATTGCACCGAAACGTACGACGCGGTGCGAGGTTCCGTATCGGGCAAGCTCTCTCAAACTGCGCGCGCGGTAATACTCCCTTAACCATAATGGTGTCTTAATCCGTGCATCAGGATTTGTGCAGTGCACGTCATCCTTTGACCAAAATTGACGGCAAGAAGGCAGGCTGAGCGAGAAGATCGCAATGCCGCGATCGGTGGCAATACCGGGGCATTCCTGCTGCAGGACATTTGGGCGACCCGGTCACGAGCATAAGTTGCTCCTGCCGGGTGTTTGGATTCGGGGACTGAAATCGATGGAACAGGTTGGATTGGCCGCGACGAGCGACGTGACCCTCTGGTCGCTCTTCATGCAAGCGGGCTTGGTCGTGAAGCTGGTCATGCTGGGGCTCATCGCCGCCTCGGTCTGGACTTGGGCGATCGTTGTCGACAAGAGCCTGAATTATGGGCGCGTCCGCCGCCAGCTCGATAGTTTCGAGCAGGTGTTCTGGTCAGGTCAGTCACTGGAAGAGCTCTATCGCACGCTCTCGGACCGGCAGACGAGCGGCATGGGCGCGATCTTCGTTTCGGCCATGCGCGAATGGAAGAAGAGCTTCGAACGCGGCGCGCGTGCGCCGATCGGCCTGCAGATGCGTATCGATCGCGCAATGGACGTGACGCTCGCCCGTGAGTCCGAGGCGCTCGAAGCGAGGCTCGGTTCGCTGGCGACGATTGGATCGGCAGCGCCCTTCATCGGACTTTTCGGTACCGTCGTCGGCATCATGACCTCGTTCCAGGCGATCGCGGGTTCGAAATCCACCAACCTTGCCGTCGTCGCACCCGGCATCGCAGAAGCGCTCTTGGCGACCGCCATCGGTCTGCTGGCCGCTATCCCCGCCGTTATCGCCTACAACAAATTTACCGCCGATGCCGGCAAGCTGTCGGCGCGCATGGAAGCCTTCGCCGACGAATTCTCCGCCATCCTGTCGCGGCAGATCGACGAGAAGCTGCAGCCTTCTCGCCAGGCCGCGCAGTAACGACCTCTAAGGACGGAGACCACGCTGATGGGTATGGCAGTTGGGGGAGCCAAAGGGTCGGGCGGCAGGCGCCGCCGCAGCGGCAGAAGAAGCGCGATCAGCGAGATCAACGTCACGCCTCTCGTCGACGTCATGCTTGTTCTGCTCATCATCTTCATGGTGGCTGCGCCCATGATGACGGTTGGCGTGCCTATCGACCTGCCGGAAACGCAGGCGAAAGCGATGAACGCCGACACCCAGCCGATCACTGTCTCGGTCAACCCCGCAGGCGAAATCTTCCTGCAGGAAACGCCGATCGCGATCGACGAGATCGTGCCGAAGCTCGAGGCGATCGCCACCACCGGCTACAACGAGCGCATCTACGTGCGCGGCGACACCAATGCCGATTACGGCACCGTGATGCAGGTGATGGCGCGCATCTCCGCGGCAGGCTTCAAGAACCTGGGTCTGGTAACGCTTCAAGAACAAGAGAAGTGAACATCTGAATGAAGGGCAGTATCGCTACATCTGCTGTCCTCCACGCCCTGGTTCTGACCTGGGCGCTGGTGTCGCTTGGCAGCCCGGCCGATTTCGAGGTCGCGGATGTCGAGGCCTTGCCGGTCGACATCGTACCTGTCGAGTCGATTACCCAGATACAGCAGGGCGACAAGAAGGCTCCGGCCAGGGAAAAGGCTTCGCCGGTTCCGACCAAGAAGCCGACGCCGGTCGAAAACGCCGAGAATGTCGGCGAGAACGACGTCGACCTGAAAACACCGCCCACGCCCAATGCCAAGCCGGTCGACAACGAGTCGGCCGCAGCACCGCAGAAAACCGAAAAGGCTCCGCCGACGCCCGATCCCGTGAAGGAAGAGATCGAGAAGGTCGAAGAGACGAAGCCTGCGGCAGAGCCCGCGACGGAAGTGGCGGCACTGCCCGAACCCAAGCAGGAAGTGAAGCCGGACACGAAGCCGGAGCCCGCGCCGGCGGAAGAGCAGCCTACGGAAAATCCCGAGGCTGAGGCTCTGCCGGACAAGGTGCCGACGCCGCAGGTAAAGCCGAAGGTCGAAAAGCCGGCGCAGACGGCCAAGACCCCCGAGCGCAAGAAGGATGAAGTCCAGAAGGAGCAGAAGAAGGCGTCCTCGCAGAAGGAGAGCGACTTCAACGCCGACGAAATCGCGGCGCTGCTCAACAAGCAGGAGTCTTCGGGCGGTGGCGCCAAGCGCTCGACCGAGGAAGCGGCTCTCGGTGGCAAGAAGACGACGACGGGAAACACCCTTTCGCAAAGCGAAATGGATGCACTTCGCGGCCAGATCCAAAACAACTGGTCGATCATCCCCGGCATGGCCGACGCGGCGGATGTCCGCATCAAGGTGAGGATGCGGCTCGACCCGAACGGGGAGCTGATCGGCGATCCGGAGGTGGAGGCCAGCGGCGGTTCGGATTCGGCGCGGCGGGCGCTCATGGGTGGTGCGCGTCGCGCCATCCTGAAATCGGCCCCCTTCAAGGGACTGCCGGCTGAAAAATATGATTCGTGGAGCGAGGTCGTCGTCAACTTTGACCCGAGCTCGATGCTCTAGACAAGGCGAGCAGGATGCGGCGCGGTCCCATCCTGCTCGGGAAACGAAAGGCTGAAAGGCTTCATGGAAATGCTGAGACGCAATTTTTTCCGCCTTCTGATGGTGCTGGTCGCAGGCTGCGGGCTCATTGCCTCGCCGGCAAATGCGCTCGTCGAGATCGACATCAACAAAGGTAACGTCGAGCCGCTGCCGATCGCGATCACGGATTTCGTGCAGGGCGAGCTTGCGCAGAAGATATCCGACGTCATTGCCGCCGATCTGAAGCGCTCCGGGCTTTTCGCTCCCATCAACAAGGGCGCGTTCATCGAGAAGGTCTCCAATCCCGATGCCACTCCGCGCTTCGAGGACTGGAAGGTCATCAACGCGCAGGCGCTCGTCATTGGTCGCGTCACAAAAGAAGGCGACGGCAGGCTGAAGGCGGAGTTCCGCCTCTGGGATACCTTCGCCGGAACGCAGATGCTGGGTCAGCAGTTCTACACCCAGCCGGAAAACTGGCGCCGGGTCGCCCACATCATCGCCGATGCGATCTATGAAAGGATCACGGGCGAGAAGGGCTATTTTGACACGCGCATCGTCTATGTCGCCGAAAGTGGTCCGAAAAATGCGCGCCAGCGCCAGCTGGCCATCATGGACCAGGACGGGGCCAATTCCCGCGCGCTCACCAATTCCAATGACATCGTGTTGACGCCGCGCTTCTCGCCGAACCGCCAGGAAATCACCTATATGTCGTTCGAGAACCAGCAGCCACGGGTCTATCTGCTGCAGCTGGAAACGGGGCAGCGCGAGGTGGTCGGCAACTTCCCGGGCATGACCTTCGCTCCACGCTTTTCGCCGGACGGCCAGCGGGTGATCATGAGCCTGCAGCAGGAAGGCAACGCCAATATCTATACGATGGACCTGCGCTCGCGCACGACGACGCGGCTCACCAACACCGCGGCGATCGACACCTCGCCGTCCTATTCGCCGGACGGAAGCCGGGTCGTTTTCGAAAGTGATCGCGGCGGCAGGCAGCAGCTCTATGTCATGGGTGCCGATGGCTCGGGCCAGACGCGCATCTCCTTCGGCGACGGTTCCTATTCGACGCCGGTCTGGTCCCCGCGCGGCGATCTCATCGCCTTCACCAAGCAGTCGGGTGGGAAGTTCTCGATCGGTGTCATGAAACCGGACGGCTCGGGTGAGCGTATCCTCACGACAGGCTTCCATAATGAAGGTCCCACCTGGGCGCCGAACGGCCGCGTGCTGATGTTCTTCCGCCAGAACGCCGGCGCAGGCGGCCCACAGCTCTATTCGATCGACCTGACGGGCTATAACGAGCAGCTTGTCCCGACCCAGGGCTTCGCCTCGGACCCGGCCTGGTCGCCGCTCATGGAGTAGGCCGGCGCTGCAGCGCCGTGCGTCTTATCAGAGGCACAAAGGTCGCTGTAGCACTTTGATCTGCTGCAATTTGTGTCCTTCAATCGGATCTGATCAAAGGACACATGCAGTAGCGCCGCGTTTTCGAGAGAATTCATGAGATTCAATTATTTCGGGCCGATTTCGGCCCGAAATTCTTCGTGATCGCATGTCCACAGATATGGAGGAGATTGAGGCGAATGTGCCGCTTTCTCGCCGCAAAGTGCTGGTGTAGCAGGCGCCCCGACGCAGATTGTCGATTCGTTAACCATGCTTGTTGAAAAGCAATTAACCGCTTCCGGTTACAGTCTGGCAACCGTGAATTTGACACTTCTCAAGGAGACCCGGCCCATGAGCCGAATTGACGCCCCGGCAGCAAGCCGCATGCAGACCATCGCCCGCAATCCGATCATGATCGCGCTCGTCATGACGCTTGCCCTCGCTGGTTGCGCTTCCAAGAAGAACCTGCCGAATGATGCTGCCGGCCTCGGCCTTGGCGCCGGTGCGGCGACGCCGGGCTCGCAGCAGGACTTTACCGTCAACGTCGGCGACCGCATCTTCTTCGATACGGACTCGACTTCGATCCGCGCGGACGCACAGACGACGCTCGACCGTCAGGCCCAGTGGCTGGCGAAATATCCGAACTATGCGGTCACCATCGAAGGCCATGCGGACGAGCGCGGTACCCGCGAATACAACCTCGCGCTCGGCGCCCGCCGTGCTGCCGCGACCCGCGACTATCTCGTCAGCCGCGGCGTGCCGGGCAACCGTATGCGCACGATCTCCTACGGCAAGGAAAAGCCGGTCGCGGTCTGCGACGACATCTCCTGCTGGTCGCAGAACCGCCGCGCGGTTACCGTTCTCGGCGGCGCCGGAAGCTGATCAGCCTCGTATCGAGGGGGAATTCGAGGGCGGTCTCAAGGGCCGCCCTTTCTTTTTTACCACACTTTGGCCGAACTCCGTTGCTTTTTCACGGCAGTTGGAAAACTGTGCGGCACCCACCTCGGAATCGGCAGATGTACCGCGGAACGCGATCAAAGGTGGGATATTCGGTTACGAACAGGACAAATGAAATGAAGAAATTTGTCGTGGCAGGACTGCTTGGCCTTGTGACCCTTGCGGGCCTCGGCTCTTCGGTGAATGCCATGCCGCTTTCCGGGCTCGTTGCCCGCACGACACAGACCGATGCCGCCAGCAAGGGAGACCTTCCGGTAGTGAAGGTGCAATCACCCGATATTGCACGGATCGGTCAACTCGAGGAACAGATCCGCTCCCTCAACGGGCGTATCGAGGAAATGAGCTTCCAGCTCCTGCAGATGCAGGAGCAGATCCGGAAGTTCCAGGAGGACAACGAATTCCGCTTTCAGGACCTCGAGAGCGGCAGGTCGTCTTCCAAGAAAAGCGGCGCACTTGCAACGCCGAAATCAAATGATCAGGCGTCCGTCACCCCCGGGGTGACGGATAGCCCGAGCCCCAGTGCTCCGGCCGCCGGAGGCGCGGATATGGCGGGCGTCGATCCAAATGCGACGGGCGCGGCGCCGGCACCGTCAACGCTAGGTCAGATCATTTTCGACGAGAACGGCAATCCGGTCTCTGCAAGGACGGGTGTGGAGCCCGGAGCCAACGCCACTCTGCCTGGCGTCGACACGGGGCTTGCGACCGAAGGCGGCGGCCTCAACGACAATCCGGGAAGCACGACGGAGGGCGGACAGGCGACCGCGTCCCTCGGCGATCCGGGCGATCTCTACCAATCCGCCTACGGTCACGTGCTTTCGGGTGATTACGGTATCGCCGAGCAGGAGTTCCGCAATTATCTCGAAGCCTTTCCGAGCGGCGACAAGGCAGCCGATGCGAGTTTCTGGATGGGCGAGGCACAATATTCGCAAGGCAAGTACAGCGACGCCGCCAAGACTTTCCTCAACGCGCATCAGAGCCACGGCAAATCACCCAAGGCGCCCGAGATGCTGCTGAAGCTCGGCATGTCGCTCGGTGCCCTCGACAACAAGGAAACGGCCTGCGCGACGCTGCGCGAGGTCGGCAAGCGCTATCCGAAAGCATCGCCGGCCGTGAAGGCCAAGGTGACGAGCGAACAGAGCCGTTTCGGCTGCTGAGGCGGGCCCATATGCCCGATGCCGTCTTCGACACGGCCAGTTATTTTCTTCGTTCCTTTACGCGGCCCTGCAGGATTCTCGTGGCCGTCTCCGGTGGCAGCGATTCGATGGGCGTGCTCATGGCCCTGCACGCGGCGATCGCAACAGGCGAGCACCCCGGATTTTCCCTTGCGGCCTGCACCGTCGATCACGCGCTGAGACCCCAGTCTGCCGAGGAAGCCGCCAGCGTTGCTGCCTTCTGCAGAACGCTTGACATCGCTCACCGCACCCGCCGCTGGGAGGGCGCGAAGCCAGCGACCGGCATCCAGGCGGCGGCGCGGAAGATACGTTACGAATTGCTCGCCGTTGCCGCCGAGGCGCTTGGCGCCGACTGCATCGTCACGGGCCATACGCGCGAAGACCAGCACGAAACGATCGAAATGCGCCGCGCTCGCTCAAACGGCCCCGGTATAGACGATGGGGAGGGTGAGGGGCATGGCGGTGCGGGCATGGCCGCAACCATGCTTTACGGGCGACGGGTCTGGGTTCTGCGGCCGTTTCTGCGTTTGGGGCGCGCCGAGATCCGAAGCTTTCTCGACGCACGCGCCGTCGCCTGGATCGACGATCCGAGCAACGCCAACCACGCCTTCGAGCGGGTTCGGGTTCGTGCCAGGATCGCGGCCTCAGACGATATGCAGATGCCCTTGTGGGGTGGACGGCAGCGCGCTGCTTCTTCGGCGGCAGCGGCCGGGCTGATCGAGGATCGCATCCGCGTTCATGAGGCGCTGGTCGCGGAGATTACTGCGGAGAACGCTGGTGCAACGGACGATCCGGACTGGCGCCGAGCGCTCCTGATCGTCGCTTCGGCTCTCGGCGGCCGCGATCATCTGCCCGCACGGGCAACGGTGCAGCGGCTTTCGGAGTTCCTGCGGGCCGGCAAGCCTGGCCGCATGACGGCGGGCCGGGTCGTCTTCGACCGACGTGCAGGCGGATTGTATCTTTACCGCGAGGCCCGCAACCTGCCCGTGCTTGCCCTTGGACCGGGCGGACAGGGACTGTGGGACGGGCGCTTCAAGATAACGAGCGGCGGACCAGCCCTCGTCGTTACCGCTGACGCATCGGGGAGACGATCGGCCCAGAGGCTTATTGACGCAGGGCTGCCAATGGGGATTGTCAAGCGCGCATCCACGGTGGCACCAGGCATCGCGCCGGCGGATGCCGCGGGAATCGCCTACGGCGAGGCTCTGGCCGAAATCGAGTATAACATTGCGCCTTTCGACACCTTTTTGCCGGGTTTCGACAGGATCATGGCGGATGCGGTCGCCGTGTCTTTCGGGCGTGAACGATACCCCGCTCCGCCAGTGCATGATGTTTTGACAGAAATGGGAATGTAACCGGCGGTTTTCCTTGGCAAGATCATCCCGGATACCTATGTTAGGACCAAGAATACAGCCTGGCGAATGCGCGGGTTGCGACAGGTTCCGGGGAGTTCGATGAACCCTAATTTTCGTAATTTTGCCCTTTGGGCGATCATAGCGCTTCTCCTGATAGCGCTGTTCAGCATGTTCCAGCAGCCGACCGAACGGGCAGGCTCGCGTGAAATTCCGTTCTCGCAATTCCTCAAGGACGTCGATGCAAGCCGCGTAAAGGACGTGGTGATCACCGGTTCGAAGGTGATCGGGAGCTACACCGAAAGCGGAGCGACCTTCCAGACCTACGCCCCCGCGGTCGACACGGCACTCACGGAGCGGCTGGAAGCCAAGGACGTCACGGTCACGGTTCGTCCGGAGACGGACGGCTCGTCGGGTTTCCTCAGCTATATCGGAACGCTCCTGCCGATGCTCCTGATCCTCGGCGTCTGGCTGTTCTTCATGCGCCAGATGCAAGGCGGCTCGCGCGGCGCCATGGGCTTCGGCAAGTCCAAGGCCAAGCTTCTGACAGAAGCGCATGGCCGCGTAACCTTCGACGACGTCGCCGGCGTCGACGAGGCCAAGCAGGACCTTGAGGAGATCGTCGAATTTCTGCGCGATCCGCAGAAGTTTCAGCGCCTCGGCGGCCGCATCCCGCGCGGCGTTCTGCTGGTCGGCCCCCCCGGCACGGGTAAGACGCTGCTTGCCCGCTCGGTCGCCGGCGAGGCGAACGTGCCCTTCTTCACGATCTCGGGTTCGGACTTCGTCGAAATGTTCGTCGGCGTCGGTGCCTCGCGGGTCCGGGACATGTTCGAGCAGGCGAAGAAGAACGCGCCCTGCATCATCTTCATCGACGAAATCGACGCGGTCGGCCGCCATCGCGGCGCCGGGCTTGGCGGCGGAAACGACGAGCGCGAGCAGACGCTGAACCAGTTGCTCGTCGAAATGGACGGCTTCGAGGCAAATGAGGGCATCATCCTCATTGCCGCGACCAACCGGCCGGACGTGCTCGACCCCGCGCTGCTGCGTCCGGGCCGCTTCGACCGCCAGGTCGTGGTGCCGAACCCTGACATCAACGGCCGCGAGCGGATCCTCAAGGTGCACGTCCGAAACGTGCCGCTGGCGCCGAATGTCGACCTCAAGGTGCTTGCGCGCGGCACCCCGGGCTTCTCCGGTGCCGATCTCATGAACCTCGTTAACGAGTCGGCGCTCATGGCAGCGCGGCGCAACAAGCGCGTCGTTACCATGCAGGAGTTCGAGGACGCCAAGGACAAGATCATGATGGGCGCGGAGCGCCGCTCTTCCGCCATGACCGAAGCCGAGAAGAAGCTGACTGCCTATCACGAGGCGGGCCATGCGATCCTCGCGCTCAACGTTCCTTCGGCCGATCCGCTGCACAAGGCGACGATCATTCCCCGAGGCCGAGCGCTCGGCATGGTGATGCAGCTGCCCGAAGGCGATCGCTATTCGATGAGCTACAAGTGGATGATCTCGCGCCTCGCCATCATGATGGGCGGACGTGTTGCCGAGGAGCTGACCTTCGGCAAGGAGAATATCACTTCAGGCGCCTCCTCCGACATCGAGCAGGCGACGAAGCTTGCCCGGGCGATGGTCACGCAGTGGGGCTTCTCCGACCAGCTCGGACAGGTCGCTTACGGCGAGAACCAGCAGGAGGTTTTCCTGGGCCATTCGGTTGCCCAGCAGAAGAACGTTTCCGAGTCGACTGCCCAGAAGATCGACAACGAGATTCGGCGTCTGATAGACGAGGCCTATGAAACGGCGCGGCGCATCCTTACCGAGCACCATCATGAATTCGTGGCGCTCGCGGAAGGCTTGCTCGAGTACGAGACACTCACGGGCGACGAGATCAAGGCTCTGATCCGCGGCGAGAAGCCGGCGCGCGATCTTGGCGACGACACGCCGCCGCATCGCGGCTCGGCCGTTCCTTCTGCCGGTACCAAGAAAGAAACAGGCAACAAGGGCGAGGAGCCCGAAGGCGGGTTCGAACCGCAGCCGCAATAGGCTCGATGCATGTTCAGATCAGATGCCGCCGCTCCGAAAGGGGCGGCGGCATTTTTTAAAGCACTTCCCCCGAGGAAGAGCAGTTTTCGTGCTCTCGCCTGGGCCGATCCGGCCGAAAACATCTTGCAGCGAAGGATACCGTTGTAACGCGCTGTAATGATTTCTGATGTTATGATCGGTGCCGTTTAGCAGGGTTTTGTGCCAAATATGGCGCCGGGCCACTTGATTTTCCCGATGCGATCGGGAAGGGCGTTGGACAGAGAGCGGCATGATGGGAGAGCGGCATGAGGGACGGAAGGCCGCTTCAATTTTCTCATTCCGCTGTCGGCATGGGTCTGCAGGCGGGGTCGCGGGATGATGAAGGCCAATCGGGGAACACGCAGGCAGACGCGGCCGGGGCAAGCGGCGACGCCCAAAGAGGACAATGGAGTTTCTATGAAGCGCAAATATTTCGGCACCGATGGTATTCGCGGCCAATCCAATATATTTCCGATGACGCCGGACCTCGCGATGCGGGTCGGTATTGCAGTAGGAACCATTTTCAGAAACGGAGCTCACCGCCACCGCGTGGTGATCGGCAAGGACACGCGTCTTTCCGGCTACATGCTTGAAAATGCGATGGTCGCCGGATTCACGGCGGCCGGGCTCGACGTGTTTCTCCTCGGTCCGATCCCGACGCCCGGCGTCGCCATGCTGACCCGTTCGCTGAGGGCTGATATCGGCGTGATGATCTCGGCCTCTCACAACGCGTTCCGCGACAACGGCATCAAGCTCTTCGGACCCGATGGCTACAAGCTTTCCGACGACATCGAGGAAAAGATCGAGGAACTGCTGGATCAGGACATGACCCGCCAGCTTGCAAAACCGGAGGACATCGGCCGGGCGAAGCGGGTCGACGGCGACATCTATCGCTATATCGAGCAGGCCAAGCGGACGCTGCCGCGCGACGTTACGCTGACAGGGCTCAGAATCGCGATCGATTGCGCCAACGGTGCCGCCTACAAGGTCGCCCCCTCCGCCCTTTGGGAGCTCGGCGCCGAGGTCGTTCCCATCGGGACCGAACCCAATGGCGTCAACATCAATCTCGAATGCGGGTCGACGCATCCGGCCGCGCTGCAGAAGAAGGTGCACGAGGTGAGGGCGGACATCGGCATCGCGCTCGATGGAGATGCCGACCGTGTATTGATCATCGATGAAGAGGGCCAGGTCATCGATGGAGACCAGCTCATGGCGGTGATCGCCGACAGTTGGGCAGCCGACGGCATGCTCAAGGGTGGCGGCATTGCCGCGACCGTCATGTCGAATCTCGGTCTCGAACGCTACCTCCAGGCGCGTCGGCTCAAACTCCACCGCACCAAGGTCGGCGACCGCTACGTCGTCGAGCAGATGCGCCAGGACGGCCTGAACGTCGGTGGCGAACAGTCCGGCCATATCGTGCTTTCCGACTTCGGAACGACGGGTGACGGGCTTGTCGCGGCTCTGCAGATCCTTGCAGTCGTCAAACGCCAGGGCAAGACGGTGAGCGAGATATGCCGCCGTTTCGAGCCGGTGCCGCAGGTCCTGAAAAACGTGCGGATTTCGGCAGGAAAGCCGCTGGAAGATGCCGGGGTCAAGCAGGCGATTGCCGATGCGGAGGCGCAGCTCGCCAAGAACGGGCGGCTGCTCATCCGTCCCTCCGGCACGGAACCGCTGATCCGCGTCATGGCGGAAGGCGACGATCGCGGAAAGGTCGAGCGCATCGTCGACGAACTTGTCAGCGTGATCGGCGCCGTACGCAACGCCGCTGCCTGAGCTTGGAAAGAAAGCGCAGCTTCGGGCTCTCATCCGCCGGCGGGGAGGTGCAGGCGGATGAGGGGCAAGCACTGCACGTGAATACAAGCGAGCTAATACTGCCAACGGTTAATATTCAAGGTAAATTTTTGTAGTTAATCAGCGATTAACCTTTACCCTTCAGTGTGCGTCGAAGCATACGGACAGTCACGACTGTGTTTGTCGGTCGTTCAAGAATACTCTAATGTATTGGGGTTGGGGCATGAAGAAGATTTTCAGGGGCGTTGCCGCGGCTCTGCTGAGCGGCACGCCGGTATATGCGGCGGACGTCTATCAGCCGCCGGTGGAAGCACCTTTCGTCGAGCAGCCGGTGGAGGTCGTGCAAAGCAGCGGCTGGTATCTGCGCGGCGACGTCGGATATGCTTGGAATGATCTGCGCGGAGCGCACTATTTTCAAGGCTCGAACAGCAACCTGGTCGATTTCGACAGGGCCGATGTCGATGATTCCTACGTGCTCGGTGGGGGTGTCGGATACCAGATCAACAACTATCTGCGCGCCGACCTCACGCTCGATTATCTCGGCGAGTCCGACTTCAACGGTTCTACCACGGGCGGTTGCGGGGTTGCGGTCAATTGCGTCTCGAACGATGTCGCATCGATGTCCGCCTGGAGCCTGCTCGCCAATGCCTATGTTGACATCGGCACCTACGGCGCCTTTACCCCCTATGTCGGTGCCGGTATCGGTGGCACCAGGGTAAAGTGGGGAACGCTGCGCAACACCAGTTGCGATGTTACCGATCCGAGCAACTGCGACCCCACGGTCGAGCATAAGGGCGAAAGCGATTGGCGCTTCACCTATGCGCTGATGGCCGGTACCGCGGTGGATCTCACCTGCAATCTCAAGGCCGATGTCGGTTACCGCTTCCGCCACATCAATGGCGGCGACATGTTCGGGTACAATCTGAACAGCGGTCCGGCCTATGACAAAGACATCTATGTTCACGAGGCGCGGGCCGGCCTGCGCTATTCTTTCGGCAATAATTGCGAGGCGGCCTATGTACCGCCGGCGGAGCCGATCGTTTACAAGTGATCCTGTCAACCCTGCGCGTTGAGGCGGGCCGCCCTTCCGTTGAGGCGGCCTGTCGAAATCCTAAAATACATGGTTAACCCATAGTTAACCCGTGCCTGCAATAGTTAACGCTGATGGCCTGTTTCGTGTGCGGCGCCTTGGATCGCCAAATCCGCAGCACTTCGAAAATGGCCCCAGCGAGAGGGCATGGCATGGATTGGCGACGGGGACTTTGCAGTGTGGCGTTCTGCGCCGGCCTTTCGGCGCCCTTCTTCGCACAGGCCGCCGATGAAGATTTTCTGGACGCGCCCGAAATCACGATCTCGTCAGAAAAAGCCGCCGGTGGCGGCCTGTATCTGCGTGGCGACATAGGCTATGCGGCCTGGCTGGACGAAGGAGATCCCTACTATCGTTCCCCCGGTTCGGGCAATGTGGCCTTCGACAATGCACGTTTCGAAGAGCCGGCCTCCGCCACGATCGGCCTGGGGTATCAGTTCACCGATGTAATTCGTGCCGACCTTACGGCCGAATATTTCGAGGGCCGCTTCGACGGGACCTCGCTCTCCGCCACCCCCTGCGCGGGAGAGGGTGTGGGGACAGGGTGCGCCTTTTCCCATCGCGCCAATTTTTCCGCGCTCGGACTAATGGCAAACGGCTATGTCGATCTGGCGACGCTTGCCGGTTTCACGCCCTATCTCGGTGCCGGTATCGGAGCGACCCGGATCGACTGGAAAACGGCTCATGAGACATCGTCTTGCGTCGGGGCAGGCGGTGCATGCTCCGGTAACGCCGGCGGCGCTTCCTACGGCGGACGGGACAGCTGGCGCTTTACCTATGCCCTCATGGCGGGCGTCTCCTATGACGTCACGGACCGGCTGAAGTTCGATGCCGGCTATCGCTATTCGCAAATCTCGGACGGTGACATGTTCGGCTCCGGGGACGCGCAGGGCTACGACGATGGGCTCTCGCGCCATGAATTCCGCGTTGGACTGCGTTTCGCGCTTTGGTAATGCAGCGCCGGTTTGCTTTAAACGGCAAAAGTTTCTTCAAACGCGACGCTGCCGCTTGACTTCCTCTCCGAGCCGCAATATCCCCGACAGCGGGACACCCCTCCCCAACGAGGGGCTTCTATCTGAGAGGATAGCATATGACGAAGCCTGCCAAGCCGGCCCAGCGCCCGGCCAATACCCATTTTTCTTCTGGCCCTTGCGCCAAGCGTCCCGGCTGGACGCTCGAAGCTCTCTCCGACGCTCCGCTCGGTCGCTCGCACCGCGCCAAGATCGGTAAGACGAAGCTCAAGCAAGCCATCGATCTGACCCGTGAAATTCTCGAAGTGCCGGCCGATTACCGCATCGGCATCGTACCCGCTTCCGACACCGGTGCCGTCGAAATGGCGCTCTGGTCGATGCTCGGCGCCCGCGGCGTCGACATGCTGGCCTGGGAAAGCTTCGGTTCAGGCTGGGTCACCGACGTGGTCAAGCAGTTGAAGCTTGCCGATGTCCGTCGGCTGGAGGCCGATTACGGTGAACTGCCGGACCTTTCCAGGGTCGATTTCGACCGCGACGTGGTCTTCACCTGGAACGGTACCACCTCGGGTGTACGTGTCCCGGATGCCGATTTCATTCCTTCCGGCCGCAAGGGCCTGACCATCTGCGATGCGACCTCCGCCGCCTTCGCCCAGGCGCTCGACTTTGCCAAGCTCGACGTCGTCACCTTCTCCTGGCAGAAGGTGCTGGGCGGAGAGGGCGCCCATGGTGTGCTGATCCTCAGTCCTCGGGCCGTGGAGCGCCTGGAAACCTACGTCCCCGCCTGGCCGCTGCCGAAGATCTTCCGCATGACAAAGGGCGGCAAGCTGATCGAGGGCATCTTCACGGGCGAGACGATCAATACGCCGTCCATGCTCTGCGTCGAAGACTATATCGACGCGCTTCTCTGGGCGAAATCGGTCGGTGGCCTAAAGGGCCTGACGGCGCGCGCCGATGCCAACGCCGAGGTCATCCATCGTTTCGTTGCAGCCAATGACTGGATCGTCAACCTCGCGGTGAAGCCCGAAACGCGGTCCAATACGTCGGTGTGCCTGAGGATTGTCGACGGCGACGTATCGGCGCTCGACGCGGACGCGCAGGGAGCCTTCGCCAAGGGCGTCGTGGCCCTCCTCGAGAAGGAAGGCGTTGCTTTCGACATCGGCCATTATCGCGACGCTCCGTCCGGACTTCGCATCTGGGCCGGGGCGACGATCGAAACGTCCGACATGGAAGCCCTGATGCCTTGGCTCGCCTGGGCATTCGAGACCCAGAAGGCGACGCTGTCGCAGGTCGCCGCCTGATCCTATGCGACTGCATCGCTCCCTGAGGGGCGGAGCACGATCCCCAATCGCTCAGACCTGTTTCTTCAAGGAGGCCTCCATGGCACCTCGCGTTCTCGTATCCGATGAACTCTCTGAAACCGCCGTCCAGATCTTCCGCGACCACGGCGTGGAAGTCGATTTCCAGCCCAAGCTCGGCAAGGACAAGGAGAAGCTCGCCGAAATCATCGGCAATTACGACGGCCTTGCCATTCGCTCGGCCACCAAAGTGACCGAAAAGCTGATCGCCGCGGCCACCAATCTCAAGGTCGTCGGCCGCGCCGGTATCGGCGTCGACAATGTCGACATTCCCGCGGCTTCTCGCCGCGGCATCATCGTGATGAACACGCCGTTCGGCAATTCAATCACCACTGCCGAGCACGCCATCGCGCTGATGTTTGCCGTTGCCCGGCAGCTTCCCGCCGCCGACGGTTCGACCCAGGCCGGCAAGTGGGAGAAGTCGAAGTTCATGGGTGTCGAGATCACCGGCAAGGTGCTCGGGGTCATCGGCGCCGGCAATATAGGCTCGATCGTCTGTGCCCGTGCAATCGGGCTCAAGATGCATGTCATTGCTTACGATCCCTTCCTGTCGAAGGAGCGGGCCGAGGAAATGGGCGTGGCCAAGGTCGAGCTCGACGAGCTCCTCGCCCAGGCTGATTTCATCAGCCTGCACGTGCCGCTGACGGACAAGACCCGCAGCATCCTGAATGCGGAGGCGATCGCCAAGGCCAAGCCGGGCGTGCGCATCATCAATTGCGCTCGAGGCGGCCTCGTCGATGAGAAGGCGCTTGCCGAGGCCATCAAGTCCGGGCATGTCGCCGGCGCCGGTTTCGACGTATTCGAAGTGGAGCCCGCCACAGATAGTCCGCTCTTCGGTCTGCCAAATGTCGTCTGCACGCCGCATCTCGGCGCCTCGACGACCGAGGCGCAGGAAAACGTCGCTCTGCAAGTTGCCGAGCAGATGTCGGAATACCTCGTCAAGGGCGCGGTCACCAACGCCATCAACATGCCGTCGATCACGGCCGAGGAGGCGCCGATGCTCAAGCCCTTCATCCGGCTTGCGGATGTTCTCGGCGCCTTTGTCGGGCAGGTCACCGAAAGCGCCATCAAGGAGATCGAGATACTCTATGACGGCTCGACCGCGGCGATGAACACGAAAGCGCTGACGAGCGCGGCTCTCGCAGGTCTGATCCGGCCGCAGGTCGCCGACGTCAACATGGTTTCGGCTCCGGTGATGATCAAGGAAAAGGGTGTCATTCTTTCCGAGGTCAAGCGCGACAAGACGGGCGTTTTCGACGGCTACATCAAACTTACGGTGAAGACGGCGAACCAGACCCGCTCGGTCGCCGGTACGGTCTTCTCCGACGGCAAGCCGCGCTTCATCCAGATCAAGGGCATCAATCTCGACGCGGATGTCGGCGCCCACATGGTCTACCTGACCAATACCGACGTTCCCGGCATGATCGGCTTCATCGGCTCCACACTCGGCGACGCCGGCGTCAACATCGCGAACTTCCAGCTCGGCCGCGAGAAGCAGGGCGGCGATGCGATCGCGCTGCTTTACGTCGACGGTCCGGTTTCGGAGACCGTGCTCGACAGGCTGCGCGCAAACGAAGCGATCCGCCAGGCGAAGCCGCTGGTGTTCAATATCGACTGAGCGGCACCCGGGCTTCAATTGACTCCACCCTCCCACTTGTGGGGAGGGGTGGAGTCATATCATTGCGGAGGCTTCGGCCGCCCTCGCTCGGCGACGGCGATGCCGCCGAGGACGAGCGCCAGCGCCACCAGATGGAACGGGCGGAAGATCTCTTCGACAAGCAGCACCGAGAGAAGTGTCCCGAACACCGGAATGGCATTGATGAACAGGCCGGCGCGGTTGGCGCCGATCATCTCCACGCCGCGTACATAGAGGACCTGCGACATCAGCGAGGGGAAGATCGCCGCATAGAGCACGATCGCCCATCCGGTCGCGTCCGGCATGATCGCCGCGTCTTTTCCGATTTCCCACACGAGAAGCGGTATTGCGCTCAGCAGCGCCCCGAAGGCCGGAGCAGCTATGAAGCTCTGCCAATGCATAGCGGGCTTCCAGCGTAGCGCGACCGTATAGGCGGCATAGACGATGCAGGCGAGTATCATGAGTGCGTCGCCGAAATTGAAGCTCAGGCGCACGAGGCTTGCAAGATCGCCATGGGCTGCGGTGATGAGCACGCCGATCAACGTCACGGTAAAACCTATGACCTGGGCGAAAGACGCCTTCATCTTGAAAAGCGCGAAATTGAAGATGAAGATCAGCATCGGAATGCCGGCCTGAAGGATCACCGCGTTGATGGCGCTCGTGTATTGCACGGCGGAATAAAGGAACGCATTGAACATGGTGAAGCCGATGGCGCCGTAGGCGAGGAGTTGCAGCCAGTGCTGGCGGATCTTTTGCCAGTCGCGACGGATCTGCGGCGTCATCAGCACCAGGATGACCGCCAGCGCGATCAGCCAGCGGAGCGTCGTCAGCATCATCGGGCTGACGTGCCCGACGGCCATCTTGCCTGCAACCGAATTGCCGCCCCAAAAGAGCGCAGTAATGCTGAGATAGACATAGGCTCTGGCGTTCACGATGATGTGGTCCGTGAGGGGAAGGAGGAGGATTGCCGAACTGGCACGAGAGTTCGAGATATAGGCGCTAAATCCGCGGCTTGCCATTCAAAAAGGGCCGGCGACCGCTCATAACGGGGTCGCTTTCCGAAAGACAACACAGTATAGATGCGCGGGTTTTGAGAACAGCGCACCTTCCGCATGCGCGCGTGAACAGGAAGAGAATTATGACGAATGTCGTGGTGGTCGGATCCCAGTGGGGCGACGAAGGCAAAGGCAAGATCGTGGATTGGCTCTCGGAGCGCGCCGATATCGTGGTGCGCTTCCAGGGCGGCCACAATGCCGGCCACACGCTGGTGATCGACGGCGTCAGCTACAAGCTGTCGCTGCTGCCCTCGGGCGTCGTCCGCTCCGGCAAGCTCGCCGTCATCGGCAATGGTGTGGTGATCGACCCCCATGCACTGATTGCCGAAATCGACAGGCTTGCGGCGCAGGGGGTCACTGTTACGCCCCAAAACCTGCGCATTGCCGATAATGCCACGCTCATTCTTTCGCTCCACCGCGAGCTCGACGGTATCCGCGAGGATGCCGCGTCGAACAGCGGCACCAAGATCGGAACGACGCGCCGTGGCATCGGCCCGGCCTATGAGGACAAGGTCGGCCGCCGCGCAATTCGCGTCATGGATCTCGCCGATCTCGACACTCTGCCGGCCAAGGTCGACCGGCTGCTGACGCATCACAATGCGCTGCGCCGCGGTCTTGGGGAGGCGGAAATCAGCCACCGGGCGATCATGGACGAATTGTCGTCGGTCGCCGCGCGCGTACTGCCCTTCATGGATACGATCTGGCTGCTCCTCGACCGGGAGCGTCGCAAGGGTGCCCGGATCCTCTTCGAAGGGGCACAGGGCACGCTGCTCGACATAGATCACGGCACTTATCCTTTCGTGACCTCGTCGAACACGGTCGCAGGTCAGGCTGCTGCGGGCTCGGGCATGGGCCCCGGCTCGCTCGGCTACATTCTCGGCATCACCAAGGCCTACACGACGCGCGTCGGTGAAGGGCCGTTCCCGACCGAGCTCGACGACGAGGTCGGCCGCTTTCTTGGTGAGCGCGGCCATGAATTCGGGACCGTTACGGGGCGCAAGCGTCGGTGCGGCTGGTTCGATGCTGCTCTGGTGCGCCAGTCGGTCGCCGCCAACGGCATCACGGGCATAGCACTTACCAAGCTCGACGTGCTCGACGGACTCGACGAGTTGAAGATTTGCGTCGGTTATACTCTGGATGGACAGCAGATCGACCATCTTCCCGCAAGTCAAGCGCAGCAAGCTCTGGCAAAGCCGGTCTACATCACGCTCGAAGGATGGAAAGAATCGACGGTTGGTGCGCGCAGTTGGGCCGAACTTCCGGCGCAGGCGATCAAATATGTTCGCCAGGTCGAGGAACTGATCGGCGCGCCGGTCGCGCTACTTTCGACCAGCCCGGAACGGGACGATACGATACTTGTGACGGACCCTTTTGAGGACTAGTGTCGGCCCAGGGAAAGCGGCGACGCGGCAATTGCCGCGGGTCTGGAAACTGAGAAAGTACTGATGGCGGATTTTGTTGCAGTTATTCGCAGGACGGTAGACGGCCTGTCGGAAAACACACCGGAAATGCGAGGTAGGGTCTACGAGAAGGCGCGCGGTGCCGTACGCCGTCAGCTCGAGAGCATGAACCCCCGGCCATCGGACGACATGATCGGCCGTCAGCTCAACAAGCTGGAACAGGCAATCTCCGAGGTCGAAGGCGAGTACGCCGAGGCATTGCCGCCAATCGATGAGGCGGAAACTCTCGAGCCGATTTCCGCCGAAGAGCTGCCAACGGACGAGGATTCCACGCCGCTACCCCAGGAGCCGGTGCCGGATTCAGCGCCGGCCGAAGCTGCCGAGGCGGAGCAGCCGGCCACCGCTCAGCTGGAGGAGCCTTCTTCTGACGGCGGTTCGGCTGAGGAGCCTGAAGATCGCGTAGAAGCCGTCCCCGATGAGGAGACGCCTGCACCGGGTGCCGAAACGGCCACGGCAGACATGCGTGAAGAGGCACCTGTCCGTGAGGAGGAGCCGGTCGAGGCGGCTCCCGCCGCTCCGCAATGGGACGCACCGATCGAGGAGCAGGCGCCGGCGGGCGAAGCCGAAACGCACGCGGAATATCCGGCCGAGGAAGAGACCGCCATTGCGCCCGGCCCGCAGGATATCAGCGGCGACGCGGCCGCAACGCATCCTTCGGAACCCACGCCGGTTGAGGCTCGAACCGACATCGCGGGGGCCGACGACGTGCCGGCCCATGACGTACCGACCGATGATCCGCTGGGGAAGCGGGAGCCGTCTGAATGGGCGCTGCCCGAGTGGGAGGATGCCACGCCTTCGGCCCGCCCGAGCGAGGTTACAGCCGAGCCCGAAGCGCCGCGACAGGACGACGTATCGCCGGTCGAGCCCGAGCGCCTCGGCATACATCCGGTCGAGCCCGAGAGGGCCGAAACGGAACAGCAGAGCGGCGAGGCGGACACTGCGCGTTCCTGGTCCTTCGATGACAGCGACCCCTTTGCCCAGGGAACTGAAGTCAAGAAGGAGCGTCCCGCCGATGAGGTGGAGATTTCCGAATGGTCGTGGCCCGTCGAAAAGTCTCCGGCCGCAGCCGGCCAGGAAGAGCACGCCGGCACTGCCTGGGACCATGTCGGCGATCTGCTCGGTCTTGACGACGGGCGGACGGCGAATGGTTCGGCCAGTCAAAAGGACAACGACAGCAGCCTTGCCGCGCCACCGGCAATTCCCGCTCGACCCGCTTCCTATCGCACCACGCCCAAGCCCAGCCGGTTCAGCATCAAGCGCCTGTCGATCGGCGTAGCCGTCGTGCTTCTGCTCGGCGCCGGCGGTTACGCCTATTGGGAGAACAGGGAGGCAGGCAATGCCTGGCTCTCGGACATGGTCGCGAAGATCATGCCGGGCGAACCCGCGGAGGCACCGGCGACGACGGCCCCTGGCCAGGACGATCCGGCGGACCAGCCGGCCGGACAATCCGGTGCGCAGGACAATGCCGCGCAATCGGATGTCAATTCCACCAAGTTCACCCAGCGCTTGCTTGCCAACGGAACGGAACGGGACGAAGGCCCCGCCGTCGCAAACGACACGGCCGCTTCCCAGGAAGGCAAATCTGTCGCTGCGCGGACGCATGCGGGAGAGCCGGAGAACACCGATGCCGGCCTACAGCAGGCAGCCGCGGGTGAAACGGCTTCGCCGGCGGCTGGTCAGGCACCCAGCGAGACGGCGCAGCCTGAGGTCTCCGTCGCCGACGGCGAAAAGATGTTCCTCTACGAAGAAAGGCTAGGCCAATCGTCGCCGACTGCGATACCCGGTGCTGTCGCCTGGTCGGTAAAGGAGGAATCGCCGGGCGGCGATGCAAAACCGGAGCCCGCGATCCAGGCTCAGATCACGGTTCCCGATCGTGGGCTAACGGCACTGCTGACGATCAAGCGCAATGCCGATCCGTCCTTGCCGGCGAGCCATGTCATCGAGTTCGTGTTCTCGCTGCCTGAAAATTTCGAGGGCGGCGCGATCGACGGCGTTCAGCGCGTCTCGATGAAGCGAACCGAGCAGGATCGGGGTGACCCGCTGATTGCCGTCCCGGCGAAGATCACCGACGATTTCCACATGATCGCGCTCAACGATTTTGCCGAAGCGGTAAGCAACAACACGGAGCTTCTGCGCAGCCGCAGCTGGATCGATATTCCGATCACCTATCGCAACGGTCGCCGCGCACTGCTGACCCTGGAGAAGGGGCAGAGCGGAGCGGAGGCGTTCAATAAAGCATTGCAGGCATGGAGCGCTCTCGGGAGCACGGCTTCGAGCGGGCAATGAAGGCGTGCCGCATGAGCTGAAACGAAAATCCCGGCTGGGGCTCCAGCCGGGATTTTCGTTTGGTGTGCAAATGCCGGAAGCGTTCTACGCGCCTTCCACCACGCGCAACGCATTGGCGCGTTCCAGCGCAGCCTTACGCACAGCTTCCTGGACCTTCTCGAACGCACGAACCTCGATCTGGCGCACGCGCTCGCGGCTGATGTCGAACTCGGTCGAGAGGTCCTCCAGCGTTATCGGATCCTCGGTCAGGCGCCGAGCTTCGAAAATCCGGCGCTCACGGTCGTTCAGAACCTTCAAGGCATTGGCCAGAAGCGCGCGACGATTGTCGAGCTCGTCCTGTTCGATCAGGATCTGTTCCTGGTTGTCGTTTTCGTCGACCAACCAGTCCTGCCACTGGCCGGAATCGCCTTCGCTCGCCTTGATCGGCGCATTGAGCGATGCGTCGCCCGACAGGCGGCGGTTCATCGAAATGACCTCGTCCTCGCTGACCTTCAAGGTCGTGGCGATCTCCTTCACCTGTTCCGGCTTGAGATCGCCTTCATCGAGCGCCTGGATACGGCCTTTCAGCCGTCTGAGGTTGAAGAAAAGGCGTTTCTGGTTGGCTGTTGTGCCCATTTTGACGAGGGACCATGAGCGCAGGATATATTCCTGTATCGCAGCCTTGATCCACCACATGGCGTAGGTCGCGAGCCGAAAGCCGCGATCGGGTTCGAACTTCTTGACAGCCTGCATCAGGCCGACATTGCCTTCAGAGATGACTTCACCGATTGGCAGGCCGTAGCCGCGATAGCCCATCGCGATCTTGGCGACGAGGCGAAGATGGCTCGTTACGAGCTTGTGCGCGGCCTTACGATCATCATGCTCCTGGTACCGCTTGGCGAGCATGTACTCTTCCTGCGGCTCGAGCATGGGAAATTTGCGAATCTCGTCGAGATAGCGATTGAGGCCGCCCTCTCCAGCGGCAATGGTCGGCAAGGTATTGCGGGCCATGAAGCACCCCCTTTGTGCGTCGCCGGCCTCCGGGAGGGCAGGCCGGGCCTGTGGGTCTTCATCCAAGACCCCACGATGCTAATAGATAAGTGCGGCGAAAGCATGATTCAAGGAATCCGGTTTCACGCTGTCGTGAAGCCAGAGAAAAGGATTGGCGTATTGAAACGCCTATAAGATTGGAATCTTCACGCGCGAATTCAAGGGGCGGCCATCCTCAACGCGTCGACCAATTCCTGCATATCACTCGGCACGGCCGCTTCGAAATGCATGGTCTCGCCGGTTGACGGGTGTTCGAACTGAAGCATGAAGGCGTGCAGGGCCTGCCGGGGGAAGCGATTGACGGCCGTCCTTGCCGGTTCCGGCAGCAGGTTGGCCTTGGTGCGGAAGGCGGCGCCGTAGTCCGGATCCCCGATCAGCGGATGGCCGATATGCGCCATGTGCACGCGAATTTGATGGGTGCGGCCGGTCTCGAGATGGCACTCGACCGCAGAGGCGAGGGAGGTGCCGTCCGGTTTCTCGTGATAGCGGTCGACCACTTCGTAATGGGTGATCGCCTCGCGCGCATCGTCGCTGTCGTCGCGTTTGACGGCCCGCTTCGTGCGGTCGCCGGCCCGCCCAAGCGGCGCGTCGATCGTGCCCTTCAGCTGGCGGGGCCGGCCCCAGACAACGGCGCGATAGGCGCGTTCCAGCGGACCGTTGCGGCCGTGGTCGGCGAATTGATCGGAAAGATGACGGTGAGCGGCATCATTCTTCGCGACAACCATGACGCCACTCGTGTCCTTGTCGAGGCGATGAACGATACCCGGGCGCTTGACACCACCGATGCCGGAAAGGCTGTCGCCACAATGGTGGATGAGCGCGTTGACCAGGGTACCGGTCCAGTTGCCGGCGCCCGGATGCACGACCAGTCCGGCCGGCTTCACCAGTACGATCAAGTCTTGATCTTCGTAAAGCACGTCGAGCGTTATCGCCTCCCCCTTGGGCTCGGGGTCCTCCGGCTCCGGCAGGGCAATCTGGAAGGTGTCGCCCGGATGGACCTTTCGCTTCGACTCGGTGACGGTTAGAGCGTTGACCGAGACGGCCCCTTGCTCGATCAGCCCCTTGATACGGTTGCGGGAAAACTCGCCCCCAAGCGCTTCCGTCAGGAAGGCGTCGAGGCGCCCCGACGCGTCATCGCCCGCTGTCAGGACTTTCCTATTGCCGGGCGCTTGTTTAAAGGGATCGTTCATTCCGTTCCAATTCCGCCGTTTCAACTCCGATAGAAAGCCGACCATGACCGCAATTGAGCCTGAAGAACAGGACGACAAGCCGCTTGACCCGGCGATGGAGAATGTCCGTCGCAAGATGGTGCGCCTGCAACTCGTCTCGGCCGCCGTGATGCTGGTGATGCTTATGGCCGTCCTCGGGGCGATTGTCTACAAGCTGACCCGCGCGGACGGGAGCGCCGAGGCGGCGCAGCCGGGGCTGAGCGTGCCGGGGGATGCGCCGATAAGCGCGATTGCAGCGCTGCCGGCGGGCTTTTCCGTGAGCAATGTGGCGCTTTCCGGTTCGCAGATCGTCTTCTACGGCAGCCTACCCGGCGCGGAGCCGCGGGCGATCGTTTTCGACATCAAGGCCGGCCGCATCGTCGCCGACGTCACGGTCAGGACCAACTGACGGCATGACGCGGCCTCTCCTTCGCATCGACGATCCGGCGGACCCGCGCATAGCCGGGTTGGTGTCGATCAAAGAGCGCGATTTGACCGGCCGTCAGGGCCGCTTCATCGCCGAAGGTACCGTCGTGCTGAGAATGCTCGCCGCCGCGCACAGCGCGCGGCGCGGTATCGCTGCCGAGGCGATCCTGCTCCTCGAGAGCCGGGTCTTCGGTTTGGCGGAGCTGCTCGCGCAGTTTCCGCCCGACGTCCCCCTCTATGTGGCGACCAGCGCAGTCTTCGATGCTATCGCCGGTTTCAATATGCATCGCGGCGTCCTGGCGCTAGGCCGGCGCGACGCCGCGCCGGAGCAGGAGGCGCTGATTGCAGGGTTGCCGCAGTCGAGCCTCGTGCTCGCGGCCTGCGGCATATCGAACCACGACAATATGGGATCGCTGTTTCGCAATGCGGCGGCTTTCGGGGCCGATGCTGTGCTGATGGATATGGCGAGCTGCGATCCGATGTACCGCAAGGCAATCCGCGTCTCCGTCGGGTCGGTGCTGACCCTGCCTTTTGCGCGCGAGGGTGGTGCGGCAGAGCTGATCGGGCGCCTGCAGGCCGCAGACTTCGTCGTCTGGGGCCTGTCGCCGCGCGGCGCCGTGGACATCACCGCAATTCCGCCGGCGCCGCGCACAGCATTGCTGGTCGGTACCGAAGGCGAGGGGCTGCCCGAAGCTATCCTTTCGCAGATCCACACTGCCCGCATCCGCCAGCGGCCGGGCCTGGACAGCCTGAACGTGGCCATGGCGGCGGGCATCGCGCTGCACCAGGTCGCAAATATCAACGGGAGGATTTGAGCGGAACGGCCGGTCTCCCTTCGGCAGGCGGATGAGGGGGAATGCCGGCTGCGCCGAGCGCCTGATCTCATTCGGGCTCCAGCATCTCCTTCACCCGCAACGCCAAGCTCCTGCGCCCTGCCTGCCCTTCGGCATCGTCCCCTGCGAGAAGGCCGTGAATGGGCGAGGTATCGCCCTCGCGCGTCGCGGTCAAGGCCGCCATGCCCGCTGCGATTTCGGCCATTTCCTCGCGGAGCGCCTCGTCGTGAGCAGCGGATGTGGAGCCGACAAGGCGTTCCGAGAGCGCGGTCGCCCGGTTTCTGAGATCATCGGAAAGGGCGGTCGCGTCGAGACCATCCGCCGTCGGGTTGTCCTCGTCCTCGTGTTTCGAGCGCTTCGCACGGCGCGTTTTGATCTGCGACCTCAAATGAGCGATCTCTGCCGCGCGCTGTTCGAGGGCACTCTCGCGATCGGCATTGGCCGCCGTTTCGCGGGCGAGCCGGTTTTCCAATTGGTGCATGCGTGTCTCGTCTCGGGCGAGGCGCAGCTCCATTTCCCGCGCGCGGATGGCTTCCGCCTCGAGCTTGGCGCGCAAAGCCTCCCGCTCGCTGTGCAGCGCTGTCATCCGGCTCTTCAGGTGCTCGATTTCGGTGTCGCGCGCCGCAAGATCTATCCTGAAGCCATCGAGGTCCGCGCTTTGTTTATCGATCCGGCTCTGCAACGAGCGCACGGTCTCGGAATTCGCGCCGTTCTCTCGTGCCGATTCTTTGGCCGCGGCCTCCGTGCTTTCCAGGCGCTGTTCGAGCTGACGGATCGTGGACCGCATGCTGGCCGCCTCGACATTCATATCCGCCAGCTGCGCCTGAAGTTCGGTGTTTTCGCTCGCCAGATGGCGCGCATCCCTCAACGTCTTTTCATTCTGCACCATCAGTGCGACGGCCTTGTCGCGCTCCCGGCGCAGCGCCTGAAGCGCCTTGGCATTTTCGACGGCATAGCTTGCGCGCGCCGCATCCCTTTGTGCACGCACTTCCTGCGGGCTCAGAGGCATCGTTGCCTTCAGCCTGTCCTCCGCAAAGCGCACGATGCGCCTCTGGATGGCAGGCGCGACGAGAAGGCCAATGACGACCGCCGTCAGGAAACCCAGGGCAAAGAGAAGCGCATATTCAATCACGGGCGGGCCGTTTCAGTGTGGACCGGGTCTGCAGCAGTCAGTCGTTCGCGTTCATGCAGTAAGCATGATGCAGGAAATGCTGCAACAATTACCACAAGCTTGCACGTTTTTTCGAGTGGCACGCGTCATCGGCGCCGGGTGATGCCCACGTCTCAGAAGGGGTTCCAGGTGGGCTGTTGCGTCAGCTTGAGATAGCCGACATTGATTCCCAGTCTGGCGCCGATGCCGGTGCGGATCGGCACGACCACGACTTGCTCGTCGGTCAGCACCGTCATACCGACGCCCGCGACCACGTAGGCCGAGCCGGAAACGCCGCCGAAGCGCTTGTAGAGCGCCGGGACGCTCGGCAGATTGTATACGAGCATCATGGCGCGGCTGCCCTGACCGCCCCAGTCGAGCCCAAGAGACGGACCCTGCCAGAAGACGCTGTGCTGCCCCACATTCTTGGTATGGAGCTCGCCCTCGCCATAGGTGACGCCGGCGATGAAGGCGCCGGATCCTTCCTGGCCGAGGATATAGCCATTGGGCAGACCATAACGCTCGAAGGCCCGTTCGACGACCTTGGCGAGACCGCCGGAGGTTTCGCCGAAGAAGCCGTGGCCGGCATCGACGATTTCCTGCATGGTGTACTGGCTCGTGTTTTGGGATTGCGCCTGAGTGATCGAGATGCCGGCAATCAGGGTGCTGACCGTCAGGATCATGGTCGCAATAGCGCGGACAGCCATCAAGGTCGTCTTTGTCATCGGCTGCATCGTTTCCTCCGTCGGGGCGCGAAAGTGGCTCGCGCGCCGGCCGTCATGACCGGCTCTTCCATCGGCTGCCCGGTTGGTGCCGGTATGGGCCATTTTTCACAAGAATGCGTTCGGGACGCACTAGCATTTGGAACGAGTGCACCCTATCGGTTCCAGGAACCCACCTGAATTCGGGGTGCTTCGACAATTTGAACCGATCATCTTAACAATCGGTTTACCAAATGTGATGTCTTTATGGCTTCACGATACATGGCACGACCGCGCGCCCCATGTCTGACCGACGACCGTGCGGGAGCTTCATCGGGCTTATGTGTGCCCGGCGCCCCAACAGCCCGTGATCCGGTTTGCAGCGAGCAAGGAAGAATGATGGCAAAGAATCCGAATCTGACGTTGACGGGACATGATCTGGCCGCGCTGCTGTGCAGCCGTGTCTGCCACGATATCATCTCGCCGGTCGGCGCCATCAACAACGGTCTTGAACTCCTCGACGAGGGCGGTGCCGATGCGGATGCCATGGACCTGATACGCACCAGTGCGCTCAATGCCTCGGTGCGATTGAAGTTTGCGCGCCTGGCATTCGGTGCGTCCGGCTCCGTCGGGGCGTCGATCGACACCGGCGAGGCCGAGAAGGCCGCTAAGGATTTTGCCGCTTCGGAGAAGAAGACCGAGGTCACCTGGAATGGACCGCGGGCGATCATCGCAAAAAACCGCGTCAAGCTGCTCCTCAACCTTTTCCTGATCGCCTACGGATCGATCCCGCGCGGCGGCATCATCGACATCACTCTGGAAAACCCGGAATTCGACGCGCTGTTTACCCTTTCGGCGAAGGGCCGGATGATGCGGGTGCCGCCGAAGCTGGTGGAGCTCATCTCCGGCACGCCGGAGGAGGCGGTCGACGCACATTCGATCCAGCCCTATTACACTGTTCTCCTGGCGGAAGAGGCCGGCATGGCTATCGACGTCGTCTCGACCGGCGAAGAGATCGTCTTCACAGCGCGCGTCGTCGCGCCGGAGGCGGCGGACGCCTGAAGCTCAAAGCATGACGCGGAAACCTCTGGGAAAGCGCACGCGCCTCCCATAGGGTCCACGTGTTCATTCCCCCTTTCGATACCTTCGGACAGGCACCGGTGGATTTCGGCGCTGCAGGCCTCACCGTGGTAACGGTTTCTTTGCCAAATCCATATAGGATTGGTTGATGGAGATGGTTTCGCGTTTGGCGAGGCGGGAAGGAGTTTGGTCGTGCGGCGCTTGATGATAGCTGACGGGTCGGATGTTGTGCGCAAGGTCGGAAAGCGTATCCTTTCGGGGATGGGCTTCCTGGTTTCCGAGGCGCCGAGCAGCCTTGAAGCGCTCGTGCGATGCGAAGCCGAACTTCCCAACATTCTGATCGTCGATGCGGGCCTTGATGGCGCGCTCGACCTGATCGGCAATATCCGTCGCCTGCCTGAAGGCGCGTCGGTGCGAATTTACTATTGTGTCGTTCAGGCCGATCTCAGGAAGATGATGGCCGGTAAGCGGGCCGGTGCCGACGACTTCCTGCTGAAACCATTCGACCGCAAGATCCTGACGAGCGTTTTCGCCGGTCAGTCCATGGCGGCCTGATACGGAGCCTGGAAGCATTCAGCTGCGCGGTTTACCCCTTGATCCCTATGTTGTGGCTGTCATTGAAATGCGCCAGCTCAAGGCTTTGGCTGAAAGACGGCCTCGTAGGTTCGCCGATGCCAACTCTTCTGTGGGAAGCGGCCGCTCCATTTCAGGATCCGGGCCGACCAATTCGCCCGTGGCGTTTTCGACCCACCATCCGTCAGCGTCTTGATGAACGCCGCCGGCAAGAATGACCTTTTTTATCTGCCGGTCATATTCTTGCCAGCGCCGCATCATTTCGGCGTCGTCGGCTTGGGTGTCACCAAGGTCTTTCGTAACGAATGAAGGCCATTTGCCGGTCATAGCCTGCTCCTTTCACTTTTGTTCGTTTGCTGCATGGAGATGAAGGAAAACGGCCTCCGAACCGAGCCGGCGGAAAAAGACGGCGATGATCCAAAGGCAACAAAAAAAACCCGCCTGTCGAGGCGGGTTCGGTTGCGGCTGGGGCGCGGCGGCGGGTGCGGGGAAGCCGCCTGCGGGGGAATGCCGTAAAATCAGGCGGTTTCCAGGTAGGCGCTGCCTTCCGGCTCGCGCAGCACGTAGCCGCGACCCCAGACAGTCTCGATGTAGTTGGCGCCGCCAGCGGCGTTTGCGAGCTTCTTGCGCAGCTTACAGATGAACACGTCGATGATCTTGAGCTCTGGCTCGTCCATGCCGCCATAGAGATGGTTCAGGAACATTTCTTTCGTAAGCGTCGTGCCCTTGCGCAGCGAGAGCAGCTCCAGCATCTGGTACTCCTTGCCGGTCAGATGCACGCGCTGGCCGCCGACTTCAACGGTTTTGGCATCCAGATTGACGATCAGTTCGCCTGTGGAGATGACCGACTGGGCGTGGCCCTTGGAGCGGCGCACGATCGCATGGATACGGGCGACCAGCTCGTCCTTGTGAAAGGGCTTGGTCATATAGTCGTCGGCGCCGAAGCCAAGGCCCCGGACCTTGTCCTCTATGCCGGCCATGCCCGAAAGGATGAGAATCGGTGTCTTGACCTTCGACAGGCGCAACGTCCGCAGAACTTCGTAACCGGACATGTCCGGCAGGTTCAGGTCGAGGAGAATAATGTCGTAATCGTAAAGTTTGCCGAGATCGACGCCCTCTTCCCCGAGATCGGTTGTGTAGACGTTGAAACTTTCGGACTTGAGCATGAGCTCAATACTTTGCGCCGTAGCGCTGTCGTCTTCGATTAGTAGAACCCGCATAGTCTTCCCCTTTTCCGCCGCCCAAGGTTGTCGTGGCATCCTTACGCGATACGGATCCAGTCGTTGCCTGATTTGGAGGCTGCCATTAAATGGTTAACAAATTCTGATTCACTCTGGCAAGGTGTATCGAGATTGTTAAATATTTTTAGCAGTCCTCTGATTTCAAACATAAATCTGAATTTGCGTTCCTCAAGCGATGCGTGAGAGAATGCCGTTAACTGACTCTTACGACTCGTAAATGCTCGAAAGTCACATTTCATGCATCAGCATTTACGGAGCCTTAAATCATCGCACCTATGATTAACGATGCCCGTAAACGAAAGGTTACCAGCGGTAGGTATTTGTTAAGGCCGCGGTCGATTTTTGTTTCCGGCTCGGTTGGGCCGGCGCAACGGGCCGCAGATCACGATGGCTCCCGGCGAATCCGGGGCCGTTTGATCGTTGGAAGGAGTTAGAGCGGGGTGCGGACGGAGATCCGCTTCACACCTTACTCATCCCGCTCGGGAACAGTAACCGGGGTCTCGGTATCCACGGGAGTATTGCGTATGAAAGCACGTGAGAGCCTTGTTCGCCTGAAGGAATTTCAGGTTCGGGAAAAGCAGCGTCAGCTCGGCCAGCTTCAGATGATGATGGCCGAGTTCGAGCGCATGACCAAGGATCTGGAAAACCAGATCGTTTTTGAGGAGAAGAAGTCGGGGATCTCCGACCCTTCGCACTTCGCTTACCCTACCTTCGCCAAGGCTGCTCGTCAGAGGGCCGACAATCTTCAGGTTTCAATCCGTGAACTGAAGATGCAGCAGGATGCGGCCGAACTCGCGCTTGAGGAGGTCCAGGCGGAATATGCGAGGGCAGCAGCACTCGAGGAGCGGGACACGGGCACGCGTCTGCGCGCCTGACAAAACAGCCACAGCGACGGCACTGCGCGTCCGATGAGACGCGCAGTGCCGTCGCGGTGGCTTTTCTGTTCTTTCAGGCTTCTTCCAGCGCTTTCAGGCCTGAATCACGTTCAGCCCTCGATAACGTCCCGCCACTCCGCATGGCGCGTTGTCTGAGCGCGCATGAACGGGCAGAGCGGGATGATCTTCCAGCCGCCCTTGCGCGCTTCTTCGACCGCATAGAGCGCCAGCGCCTGCCCGACGCCCCTGCCGCGCAACGCGTCCGGCACGAACGTATGGTCCACGATGACGAGACGGGGCGACGACCTGGAATAGGTCATTTCTCCCGTGTGACCGTCGAGCGTCGCCGTGTAACGGCCTTTCGCATTCGTCTCTTCCTGCGCGATTTCCATCGGTCGTCCTTCTTATGATGCAGTGATGTTCTGATGCAGGTGCCGGCGGCGCATTTCATCGCGGCACGCCCTATCAGGCGCGCAGGATGGCTGCAGCACTTCGATCTCGTATGTTTATATCGCTGAAATCGGATGAAACGAAACCGGCGGCTCAGGAGGTTCCCGATCCGCCGGTTCGAACTATGGCCCTGGAGGGCTGATCAGTGGCGATACTGCTGAATGCGCGTCGTGCGCAGGCCGGCGAGGCCGTGGTCATTGATCGAGGACTGCCAGGAGAGGAACTCTTCGACCGTCAGCGTGTAACGCTCGCACGCCTCTTCAAGGCTCAAAAGGCCACCGCGCACGGCGGCAACGACTTCAGCCTTTCTGCGGATCACCCAGCGCCGGGTATTGGCCGGCGGCAGATCCGCAATCGTCAGGGGGCTGCCATCAGGGCCGATAACATATTTCACGCGTGGACGCATCATTTCGGTCATGGGACTCTCTACACAAACTCAAGACCATATGACTGAGACCTTAGCTTGCCACATTTAATAATTGCCTAAACCGTTGATAACCATTTGATCATCATTTGACCCGCCTCGGCGGCGAAGGACGCGACGGTTCGAAGTGCCTTTAACGCGATGGAAGGAGCGAGCCCGTTCCTAGAGTTTCGCGCGTGCAAGTCATGCAATTACCACATTTCACTTCGACTGGAATTCCCGACAATGAGGCGCCGGCAAAGAGCCTCCATGCGCACGCTCACATAGTTTGCGAAGGCCGGCGCGGATGATCTTTGCGGCCAGGGCGGGTCGACCGCCTTGAAAGGACCGCTCCAGTCTAGCCGCGGCAACGCCGGCAAAACGGTGACCAGAATGAAGGTAACGAACGAACCGGCCTCGCGGCGCGAGGGCGAAACGGACATGCTTTTCGAGATCGATCCCGCATCGGTGCGCACGGAATATGAACTCCTGCATCTGATGAGGCGGCTGATCTCCCGCTACGGCTTTGCGCATTTCATGATCGCGCGGCTGCCGATGGCCGACGAGCAGCGGTTTTCCGAGCGTCTCATGCTGAGCAACTGGCCGGCGGAACTGGTGCAGCAATACGATGCCAGCGAAACGTTCCAGGCGAGCCTGCTGATCGAGCGGCTGCGCCAGACGAAGCTGCCCATCGCCGGCGGCCCGGAACTGATGGAGCCTGCGCGCAAAGGCGCCGGAAAGGCGCCGGCTATTCTGCTTCCGCCCCATGCCGATATGGCCCATTTCGCGGTGCTGCTGCACACGACTTATGGCGAACCTTTTGTGGTGGTACTCTCAGGAAAGCGGGACGAACCGGCCGGTGGGGAGCGTGCGACGCTCTATCTGGCGCTCGTGCAGCTTTTCGAATGTCTCGAGCGTACCTTCGATGCCGGCAGCGGCGCCCGCGAAAAGCTTTCGAGCCGTGAGATCGAATGTCTGCGCTGGGCGGCGGCCGGAAAGAGCAGCGACGAGATAGCCATCATCCTCGGCATATCGGCCTATACGGTGAGCAGCTATTTCAAGAGCGCGACCCGCAAGCTCGACGCCGTCAACCGCATGCAGGCGATCGCAAGGGCGATGCGGATGAAGCTGATCTGATGGGTCGGGGCCAGGCCTGCCTGCTGGCGGCCCGTTCGGGTCGCCCACTCTTGCCGTGACCGGCACAAGTTTCTATATGTCGCGGCATGAAACAGCCTGATCCATGCCGTCCGAGGGTGTATGGCTGTTTTGAGATGACGACATGCACATGAAATACCTGAAGGGGTGGGCCCTCCAGGAGGAGCGGGCGCCGCCCTGATATGCTCGGCGGCCCCAAGCTTGAAAACAGAGTATCGGCCGCAGGTGCCGTGCCCGGATGCCGGATTGGATCCCGTGAACAGTCTCGATTTCGACCGTAAGCCCGAAGATACGCGCGTCGTCGTCGCCATGTCCGGCGGCGTCGATTCTTCCGTCGTTGCGGGGTTGCTCAAACGCGAAGGCTACGATGTTCTCGGCATCACGCTGCAGCTTTACGACCATGGCGCGGCGGTGCACAGGGCCGGCTCCTGCTGTGCCGGCCAGGACATCGACGACGCGCGACGTGTCTGTGAGACGATCGGCATTCCGCATTACGTCCTCGATTACGAGGCGCGATTTCGCGAAACGGTGATCAATCCCTTCGCCGAAAGCTATATAGCGGGCGAGACGCCCATCCCGTGCGTCGCCTGCAATCAGACGGTCAAATTCGCCGATCTGCTCGCGACCGCCAAGGAACTGGGCGCCGATGCGCTCGCCACAGGCCATTACATCCGCTCGCGGCCGAGCCCAATGCCGCGCTATCCCGGGCAACGCGCACTCTACAGGCCTGCCGATGCCGATCGCGACCAGAGCTACTTCCTCTTTGCGACCACTCAGGAGCAGATCGACTACCTTCGCTTTCCGCTCGGCGGTCTTCCGAAGAGCGAGACGCGGGCGCTCGCCGAAGAGATGGGCCTCGTCGTGGCCAAGAAGGCCGACAGCCAGGACATCTGTTTCGTGCCTCAGGGCAAGTACAGCGACATCGTGTCGAAGCTCAAGCCGAATGCGGCGCTGGCCGGCGAGATCGTCCACCTCGACGGCCGCGTGCTCGGCGCGCACGAGGGAATTCTGCACTACACGATCGGTCAGCGCCGAGGCATCGGTGTGGCAACCGGCGAACCGCTCTATGTCGTCTATCTCGATGCACGCTCGCGCCGCGTCGTCGTCGGCCCGAAAGAAGCGCTGGAGACCCGCCGCGTCTACCTGCGCGACGTCAATTGGCTTGGTGACGAAGAGCTGGAGGCGGCGGCGCGTAGCGGCTTCGAATGTTTCGCCAAAGTCCGCTCTACCCGCCGTCCGGCTCCGGCGGTTCTCAGCTGCGACGCCGAAGGGCTTTATGTCGAGCTGGTGGAAGGCGAGGCGGGCGTGGCGCCCGGCCAGGCCTGTGCACTCTATTCCGGCATCGGCGAGGACGCACGCGTCTATGGCGGCGGCTTCATCCGCAGATCCGAGCGCGAGCCGGCCGCGGAAGCGGCGCTGAAGGCACTTTTGCAGGCCCCCGCGGCGGCCTGATACATCTCGCTCGAAGGGCACAGCGATCTTCGGGTAATGAAGATCGGAAAACAGCGCCCTGAGGCGTCTCGACACGCTTCAGGACAAGGCGGTCAGGCAAGACGGGAAAACATCGCTTTTTCCGGAAGACATTGCTTGACACTAGCCGGAACAGCGCCTTATAAGCCGCCCGACCAGCCGAGACGGGCTTCGCTCAGAAGCTTCCATGGCGCCGGCGGCGGAGTAGCTCAGTAGGTTAGAGCAGAGGAATCATAATCCTTGTGTCGGGGGTTCGAATCCCTCCTCCGCTACCAACAGAACAGGGTCCATTCTGGACACATAGGTTACTGTAGCTCGCCGCGAATTTCCGGAATTTCGACAACGAAGCCGGGTGCCGTTTGGCTGAAACGGCTCGGATGTCTAGCCTTTGGCAGCTGGCGGTCACCGCGACGACTTCGTGCCACCCGGGTGGAGGTCGCTGGAAAGTCCTAGCGGCGCGACAACCATCTTCTGCCGAGATATTCGAGCGCCTTCAGGCTGTCGGGGTGCGCTGCGCGGTTTACGCCTACCGACTTCCGGCGCTTCGCAACAGTTATCTTTGGCGTATCCGATGCAACAATCTCGTCGGCTGGTGCGGTCTTTTCCGGCAAGCCGTGTTCGTCTCGGTCTGGCATCATCGATTCCTGGCGTTTAAGGCGAGTGCGCCTCAAAGCTGCCAAGAAGGGACGGCGCCGGCGGCTCTGAGGCACTACTCACACGAACGGCTGACGAGGTTGCCGCTCGGCATGACAACTCCAATAAGCCTCAATGGTTTCGCTTGGCCGCGTGCGTAAGACCTTTGCTTTTCATGGGACGGACTTAGGTCCGATATGCCCTTCATGTCGGGCGATTTCGGTGCTCACGCACCCTTGATCCGGCTTCCGTCCTCGCTATCTCAATAGCAGTAACGACGTTCGAAGCGGTTCCCTTGGATGGAACGGGACGAATAAGCCCAACCTGTGATGAAACGTCGCGAACGGAGCTGCAGCGGATCTGGCCATTCCACCTGCAGCTCTGCTTTTGTCATTGATCGACGCGCGCCTGTGCGGACGAGAGTGCTTCCGCCCGTCCCCCGGCACGCTCAAGTCCCATTTCCGTTCGGCCCTGCGCGAAATCTTCGGCGATACTCAGTTGGGCTCAGACCGATGATCCGCGTGAAGATTCGTCGAAAGGCGCTGGGATCGCTGTAGTGAACATCCCAGGCGATTGAATCGATGGGATCGCGTGTCAGCTGGAGCAGGTCACGTGCCCGGTTGATACGCAGACGTTGAACATATTCGCCTGCCGTATGGCCGGTTGCTTTCTGGAATCGCCGCATAAAGGTACGCGGTTCAAGGCCTGCCTGCTCCGCGAGGGCCGCAAGTCTCATCTCTTTCCCGCCGGTGAGTTGAAGCCAGTGCTGAACCTTCAAGATCGAATCGTCACCATGATTGAGACGTGGCGAGAAGCCCCTGTAGTAACTTTGTTTGCGTCCCGGTGGATCAACCAGGAAAGCTCCTGCTGTTTCCACCATGATGTTCGGGCCGAGAAAACGCTCGATCAGAATCAGACTGAGATCGATCCATGCCATCACGCCGCCGGCCGTGAGTATGTCGCCATCGTCTATGATCAGACGGTCGGTGTTCACCTTGATGTCGGGAAATCGAGAGGCAAGCTGCTCCTCATAGGTCCAGTGAGTGGTCACTGTCCGGCCCGCAAGAAGCCCGGTCTCTCCCAACAGGAAGGCTCCTTTGCAGATCGAGCACAAAGCTGCTCCTCTCGAATGTTCTGAAAGAAGCCAGTCGGCGTAGAATTTCGCTTCGTGCTCGGGGAGCGGATCGCCAAGCCCTGGAGGGATGACGATGACGGTTGGCCTGCTGCCACCTATGCCAGGGTCGGAATCGAACAGCCGCTCAGGCGCAGCCCGCCCATCTTCGCGTGTCCAGTGACTCACGCGAAGTAGGGGGTGATCAATGGCATGCATTTTACGTGCAAAGCCGTCTGCGGCGGTCAGAAGATCGGTCATTCCAAGCACCGCGGCAGCCTGAGCCCCCTTGTAGCCAACGATGCCGACTTCGTGAATATCCTTCGTTTTGTCCATATCACCCTGAAGTTTGTCACTCACGACACTCATACGATGCCTTAGCCCTCATTATACAGGCGCATCAACTTCGGAAAGGATGCTCATGAGCAAGCGCGCGGTAATCGTTGTCGATCTTCAGAAAGACTACCTGGCTTCAGGAAAATTCGCTTTGGTCGGTATGGACGCTGCGATCGAAAACGCTGCAAGGATCGTGGCCATGGCTCGTCGTTCCGGCGATCTGGTGATCAACGTTCGACACGAGGGACCCACCGATGCCCCCTTCTTCGTCTCGGGCACTGAGGGGGCGGAGATCGTGCCTGCCATGACCCCGCAGGAGGGCGAGGACGTCATAACCAAGAACTACCCCAATGCGTTCCGTGAAACGAATTTGGCGGACTTGCTGTCGTCTGCTGCGATTGAAGACGTGACGATCATCGGGGCCATGAGTCACATGTGCATCGATGCGACCGCAAGGGCTGCTGCCGATCTCGGGTACAAGACGTCCATCATCCAGGATGCTTGCGCTACACGCGATCTTGAATACCGGGGCGAGGCTGTGCCCGCCGCGAAGGTCCACGCTGCCTTCATGTCTGCGCTCGCCTTCGGATACGGGAAGGTGCTTTCGACCGACGAATATCTGGCGAAGTGATCCCCACCCGACGACCGCAACAGCAAGAGAAAGCCATGACAGATCCAAGTCGGAATCCAATGCTCGTAGGCCGCCGTGGCACGCTTAAACTGTTCGCCGCGGCGGCAGTCGCTTCCGGCGCCGGCGCTCTCCTTTCGGAAAAAACCGCCTTCGGAGCGACGCAGTTCCACCTGACCCAGGTGCGCAACGCGACGCTACGTGTCGACTACGCCGGCGTTCGGTTCCTCATCGATCCGATGTTCGCCGGGAAGGGCGCAACCCCCGGCTTCGAAGGATCGGCAAACAGCAAGCTGAGGAACCCTCTCGTCGACCTGCCTTTGACAGTCGAACAGCTCGCCGATGTAGATGCAGTTGTCGTGACGCATCTGCATAGCGACCATTGGGACGACGAAGCCGCAGCCATCCTCGATAAGAAGCTACCGCTCTTTGCCCAGAACGATGAGGATGCGGCTCATATCAGGAGCCAAGGTTTTCAGGATGTCCGCACCCTCACGGAGAACACCGAGTTCCAAGGAATCCACCTTGCGAAGACTGGCGGGCAGCACGGAACAGATGCCACACTGGAAGCCATTCCGGCGCTGGGGCAGGTCTGCGGGGTGGTCTTCAGCCACCCGTCGAGCAAGCGGCTGTACCTTGCCGGCGACACGATCTGGAACGAGCATGTGGCAGCCGCCATCTCCCGGCATCATCCTGAAATCATCGTGCTCAACGCCGGCAAAGCGGTCTTCCCCGGTTTCCCTCCGATCATCATGGGAGAGGAAGACGTGTTGGCCGTTCACAAGGCTGCACCGGAAGCTACGTTGATCGCGAGCCACATGGAGGCGGTAAACCACTGTGTCCTCAGCCGCGCCGCGCTACGAGCCTATTCGGAGGAGCAGGGCTTTGCATCCAGCCTGCTTGTCCCTGCGGATGGGGAAACCCTGGCGTTCAAATGACCGGCATTCATGATCTCGGAGCAAGTCCGTCGAGCAGGAAGTCTAGACCCTTCCTGAATGCGCCGTCCCAATCGTCATCCAACAGCAGCCGAGAGCGTTCGATTGTCGGATAGTGTTCGCCGAGACCTGTAAGGCGCTGCTGCGCGACGGACCTGTCCTCGTCCGAGAGGACGAAACTCGCCCGCGTGACGGTTGCGCCTATCACATAGTTCCAGAGCGACCATATCGCGGCATTCAGATCCGCGTCCGCTACACCGGCCCTGGACAAGGTATTGCTCAGCAGTTCCAGGCGGCTGAGAATGTTCGGGCCAAGTGCCCGGCGCGGCAACAGCGACGCCGACCAGGGATGGCGCAGCATGCTGGCGCGCCAGTCTTCAAGCATATGAAACACTTCGCCGCGCCAGTCCCGAGACTCTGCTTTCTGCGGCGGTCCGCGATATGCGAGCACTGAGTCGAGCGCCAGATCGAAGACCATTTCCTTATTTTCGACATGCCAGTACAGGCTCATCGCGCCCGCACCGAGACGGTCGGCCAGCTGACGCATCTTCAATCCGTCGACGCCCCTGGTGTCCAGCAGTTCCACCGCCGCCGCCACGATCCGGTCGAGAGACAGGGATGGTTCAGTGCGCGGCCCCTCCAAAGACTCAGATGATCCAGACTCGGGTGGGGCAGACTCGGGTGAGGCGGACTGGGGTGGTGCGGACTGAGGTGGTGCGGACTGGGGTGACGCACGCAGGCGTCGAGGCCGGTCGCCCTGTGGGCCGCTGGGTTTGGCTGCCATCCGTCTTCCTTACTGATCAATACGCCGATTTAATCCGGCACCGGGGCGAATGTCGATCCTGACCAATTGACTCGTACGTTGTACGATGCAATTTATTCGTACGGCGTACGAGTCGTATGGCGAGGGGGCAAATTTCGGTCTGTCAGCCGCGAGTGACCGTTACTCCCGCTCCAGAGCCGAGAGAAATAAGTCACGCGCAATCCCGCATCTGCTTATCGGAGGGCAAATCATCATGACCATGGGAGTTCCGATTGGGACGGCAGCGAACGAGAATGACCTCAAGCTGACCATCGTCAATCCCCGAAACCTCTACGACCCCACGCCAAACGGCTACAGCACCGCAGTGATCGTGCCTCGGGAAGGCCGATTGGCATATATCTCCGGGCAGGGCGGCCAGGACAATAGGGGGGCTTTGTCGCCCGATTTTGCCGTTCAGGTCGAGCAGTCCTACAAAAATCTGCGCACCGCCCTCGATGCGCTGGGCGCACGGCCGGAGCAGGTCGCCAAGCTCACGGTCTTCGTGGTCGATCACAATATGTCCAAGCTTGAGGTGCTGACCAGGGCCGTCAAGGAGATGTTCGGCGAGACACTGCCGGCGCAGACGCTTGTTCCCGTCCCAAAGCTTGCGATCGAACCAATGCTCTTCGAGGTCGAAGCCGTCGTCATGCTGGAATAGCGGGGCGGCTGGAATAGCGGGGCGGCTGGAATAGCGGGGCGGCTGGAATAGCAGGCGGCAATGCCGCTCGAGGTGATTGTCCGCCCACCGCCCGCAGTGCACATTCTTCTTCGAAACTCAGCTTCCATCCTACAGCGTGCAGAATTGATCGGCGGGTTGGCCGATCAATTCGGCACGCCTGCATGAGACGCTGCAATCACGGAACCAATCCGCTCCCTTACCGTTCAGATAGGAGATTAAGCGATCTCTCAAATGAGAGTATGGAGGAGAAGTCATGAACATCGGCAGGCTTTTTGCAGCCGGGTTGATCTTGGGTGGCGCGGTGGCCGCCGTACCTTCTGCTTCGTCGGCCCAGTCATTCGACCTGTATATCGGTCCGGACGGTCCACAGCTTCGTGATCGCAGATATGACGATGACGATTATCGCGACAGGGGCTGCAGCGAGCGCCAGGCTATTCGCCGCGCCTATCGGCTCGGTATCCGCGATCCTGATATTCGGTCGATTACGCGGCGCGAGGTGGCGGTAGACGGGGTCGGGCGACGCGGGCGGCTGACGACCGTCTATTTCGCAAATCGGCCGGGATGTCCTCGCATAGGTTGAACCTCATCTGATAGTATAAGCTGCGGCGCCGCGCGTCTGTCGATGCACGGCGCCTAAGCCGTTCCGTTGCCGTTATGTCAGATGCAGCAGACATTCGGCAGCGCTCGGTTCAAGGCGGCTATACCGTTGGATGGACGAGGCAGGCGGCGGAACTTCCGGGCGCCGGCCTTGTTAGATCGGTCAGGAGGATCGCATGCCGGCGCCGAAAGAGATGGATTCCGCACTCACAAATCTGCCCTTGAGGATCGGGGCATATGTTCCCGACGATCTTCTGGAGGATTGGTTCGCTCCGGGAACGGGGATGAACCCTCCCTCAAAAACCGCCTTGGCCGAGGCGGCGGCCTATGGGCGGCAGTTCGAATGCGAATTCAAGTATTATCCCGAGCGAAAGGAAGGGGTCTTCTGGAAATGGGTACCAGCCATATGAACGAAGGCAATCTTGAGGCGAAGGCCATCACTGCCGTTGTAGAAGAGCTGCAGCGGCAGGCGGCGGAGAACCCTTCAAAGCTTCAGATCCGTCGAGTGGGAGATAAGCTCGCGATCAATGGAGAGATCGATGTCGACGCGCTGGTGATGGTGGTCGTGGGGTCAATGGCAGGAGGGCCTTGAAAGCCATCCCCGGGCCGTGCCCGACTACGCCGCCCCCCGCTGACTGCCTCGTGCGCGTTCCGCGAGCCGATTTGAACAATTCAGGAAGGATTGTCCTTGTCGCCCGTGGCGCTCGGCGGGTTCTCGTCTATGGTATTGACGCCGTCCGCATTGACCTTGGTGTCCTCGATCCTGGTAGTATTGGTCGAGGGGAAACGGTCGACATATACATAGAAGATCGCACTGGCAATTATAATGACGGCGGCGCCGATCAGCGCCAGTCTCTCCCAGGTCCGGTTCATGGACATCACCTCCGGTCGCTCATGGTCGAAACCGCAGCCGGGCGCAAAGGTTCCGGACACGGTCCTCATACGGCTTGCATCGTCTAAGGCCGCTGCGAACCAGGGCGTCTGCTCAATCTCTGCGTGCGCGAGGATGTGAGCCGCGCGGCCGAGGAAAAAAGATCGCCAGGGGGAGGAACCATTTGAACTGATCGGCGTTTCATCCATCGCAGTTGGGAGGCGCAGGATGAGACACGCGGACATCGGAAAGCTTCACGAATCCCAGGCCAAGCATGTCTGGGATGTGGCGGAATACTGCAGACGTAGCGGCATCCACGAGGCCGAGGAACGCCGTCTTATCAAGGTTCTCGGGCGCTACGCATCGAGCCACGAGCTTCAGATGAACGTCGTGCGTCCTCAGAAGCGCATACGTTAGAGCATTTCCGATTTTCTTCGGATCGCGGAATTCCGGACGGAAAACCGTCGCGCACTTTTTCTCGGAATTGCTCTGGAGCGGCATGCGGAAAGGGCGTTCGCGCTGGGCCGGAGGATGAGCGCGTGTGGGTAACAGCGACCGGAGCATTTCTCTTTATAATCGGGCTCCTCTACATGGCCTGGGAGGCGCTCGGGCGGAGACGTTTGAGCGAGCCGCCACAGGCCCCGCGAGCCAATCCCGAGCAAACGCTCGAGCCACGCGGGCAGGGACTGCGTTTTCTGAGCCCCATCCGCAACTGGTTGGGCGTCGCGCTCATGGTGATCGGTGGCGCTCTCCTGCTCTTCGGGATGCGCTGAATTCAGGCCGGGCCGATCTCTATCAGAAAAGCTTCCGAAGCGATGTCGGCCGTGAGCGTGAGGCTGGCAGGCTGGACAAGGATCGCCGTGTCCAGCCCATGCAGGGTTGCCGAGACGCCTCCGGTCACGAGCGCAACGCTGCCACGGTGGCAGAAAAGAACAAGGTCGCGGGCGTTCGTGGCAACCGGATGCGCGCCCTCGACATGAATTCTGCGCATGCGATGTTTCAACGCCTGGCGCCGCGTCATCACATTGAGGTCAGTGACCGGGCCATCCGAAAGCGCCGCCGATGTCGGCACATCGGCCGGAAAGCTGAGGGGGGCGTCCGAGGCAGTGAGCAGCTTCGGCTGCCGGCCTTCGATCGAAAGCGTCATCCCGCCGCCCTCGAGGATCGAGAGCGTGCGATCGACGCCGGGGAAGGTTGAGAAGGAACCGTTGGTGGCGACGGTCGCCATGCTTATGCGCCAGTCGAAATCGGCAATCGTGGCGCGATCCGGGGAAACGGCGATTTCCACCGTCTCCCCGCCGCCGTTCTTCCAGGGCATATGCCTGTACTCGCTCGAGCGCAAAATTCGCATCATCGTCAGCCGAGCCATCCCATGGATGTTCCGATCCAAACGATCGGTGCCGTCACCAGTATGCTCAATACGACGCGAATATACCAGATCACCAGAAGGTTGCGGAAGCTGAGCGGGATAGAGGTCGCCAGCATGCAGGGAACGGAGGCCGACAGAAACAGGACCTGGCTGACAGACACCACGGCCGCCACGAACTTCATGTCCGGTGCTGCCTCCTTGAGCAGTATGGCAGGCAGGAACATCTCGGCAAGGCCGGAGGCGAGTGCCTTTGCCGCGAGCATCGGCTCGCCGAACTGCACGATCCAGGTGAAGGGATAGAGCGTCAGGCCGAGAATGTCGAAGATCGGCGTGAATTTTGCGGCAAGAAGCCCGAGGAGTCCGACAGCCATGATGCTCGGCAGGATCATCGCGGCCATGCGCAGGCCATCAAGGAAGCTTTCTCGCAAGAGTGTCGGCAGGCTCTTGGCAGTAGCCGCCTGTTCGAGGCCGGTCTCGACGGCGAACCTCAGGCGGCTGCGGCCGGCGGGCAGCGGCTGGTCCCGATCGCCCTCGTGCGCAAGCCCGGCAAGCGGCCAGATCCGGGCCGTGATCGCAGAAACGATGAACGTGACGACAAGCGTGGTCCAGAAGTAGAAATTCCAGACGTCCATGAGCCCCAGCGTCTTGGCCACGATGATCATGAACGTAGCCGACACGGTGGAAAAGCCCGTGGCGATGATCGCGGCTTCGCGTACCGTATACTTGCCTTCACGGAAGACCCGGTCGGTGATCAGGAGCGCAAGGGAATAGCTGCCGACGAAGGAAGCGACGGCGTCGATAGCCGACCAACCCGGCGTACGCCAGATCGGCCGCATCACCGGCTGGACGAGCACGCCGGTGAATTCGAGAAGGCCGTAGCCGATCAGAAACGCGAGTGCCAGAGCGCCTATCGGCACGATCAGCCCGACCGAGAGCACCAGCTTGTCGAAAAGAAAGGGAAGCATGTCGGGTGCGAAGAGGACCTCGGGCCCGATGCCTGCGAGATAAAGGACGGCGAGCGCCAGTCCGAGGACCCGCAGGACCGAAAACACGGCATCGGTCACCGTCTTGCGCCAGGTACCGCGCAGGAAGGGTGCGAAGGCGCCATAGGCCATCAGCAACAATACGAAGCCGATCGCAACCGGGCGCGCCTGCGTCGATATGGCGGTGGCCGCATGGTCGAGCAGGATCGTCGATTTGCCGTTGATATCGACCGGCACGAAGAACAGGAATATGCCGATGAAGCTGCAGAGCACGAGCCGCAATGCGGCGCCGCCGCGCGAGCCCTTTGCCTCGGTAGTGATGTGCGTCATGTCGTCTCCTCCGTTCCTTTTCAGAGCGGTTTACCTGTCGATTTCTGTTGGTCGGCGGCCCCCTGCATCAGGCGCCGCATACGGTCGAAGTCTTCGTTCATCGGGCGATCGTCGCGATAGGCGGGAATTACCGAGCGTATGCGCCCGTAAAGGGCAGCGGTGCCTTGCGCCTTGGCGCGCACTTGCGGCTGCAGATCATAGGCCTGAACGGCCGCAAGCAGTTCGATCGCCAGGATCTGCTCGAGATTGTTGAGGATCGCGTGCACCTTCCAGGCGGCAGGCGTCGCATGGGTAAGAATGTCTTCCTGAAGCGCAGAGGTGATACCGCCATCGAGGCTGGCCGGTGCCGCCAGACGGCGGTTCTCCGCCACGAGCGCAGCAGCCGTGTACTGCGCGATCATGTAACCCGAAGAAACGCCGCTATCGGCAGCCAGGAAGGCGGAAAGACCGCTCACCAGAGGGTTTACGAGCCGGTCGATACGGCGCTCGGAAATCGCCGCGAGTTCCGCCACCGCGACAGCGAGACCATCCATGGCCAGGCCGAGGGCGGCACCGACGGCATGTGCCTGCGAATGCACCTCAGGTGCCTCCGGCGAACCGCCGACGGCCGGGTTGTCGGTTACGCTTGAAAGTTCGCGGTCGACGATTTCGGCTACCTGTCCGAAAGCGTCGCGGGCGGCGCCGTGCACTTGCGGCACTGCCCTGAGGCTTAGCGGATCCTGTGTGCGCGTACCGGCGGTTTCTGCAAGCATTGCGCTCCCTGCCAGCCAGTCACGCAAGTCTTTGCCGACGGCCCTCAGGCCGGGGGATTGCCGCAAAGCCAGGGGCAATTCGGCAAACGCATTGGCCTGGCTGCCGAGATTTTCGTATGTCATGGCCGCGGCTGCATCCGCCCAGGCGAAGAGCCTTTCCGTGTGCGCGAGCGCCAGCGCCGCGAGACCGGTCGCGCACGGGGTCCCGTTGACGAGACTCAGGCCCTCTTTCGCTTCGAGCCGCAACGGCGCCAGCCCAAGGCGGGAAAGCGCCGCATCGCCGCTCAGCCTTTCCGTCCCCTGCATGGCCCAGCCATGACCGATCAGGACGAGGCCGATCGCGGCGGCATGGGTAAGATATCCAACCGAACCGCGCGACGGAATGAGAGGGATCATGTCGGCATTGAGCAACGTCAGGAGCGCCTCGACCGTCTCGATCCGCACACCGGAATAGCCGTGAGCGAAATTGGCTATCTGTGCTGCCATCACCGCCCGCGCTTCCGCACGGCCGAGCGCATCGCCGACGCCGCAGGCGTGGCTCAGGATGATATTGCGCGAAAGCGCCTGCTGGTTCTCGCGGTCGATGATTACGTCGCAGAGTGCCCCGACGCCGGTGTTGATGCCGTAGCCGCGGATGCCGCGCTCCACCAGGGCATCGACGATCCGCCTGGCGTGGACGATCCGCTCGCGTGCCGGCTCCGACAGACCGAGGCGAGCGCCCTCGGCGACCGAAGCGATCTCGCGCCAGTTGAGCGGTCCATCGACCGAGATCATCTCACGCATGGGTCTCCGGCCTTTCATGACGGCGCTGGACGAACCGGGCGACATAGTCGTTGGCGGGATTGTCGAGAATCTCGCTCGGATTACCGACCTGAACGACCTGGCCGTCCTTCAGGATCGCGATCTCCGATCCGATGCGCAGAGCCTCGTCGAGGTCGTGCGTGATGAACACGATGGTCTTTGAGAGATTTTGCTGCAGTTGCAGCAATTGGTCCTGCATGTCGCCGCGGATCAGCGGATCAAGGGCACTGAACGCCTCATCCATCAGGATGACGTCGGTGTCGGCAGCAAGCGCCCGTGCCAGGCCGACGCGCTGTTTCATGCCGCCCGAGAGCTGATGGGGAAACTTGGCGTCATAGCCGGAGAGGCCCACCGTTTCGATCCATTTCATGCCGATCTCACGGGCATCGGCTTTCGCCACTCCGCGCACGCGCTGGCCGTAGACGACATTCTGCAGAACGGTCCTGTGCGGCATCAGAGCAAAGCTCTGAAAGACCATGCTGACGCGCCGCATTCGGAACGCACGCAACGCCTTCGCGTCAAGATCGAGAATGTTGCTGCCGTCGAAAAGGACCTCGCCGCTCGTGGGGTCGATCAGCCGGTTGATGTGACGCACCAGGGTTGATTTCCCGGACCCGGAGAGCCCCATGATCACGAAGATCTTCCCGGCGCCGATTTTCAGGCTCACATCGTTGAGGCCCACGCTGCAGCCGGATTTCGCCAGGATATCTGCCTTGCCGAGGCCATCCCTGACCATGCCCAGGGCCTTCTTCGCGTCGTGCCCGAAAATCTTGTAGACGTTCCGGATCTCAATATCAGCCATTGCGGGCGTCCTCCGTCCGGACCTTGCCGAAGCCCTGCGTGATGCGGTCGAGCACGATTGCGAGAATGACGATGCCGATACCGGCTTCCAGGCCCTTGCCGACATCGAGCGTCTGGATGCCGTTCAATACCTGTTCGCCGAGGCCGCGTGCGCCGATCATCGAGGCAACGACCACCATCGAAAGCGCCATCATGATCGTCTGGTTGAGGCCCGCCATGATGGTCGGTGTCGCAAGCGGCATTTCGACGCCGAAGAGAATCTGCCCCGGGCTGCCGCCGAACGCCGTTGCAGCCTCGACGACTTCCGCGTCGACCTGGCGGATGCCGAGATCGGTCAGCCGGATCAGCGGCGGAACGGCGTAGATGATGGTCGCGAGGATCGCCGGCACCTTGCCCAGCCCGAAGAGCATCAGAGCCGGGATCAGATACACGAAGCTCGGCATGGTCTGCATCACGTCGAGCACCGGCAGGGTGATGTTGCGGACGACGCGGCTCTTGGCGACGAGAATGCCCATGGGTACGCCGATCACGACCGAGACGATTGTCGCCATCAGCATCAGCGCGAGCGTTTGCATCGTCAGGTCCCAGAGACCGAGGACGCCGACGGCAAGGAGCAAGGCGCCGACGGCCAGTGTCAGCGACCACCGCCGCGAACTCCGCCAGGCGAGCGCCATGAAGGCGAGGATAACAAGCCACCAGGGCAGGCCGCGCAGGATCCATTCGATGAACAGCACGGCCTTCAGGATGACACCGCTGATCGCCTTGAACACCCAGCCGTAATTGGCGACGAGCGCCTGGATGAAGTCGTTCACCGGCGCGCGGATCGAGAGATTGAGAGAGTCCGGAAACATCGGGTAGGTTCCTTGTTCAGGTGGGCGACGGCAAGCCGAAAGCCCCCCTGGCCGGGGAAACAGCCTTCTGCCTACGATCACCTTACCCCGCGTGGGGCAGGGCACTGGTGATCGCGGACGAAAGACTGCCGTTATTCGAGGCCAGCTTCGATTTTGCCGCGTGCCTCGTCCGAGACCCACTTGCCCCAGATGTCGCCCTTGGCTTTCAGGAACTGCGCGGCGGCTGCCGTCGCATCGACCTTATTATCCGTCATATAGGCGAGGCTGGCATTGACCTCCTCGAGCGGAAAAGTTGCCTTTTCCAGGATCTCGATGATTTCCGGCGCCTCGGAAGCGAAGGTGCTGTTCACGCCATAAGAGACGTCGACGGAGGGAAAGGCGCAGCCTTCGTCACGCTTGCCGTTGGCACTGCTCAGTTCTTTCCAGCAGGCTTCGTTATAGGGCGGCTCTTCGAGCTGGATCAGCTTGTATTTACCCATGATCGCGGTCGGCGACCAATAATAGAAGAGGATCGGCTCTCCCTGGAGATAGGCAGAGGTAATCGCCGCATCGAGCGCCGTTCCCGTCCCCGGGCGGAAGTTCACGTAGGACTCGCCAAGCTTGTAGGCCTCGAGCTTGGCCGTGCTCACGCCCTCGCAGGTCCAGCCGGAAGGGCAGTTCAGGAAGCGGCCCTTGGACGGTTCCTCCGGATCAGCGAAGATCTCGGCGATTTTCGGGTCGGCAAGTTGGGATACGCTTTTCAGGTCCGGCGCCTTGGGTTCGATATTGCGAGCGGGATCGCCCTTGACGACATAGTCCGGCACGAACCAGCCTTCGCTGGCGCCTACAAAGGTCTTGCCGACGGCAACCACCTTCTTCTCTTCCACCGCCTTGTTCCAGATGTCCGAACGGCCGAGCCATTCCTCGGCGAAAATCTGAACGTCGTTATTGGCCGTTGCCTGCTCGAGAGTTACGGAATTGCCGGGAATCGAGTCGACCTGGCAGTCGTATCCCTTGGAAAGGATCGTTTTCATGACCTCGGTAATGAAGGCGCCGCTTTCCCAATCTATGCCGGCGAAGGTTACGGTCTTGCCATCGCCGCAATAGGAAGCATTGGCGCCGCCGGCGGATGCCGCCAGCATCAGGCCGGCTGCCGCGACGGTGAGTTTCATTGTGCTGATCGACATGCGCATTCCCCTTTTTTCTGATCGCGATTTCGATTGCTATTTGAGCTTGTTCAGAACGCGCGCAAAGGCGCGGTCGATATCTTCCTCCCGGTCATGCCGTCCGTTACGGATCTTCCATTCGCCCGCGACCATGACGTCGCGAACAGTATCCCCGCCCAGTGCGAAGAGCCAGCGATCGAGGATCTGGTTGCCGCCTGCCGCCGCGATGTAAGGATTGGCGCCGTCCAGAACGACGAGGTCGGCCTTGCCGCCGACGTGGATGCCGGGTTCGCCCGCGCCGGCGGCCCGGGCGCCGCCTGCGAGCGCCGCATCGAAGATGGTCCTGCCGACGGATGCGCCTGATGCGGCGAGCCGATTGCGCCTGCGGTCGCGCAGCCGCTGGCCGTATTCAAGGAGGCGCAGTTCTTCAGCTACGCTTGTTGCAACGTGGCTGTCGGTGCCGACGCCGAAGCGGCCGCCTGCGGCAAGGTAATCCACCGCCGGAAAAATCCCGTCGCCCAGATTGGCCTCGGTCGCCGGGCAAAGGCCGGCGACGGCTCCCGAATGGGCGAGCCGTCTCGTTTCCCCGGGCGTCATGTGCGTCGCGTGGATCGCACACCAGCGCTCGTCTACCGGCATATTGTCGAGGAGCCATTCGACCGGGCGCTGCCCGCTCCAGGCCAGGCAATCCTCCACTTCGCGCGGTTGCTCGGCGACATGGATGTGGATGGGCCCCGTGACCGGGGATGATTCCAGAATGACGCCCATTTCCTCCGGCGTCGCTGCCCGCAGCGAGTGGATGGCATAGCCGAGTGTGGCGCCGGCCGCCTCGCAAGCGGGCGAGAGCCGATCTAGGAGCGCGAGGAAGCGGTCCGGATCATGCAGGAAGGGGCGCTGCCCTGCCTTGGGTGCCGCTCCGCCGAAATTGGCGCGGGCATAGAAGACCGGCAAATGGGTGAGGCCGATGCCGCTCGTCTGAGCGGCCCTCAATATGCGCAGCGACATTTCTGCCGGGTCCGCGTATGGGGTGCCGTCGAGCTGGTGGTGGAGGTAGTGGAATTCGACGACCCGGCCGAAGCCGCCCTTCAGCATCTCCACGTAGAGCTTGGCGCCGATTGCCTCGACATCATCCGGATCGACCAGCCCGACGGTGCGATACATCTCCTCCCGCCAGGTCCAGAAGCTGTCGTCGCCGGTTCCGGCCACTTCCGCGAGACCGGCCATGGCACGCTGGAAGGCATGGGAATGCAGGTTTGTCATCGTCGGGACGACAGGGCCGCAAAGCCGTTCGTCTTCCGGAGTTGCCAATTGGCCCGCTTCCACCGCGACGATGGATCCCGCCTGGTCGATGGAGATCGCGACGTTCTCGGACCAACCGGTCGGCAGCAGCGCCTGTTCGGCAAACAGTCGGTGAGCGGACGAAGCTGTCATAGGTGCCGTTCCTGTACGTGGTTGTATATGGAACTATAGATATTTTCTTGTGGCGCGCAAGTTGGAAATAAAGGAAAACAATTCCTGATTTCCGGCCCCGGCGGGCGGTCGCATATGGAGCATCGAATGGCGGTATTGGGGCGCAGGAGCGATAGGGCGGTCTTCGACGACGGACCGGTGCCGCGCTATGAGGCGGTCAAGCAGTTCATCCGGAGCCGCATCGAAAGCGGCGAGTGGCCGCCACACCATCGCATTCCTTCCGAAAACGATATCGTCGCCGATCTCGGCGTCAGCCGCATGACCGCCAATCGCGCCCTTCGCGAGTTGGCGAGCGAGGGAGCGATCACGCGGGTACAGGGGGTGGGATCGTTTGTCGCTGCCCATAAAGGAAGCACGGCCCTTCTGGAGGTCCGCAATATTGCCGACGAGATCCGCGAGCGCGGCCACAGGCATACCTCGCGGACAGCGCTCATGGAAGAGGAGCAGGCAAGCCCCGAAATCGCGGAGGCGCTCGGGCTTACGACTAAGGCGCGGGTCTTTCACTCGATCATCGTTCATGCGGAGAACGACGTTCCGATCCAGATCGAAGACCGCTTCGTCAATCCCGCAATCTGCCCCAATTATCTGGAACAGGATTTTGCCAGCATGACCCCGAACGTCTATCTGACCCTGGTGGCGCCGATCACGCGCACGGAGCAGATCGTCGAGGCCGTGCAGCCAAAGCCGTGGGAATGCAAGCTTCTTTCGATCAGCCGCGGCGAGCCGTGCCTGATGATCCGCCGCCGGACCTGGTCGGAAACCGCGAATGTGACGGTCGCACGTCTTGTTTATCCGGGCACACGCTATCGTCTCGAGGGTGTTTCGCAGTAACAGATACACCTTTGACCGACGGGAAGGATAGGATGGTAGACGAATTGCTGAAGCACCGGACGCAGCTTGCAAGACCGGACGTGTCGACCGACGAAGCGCAGGCGGTCCTGGCCCAACACTACGGTCTTTCCGGTGATCTTGCCGAACTCGGCAGCCAGCAGGATCGCAACTTCCGCGTCGACGCAGACGAAGGGCGTTTCGTTCTGAAGGTAACGCGCGTCGAATATGCGCGGGTGGAGATCGAAGCCCAGAATGCCGCATTGCGGCATGTCGGCGCAAAGCCCGGCGCGCCGAAAGTGCCGGAAGTGGTGCCCTCTCTCGGCGGTGAGGACATCGTCTCCGCAGCCGTTCGCGAGGAGACCTATCATGTCCGCTTGCTCACCTATCTCGAGGGTAGCCCTCTGACGCGCCGCAGGCACCTGGGCGCTGAATCGGTGGCGGCACTCGGCGATGTTGCGGGACAACTCGCCGCCGCACTCAAGGATTTCGATCATCCTGGGCTCGAACGAGAGCTGCAATGGGACCTCAGAAGGGCGGGGCCGGTCGCGCTGCACCTGCTTTCGGCCATGGCCGACGTGGACCTGCGCAAGCGCATTGCCGAGGCGATGATCGGTGCGATGCGCAAAGTTCAGCCCTTGATGCCGGAGCTGCGCCTGCAGGCGGTCCATCAGGACGTTACCGACGACAATGTCGTGAGCCGGGTGGACAGCGGCGGGCGGCTCATCCCCGACGGTGTCATCGATTTCGGCGACGTCCTGAAGGGCTGGGTGGTCGCCGATCTCGCCGTCACCTGCGCATCGTTGCTGCACCATGCGGGCGGCGATCCCTTCACTATCCTGCCGGCGGTGAAGGCGTTCCATGCGGCTTACCCGCTGACCGATGCCGAATTGACGGCCCTCTGGCCGCTGATCGTCGCACGCGCCTGCGTTCTCGTCGCGAGCTCGGCGCACCAGCTCGAGGTCGATCCGGAAAATGCCTATGCCGCAAGCAATGCCGCGCATGAGCGGGAAATCTTCGACGTTGCGGTTTCGGTGCCGAACGAGCTGATGGAGCATGCGATCAGAAAAGCTGTGGCAAGGGAACGGCAGCCAGCGCCATCCGAGATGCACGGCCGCCTGTTGCCGGACCTCAATGCCGCAAGTGTCGGCATCGTCGATCTCTCCGTGCTCGGGCCGCACCTTCCTGCCGATCGCTGGCACTACGAGGACACCGAAGCGCTGCTCCTGCAGTCGGCGGCGCGCGCGGCCGGCGCCGCGGCAACCCGCTATGGCGAGTACCGGCTTACCGAAACGCGGCTCCTGCAGGCAAGCGCGCCACGAACATTCGCGCTCCACGTGGATTTGTGCCTACACGGGCAGACCGCCGTGCATGCGCCTTTCGCGGGCCGGCTCCACCAGGGCGGCGGCAAGCTGATCCTCTCGGGAGAGGGTCTTCACCTCCATCTTTACGGTGTCGAGGCGGACGATCCTGCCGAAGGTACGTTGGAGCCGGGCGCGAGGATCGGATTGGTCCCCGGCGAACCGTCCGCATTGAGGTTCCTGCGCGTACAGCTTTGCACTGTGCTGGATATGGATCCGCCCGCCTTCGCTGCCCCGCATCAGGCGGAGGCATGGGGCCGGCTCTGCCCATCGCCTGAGACGATCTTGGGTTTCGGATGCGATGCGCCCTTGCCTGACGCAGCCGCGCTCCTGGAGCGCCGTCACCGGCATTATGCACGGCCGCAGAAGAACTATTATCGCATGCCGCCGCAGATCGAGCGCGGGTGGAAGGAGCACCTCTTCGACCTCGAGGGGCGCGCCTATCTCGACATGGTCAACAATGTCACGCTCGTCGGCCACGGGCACTCCCGATTGTCCGCTGCGGTCGGGCGGCAATGGTCCTTGCTCAACACCAATTCGCGGTTTCACTATGCCGCCGTGGCGGAATTCTCGGAACGCCTGGCGGCACTGGCGCCAGAGGGGCTCGACACGGTCTTTCTCGTCAACAGCGGTTCGGAGGCGAACGATCTCGCCCTCCGGCTCGCCTGGGCCGCTTCCGGCGCGCGCAATGTAGTCTCGCTACTCGAGGCCTATCACGGCTGGACGGTTGCAAGCGACGCCGTTTCCACCTCGATCGCCGACAACCCGCAAGCGCTGACGACGCGTCCGGACTGGGTGCATCCGGTCGTCTCACCGAATACCTATCGCGGTCCGTTCCGCGGGGAGGGATCGACGGGCGACTATGTGGATGCCGTCTCTCGAAAGCTCCGGGAACTCGACGAGAAGGGCGGGAAGCTCGCCGGCTTCATCTCAGAGCCCGTCTACGGCAATGCCGGAGGCATTCCGCTTCCGCCGGGCTATCTGGAAGCGGTCTATGCCCTGGTGCGAGCGAGGGGCGGCGTCTGCATCGCCGACGAGGTGCAGGTCGGCTACGGCCGGCTCGGCCATTATTTCTGGGGTTTCGAGCAACAGGGCGTGGTGCCCGATATCATCACCGTCGCAAAGGGTATGGGCAACGGCCACCCGCTGGGCGCCGTGATCACCAGGCGCACAATTGCCGATGCGCTGGAGGAGGAAGGCTATTTCTTCTCCTCGGCCGGCGGCAGCCCCGTGAGTTCGGTGGTCGGCCTGACCGTCCTCGACATCCTTCACGACGAGGCCCTGACGGAGAATGCCCGGTCCGTGGGCGACTACCTCAAGGGGCGCCTCGAGGCGCTCGTGGAGCGGTTTCCGCTCGCCGGCGCCGTTCACGGCATGGGGCTCTATCTGGGCGTCGAATTCGTCCGGGACCGCGAAACGCTCGAACCCGCCACGGAAGAGACGGCCGCGATCTGCGACCGCCTTCTCGACCTCGGCGTTATCATGCAGCCGACCGGAGACCATTTGAACGTCCTGAAGATCAAGCCGCCGCTCTGCCTCGCCCGGGAGAGCGCGGATTTCTTCGCCGACACGCTGGGCAGGGTGCTCGAAGAGGGGTGGTAACAATCGAGACGCCGGATGAGGGCGGAAAACCGCAGACACGTGTCCGCATCCCGCTCTCAGTTCAGCGGACCGGCGGAGCGTAAATCAGGCCACCGGCGTTCCAGAGCTTGTTGAGGCCGCGATCGATCTTCAGCGCGCTCGCCTGGCCGAGGTGACGCTCGAAGATCTCGCCGTAATTGCCGACGGCCGAGACCACCTGATAAGCCCAATCCGGATTGAGGCCGAGCGCCCTGCCGGCTTCGTTGTCGACGCCGAGAAAGCGTTTTTGCGCGACGGTCCCGCTTTCAAGAAGCGACGCGGCCGACTCCAGGGTGATACCCAGTTCCTCCGCTTCTACCATCGCGAAGAGTGTCCAGCGAACCACTTTGAACCACTGGTCGTCGCCTTGCCGGACGGCAGGGCCGAGCGGCTCCTTGGAGATGACCTCCGGCAGGACGACGAAGCGGTCGGGATCGTTGAGCGTCATCCGCTGGGAATAGAGCGCGGAGGCGTCGGTGGAATAGACGTCGCAGCGGCCGGCGTTGAAGGCCTGGATCGTTTGGTCGGCCTTTTCGAAGGCGATGACCTTGTACTCGATCTTGTTGGCGCTGAAATAGTCCGCCATATTCTGCTCGGTCGTGGTGCCGGTCTCGGTGCAGACGGAAGCGCCGGAGAGCTCCTTGACGCTTTTGACGCCGATATCGTCGCGCACCATGAAGGCCTGGCCGTCGTAATAGGTCACGCCGACGAAGCTCATGCCGAGATCCGTATCGCGCGACAGCGTCCAGGTGGTCTGGCGCGACAGCAGATCGACCTCGCCGGACTGCAGGGCAGTAAAGCGTTCCTTGGTCGAAAGCGGCACATATTTTACCTGGTCCGCGTCGCCGAGGGCGGCGGCCGCGACCGCGCGGCAGAAGTCGATATCGAAGCCGGACCACTCGCCCTTGTCATCAGGGGCAGAGAAGCCGAGCACGCCCTGGCTCACGCCGCAACGCAACTCACCGCGCTGCTTGACGACGTCGAGGGTCGCGGCCTGCGTTGCGGTGCCGGCAAGAAGCGCCGCTGCAAAGAGTGCCGAGATTCCGGTTTTCATGGTCCTGTTCTCCTCCGTTTTTGGACGCAATTCCTCGCTCCGGCGCACGCATCGTTGCGCCGGATGGCTCTGGTGGTTCGGTGATGTCTTTACGTCGAGCTCTATCCGGCTCGCGCGAGCACGGCCTCGAATGTCTCCGCGAGCACGGCGATCAGGTGATCGGCATCGCGCTTCGAAAAGATCATGGGCGGACGCATCTTCAGGACATTGTCATGCGGTCCCTCCGTGCCCATCAGGACGCCGCGCTGCCGTGCTCCGTTCGAGACGGCCCGGGCGATCTCCGTCGCCGGCGCCTTGGTGCTTCGGTCGCTGACGAGCTCTATGCCGAGAAAGAGGCCGAGACCCCTGATGTCGCCGATGACCTCATAGCGCTCCTGCATCGAGCGGAAGGCGGCAAGGAGATAATTGCCGATCTCAAGGGCGTTGCGGCGCAAGTCTTCGCCTTCGATGACGTCGAGCACGGCGAGGCCGGCGGCGCAGGACACGGGATTGCCGCCGAAGGTGTTGAAATATTCCATGCCGTTGTCGAACGAGGCCGCGATCTCACGCGTGGTGACCACGGCGGCGAGCGGATGACCCGCGCCGATCGGCTTGCCCATTGTGACGACGTCGGGGACGACGCCTTGCGTTTCGAAGGCCCACCAATGGCTGCCGACCCGGCCGAAACCGACCTGTACCTCATCCGCGATGCAGACGCCCCCGGCGTCCCGAACCATGCGGTAGACCTCCTTGAGGTACCCGTCCGGCAGAAACACCTGGCCTGCGACGCTGGGAATGGACTCGGCGAGGAAAAAGCCGGGCGCTTCGCCTCTGGCACGCATGGCCGCGATCAGTTCGGCGATGTCTTCTGCAAAGCGTTTGCCATGCTCCTCGGCCGGCCAATCGGCGGGGGCGTGATAACTGTCCGGGACGGCTGCCACGTGCACATGCGATTTTGGACCCCTTCCGCCCTTGCGGCGAAATTTGTAAGCGCTGAGATCGATCAGTTCCTGCGTCGTGCCGTGATAGGCCCAGTCGAGCACGAGAGCGTTTTCGCGGCCCGTGTGCGCACGCATCAGGCGCAGGGCGAGGCTGTTGGCTTCGGAGCCGCTATTGGCGAAGGCGGCAATCGCGAGTTCCTTCGGCAACGTCGACGTCAGCCGCTCGGCATAGGCGACGATATTATCGTGGAGGTAGCGCGTGTTGGTATTGAGCGTTGCGGCCTGGCGCGCGATCGCTTCCACCACGGCCGGATGGGCGTGACCGATGTGGCAGACATTGTTGAAGCAGTCGAGATAGGCGCGACCGCGATCGTCGATGAGCCAGACGCCTTCGCCGCGCACGAACTTTATCGGCTTTTCGTAGGAGATCGACAGGTTCGAGAGCAGCAGGTCCTTTCGAAGCCTGACGATTTCCTCATGGGTGCGGCCGGTCTGCTCGTAGAATTCCGGAGCAACACCGGCAAATGCGCTTGCGTCGGGGAAAAGTTCTGACCAGACGTCGAGATAGCGTTCCTCGCCCACGCCCAGGATTTCCGACGCCGAAAGGCCCGTGTCCGTGCAGATCTGCAGATGCAGATGCGGCGCCCAGCCGCCGTTTTCCTCCGGAGCGCCCATTTCGCCGACGAGCGCGCCGGCCTCCAGCGTGTCGCCGGCCTTCAGCCGACCGACAGCTTCATGGGCAAGATGTCCCCAGAGCGTCAGGAAGGGCGGGCAACCCTCCGGTTCATGGCGCAGCGCGACAAGGCAGCCATAGCCGAGCGGATCCGTCTCGATCTCGACACTCGCGACCGTCGCCGCGAGCGGCGTATAGACCTTCGTGCCTGCAGCCTTGAAGAGGTCGAGGCCGAGATGGCGCGAGCGGCGGGTCTTCTCGAGCAGGCGCGAGACGAACATTTCGCCCGAATAGACGGTGCGGGCCTCACCCCAGGGACCGATGCCGAGCTCGACACCGGTACCACGGCAATGCTCCGTCCAAACCGATTGCGCCTCATGCGGCCGCGCCGCTGCCGAATTTACGGTCATCGGATGCGCAGGGTCGCCATAGGGGACAATGTCGGCGGCATAGGCTGCGGCTGGACGGTCGAGAAGCGCCAGCAGGTTCTTGCGGTTGCGGTCGATCCAGGCGCCGACGGCGCGGGCGCCGGCGACAGCCTCGAAACCGCAGGCCTTTCTCAGGATTGCCGTCGCGAAGCGCGGGTTCATCGCATCGAGCTTGCGCAGGAGCGCCCAGGCCGGCCTTTCGCTGATCGCGAGGTAAGGGTTGCCACCGGTATGCGCCCGACGCGAGGCGGAGATCGTCACCGAGGTCACCAGTCGCATGGCGATCAGGTCGAAGAGGAGGTCGACTTCCTCTTCGAGGAGTGGGTATTCGGCGTGATAACCATTGGCGATCGCAGCGGCCGCGCCGATCGGATCGGGATGATCGAGCCCGGCATAGGCGGCCGCGATGGCGACTTCAGCCATGACGGGCGTATAGAGGGCATCGCCGAAGTCAATGATGCCGGAGATGCGGTTGCGATCGTCCTCACCGACGAGCACGTTCCAGTCGTTCGCGTCGTTATGGATGACGGCCGAACGCAGCATCGGCAGCCGCGGGGCGATGCGCTCTTCGAACCGATCGATAAAGCGTTGAAGAAGAGCACGATCCTGGGGATCGGCGACATGCAGGAGCCGCCCGGCAGAGCGTCCGGCATTGCGGATGTCCCAGTCGAGATCGCGAAGTGCGCCAGGATGCATGAAGCCCTTGAGCGAGGCGTCGAAGCGGCCGAGCATGTGGCCGAGGGACCGAAGCGCCGCGTCGGTCCTTTCGGACTGGGCAAGCGGCATGCCCTCGATCCAGCTGACCAGGCGCAACCGGTGAACGAGGCCGCTCCTGGCGCTCGTCGTAGCCAGGCTTTCGCCGGATAAGGCAGGCTGCAGATGCGGCACCGGAAGAGTGTCGGCCCTGGCGCCGAGATGCGCCAGAAGGGCCGTCTGAAAATCGCTTTCGATTTCGGGCTCGGCCGCATTGATGATCTTCAGGATATAGCTGCGGCCGTCGCCGGCGCTGACTTTGAAGTTCTGGTCCCGCTCGCTGTCGAGCGGCGTGAGCGCCGCGTTCAGTCCGAAATGCTGCGCAAGGAGTGCTTGCGCCTCTTCGATCGTGAAATCGGGTGTCGTCTTCAGCATGTCGTTCATGGGAACCCTCGCTCTTGTCACGAGAGTTGCACGCCCGCCCGGCGGGTGCACCAGTCATTTCGCCGGTTGCACCGGCATTTTGTTTGTAATAACCGTCATTTTGCCGGCGCTTTCAATTCCGGCCGAAGGAGACGGAAAATCGACGCTGTAGACAGAACAATCCTCAGCATTTTGAGCCGCGAGGCGCGCATTCCGATGAAGTCGCTGGCCGGGCGCATCGGTTTGTCACGCAGCGCGACGGCAGAGCGCGTCGCACGGCTGGAGAAGGCCGGTGTCATCCGCGGCTACCGCGCCGATATCGGCCAGCTGGAAGAAGGGCAGATCGAGGCCTTCCTCCTGGTGACGCTGCAGCGGACGCCTTCGCTTGGCGTGCTTGACCGGCTCGCCGGGTTTTCCTCGGTCAGGCGGGTCTCCTCCGTCAGCGGTCAGCTCGACCTTATCGTGGAGGTGGAGGTCGCATCGATCAATGCGCTCAACGAGTTGCGCAACGAGGTTGCGCAACTCGACAATGTCGAGGATCTGACCACCTCGATCGTGCTGCGCCGCGACATCGAGCGAGGCTGAGCGGCTCTTCGAAGCGACCGCTACCGTATGCACAACCTCCTGAAAGCTCCCATTAACCCTCGCTCAGCATCTCCGCCTCGCCGCCCGTGCGGCCGATGAGATTGCGGCGAACGCGGCCGACATCGCGCAAGGGCGGCTCTCCGAAGTGGCGGGCATATTCGCGGCTGAACTGGGATTGGCTCTCATAACCGACCTTGTGGCCGGCATTGCCGGCATCGAGGCGCTCCTCCAGCATCAGGCGCCGTGCCTCCTGGAGGCGGAGCTGCTTCTGGTATTGCAACGGGCTCATCGCCGTGATGGCCTTGAAATGGTGATGCAGCGAGGAAACGCTCATGCTGACGCGGCTTGCGAGGTCTTCGATGCGCAGCGGCCTGGAATAATGCTCTTTCAGCCAGGAGACCGCACGGCCGATCTGGTGCGGCTGGCTCTCCGTTGTCGCCATTTGTCGGAGCTTGGCGCCGTGCGGCCCGAGCAGCAGCCGGTAAAGGAGTTCCTGTTCGATCAGCGGCAAGAGCACAGGAACGTCGTGCGGTCTGTCGAGGAGCCGCAGCAGCCGAAGCGCCGTGTCCTCGAGATCGGGTGTAAGCTTGCTCACCGCCATGCCGCGCGGCGAGCCTGCGGATTTCGCAGCCCCGTGGCCGATGGTGTCGAGCAGCGCCGGAACCCTCGTCGGATCGATCTGGAAAGTCATGCTGAGATAGGGTTCTTCGGGCGATGTGAGCGATATTTGCGAGAGAACCGGCAGGTCGATCGAGGTCAGAAGGTAGTCGGAGGCTCCGTAAACGAGTGTTTCTTCGCCGAGCACGACACGTTTGGCCCCCTGAACGATGATCGCAACACTCGGCTTGTAAGCGGCGCAGTTCAGCTTCGCCGCAACCGAATGCCGGTGAATGCTGAGGCCGGGTATGCTCGTCTGGTGGTCACCGTCCGCTCCGGCGATCCGGGCAATAATATCGATCATTTCCTGACGCGGCGCGTCTTGAATGTCTTTCATATTCAGAAGTCTTTCCAAACGCTTGGATATATGAGACTAGGAAAGGAACATAGGTCTGTTACGTCAGAACGCTACCGCAAATGGATGATCTTTGCAGGATCGTGCAAAATTATTGCAGGATCGAACTAACGCACTGCCCTCGTGAGGCAGCATAGTCCCGCCTGCCGCCTTCGGTCCATACCGACAGGCGCGACTTTCCTACAGATGAGGACAGACCAATGGCCATTGCACGAGGATATGCGGCGACGGACGCTTCGAAGCCGCTCGCCCCCTTCACCTTCGAACGCCGCGAGCCGCGCGACGACGACGTGGTGATCGACATCAAATATTGTGGCGTCTGCCATTCCGATATTCACCAGGCGCGTGACGAATGGGGCAACTCGACTTTTCCCATGGTTCCCGGTCACGAAATCGTCGGGCTCGTCAGGGCGGTCGGCTCCAAGGTCACGAAATTCAAGATCGGCGATCGGGTAGGGGTTGGCTGCTTCGTGGATTCCTGCACGACCTGCGCCACGCGCGATCTCGACCTGGAGCAGTACTTGCCCGGCCTTGTGGTCACATATAACGGCGTGGAGGCCGACGGGACTCCGACGCAGGGAGGTTATTCCGACCATATCGTCGTCAAGGAGGGTTATGTGCTCTCCATTCCGGAGAACCTGCCGCTCGATGCAGCCGCACCGCTGCTTTGCGCCGGCATCACGCTCTATTCGCCGCTGCGTCACTGGGAGGCCGGCCCGGGCAAGAAGGTGGCGATCGTCGGCATGGGCGGCCTCGGCCACATGGGCGTGAAGCTCGCCCATGCGATGGGGGCGGAGGTCACGGTGCTCAGCCAGACGCTTTCCAAGAAGGAGGATGGGCTCAAGCTCGGGGCCGATCACTACTACGCGACGAAGGATCCGGAGACGTTTACGAAGCTCGCGGGCAGCTTCGACCTCATCATCTGCACGGTCGCGGCCGAGATCGACTGGAACGCCTATCTCAACCTCCTGAAGATCGACGGCGATCTGGTGCTGGTCGGCATTCCTGAGAATCCGGTTCCGGTCCATGCCTTCTCGCTCGTGCCGGCACGGCGCAGTATCTCCGGTTCGATGATCGGCTCGATCAAGGAGACGCAGGAGATGCTGGATTTCTGCGGCGAGCACGGCATCGCTTCGGAGATCGAGATGATCGAGATCGGGCAGATCAACGAGGCTTACGAACGCGTGGTGAGAAGCGACGTACGCTACCGCTTCGTCATCGACATGGCCTCGCTCAAGGCCTGATTTGCAGGGCCGCTGCCGTTGTCTCAAAGCAACGGCAGCGGCCCGTCATTCTTGATTTCCTCCATGACCGCATAGGTTCGCGTCTCCTTGACGCCCGGGAGTGTCCACAGCACCTGGCCGAGAAAATTACGATAGGCGGCCATGTCCTCGAAGCGCGTCTTGACGAGATAATCGAAGCCTCCCGCCACCATGTGGCATTCGAGCACCGCGGGCGCCTGCTTTATGGCGGCCGCGAACTGGTCGAAGACCTCCGGCGTCGTCTTGTCGAGCATCACCTCGATGAAGACCAGCAGCCCGAAGCCGAGCTTGTGCGGATCGAGGCGTGCGCCGAAGCCGGAAACATAGCCCTCTTTCAGGAGCCGCCTCAGGCGTTCGCTGGTCGCGGTCGGGGAAAGCCCGATCCGGTCGGCGAGTTCCAGATTGGTAATCCGCCCGTCCGCCTGCAGGATATTGAGGATTCTCCGGTCCGTCTTGTCGATCTGGTGCATGGCCCCCTCCCGCTTTCCGTTATTCAGGCGGCGAGCCGTGCCTCGGCGAGTTTCACCCAATAGGAGATTCCATGCGGGATGACTTCGTCGTTGAAGTCATAGGCCGGATGATGCAGGCCCGCCGTGTCGCCATTTCCGATGAACACGAAGGCGCCCGGCCGGGAAAGCAGCATGTAGGAGAAGTCCTCGCCGCCCATCAACGGATCGAGCGCTTCATCGACGTTGCCTTCGCCGGCAACCGTGGCGGCGACGGCAAGCGCGTGGCCGGTTTCGGCGGCGTGGTTCACGGTCACCGGATAGTTACGGCCGTACCAGATGTCGACCGTGGCGCCATAGGCGAGAGCGATGCTCTCGGCGATCTGGCGGATCCGGACTTCGCCGATGTCCCGCACCTCCGGCGTCAAAGCGCGCACTGTGCCGGCGAGAGTGGCCTGTTCGGGGATGACGTTGTGCGCGAAGCCCGCATTGAACTTGGTGACGGAGACGACGATCGAGGCAAGCGGATCGACGGTGCGCGAGGCGATCGTCTGAAGCGCGTTGACGATCTGGGCACCGATGGCGATCGGGTCGATCGTCCTGTGCGGCTGAGCCGCGTGTCCGCCGCGGCCCTTGACCGTGATGGTGAATTCGTCGGTTGAGGCCATGATCGGACCGACACGGCTGCCGAAATGGCCGACCGGCATGCCCGGCATGTTGTGCATGCCATAGACTTCCTCGATCGCGAAGCGCTCCATCATGCCGTCCTTCACCATCTCGTTTCCGCCGCCGCCGCCTTCCTCGGCCGGCTGGAAGATCACGGCGACATTGCCGGCAAAATTCCGCGTTTCAGCCAGGTATTTCGCCGCGCCAAGCAGCATGGCCGTGTGCCCGTCATGGCCGCAGGCATGCATTTTGCCGGGGGTCTTCGAAGACCAGGCCATTCCGCTCGCCTCAGTGATCGGCAGAGCATCCATGTCGGCCCTGAGCCCGATGGTGCGGCCGGGGCCGCGATTGCCACGGATCAGGCCGACCACTCCGGTGCGGCCGAGCCCGGTCACGATTTCGTCAACGCCGAATTCCTTCAGTTTCCGTTCGACGAAGGCTGCCGTGTTTTCGACTGCGAACAGAAGCTCCGGGTTTTGGTGCAGGTGGCGCCGCCATTCTGTCACTTCGGTCTTGAGGTCGGCGGCACGGTTCAAAATCGGCATCGTTCGTTTCCTGTCGGTCTGTTCGTTCCATGGGGTTCGAAACCTGTGGTCCGGCGCTGGAGCGTCCGGCTGAGGTCTCGCCGCCGGAGTGTTCCGGCGGTGGATTGACGCGGCCGCCAAAATGAATGGGCTTTGCCATTTCCTTGCCATATAGGCTAAATAGCGGGACGATACGAGGCAACAGCGGATTTTCGAGGTTTGGATTGTGGCGATAACAGGATTGTCGGTAGGTGACAGGCTAGGCAGGATGGGCACGCTTGCAGGCGCTTGCGCGATCTTTTTGGCTGCGGTGCTTCCCGCTTCTGCCAATCCGCGGCTCGTGATCGACGTCGATACGCTCAAGGTCTACGAGCATCAGGACATTTTCCAGAAGTGGTATCCGGCGTCGCTGACCAAGCTGATGACAGCCTATATCACGTTCAGAGCGATCAAGGCGGACCAACTGACGCTGGAGAGCCCGGTCGTGATGACGAAGAACGCCGCTTCCGAGCCGCCGAGCAAGATGTTCTACAAGCCTGGCCAGAAGATGACGCTCGACAGCGCATTGAAGATGATGCTGGTCAAGTCGGCAAACGACGTCGCCGTTGCGATCGCCGAGACGGTCGGCGGAACCGAGCAGGCCTTCATCGAGAGGATGAACGCCGAGGCCCGCCGCATCGGAATGACGTCGTCGCGGTTCATCAATCCCCACGGCCTGCCCGGCGAAGGGCAATATACGACGGCCCGGGACCTTGCGGTCCTCGCTGTCACGCTGAAGCGCGAATTCCCGCAATATGCCTCCTATTTCGCGCTGGAAGGCTTCACCACCGGGAAGAAGGATTATCCCAACTACAACATGCTGATCGGCCGTTTCGAGGGTGCCGACGGCATGAAGACGGGGTTCATCTGCGCTTCGGGGTTCAATCAGGTCTCCTCGGCGGTCCGCTCCGGACGCCGGGTGGTCTCGGTCGTGCTTGGCGAAGACAGTCTTGGAGCGCGCGCCGACGAGTCGGCCCGGCTCCTGCAGAAGGCATTGACGACGGTGGCCACGGACAAGCCTTCGCTTGCGGAGATTCCGCCTTACGGCGAGAGCCGCGAAGTCGTTGCCGACGTCAGCAGGGAGATCTGCTCCAAGCAGGCAGCGAAGGTGCGCAGCGAGGGCCGCGACGAAGCGGGCCGGCAGAAACTGCTTTCACCCTATATTCACGAGATCGACCGTCCGCTGAAACTTGCCTTCGCCGGGCTCATGCCGGGCAGCAACGACAAGATCGCAAAGGCCGGCAAGAATGCCACGGCGCAGGGCGACGCCGTCGAGATCGCTGACGTGCCGATTCCGGTCCCGCGCCCGAGCTTCTGAACGGAGTCTTTCATGAATGGTCCAATGCCGGTGGTGCCGGTCTCGATCCTCACCGGCTTTCTCGGCGCGGGCAAGACGACCCTTCTGAACCGGGTTCTCAAGGATCCGGCGCTTGCAGATACGGCCGTGATCATCAACGAGTTCGGCGACGTCTCGATCGACCACCTCCTCGTCGAGGCATCAAGTGACGGCGTCATCGAGCTTTCCGACGGCTGCCTGTGCTGCACCGTTCGCGGTGAGCTTGTCGATACGCTCGCCGATCTCATGGACCGGATGCAGACGGGCCGTATCAAGCCGTTGAAGCGCGTCGTCATCGAAACCACCGGGCTTGCCGATCCGGCGCCGGTGCTGCAGTCCGTCCTCGGCAATCCCGTCATTGCCCAGAACTTCCGTCTGGACGGCGTCGTCACCGTCGTCGATGCTGTCAACGGCGGGCAGACGATCGCCAATCATCCGGAGGCGCTGAAGCAGGTCGCCGTTGCCGACCGGCTGGTGATCAGCAAGACCGGGCTCGCGAAAGGCAGAGGGCTCGGAGGGCTTAAGGCGCGACTGAGGGATCTCAACCCGCGCGCGCCCGTCATCGACGGCGATACGGAGGAGGCGGGCCGGGCCGAACTCTTCGTCTGCGGCCTCTATGACGCCTCGACCAAGGTCGCCGATGTCGGCCGCTGGCTCCAGGACGAGGCCGACGCCGATCATGGCCATCACCACCACCACGGCGCTGGTCACGACCATGGGGGCGGGCACCACCATCACGACCATCACCACGACGTCAATCGCCATGGCTCGGACATCCGCTCCTTCAGTATCGTGCACGACCGGCCGATCGAGCCGATGGCGCTGGAGATGTTCATCGATCTTCTGCGATCGGCGCATGGCGAAAAGCTTCTCCGCATGAAGGCGATCGTTTCTGTCGCCGACAATCCCGAGCGGCCGGTGGTACTGCACGGCGTGCAGGCGGTCTTTCACGCTCCGGAGCGGCTTGCCGCCTGGCCTGACCCGGCCGATCGCCGCACGCGGATGGTGCTGATCACCAAAGGCCTGGAGGAAGCGTTCGTGCGTGACCTTTTCGACGCCTTCACTGGCAAGCCGCGCATCGATCGGCCGGACGCACAGGCGCTCGCCGACAATCCGCTGGCCGTACCGGGAATGACGTTCTGAGCCGCTGTCTTTCCGACCCATCCCCCTCCAGATCAGGGGCCATCGTCTGCGACGAGACGAACTGGAGCGCTAGGTCTTCTTGCGGATGAGAAAGCGATGCCCGCCTGAAACCGGCTCCGCCTTTTCCAGCCGGTGTCCGTCCTCGTTGCAGAAATGCGGGATGTCGACAACGGCCAGTGGATCGGTGGTTTCGATCTCGATGAGAGCGCCAGCCGTCATGTTTTCCATGCGCTTGCGTGTTTTCAAAACGGGAAGGGGGCATTTCAGCCCCCTCAGATCGTATCGCAATTTCGCCTCTTCGGGCATCAATTGCCCCAGATTTTCCAGAACGGGCGCTTCTTCGGCTGATCGATCGGGGCCTGATCAACCGCGGGCTGCTCGGCGGCCTGCGCCTGCGCATTCGCCGCAGGAGCAGCGGCCACCTGCGGCTTGTCTTGCGCCGGCGGGACTTCTTGTTGCCCGTTTGCGGCGGGTTGCGGCGGGGCCTGCGGCGCGGGAGAACTGGCCGTCGGTGCCACGGGTGAGGCATTCGGCTCGTTCCGGGAGAAAAGACCCCATAGCGACTTACTCGCAGGCTCCGGCTGCACCGCTGCCTGCTCGACAGAGCGCTCAAGCGGGTTGGCCTGAGGTACCGGCAGACCCTTGCCTTCGCGGGCCGCCTTTTCCAGGGCTTCCTTCTGGATCAAGGCTGCCTGCTTGGCTTCCTCGGCCTCTTTCTGCTCCGCGATCTTCTTTTCGAGTTCGCTCACCTTGAGCAGCTTGCCGGCATCGAGCGAGCTGCCGGTCGGCGCGTAGGCAAGCTCGCGCCCCTTGCGCTGATCGGCGACAACAGCCTTGCGCTCGGCTTCGGTCGGTTCGTACCAGACCATGCCCTGGTATTTCTTCAACGCCTTCTCGTAGTCGCGCCGGAAGTCCGTGTCGTAGCTCGCCATAGCCATCTGCAGCGCCGGCGGTGTCGACATTGGCGGGCATTGGGCCGTCGCGTTGAACTGGCCCTCGGACTGCTGGTTGAAGACATATTTCCGCTCGCAGACATTCACTGCCGGCGGGCGCTTGGTCACTTCGAACTGGTCGTAGCCGACCTTCAGCATTTTCCAGAAATCGATGTTCGGATTGTCGCGGTGGCGCGCCATGTTCTCCGCCGTCATGCGGAAAGGGAAGGCCTGCAGCTGCACGCTTTCCTGACCACCTTTGAACGCATCGCGGGCGAGCGCGAAGATCTCGATGATCTGCTCGTCCGTCATCGAATAGCAGCCGGACGAGGAGCAGGCGCCATGGATCATCAGATGCGTACCGGTGCGACCGTTGGCCTTGTCATAGGTGTTCGGGTAGCCGGTATTGATGGCAAGATAATAGCTCGAATTGGGGTTGAGCTGACGCGGATAGAGCGGATAGAAGCCCTCCGGGGCCTGCCGGTCTCCCTCCTTCACCTTCGGCCCAAGCTTACCGGACCAGGCGCAGATCTTATAGCTTTTCAAAAGCTGGAAGCGGTTGGCCGTGTTCGCTTTCCAGACTTCCAGCGTACCTTCTTCCTTGAAAATGCGCAGCAGGATCGGGGATGTCTTCTGCATCCCCAGCTCTCGCATCTTGCTGACCATCTTGCCGGAGAGCTGGTACTCGGTCTTGTTCTTGACGGAGGACAGGTTTACGGAATCGAGCGTTTCGTTGGTGCAGCCCGCAAGAGCGGCTGCGACAGCGACGGTGAGGATAAGGTTCCTGAAACGCATCAGCAAAGCCCGTTCTAGCCACATTCCATCCGTGCACGCCTCTTCCAGGAAGGACAGGCGTCAACGAATCAGTACGTCATTATTCTTCACGAAATCTTAACCGTGCAGGCGCCCCCTGCGAATGGCCATCTCTCATGACCGCATGAATATGGCCAAGATTTGGCCATAGTCCAAATCCGGTTGTCGAACGCTCCCGATAATCGCGATGGTTCAGATCGGAACAAGCCAGATACGAGCGATAAGACGGAGCTTTTTCCCAGGGTTTTCAGAGATTACGGCCGATGTTCAGATATTTCTGCCGCCGGTCGGACCGCAATTCGTCGCCACTGCGTGCGGACAGCTCTTTGAGGGCATCGCCGATCACGGCTTCGGTGCGGCTGATGACCGCGTCCGGATCGCGATGGGCCCCGCCGATCGGCTCCGGAATTATTCCATCGATGACGCCGAGTGACTTCAAGTCTTCGGCGGTGATCTTCATGTTGCTCGCGGCCTCCTTGGCTCGCGTCGAGTCGCGCCAAAGGATCGAGGCAGCACCTTCCGGTGAGATCACGCTATAGATCGCATGTTCCAGCATGTAGACGCGGTTGCCTGTTGCAATGGCTATTGCGCCGCCTGAGCCGCCCTCTCCAATGACCACTGTGACGATCGGCACCTTGACGTTGAGGCACATTTCGGTCGAGCGCGCGATCGCTTCGGCCTGGCCGCGCTCCTCCGCGTTAACACCTGGATAGGCGCCCGCGGTATCGACCAGCGTGATCAGCGGCAGGCCGAAACGGTCGGCCATCTCCATGATCCGTGTTGCCTTGCGATAGCCTTCCGGTCGAGGGCTGCCGAAATTGTGCTTGATTCGCGACTTGGTGTCGTTGCCCTTCTCCTGACCGATGACGGCGACGGGCGCGCCGCGGAATCGGGCGAGCCCGGCCTGGATTGCATCGTCATTGGCAAAGTTCCGGTCGCCGGCCAGCGGGGTGAACTCGGTGAAGAGGCGTGACGCATAATCGAGGAAATGCGGACGCGAGGGGTGGCGTGCGACTTGAGTCTTCTGCCAGGGGGACAACTTGGAATAGATCTCGACCATCGCATCGCGGACGCGCCCTTCCAATCGGGCAATCTCGTCTGATGTGTTGACGCTCTCGTCTTCGCTGGCGAGTTTCTTCAGTTCGAGAATCTTGCCTTCGAGATCAGAGATGGGTTTTTCGAAGTCGAGATAATTGTGCATCAGATGCGTTTCCGATCATTTTTCGACAGGGGTCGCCCTGCCAATCCATTCCGTTAGGCGGACCTAATCCTGCTTTTTCGCCTGTTTGGCAAGGGGGTGATGGCTTTGCACGAGGTCGTGAAGCCGTTCTTCCAGCACATGCGTATAGATTTGTGTGGTGGAAATGTCCGAATGGCCGAGCAGTTCCTGCACGGCGCGAAGGTCGGCGCCGTTGGCGAGAAGATGGCTCGCGAAGGCGTGTCGCAGCACGTGCGGAGAGATCGCCGCGACGCGAATTCCGGCACGTGCGGCGAGGCTCTTGAGGTCGCGGGCGAAGACCTGCCGCGGCAGATACCCGTTCCTGCCATAGGAGGGGAACAACCAGGGGCTATCGGCGCCGTCGGCCTCTCTGTGCAGTGCTTGGCCATAGGCCCGCATAGCCCGGATCGCCGTCTGCGACAACGGTACGAGCCTTTCCTTGTTACCCTTGCCGCGAATTATGAGGAAACGCCCGTCTTGCGCAAGCACGCTCGCCGGCAGCGAAACGAGCTCGCTGACGCGCATGCCGGTCGCGTAGAGGAGTTCGATCAGTGCGTGCATGCGCAGCTTCGCGACGGCGTCCTCACCGCCCTTTTCTGCTTCCGTCTCCGCCTGGCCGATCAGCCTTGTGACGTCTTCGATGCTGAGCGTCTTGGGAAGCGCGCGGTTTTTCTTCGGCGCGTCAAGGATGCCGGTCGGCTCATCCGTGCGCAGCCCCTCCGCATAGAGAAACTTGTAGAATTGCCTGAGGGCCGACAGCCGCCGGGCTTGCGACGACGATTTGAAGCCCTCACCCGTGAGGTGGGAGAGATAGCTTCGGAGATCGTCGGCCGAGGCGTCGACAAGCCCCACGCCGCGCGAGCGCAGGAAAGAACGCGCGTCCCTGAGGTCCCGCTCATAGGATTGCAGCGTGTTCACGGCCGCTCCGCGCTCGGCGCTCATCATTTCCAGGAAGGCTTCGAGGTGTGCTCCCGACAGATCCGTCATTGCGGCTTGTTGATCCGTTCCGAGGGAATGCGCACCGTAACGTCCCGCTCAACCGGGTCGACGAAGGTGACGAGCGCTACCATCGAGCCATAGATCATGCCGGCCGCGACGGCGCAGATGAACAGGAAGCGGAAGAGGGTGGGCATTTCGGTCTCCTCTGCATGGCACCGGGACACCGGATCCGTTTCGCGGACGGGCCATGCAGCCGTTCGATGTGCTGCGGCACGTTCATGGACGAAGGCTGCAGCGGGTGCGTGAACTATATGAACGGCTCCGCCGGAGAGTTCAAGAAGACAAACCACGGCCCTGAAGGCGCCAGCGATCGCTCGCCTTTGCCGGATTTCGCATAGCACCAGCTCTGCCGGTCGTGAGACCATGTCCCATTGATTGTCCGAGGTGGCCCCCAACGCCTGCGACTTGACGCTCCACCCCGATTTGTCGATACCGGGGGGGAATGGGGAAATTGAAGTGCAATGAACGATGTGACCGAACCGGTTTCCGCGACGCTGGTCGAAAGGGCCAAGCGCGCCCTCGGTAAGCGCAATCTCGTTTTCATAGGCCTCATGGGGGCAGGTAAATCGGCAATCGGGCGTCTGACCGCGCAGGCGCTTGGCGTCCCCTTCGTCGATTCCGACCACGAGATAGAGCGCGTCTCGCGCATGACGATCAGCGATCTCTTCGCGACCTACGGCGAGGAAGAATTCCGGGCGCTCGAGGCTCGCGTGCTGAAGCGCCTGCTCAGGTCGGGTCCTCGGGTGGTGTCGACCGGCGGCGGCGCCTATATCAACGAACGCTCGCGGCGGCATATCAAAAGGGGCGGCCTGACGGTCTGGCTCAATGCCGAGCTGGACGTTCTCTGGGAGCGGGTGAACAAACGCGACACCCGGCCGCTTCTGAAGACCGAGAACCCGAAGCAGACGCTCGAAAACCTGATGCGCGCGCGCTATCCGATCTATGCCGAGGCGGATCTGACGGTCCTTTCGCGCGATGTGAAAAAAGAAGCGATGGTCGAGGAGGTTCTCGCCGCCATCGCCGATCACCAGAAAGCATGAAACCCATGACCAGCGATGTGATGCCAGCCGCCGAGCGTAAGGTCCGCGTCGATCTTGCGGAGCGTTCCTACGATATCCTCATCGGCCCCGGCCTGATCGCCGCCGCGGGCGGGGAGATCGCCTCGCGACTCAAGGGCCGGAAGATGGCGGTCATCACCGACGAGAATGTTGCGCCGCGCTATCTCGAACCGTTGATGGCGAGCCTTGCGGGAAGCGGCATGGATCCGGTCTCCCTGATTCTGCCGGCGGGTGAGAAGACCAAGAGCTTCGAGCACCTGATCCCGGTTTGCGAAGCGGTCCTGGGTGCCAGAATAGAGCGTAACGACGCGGTGATCGCGCTCGGTGGCGGCGTGATCGGCGATCTCACCGGCTTCGCCGCTGGTATCGTCCGCCGCGGCTCTCGCTTCATCCAGATCCCGACATCGCTGCTGGCGCAGGTCGATTCCTCCGTCGGCGGCAAGACCGGCATCAATTCGCCGCACGGCAAAAACCTGATCGGCGTTTTCCACCAGCCGGACCTCGTTCTCGCCGACACCGCCGCGCTCGACACGCTCAGCCCGCGCGAATTCCGTGCAGGCTATGCCGAGGTCGTGAAATACGGCCTGATCGACAAGCCGGATTTCTTCGAATGGCTTGAGCAGAACTGGCAGGCCGTGTTTGCCGGCGGACCCGCCCGGATCGAGGCGATCGCCGTCAGCTGCCAGGCGAAAGCCGACGTCGTCGCCGCGGATGAGCGCGAAAACGGGCTGCGTGCGCTGCTCAATCTCGGCCACACCTTCGGTCATGCCCTGGAAGCCGCCACCGGATACGACAGCAAACGGCTGGTGCACGGGGAGGGCGTTGCGATCGGTATGGTTCTGGCGCACGAGTTCTCGGCCCGGATGAACATTGCGAGTCCCGACGATGCGCGGCGCGTGGAAATGCATCTGAAGACGGTCGGCCTCCCGACACGCATGGCCGACATTCCCGGTATGTTGCCGCCCGCCGATCGACTGATGGAGGCGATCGCCCAGGACAAGAAGGTAAAGGGAGGCAAGTTCACCTTCATTCTCACCAGGGGCATCGGACAGTCCTTCATCGCGGATGACGTGCCCTCCTCGGAGGTCCTAAGCTTTCTTGAGGAAAGGATCCCGCGATGACCGATGTTATCCTTGCCTTTCTGGCCGACTACTGGCTGTCGCTGCTTTCCGTTATCTGCCTTCTCGTCATTTCGGCGTTTTTTTCCGGTTCGGAGACCGCACTGACCGCGGCTTCGCGCTCGCGCATGCACACGCTGGAAAACAACGGTGACGAGCGTGCCGGTATCGTCAACAATTTGATCGAGCGGCGCGACCGTCTGATCGGGACGCTGCTCATCGGCAATAATCTCGTCAACATTCTCGCTTCGTCGTTGACGACGAGCCTTCTGATCGGCCTCTTCGGCGATTCCGGCGTGGCGATCGCCACCGTCGCCATGACGGTCCTGCTCGTCATCTTCTCCGAGGTGCTGCCAAAAAGCTGGGCGATCGCATCGCCGGATCGGTTCGCGCTGGCGGTTGCGCCTCTGGTCCGTCCCTTCGTTGTCGTCGTCGGACCGATATCCTCCCTCGTCAACGCGATCGTTCGCCGCATCCTGCACCTCTTCGGCGTCAACCTTTCATCCGACCTGCCGATGCTGTCGGCGCATGAAGAACTGCGCGGTGCCGTCAACCTGCTTCATCGGGAGGGATCGGTCATCAAGGCGGACCGCGACCGGCTGGGCGGAGTGCTCGATCTCGGCGAACTCGAGGTTTCCGACATCATGATCCATCGCACCTCCATGCGGGCGATCAACGCGGATGATCCGCCCGAGACCTGCGTGCGCGAAATCCTCGAAAGTCCGTTTACGCGCCTGCCATTGTGGCGCGGATCCGCCGACAACATCATCGGCGTCGTCCATTCCAAAGATCTGCTCCGGGCGCTGGCCGAACCGAATGTGGAACCTGAGACGCTCGATATCGTCAAGATCGCGCAAAAGCCGTGGTTCGTTCCGGACTCGACCAATCTCAAGGACCAGCTCAATGCGTTCCTTCGCCGCAAGCTGCATCTTGCCATCGTCGTCGACGAATATGGTCAGGTGCAGGGGCTTGTCACGCTGGAGGATATTCTCGAGGAGATTGTCGGCGACATTGCCGACGAGCACGACATCGACATTCAAGGCGTGCGTCAGGAAGCCGACGGATCGATCGTGGTCGATGGTTCCGTGCCGATCCGCGATCTCAATCGCGCGCTCGATTGGTCATTGCCGGACGAAGAGGCGACGACGGTTGCCGGCCTCGTGATCCATGAATCCAAGAGCATTCCGGAAGAGCGGCAGGCTTTCACGTTCTACGGCAAGCGCTTCACCGTGATGAAGCGGGTTAAAAACCGGATCACCAAATTGCGAATCCGCGCCGCCGAGGACGAGGGGCAGGTCGGTTAGCTTGCCAGCGCGTTGGTTCACTCACCAGCGCGTCGGCTCGCCGGGCGCAGCCGGTTCCACTGCCAGGGCATGAAGACCGGCATCGAGTTCCGGTTTCAACAGGTCGTTGATGGCGCGGTGGCGCGCCACACGACTCATGCCGGCGAAGGCGCTCGCAACGATGCGGATGCGCATATGCGTCTCGCCGCCGCCGTCGAACCCCGGCTGATGCCCGGCATGCTGATGACTCTCATTGATCACCATCAGCCGCTCGGGATGGAAGGCTTCCGTAAGCTTGTCTTCGATATGGCGTTGCAGCGACATATTTTCAGCCCCATCTTCCTGTTTTGCTGCACGGGATAGAACGGGACGGCCGCGCTACCCCAAACGATGCAAAATGCCCGCACAAAGCCAGCAACATTCCGCTTTGTCAATTCTTGTTGTGGCCCTCTGCAAACCCCATAATGTGCGTCATGAAGCTCGATTCAAAATATTTCGACCGCATCCGGACGCGCCCCCGGGGCCAAGCGCGCGTGGAGCCGTCTGCGCCGGTATGCCAGTGGGATGGATGCGACGAGACGGCAGTCCATCGGGCGCCCGTGGGACGCAATGCCGAGGGCGAGTATTTCATGTTCTGTTTCGAGCATGTGAAGGCATACAACAAAGGCTATAATTATTTCTCCGGCCTTTCGGACACCGAGATCGCCCGCTACCAGAAGGAAGCGGTCACCGGACACCGTCCGACCTGGACGGTGGGCGTCAACAAGAATGCGCGTAACGCTCCGACACAGTCGCAGACGCGCTCCGGCACGGCCGGCGCGCAGGCGCGCATGCGCGATCCCTTCGGCTTTTTCAACGAGGCACGGGCCCGCCAGGCACGGCACGAGCCGCGCATGCGGAAGTTGAAGACGCTCGAGGCCAAGGCTTTCGAGACGCTGGGGCTTGCAGCCTCGGCGACCTCGGCCGACATAAAGGCGGCCTATAAGGAGCTCGTGAAGAAGCACCATCCCGACGCGAATGGCGGAGACAGGGGATCGGAAGACCGCTTTCGGGCGGTGATTCAAGCCTATCAATTGTTAAAACAGGCTGGTTTCTGCTAACAACGCGGATTATGACAGAAGCACAGTTTGCAGGCGAATGCGCGGGTGCCGTCCGGCGGCCGCTCTGGAGTTATGATGAGCAAGATTGACCTCGACATTTCCAACCTTCCCGACACGACCGTCTCGGTCCGGGAGGTTTTCGGCATCGACACCGATTTGCGCGTTCCGGCCTATTCGAAGGGCGATGCGTATGTACCCGATATCGATCAGGACTATCTCTTCGACCGTGATACGACGCTCGCCATTCTTGCCGGCTTCGCCCACAACCGGCGCGTGATGGTCTCGGGCTACCATGGCACCGGTAAATCGACCCATATCGAGCAGGTAGCGGCGCGTCTCAACTGGCCATGCGTGCGCGTCAATCTCGACAGTCATGTGAGCCGCATCGATCTCGTCGGAAAGGACGCCATCGTCGTCAAGGACGGGCTTCAGGTCACCGAGTTCAAGGACGGGATACTGCCCTGGGCCTATCAACACAATGTCGCGCTCGTCTTCGACGAATATGATGCCGGCCGCCCGGACGTGATGTTCGTCATTCAGCGCGTGCTCGAGGCCTCCGGCCGCCTGACGCTGCTCGACCAGAGCCGCGTCATCCGTCCGCATCCGGCCTTCCGTCTGTTTGCGACCGCCAATACCGTCGGCCTCGGCGACACGACCGGTCTCTATCACGGTACCCAGCAGATCAACCAGGCCCAGATGGACCGCTGGTCGATCGTGACGACGCTCAACTATTTGCCGCACGACAAGGAAGTCGACATCGTTGCCGCCAAGGTCAAGGGTTTCACTGCCGACAAGGGGCGCGAGACCGTGTCGAAGATGGTTCGTGTGGCCGACCTGACGCGTGCCGCCTTCATCAATGGCGACCTGTCGACGGTCATGAGCCCTCGTACCGTCATCACCTGGGCCGAAAATGCCTATATCTTCGGCGACATCGCCTTCGCCTTCCGCGTGACGTTCCTCAACAAGTGCGACGAACTGGAGCGGGCGCTGGTCGCCGAGCATTATCAGCGCGCTTTCGGCGTCGAACTCAAGGAGAGCGCTGCCAATATCGTGCTGGAAGCGACCGCCTGAGCCTTCAAGCGCCGGTTTCCGTGAGAAGCCGGACTGCTTCCCTGGAGCGGGAGGGATTGTTTTTTATGCAGATTCCGCTCCTATCATTATAGTCGATGTGCTCGGATAGCGTCCGAATCCGGCTGGAGAAGGAATTGCAGTGAGTTCGAATTCCAAGGCGAAACCGAATACGAGGGAAAACGCCGCCGAACCGTTCAAGCGGGCGCTCTCCGGCTGCGTCCGGTCCATCGCCGGCGATGCGGAGCTTGAGGTCGCTTTTGCCAATGAGCGGCCGGGAATGACAGCCGAGCGCATTCGGCTGCCGGAACTCTCCAAACGCCCGACCCGTCAGGAGCTGGCAGTGGCGCGGGGCCTTGGCGATTCCATGGCGCTGCGCAAGGCCTGCCACGATGCTCGAGTCCATGCGACGATGTCGCCGCAGGGGGCGGACGCCCGAGCGATCTTCGATGCGGTCGAGCAGGCGCGCGTCGAGGCGATCGGCGCTCTCAGGATGCCGGGTGTGGCCGACAATCTCTCCTCCATGCTCCAGGAGAAATACGCCAAGGCGAATTTCTCGGCCATCAATGCCCAGGCGGATGCGCCGCTCGAGGAGGCGGTGGCGCTGCTCGTGCGCGAGAAGCTGACCGGCGAGAAGCCGCCGGAATCGGCCGGCCAGGTCCTCGACCTCTGGCGTGAGTTCATTGAGCAGAAGGCCGGCAGCGACATGCGCAACCTTGCCGGTACGGTCAACGATCAGCAGGCTTTTGCCCGCGTCGTGCGCGACATGCTGTCTTCGATGGACGTTGCCGAGAAATACGGCGACGACGATAGCGAGCCGGACGAACAGGAGAGCGAGACCGACGAGGACCAGCCGCGCAGTCAGGAGCAGGACGAAAACGCCAGCGACGAAGAGCAGGGCTCCGATGCCGCCCCTGCCGAGGAAAACCAGTCTGCCGAGGAGCAGATGGAAGATGGCGAAATGGACGGCGCGGAAATTTCCGACGACGACCTTCAGGACGAAGGCGACGAGGACAGCGAAACGCCGGGCGAGGTCAAGCGGCCGAACCATCCCTTCGCGGATTTCAACGAGAAGGTGGATTATTCCGTCTATACCCGGGATTTCGACGAAACGATTGCCTCGGAAGAGCTCTGCGACGAGGCGGAGCTCGACAGGCTGCGCGCTTTTCTCGACAAGCAGCTCGCCCATCTGCAGGGTGCAGTGGGGCGCCTCGCCAATCGCCTGCAGCGCCGCCTGATGGCGCAGCAGAACCGGTCCTGGGAGTTCGATCTCGAGGAGGGGTATCTCGACACGGCCCGGCTGCAGCGCATCATCATCGATCCGATGCAGCCGCTTTCCTTCAAGAGGGAGAAGGATACCAATTTCCGCGACACGGTCGTCACGCTGCTGATAGACAATTCCGGCTCCATGCGCGGGCGTCCGATCACGGTAGCAGCCACCTGCGCCGACATTCTTGCGCGAACGCTCGAGCGTTGCGGCGTGAAGGTCGAAATCCTCGGATTCACGACAAAGGCCTGGAAGGGCGGACAGTCGCGCGAGAAATGGCTTGCCGGCGGCAAGCCCCAGTCGCCGGGCCGCCTCAACGACCTCAGGCACATCATCTATAAGTCCGCTGACGCGCCATGGCGCCGCGCACGGCGCAATCTCGGTCTGATGATGCGCGAGGGACTGCTCAAGGAGAACATCGACGGCGAGGCGCTGATGTGGGCGCATGACCGGCTCCTGGCACGGTCCGAGCAAAGACGCATTCTCATGATGATCTCGGATGGCGCGCCGGTCGACGATTCGACCCTTTCGGTGAACCCCGGAAATTACCTCGAACGCCATCTGCGCGCCGTTATCGAGCAGATCGAAACGCGCTCTCCGGTCGAGTTGCTTGCGATCGGCATCGGGCACGACGTCACACGCTATTATCGCCGCGCCGTGACGATCGTCGATGCGGACGAACTCGCGGGAGCGATGACGGAGCAGCTTGCAGCCCTCTTCGAGGACGAGAGTACGCGCCGCCGCCCGGGCGGGGCGCGTCGAGCCGGTTAATCAAGCCGGCCGCGCCGGATTCCCCCTCGACGGGTGCCGCTCCGGTCCGGCAGCGGCTGCCCCGCGTAAGGTCATTGCTCAGATGTTCTGCCGACATTTCGCCGTGTTATTCATGCTGATCTCGGCCGCGGCCGCGCGCGCGGAGCCGGCGCGCGAGATCGTTCCGGTTAAGAGCCGGCAAATATCGCAATTCAGGGTCGGGTCCAACGAGAGGCTGTTCGGCGCCCTCGAGTTCATCGGCGGCATCGAGATGACGTCGGCCAATCCATTGTTCGGCGCGCTCTCGGCAATCCGATTCCTGCCCGACGGTCAATCCTTCGTCGCAGTCATGGATACGGGTCACTGGGTCAAGGGAGCCGTCATCCGCGACGATGCCGGCGGGCTCGAGGGGCTAACCGATCTGACGGTCACATCGATAACCGATGCGAACGGCGAAGCCCAGCTCGAGAAATGGCGGGTCGATTCCGAGGGGCTGGCTTTGCGAGAGGGGCAGGCGATCGTCAGCTTCGAGCAGTCGCCGCGCATCGAGGTCTATCCCTATCCGGGGTTTGCCGAAGCGAAGCCGGTCGGCCAGATGGCTCTGCCGTTTCCTGTTGAGGAATTGCGCAGCAATGGCGGCATCGAGACCATTGCGATAGCGCCGAAGGACGGCGCTTTGCGCGGCGCCGCCGTGATCGTATCCGAGCGCAGTGTCGACAGGTCTGACAATCTCTTCGCGGGGATACTGGAGGGGCCGATGAAGGGCGCCTTCGCGGTCGTGCGTGCGGATCCCTATGCCGTGACTGACGGGGCTTTCCTGCCGGGCGGCGACCTGCTCCTCCTCGAACGCCGTTTCAATTTCGCCTCGGGTCTCGGCATGCGCATCCGCCGTATCGCTGGAGCCGACATCCGTCCGGGCGCAGTCGTCGACGGTGACGTGATGCTCGAGGCCGATATGGGCTATCAGATCGACAATATGGAAGCGCTCGACGTCATCGCCCTGCCTGATGGCGAGATCCGGATTGTCGTCGTTTCCGACGATAACCACTCCATTCTCGAGCGGAACCTGATGCTCGAATTCCGGCTCGTCAAATGAAAACGGGGCCGGATGGCCCCGTAAAGACGCTTTTCAGTCGACGTTCTTTCAGGCCGTGGCCTTTGCTGCGGGCATGGGTTTAACGACGCTCATCAGCGCGCCATAGGGAAGCAGCAGGACGATACCGCAGACAATCTTGACCGCGAGATCGCCAAGCGCCCAGGAGATCCAGCGCGGTGCATCGACGCTGAGCAGACCCAGCACCGGAGCGGCTTCCAGCGCGAAACCGTCATTCGGACCGAAGAAGACGAAGAACGGCGCAAAGGCGAAGGAAAAGAACATCGCCGTGTCGAGGCCCGAGCCGATGAGCGAACCCGCGAGCGGCGCATGCCACCAGGTCTGGCGCCGAAGCCTGTTGAAGATAGAGATGTCCAGGAGCTGCCCAAGCAGAAAAGCCGAACCGGAGGCGATGGCGATACGCGGCGTTGCAGCAAGGACGGAGAGCAGGACGGCGACCGCGAAGCCGGCTACAACGACGCGTCGCGCGATCCTGGGTCCGAACTGGCGATTCGTCAGGTCGGTGACGAGGAATGCGAAGGGATAACTGAAGGCGCCCCAGGTCAGGAGATCGCCCAGTTGCATGCCGGCGATGGAGCCGGGGAGCGGATATTGAACGAGGAAGTTCGATGCCACGACCACCAGGGTCATCAGCGCCACATAGAGGTAGAACATACGGTTGATCAGCATTTTTTTATCCTGGGTTATGCCACCAGTTGAGGGATACGCAGGCAGTGCTTGCGCGGCGATTTGACGACACGAGAAAAAGGCTCGCCGGGCGAACCCGCAAGCCTCTTCATGGTCTACTCAGACGTACCGGCGCTATCAGGCGGCTTCGGCAGCCTTCTTGACGATCTGACGACGCAGCAGGCGAGCGCGCATGCTGAGTTCGGTCTCGTCGGCCTTCAGCAGGAAGGCGTCGAGGCCGCCGCGGTGTTCGACCGAGCGGAGAGCCGCAGCGGAAACGCGCAGGCGGAAGCGCTGGCCGAGAGCATCGGAAATCAGCGTGACGTTGCACAGGTTCGGGAGGAACTTGCGCTTGGTCTTGTTGTTGGCATGGCTGACATTGTTGCCCGACTGGACGCCCTTGCCGGTCAATTCGCAACTACGGGACATGGTACACCTATTCTCTTATCGCCGCCGGACAATGCGGTAGCGGGCCTAGAGCCCAGGCCGCGTTCCTGTTGGCCATTATTGGAAAGTCGCGGTTCTATAGTCACAGGTGGCTCGCCGGTCAAGTCAATCCTTCGCATTCCCTGGCGAATGCGGCAGTTTCGGCTGTCTTTCCGTGTCTAGCACGGCCGTTCGGGTACGCTAGGCGCATTCCAAGAGTGCGGCCGATAGGCTATCTTTTCCATGAGGACTGCGCCAGATTTCCGGCGGGCGCAGAAATGCCGCAAACCGCCCGCATCTCAGGTGTTTGCGGCATAAATACGCTATCGTCGGAAACGTCGAGTCGCTGCAACACTGTGAACTGCTGCATGGATCCGTTTCGAGCCATTCCGGTATCGGGGACCATGCACGAGAGAATGGGGCTTTCGGGCATGAAGTTGTGCATTGGATTTCGCGCGCCGGCACTCCTGGCCGCCATGATGTTTTCCACAGCTCCGCTCGCTGCGGAGGTGTCGCATCAGACGGATTACAGTATCAGGCTTGCCGGCCTGCCTCTGGCGCGCGCATCGTTCCACACCGAGGTCGAAAAGAATCGCTACACGATCTCCGGAACGCTGAATTCCTCAGGGCTCGCGGATATCATCAGCCACACGACCGGGCAGACTCGCGTCTCGGGGGTGATCGACCGAGATCATCTACGGGCCAGCGAATATTCCATGTCCTATCGTAGTGGGCGGAAGGGCCGGGCCATCAATGTGAGTTTTCGCAACGGCAATGTCGTGCGATCAAGCATGGTCCCGAAGCGTAGCCCTTTGCCAAAGAACTGGGTGCCGGTCACCAGCCGGGATATGCGAAACGTGCTGGATCCGCTCTCGGGCCTGATCATCCCGGCCAAGGCCCGGGTCTGCCCCAACACCCTGCCGATCTTCGATGGCGAATCGCGACTCGACATAAGGCTTTCGCCGAAGGGGACTAGAAACTTCAAAACGAGGGGATTCGAGGGGGAGGTCATCGTCTGCGGCATCCGCTTCGTGCCGAAGGCCGGATATCGTAAAGGACGCGAGGACGTCGAATATCTGCGCCGCCTGGGAACCATGGAGATCTGGTATGCGAAAGCGAACGGCGTAGACGTCTATGCGCCGGTCTATGCGCGCATACCGACGAAGATTGGCCCTGTCACGGTGTCGGCGACGCGATTCGGCGATTGAGGCCCGCGGGGGTGCGATCCGCCTTGTCCACCTGTGGCGCCCCTTTCGACAATCCAGGAAGCGCGATAGATCAGTGAAAGTTGCGATCGAGGTATCGGCGACCGCCGAAGCTGATTCGCCGCGTGAGGAGGCAGGAATGAAGTTCAAGGCTACGCTGATCGGTTTCGCCGCGATCCTCATGTGGTCGCTGCTGGCGCTTTTTACTGCCGCGTCCGGCAAGATGCCGCCGTTTCAGCTTTCGGCTATTTGTTTTCTCATAGGCAGCCTGCCGGGCATTTTCGTTCTTGCGTCGAAGCCTGAGCGCCTCCCGCTTCTGAGGCAACCGGCAAAAGTCTGGATCACCGGCATTGCAGGTCTTTTCGGCTATCATTTTCTGTATTTCACGGCGCTCCGCAACGCGCCGGCCGTGGAGGCGGGGCTCATCGCTTACCTCTGGCCGCTCTTCATCGTCGTCGGCTCCGCGCTGTTGCCGGGCGAAAAGCTTGGCTGGCACCATATCGCCGGCGCCCTGGCAGGGCTCGTCGGAACAATCCTCATCGTGGCGCGCAACGGCATCGCCTTCGACGACGCCTATGCACTCGGCTACGGCGCGGCATTCCTCTGTGCCTTCACCTGGTCCGGCTATTCGTTGATCACACGCCGCTTCGACGCGGTTTCGACGGATGTCGTCACCGGTTTCTGTCTTGCCACGTCCGCGCTGTCCCTCCTCTGCCATTTAGGACTTGAAACGACGGTCTGGCCCGAAACACTCTTCGAGTGGCTCGCGGTGGCTGGGCTCGGCCTGCTTCCCGTCGGTGCAGCATTCTATGCGTGGGACCACGGCGTGAAGAACGGCGATATCCAGTTTCTGGGCGTCGCGAGCTATGCGGCGCCGGTGCTTTCGACCCTGATCCTCATCCTGTTCGGCTTCGCCGAGCCTTCCTGGCGAATTGTGGCTGCCTGTCTCCTGGTCACGGGCGGCGCCGTCCTTGCGGCGAAGGACATGATCTTCCGCAAGGGCAGGGCCACGACGCAACCCGCGGAGTAAAGCGAATTTCCCCTCTTCGGATTCAACCCTCACCCCGATGGTCGAATAGGGGCAAGAATCCGCTCACCCGTTCACTTGAGCCCCTTTGTGTGCGTCAGGCGGCTGCCATTCCGGGGGCGCCATCTCGAAGACGGTAAAATCAAACCCGGGGGCAACGGTGCAGCCGACGAGCGTCCAGTCTCCGAGCGAAGCGGCGGATTGCCACCAGTTGGCGGGGACGACATGCTGCGGCCGTTCTCCGGCGGGAATGTCTGAGCCCAGCCGGACCTGAGAAGGGGGCCTGTCTGGTTCGCCAATGCTAAGTTCGAGCGGCGCGCCGGCGTAGTAGTGCCAGACCTCTGCGGCATCGCGAACGCGGTGCCAGTGCGATCGGTCGCCCCGCTCGAGCAGGTAGTATATGGCCGTTGAGTGACCGCGCGGACCGCCGTCGGCGTCGCGGAATGTCTCGCCATACCAGCCACCCTCAGGATGCCGCGCGAGCCTCAGGGTTTCGATAATGGCTGCCGCCGTCATCTCCCGGGTCGTCATCAAAAACTGTCCTTGCGTTTGCGAATTTCTGCGAAGACGGCGGCATCGCTCGCCTTGTCCATGCCCAGAAAGGCGCGGATCTTTGGATCATCGGCGCGCAGGAACGGGTTCGTCCGCTTTTCAAGGCCCATGGTTGTGGGCGCAGTGAATCCGCCGTCCGATCGCGTCTCCTCGATCTCGGCCGCTCGTTCCTTCAGCGCCGTGTTTTCCGGATCGACGGTGACGGCGAAACGCGCGTTTGCGAGCGTGTATTCGTGGCCGAAGTAAATGGCCGTGTCATCCGGTAGCGCCATCAGTCGGCTCAGCGACTGCCACATCGTTTCGGGCGTTCCTTCGAACAGACGGCCGCATCCCAGAGCAAAAAGCGTATCGGCGGCGAAAAGCAGCTTGTCCTCAGGGAAATGGTAGCAGACGTGGCCGGCCGTATGTCCCGGCGTTTCGATGACCTCGACTGGGTGGCCGGCGAAGTCGAAGCGGTCGCCATGGCCCACGCTTCTGTCAATACCAGGGATCTTCGGAGACTCGTTCTTCGGACCGATGATGGTCACGCCGAAGCGTTCCTTCAGACCGATATTGCCGGCCACATGGTCGCCATGGTGATGCGTTGTGAGGATGTGCGTCAGTTGCCAGCTGCGCCGTTCGAGCGCGTCGAGGATCGGTTTTTCTTCCGGTGCGTCGATCGATGCCGTCGCGCCGCTCAGCCGATCGTGGAGGAGCACACCGTAATTGTCGGTGCGGCAGAGGAAGAGGTCGAGTTCGAGGGCGGCCATGATTGGTCCTCCGATCGGTGCCGGTTATCGGGACGGGGCGATCCCGTTCGATCGAATGTAGCGAGGCTCGCCTTGAAGTCTACCGCTTCGAGTCTAACATGTCGTCCATGCACACCGATATCGTCGATCTCCGCCAATTCTACCACTCCGAGCTCGGCCGAATGGCGGAGCAATCGGTCAGCGCGGCGCTTGCTTCAATCTGGGCACGGCTGCCTGAAGAGAGACTCCTCGGGCTTGGTTACGCCGTACCGTATCTGGAGCGCTTCCGTGCCGATACGGAGCGGACCTTCGCCTTCATGCCGGCCGGCCAGGGTGCAGTGAACTGGCCGGTCGCGGACCTTTCTTCGACGGCACTGGTTTTCGATGAAGAACTGCCATTGCCGGATTCCTCGATCGATCGCGTATTGATGGTCCATTCTCTTGAGTTTGCCGAGAGCCCGCGCGAGACGATGAAGGAGATCTGGCGTGTCCTGGCGCCCGGCGGACGCCTGATCATCGTGGTGCCGAACCGCCGCGGGGTGTGGGCGCAGATGGAGCACACGCCTTTCGGCTCGGGGCGGCCCTATTCGCGCGGACAATTGACTGCGCTTCTGCGCGAAACGAACTTCACGCCCGGCGCCACCTCGGAAGCGCTGTTCTTTCCGCCCTCGAAACGCAAGCTTGCACTTCGGCTGCGCCACGGCCTCGAACGGTTTGGTCGTTCGCTCTGGCCCGCCTTTTCGGGCGTGATCATCGTCGAGGCGCAGAAACGGCTTTATCAGGGCCTGCCCGTGGCGGCGCGTGCCTCGCGGCGCGTCTTTGTGCCGGTGCTCGCCCCGCGCGGCATACCCAGCACGCGCAGCCGACCATAGGGAAACCGACACAGCGGAGGCCGCCAGCATGCCACGGCCGCACTCGACAAACTCCACCGTCCCCGGTATTGGCTGGACCGCATTCTTCCCGTGAAAGCTGGTCCGATGAATCTTGCCCTGAAAAGCCCTGAGCCGCGTTCCGGCATTCTGGACATCGCCGCCTACGTGCCCGGCAAGGAAATAGCGCCCGGTCTTGCCAAGGTGCACAAGCTTTCGTCGAACGAAACGCCTCTCGGCGCGAGCCCGCGCGCGATCGAGGCTTTCCAGAAGGCAGCTTTCAATCTCGAACGCTACCCGGACGGTCAGGCGAATGCGTTGAAGGAAGCGATCGCTGCCGTTCATGGGCTGAATGCCGCCAATATCCTGTGCGGAAACGGGTCGGACGAACTGCTCGGTCTTCTCTGCCAGACCTATCTCGGCCCTGGCGACGAGGGGATCGTCACCCAGCATGGTTTTCTGGTCTACAGGATCCAGATCGCTGCCTCCGGCGGGACGCCCGTCACGGTCAGCGAAAGGGACGAGGGCGTCGATGTCGATGCGATCCTCGCGGCCGTCACCGAACGGACGAGGATCGTGTTCATAGCCAACCCGGGCAATCCGACCGGCACCTATGTCCCGGTGGACGCAGTCCGGCGCCTGCATGCGGCTTTGCCGGCCGGCGCTCTGCTGGTGCTCGATGCCGCCTATGCGGAATATGTCAGGCGCAACGACTATGAAGCCGGGCTTGAGCTCGTATCCTCCAACCGCAATGTCGTGATGACGCGAACCTTCTCGAAAATCTACGGCCTCGCGGGTTTGCGCATCGGCTGGATGTATGCGCCGCGCGACGTGGTGGAGGCGTTGGACCGCGTGCGCGGCCCCTTCAACCTGAATGCTCCGGCGATCGCCGCCGGCGCCGCGGCAATCCGCGATCAGGCCTTTATTGCCGAGGCGGGCGACCACAATCAAAAATGGCTGGCAATCGTCAGTCAGGCGCTGACGAAAATCGGCCTCCGCGTTACGCCGTCGGTGACGAACTTCGTGCTGATCCATTTTCCGGCAGAAGCCGGCATGTCTGCCGGCGATGCGGATTCCTATCTGACAAGCCGCGGTTTCATCTTGCGTGCCGTCGGCGCCTACGGTTTTCCCAATGCGCTGAGAATGACGATAGGCACGAAAGAAGCGAACGAGGGCGTCGTTGCGGCGCTGACTGAATTCATGGGACGGAAATGATGGCTCAGCAGTTCGAAACCATCGCTCTGATCGGCGTCGGTTTGATCGGATCGTCGATTGCGCGGGATATCCGTGAGAAGCAGCTTGCCGGTCGGGTAGTGGTTACGACCCGCAGCGAAGCGACGCTGAAGCGTGCAAGCGAATTGAGCCTCGGCGATCTTTACACGCTTTCGGCGGCCGAGGCGGTAAAGGGCGCTGACCTCGTTATCGTGTCGGTGCCTGTCGGTGCCTCCGGGGCGGTCGCTGCGGAAATCGCGGCCCATCTGAAACCGGGGGCGATCGTCACCGATGTCGGCTCGACCAAGGGCTCGGTCATCGCCCAGATGGCCCCGCATCTGCCTGAAAACGTCCATTTCGTTCCCGGCCATCCTATTGCCGGCACCGAGCACTCAGGTCCGGATGCGGGCTTTGCGGGTCTCTTTCGTGGCCGCTGGTGCATTCTGACGCCGCCCACCGGCACGAATGACGAGGCCGTCGCCAGGCTCAGGCTCTTCTGGGAAACGCTCGGCTCGATGGTGGACGAGATGGATCCCGAGCACCACGACAAGGTGCTGGCGATCGTATCGCATCTTCCGCACATCATCGCTTACAATATCGTCGGCACCGCCGACGACCTCGAGACGGTGACTGAGTCCGAGGTTATCAAATACTCGGCCTCGGGCTTTCGCGACTTCACCCGCCTCGCGGCCTCCGATCCGACTATGTGGCGCGACGTCTGCCTGCACAACAAGGAGGCGATCCTCGAAATGCTTGCCCGCTTCTCCGAAGATCTCGCCTCCCTGCAGCGCGCGATCCGCTGGGGCGACGGCGACAAGCTTTTCGATCTCTTCACCCGTACGCGGGCGATACGCCGCTCGATCATCCAGGCCGGTCAGGATACCGCTATGCCCGACTTCGGCCGGCACGCGATGGATCAGAAGTAGGCCACGGCGTTCCGCTATCTGATTGAGATGCTGACGGGTTTTGGAGCGGGATGAGGAAAGGTGCGTGCGCCTTAAGGAGAGCGGCGCCTACAGCGTCGGCAGCATCCCGATCGGTACGAAGGCGAGGAAAGCGGTGCCGTCCCTGACGTTCAGCTTCACGGTCGCCTCGTTCTTGCCGCCCGCAAGGGCCTTCAACATATTCGCGACGTTATCGATGAGGTCTGTTTCGTCGGGAGCGATCTTGACGATGTTTTCCCGCCAGGCATCGATATTTGCAAGCGTGAGGGAAAATTCTCCTGAAATCAGGCCTTGATCGTTCACCGAAAAGGGGCCGGTGAGCTTCGCCGTCATCCCCGAGCCCGCATCGAGTGTCAATTGCCGCAATTCGCCTTTGCTGCCGCGGAGCATGTGCGGTGCTACGTGGGCCGACTGAAGCCACTCGGCTTTTTCCGCGACGGTCAGATCCATTGATACATCGGCAGGTGCGGCCAGGCTGGGGCCCTCGTCGGGGCGCAGGTCGAGCCCTTCGATGCTGAGGGCTGCGTCGAGATCGCCCTCGTTCTGGCGCAGATGAAGCTCGCCATGGCTGGCGCCGAAGCCGAGGCCCGTGCCGGTCAGGGGCGCACGCGCGGTGCCTGTCAGGTTGTCATAGGCGACCGACGTGCGGTCGACGCCAGAGAAGCTTGCCGCGACGCTTGCACGGAGAAGGGTCCAGTCGGCCGAAACGGTGAAGCCGGGGGACACGCGTATTTCTGCAGGCCCGTCCAGCTCAAGCACCGCACGCCCGGGCTGGTAGACCTGCGCCGCCGAACGCAAGGCGCCGAAGGAAGCGGAAGCGCCACGGCGTGTATCATCCAGGCGAACCTTGTCGCAGAAAAGACCGAGGCGGAAGGGAAAGCCGCGCACTTCCATAGCGCCGCATTCACCGCTGAAGCCGATCGCTTGTCTTTCCGTCAGAAAAGCGGTCAGCCGCTCTCGAATCTGGTCCGCGGCGAGAAACCAGCCGGCGGAATAGAGGCCGCTCACGAGCACGATACCTGTTGCCAGCCAGAAGAATTTCCTTCCGGCAGGCGATGGCTTGGCGACGGCGGTCACGGTCATGATTATGGGTACTCCAAACTTGCCGCAGTAAGCGGCCTTTCGGGTGGCCGGTCGCCAAGCGGCGAACTAGTCTTCATCCGCGTCCATGAGTTCGGGACCGTCATGCCCCTTTTCGCGGATGACTGGATTGCAATAGAACTGCTGCATAATTTTGTCTTTCGATCGACACGATCTCGGCGATTATGCAGTAAAAATTCCGGTACGCCGCAGGAGCGCCGGCCACTAATTCGGTGACCGGTCCGGCGGCATGTTTGGATGGCAGTGGATATGGACGAATTTTGGGTCTTTGGCTACGGGTCGCTGATGTGGAATCCGGGCTTTCGCTTCGAGGAGAAGCTGACGGCGCGCGCGTTCGGTTATCGCCGCTCCCTGTGTGTGCGCTCCTGGGTTCACCGCGGCACGGAACTGCGCCCGGGGCTGGTACTCGGGCTCGATTATGGGGGCTCCTGCGTCGGAACGGCTTTCCGCGTCGAGTCCGCGCAGAAGACTGGCGTCATCGATTATCTGCGCGAACGCGAACTGGTCACCCATGTTTACAAGGAAAGAACCATGCCGGTGCTACTTTCCGACGGACGGCGCGTCCCTGCGCTGACCTACGTGATCGATCGCAGCCACGCTCAATATGCCGGCGCGCTTCGCGCAGAGGAGGCGGCTGCGGCGGTTGCCGTGGCCATCGGCAAATCCGGCCCGAACAGCGAATATGTTCTCAACACGCTCCAGCATCTCCGCGAAATGGGCATTCGTGACCACTGGCTGGAGGAGGTTGCCGCGAGGTTGGCGGCTAGCGAAGCACCGCCCGACCGAAGCCTGCACGCGGGCGGGTGATGCCCGCCTCGCTCCCGCGATCACGCTGCAAGTTCGCGCAGCCGCTGTTCGGCAGTGGGCGGCAGCGGCAGATGCGGATTGGCGTTCACCGTTTCGACGAGCAGGTCGTCGCTCGCCGCCTCCGTCACTTCCACCAGCTTCGCGAGAAAGGCGTCCGGATCCAGACCGGCCTCGATCGGCGGAAGGACCCGCACCTTGAAGTGGCCGGGGAAACGCAGGAACTTGCGGCGGGGCCAGAACAGCCCCGGATGCATTGCAACGGGAACCACCGGAACCTGGAGGTCGCGGTAGAGCCGGGCTATGCCATATTTGTATTCCGGCGGCGCGCCGGGCGGACGTCGCGTTCCTTCAGGATAGATGATCAGCTGACGACCCGTTGCCATCTCGTGCTTCGTGCGCTCCATGACCGCGGCCATCGCCTTGCCGCGCGCGGCGCGGTTCACCGGAACCATGCGCTGCTTCATAACGTACCAGCCGAACAGCGGTATCCAGGTGAGCTCCCGCTTGAGAATGAAGAAGGGATCGTCGAGCCAGGGCAGAAGCGCATAGACATCCCAGAAGGACTGATGCTTCGGCGCGAAGATGTAGGCGCCTTTGGGAATGTTATCGAGGCCTTCGACCTCGAAGGTCGTTCCGACGATCTTCGCTAGGAGCCAATGGTTGCTTCGCGCCCAGTTCTTGGGCACGAACCAGGCCGTTTTGCGCGGCACGAGGAAATAGATCGGCGTCAGCACGATCATCTGCACGACCAGGTTGGCGTAGAAGGCCAGGTTGAAGAGGATCGAACGCAGGATGATCATCAGGGCAGACTCTCGAAGCGGATATGGACGCCACGCTGCCTACACGAATATGCGCGCGAGGAAAACAGCCGTATCGGCGCATTACTGGAGGAGCGATCCTCGACCAGATGCAGGGGCCGTGTCTGCGGCGGAGCTATTCCTTGCCAAGTCTGACAGGCGAGGGCTCATTCCTCAGTCCATTGGTCCAACCGGCGCCCATAACGTCGCGGAGCGAGGAGACCGAGTATTTGACGTATTCGAGCAGAATGGCCTTGAGCACCAGCGGGTTGCGGAGCCAGTTGGTCGTCTTGAGATCCGAGTTGACGACAGGATAGGCGACGAATTCCGTTTCCGGCCTGGCGCGGCGCAGTTCGAGCAGACTGCGCGGCATATGGTAGTTATTCGTCACGACGAGAATGGTCCGGTACCCCCGGCTGCGGATCCAATGCGAGGTCTCGGTCGCATTGCCAATCGTATCGACCGCTTCACGGCCAATATCGACGCAGCATTTGAAGAGGTCGGCCGAGCTCTGGGTGTTGCGCCGGATCTGGCTTCGTGTCGTCGACGGATGCACGCCGGAAATCAACAGCCGCTCTCCGGCACCGAGTTTCAGGAGGTCGACCGCCTGGTCGATCCGCTGAAAGCCGCCTGTGAGCACGACGATCGCGTCCGCCTTCGGGGTGGGAGGTGGCTGCAGCGAGGCGACCGTATCGGCGAATTGAAGGAAGCCGGCAATGAATACGGCGAGAAAGGCGAGCAGCACGAAGAAACTGCGGCGCAGGAGTTTGCGCAGCACGCTGCGGGACTGGCGACGGCGCGCGGCCCTCTCCAGCCATTTGCCCCTCTCGGCCATTCCGCTCCCGCGTAGTTCTCCCGCCTTCATGATTCCCATCACATAGCCGCAGATTACGGCAGGGAATAGATCGTTTGCGGGTAAATCATGGCTTTCCGGCCGTTTTCAACCCTGAAAGCTGTCGGTCCGGCCGGGATCGGATCGGATGAGGTCTATTTCGTAGATCGTCCGCATGACGGTGAGGCGCGCCGTCAAGGTCGTCAGCAAGGCAATAACGACGATAATGGCGAAGATGCCGAGATAGCCTGTGTAGCCGATGGCGAAGGTGCCGAAAAGCGCCGTTGCCTGATCCGTTTCCGGGGTTGCAAGCGTCTGCGACTGCCAAAAGCTCGCCAGCGCAAAGGACAGCGCCGCGAGAAAGCCGCCTGCGCCTGCGCCTTTAAGGCTGATTCGGAGAAAGTGCTTCTGGAATTCGGCGGCGACGAAGCCCGCTTCCGCTCCCACGAAATGCAGAACCTCGACGATATGGCGGTTTCCGGACAGCGCCCCGCGCGTAGCGAAAACGACCGTCAGAACCATTGCGGAGAAGACCAGCACCAGCACCCCGGTTCCGATCATCGTGGTCGTGCTCGCCATTGCGACCAGTCGATCGACCCAGGTGCGGTGATCATCCAGGAAGGCCTGCGGGATGATTTCGGTCAGCGCGTTGCGCATTGCGGTGAAATCGGGGGGATTGTTCTCATCGATCGTGACGACGACGAGCCGCGGGACGGGCAGTTCGTTGAGGTCCAGTCCACCACCGAGCCACGGTTCCAGGAGGCGCGCCGTCGCCGCGCGGTCGATGATCGTGCCGCCAGTCGTCCCGTTGAAGGTCAAGGCCAGATCACGCGCGTCGGCAAGCGCCCTCTCCATGTCGAGGTTGTCGTCCGGCTTGATCTGAATGGTGATCTCGCGGGAGATCTGCGACTGCCAGCTTTGTGCGGTCGCGCGTACCATGCTCACGCCGCCGAGCGTCAGGCAGGCGAGAAAGGACATGATGGCGATGACGCACATGAGCGCATGGCCGGAAACATTGGCGGAAGGCACGATCGGGCCCGTCGGGCGCACGCGCATCTCGCTGCGGCGTTGCTGCTGTTGTTGCGGTGGCGGGTCAGGCTCGCGGCGAGGAGCGCGTTTCTCATTCATAGATGTCGAGCCGCCCCTGTGACAGGATCATCCGCCGGGCCTCTACCTGATCCATCAGGGACAGGTCGTGCGTGGCGATCACCACCGCTGTCCCGAGCCGGTTGAGTTCCAGGAAGAGATTGAGCAATCGCCGCGCCATTGGCGGATCGACATTGCCGGTCGGCTCGTCGGCAAGAAGGATCTCCGGCCGGTCGATCAGCGCCCGCGCGATCGCGGCACGCTGCTTCTCTCCACCGGACAGCACCGGCGGCAGTACATTGAGGCGCTCGCCGAGACCGACCCATTTAAGGAGCTCGAGCACGTCGGAGCGATAGCTCGCCTCCTCTTTGCCGCGAACCCTGAGAGGCAAGGCGACGTTCTCATAAGTCGTCAGGTGGTCGAGCAGCCGAAAATCCTGAAAAACGATGCCGACCCGGCGGCGCAGCATGGGAAACTCCTCGCGGGGAATGGAGGAGATGTTGCGGTCGAACATGCGAATGAGGCCGCGCGTCGGCTTCAGCGACAGGAAGAGGAGCCTGAGCAGTGTCGTCTTGCCGGCGCCCGACGGGCCGGTGAGGAATTGAAAGGAACGTCGCGGAATGTCGAATGTCAGGTCCCGAAGGATTTCTGGTCCCATGCCATAGCGCAATCCGACATTTTCAAAGTGAATCAATGGGACAGCCCAGTCTCTCGTCACGACCTCGCCACTATGCCGCAGGCCGGGTTATCGCAGCTCCACCGGTCTTGAAAACACGGCGTGTTTCCTGCACCGGCGTCGATTGCAGGAACATGCAGTAGGACAGCGCTCCTGCCAAGGCAAAACCGTGCATGGCACGAGATCACGATGAATTTAGGCCCGACCGGGCTGAAATCATGAACGTGATCGATTTAAAAGGTTGGAGCCCTATGCGGGCGGCAAGCCGCACACATCTTTCTCCTCCTCTATGGTTAAGCAAGTGTTACTTTCCGTCGGAAAAGCGCCCCCTTCGCCGCCGTCTTTCGAAAGCATTAACCATTTTGCTTTACGTGTCGTGAGAATTAGACGCAAAGCCTCGCTTCTTGCAAGGGGCGTCATCGAAGGCAGGCAGAAGAGTTGCGGCGGTCTTGTACGCCAGGACGTTCCTTGTACGCCAAGACGTTCGGCGCCGCGACGGGGAGCGCCCATGCAGGCATTTCGCTCAAAGCCCTCCGGTATCGACCTGATTCCACCGGAGCGCAAATCGCGTTCGGCCGCCGCTCCGAGGCGGCTGGATTGTATCGATGTAGAGTTCGAAACCGTTGCGCCGACAGCGCGGCGCAGCCCTTATCCTGTCTTCAACGACAATCGCCGTGCCGGCGGCGGGCCGGCTTACCGCACCAGGATAATTCGGGCAAAGGTGAGCATGGCAGGGCGCCTTCTGAGCGCGTGGGAGGCGCGGCTCAGCGTCATTCCCCGTCGGCGCTTTGCCGGCCTTGTCGCCGCCCTTGTACTGGCGGTTTTCGCGATGATCGCCGGGCTTGGCGGAGATGGACATGGCGAGACGGATCCTCTAGCGGTCGGAGGGGCTGCCGCCTCCGTGGAGACAAAGGCCGAGGGATGACGGCCCGGTGCCCCTATGGGGCGGAAAAAAGCCCGACATGATGGTTTCCTTTGCCGAAGGCGGTGTTTCCGAACGCTGAATGTGCTAATGCCGCCTGCTTGCATGTTTCCTCGAGGTGCAGCCGTTACGAACTACGGAAACATGCAGTAGCTGACATGCGATCACGATGATTTGAATCGACCGAACTTCGGTCGGCGTGATCCACAAGGGAAGGCCGGTGTTCTTCCTTACGAAATGGAGAAACCCGCATGCCCGTCGTCCGTGGCAAGAATATCGAAGTCCTCTACAGTGCCGAAACCATTGCAGCGCGGAACCAGGAATTGGCCGCCGATATCGTTCGCGGGCCGCACAAGGACCTTCTGGTTATCTCGATCCTCAAGGGGTCTTTCATCTTTGCGGCGGATCTGATTCGCGCCATGCACGCTGCAGGCCTTGCGCCGGAGGTCGAATTCATCACGCTTTCGAGCTACGGAACCGGGACCGAATCCAAGGGCGTCAAGATCACCAAGGATATAGACAGCGATGTGCTAGACCGGGACGTACTTCTCATCGACGACATTTTGGAGTCCGGCCGGACCTTGCGCTTCGCCAAGGAACTCCTCCTTGAGCGCGGCGCCCGCAACGTCACCATCGCGGTCCTGCTCGACAAGCGGGTGAAACGCCGCGTCGATCTCGAAGCGGATTATGTCGGCTTCGAATGCCCGGACCATTTCGTCGTCGGTTACGGCATGGATGTCGCTTATGCATTCCGGGAGCTGCCGTTCGTCGGAGTGGTGACGGGTGACGCAAAATAACCGGACCGCACACGCCTGTCGGTCTCCTTCGGGGGCGCCGTCGCCGAATGATTAAAATGCCTCCTATCGCGTTTACCGGAATCGAACGAAAAGCTGGTTGTTTGGGAGACGTATTGCGGTCGCATGAGGCGTCCGACGATATGGAGATCAAACGGAGCGTTCATGGCATCCAAGCGCCACGCCGCTCCCCGCAGCATAAATACGGGAGGCCATGATGGCGAAAATCCTGATCACCGAGGATGAAGATGCCCTGCGTTCCTTCGTCGCGCGCGCGTTGCGGCTCGACGGCCATGAAACGGTCGAAGCCGGGGACGGAGCCGATGGGCTCGCCTGCCTTCGCGATCAGCCGTTCGACCTGTTGCTGTCCGATATCCGGATGCCGGTCATGGACGGCATCGAACTCGCTCACCAGGCCGCCGCTGCATTTCCAGCATTGAAGATCCTGTTGATGACCGGCTACGCCGAACAGCGCGAGCGTGCCGACGACCTCTCCGCGAAGGTCGTCGACGTCATCGAGAAGCCGTTTTCACTACCCGATATTCGCAAGGCGGTTGCTCTGGCGCTGGCGGCCTGACGCGTTCGTAAACCGTTGATGCGCGGGGAAAGGCGGCTCCGGAAGACGCCGCCTCCTTCGCCTGAGGCGACAAGATGGCCCGCAGGCGGATGAGGATGCGCGCAAGCGCCGAAGCACGATGAGGAAGAGTTCGTGCGGTTTTCCGCCCGCACGAACTCCCTGATACCGATCACGTCATACGGTCCACCCGACCTGATACATCGTGGTCTAGACTATCACCGCATGTCGAGCAGACGCTCAAGATACTGCCGCTCCAGTTCGGGCGACAGGCTGTCCCCCAATTTGCGCCGGATCTCTTCCAGGATCTGTCGGGCGCGCTGCGTGTCGATTTCGTCCGGCACCTTCACCTGGTTGCCGAAATCGGGACCGGCGTTCTGCTGCCGGCGGCCAAGCGGGTCACGTCCGTTCTGACCATATTGCGGAATGCCTTGCCCGGGGCCTTGCCCCTGTCCCTGGGCCTGCATCTGGTTCATCATGTCCTGAGCACCCTCGCGCAGGGCCTGCAGGGCCCGGCCCTGGCTGCCGACCGCCTGCTCGCCCTGGCCCTTGCCGAGTGCGCCTGCGGCACCTTCCATCTCACGCTGCGCCTGGCCGAAGCCTTTGCCCGGCTTGATGCCCAGGTTCTCGAGTCCCTTCTGCATCTCGCCGAGTTGCTTGCCCAGCGATTCCTGCTGTTGCCTCAACTGCTTGAGAGCCTCCCTCAACTGCTCGGCGGTCATGTTGTCCATGGGGTTGGGCTGCCCGTTCGGGTCGCCCTGCTGCCCGGGCTCCTGGGGCATGTCCTGGCCGAAGAGTTCCTCGTCTTCGCCGTCGAGCGGATCGCCGCGCTGCATGCGGTCGCGCAATGCCTGGTCCAGCTTGAAGGTTTCGTCCATGAGCTGTTGCTGCCGCTGCATCAACTCGCCAAGCTTGTCCATCTGTTGCCGCATGGCGTTGTTCTGCTCGCCCATCTGCTGCTGCATCCGTCCGGCCTGGAGATTGTTCATCATCCTCTGCAACTCGGAGAGCATCTGCCGCGCCTGGTCGCGAGCGCCCGAGCGGGCCAGATTTTCGATCTGATCCATCATCTTCTGCAGATCCTGCTGGCGCAGCACGTTGTTCATTTCGGGATTAGCGGCGACGGGGGGATTTTTGGCGGCCTGCTCGGCAAGTGCGCGCATATATTCCTGCATCGCCTGGCGGAGCTCGTCCATCAACCGGGCGATTTCCTCGTCCGAAGCATTGCGCTCGAGTGCGTCCGAGAGTTTCTGCTGGGCATCGCGCAGCCGACGGTCAGCGAGCGACAGGTCGCCGTCCTCTATGCCGAGCGCGATTTCCCACAGGTGGTCGGCAGCATCGCGCAGCATGTCGTCGTTCCGGGCGAGCTGCATGCGCGTGCGTGCCGATTTCAGGAGCAGGAAGTGCGTTGGATTCGGGATCGTCTCCTCAGGATAAAGCGTCAGCGCATCGTTGAGATCAATCGCGCGCGGCAATTGGTTGGCGTCAAGTGCGAAGACCTGCCGCTGTTCGGCGACCGCAGCGGCGAGCGGTTCGAAGAACCGGCGGGCCGGCAGAACGATCTCCTGCGGCACGCTTCGCCCCTCCTGACCGGCTGCATCCCGTGCGACCAGCGTGATGCTCACGCGCTTTCCGGCAAGTGGATGCTCGCTTAGATTGCGGCTCGTGGTGGCCTTTGCTTCCCGGGCATTGCGCCGCGGCAGATCAAGCCGATATTCGGGAGGAGCGTAGAGCGGACGGGCATTCTTTGCCGGCTCCTCGAGCGGCTTGATCTCCGCCCAGGCTTGCGTGATGCCGTAGTCGTCATGGGCCAGGTAGCTGATGTCCAGCGCCGCATTGACGGTTGGGCGGGGCGCGCCGTCGAAAGCGATGTCGGGCACGGTGTCCGGCGTGATCTTGAAGGTCCAGCTCTGGCCGCCAACGGAAAGCGTTCCGTCCTTGGCGATCTTATAGATGTGATTGCGTACCCCATTTGGGGATGTTTTCGGCGTTTCAGGCTCGGACGCTTCAGGCTTAACTGCAGTCTCCGCCTTTGCGTCCGAGGGCGGGATGACGATCTCATCGTCGCCCGCCGCGGCGTATCTGACCTTTTCCTCCGTTCCTGCGCCGGTAATCCGCACCGTAAGGTCGCTGAACTGGGGTATCGTGATCTCAGCCTTTTCCTGCGGATCCCCGTCCTGTGGTTGGTTCTGCCCGGAGGTGGCCGCGTCTTGCCGCCCCGTGAGGAAGATGGGCGCACGGCCGGTATAGGCGGGCGGCGTGACCCACGCATCGATACGGATGTCGGCAGCGGCCAACTCGCGCTCCGGCAGGCGGAAGGCGTCGGAAACCAGGCCGGCGCGGTTCGAATAGGAATAGGCGAAGGCGATGCAGGCAAGCAGCACGGGAATAGCCCTCAGCGCCCACGGATCATGCCGTGCAATATCGGGCCGCGGCAGACCCGCATCGAGCTCCCGGACCATGCGCGCCATACGCGTCTGATGCTCGCGCCAGAGCGCGGCACCGAAAGCGCCTTCCGTCGCCGGAGCATCGTCCTGCACGCGGATCGCCTGATGCGGCAGACGGTTGCGTTCCTCCAGCATCCGGTCCGCCTCGGGCGTTGCGGGCCAGCGAATGCGGGTCAGCGGCAGCAGGGAGAAGAATAGCCCCACAAACAAGGCAAGGAGAAGGGCGGCGTGCAGCCAGAACGGCGCGGCCCGGAAGAGGCCGACCCAACCCGCGGAGAGGAACAGAAGCACGAGCGAAGCAGGGAGGAGCATGCGCGGCAGCAGCTCTTCCGCGAAAAGAACGAGGCGGGCGAGAAACCGCTTCGCCGCCAACATTCTGGCAAATGACGGCCGTCTTGGCGTTTCATCCTCACGGAACTGCGTCATCCGCCCTGTGTTCCTTTCAATCGCGCGGCGCCGCTACAGCGCGCCGCGGTAGAGGCTGGCTTCAGGATAACATTCTTTGTGGCGAAGGCGAGGACGACAACAAAACGTGATCGCCGCGAGGCGCCGCAGTAGCAGGCGACTCAATCGAGCCAGTCCGGCACCGAGTCGAGGCCGATCAGTTCGTCATAGTCCTTGCGCGGACGGATCACGTGGAAACGATCGCCCTTGACCAGCACCTCGGGCACCAGCAGGCGGCTGTTATACGTTCCCGCCTGAACGGCACCGTACGCTCCCGCCGAGCCGATCGCGAGAAGATCGCCCGCCCTCGGCATCGCCATTTCCCGGTCGAGGGCCAGATAGTCGCCGGTCTCGCAGACCGGACCGACGACGTCGGCTTTGATGCGCGGCGCACTGGCTGCGGAGATCCGCACCGGCCGAATCTCGTGATAGGCCTCATAGAGCGTTGGGCGGATGAGGTCGTTCATCGCACCATCCACGATGACGAAAGTCTTGTCGCCGCCGTCCTTTACATAGACCACTTCGGTCACGAGGATGCCGGCATTGCCGACGATCAGCCGGCCGGGTTCGGTGACGATCTTGCAGTCGAGACCTTTGAGCTGGTTCTTGACGACATCTGCATAGGCGTCCGGCAGCGGCGGTGGGTTGTTATCTTCCCGGTACGGAATGCCGAGGCCGCCGCCGAGATCGACATGTTCGATGACATGCCCGTCGGAACGCAGAGTATCGACCAGCTCGCGCAAAAGCTTGAAGGCGTCGTCGAAGGGCTGCAGTTCGGTGATCTGGCTGCCGATATGCATGTCGATGCCGGTCACCTCGATACCGGGAAGCGTTGCGGCGTGGGCGTAGACGCTGCGTGCCCGCTCCCAGGAAATTCCGAACTTGTTCTCCTTTTTGCCGGTCGAGATCTTCGCGTGGGTGCGAGCATCGACATCGGGATTGATACGGAAGGAAACTGGCGCCCTTTTGCCGGCGCGCACGCCCCTTTGGTTCAGAACCTCCAGTTCGGGCTCGGATTCGACGTTGAAGCAATAGATGCCGGCCTCCAGAGCGAAATCCATCTCGCGCGCCGTCTTGCCGACGCCGGAGAACATGATCCGGCTCGGCGGAATGCCCGCTGCAAGCGCGCGGCGCAGCTCACCCTCGGACACGACGTCGAGGCCGGCGCCGAGCCGGCCAAGCGTTTTCAGCACGGCCTGGTTCGAATTGGCCTTCATTGCGTAGCAGACCATCGCGTCCACATCGGCGAAGGCTTGCGAGAATACCTTGTAATGACGCTCCAGCGTGGCGGTGGAGTAACAATAGAACGGCGTCCCGACGGCACGCGCGATTTCCGTCAAAGGCACGTCTTCGGCGTAAAGAATTCCGTCGCGGTATTGAAAATGGTTCACGGTCTTTCCTCGGCTCAGAGGAGGGGGTCAAGCAGGAACGGTCGGTCCTCGACAGTCTCGTTGGGTGCGACCGTACCGGCGGGCGTTTTCGTATTGATCGGTGTGCTGGCGCCGGGCCGGTCGAGGTCGCCCTTGCGCCCGCAGCCGGCGAGAACCAGCCCGGGAATTGCCAGAAGAAGCGCTATTCGGGCGGCCTTCCTGAATATCATCGTAATTTCCCTTTGACGAAGCTGAGAGCGACGTTCTTCGGAGTTGAGGTCGTTCCTCCCACTCCGGTGCGATGTCTTATCGATTTTTCAGCGGTTTGTGCACCCTGTTTCTGCGGCACAGCTTGCTCCGAAGGAACAGGGTGCCGGCTTCGCCCCGCCTGCGGAAGGAGACGGCCGGCCGGCGATGGACGGGCCACCTGCGACGGACCCAGCGGCAGGATCAATCGCGCGCCCGCCACCAGGCGATCTGCTTGCGGACCTCGGAGGGCGCGGTACCGCCGAAACTGGTGCGGCTCGCCACGGAGGCCTCGACCGTCAGGACGCCGAAGACCTTGTCCGTGATCGCGGAATGGATCGCCTGAAGTTCGCCCAGCGGCAGGTCGGCGAGATCGCATCCCTTCTCTTCGGCAAGCGCGACCACGCGACCGGTCACATGGTGGGCGTCACGGAAAGGAAGGCCTGCCTCGCGCACCAGCCAGTCGGCGAGATCGGTCGCTGTCGAATAGCCGGAACCGGCTGCGGATTTCATCCGGTCGGCCCGCACGGTCAGGTCGCGGACCATGCCGGTCATTGCCGCGATCGCGAGCTCGAGGCTCTCGGCCGCATCGAATACCTGTTCCTTGTCTTCCTGCATATCCTTGGAATAGGCGAGCGGGAGGCCCTTCATCACCGTCAGCAGTGCGATCAGCGAGCCGTTGACGCGGCCCGTCTTGGCACGTACGAGCTCCGCCGCATCCGGATTCTTCTTCTGCGGCATGATCGAAGATCCGGTCGAAAAGGCGTCCGAGAGCCGGATGAAGCCGAATTGCGGCGTAGACCAGATGACGATTTCTTCTGCAAGCCGCGACAGGTGCGTCGCCGCGATCGCTGCGATCGCGAGAAACTCCAGCGCGAAGTCGCGGTCGGAAACCGTATCGATCGAGTTGCGCGTCGGCTCGCGGAAGCCGAGCGCCCTGGCGGTCATGTGCCGGTCGATCGGAAAGCCCGTGCCGGCGAGGGCTGCAGCGCCGATCGGGCTTTCGTCCATGTGCTCGATCGCGTGACGAACACGCGCCCGGTCGCGGCCGAACATTTCCACATAGGCCATGCAGTGATGCCCGAAGGTGACCGGCTGCGCCGTCTGCAGATGGGTGAAGCCGGGCATCACGGTTTCGGCATGCTCCTCGGCGCGGTCGAGAAAGGCGGCGATCAGAGCCGTGAGTGCCGCATCGGTTTTCTGAAGCTCTTCCTTGACCCACAGGCGAAAATCGAGCGCAACCTGATCGTTGCGCGACCGCGCCGTATGGAGGCGCCCGGCGGCAGGGCCGATCAGCGCCGCCAGCCGCGCTTCGATGTTCATGTGAATGTCCTCGAGGCGACGCGAGAACTCGAATGCGCCGGCTTCGATCTCTGACAGTATCGCGTTGAGGCCGTGAACGATCTTGTCTTTGTCCTCGGCGGAAATGATGCCTTGCTGCGCCAGCATCGTCGCATGCGCTATTGAGCCGCGGATGTCCTGGGCATAGAGCTTCTTGTCGAAGCCGATCGAGGCATTTATCTCCTCCATGATGGAAGCGGGCCCCGAGGCGAAGCGACCGCCCCACATCTGGTTGGAGGATTTCGTCTCGGAACTGCCGTCAGCCATCAGGATGCCCGCCTTGGAGAATGAAATGCCAGACCAGAAGAAACGCCCTCCAGCCCGGAAATTGTTCGCGACCGCTGCCCTTCTTGGGGTGATCGCCGGTGCGGCTGCGGTATACGTGAAGGAGACGGGGTCTGGCAATGGCGGCGACGCGCCGACGGCCGATGCGAGCTGCCCGCTTGCGGCGCAAAAGGTTGCTTCGCTCACGCCGCTGATGCGTGGTCAGGTCGCGGCGATGACTCCGGCGGCCAACGCGCGGCCGATCGGCGGCCTCGACTTCGCCGGCCCGGACGGCAAGCCGCTGACGCTCGCTGCCTTTGCAGGCAAGACCGTTCTCGTCAATCTCTGGGCGACCTGGTGCGTGCCCTGCCGTGAGGAAATGCCGGCGCTCAACGCCCTGCAACAGGCGCTCGGCGGCGATCGTTTCGAAGTGGTCGCGATCAATATCGACACCGGTGCCGACGACAAGCCGAAGGCTTTTCTCGACGAGGTCGGCGTTCAAGCACTCGGCTACTACCGCGACGCCTCGATGGGCGTTTTCAACACGCTCAAGAAGGAGGGGCTCGCCTTTGGGCTTCCCGCGACCTTGCTGCTCGACGAAAAGGGTTGCCTGATCGGCTCGATGAATGGACCTGCCGCCTGGGACAGCGACGATGCAAAGAAGCTGATCGAGGCGGCGATGGCTCCGCCCGCGGCGAGTTGAAGACGCAGGCGGGTTTTCGCCGTTGCTGAAGAAAGGTTCAGCGTGTCGGTACGGGAGCCTCGCCCCGATAGTCGTAGAAGCCGCGGCCGGACTTGCGGCCGAGCCAGCCGGCCTCGACATATTTCACGAGCAGCGGACAGGGGCGATACTTCGAATCCGCCAGGCCGTCATGGAGCACCTGCATGATCGAAAGGCAGGTGTCGAGACCGATGAAGTCGGCAAGCTGCAGCGGGCCCATCGGATGGTTGGCGCCGAGCTTCATGGCGGTGTCGATGGCATCGACGCTTCCAACGCCCTCATACAGGGTGTAGATCGCCTCGTTGATCATCGGCAGCAGGATGCGGTTGACGATAAAGGCGGGAAAATCTTCTGCGACAGTGACGGTCTTGTCGAGATGCGCGACGAATTCCTTTGCCGCCTTGAAGGTCCCTTCCTCCGTAGCGATACCCCGTACGAGCTCCACCAGCTTCATGACCGGGACCGGGTTCATGAAGTGGATGCCCATGAAGCGCTCGGGGCGGTCGGTCGCGGAGGCAAGCCGGGTGATGGACAGAGACGAGGTGTTGGTTGCCAGAATGGCATCGGGTCTCATGACCGGGCAAACCTGGCCGTAGATCTTCCGCTTGACGGTTTCGTCTTCCGTCACCGCTTCGATGACGAGATCGGCCTGGGCGAGATCGTTGATATCGCCTGAGCCCTTGATCAGGGAAAGAGCGCGCTTGCGGTCTTCGTCCGTCATCTTGCCGGACGAAACCTGCCGGGCAAGGTTGCCATTGATGGTGGCAAGCCCTGCCTCGATGCGGTCTGCAGCGATGTCGTAGAGCTGAACCTTATATCCGGCGGCAGCCGAAACATGGGCAATTCCGCAGCCCATCTGTCCTGCGCCGATAATTCCCACCGTCTTGATCATTGAAGCGAACACCCATGTTCAACAGGTTACGGCAGCGATGCTGCAGTAGATGCAAAAATACCGGGCCGGCAGGGCCGGCCCGGTACGATTGTTAATGCCATGCCGGCGCTTTTTCCAGCTTTTTCGTGCTGGCGGCCAGTTCCTCAGAGCGCCTTTTCGAGTTCCGGCAGGACGTCGAACAGGTCGGCGACCAGGCCGTAGTCGGCAACCTGGAAGATCGGCGCCTCCTCGTCCTTGTTGATGGCGACGATCACCTTGCTATCCTTCATGCCGGCGAGGTGCTGGATCGCACCGGAAATGCCGCAGGCGATGTAGAGATCGGGGGCGACCACCTTGCCGGTCTGACCGACCTGCCAATCATTCGGCGCATAGCCGGCATCGACGGCGGCGCGGGATGCGCCGACGGCGGCACCGAGCTTGTCGGCCACGGGCAGGATCACTTCCTGGAATTTTTCGGCAGAACCAAGAGCCCGGCCGCCGGAGATGATGATCTTCGCCGAGGTAAGTTCCGGCCGGTCGGAGGACGACAGCGCATCGGAAACATGGGAGGAAAGGCCCGGGTTCGCCGCTGCGGCAACCGTCTCTACCGGGGCCGCGCCGCTTTCCGGGGCAGCGGCAAAGGAAGCCGTGCGCACGGTGATCACTTTCTTCGATTCGCTCGTCTGCACCGTCTGGATGGCGTTGCCGGCATAGATCGGCCGCTTGAAGGTATCGGCGGACACGACCTCGACGATCTCCGAGACCTGAACGACATCGAGAAGGGCGGCCACGCGCGGCATGACGTTCTTGCCGACCGAGGTGGCGGCGGCGACGATCGTGTCGTAACCTCCCGCGAGTGAGACGATCAGGGCGGCCAGCGGCTCGGCGAGATTGTTGGCAAGCGAGGCGTCCTCGGCGACGAGCACCTTGGCGACGCCCGAAAGCTTGGAGGCTTGTTCGGCGATGCCTTTGACGCCCGCGCCGGCAACGAGCACGTGCACGTCGGAGCCGATCTTGGCGGCCGCCGTGAGCGCTTTCGCCGTCTGGTCGGAAAGGTGGCTGTTATCGTGGTCAGCCAGAAGCAGAATGGCCATGGTTTAGTTCTCCCTTTCCGTTCTCAGAGCACGCCGGCTTCGTTCTTGAGCTTCTCGACGAGCTCGGCAACCGTCTTCACCTTGACGCCGGCCTTGCGGCCGGACGGCTCCTCGGTCTTCAACACCTTCAGCCGCGGGCTGGTGTCAACGCCGAAATCGGCCGGGCTCTTCTTGTCGAGCGGCTTCTTCTTCGCCTTCATGATGTTCGGCAGCGAGGCATAGCGCGGTTCGTTGAGGCGCAGGTCGGTGGTGACCACCGCGGGCAGCTTCAGTTCCACCGTCTGCAGGCCGCCATCGACCTCGCGGGTGACGTTGACCTTGCCGTCGCCGATCTCGACCTTGGAGGCGAACGTGCCCTGGGCCCAGCCGAGCAGTGCCGAAAGCATCTGCCCGGTCTGGTTGGAATCGTCGTCGATCGCCTGCTTGCCGACGATGATCAGCCCAGGCTGTTCGGCCTCTGCGACACCCTTGACGATCTTGGCGACCGCGAGCGGCTCCACCTGATCCTCTGTCTCGACCAGGATCGCCCGGTCGGCGCCCATGGCAAGCGCCGTCCTCAGCGTTTCCTCCGCCTTGGCCGGGCCGATCGAGACGACGATCACTTCCGAAGCCTTGCCGGCTTCCTTCAGCCGCAGCGCTTCTTCCACCGAGATCTCGTCGAACGGGTTCATCGACATCTTCACATTGGCAAGCTCGACGCCGCTGCCGTCCGCTTTCACCCGGATCTTGACGTTGTAGTCAACGACCCGCTTCACCGTCACAAGTATTTTCATGGATTCTTTCCCTCCAAGAACGTTCGCAGGAAAATGCGCCTTAACAGGGCGGCCTGATTGTCGGTTGGCGACATCGATACGCGTTTTTGCTCCGTAGACAAGCCGTTCTTGACGCTAAATCGCGATCACCCAAGGTCAAATCGATATGACCCTGTCCGAATTTAATGACGTTTACGTACAAGTCGAAATACTCTCTGACAAGTCGAGATGAGCTCTTCGGGCATCAGCTCGGAAGATCGCGCGCAACCTGTTGAAACCCGGCAGCTATCGACCTTAGTTTGTTGCGGGTTTTCTTGGAGGCTGCGCTCCAAATCAGCTCGGGCGGCCCCAATGCGGGGCAGGCCTCGAAACTCCTGATGCCGGGGTCAGCACCTCTTCGGGCGCCTTTGTCCGGTGCTCCACTGCCCGCGGCGTAACGATCGTCCGGTCGAACAGGGGCACACCGCGGCGTCGCAAAATGACAACGAGCAGAAGACCCGCGACGATGCCGCCGACATGCGCACTCCAGGAAACGCCGCTGTCGGTATCTGCCACCAACATGAAGAACTGCTGGCCGATCCAGAAGGCGAGCGGAATGGCTGCGGGAAGGGGTAAGGGGATCCGGAAGAGCACGAGCACCCAGACCCGCACCTTCGGGTGCAGGAGAAAATAGGCGGCCACGACGCCCGATATCGCGCCGGAGGCGCCAATCAGCGGCGCTTCGGAGGCGAGGTCGAGCAGCCCGTGCGCAAATGCTCCGGCGGCAGCACACAGGAGGTAGAAGACAAGGAAACGGAAGTGCCCGAGCGCGTCCTCTACATTGTCGCCGAAAACCCAAAGGAAAAGCATGTTCATGGCAAGATGCGAAAGATCGCCATGCAGAAACGAATAGGTGAGGAAGGTGAACCCATCGGGGACGATCACCAGCGACGGGTCGAGATCGGCATAATCGAAGATGATCGCAGGAATGTAGCCGAGCCCGAGGATCGCCGCATTGGCGAATTCCTCGCTCGCCACCGGCACCGTGACGAGCCAGACGACGATGTTGGTGAGGATCAGCGCGATCGTCACATATTGCATTCTGATGTGCTTCAGCTCGTTTCTATCATGCAGCGGTATAAACATGCGGTCCCCGAGCTCGAGCTGTTGCAACGTGTCTTTGTAGGCGTATCCGATCAGATCACGATGATTTTAGACCGGGTGAACTGGAATCATGCCGGAGGAAAGAGCGCAAACTTTCGAAAGTCCATCATCTGTTCTTGCCGGGAACCCAGAGAACGTCGGCATGTCCCTTGTCATTCGTCCAGCGGGCCGCGACGAACAGGAAATCTGAAAGACGGTTGACATAGGCAACCGCCTCGGCGCTGACGACTTCGCCCTCCACGCGGGAGAGCGCGACCATTTGCCGCTCGGCGCGGCGCGCTACCGTACGGGCCACATGGAGTGCGGCGGAAGCGGCGCTGCCGGCGGGAAGCACGAACGAGCGCAACGGTTCGAGGTCGGCATTCAGCCTGTCGATCTCCTCTTCCAGGCGCGCGACCTGGGCGGCGACGATGCGCAGCGGTTCGTATTCGGGTTTTTCACCCGTGTCCGGCGTCGCGAGATCGGCTCCAAGATCGAAAAGGTCGTTCTGAACGCGCATGAGCGTTGCGTCGAGGTCAGGCATCGCATGGGTGTGCTGGCGGGCGAGTCCCACAAAGGCATTCGCCTCGTCTATGGCACCATAGGCTTCCACCCGGAGATCGCTTTTCAGGCGGCGTGGACCGGAGACGAGGCCAGTCGTGCCGTTGTCGCCGGTCCGGGTGTAGATCTTGTTCAATTTCACCATGGCGCTGTCGCTATCCCCGGGTCATTGTTCTTATGTGCGTGGTTGATCCATGACCGCCCACTTTCCTGCTAGCCCGGACGACCGCCGCCGGTTACCCAGAGCGTCAGCATGATCAGCACGATGGCGACCGCCTGGAACAGCACGCGCGCCTGCATGAGTTTGTTGGAGGTGTTGCCGCTGCCGCCCTTTGCCATGTTGAGGAGACCGCGGATGAGCACGATCGCAACCAGGCCCATGACGAGCAGGGTCAGACCGGTCAGGAAGCTGTTCATGGCGTAAGTCCTTGTAATACGGTCAGCCGAGACGACCGATGATGCGATAGAATAGCGCCGCCGGCAGGAGCTTTTTCAGGAGCGCTCCCTGTCTGGCTGGCCTTGTTACGATATAATGCGGCCTCGGGCGGCGTGCCGTCAAAGCTTGTTTCAGCGCCGCGTAGACGGCGTCCGGGCCGAGTTTTCCGGGTGCCGGCTTGCTTTCGCCGCGCAGGCGCCGCATCTGCCGCGCGTATTCCGCGCGATGGACTGAATTTTCAAGATCTATGAACCGCTCGATATAGGCGATCGCGTTGGCCGTGAATTTCGATGCGATCGGCCCCGGCTCGATCAGGCTCACCTCGATGCCGCTGCCGGCGAGTTCCATTCGCAATGTGAGCGACAGCGCTTCGAGCGCGAACTTCGAGGCGTTATAAGCGCCGCGCCATCGGTAGGGCACGATGCCGAGAATGGACGAGCACTGGACGATGCGGCCCTGTCCACGAGCGCGCATCGCCGGGATGACGCGCCGCGTCAGGTCGTGCCAGCCGATCACGTTGGTCTCGAGCTGGAGCCGCAAGGCTTCGGTCGGCAGGTCCTCGACCGCGCCGGCCTGACCATAGGCGCCATTGTTGAACAATGCATCGATCTGTCCGCCGCTCAGCGCCATCACAGCCTCGACCAGGGCGGCAATCGTCTCCGGCCTGGTATAGTCCATGATGAAGGTCTCGATGCCCTCGGCTTCGAGCGGCGGCTGATCCTCGGGCCGCCGCACCGTCGCGAAGACGCGCCAGCCGTCCCGCTTCAGCGCACGCGCGCAATAGGCTCCGATACCCGAGGAGCAACCGGTGACGATAATCGTGGGGCGATCCGGCATCCACTCGATTCCTGTAGCAATGCAAGCCCCATTTCCCATATTCATCGATGCGATACAATTGAATTGCATGGGGGTTGGCCGGACCGGAGATGGTCAAGGCCGGCCTCGAATACCACGCCGGCTGGTCCTTCCTGGAGCGGAACCGGTGGAAGAATCGGAGACGGAATGCCGGTCATACGCATCATCTGGAAGGTCGTATTCGATGCACTCTGGCATTTTAGCGAGGATGACGGCTGGGCGATGGCCAGTCATGTGGCCCTATCTTCGCTGATGGCCGTTTTTCCCTTCCTGATTTTCGGCACGGCACTCGCCAGCTTCCTGGGGGCCGATCAATTCGCCGAGACGGCAGTCCACCTGATCTTCGACACATGGCCCGAATCGATTGCCAAACCGGTCGCCGACGAGGTGGTGCGCGTCTTGACTATACCGCGCGGCAGCCTGCTTACGATCTCGGTTCTTGCCGCGGCCTATTTCGCCTCGAACGGCGTCGAAGCGTTGAGGATCGCGCTCAATCGCGCTTACAGGGTCGCCGAAAGCCGCTCCTGGTACGTGACCCGGCTTTCGAGCCTCGGCTTCGTGCTCGGTGCCGTGCTCATTCTCGCCGCTCTCAGCCTTCTGCTGGTGGCGGTGCCTCTGGCGGTGCGCAATGCGGATCAGTGGTTTCCCTGGCTGGATACGGTTATGGCGGCGGTGGACGATTGGGGGCTGACGCTGACTCTGGCCATGCTCACGGCCGGCCTGCTCGTCGCGCATTTGTGGCTGCCGTCCGGTCACCGCAACATCGTCGACGTATTGCCGGGAATTTTCCTCACGCTCGTGCTCTGGTCCGTGGGCGGTTACGCTTTCGCCTCCTATATCGCCAATTTTTCAAGCTATGCCACGACCTATGCGGGGCTCGCCTCGATCATGGTCGTGCTGGTATTTCTCTATATGCTCGGCGCGATCTTCATCATCGGCGCGGAAATCAACGCCGCCATTCTGAAATACAAGGTGAAGCTCATGGTCAGGCGCAGTTTCCAGGCCGGTCGCGGCGAGTAGATCTCTATCGGCTTATCTCATTGCTCGCCGAGAACCATCGCCCTGATATCTGCAGGCCCGTGCCCGGCAGCCCGAAAAGCGGCAATGCCGGTGTCGCGGTTGCTCTTTGACAGTTTCCGTCCGTCCGGGCCGAGGATAAGACGGTGATGGTGGTAGACCGGCTCCGGAAGCTCAAGAAGGCGCTGCAGCAGGCGATGCACGGATGTTGCGTGATAAAGATCGCGGCCGCGCACGATGTGGGTGACACCTTGCACGGCATCGTCGACCACGACCGAGAGATGATAGCTCGACGGCGCATCCGAACGCGACAGGACGACATCGCCCCAGGCGGCCGGATCGGCGATCTGGCTGTATTCACCTGACCCCCGAAAACCCTTTTCTTGCCAGCTCAGTGATCCGCCCGCACGCTTCACGGCCTCCTCCATGTCCAGCCGCCAGGCATAAGGACGGCCACTCGCCAGGATCGCCGCCTGATCATCGGGCCTGAAACCGCGCTCGCGGCCGGGATAGAGCGGCGTTCCGTCCGGATCGCGCGGCCAGGCGGAACCTTTCGCCTCCGACGCCGCGACCGCGGCCCTGATCTCCCCGCGTGTCATCGCGGACGGATAGACGAGACGCATTGCTTTGAGATGCTCGAGCGCCGAGGCATAGAGATCGAGATGGTCGGACTGGCGCCGCACCGGTTCCTCCCATTCGAGCTCGAGCCAGGCGAGATCGTCGAGGATCGCGGCCTCCAACTCCGGCCGGCAACGAGTCCTGTCGATGTCCTCGATCCTCAGCAGAAACCGGCCGCCCGAGGCAGCCGCAATGTCGTGATTGATGATCGCGGAAAGGGCGTGGCCGAGATGCAGGAAACCGTTCGGGCTCGGCGCAAAGCGAAAAACCGGTTGCTCTGGTCGTGAAATCGGCATCGTTTTGCTTTGCCATGGAAGCGATATAAATATCACTTTTTTTTTTGGAGGACGCATGCGAATCATCCGGACGCACGAGGACATAGAGGCCGGAATCGCCGGTCTGGTGCTGCTCGATGCCCGGCTCGAACATGTCGTCGGGAAGGCGGGGCCGGTGCCGTTGAGGCGCACCGACCCCGGTTACCGGGGACTTGCCAACATAATCGTGTCGCAGATGGTCTCGAAAGCGAGTGCGGCGGCGATCTGGAAGCGGATGGAGTCCTTGCTTGGGGAGATCACTGCAGACGCGGTGCTTGCGCTCGACGATGACGATTGCCGGCGCTTGGGCCTGTCCCGTGCCAAGGCCGATACGCTCAGGCGCACCGCGGCCGCCGCGGTAGCCGGCGAAATCGACCTGCATGCCATCTGCGACGTCCGAGCGCCCGCGGCGATCCACGAATTGACTGCGATAAAGGGCATCGGCCGGTGGACTGCCGAAGTCTATCTGCTTTTCTGCGCCGGTCATCCGGACGTCTTCCCCGCCGGCGACGTCGCCCTGCAGAATGCCATCGGCCACGCGCTGGGGTTCGAACTGCGCCCCACGGCAAGCGAGGTCGATTCGCTCGCTGCCGCATGGTCGCCGTGGCGCAGCGTCGCCGCGCGGCTTTTTTGGGCCTATTATGCGCAGGAAATGCGCCGCGATGCGCTCCCCGTGGTGCCCTGAAGAAAAAAGGCGGATGCTTTACTCCCTTTTCTTTGTGGCTTCACAATCCTGTCGCAACGCGCCTAATATAGAAGATGCAGATGCCGAATCGCTCAGGAGAACACGCTTGACGATTGCAGTCTCACCTCAGGCCCTGCCGGCGCTCGTGCTGAACGCCGACTACAGGCCGCTGAGTTATTATCCCTTGTCGCTCTGGTCCTGGCAGGACGCGATCAAGGCGGTCTTTCTCGACCGTGTGACGATCCTTGCCGAATACGAACACTCCGTTTCTTCGCCGAGTTTTTCGATGCGGCTGCCGAGCGTCGTCTGTCTCAAGAGCTATGTCCAGCCTTCGCGCCACCCGGCCTTTACCCGGTTCAACGTTTTCCTGCGCGACAAATTCGAGTGCCAGTATTGCGGGTCGCCCGATGACCTGACTTTCGACCACGTCATCCCGCGGGCTCATGGCGGTCAGACGACATGGCAAAACGTCGTTGCCGCCTGCTCTCCCTGCAATCTGCGCAAGGGGAGCAAACTGCCCAAGCAGGCGGGCATGTTCCCGCATCAGAAGCCCTATCACCCGACGGTGCAGGATCTGCACAACAACGGACGGCTTTTTCCGCCGAACCATCTGCATGACAGCTGGATGGATTATCTCTACTGGGATGTCGAGCTGCAGCCGTAAAGCCGCGGCATCTTAGATCACGATGTCAGGCCCGGCGCGCTCCGCTTAGCGCAATCGCCGCAAGCACCAGGCTCGCGACAACGTTCCAGCCTGCAAAAGAAAGCCCAAACACGCGCAAGGCAGCATCGGTGCAGGAAGGTGCATGCTTGGCGTCGAGATCGCCCAGCAGATCGCCGACATCGGAGGAAACGCCCTGGGCCGTGGTGGCGCAGGTCGAGGGGCCCTCCCAGAAATGCCACTCGGCGCCGGCGTGATAGACACCGAGACCGGCGCCTATCAGCATCAGGATGCCGATAATGAGAAGCAGCGTGCGGGTGGTCCAGGAGGGCAGCTTCAGGGCGCTTGTGAGGACGGCGGCAACGCCGAGCGGTATGCCGTAGTAGTAAGGATCGCGCTGGAGTAGGCAGAGCGCGCAGGGGATGTAGCCGCCGAAATGCTCGAAGCCGAGCGCAATTCCGACGGTCGCGGCCATGCCGATGGTGACGAGCAAGGCGAAAAGAAATTGCCGGCGCTGTACGAGCGGAGCTTCAACCATGCACACCTCTCGGCGCCCTGGGCGGCGACCCGTCGCCCCGGCGCCCGTTAAATCGAACGCCGCCTTCTTAGGCAGGATCGCTGCCGCTGTAAATCGGCTCGCCTGTTCAGCCGCCTGCACGCTTTTGTGATCGGTGCGGAGCAGGGCGGCAAGCGATGCCGTCCGTGCCGCATAGGATCAAACTCACGCGATTGACGAAAATCGAAACTTCCCGGTTGACCGGCGCGAAAACGATCGTGTAAATCCCGAACGCTGATATCACGCAAGCCTCAAGCCCCATTGGCGGAATTGGTAGACGCGCTCGACTCAAAATCGAGTTCCGAAAGGAGTGCTGGTTCGACTCCGGCATGGGGCACCATTCTATTTTTTGACATTTGCAGGTCTCCCAACATCTTGGAGCGGGACGTAACTTGGCCTTGACGGCCATTGCCGCTTCGAGATCGCGAATGCGCTTCTCGGTAATCATTCGTCGGGGGATTGCGCCTATCGGTCCGTGCAACTCGGTATCCAGATTAGATACACATTGTGTATCTAATCGAGGTCGTGTGGACGGATTTGAGCAAGATGAAGCCGGCGGTGAGGGCGATCGAGGATTGCAAAGTCGCTTCGTCTTCTCGCAGCGTAGGGCGACGCGCTCGAAGCGCTTGAGCTTTCCGAGGGCTTGCTCGATGCGGGCAGACCCTTGTAGAGCGTCTTGCGGAAGAAGCCGGGCTTTCGTTGGCCTTGGCGGGAATGGCGCTGTGTCCGGTCGTTTCTCCATCGTCACGAAGGCCATATCGCCTGTATTTCGGCCTCCTTATGGGCCGGTAGGCTGCCGCCGGCGACAATTGCCGACATCTGATCTCCGGACATGCGGTGCTTCATCGCTTCGCGTGGCGAAACTCGGCCATACTGCTGAAGCTTCAGCGACTCTTGCCGTGCATCCACCCCATTGAACTCGCACGTGCGAAGATGTTAGCTGCGTTGCAGCAAATTCAGCTGCGGCGGGCCCATGCTACCGAAGATCGAAGACTACGACCAACTCCTTCGCGAATTTCGCTGGCGGATTCCGGAGACGTTCAACATCGGCGTGGCGGTCAGCGACGCCTGGGCGGCCCGCGATCCGGACCGGGTCTGCCTGCAGCATTTCAGCCCGGATGGAGCGCATGCTGCGCTTACCTATGGTGCGTTCGCAGCGCGCTCGTCCGCCTTTGCCGGCGGCCTTGCCGCGCACGGCGTGAGCCCCGGCGATCGCGTTGCTATCCTCTTGCCGCAGGGCTTTGAGGCGGCGATCGCCCATGCGGCTATTTACAAGATGGGCGCCGTCGCGCTGCCGCTGGCACTGCTCTTCGGCGTCGAGGCGCTTGCTTATCGCCTCAAGGATGCGGGCGCAGCAGCGATCATCACCAATCGCTTCGGCTATGAACGGCTTGTAGCTAGCCGCGACGAACTGCCGGAACTGCGACTGGTCGTGCTTGCAGAAGGGGGCGATGAGCCCGGCACCGTTCCTTTTCGTGCACTGGCAAACGGCGTGAGCCGCTTCGAGGCCGCCGTGACGAAGCCAGACGATCCGGCGCTGATGATCTACACCTCGGGGACGACCGGGCCACCCAAAGGTGCGCTGCACGGGCATCGCGTGCTGCTCGGTCATCTCCCCGGCTTCCAGTTGCATCATCACTTCCTGCCGCAATCTGGCGACCGGATGTGGACCCCCGCCGATTGGGCCTGGGCAGGCGGTCTCCTGAACGCTCTCCTGCCGTCGCTCTTCTTCGGCGTGCCCGTGGTTTCCTCGCTGGCGCAGAAGTTCGATGCGCATATGGCGTTCCGGATCATGGAAGAGATGGACATCCGCAATGCCTTCATACCGCCGACTGCGCTCAGGCTGCTCAAATCCGTCGAGCGGCCGCGCCAGCGCTACGCGCTGAAGCTCCGCACCCTGGGTTCGGCGGGGGAAGCGCTCGGGCGCGAGACCTTCGAATGGGCCAAGCGGGAGCTCGGTATCGAGGTGAGCGAATTCTACGGCCAGACGGAATGCAATATCGTAATCTCGTCCGCGACCGGCCTCGGTGTCGTGAAGCCCGGCTCCATGGGAAAGGCGGCACCTGGTCATCAGGTCGCGATAATTGACGGCCAGGGGCGAGTGCTGCCTGCCGGTGCGGTCGGGCAGGTGGCGGTCAGGCGGCCCGATCCCGTGATGTTTCTCGGCTATTGGGGCAATGAACAGGCGACGAAGGCCAAGTTCATCGGGGACTGGATGACCACCGGCGACCAAGGCGTGATGGACGAGGAGGGCTATTTCACCTTCTTCGGACGCGACGATGACGTCATCACCTCATCCGGCTACCGCATCGGCCCTGGTGAGATCGAGGACTGTCTGGCCGGGCACCCGCATGTTCAGCTCGCCGCCGCCGTCGGCAAACCGGACCCGATCCGGACCGAGATCGTCAAGGCCTTCGTGGTGCTGAAACCAGGTGTAGCTGCCGGAGAAGAGACCGCTGCCGGGATTCGCGAATGGGTCAAGAACCGGCTGTCGATGCACGAATACCCGCGCGAGATCGCTTTCGTCGACAGCCTGCCCATGACCACGTCGGGCAAGGTGATCCGCCGGCTTTTGCGGCAGAAGGCGGCGGCAGAGGCGCGCCCGTCTCACGGCTGATGATAAGCTGGGAGATCAGCGACCTGCCAGCGCCCGGATCTTCTCGCGCAGCAGCCGAGCCATATTGCGGGTGTTGCGATAGAGGTGAAGCTGTGCTGCGACCTGGCGCACGTCGCGGTCGCGGTTCTGCCCGAGCCCGATCACAAGTGTGCCCATCTCCTCACGCTCCTGCCACAGGCGGCTCATCACCGGATGATCGGGCACCGCGCAGGAATCGGAGCGGATGATGTTGGCATCGTCGAGATGCCACTCCGTCAACTCGGCGACGAGCAGCTTGCCGGGAGAATATTTGGCGTAACGCTCGTCATAGGCCGTCTTCCAGGTATAGGCTTCGCCCGCCATTATCAGGACGATGATGGTCGCGATCGCCTTGCCGTTCAGGTCGAGTGTGTGAATGCGGACGCTATCCGCCTCTGCGAGGTTGGTTATAGCCTCTCTTGCGAAGGCGGCGCGAAAGCGGTCCATGATCATGGCACTGCGTTCGCGGCCTTTCCAACCGGATGCTTCGAGGACCAGAAACTCCTCCATGCGCAGGCGGATATCATCGGGCCGACGCGCAACACTGTAAGTCAGCGATCCCTGCTTTGCGAGATTGTTCCACTGCCGCCTCAGCTCCCTGAGGCGCTGCGGGCCGATTGCCTCGCTCAGATAGGTAGGGCCGTCCAGCAGGCTTTCGAGCATCGGCCGCCTGAAGGTGTCGGTCACCGTCAGCGGCAGGTTTTCGCCGATCGCGACGGCACGCGCAAGCTGGGCGAATTTTCCGTTCAACCTGATGTCGGGGAGCACGAGCACTGGCGGGAGGCCGGCTGAGGGTGTAGCCAGCGCGGCATAGAGATTGCTGATCGTTTCGGCTGCGTCCTCGGCGTCGAGAAGGGGCGTTCCCAGCGGCCCGAAAGGATTGGACCAGGCGCGGATGATGGATGCGCCGATCGCGAAGCCGGGCTTCTCTATGGAGAAAGGCATAAGGAACCGGATGCGGCTACTCTGCTCGCTCTGGTCGCGGATCACCGCGAGCCGAACCACCCGATCTTCCAGGCGCGGCATGGCCGGCGCGAGAAAGCGGCCGGTGAAGAAGACGTTCTGCTCGATGGCCCGATTGGAAAGGAAGTCGAGCTCCCGTTGCAGCTCGTATCCGGCCCTCGCGGGATAGACCGCGAGATGCCGTCCGGGCCTTCCGATCATCAGCGTCCGCTCGGACTGCAACCCGTCGAGACCAGAATGCGCAAGGCCGCCAAGCAGGCGGTCCGCGCTGCCATTCGCGTCTGCGGGAAGATGGACATTGCCGATCATGGCTCAATCGCCTCGTTCTCGTTGTTGTTCATGCCCGCCGCGGCGGCAACGGCCAGCAGGGAGAAGCCGAAGATGCGCCTGACGGCGAAATGCAGGATGGCTGCCTCCACGAACATCGCGCCTGCAGTCGCGGCGGCTGCGCCCGTCAGGCCGAAGGCCGGAATGAGCGTCAGGTTCAAGGCGATGTTTGCCCCGAGCGCGGCGGCATAAAGGACGGCGCAAAGCTTTTGCCGCCCTGCCATCGTGAGCAGTGTTTCGGCGGGTCCGACGAAGGCCTTGGCAAGAATTCCCGTCAGCAGAATGGCCATCAAGGGCGCACCCGATGTAAAGGCCGGGCCGAACAGGGAAAGCAGCATGTTGCCTGCTGCCAGCACGCAGCCGCCGATGACAAGCGAAGGCCAGAAGCACCAGCGCGCGCTTTCCACGGCGATTTCCGCCAACTGCCGGCCGTCGCCGGCAGCCATGGCCGCGGCAAACCGCGGACCTGCCGCTGCCTTGACAGCGAACATGACGAAATGAACGAGTGCCATTGTCTTGGCCGCCGCGAAATAGACCGCCACATCGTCCGGCTTCAGGTAGAGACCCACGATGACGACGTCGGAATTGGTCAGCAGGAAACCGAAACCGTCGACCAGAAAGATCGGAACGGAAACGCGCAGCCACCGCCCTAGCTCGATCTTCATCGGTCCGCGCGTGTAGTGCCGATGGAGTCGCCATGCCATCGCAAGAAACTGTCCGAACGTGGTGACATAGGTCGCCGCCAGTGCAGCGCCCATGGCCGTCGTCGCATCACGGGGGAGCCCGGCCCGGACCGCGATGATCATGAAACCGAGAATCAGCATCGGACGTACGAGATAGGTCGGGCTCATCGCCGCGACCGGCCAGCTATGCGCCCGTGCGGTGCCGTCCAGGACGTCGCCGAGCGCGATCATCGGCAGGGTGAACAGGCCGATATAGAGCGGGATCACATAGTAGCTTTCGATAGCTGACCCGAAGGCCCAGAGGCCGGTCATCCCGGCAGCGGCGAGCATGGTTGCCGAAATCATCGCGAAGACGCGTGCCGTGGTCGTCAGGCCGCGGATGTTCGCAAGTGCTGCGGTCGTATGATATTCCGGCAGGAAGCGGATCACGGTCGCATGGAAGCCGAGGCAGGACAGGTTCCCGAAGAGGACGACCAGTACCCAGACGAAAATGAAGATGCCGTATTCGAATTCGCCGACGAACCGCGCCAGAACAATTTGTGAAAGGAAAGCGATTGCCGCGCTGACGACACGGATCAGAAAGGCGATGAGCGCAACGCGCTGGGCGCTGCGCCTCTGATCGGCACCCGCAAGAAGCGGCGTGAGCCCCCGCGCAACAAGAGAAAGGCGATATCTCAGCGCCGGCGGCAGCATTCGTCCGGCCGATTGACATACCGCCATGAACACGAGCACACCCTGACATTACGCAATACAGGGCTTCACTTCTGCCAGATCAGCGTTAACAAAGGGTTCAGCACCCTCGTTTAGCGGGTGAGGAAGCCGGGCTTTTGCCGACTTCCTCTACAATCATATCTGCGGCTGCCTTCCGGAATGCAGCTGCCGGCGCGCGATCAGCACGATACCGGCCATGCTCGAGGCATAGGCCGCAAGCGGCCATGCGGTGTCGCCGGGCAGTGCGATCACGAGCAGTGTCCCCGCCGTCGCGACGATGAGGCTTTGGAGGCAGAAATAGACTGCGACCGCCGAACCCGCCATGTCTCCAAAATCCTTGAGAGCGCCGTTCGCGGTTACCGACACCGTGAAGACGATGCCGACGGCCATGACCCACATGGGCGCGATGAAGACCCAGGACGAAGGGGTGCCGAGGCCTTGCCCGGCAGCCAGGAGTGCCGCCCCGAGGAGCAACATGCACATGCCCCGCAGGAGGCTGCCCGAAGTTCCCCATCGGAAGACAAACTGCTTGGCAAAGCGCGCCGTGAAGATCATGACGGCCGCGACGGTGGCAAAGGCGAGGCTGAACTGAAGCTCCGAATATCCTGCCTTGCCGATCAGCACGCGCGGTGAGGTGGAAAAGAACACGAAGAAGGTGCCCATGGCGGCGCTGAAGCCGAGAGTATAGGTCCAGAAGGCGAGGCTGCGGAGAAGCGGCCCGAATGCGTGCCGCGACGGCGCGGGCGCCGAAGGGCGAGATTCATGCCACCGGGGCAAGGCCTGCAGCAGCGCGATTACGGCAAATGCGCCCAGTGTCACGAAGATCGAGCGCCATCCGAACCTCTCCGCCAGCGCGGCACCGGCGATCGGCCCCAGAGCCGGCACGAATGCCAGGATGGAACTGAACAGGCTGTAGATGACCACGCTTTCAGGGCGATTGCCATATACATCCCGAATAGTCGAGAAGGTGGCCACCAGGGCCGCAGATGCGCCAATCGCCTGCAGGAAGCGGAAGGCGACGAAAGGAATGGCGCTGGATGATGCCGCAAGGCAGAACGAAGCCGCGGCGAAAAGCATCGCTCCGCCGATGAGCACGGGCCGTCGTCCGATGCGATCGGAGAGAGGCCCGAAGACGATCTGGCCGAGGCCGAGCATGACCACATAGAGGCTCAGCGTGAGCTGCACCACGGCGGGGCTGGTCCCGAGAATGCCCGGCATCGCCGGAACGATGGGGAGATAGATATCCATGGCCAGGGAGGCGAGGATATCGAAGGGCGCCATCAGCAGCAGCGCTGCCGGCAGCGAATAGCGCCAGACATGTGGCTTTGAAGACATGGAAAGACTTCCGCTCAAATGAGGAACATTCGGCGGCGGTCGGCCTATCAGGATCAGGGTCGGATCGACAGACGCCGCAACAACAGGAAATGCGTTGTTGCGGCTTATTTGTCTGAAGACTTTTCAGCTCCCATGGCTACGGCTCCATGCATTCGGACTTGGGCATACGGGGCTCGCGATCAAGCCTCGTATACGCCGTGGCAATGCTTGTACTTCTTGCCGGAGCCGCAGGGGCAGGCTTCGTTGCGCGAGACCTTGCCCCAGGTCGACGGGTCGGCCGGGTCGCGGGTCGTGGGGGCGACCGCCAGCAAAGTGTCGCCTGCGGGCGCAAAGTCGTCCTCGCCCGTCAAGGGATCGATGTGGTGCGCCTGCATCGGCGGCAGGGGCTGAGGCTCCTCGGGAGCTTCGCGAACCAGCTCGACGCGCATCAGCTGTGCCGTCACTGCCTGGCGCAGATTGCCGAGGAGCGCCTGGAACAGCTCGAAAGCCTCGGACTTGTATTCCTGCAACGGGTCACGCTGGGCGTATCCGCGGAAGCCTATCACCGATCTCAGATGGTCGAGGTTTACGATGTGCTCGCGCCAGAGATGGTCGAGCGTCTGAAGAATGACCGAACGCTCAACATATTGCATGACCTCGGGACCGAAACGCTCGGCGCGATCGGCCGCCGCTTGGTCCGCAGCGGCGGTGATGCGCTCGCGGATATCATCCTCGGCGATGCCTTCTTCGGCAACCCATTCGACGATTGGCAGGTCGAGATTGAGATATTGCTGGACGTCGGCCTTCAGTCCCTCCGCATCCCATTTCTCGGCATAGGCACGCTCCGGAATCCGCTTCGCGACCACTTCCTCGATCACTTCGTTGCGCATGTCGGTCACCGTATCGGTGACGCTCTCCGCATCCATCAGTTCGATGCGCTGCTCGAAGATGACCTTGCGTTGGTCGTTGAGCACGTCGTCGTATTTCAGGAGGTTCTTGCGGATGTCGAAGTTGCGCGCCTCGACCTTCTTCTGGGCGCGTTCGAGCGCCTTGTTGATCCAGGGGTGAACGATCGCCTCGCCTTCCTTCAGGCCGAGCTTCTGCAGCATGCCGTCCATACGGTCGGAGCCGAAGATGCGCATCAGATCGTCCTGAAGGGACAGGTAGAATTTGGAGCGGCCCGGGTCTCCCTGACGGCCGGAGCGGCCGCGCAACTGGTTGTCGATGCGTCGGCTTTCGTGCCGTTCTGTGGCAAGAACGTAAAGCCCCCCCGCGGCGAGAGCCTTTTCCTTGAGCACTTGAACCTCTTCGCGGATCACCTTTTCGCGTGATTCGCGCTCGGCACCGGGTTCGACGTCGCTCAGTTCCTGCTGAATGCGCATGTCGGGGTTGCCGCCAAGCTGGATGTCGGTACCGCGGCCGGCCATATTGGTGGCGATCGTAATGGCGCCCGGAACGCCGGCCTGCGCGACGATAAAGGCTTCCTGCTCGTGATATCGGGCGTTCAGCACCTGAAACTTCGAAAACCCGTCCTTCTTCAGCATTTCGGCGAGAAGCTCTGACTTCTCGATGGAGGTTGTGCCGACGAGCATCGGTTGACCGCGCTCATGCGCGGATTTGATCTCTTCGATAATCGCCTTGAATTTTTCGCCGACGGTACGATAGACCTCGTCGTCCTCGTCGATGCGCTTGATCGGCAGGTTGGTCGGCACCTCGAGCACTTCGAGGCCGTAGATGTTGCCGAATTCCTCCGCTTCCGTCGCCGCAGTACCGGTCATCCCGGCCAGCTTGTCGTACATGCGGAAATAGTTCTGGAAGGTGATCGAGGCGAGTGTCTGGTTCTCGGGCTGGATCTGCACCTTCTCCTTGGCTTCGAGTGCCTGGTGCTGCCCTTCGGAGTAGCGGCGGCCCGGCATCATGCGACCGGTAAACTCGTCGATGATGACGATCTCGCCGTTTCGCACGATATAGTCCTTGTCGCGCGTGAACAGTTTGTGGGCCTTGAGCGCGTTGTTGACGTGGTGAACGATCGCCACGTTCTCGATGTCGTAGAGCGACTCGCCTTTCAACAGGCCCGCCTCACGCAGCATGTTTTCGAGTTTCTCGGTGCCGTCCTCCGAGAAGTTGGCCGAGCGCTGCTTTTCGTCGATCTCGTAGTCTTCCGGAGACAGGCGCGGAATGAACTCGTTGATGGTGTTGTAGAGGTCGGAACGGTCGTCAAGCGGCCCGGAGATGATGAGAGGCGTGCGTGCTTCGTCCACCAGAATCGAGTCCACTTCGTCGACGATCGCGAAGAAGTGGCCGCGCTGCACCATCTGGGAGCGTTCGTACTTCATGTTGTCGCGCAGATAATCGAAGCCGAGCTCGTTGTTCGTCGCATAGGTGACGTCGCAGGCATAGGCGTCGCGGCGCTGCTCGTCGGAGAGGCCGTGGACGATAACGCCTGTGGACATGCCGAGGAAGCCGTAGATGCGGCCCATCATGCCGGCGTCGCGCTGGGCGAGGTAATCGTTGACGGTGACCACGTGCACACCCTTGCCGGCGAGCGCGTTGAGATAGACGGGAAGGGTGGCGACGAGCGTCTTGCCTTCGCCGGTCTTCATTTCCGCGATGGCGCGCTCGTGCAGGATCATGCCGCCAATCAGCTGGACGTCGAAGGGGCGCAGCCCGAGGACGCGGCGCGCAGCCTCGCGCACGACTGCAAAGGCCGGCACGAGAATGTCGTCCAATGACTTTCCGTCGGCGATTTCACGACGAAATTCCGCCGTCTTCGCCGCAAGGGCCTCGTCGCTCAGGGCCTTCATTTCGGCTTCGAGAGCATTGATGGCGTCCACCCGGCCCTTGTAGCCGCGAACGCGGCGATCGTTGGCCGAACCAAACAACTTGCGGGCAAAGCCGCCGAGACTGACCATGCGAATGGTCCTTTCCTTATTTGTCGCCTTGGCTTTCGGGCGCGCGGTCGAAAAACCGCGTCACGCCGCGAAACGCCCGGAAACTGTTCTGGACGCGAGGTTGCGTGACAGATAAGAGGGGGGTCGGATTATGTCAACGCACTTGCACGGCCGGACGGCTGCAGAACCGCCACATTCTGGTTGTTGTGCAGCACTCGCAGGGCCGGCGCCAATCGCGCTGGCGGCCAATGGTGAAAGGTTAGGAAAATGCTCAGATACAAGACCCTTGCGGCCGCGGCCCTGGTCGCGATGATTGCAGCGGGCGTCGCCCGCGCCGAAGGGACCGACCCGGTCATTGCGAAAGTCGGGGACCAGGAAATCCGCCAGTCGGAACTTGATCTCGCAGTCACGAGCCTCGATCCGCAACTTCAGCGGATGCCCGACGAGCAGAAGCGCGCCGCAGCGCTTTCGGCCGTTATCGACGTCAAGCTGCTTTTGAAGGACGCCGAAAAGGAAGGCCTTCAGAACGACGAGACGTTCAAGCAGCGCATTGCCTTCCTGACGGAACGGGAATTGCACAACGCCTATTTCAAAAAGCATGTGATCGATGCCGTGACGCCTGAAGAAGTGAAGGCGCGCTATGACAAGGAAATTGCAGCCATTCCTCCGCAGGAAGAGGTGAAGGCCCGGCATATCCTCGTCAAGACGGAGGACGAGGCGAAGGCGGTGATCAAGGAACTGGACGCCGGCAAGAACTTTGCGGAGCTTGCCAAGGCGAAGTCCACCGATCCGAACAAGGACGAGGGCGGCGACCTCGGATATTTCACCAAGGGCCGCATGGTGCCGGAATTCGAAACGGCCGCTTTCGCTCTGGAAAAGGGCGCCTACACGAAGACACCGGTCAAGACGCAGTTCGGCTTCCACGTCATCCTCGTCGAGGACAAGCGTCCCCAGGCGCCGCCGACGCTGGAGCAGGTCGAGCCCCAGGTTCGCCAGCTCGTCATGCGCGACAGGTATCTCGAGCTTCTGAATTCAGCGAAGGAGAGCACTGCAGTCGAAATCTCCGACCCGGCTCTCAAGAAGGCCTATGACGAGGCCGGCAAACCGCAGGAAAGCAAGTAAGCACCGAAGGCCGGGCGGGGCTGTCCCTTCGGGGCGCGTACGGCCCGAGCGGGGTTGAAGGTCTGCTCGCATTTGCTCCGCTCGCCTTTAAAAGACCAGGATGCCCGACGGCTGAACGCCGTTCGGGCATTTCGCGCAACATTCGAGACTTCTGAAAAACAGGTTTGATTCAATGTCCGGTTCCGTCTCTCCGCTTGCTCCGAAGACCTTCGCCGAAATGCCTGCCCTGCGCGGCGTACGCATGGCAACCGCTGCCGCAGGGATCAAGTACAAGAACCGTACGGACGTATTGATGATGCTCTTCGACCGGCCGGCATCCGTCGCCGGCGTGTTCACGCGGTCGAAGTGCCCCTCCGCACCGGTCGACCACTGCCGCCAGAATTTGCCGGGCGGCGTTGCGCGCGCCGTCGTCGTCAATTCGGGCAATGCCAACGCATTCACCGGCAAGAAGGGCAGGGAGGCCACCAAGCTGACCGCCGAGGCCGCGGCCAGGGCGGTCGGCTGCAGCGAGGCGGAGGTATTTCTGGCGTCGACGGGCGTTATCGGCGAGCCGCTCGACGCCACCAAGTTCGCCGGTGTCCTCGATAAGCTTGCCGCGTCGGCCACCGAAGACCTGTGGTTCGAAGCGGCCAAAGCGATCATGACGACCGATACCTATCCCAAGGTCGCCACCCGCAGCGCCGACATCGGCGGCATCAGTGTCGTGCTCAACGGGATTGCCAAAGGCGCCGGGATGATCGCGCCCGACATGGCGACCATGCTGTCCTTCGTCGTCACCGACGCCGATATCGCTCCGGCGGCGCTTCAGGCGCTGCTTTCGGCCGGAGTCGGACCGACCTTCAATTCGGTGACTGTCGACAGCGACACATCCACCTCGGACACGCTGATGCTGTTTGCAACCGGTGCGGCGGCAGACGATGGCCAGGTAAGGGTAGAAGATGCGGCCGACGCGCGTCTCGACGCCTTCCGCATCGCGCTCAACGATCTGCTGCGCGATCTCGCGCTGCAGGTGGTGCGCGACGGCGAGGGGGCACGCAAGATGGTCGAGGTGACCGTCGAGGGCGCAGAGAACGATTCCGCTGCGAAACGCATTGCCCTTTCGATAGCCAATTCGCCGCTCGTCAAAACGGCGGTTGCCGGCGAGGATGCCAATTGGGGCCGCGTCGTCATGGCGGTCGGCAAGTCCGGCGAAATGGCCGAGCGTGACCGGCTGGCGATCTGGTTCGGCGATATCCGCGTAGCGGTCGAGGGCGAGCGCGATCCGGCCTATTCCGAAGCGGCCGCGAGTGCGGTGATGCAGGGCGAGACCATTCCGATCCGTGTCGATATCGGTATCGGCTCGGGCCGTGCCACGGTCTACACCTGCGATCTGACCAAGGAATATGTGGAAATCAACGGCGACTACAGAAGCTGAGCCGGTCGGGAAGATGAGATCGGAACGTGGCTGGAGAGCTGCGGACGCTTTCCCGACGGCACGGCAGTCAAGGCTACGAACATGACATCTGATGACAGAGAGCCGCCCGGCGACGGGGCGGGGAGCGGAGAAGCGGCAACGGTTGATCTGCCGAGCGTGCGGCGGCTGGAGGCGGTGGGTTTTCGTGCCTGGCCTGCATTATCGGTACGATATGACGGCAGTTGGCTTATTCGCTTGACGCCAGGACACCCTTCCAAGCGCCTGAATTCCGTCAATCCGCTCGATCCGTCCGACTATCGGGACATCGCCATCCGGCTGGAGAAGGCGCGCAGGCTTTTCGCCGAATCCGGCCGTGCGCTCACAGTCCGCCAGACGCCGCTCACGCCGCCGAAGATGATCGATCATATGGATGCCGAAGGCTGGACGTCGTTCGCTCACAGCCTGGTGCTGGCGCTCGATCTGGCGGAGCGCGATTTCAGCGAAGGCATCGATCATCTGCCGATCAAGGATGTGGGCCGTTTCGTGGATGCTCGCATCCTGATCGGCAGGGATCCTGCGGAAACAAAGCCCGCGCTGACCGGGATCATCGACGCCATCAAGCCGGAATGCGGCATGTTCCTGTTCGAGGACCGAAAGATCGGCCCGACCGCCGTATCGCTCGTCGTCCATGACAACGACCTTGCCGGCATCATGCAGTTCGCGGTTGCCGAAGCGGTGCGTCGGCGCGGCGTCGGCAGTGCGCTCCTCGACGCCTCGCTTCGGTGGGCACGCCTCAAGGGCGCAAAGAAGGCCTGGTTGCAGGTGGAGGCCGACAACGCGGCTGCGATCGAGCTTTATCGCAAGGCCGGTTTCACCGAGGTCTACCGCTATCTCTATCGTATGCCGAAGGTCTGAGGAACATGCAGGGTAGGAACATCGTGCTCGTCGCCGCTTGCGCGCTCGTCGATTCCGACGGACGTGTTCTGTTGGCGCAGCGCCCGCAGGGCAAGCCTCTCGCCGGCCTCTGGGAGTTCCCGGGCGGTAAAGTCGAGAGTGGCGAGACACCCGAAGAGACGCTGATCCGCGAACTCGAAGAGGAGCTCGGGATCCGCACCAAGGTCGCGTGCCTCGCGCCGCTCACATTCGCGAGCCACGGCTATGACGAATTTCACCTGCTGATGCCGCTCTACGTCTGCCGCCGCTACGAGGGTTTCGCCGAAGGCCGCGAAGGCCAGGCCATCAAATGGGTGCGGCCCAAAGCGCTGCGCGACTATCCGATGCCGCCCGCCGACGAACCATTGATCCCGTTCCTGATGGACCTGCTTTAGATCACGATGTCTTAGATCGGGGCGACCTAAGATCATGAACGTGATCGACTCCAAATAAATAGAGCGGATGCGGGCGGAAAACCGCACACACTTTTCCTCATCCTGTGCGTCCAAATGGATGCAAATGGCGCGATCTACCCTGTGAGACGCATCGGCAGACGGAAGCCGGTACACAACTTCTCGGGTACTGCTCCAGTCCGGCCGTCGAGAGGTGGCCGCACCCTCGGTTACGGGTTTAAAGACCCCTGGATTCGTTGATTTATTAATCAAACGTTTATCACCCGTCAGGCATGATGGTGTCAGTTCCGGCGTACGCCACTTCGGCTGCGCTGTTTTTCGAGCAGATGTGGTCAGGTCGAGGCTTGGGAAGGGTGCTTCGCCCGCCGCTCTTTGCGTATTTTATGAGGCTGGGATGGTGGACGAGGATTTCTGGAGGACAGTTCAGGACAAGGATCTGGTGACGAGCCAGTCCCGCCGGACGGGTGTGCTCAACCTTTCGCTGCTGTTCGGCACGGCAGTGATCGCACTCACCTTGATCTTAACGCCGATGCTGTCGTCCAAGACCGACAAGCCGATGTTCGCGAATACGCCGATCGACTACGATCGCATCTCGACAGGCTCCATTCCCGCCGGCGGCACTGTCAAGCGATACACCGTACGCCGGAGTGTGCTTCAGGAGATGCCGGGCGCGGTTTGCATCATCGATGCCGACGGCAGCAAAAGCGGATGCTGATCGTAGCGGAGCGCTGAAAAGCCGGGCTTTTCAGCTTCGCGGTTGATTCACGGAGGAGCGAGCCTCGCTTGTCGTGAGGTGGCTGGAGGGCCAATGGAGACGCTGAAACGCCTGTTTGAAGACCGCGACGGTGCTACCGTCGTGGAATACGGCCTCCTCGCCGCGCTGATTTCGGTCGGCCTTCTCATCGGACTGCAGAATTTCTCGAGCGCACTGCTCGACATGCTGACCTTCATCACCGGCACGCTCGAGGCAGCCTGGGCATGAAAACCCGGATCACGACTCGCCTTCGCCATCCTTGAACTTGTGCTCTTTTGCGCCGAGTGCCTCTGACAATCGCTGCTTCGCCGAACCTGGTTTGAGCGGCTTCTGCTGGCTTTCGTGCGGCGCCCAGCCGGAGAGATAGATGATGGAAAAGGTGGCACGTATGCGGCCGTCCGGATCGGAAAAGCGCTGCGCATAGATTTCCGCCGCCCTCAGGAAGAAACGCCGCGGCATCGGCTTGCGATTGCGCGACGCGAGCGGGTTGGTCATCCCCATTGCGCGCAGATCCCGGATGAGCCCGAAGAGCGAATCGTAGCGTACGGTGTATGTCTCGGTATCCGCCACCGGAAGGGCGAAGCCTGCCCGCTGAAGAAGCGCCCCCATGTCGCGCACGTCGGCAAACGGGACGACCCGGGGGCTCGCGCCGCCCGTCAGTTCCGCCTCGGCTGCGAGAAGCACTTCGCGCAGTTCCTGTAGCGTACCGGTGCCGGGTATGGCGGCGAGGAACAGTCCGTCCGGCTTCAGCGCCCGGCGTGCCTGAATGAAGACGCCGGGCGTATCGTTGGTGAGATGAAGCGACAGCGGCGACACAAGGAGGTTGAGCGAGGCCGGCTCCGCCGGAATACGCTCCAGAGGCGCTTCCGTGACGGGCTCGTCGGCTGAGCCGAAGGCGCTGTCCGTTTCCACGCGCTCGATCGCGCCGACCTTGCCGGTCGTGAAAAGGCTGCGCGCGGTAGCGCCCGTATAGCCGTGCAATTCCATTCCTTTCTCGAACTGTCGCTCGACGACACTCACGCGCTCGGCCAATTCCTGTGCGACGATCTCGAGCAGGAAGCCTGCCTTTTCGTCACGCCGGCGCAGCGCGCGCCGGCGGTGCGCCTCCACGAGGCTCTGATCAAAGATGATTTCCACGATAGTCTCTCCGAAATAAGGCGTGCGAGAGAAAGGCTAAAGCGCCGCACTTCGCATCGGACGTGCAAGGTCGCTGTAGCACTTTGAGTTGCTGCATGTTTGTCCTTTAATCCGCTTCGACTAAAGGACAAACATGTAGTGCCGCGGATAAAGTCAATCTCATGGAATCAGACCAAGGTAGAGCTTCGATCAGAGATCGGGCAGGCCCGCTTCGCCGGCTTGCGGCCCTGGCGATCAATCTCGTCTTCCCGCCGGTCTGCTGTGGATGCGGCCGGCTGACGGGCGATGCTCGTGCCGTCTGCCCCTCCTGCTGGGCGAAGATCCCGCTCATCGAACGGCCCTATTGCGAGGTTCTGGGCATGCCTTTCACCTTCGACCCGGGGGAGGGTGCAGTCTCGCCCGAGGCAATCGCCAACCCTCCGGTCTTCGACAGGTTACGCTCCGCAGCGATTCACGAGGGGATCGTCCGTGATCTCGTGCACGGCCTGAAATATCGCGATCGGACCGACCTTGCACCAATGATGGCCGAATGGATGATTCGTGCAGGCGACGGTGCCGTCGCAGCGGCGGATATGATCGTGCCGGTTCCGCTTCACGCATTCCGCCTCTGGAGGCGGAAGTTCAATCAGGCCGCGGAGCTCGCACGGTTCGTTGCCAAGCATTCGGCAAGAACTTATCGGCCGGATGTCCTTCGCAGGACCAAACGCACGAGCCGGCAGGTAGGCCTTGGCGCGAGGGCACGCGAAGCGAATGTACGCGGCGCATTCTCCGTTCCCGAAGGCCTGAGGCGGGAAGTCGCGGGGAAACGCATCGTGCTCGTCGATGATGTCTATACGACAGGCGCGACCGTCACGGCGGCGGCCAGGGCCCTGAAGCGTGCGGGGGCAGGCGACGTTACGGTTTTGACCTTTGCAATGGCGGTGTCCGGTCCTATATGACAGGCAAAAGACATCCGGCGATCGATGCCGGCAAAGGAGCGGTTGGAGACTATGGCCTCGGTCGTCATTTATACGCGTCAGTTCTGCGGCTATTGCACGAGAGCGAAGAGGCTTCTGGAGAGCAAAGGCGTCGACTTCATCGAGTATGACGCCACCTATGCGCCGGAACTGCGTCAGGAAATGATCGAAAAATCCAAGGGTGGCAGGACCTTCCCGCAGATCATCATCAATGACGTCCCTGTCGGCGGCTGCGATGATCTGCATGCGCTCGACCGCGCCGGCAAGCTTGACGATCTGCTCGCGGCCTGACGCAAAGGTGGCGGCGTGGGCCCGCCCCCCATCAGAAGAGCATTGAATAGCAATGCGGGATCGTTCCGATCCAGGAAGTTCGCTTGGGAGAAAGAATGCGATGATGTTCAAGGCCGCCGCCGTCCAGATGTGCTCGGGGGTCGACCCCGCAAGGAATGCCGAGACGATGGCGGAGCTGGTGCGCGAAGCGGCATTGCGAGGGGCAGGCTATGTCCAGACGCCGGAGATGACCGGAGCGATCCAGCGCGACCGGTCAGGCCTGCGGAGCATATTGCGGGACGAGGCGAACGATATCGTCGTTCGGAAGGCTGCCCGCCTTGCCGGCGAACTCGCCATCTATCTGCATGTGGGCTCGACGCCGATCGCGCTCGCCGACGGCAAGATTGCCAATCGCGGCTTCCTGTTCGGGCCCGATGGCGCTAAGATCTGTGAATACGACAAGATCCACATGTTCGACGTGGACCTTGAGAATGGCGAGAGCTGGCGCGAAAGCGCCGCCTATCATCCCGGTGCGACCGCCCGTATCGCAGATCTGCCGTTCGGCAAGCTGGGTTTTTCGATCTGCTACGATGTCCGCTTCCCCGAACTTTTCCGACAGCAGGCGGTGGCCGGGGCCGAGATCATGTCGGTGCCCGCGGCGTTTACACGCCAGACCGGCGAGGCGCATTGGGAGATACTCCTGCGGGCTCGCGCAATTGAAAACGGGCTCTTCGTCGTTGCCGCGGCGCAGGGAGGCACGCATGAGGACGGGCGGGAGACCTTCGGCCACTCGATGATCATCGATCCGTGGGGCAGGGTGCTTGCTCAAGCCGGTCGGACCGGCGAGGAGATCATCATCGCAGAGATCGATCCATTGGCGGTGCACACGGCCCGCGCTAAGATCCCCAACCTCAAGAACGCGCGCAGCTTCGTTCTGGATGAGGTGGTCCCGGCCGGAAAAGGAGGCGCTGCAGCTTGATCCACTACACTCTTGCCTGTGACAAGGGCCACGACTTCGAGGGCTGGTTCTCGTCGAGCGATGATTTCGACCGGCAAGTCGCGGCGCGCCTGGTCACGTGTCCCAGCTGCGGTTCGCTCTCCGTCAACAAGCAATTGATGGCGCCTGCCGTCTCCACGGCGCGCAAAAAGGAGGCACGCCGCGCGCTGGTGACGGATCAGGCTCAAAAGGAAACGATAGCCAAGCTCAAAGAGCTGGTAAAATCGATCCGCGAAAATGCGGAAGACGTCGGCGAGCGGTTCCCGGATGAAGCGCGAAAGATTCATTACGGGGAGGCCGACCAGCGCGGACTGATCGGCAAGGCCACCGCAGAAGAGGCGATCGCTCTTATCGAAGAGGGCATAGAGATCGCGCCGCTGCCGGTATTGCCCGACGACGCGAACTGACGAATGCAGAGTTCAGATCGGCCGCTTCGCAACGATCATATAGTTGACGTCCATATCCTTGGACAGGTTCCACTGGTTGGAAAGCGGATTGAAGAAGACGCCGGTGCGGTCTGCAATTTCCAGGCCGCTTGCGACGAGTGGGTTTTCGATCTCCTCCGGGCGTACCAGCTTTTCATATTGGTGGGTGCCGCGCGGCAACCAGCGCAACACGTTCTCCGCGGCGAAGATCGCCAGTGCCGCCGCCTTCAGCGTGCGGTTGATGGTGGCCACGAACATCATCCCGCCGGGCCGCACCATATGCGCACAGGTCGTCATGAAAAAATCCACGTCTGCGACATGCTCGACCACTTCCATATTGAGAACGACGTCGAAACTTTCGCCGGCTTCGGCAAGAGCCTCTGCAGTCACGGCACGGTAGTCGACGCGGACGCCGCTGCCGGCCGCATGTGTCCTGGCAATACCGATGTTCTTTTCGGAGGCGTCGGCTCCGAGCACGTCCGCGCCCATGCGGGCCATCGGCTCGCAAAGGAGGCCGCCGCCGCAGCCGATATCGAGGAGCCTCAGTCCTTCAAGCGGCTGCCGGCTCTTCGGATCGCGGCCGAAATGCTCCGCCACCCTGTCGCGAATGTAGGCGAGACGCACCGGATTGAATTTGTGCAGCGGGCGGAATTTACCCGTCGGATCCCACCATTCGGCCGCCATGGCCGAAAAGCGGTCCACCTCGCTCTGGTCGATCGTGGTGCGCGCCGTTTCGCTCATCAGAGCCTCCTTGCTTGTCCGGGCGGATTCATGAGGAGTCCGCTCGCTGCGTCTTCATTCCCATGGTGAAGTCGGACGATCGAAGTGGGATGTCAAGGGCCTGAGGCTCGTCTGGCTCCTTCGAAGAACCCGTCGACACTGACCATGTGCCACAGGATGATTTTGCGCATTGCCGTTCCGACAGGCAAGGGCTTCCGCCCTTGCCTGTCAAGCTCCAGCGTTGAAAAACCAGTTCAGTTACGCGAGTGGTTTTATTTCGGCGTCACTCACGAAGGCCTTTGAAGAAGTCATCGGGATCGCCGACTTCAAGCAAACGGCGATTCTCGATCAGCCAGAAACGGTTGCCGACTGCCCGCGCGAAACTGCGGTCGTGCGACACCAGCAGGCAACTCGCTTTCTGCGCCGTCAACTCCGTTTCCAGGGCCTCCTGGCCCTCGATGTCGAGATGGTTGGTTGGTTCGTCGAGCAGATAGAAGTTCGGATTGGTGAGCCTCAGCACGAGCATTGCCAAGCGGGACTTCTGCCCGCCGGAAAGAACGCCGACGGGGCGAGTTTGCAGCTCGATCCCGAGGCCGGCGCCGACCAGCAGGGTGCGGGCGCGTTGGTCGCCGATCTCGAAGCGCCGCGTTATCGTAGTGAGCGGCGTCTCATCGCCCGCGAGTTCTGCGAGCGCCTGATCGCTGTAACCGAGCATCAATGATGGCGTCGCCTTGATCGTTGCCTCCGGATTTTCCGGCTCTGCGATCGCAGTCCTGATCAGATGGACGAGGTGCGACTTGCCCGCACCATTTCGACCGAGAAGAACGATCCGGTCACCATGGCGAATCCATTGCCTGCCCGTCCTGAACAGCAAAGTTCCCTGCGGCGTTTCAACCGGCGTATCGTCGAGCGTGATGAGAACCTTGGCGTGCGTGCCCCGATTGGCGAGCCGGATCGCGCCGGACGATCGCTCGTGAAAGGCGGGGCGTGCAGCATCCTCCAGCCGTTCTGCCCTTTGACGAATTTGTTTCGTCTTTACCGTCAGCAGGTCGCTGCCGGAATTGATGCCGATATTATTGAGCTTGGCTGCCTGGCGGCGAAGCTGCTGAACCGTTTTCATGTCCTTTCGGTACCGTCGCTCGTCGGAAGCGTCGATCTCGTCCAATGCGTTTCGTGCCCGCGAATAGGGCAGCGAAAACGCGTACGACTGCTCCGCGCGCAGAAACAACGTCCGATTGGTGGTCGCATCAAGAAACGCCCGATCGTGGCTCGCGATCAGCACCGGCATGTCACGGGGTAGGTTCAGGAGCCACGTCTCGAGCCTGAGGATTTTTTCAAGATCCAGGTGGTTCGTCGGCTCGTCCAGAAGCAGCGCGTCCGGGTCGGTAACGAAGACACGTGCAAGCAGCGCCAATCCTTGCCAGCCGCCGCTCAATCGTCCGATCGGCAGTTGACGCAGCGCCTGCGGAACGTCGAGTGAGTCCAAGGCGACGTCAACCCGCCAGTCCTCCGTTTGGGCCTGTTCGTCCGGCAATGCCTGGCGGACTGCGTCGCGGAACCGAATTTCAGAAAGGCCGGGCGGGATCGACTGCTCGACATGACCGATGCGCAGGCCTCGTGCGCGAATGACGTCGCCGGTTGTCGCATCGAGCGCGCCGGCGATGCATCTCAGAAGGGTCGATTTTCCTCTGCCATTGGCGGCGACGATGCCGATGCGATCGCCGGGCGAGATTGCGAGGTCAAGTTGCGAAAAGAGCGGCGCACCCATAGTGACACCGAGATTTCTTGTCGTGATCAGGGCCATTGTCGTTCTCTGGACTGCCCGAGCAGCTCAAGCCCGATGCGGGCCGCGCATCGTTGAAGTGCTGCTGCTGGGTTGGTGACGATATGCGACGCGCTGGAACCCTGAAGGTTCAACGCCGCATGACGACTGGGCAGACCAGGAAAGGAAAGATGAGAGGTGTCTCTGGTCAGCCCTGCAAACGCATTTGCAGGGCAGAGACGGGGCCACGCTGGCGATGGTGCCGGAAATACATCATCACGCGCAACCCTCCTGTCGTGTTGAAATCTCCAAAAATGGATAGCACTGCGCACGCGCCTTTGCAATCCTGAGGCGATCGCAATGCCCGGACAAGGGCGGCCTCAACAGGTGCAAACTCGCAGCAGCTGCAGAGAGGAGAACTCTTCCAGCCCCTCCCATTGCACGCAGTCCCCTGATCCGCTAAGAGACGCCGCGACTTTCCGCTCCCGGAAAGCGGTGGCTGGCCGATATCCGAGAAGTCTCCTCAAAGCTTTTTGATCGTCGGGCGCCGGCGGGGGCGTTTTCCTGTCGCGCGCAGAATATGTTGGTACGGTAGAGGCGAAATGGCACGCATCGTGATGAAATTCGGCGGGACCTCCGTCGCAGATTTGAACCGCATCCACAACGTCGCGCGCCATGTGAAACGCGAAGTGGATGCCGGCCACGAAGTTGCTGTCGTCGTGTCCGCGATGTCCGGCAAGACCAACGAGCTGGTCGGGTGGGTCGAGAACATGCCCAAGGTCGCGGGCTCGAACGCCCCCTTCTACGATGCGCGCGAATATGACGCGGTGGTCGCTTCAGGCGAACAGGTGACCTCCGGCCTGCTTGCGATCGCCTTGCAGTCGATGGGCATCAACGCCCGCTCCTGGCAGGGCTGGCAACTGCCGATCAGGACCGATAACGCGCATGGTGCGGCACGGATACTCGATATCGACGGTACCGATATCACCCGGCGCATGGGTGAGGGCCAGGTGGCGGTCGTCGCCGGCTTCCAGGGTCTCGGCCCGGACAATCGCCTGGCCACGCTCGGCCGCGGCGGCTCCGACACGTCCGCCGTCGCGATCGCAGCCGCGGTCAAGGCCGATCGCTGCGACATCTATACCGACGTGGACGGCGTCTACACGACGGACCCGCGCATCGAGCCGAAGGCCCGGCGATTGAAGAAAATCGCCTTTGAGGAAATGCTGGAAATGGCATCCCTCGGTGCCAAGGTGCTGCAGGTACGCTCGGTCGAGCTCGCCATGGTGCACAAGGTGCGTACATTCGTGCGCTCGTCTTTCGAGGACCCCGATGCGCCGGGCATGGGTGACCTCATGAACCCGCCCGGAACGCTGATATGTGATGAGGATGAGATCGTGGAACAGGAAGTGGTAACCGGCATTGCCTATGCCAAGGATGAAGCACAGATCTCGCTGCGCCGCCTCGCCGACCGGCCGGGTGTTTCGGCAGCGATCTTCGGACCGCTTGCCGAAGCTCATATCAATGTCGATATGATCGTCCAGAACATTTCGGAAGACGGCTCGAAGACCGACATGACCTTCACCGTACCTTCCGGCGATGTCGACAAGGCGCTGAGGGTTCTCGGCGACAACAAGGAAAAGATCGGCTATGACGTGATTCAGTCGGAGTCGGGTCTCGTCAAGGTTTCGGTTATCGGCATCGGAATGCGCAGCCATGCGGGCGTTGCCGCATCCGCGTTCCGGGCGCTCGCCGACAAGGGCATCAACATCAAGGCGATCACCACGTCCGAGATCAAGATTTCCATCCTGATCGACGGACCTTACGCCGAATTGGCCGTTCGCACTTTGCATTCTACCTACGGTCTGGATAAGAGTTAAACGGGCAGGCATTTGATTTGGGAAACGCGGCCCGCGGCGCCACGTGTCTGAACAGGCGCGCAGACGTCGCTGTAATGACTAGAACTGCTGCATGACGTGTCCTTGAATCGACGCCGCTTCAGGGAGCATGCAGAGGCCGCGGCGTCCACACGGGCCCGACGTTTATTCTTATTCAGGAGACCCCACGCGATGAGAGACCTTTCCGCAGGTCCGCGCGTTCTCCTCAAGCGGTTGCGCGAGCTCATGGCGGAACCGCTCGAGCCGCAAGAGCGCCTTGACCGGATCGTGCGCCAGATAGCGCAGAACATGGTCGCGGAAGTGTGCTCGGTTTACGTGCTGCGCTCTGATGGCGTGCTGGAACTCTACGCGACCGAGGGCCTGAACAAGACGGCGGTGCACCTGGCCCAGTTGAAGATGGGGCAAGGTCTCGTCGGCACGATCGCCGCTTCGGCGCGGCCGCTCAACCTCTCCGATGCCCAGTCGCACCCGGCCTTCACCTATCTGCCGGAGACGGGCGAAGAGATCTATCATTCCTTCCTGGGCGTTCCGATTCTACGCACCGGCCGTGCGCTCGGGGTGCTGGTCGTGCAGAACAAGGCGCAGCGCAACTATCGCGAGGACGAGGTCGAGGCGCTGGAAACGACCGCCATGGTACTGGCCGAAATGGTCGCGACCGGCGAGCTCAAGAAGATCACCAAACCCGGGCTGGAACTCGATCTTTCGCGTCCGGTGACGATCGATGGCAATAGCTACGGCGAAGGCATCGGGCTCGGTTACGTCGTTCTGCATGAGCCGCGCATCGTCGTTACCAATCTGCTCAACGAAGACACGGAGCAGGAACTGCAGCGTCTTGCAGAGGCGCTCGGGTCACTGCGCATCTCGATCGACGACATGCTGTCGCGCCGCGACGTATCGATGGAGGGCGAGCACCGCGCGGTGCTCGAGACCTATCGCATGTTCGCCCATGACCGCGGTTGGGTGAGAAAACTCGAGGAGGCGATTCGCAACGGTCTGACGGCGGAAGCGGCGGTCGAGCGGGTGCAGAGCGAAACCAAGGCCCGCATGATACGCCTGACCGATCCCTATCTCAGGGAACGGATGCACGATTTCGACGATCTTGCGAACCGGCTGTTGCGGCAGCTTTCCGGTTACGGCGCCAAGCGTTCGGCTGCCGACTTCCCAAATGACGCAATTGTCGTAGCCCGTGCCATGGGCGCCGCGGAGCTACTCGACTATCCGCGAGAAAACGTGCGCGGTCTCGTGCTGGAAGAGGGCGCCGTCACCAGTCATGTGGTGATCGTCGCCCGGGCCATGGGCATTCCGGTCGTGGGACAGGCGGCAGGCGCAGTGGCGCTTGCGGAAAACCGAGATGCGATCATCGTCGACGGCGACGATGCGAAGGTGCATCTGCGGCCAATGGCGGACCTCCAGCGCGCATACGAGGAAAAGGTACGTTTCCGCGCGCGCAGACAGGCGCAGTTCCGTGCACTCAGGGACGTCGAACCGCTGACGAAGGACGGCAAGCGCATCACCTTGCAGATGAATGCCGGCCTGCTGGTCGACTTGCCCCATCTGAACGAAGCCGGTGCCGAAGGTATCGGGCTGTTCCGTACCGAGCTGCAATTCATGATCGCTTCGACCATGCCGAAAGCCGAGGAGCAGGAGGTCTTTTATCGCAATGTCTTGAAGCAGACAGGGACCAAGCCGGTGACCTTCCGGACCCTGGATATCGGCGGCGACAAGGTCGTCCCCTATTTCCGGGCAGCGGATGAGGAGAATCCGGCACTCGGCTGGCGCGCCATCAGGCTGTCGCTCGACCGGCCGGGCCTCCTGCGCACCCAGTTCAGGGCTATGCTCAAGGCGACGGCCGGCGCCGAGCTCAAGATGATGCTGCCGATGGTAACGGAAGTGACCGAGCTCAAGGCCGCGCGCGGACTTCTGCAAAAGGAGATCGAGCGTCAGTCGAAGCTCGGCGAACAATTGCCGCGCAAGCTGCAGTTCGGGGCGATGCTGGAAGTGCCCGCCCTGCTTTGGCAGCTCGACGAATTAATGGCCGAGGTCGATTTCGTTTCGGTCGGCTCAAACGATCTCTTCCAGTTCGCCATGGCTGTCGACCGCGGCAATGCCCGTGTTTCCGATCGCTTCGATGTTCTCGGCCGGCCGTTCCTGCGGATACTCCGGGAGATCGTGCGTGCTGGCGAACGCAACTGCACACCCGTGACCCTTTGCGGGGAAATGGCGAGCAAACCGCTTTCCGCCATGGCGCTGCTCGGACTTGGTTTCCGGTCGGTTTCGATGTCGCCGACGGCTGTCGGGCCGGTGAAGGCGATGCTTCTGGCGCTCGACGCCGGCAGGCTCAACGAACGCCTCGAGGCTGCGCTCGACGACGTCAAATCCGACGCGTCGATCCGCCAGCTCCTGGTCGATTTCGCTGCCGCGAACGGCATACCGGTTTAGATTGTAAAAAGAGCTCTCGTCTTGTCCCGGACCCGATCCGTGCGAGCCGTGTGCATTTGGAGTGAGATTTGGCAAAGCTTCCCGTTGAAAAGATGCGTGAGCTGGAGCGGCGGTTCGGCGAAATCGAGGCGCGCATGTCGGCCGGACCCTCGGCTGACGTCTACGTAAAGCTTGCCTCGGAATATTCCGAGTTGCAGCCGGTCGTATCGAAGATCCGCGCCTATGAAAAAGCGACTGCCGAGCTTGCCGACATCGGCGCAATGCTCGCAGACCGGGCGACGGACAAGGACATGCGCGACCTCGCGGAGCTGGAAAAGCCAGAGATCGAGGAGCGGGTCGAAGCGCTCGAGCAGGAAATCCAGATACTCCTCCTGCCGAAGGATGCGGCTGACGAAAAGAGCGCGATTCTCGAAATCCGCGCCGGGACGGGTGGCTCGGAAGCCGCCCTCTTTGCCGGCGATCTTTTCCGCATGTATGAGCGATATGCCGCAGGCAAGGGCTGGCGCGTCGAAGTGCTGTCGGCGAGCGAGGGCGAGGCCGGCGGCTACAAGGAAATCATCGCCACGGTATCCGGCCGCGGTGTGTTCTCACGGCTGAAATTCGAGTCCGGCGTCCACCGCGTGCAGCGTGTACCCGAGACGGAAGCCGGTGGCCGTATCCATACCTCGGCGGCGACCGTAGCAGTGTTACCGGAGGCCGAAGATATCGACATCGACATCCGGTCGGAGGACATCCGCGTCGACACGATGCGCTCCTCGGGCGCAGGCGGCCAGCACGTCAACACGACGGATTCGGCGGTGCGAATCACCCATCTTCCGACCGGTCTCGTCGTCACCAGTTCGGAAAAGTCGCAGCATCAGAACCGTGCCAAGGCCATGCAGGTGCTGCGCTCCCGGCTCTACGACATGGAGCGGCAGCGCGCCGACAGCGAACGTTCGGCCGACCGCAGGAACCAGGTAGGCTCCGGCGATCGTTCCGAGCGCATACGCACCTATAATTTCCCGCAGGGGCGCCTGACCGACCACCGCATCAATCTCACGATCTATAAGCTCGACCGGGTGATGGAGGGTGAGATCGACGAGATCGTGGATGCGCTTCTTGCCGACTATCAGGCGAGCCAGCTGGCGCTGCTCGGCGAAAAGCAGAACTGAGCGTCGATGCCCGAAACCCTCGACGACCTTCTTGCCGAGACCCGCGACCGGTTGAAGGCCGCCGGCATCGAATCGGCGGCACTCGATGCGCGGCACCTGGTCTCCGGCTTGCTCGAACTCGCACTTGCCGCGCTCGTGACGCGCGGGAGGGAGCCCGTCAGCGACGAGGATGCGGCGCGCATCCGTGCCGCGGTCGAGCGCCGGGCTGCGCACGAGCCAGTCTATAGGATCCTCGGTGAGCGGGAATTTTCCGGCCTGAAGCTCAAGCTCTCGAAGGAGACGCTGGAGCCGCGCCCGGACACCGAGACCATGGTCGAATGCCTAATTCCCCACGCCCGGCGGATCGCCTTGAAAAAAGGGAGTTGCCGCATCGTCGACCTTGGAACGGGCACGGGTGCGATTTGTCTCGCGCTTCTCGATGCGGTACTTGACGCGCGCGGCCTCGGTACCGATATATCGGAGGACGCATTGGCGACGGCATGTGAAAATGCCCGCAGGAATGGCTTGGCGGAGCGCTTCGAAACGCTTCGGAGCAATTGGCTCGAGGCGGTGAATGGCCGGTTCGACATCATCGTCTCAAATCCGCCTTATATCCGGTCTAATGTCATTCCAGACCTTGAGCCGGAAGTGAAATTCCACGATCCGGCCGCCGCGCTTGATGGCGGAGAGGATGGGCTGAATGCCTATCGTGCCATCGCTTCCGACGCTGGTCGCCATCTTGAACCAGACGGCGTGATAGGCTTGGAAATCGGTTTCGACCAAAAGCAAGCGGTAACGGCGCTCTTCGAGGCGCATGGCTTTCATATGCTTTATGCCGCGAAGGACCTCGGCGGCAACGACCGGGTCCTGGTGTTCGAGCATGATCCTGCAGCGCCGCGCGTCTGACAAACGCGCAAACGTCGCGGCAGGGCATCGAGCTGCTGCATGTTTTGTCCTTCGATCGAGTACGAGCGAAGGAAACATGTAGTGAACGCAGCAGCAACCGTTGAAAAAATGCTGCACTCGCACTTCTCTTTTCTGGAAGAGCAAAGAAAGGGCTTGGAATCCCGAAGGAAGCGGGCTAGTTTCACCCCGCGCACTGGGCAGAAGGTCATGGACCAAATTCGTTCCAGTATGACCTGGCCACGGGGATTGCTCTCAAGAAAGAGTTGCTAGGGTTCGACAGTGCCTTGTGCGGGTAGCTGTTAATTTAACGTCGACCAGCGCCGAGATCGCGAAGAGGCGATCTGCCATGGCGCATGTTTTCTCGGGTGCGGACAGCCGGACCGAGAGCGGAACCATATGATCATCATTATCAAGAAAATTCAGGTGAATGGGCTATGAGGCCAGGACAGCAGAACAAGCGCGGCCGTGGGCGGAATAACAACAACAGCGGAAACAACAACAACAACAATCGCAAGGGATCCAATCCCTTGACGCGGACCTACGACAGCTCCGGCCCGGATGTGAAGATTCGTGGTACCGCACAGCATATTGCCGAGAAATATGCGGCTCTTGCTCGCGACGCGCAGAGCTCCGGCGACCGCGTGATCGCCGAGAACTACCTGCAGCATGCCGAGCATTACAACCGCATCATCGCGGCTGCGCAGGCTCAGATGCAGGACCGATTCCAGCGCGACGAGCGCCAGGACTATCAGGACCGTGACTCCGGCGATCGTGACTCTGCCGACCGCGATCAGGACGATATGGATCAGGGTTATGCAGACGAAGCGCCGGCCGCTCCACCAGCAGCAGCGGCTCCCGCCAGCGAACCTCAGCCGGTCATTGATGGTTCGGGCCCGCAGCCGGTGATCGAGGGCATGCCTGCCGAAGTGGCAATGGAAGAGGAAGCCCAGGGCTCTGCCGGTCGGTCGGCTTCCCGCCGGCGCAGTACGAGCCGGCCTCGCCGGCAACCGCGCCGCGCCGCTCAGGACGAGGCGGCCGGCGACGCGCAGCCCGCGACCGACGGCAGTACCCCGGCGCTCGCCACCTCGGAATAACCTTCCGCAGTCGATCTTCTCGAAGCCCAGCCCCGAATAGCGGCTGGGCTTTTCTGCATCGAGGGGAACTCCAGCGCGTCTGCCTGCCGCTCTTTAATTTTGAAGAACGCTGCCCCATATTCCGTTTCGAAGCCTTGCCTCGCACGCGAGAACGAGGCGGGGTTGCAGCGCGTCCAACGGATCGCGCGGCGACGTCGTACAGGGTTTGCCGAATGCGGGAGCCTGATCCTGAACCGCCGGCCAGTGCCACATTGATGGGCTCGTCGGGTTATGGAGGTTGAAGAAATGGATATCGAAAAATATTCGGAACGCGTGCGCGGGTTCCTGCAGTCGGCGCAGACCTATGCGCTGGCAGAAGGGCACCAGCAGTTCACGCCGGAGCACGTCCTCAAGGTCTTGCTCGACGACGACCAGGGCATGGCGGCCTCGCTCATCGAGCGCGCCGGCGGAAATGCGCGCGAGGCGAAAGTCGGTACCGCCGCAGCTTTGGCCAAGCTTCCGAAGGTGACCGGCGGCAATGGCTCGGTCTATCTGTCGCAGCCGCTCGCCAAGGTATTCACCGCAGCCGAGGACGCCGCAAAGAAGGCCGGCGACAGCTTCGTCACGGTCGAGCGCCTGCTTCTGGCATTGGCGATCGAAAGCTCGGCGGCGACGGCCTCGATTCTCTCCAAGGCCGGCGTTACGCCGACGAAGCTCAACCAGGTCATCAATGAAATTCGCAAGGGCCGCACCGCCGACAGCGCGAATGCCGAACAGGGCTTCGACTCGCTCAAGAAATATGCCCGCGATCTGACCGCCGAGGCGAGGGAAGGCAAGCTCGATCCGGTGATCGGCCGTGACGACGAGATCCGCCGCACGATCCAGGTGCTTTCGCGCCGAACGAAGAACAATCCTGTTCTGATCGGCGAGCCGGGCGTCGGCAAGACCGCGATCGCAGAAGGCCTGGCACTCAGGATCGTCAACGGCGATGTCCCCGAAAGCCTGAAGGACAAGAGGCTGATGGCGCTCGACATGGGCGCTTTGATCGCCGGTGCAAAGTTCCGCGGTGAGTTCGAAGAGCGGCTCAAGGCCGTGCTGAACGAAGTGCGCTCGGAGGGGGGAGAGATCATCCTCTTCATCGACGAGATGCATACGCTGGTCGGTGCCGGCAAGGCTGAGGGCGCCATGGATGCATCGAACCTCCTGAAGCCCGCGCTTGCCCGCGGCGAGCTGCACTGCGTCGGCGCGACGACTCTCGACGAATACCGAAAGCATGTCGAGAAGGACGCAGCCCTTGCCCGGCGGTTTCAGCCGGTGATGGTCGAGGAGCCGACGGTCGAAGATACGATCTCGATCCTGCGCGGCTTGAAGGAGAAATACGAGCAGCACCACAAGGTGCGGATCTCCGACTCCGCGCTGGTTGCGGCTGCCGCACTTTCCAACCGCTACATCACGGATCGTTTCCTTCCGGACAAGGCTATCGACCTCATGGACGAGGCAGCCTCACGTCTGAGGATGCAGGTCGACTCCAAACCGGAGGAACTCGACGAGCTGGACCGGCGCGTCATTCAGCTCAAGATCGAACGCGAAGCCTTGAAGAAGGAGACCGACGTATCCTCCAGGGATCGCCTTTCCAAGCTCGAACTCGACCTGTCCTCGCTCGAAGAACAGGCGGCGGCATTGACGGCACGCTGGCAGGCGGAGAAGCAGAAGCTCGGCCGGGCGGCAGACCTCAAGAAGCAGCTCGACGAAGCACGCAACGAACTGCAGATCGCGCAGCGCAAGGGTGAATTCCAGCGGGCAGGCGAACTCGCCTACGGCGTGATCCCAAACCTCGAAAAGGAACTTACCGAGGCGGAAAGCCAGGATGGCGCCAGCGCCAACCCGATGGTGCAGGAGGTCGTGACCCCAGACAATATTGCTCATATCGTCTCGCGTTGGACCGGCATTCCGGTCGACAAGATGCTGGAAGGCGAGCGCGACAAGTTGCTCAGGATGGAAGACGAGCTGGCTAAATGGGTCGTCGGTCAGGGCGACGCCGTGCAGGCGGTTTCGCGGGCGGTTCGCCGTTCGCGCGCAGGGCTACAGGATCCGAACCGGCCGATCGGCTCGTTTATTTTCCTGGGCCCGACGGGCGTCGGCAAGACGGAGCTGACCAAGGCGCTTGCCCGGTTCCTCTTCGACGACGAGACCGCGCTTATGCGGATCGACATGTCGGAATATATGGAGAAGCACTCGGTAGCCCGCCTGATCGGCGCGCCTCCCGGCTATGTCGGCTATGAGGAGGGTGGGGCGCTGACGGAATCCGTTCGTCGCCGGCCCTATCAGGTCGTGCTCTTCGACGAGATCGAGAAGGCGCATCCGGATGTCTTCAACGTGCTTCTGCAGGTGCTTGACGATGGACGTCTGACCGATGGTCAGGGGCGCACCGTCGACTTCAAGAACACGATGATCATCATGACCTCGAACCTCGGTGCGGAATACCTGACCGCACTCGGTGAAAACGAGGACAGCGATGCTGTTCGCGATCAGGTCATGGAGGTGGTGCGCGCGGCTTTCCGTCCGGAATTCCTGAATCGCGTCGACGAGATCATCCTGTTCCACCGGCTGCGCCGCTCGGAGATGGGCGCGATCGTCGACATACAGCTTGAAAGGCTGCGCAAGCTCCTGGCGGATCGCAAGATCACGCTCGAGCTTGAGGACGATGCACGCGTTTTCCTGGCGGAAAGGGGCTACGATCCTGCTTACGGCGCACGCCCCCTGAAACGGGCGATTCAGAAATATGTCCAGGATCCGCTGGCCGAGAAGGTACTGCAGGGCGAGTTCCCGGACGGGTCGGTGATCAAAGTCGTTACCGGTTCCGACCGCCTCAACTTCGAGCGCGGAGCCGGGACGGACAAAGAAGCCGCGTAAACTGCGCATTTCGACATGAGGGCCGCCCTGCAGGGCGTCCCATTTTTGTACGAGCCCGCCATGCCGTTACTGGGCGCCTACTTGCTTGCGACTTCGTTCGCATCGTCGCCGAGAAGCTCGTCGATGCGTTCGCGTTCCTTTTCGAATTGCGCCAAGGCTTCTCCGGCAAGCGATTTGCCGCCCGGCAGCCGAATGCGCAAGGGGTCCACCTTGTTGCCATTGACGATCAGTTCGTAATGGAGGTGTGGACCGGTCGAAAGGCCGGTCGTGCCGACCCAGCCGATCACCTGGCCCTGGACCACCTTTGCCCCCGGCTTGACGCTTTTGGCAATTGCGCTTTGGTGGTTATAGGACGAGACGTAGCCGTTGGCGTGGCGGATGAGGGTCTGGTTGCCATAGCCGCCGGAATCCCAGCCGGCCTTCTGCACGACGCCATTGCCGGCGGCGATGATCGGCGTGCCGCGCGGGGCTGACCAATCGACGCCCGTGTGCATGCGTGAGAAGCCGAGAATCGGGTGGCGACGCATTCCGAAGCCGGAGCGGAAACGACCGTTCGGAACGGGGTTGCGAAGCAGGAACTGGCGGATGCTCTTGCCGTCCTTGTCGAAATAGTCGATCGAATTATCGTCCGGATCCTGGAAGCGATAGAACCGTGTCTCGGCGTCGCCGAATTTGGCATTGACGTAGAGCAGTTCAGAATCTTCCGTTGCCCGGCCGCTTTCATCGGTAACGGAGAAAAAGGCTTCGAGCGAATCCGCCGGCTTCAGTTGGGCCTGGAAATCGACGTTGCTCGCCAAGAGCTTGACGACGAGCGCGATCATATCGGCGTTCATTCCGTAGGATAGGGCTGCACGATAGATTCCGTCATAAACCCGAGGCAGGTCGTGGCTGCTTGAGATCACCGGCCTGCCGGTGTCGTCGAAGGCAGCGGCTACCGCTTCGAGCTTCGGGGGCTCGGCGCCGGGAACGAAACGGCCGCGGTCGTCCACCGCCATGGTCAGGACGTGCCGGCTGTTCGAATAGATCGTCGCGCGGACGATCTTTGCTTCCTCGCCCTTTTGAATAATGCCAATGCGTAGCACGTCGCCGGGGCCAAGATTCTTGGCGCCGAGCGCTTCGCCGAGATAGCCGGCTGCGTCCTCGGCCTGCGCTTCGGCATAGCCGGCATTGGTCATCACCTTCGCAATGGGCAGTGCGCGGCGTACCGGTATGATGTCGTCGGCGTATTCGGTGCTTTGCTTGGTGATGTTCTCATAGGAGGAGACGCTCATATTCTCCTCGACGACGCGCGCGGCAAGGCCCTGCATCAGGTCGAGATTGTCGGCGTCGGACGCAAAGCGCTGGGGGTCGACATAGAAGAGCGAGGCGACCTGGGTGCTGCCCTCGGTCAGCACCGAACCGTTGGTGCGGACATTCTCCTCCACCTCGTCGAGCGACATCGACGGTCCGACTTTGAAGCCGCCGCCATCGAGCGGAAAGTCAACGGTCTTCAGCGCAACCTCGGACTCGACGTCCGAGCCGTAGATCGTGCCGGTCTTTGCCGGCGCCGCCTCGGCGTCCGCCTCATCCGTGGAGAAGATGGCCAGCGGGTCGAAGTCGGGATAGGACTCGGACGTCTGGTGGTTGGCCGCAAGCGCCATTTTCACGTGCACGAAAGGCTGACGGCGCACCACCTCTTTTTCGCCGTCATGGATCATTGTCGAGACTTCCATCACGGTCTTGTCGGCCGGCTTGGCGACGATGTTGGGTGAAAGGACGCGGTCTCCACGTTTGGCGGCGCCAGCGGGCGCGGAGGGGGCGAGCGCGGCGAAGGCTTCCGCCGGGATCGCCAGTTGCTGACGGCCGTCGAGGGCGGCAAAGAGCGCGACGCCCATAAGAAGGCTCGATGTGATACCGGTCAAGAACGTGCCCGAGAGCCAGCGCAGCGAAATCTCGCGCCGATCCGGCGCCCGACGGCCGTCCGCAAGGATCGGCGGGTGGTCGCCAAGCGAACGAAGCATGTTCTTATCGCTGCTCATGCAGGCTGGAGGCCCCCTAGAATGCTCTTTCCGTATACTTATCGCCGATACGTTGCGCGAAGGTGTGCATCTTCCGTGCACGGAAGTCAAATCACGGCGCAGGGGAGGGCCCCAACGCCGCGGCTCCGAAACGAAGCAGCGAGTGATCTCGCTTAGATCGTTCCATTGTGAAGAAGTGAAGGCGAAATTGTGTATCCACAGCCCGAGAGATTCCCTCGGAAAAGAATCTGCGACCCGCAAAAGCTTGCTCTCCGGGGGTTTGTCAGAAAACTGTCATTTTTTTTTGAAGAACCCTGTTGACGTGCCGGAGTGGGTGGGTCTATAAGCCCGATCACTGACGAGGGCGGCGGCGCTGCTGGCGACGATGCCTTTCGCTCTAGGGTTTCCTTGATTGGCGGATGCTGATTTTGGGGTTGGGACTTTCGGGTTTTGGCCTTTAGGG